>Ga0208626_1000003_pt1 | contig 444960 bp, 384 predicted proteins | sample LakWasMet10_HOW4_2_FD_183860 | JGI IMG/M metagenome (GOLD analysis project Ga0208626, IMG submission 183860) | Freshwater sediment methanotrophic microbial communities from Lake Washington under simulated oxygen tension - Sediment Metagenome... | ecosystem: Environmental > Aquatic > Freshwater... | reverse complement strand
GATAGATTCATCAGGAGTCCTGAGGTAACAAGACCTCTTCATGAGACCGAATATATGGCTGCAATCTTGATCTCTGTGAATGACATTATTATGAAACTAATACTTGCAATAATTGAGGAGTCCATATATGTGCCGATGATAGAAGGCGCATCATTCGCGTCAACTCGAACGATGCGCTTCGTGCCTCAGCACATCCTATAGCGCATCTTATCGCATTTTCACAGTCTCCAGAGCTTGGGAAAGAGACATTGTTTTTATTTTTGACACCTTTTATTCAGAGTTTATTCTTTCTATAGCCGTAAATATTTCTTTTTCTAAACACCTTATATTTTTGGTAGTGCTAAAAAAGTAAGGGTGTTCCCAGTTACATTCTTTAATTAACCTAATTTGGAATTCGCCTAAAATATTAAAAGACGGATACCAACCAACATCCAGAATAAAATAATCACTAAATTCTACTTGTAACATATCCTCCTTTAATTCTCCTAGTTGTTCCAATAGCGATATTTCTTTATCTAAATTAAAATCATCGAAAGTAACTATTCCATTATTAAGAAAAAAATCAATTTTTATCATTTTGTCAACCCGTAAGATGGGTGGAGCTTGCGAAACCCATAAAATCTCCGTAAATGATGGGTTTCGCTAAGTTCTAACCAATCCACCAAATCAAATTATCACAGGCTCATTAGGTAATTCATCAAGATTATCCGCTGTGGCTGGAAAATGATGGACTAATAGCGCGGTAATGCGTTCAATGCCCAGCAGTGAGCCGCGTTGAAAGTTGCCTTGACTGAATTCTGTCTGCATGGCGCGGGCGATTTCGTCCCATTTTGCTTGTGGGACGCGCTTGTTGATACCTCGGTCGGCGATAATCTGCACGCTTTTATCGGCTAACAGCAGATAAATCAATACGCCGCTGTTGTCTTCGGTATCCCAGACGCGCAAGTTGGAAAACAACTCTAACGCCCGTTGCCGTGCGGATAGGTCATGCCACACTTGCCGAGGACTGAGTGCGTTTTCAACCGCAAAACGCAATTCGCCGTTGTGCGTGGTTTCGGATTGAGCAATCGCGGTTTCAATCGCGGTGAGTGTTGCTTGAGGAAATAACACGCGCTGCCGCCACGGCGGTGTAAATGCGTGTTGTAACCAACGTTTAATTTTTTTTACCATGAGTCTGATGCGCCTCCGCCGCTAAAACCACCACCGCCGCCGCCCCATGAACTGGAGCTACTGCCACCACCACCGCTCCATGAGCCGCCGCTACCGCCGCCGCCCATGTAAAACAGTTTAAGAAAGAAATACATTCCGATGCCCATAAAGACGGCAACCCACATATCCAAGGCTAACCATGAAGCCACGCCTGCGCTGATTGCGCCGATACCGATGCTGGATGCTACCGCGCCGATGCCACTGCCAAACAGTGAAGAAAATAGTAAATCCACCACGATGCAACAGAAAAATAAAATAATCAGAAAGGTGTCAAAACTATCATCGGAGGTGTCGCCTGTCGTCGGTGCGGGCAAGGTTTCACCTTGAATCAAGCCGATTAATTGCGTGACACCCGCATCAATACCGCCCGCATAATCTTCGTTTTTAAAATGCGGTTTCATGGTTTCGGCAAGTACCCGTTTGGCAATTGCGTCAGGAATCACGCCTTCCAAACCGCGTCCGACTTCTAAGCGCGATCTGTGGTCGTCTTTGGCGATAATCATAATCAGACCGTCATCGACTTTTTTACGCCCGATTTTCCACGCATCGGCAACGCGAATGCCGTAGGCGGCAATGTCTTCGGGTTGGGTGGTCGGTAAGAGTAACACCGCTATTTGACTGCCTTTTTGGGTTTCAAAATCGGCGAGTTTAGTTTCCAGCGCGGCGATTTGTTCGGCGGTCAGTGTGCCTGTCAAATCAGTCACCCGCTGGGATAGGTTGGGTATGGCAACTTCTGCCCACAACGTGGTCATAAACAACAGCAGGATGATGCCGACTGTGTGTCGTAAGTTAATTATCATAATAATGCCTGTGTTTGGAATCCAAAACCTGTTTTGGACTCCGTGTAACCTTTGGTTGCTTCGTTGTCATTTCATCAAGAATGCGACAATGCAATTGTTTTTCGTGCTTTTCGTGTCTTTCGTGGACAAGAGCTTTCAGGTTATTTAGGCACTGGCGCGGCATTAAAATCAACGGTTGGGGCGACGGAAATGGCTTTTTCATTTTCGACGGTGAAGCTGGGTTTGGTTTTGTAACCAAACATCATGGCGGTTAGGTTAGAGGGAAAGGAGCGCACGGTGATGTTGTATTCTTTGACCGCTTGAATATAGCGATTACGCGCGACAGTGATACGGTTTTCTGTACCTTCCAGTTGTGCCTGTAAATCACGGAACATTCCATCGGCTTTCAGTTGCGGATAATTTTCTGCAACCGCCAATAAGCGCGAAATGGCACTGGTCATTTGCCCTTGTGCGGCGATAAAGTTTTTAAAGGCTTGTTCGTCATTGACCAATTCGGGCGTGGCTTGAATCGAGCCGACTTTGGCGCGGGCTTCGGTGACTTGCACTAATACGTCTTTTTCATGGGCGGCGTAACCTTTGACCACATTGACCAGATTAGGCACTAAATCGGCACGGCGTTGGTATTGGTTTAATACTTCTGCCCATGAGGCGGTGATGGTTTCGTCACTGGATTGTAAGGTGTTGTAACCACAGCCTGATAACAGTGTGATGATGAAGAAAGCGATGAGCGTTTTAAACATGATAAAGCCCTTGGATTAAGTTGATGGCTGATTAAAAGCAGGTGTGATGGATGTGCGTCCACTTGCATTCATTATACATAGCTTGGTCAGTATGATGAATTCAGCCGACAGTGCAATGTTTTAAACGTGTTGCGAGGCTATGAATGATTGCCAATTCTTTAAAGAACAGATATAGAGGGGGAGTTTACAATGCGCGATAAAGACCTGCGAGGTTTTTAAAACCTCGCAGGTCTGGCAACTTTAACCATGATACACAACTGACGGTGACTACGCGGCAGATTCCGCGTAAGTTTTACCAAAAATCAGTCCGTCTCGTAGTGCGCTGACTGGGGTTTCTTGTTCGACTAATTGCTGATACCACGCGCCGTCTGCGGTGTCGCCGTAGAGTACCGCGCCGATGAGTTTATCGTCTTTCAATACCAGTTTTTTATAAATGCCTAACGCGGTATCGGAAAACATCAGGCTTTCTGAGTCTGTGCCGCCTTGAAAATCACCGATGGAAAATAAATGAATGCCTGTGACTTTGAGTTTGGTGGCGGTGGGCAGCGTGGTGTATTCGGCGACACCGTCTCCGCTGAGGTGATTGGCGCACACTTTGGCTTGTTCAAACAAGGGAGCGACTAAGCCGAAGGTATCGCCGCGATGCTGGATACATTCACCGACGGCATAAATATTGGCATCATGGCTTTGTAAGGTGTCATCGACGACGATGCCGCGCTCGCAATACAGCCCTGCTTGTTGCGCGAGGGTGATATTAGGACGTACACCGATTGCCATAATGAATAAATCACAGTCCAGTTCACTGCCATCTTGAAAACAAACGCTTTTGATATGGTGATGCTCATCACCCAGCAAATAATCCAGTTTTGCCGACATTTTAAATTTGATGCCTTTTTGTTCCAGCTCGGCTTGTAGTAATTGCCCCGCAGGTTTGTCCAGCTGGCGATTCAATAACACGGCATGATTATGAATGACGGTGACATCCATACCGCGCAATACCAAGCCATTCGCCGCTTCCAAGCCTAATAATCCGCCACCTAGCACCACGGCTTTTTTATGGCTGCGGCTATAATCCAGCATTTTAGTGACATCGACAATATCCCGAAAACTGATTACGCCATCCAAGTCATTACCGACGACATCGGCTATAACGGCTTTTGAACCTGTGGCAATCAGCAGATAGTCATAATCGGCGGTTGTGCCGTCTTGGGCAATCACTTGTTTGTGTTCGCAATCAATACGTTCTACGGCTTTGGTTTCACCTGCATGAAGGGTTATGTGATTGTCTTCATACCATTGGTAATCGTTAATTACAATGTCTTCAATGGTTTTATCACCCGCTAATACAGCGGATAACATGATACGGTTGTAGTTACCGTAAGGTTCTGCACCGAATACGGTAATCTCGTATTTATCGGGTGCGGCACTGAGCAGTTCTTCAATGGTGCGCATTCCTGCCATGCCATTGCCGATGACGACTAATTTGGGTTTGGGTGCCTGCATTATTTTACCTGTGTTTATAGTTCCCATGCTCCAGCGTGGGGATTCATCCAGCAACGCTCCAGCGTTGTTTACCTAGGTGCAAGAAGACGCTGGAGCGTCAACGGCTGCATTCCAACGCCATAGCGTTGGAACGATGCAATGTCAGACAAAGCTGGGAGGTCTTGAAGACTGTGCAGGTTTGTCTGTCTGCAACAAAGCTTTAATTTCAGGCACACAGGAACCGCAATTTGTGCCTGCTTTTAAGCATTGCCCCACTTGTTGATGAGTGGTGAAACCGTGTTCTTTTATCGCGGCTTTAATGGTTTTTTCGCCCACACTGAAACACGCGCAGATAATCGCGCCTACATCGGCACCGCCTAACGGCGGTTTACCTGTTAGTAATGCCATGCGCTCTGACTTGGTGAGTTCAGGTTTGGCAAATAGACTAATCAGCCAGTTACGCTCAGCAAGCTGATGGTCGGGGGCGATAAAAATCACGGTGTCCAGTTGATCGTTCACCAGTCGGGCAGTTCGGCAGATACCTTTTGCCATGTCTTGATATTGTTGCCATTGCGGCTGTGCGACTGCTTTACTGTTAATAGACTCGCGCCAGTCATCGGGTAGGGTATTGCCTGCTAATTCATAACGATAAAAACCATCGCCTGTGTTTTTTACCCAATAGTCCGCCTCGGTGATGTGTATTTCGTGGCGTGACAGGATAAAGCCTTGCCATAGCGGGGTGTAGGGCTTGATGCGCACAGGGGTATGCTTGCTTTCAGGTTGTTTGGAAAGGGGATCAACCTCAGGATTGACCAGCGCGCCCATGCGTCCATGACTGGCGTATTGTGCTGTCCAGTGCATCGGTACAAAGACATTGCCTTGTATTTGGTTGTCGGTGATGTGTACCCGCGCTATCATCGAACCCCATTGGCTTTCCAGCATCGCCAAGCTATTGGCAGCAATACCGTACTGTGCGGCATCGGCAGGATGAATGTCGATAAACGGTTCAGGTTTATGGCGATTCAATTTTGCCGCCAGTGCGGTGCGTGTCATGGTGTGCCACTGGTCACGCAATCGCCCTGTATTTAAAATCAGCGGGTAATCGGCAGTGGGTGGATTGACAGGCGGACGCGGGGTAACGGCGATAAATTGCGCTTTACCTGAGGGCGTAAAAAACTGCCCGTCAGCAAAAAATCGCGCGCGTCCATGAGGGTGTCGTGCATTAATCGGCCATTGCGTGGGTTGAAACTGATCATAATCCGCAGGAGTCATATCCGCTAATGCGGATATGTCAAAATCGCGTTGCCCGTGATTTTCAAAACCTGATAACGCGGCGTGTTCACGGAAAATATCCACAGGACTTTGGTAGTTGAATTCGGATGCAAAACCCATGCGCCGCGCCACTTCACTGATAATCCACCAGTCAGGTTTGGCATCGCCTGCGGGTTTGAATAATGCGCGTTGTCTTGAAATGCGTCGTTCGGAATTGGTGACTGTGCCGTCTTTTTCACTCCAGCCTTGGGCGGGGAGCAGCACATGAGCCAAGGCGGTGGTGTCGGTATCGGCGATGCAATCGGAGACGGCGACAAATTCACAGCGTTGTAATGCCTGTTTGATTTTGTCGGCATTGGGCAAGCTGACCACAGGGTTGGTTCCCATAATCCACACGGCTTTTATTTTGCCTGCATGAATGGCATCAAATAAGGCGACGGCGGGTAATCCTGCCTGTTGGGTGATGTTGGGTGCGTTCCAAAAGCGGGCGACGGTATCCGCATCGCTGAATTCAATGTGTGCGGCGAGTTGGTGTGATAAACCGCCGACTTCACGTCCGCCCATTGCATTAGGTTGTCCTGTCAATGAAAACGGGCCGCTGCCGATTTTGCCGATTTTACCTGTGGCTAAATGGCAGTTAAGAATGGCGTTGACTTTATCGCTACCCGATGAGGATTGATTAATGCCTTGGCTGTACAGGCTCAGCACTTTGTTGGTGGTGGTGAACCAATCATAAAAACACTGTATGTCCTGTACACTGAGTCGGCATTGTTCGGCGATTTGATCTATCGAGTAACCCTGATTGGTGTTGCCTAATGCAGAACTGAAGCCTTCGGTATGGGCGTGGATATAGGCCAGGTCGAGCGCGTTATGTTTATAAAGATATGACAGTAAGCCATTGAATAACCACGCATCACTGCCGCTGGCTAACGGCAAGTGTAAGTCGGCAATGTCGCAGCTGGTTGTTTGACGCGGGTCGATAACGACAATTTTTAACGCGGGATTGGCTTCTTTGGCGGCACGGATACGCTGAAAACTGACGGGATGACACCACGCGGCATTTGAACCGATAAGAATAATCAGTTCCGCGTGTTCATAATCTTCATAGCAGTTCGGTACGGTATCAGAACCGAAAGCGCGTTTATGTCCTGCAACGGAAGAGGACATACACAAGCGGCTGTTGGTATCCATGTTGCCGCTACCGATAAAGCCTTTCATCAATTTGTTGGCGACGTAATAATCTTCGGTTAATAATTGCCCTGAACCATAAAACGCCACCGCATCCTGCCCATGTTCGGCAATCACTTTGCTAAAAGTATCAGCTACTACGTCGAGCGCGTCCGTCCAACTGGTTTCATGTCCATACACTCTCGGTTGTAATAGTCTGCCGGTCAGTTGAACAGTCTCGCCTAAGGCTGAACCTTTAGAACACAGTCGTCCAAAATTGGCAGGATGGGTGGTGTCTCCAGTAATAGTCAGTCGATGTTGCTGTTCATCGACATTTGCACTAATGCCACAGCCGACCCCGCAGTAGGGGCAAGTCGTTTGTATGGTTTTGTCCATTTTATAACTCAGGTACCATCATTACGCCCTCGGCAACCATCACCGCCGAACCGCCGACACGAATAGTGAGTGTATCCTTGCCTTTGTAATCCATTTCTACATTCAATACGCTACGGCGACTTTGTTTGTCACCTCTATCTACCGCAAAGGTGTAAGTGCCTTTCTGCATAAAATCAAACGAACATAAATAGGATGCAAACGCGGGCATGGCATTACCGACGGGTGGGTCTTCATGCAGACCGATACGCGAACCGAGCAGACGCACATTAAAATCAGCATCAGTAAACGGTGATTTTGGTGCAAACAGTAAAATTTCTTGTGCGGCAGTTTGCGGCGCACTGGATTGATTCCATGCGGCATCATTAAATTTGGCGTTTCTAACGCTTTCATACTGCCACACAGGCACGACCAGATATTGTAATCCGCAAGAAACAAGGCGTGTACTGTATTTCTTATGATCCAGTTCTGATGTGTCTATGGATAAAAAACGTCCCAGTTCGTCATCCAAGGGAGCAAAACGGTCGATAATGGAGTTGACTTGGCGGGTAAACTGAATAAAGCTCGGTTTGTCATTTTCGACCGTGACATTAACTTCCAACGCGCCCGCATTTTGTTGAAATATGATGGAGGTTGTAGGCGCATTTAAACTGAGTTCTCCGCAATTCGCCAATACAAATGCGGTGGCAATGACAGGATGTCCTGCAAAATCAAGTTCAGCAAGTGGTGAAAAAATCCGCATCACGCGTGTGCTGCGTTGTGTATCAGGATGAAACACAAACACGGTTTCTGATAAGTTTAATTCACGCGCTATCAGCTGCATCTGCGCTGCGCTTAAACCTTCTGCATTGGGAAACACCGCGATTTGCGCACCACTGAATATTTCCTTGGTAAATACATCAGCAATGCAATAGTTGTATTTCATGAGGTAACCTCGTGTTTTGGCGCATTACTGCTGGTTTCAATAGTATGCAGCAACAGAGCGATGGAGCGCGTATCGACTTCAACTCTGCCGTTATGAATACGACAGGCGTAGACAGGCACAGGAACAACGGACTCATCTTCCAGACAAACGCCTGTATGTAAATCAAAGTGTTGTTTGTATAACGGTGACGAAACGACAGGTTCTCCATTAATATCACCGACAATCCCGCGTGATAATACGTTGGCTTTGCCGATAGGGTCATAGTTGTTAATCGCGTAAATACCCTGTGAATCATCAGGCAGATAGAAAATTGCCACTTGTAAATAATTCACCAAAGCACATACGCCTGAATTTTCTTGTAAGTCTGACACACTACATACGTCTTGCCATTGCATTACGCCACCTCTACTAAGTTAAAATGTTTTCTACGCTCGTCTTCATTTGCAGGGCGAATTTGTCCTCGCTCTTCAACAAATACTACAGCAGCATCAGTCGCATCGCTGTTGACGAAATGACGGAAGCGTTTGAGTTTGTTTTCATCTTCAATAGCGGTTTTCCATTCGCATTGATAAGTATCAATCACATATTGCATTTGTTCTTCTAATTGCTCACACAAGCCCAGTTTATCTTCAATCACAACCGATTTCAGATAATCCAAACCGCCTTCCATGTTTTCCATCCACACGGAGGTGCGCTGTAAACGATCAGCAGTACGCACATAAAAACTCAAGAAGCGGTCGATATATTTGATTAAGGTTTCTTTATCTAAAGCAGTAGCGAATAAATCGGCGTGACGCGGTTTCATACCGCCGTTACCGCAGACATATAAATTCCAGCCATTTTCCGTAGCAATAATGCCGACATCTTTACCTTGGGCTTCGGCGCATTCACGCGTACAGCCCGACACCGCAAATTTAATTTTATGCGGCGAACGCAAGCCTTTGTAGCGATTTTCCAATTCAATCGCCAAGCTCACACTGTCATCAACCCCGTAACGACACCAAGTGCTGCCGACACAGGATTTAACGGTACGCAGTGATTTACCGTACGCATGACCTGATTCAAAGCCCGCATCAATGAGTTCTTTCCAGATGAGCGGTAATTGTTCCAGTGTCGCACCGAATAAATCGACGCGCTGCCCGCCGGTGATTTTGGTGTACAGTTTGTATTTTTTGCCGACCTGACCCAGAGCAATCAGCATATCAGGGCTGATTTCACCGCCTGTAATACGCGGTACGACTGAATAAGTGCCGTCTTTTTGCATATTGGCAAGAAAAGTGTCGTTGGTATCCTGTAAGCTTAGATGATTTTTTTCCAGAATATGTTCATTCCATTGTGAAGCGAGAATATTGCCTACTGTCGGTTTACAGATTTCACAGCCCAAACCTTTGCCGTGTTTGGCGATCAGGTCGCCAAAGGATTTGATTTGTTCAACCTGAATCAGCGTGTATAACTCTTGGCGTGTATAAGCAAAGTGTTCGCATAAATCGGTATTGACTTCGTAACCTTGTTTAGCCAGTTCGGAATTTAATACTGATTTCACCAACGCGGCACAACCGCCACAGCCAGTTGCTGCCTGCGTTTCTTTTTTCAGTCCATCCACTGTTGTGCAACCTGCCTCTATCGCGGAGCAAATATTGCCTTTCGTGACGTTATAACAGGAACAAATCGTTGCCGAAGCGGGCAGGGCATCAGGGCCTAAACCCACTGATTCATCGGAACGATGCGGTAAAATCAGCGCGTCTGGATTTTCGGGTAATTCAATGCCGTTTAAACAGTATTGCAGCAAGGTACTGTAACCCGAGGCTTCACCGACCAACACCGCACCCAATAATTGTTTACCATCTTCGCTGACCACGAGGCGTTTGTAAATTTCATCAGCACCATTTTGGTAAGTATACACCAGCGCACCTTGGGTACGCGCATGAGCATCGCCGATACTGGCAACATCCACACCCATGAGTTTGAGTTTGGTACTCATGTCCGCACCCGTAAAACTGCTGTAGATATTGCCTGCTAAATTCGCCACCACGGTTCGCGCCATTGCATAACCCGGTGCGACCAAACCGTAAATCATGCCATTCCACAAGGCGCATTCGCCAATCGCATAAATATCAGGATCTGAGGTTTTACAGTCATTATCTATGACAATACCGCCGCGTTGCCCGACTTCCAAGCCGCAGGCGCGCGCTATATCATCACGCGGACGGATACCGGCAGAAAACAAGACCATGTCGGTTTCGAGTTCTTCACCATCGGTAAAGCACATTTTATTAGCACATTGTTCGCCATCAGTAATCAGGCTGGTGTTTTTTCCCGTATGGACAATTACACCCAATGCTTCAATTTTACGTCGTAACATTGCGCCGCCGGCTTCATCGAGTTGCACTGCCATCAAGCGTGGGGCAAATTCTACGATATGGGTTTCCAGACCCAAGTCTTTTAAGGCTTTGGCAGCTTCCAAACCTAATAAACCACCGCCTACGACAGTGCCTACTTTGCCTGTTTTTGCAACAGCGACCATTGCTTCAAGGTCTTCAATGGTACGGTACACTAAACAATTCGCTCTGTCATGACCTTCAACGGGCGGTACAAAAGGATAAGAACCCGTGGCTAATACCAGTTTATCGTAGGCAATACAAATACCTTTGGATGAAGTAACGGTTTTAGCATCGCGGTCAATGGTAGCGGCTTTATCGCCCAGATGGATAGTAATGTCATTTTGCTCAAAAAATCCGTCTTCTACCAAGGATAATTCTGCCGCACTGGTGCCTGTAAAAAAAGAGGACAAATGGACACGATCATAAGCGGGACGGGGTTCTTCGCAGAACGTCACGATGTTATATTGTTCTTTAACAGGGCTTGCGACCAGACTTGCTAAAAAATGCTGCCCCACCATACCGTTACCAATGACGACCAGTGTTTGTTTGTTACTCATGACTTACCTCGTAGATGCTGTTAATAGCTTTTCAGCTTATTAAGCAAAGCCTGTGCCATGAATGATAATTGCTTATTTCAGGTGTTTTTTTATAAGTTTTTAGTAACAGTCAATCATTGTATGCACCAAAATAATGCCTTTTTCAATGGTGTTATGCACCAAAATGGAGTTATTTGTGTGGGTGGTTGCCAAGGTTGCACAAATTAGGGTGCTTCAGTTTGAGAATCAAAATGAACTATATATATAGAAATGAGAATTTGCCTATAAAAGTGGCAGTGATACAGTACACGAGAGCAGCAAGTCAATGTACTTGGCACATAATGTGCTTTATATACATAATATATACATAGTTCATTTTACTTACGAGAAAACCCCCTGATGACCGCGCAAAACTTTAATCTATTTTCCTTTACTGGGAAAATGAAAATCCTGCATAGCACTTGGATTGCTTTTTTCATTACTTTCATTGTCTGGTTTAATCACGCACCTTTAATGATGGTGATTGCTGAAACATTGGGCATGGATAAAGCGCAAATTAAAACTATTTTAATTTTAAACGTGGCGTTAACCATTCCAGCGCGTATTGCAATCGGTATATTAGTCGATAAGTTTGGCCCGAAACGGACTTACTCCACCTTATTGGCATTAGGCAGTATTCCATGCTTTATGTTTGCCTTTGCCGAGAGCTTTGAACAACTGGCATTAGCACGGTTTTTATCGGGTTTTATTGGTGCAGGTTTTGTGATCGGCATCCGCATGGTAGGCGAATGGTTTCCTGCGAAACAAGTCGGTATCGCCGAAGGTATTTATGGCGGTTGGGGCAATTTCGGCTCAGCGGCGGCAGCAGGACTTTTGCCTGCTTTGGCATTGTGGTTCGGTGGTGCAGACGGTTGGCGTTATGCGATTGCCAGTACAGGCTTAATCGCTTTGTTGTATTCGGTCGTGTATTTTTTCAGTGTGTCGGACACCCCCAAAGGCTCAACGTATTTTAAACCGAAAAAATCAGGGGCGATGGAAATCAGCAGTTATGGTGACATGATTTTTTACATCATCATGACCTTACCCCTATACGCAACCTTGAGCTTATTAACATGGAAGCTGTCGTCTTCCGCAGGTGCAAATTTATTATCCATGCCGATTGCGATAGCGATTCATGTCGGTATCTGGCTGATGTATGCTTATAACGTCTATAAAATTATCCATTTGAATTACGAGCATTTACAACACCCTATTGAAGAAATTCACCGTTATAAATTCAAACAAGTGGCGGTATTGGATTTAGCTTACTTTATTACCTTTGGCTCAGAACTGGCGGTAGTATCAATGTTACCGTTATTTTTCTTCGATACTTTCCATGTTTCGCAAGACATAACGATGGTACAGGCAGGTTTATTAGGCGGCAGTTTTGCGTTTATCAACTTGGTCGCCAGACCGATGGGCGGCTGGTTAAGCGATAAATTCGGACGCAAGCTGTCGTTAAGTGTATTTGTCTTAGGCTTGTCGGCAGGTTATTTCGGTATGTCGCAAATTACTTCCGAGTGGTCAATTGCCATAGCCGTATTATTAACCATGTCCTGCTCGTTCTTTGTCTCCGCAGGTTGTGGCGCGGTGTATGCCATTGTGCCATTAATCAAACGCCGCATGACGGGTCAAATCGCAGGTATGGTGGGTGCTTACGGTAATGTCGGCGGGGTGTTATTTTTAACCATCCTCTCATTTGTCACGTCATCACTGTTTTTTATTATCATTGCCAGTGTGGCGTTAGGCGTGTTAATCGCCGTACAGTTTATTGATGAGCCTAAAGGTCACATGGCAGAAATTCAAGAAGACGGTTCGGTCGAAATGATTGAATTGGGTTGATTTTTAAAGACATTATAATCCAGCGTCTTTATACCTTCTGCTTATAGTCAAGTAGGTCGGGTTGCCGATAGGTCATCCGACATAATGCAACGAAAAAAATACATGCTCCCATGTTGTTAGTAACTTGGTGCAAGGAATGCACCTTTTTTTAGCCAGAGTCTACTATGAAATTAACTATAAGCATCGGTTACGCCAGCGACAAAGGCATCAAAGCCGACAACGAAGATTTTTTTGGTTCACTTGTTCCGCAAGAGCCGCAACTCACTTACAAAGGTATCGTAGCCGCCATTGCCGATGGCATGAGCGGCAGTGATGCAGGCAAACAAGCCAGTCAATGCTGTGTCACCAGTTTCTTAGCGGATTATTACAGTACACCTGATTCATGGTCAGTGAAACACGCAGGGCAGAAAATTTTATCGGCAACGAATTCATGGCTGTACAGTCAAGGGCAGGTGCGTTATCACTCGACCAAAGGCATGGTCAGTACCTTGAGTATCCTCGTATTAAAATCCACCACCGCCAGTATTTTTCATATCGGTGATTCGCGCATTTACCGCTTACGGCAAGGCGGCTTAGAACAATTGACTCGCGATCATCGGGTATGGGTGTCTAAAGATAAAAGTTATCTGAATCGTGCAATGGGCATAGAGCCGCGCTTAGAAGTCGATTATCAGACCTTCGCCTTGGAAATAGGTGATGTGTTTATTATGACGACGGACGGCATTCACGATTTTATTGATGAAAAAATCCTCAAAACGGTGCTGCAAAACGGTGACGATTTAACCCAGCAAGCCGCGACCATTCTGCAATTTGCCAGTGAAAATCACAGTGATGATAATTTAACGTGTCAACTGATTAAAATTGATGATTTACCCGAAGTCAAAGAAGACGAGATTATTCGCAGCCATGTTAATTTACCGTTTCCGCCGCCTTTGAAAGTCGGCATGATGCTCGATGGTTATCGCATTGAAGAAGAATTACACGCCAGTAAACGCACGCAAATTTATAAAGCGATGGATACGCTGACCCATACGCTTGTGATTTTGAAAGCTCCATCGGTGCTTTATGATGATGATACGCACTACATTGAACACTTTTTACATGAAGAATGGGCGGGTAAGCGTATTCGGCATGACAATGTGCTGAAAGTGCTGAGAACATCACGCAAAAAAACCGCACTGTATTATGTCACTGAATTTATTGACGGCAGAACCCTGCGGCAATGGATGGATACACACCCTAAGCCTGATATTAAAACTGCCCGACACATCATTGAACAAATTGCCAAGGGGTTACAGGCATTTCATCGTATGGAAATGATTCATCAGGATTTAAAACCTGAAAATATTATGTTTGATGATAATGGCGTACTGAAAATTATTGATTTTGGCTCGGTAAAAATTGCAGGTATTTCTGAAATCGCTCCATTGGTTGATGATAATGTTCTCGGCACAATTAACTACACGGCTCCTGAATATCACCTAGGGCAAACGGGTACAGTGAAGTCGGATTTGTTTTCCTTGGGAGTTATTGCTTACGAGATTCTGAATGGCGCGTTGCCTTTTGGGCAGGTAATGCCTGAAAAGCCCACTGCCATAAATTTGCAAAAACTGATTTATATGCCCAGTGTTTATCGCAATGAAATGGTACCTGTCTGGATGGATGGCGCGTTACGCAAAGCCACAGCTATTAATCCGCAACTGCGTTACGAGACACTGTCAGAATTTTTATACGACCTTGAAACACCCAACCCCTCATTTTTAAAAGGCGAGCAGTTTGTGCCTTTAGTGCAGCGTAACCCATTAGGATTCTGGAAGGGATTATCGGCAGTATTGCTGATTAGTAATTTGATTTTGTTGTATTGCGTGGTTTGATAAGTGCTTGGCAAAAAACAGCGTGTATAGATTACTCAAACCTGCTAGGTCTTAAAGACCTAGCAGGTTTATTTATAAGGTCATGGTTAAACAGATTTATTTCAAACGATTGTAATAGATATTAAAGTGATGGATTCTATCCTCAAGTCCGATAGTGCCGCCGTTAATGCGTTTGGTGAGCGCGGTGACGACATCATTACCCGCGCCTTTATCGCAAATATCCCATAATTTATTTTCATTAAAGAAAAATGCCGCTGAGGCTAACGGGTATTTATGTGCCACCAAATCGGGATTGGCAATAATATCTTCGCCGATAAATTCGCCAAAACGGGTGTAATTATTTTTGCCTGTCAGTTGAATATAACCGCGTCCGCGAAATTTATACCCCTCGCCACTGGCTTCGTCGCCATTACCCATACGCCCTGCATACGCACGAGACGCGATTTTTTCGGGTTTTTTCGCATAACTTTGATTTAACGGTTCGGGAAAATATTTGGGAAATATTTTTTTCAAGCCATCGGCGGAGTAATTTAAATTTTCACTCACGGCTTTAAAGCCTGCGCTTTCATGATCGCATTGCGCCAGAAAATGCGACAGGCGCAATACATGAGTGATATTGAATTTAGCCATTACCTCAGGCAGTTGAGCAATCACCGTATCGGGAATAACGCCATTCAGCAGAGCGGTATTAAGTGTATTGCCGGGTGCGGCAATGGTCGTCGTGTTAATTGTATTGATATTGTTTACGTTGCTTGCTGTAGCCGTGGCGGGAAATAATACCTTCCAACTGACATCACCGATGACACCATCGGCTTTTAAGCCATTGGCTTTTTGCCATGCCTGTACTTTTACTTCGGTCACTGCACCGAAAGACCCATCGGCTTTCAGTCCTAATTTAGCTTGCAGTTTTTTAACGTCTTCACCTGTTGAGCCTTTCTTTAATAGCATTATTGTGTCCTGTTGTGCGTGGATTGTCGGGGTTGAAATATTATTTATACAAGTGGCGGTGGCATAGTGGCAAATATCACCGCCAATTCAGTTTGAGTTTCAGCGGCTAACCAGCCGCTCATGCCTTGTGTCCAGACCAATGACGTGCGGGTTAGTTGCCCTGATTGCGCCATTGCCTGTAATTGCGGCAACGCAAAAGGGCCCGTCTGCGCACCGTTTACCGCGACAAAATACACGGGCGCAGACGGGAGCGGCGGTGGTGTGGCACTGCCTGCATTGGGATTGACTTGCTGCGGTTGAAATACATTGCCCATCTGGTTCATCATGCCCACGCCCATACCCGCCGCCAAACCCGCGCCCATTAAACCGCCATTGGGATTTGCCGCCGCTGTTTCCATTGCATTCGCCGCTTGAAATTGGCTGTACGCACCCAGATTGCCGATAATGCCCATGCTGCTGCGTTTATCGAGTGCCTGTTCCACTTCTGGCGGCAGGGAAATATTTTCAATCAAAAATTTGGTGAGTTCCAAACCCAATTCATTAAATTCAGCTTTGATTTTGTCGGTGATAAGCTGCGACACTTCGTCGTAATTGGATGCTAAATCCAGTACAGGAATTTTGCTTTCCGCAATGGCATCCATGCCGCGCGTAATGGCTAAATTGCGTAATTGTTCGTTGATACCCTCAACGGTAAATTCGCTGTTCGTGCCTGATACTTCTTTAAAAAATTTTGCCGCATCATTGACTCTAAAGGCAAACGAGCCGAACGCCCGCAAACGCACAGGGCCGAATTCGGCATCACGCAGCATAATCGGGTTTTTCGTACCCCATTTTTGATTGGTGAATTGTTTGGTGTTGACGAAAAATACATCGGCTTTAAACGGGCTGTCAAAGCCGTATTTCCAGCCTTTTAAAGTTGCCAGTATCGGCATATTTTGTGTGTTCAGCGTGTACATTCCCGCAGGAAACACGTCGGCAATCACGCCTTCGTTAAGAAATATTGCCACCTGACTTTCGCGTACTGTCAGTTTGGCATTCATTTTTATTTCATTTTCGTAGCGTGGAAATTTCCATAAAATAATATCGCTCGCATCATCCGTCCATTCGATGATGTCGATAAATTCATTTCTGAGTGTGTCAAATAATCCCATGATGTGTATCCTGTGGCAGATTAAGGGAGAGTCGATTGTAACTGATATTAGGTCAATTATTTGTCCACGAAAAACACGAACTGCACGAAAAATTTTTCGGGTCTTTTGTGCTTTTCGTGGACAGATTTAATTTCTCAGTGGCTTACCCGTGTTCAACAGGTGTTCTATTCTAGCTAATGTGCCTGCTTGTTGCGTCAGTTTGATAAAGGCGTGCAATTCTAATGCCAATAGTTCCGTTTCGGTCAACGGGGTATTCATATCCGCATCACCACCGCTTAAGACAAACGCCAATTTTTCCGCAATATTCATATCGTAATCAGTGGCTTTACCTAAAGCGTGCAGCGATTTTATACCCATAGCCAGTGAGGCTTGTAGTGTTTTTCCAGCCAATACATAACTGTGCGGTGCAGGTACGCGGTAATGTTCAGCCAGTGACAAAGCGCGGGCTTTGGCATCGGCTAACAACCGCTGTTTGTTCATGGTGATGCCGTCCGTAGCCGATAGGAATAACAGTTCTTTGGCTTCCAGCGCGGAGCTGGAGACTTTCGCCAAGCCGATAGTTTCAAAGGTTTTGGCGACCGCAGGAACCAAGCCTTTCGGGAGTTTCGGGTACGTTTGCCAACGGCGTAACATTTCTTTGCACCCGCCCCACGCAGGGATTAAACCCACGCCCACTTCCACCAACCCCATATAGAGTTCGGCGTGTGCTTGGATGGCATCACAATGCAGCAGAATCTCACAACCGCCGCCTAATGCCAGTCCAGACGGTGCGCCAACTACAGGGAAGGGCGCGTATTTTATAGCGTGATAGGTTTGTTGTCCTGTGTGTATCAGTTGCTCCACGGCTGCCCAGTCGCTGTGATGAATGGCGTGTACCAATAAGCCCAGATTAGCACCCGCTGAAAAATCTTTCGCGTCATTGTGGATGACCAGCGCGGTAAATTCGCGTTGTACTTGGTCGATACTTTGCTGAATCATCGCCATAGAATCCATGTCCAGCGTGTTCATTTTGCTGTGAAATTCCAGACACGCCACACCATCACCGACATCCCATAAACTGGCAGATGCGTTGCTTAATACGGGCGAAGATTGACGCTTTATGTCAGAAAGTAACAGAATGCCTGAGGCTCTGGGTACAGGATGATAATGACCTGCTAAATCGGCAAAACAGAGTGTGCCGTTTTCGACTTTATACAGGTTTGAATTGTTGGCTAATAATGGCGGTATGGTTTGCTGTTCGGCGCGGAGTTTGTCGGTAAACCACGTTACGCCCAGTTCATCAAGCAGTTCAAAAACGCCCCGTTGCCAGTTGTAACCTTCACGCATGGCACTATCAATACTGACTACATCATCGGCGATTTCAGGAACTAAACTGGCGGCATAACAAATGGTTTTGGACAGCACGCGCCATGCGTAGAGTTCAGCGGTTTCTGAAACTTCTGCGGGTTTAATGCTGCGACTGTATTCGCCTGTTTTTAAATCAATGGATTCTTTTACCCGTTCGGCAGTTAAGCGATAAAAGCCGCCTTTGCCTTTTCTGCCTGTGTAGCCATCGCTAATCATTTTAGCCACTAACGGCGGTAATTCGCTGACTTGATGAAAACTGTCATCGGGTGGTAAAGCGTGTTTCATGCTGGTTAAAATCGATGGTATCAAATCCAAACCTACTAAATCTAATAAACCGAAGACTCCTGTTTTAGGTATGCCGAACGGTAATAATGCGGCATCGGCTTGTTCAACGCTTAAGCCTAAATCAATCGCTTCGTGCAGCCCGCATTGCAGCCAGTAAATACCGATACGATTGGCGATAAAACCAGCGGTATCTTTACAGGTGACGCATTCTTTACCTAAACGCACATCGGCAAATTCTTTAATCATTGCCACCAGTTCAGGGCGTGTTTGTGAACCTGTGACGATTTCCAGCAAGCGCATATAACGCGGCGGATTGAAAAAATGGGTAATCATAAACTGCTGTTGAAACGCTTCAGGCATGGCTTGTGTTAATAAACGCAGCGGCAGAGTGGAGGTGTTGGAAGAAATCACGCAATCAGCACCGCACACGGTTTCCAGTTTTTCGTACAATGATTTTTTAATAGCAGGGTGTTCAATGACCGCTTCAATTACCCAATCAACGTCGGCGAGTAAATGCAGGTGGTCTTCGATATTACCTGTGGTGATTAGACGCGCATTGTTTTTGTGCATGAAGGGCGCAGGTTGCGCTTTGAGCAGTTTTTCAACCGCCGTTTCAGCAATGTGGTTGCGGTTGGTGCTTAACTCTGGCTTAGGCACAATATCCAGCAAGTAAACAGGCACACCCGCATTGCTGAGGTGCGCGGCAATACTCGCACCCATGACACCCGCGCCGATGACGGCGACTTTATTGATGTTCATATCGCCTCCAAAATGGTGGCTATGCCCTGACCGCCGCCGATACATTGCGTGGCGAGGGCGTAACGTTTCTGTTCGCGTTGTAGAAGACTCGCGGCTTTGCCGGTGATTCTCGCGCCCGTCGCGCCTAATGGATGACCTAAGGCAATCGCACCGCCGTCGAGATTGAGTTTTGCTAACGGAATCGGCAGTTCTTTCAGTACCGCTAAGGCTTGCGCGGCAAAGGCTTCGTTGAGTTCAACTATATCAATGTCAGCCAGTGTTAAACCTGCACGTTGCAAGGCTTTATGGGTAGCGGCAACAGGCCCGATACCCATTATTTCAGGCGCACACCCTGAGACGGCGGTGGCTTTGATACGCGCTAACTTTGGCAGACCGTGGTTATCGGCGTAGTCTTCGCTACAGATTAACACTGCCGCCGCGCCATCGGTCAACGGTGAGGATGTGCCAGCTGTGACGCTGCCCGTGGCTTGAAAGGCGGGGCTAAGTTGTGCCAGTGTGGCGGCGGTGGAATCGGGGCGGATGCAGCCGTCTTGTGTTACCGCGTTGATGGCGATAATTTCATCATTAAAGCGTCCTTGTTGCTGGGCGTTATAGGCTTTTTGTTGGCTGAGCAGGGAAAATTCCTCTTGCTCGACGCGTGTTAGCGCATAACGCTTAGCCAGATTTTCAGCGGTATCACCCATGCTGATAAAGGCTTCGGGGTAACTGGCGTACAGTGCGGGATTGGGCATGGGGTTGAAGCCGCCCATCGGGATGCGCGTCATGGATTCCACGCCTGCACAAATAAATACCTCGCCCGCGTTCAGTTGAATTGCACCAGCGGCGATATGAATCGCCTGCATGGATGAGCCGCAAAAACGGTTTAATGTCATACCTGCAACCGTTACAGGTAAGCCCGCTAAATGGACAATCAATCGTGCCACATTGAAGCCCTGCTCGCCTTCGGGAAACGCGCAACCCAAAAGCAGGTCTTCGATGTCATCAGGATTAACGCCCGTTTGTTTGAGCAGTCCTTTTACCACTAAGGCGGCTAAATCATCGGGGCGGGTTTTGATTAACTGCCCTTTATGAGCAGGTGTGAAGGGTGAGCGGCAGTAACCAGCAATAACAACGTGTTTCATGGTCTTTACTCCAGCGGGTAGATTATCCCAAGGCATGACTGCCAGTCCTTAAAGGACTGGCAGTCATTAATATCACGGTAGCAGTTTTAAACCTGCTTGCATAAATTCATCAATAATTGCCCACGTTCCGTCAATATTGTCCATCAAAATACCGTGCTGATTAGAGCGGACAATGTTCAGTTGCTTGTGCGCGGCAGTGAGGGCATCCATGACATGATAAGCACTTTTTACCGAGACAACAGGGTCGTGGTCGCCGTGCAGGATGAGAATAGGGCAGCTGCATTGCGGCAGACAATCATCCATGTCATGAATCAAGCGTCTTAATTCGTACAGGCTTTTAATAGGGATATGACGGTAATTAATGTCAGGATGTTCCTGATCGTTGTCAATAAAGGCTTTAACGCCTTCATAGGCGGACACCCAATCGACCAGCTGATTGGTATTGTGTAATAACGACACCAGCATAAAGGCGGGATTGGTGAATTTAACAGGCACGGCAAGCGCGGTGATGCCGATAATTTCCGCGTGCTGTTCGGCGGCGAGTTTAATTGCCAATGCGCCGCCAGACGAAAAACCCGTAACAAATAGGCGCGGCGTGTACGCTTTGAGCATGGTAAAGCCGCGCACTACCGCACTGTACCAGTCTTCGTAAGTCTGTTCACGCAAGGCGTAGGGCGATGAGCCGTGACCTCTCAGGCGCACGCCGAGTACGGTGTAGCCCTGTGTTACCAGATAATTGCCGTAGTCGCGGACTTCGGCAGGACTGGCAAGCAGTCCGTGTATCAATAATACACCGATGCCATTGGGGTTTGTCGGTTGCAGAAAAAAAGGCGCGGGGTCAGCGGTAGCGGTTTCCTGACTGTTGATGTCATTAAAACGCGGTTTGTTATACGCATGGCGTTCCCAGCCTAAATAACGGCATTCATCATCAAAATACCAGTCAGCAAGTTGTTGCTTATCAGTCGTGTCGCATTCTCGCAATGCCTGAATCATGGCATCACGCACGGCGGTTATCGGTCTGACTTCATTGTTATAAACGGCAATCGGATTTTCTAAGCGAATGTTATCAAAGTTGAATTCTTGAAGTAGTTTGGGTAAAAAATGATAACAACAGGTTTCTTCGCTGATGAGATTGGCTTGTTTGGCGACACAGATAAATTGCTCGAAGCGTTTGTTGATTCCCGACGTTAAATCGCTGTATTCGTAAGGATTGAGCAGACTGCGGTGTAAATTAATGTGCGTGTTGTGTTGTAGGCGTTTGACGGCAATATACAGGCTGGTGAAAAACTGCTGATGGCTAATCTGTTGTTGCCCGTTTTCCAGACAATACATAATCAGTGTGGCGGCCAGATGGCTTAAATTGACCGTCACATTGGCGTAAATTTCCTTCATGTATTGGTCACGCGTGGCATCAGCACTTTTGTGAAAATACAGGCTCATTAATTGTTGTCGCCAATTTTTGGGCGATGAATGCAGCGCAAAAACTTCATCTAAGCCCTTGAATTCCGTAGCGACCAGTTCAAGCAGATAACGATTCCACCAATGCCAGACCGCATAAGCATCAATGGTTTTGCCCATGCGAATATCCATGTCGGTATTTTTCAGCATGATATTCCCTTCGACCAACAGCTCTTCGGTTTGCCGAAAACTGAGATTATCAGCGAACAGTTCAACGCCCGATAACAGCATATTATCGGCAGAGCGAATCGGATAAAACGTGATGTTAGCGGGAACAATCAGCGTGGGTTTAAGTGCGGACAGCAGTAATTCATCAAGATTGTCGAATTGCAGTTCTTCTTTCCAGCGCAACAGCTGGGCATAATCTCTGGCGGCGTAAGCGTTGCGCACGGTGGCTTTAAAGGCTTCTATGCCTTGCGCCAGAACCGCCGCGCCTGTGTGCTGTTTGCGCCGTTCGCCTGTAATGCGGGAATAGATGTTGTACTGCCCCTGATTATCCATGACGCGGCGGTCTTTAATCATGCCGCCTTCGGGAAAAATAATGACTTTGCGTCCGCGTAATACTTGCGCGGCAAGTAATGGAAAGAGGCGTTGATGGTTGTGGGGAAATACGCCGACGGTTTTTAAGTATCGGGATAACACCGTGTCGTCTTTAAAAAATTCAGCTGAGGCAATCGCGCAACTGTACGCGCCTGTTTGTTCAAAGATTAAAAATTGCGGAATGAAGGTTTCAAAGCGGGAAAAATGATTGAATAAAAAAATATCGCCTTGTTGAACTTGAGTGTCAGCATGAAGTTTCATTTTGACACTCAACATTTTTTTGACCGTACCAAATACCTTAACCGACCGCTCGTAGAGCGTAGTGTCTATGTCGTTCCAGTTATCAGGATAAGGACGGTCAGGCATAAGGCATTATTTTTTCTCTTCAGGTGCAGACAGTTCCAATGTATGTTTAGGCGCGTTGGTAACAGGTGCAGTGCTTGTCTTGGGAGTGTTTGGCATAGGCGTACTATTGAAAGTATTGGTCGCTTTTGCAGGTGCGGTACTGCTGGTTTTGCCAGACGATTTATCAGTTTTGCTTGAGGTATCGTCTTCTTCTAAATCAATGTCATTGCTGGGCGGATTACCATCATGAATGAGATATTCGCGGCGTTGTTCATAGGCATTTTTAATGAAGTCGTAACGATTGACCGAGCCTTCATCAATGACTTTTTCAGTGGTCATTAAACCTGCGCGGGTATCAGTGACATCGACTAGACGCGCTCCAGCGGTGGCTGCATTGGCGGCAACACCACCAAATCCAGACACATAGGTTAATGGGTTTAATAGCGCGTCGCCGAGAATGCCGACAAAATCTCTGGGTGAGCTTGGGCCTGCAAACGGCAAGACTAAATAAGGGCCTGCGGGTACACCCCAAAAACCTAAGGTTTGTCCGAAGTCTTCATTATGCTTGGGTAAATCGACCAGTTTTGCCACATCAAAAAAGCCTGCAACCCCAGCGGTAGAGTTAATGACAAAACGACTTAAATCCATGCCGCCTTGTAGAAATTTAAGTTGTAATACATCGTTGACGGTAACGCCGATGTCATTAAGGTTGCTGAAAAAATTGGTGACACCCTCATCAACAGGATCAGGGGTTATTGCCTCATAACCTTTTGCCAAAGGCTTTAAAACGGCTTTATCAACCGTGTCGTTGAATGACTGTGCGCCTTGATTCCAGCCCTGCCATTCATCATTGGGATTGGAGCTTGTCGAGGCGCAACCTCCCAGTGCAATTGAGATAGCCAAGCTAGTCAATGACAGATTTTTATTGAGGGTAAAATTTTTCATAATCATTATCTGGCTCTTTTGTGCGTTGTTATTATGTTATCGTGAGGAAAGTTTGATTATACAACAGTCAATTCATAGTTGTGACAGCTTGTTGATAGGGCAGTAGAGATGATGTCGATTTGTGATTGAGTATCCAGCATTATCAGGTGATGGCGCGGGTCAAAACAGGCGGATTTTACAGCGGAGACCTGTGGGAAAATGGTGTATGTTGCAGTAAATTTCAGGCATAAAAAAAGAGCTTCACGAAACCGTGTAAGCTCTTTTTTAAATTTTATGTGGTGCCTCGGGCCGGAGTCGAACCGGCACGTCCTTACGAACGAGGGATTTTAAGTCCCTTGCGTCTACCAATTTCGCCACCGAGGCATCAGTAAAGCGTGTATTATATAGGCTAAAAATAAGACTGTCTAGTTTTATTTTTAGGAAGCGGTGAATGTTTGCAGTTAATGACTGCCTGCTCATAAAAACAGGCAGTCATGTGGCGGTTATTTTTTTAACAATTTGGCGATAAGGTCGTAAATTTGACGACGTTTGGTAAACGCGGCATAAGCGATTAAACCCAATACCAGACCATTAAGCAATCTGCCAAATACTGAACCGTTTTGTGTATTATCCGCGGCGGTCTTGGCATCCACCTCAGAGGCTTTAACCGCAGGCGTTTGTACCGCGACTTTAGACGGCGTAACAGCGGCACTTAAATCAGGTAAACCTAAGCTGCGGAAAGTATCGTAATCTTGCCAGATAGGGTATTTACCTTTCCAAAGTTCTTTAGTGAAATAAGGCGCGAGACTCATGCCATGTGACATGGGAATGCCTTTTTCATCATAAAAGCCTTTATAAACCACGAGACTTATATCCCCGCCTTCGCCATGTCCGTTGGTGGTAAAGGATTTTTCAACGTGATCGTGGAACATCCAGATGCCTTGTCCGAAGCTGTTTAAACCGTCATCTTTACCGCTTAAGGATAAGTCGATACGTTGTGCAGGCACCATACCGTGTACATCACGTTGAATATAAGAACCAGGGCCGTTATCAACGCCATCGTAATGGGTAATGGTTGGTTTATGTCCGTGAATGTGCATCGCAAATGATTCTGTATGACCATTCAAAATACGCAATTTGACGTTTTGATTTTCTTCCATGTGTATCAGCGATTCCCTTAATGTATAAGGGAACGAGCGACCGTTGAGCATGAAATAATCATCAGTGGCATCGGTAGTGTCGTATTCGGTGTTCATGTGTTTGGCAATCAAGCGCGGATCATTGGCAGAACGCGCCACGATTTCATGCAGTTCTTTATCGGCTGATTGGTAGTGTAAATCGTATTCCCGCGCATATTTTTCCAACACGGCAACCGACGGATGACGCACTTGACCTGCGCCGACATTCAAGGTTTGCGGCCAGTTATTCGGACGATTTTCTTCGACGACAAAAATGCCTTGTAAGCCCATAGGAATATGGGTGTGCGGTTGAACGTGACAGTGATAATACATCGTACCGGGTTGGCGTGGTCTAATCACATAAGTTTTGCTTTCGCCCGGCATGGTGTCCATATTACTGGTTTGACCGACACCGTCATTACCGTGTTCGCTCATATCCATAAACGGATGGTCGATACCGTGTAAATGAATAGAATGCGGCAGATAATGAGTGTTTTCCAACACTATCCACACAACATCGTCTTGTTCGACACGAATAACAGGAGAGGGGACGCGCAGTAATGAATTCGCTTCTGTTTCATACAGGCTGAGCGTAGACATATCGCGGGTTTTCGGTGCGTACACCCAAAATGTCGGTTGAATACCGGGCGCAATGTCAAAGGTGGTAATCGGTGTTTTAACGTCAGGCGAACGCCCGTTCAGTTCAACCACTTCCAATTTAATAATAATTTTATCGGGATCGCCGTCACCATCCATATCGTCTGACATGGTAATTGCGTCAGCGGCAAGCTGGGTATTCATCAATGTTTCCATTGATACGCCATTAGTCCCTTTTACAAACGCGGCAATATCAGCTGGATTGTCAGGCGTACATAAGCGTGATTCTTGTATTTTTACCCCATCAACGACTTGTTCTTCGCGCCATTTCGGATCAATAAAATTAGAACAGACTTCCTCCACTGCGCCCATTTCAACTTTAGCTGTAGGGGGTAAGTCGGTAGCAGCAAAACTCCAAGAGTTAGCAAGGAGTAGACCAATGCTTCCAGTAAGAGTGATAAGTTTTTTACGCATTAAGATGACCTCGGAAAACACACAAAAGAGATGAGACGTAGCTAAGAAAGCATTTGTTATTATTGTATAAGGTTATTTTAACCGAATAGTCTTTTGAAGTCTTTGTTAGCAGGTCGATAAGTGTACACTTATTTTCCAATTGCTCAATAAGTGGACACACGATAATGAAAAACTTATTTAAAATACGTCAATTAGAATGCCGCAATACTTTACAAAGTGTATCAACCACGAACGATGCGCCTCGTACTTCGGTACATCCTATATAGCACTGGCATACAACTTGCTTAAGCATATAGTTCATCACTTTTGTGTTCATTGTTTATATGCCGTTTCGTGGTTTGACTTCAAAGAGCGCGTTGCCTGAGTTCGTTCTGTAAGGGATTTTTTTGTTACGCGGTATTTAAGCCGATAGTTAAGCGGTGGTTTGTGGTATGAATAATCGTTTTATCCAACAAGGAACAAGATTATGAAAATTCAATTTGGTTATGCGGGTTTAGTAGCGTGGCTTAATTTGTTATGGCGGGAAACGCTTATGGAGGTGATTTTATGTTGACGCTGATTATTTCTGGAAGTTTGGTGAGTAAGGTGCGCCTGACCTGGTTACAGTACCTGACTTCAAAAGTGATTATTTTTTTCTTTTCCGCGCTTTTCTTAGGTCAGATAAGTTATGCCGAAGAAGAACACCCTAAACCTGTTTTTAAATTGATTAAAGGCAAAGGTGTTGAGGTTTGCGAAGCCTATTTAAAACGGTTAAATGAAACTGAGTTTTTGGATAATGACCCGATTAAAGGCAGAGTACATGAACCGTTATTAGATGGTTTTATTGATTTAAAACCCATTCCTTTAACGGCTGAACAAATTCAAAAACTCTATCCTAAAATAAACGCATTTGATTTTGTCCAAGAATACGATGCTTTTTCTGATAAAAAACAACAAAGTATAGAGCAACGCCAAAAGGAACAACAAGAATCATTGGAATCTGCAAATAGTTATATCGAAAGGCATAAAAAAACGCCTTTTGTGCGTTATCAAGTTTTACTGGATTTAGATAATGATGGTATTTCCGATGATACCGTTATTAAAAATAAAAATAGTGTTTATATTATTGATGACTCATTATCTATTATTAATGGGCAACGCATGAAAATGATATTTGCTAATCAAGCTGTATTGCAATGGATAACAATTAAAGCCTTTCCGCCTTTGGCTTATCCAATTAACGTGTTTAATTATAAAGGACAATATTATTTTGATGGCTTTATTGATTTAGGCGTAATGGATTCTGAACCGGGAGTAGGTATTTTATATTCAAAAACAAAGCCGTTAACCCTAGACGTTTTCTTTAACAAGAAAAATAAAACAAAAAAGGTTTGTGAGTATCAATGGACAAATTCACCAACAATATCAAATGGTATTAGGTTTTTTTATCGCTGGATGGAAGAATAAATTATGAAAACGTATTTTATCGTGTTTGGAGTATTTTTATGGCTAAACATACCATTAGCAATGGCGGATTCCTCTCAAGAGCCTGTATTAACGATTGTTGAAACAAATTGCAAAAAGGTTTATCTAATTCAAATGTTTGATAATGGAGAAATAAATTATGTTGGTGTGCAAGGCGTTAAAAAACTTGGCAAGCATAAAGCTAAAATAAAAAAATCGTTATTACTCAGCTTATCAAATGAATTGAGCAAAACGAAGGCTATGGAAAACTATAATAAATATAATCAGCTTCGAGGTCGTTCTGTTACTTCATCGGGTATTCGGTTACAAAAGAATAACCAGATATACAATTTTTTACACTTAGATACCTCTTCTGATTTAGATGAGTTAGAAAGGTTTAAAAATAATGCGATTAAAAAAACGAATTTAGAAAAATGGATTGAGGAAGGAAGAATTCGAGAATTACCATCGAATTATAAAGACCCAGTTGCTTGTGGCTATTCTTTTAAAGACTTAAATTAAACATTTATAGGTGACTTATGACAGAAGTAAGCAGTATTATTTCAGCATTAACATTTCATGATTCTAATGGAACAAAAACATGGAATGGGATAAATAATTTTGGTAGTCATTTAGCCCGTAGGTTGGGGTGAGGTACGAACCCCAACATTTACACACAACCCGTAAGATGCGCTAAATGTAGGATGTGCCGAGGCACGAGGTGCATCGTTCGCGTGGCAATTGTTTGTCTGGATTGATGCGCTTCCTACCGTCGGCACATCCTACGCGCTGATTTTAACCGTTAGGTGTGGGCGCGAATTCATTCGCGCAACCTATTGTTTTACAAGGCGCGAATAAATTCGCGCCTACTTTGGGGGTGTTTGTGCCTGATTATGAGTTGCGTATTGGTCGATATTCTGAGACTTATCGGTGTTATTTTGTCACGACAGTTGTTAATGAACGAAAACGCTATTTTGAAGATTTTTATTGTGGACGGTTGGTGATTAATGAAATGCGCGTACTGCACGAGGCGGGGGATGTTAATTCACTGGTGTGGGGGTTATGCCTGACCATATTCATTGGTTATTTCAATTAACTGAACACAAAACCCTTTCTGAGGTGATGAAGTGCTTTAAAGCCCGTTCTGCATTGCAGGTTAATGGATATTTAGGGCGGTCAGGAATGGTATGGCAAAAAGCATTTTATGACCATGGGTTGCGTAAAGAAGAGGATGTGAAAGGGATTGCTCGTTATATTGTGGCTAATCCATTACGGGCGAAGTTGGTAGAACGGATTGGTGATTATCCGTTGTGGGATGCAATTTGGTTGTGAGGTAGGCGCGAATTTATTCACGTCTTCAAACAAACACGACTGCGCGAATAAATTCGCGCCCACTTTAGAATAAATGACAACGAACACTTAAATCACAGCATTCGTTATAATGGACGGATAGTGAACCACTTTTTGAAAAAATCATCGTGCAGAATCAAACACCACAGTATTTAGTCGGTATCGACTTGGGGACAACGCATACCGTTGTTGCGTACACTAACGCTGATAACAGCCATCGAGACATTCAACTTTTTCACGTCGAGCAGTTGGTCGCGCTTGGGCAGGTGGCGGCGAGACCATTATTGCCATCGGTGCGTTATCACCCCGCAGACGGTGAGTTATCAGCGGCGGATATTGTTTTTGCCACGGCGGATGACAATAATCCTGCGGTTGTGGGTGAAGCGGCGCGGGTGTTAGGCGCGAAAACCACAGGGCGATTGGTCACCAGCGCGAAAAGCTGGTTATCGCACCCGTCGGTGGATCATAACGCCGACATTTTGCCGTGGGGCAGTGCTGATGATATTAGTAAAGTATCGCCGATTGATGCCAGTGCCAGTTATTTGGCGCATATTCAAACCGTCTGGCAGCATCAATTCCCTGACGCGCCATTAAATCAACAGGATGTCGTTATTACCGTACCTGCGTCTTTTGATGAGGGTGCGCGTTCATTGACCTTGGAAGCGGCGCGTAGCGTGGGCTTGCATAATGTGCGCCTGTTAGAAGAACCGCAAGCCGTGTGTTATGACTGGTTACGGCGCAATGCGGGTAATCTCAAACAATTACTGACCGATGTGCATTTATTGCTGGTCTGTGATGTCGGCGGTGGTACAACCGATTTAACGCTGATTAAAGTGGAACAAGGCGAAATCGAACCGAAACTGACCCGTATCGGCGTGGGCAATCACTTAATGCTGGGTGGCGACAACATCGACTTAGCCTTGGCGCGATTGACGGAAAGCCGTTTAAATCAAGGTGACAAACGCCTGTCAGCCGCAGAATTATCGCAACTGATTGAACAATGCCGCGTTGCCAAAGAACGTTTATTAGCCGAAGACGCACCCGAACAAATGACTGTCACTTTATTAGGTGGCGGTTCAAAACTCATCGGCAGCTCGCGTTCGGTGACTTTAACGCGCGAAGAAGTCAGAAACTTGGCATTGGATGGATTTTTCCCCTTATCAGGATTGAATGAGTTACCCGATAAAAAACGCAGTGGCGTGGTGGAGTTCGGCTTGCCATACACCGCCGACCCCGCTATCAGCAAACATATTGCCGCGTTTTTAAACCTGCATAAAGCCGCCGCACAAGATGCTTTGCAAGGGCAGGGCATTGTTCCTGACGCGCTGTTATTAAACGGCGGCGTGTTTCGCAGTCAACCGATTACTCAGCGCACACTGGATTTACTGAATTCATGGCGCGATAAACCGCCCGTATTGCTGGACAATAAACACCCTGAATTAGCGGTGGCATTCGGTGCGGTCAGTTACGCCATTGCCCGCCGTGATAAAAAATTAAAAATCGGCGGCGGCGCGGCGCGGAGTTATTTTCTGCTGGTAGATACCGATGAGACGGGCAAGCAACAAGGCATCTGTATTTTGCCCAGAGGCAGTGAAGAGGGCGATGAAATCCTGTTGACCGATCACCGTTTTGCCTTGCGACTGGGTACGCCCGTGCGCTTTCATTTAGCATCAACCACAGGCGACAATGAATTTAAATCAGGCGATGTTACCGAAATAACCGATGACTTTCATTCCCTGCCGCCGTTAGCGGTTGCGTTTGCCAGTGAGACCAATGAAGAAGTGGTTGTGCGCTTAGCGGTCACGCAAACCGAAATAGGTACGCTGAAAATGCAGTGCGTAGCGGTGGATAATGCCGCGCAACGCTGGGATGTGGAATTTCAAATCCGCAAAAAAGCGCGTGGTACGCTCACCGCTGATGCGACTTTGCCAACCCAATTCCCTGCGGTCGTGGACAAAATCCAAGCGGTATTCGGCTCTAAATCCAAACAAATCGACCCGAAAGCGGTTAAAAATTTACGCGCCGATTTAGAAAAATTATTAGGCACTGATCGCAGTGACTGGACAACGCCATTATTACGCGCCATGTTCACCACCTTATTAGACGGCGCAAAATTCCGCCGCCGTTCCGAACACCATGAGCGAGTCTGGCTCAGTCTGGTCGGCTTTTGTTTACGGCCAGGTTTTGGTTATCCGCTTGATGACTGGCGCGTGGATCAATTATGGAAACTCTACCCGCACGGTTTACAGTTCGTCAACGAAACCCAAAACTGGGCAGAATGGTGGATAGTGTGGCGACGTATTGCAGGCGGTTTAAACGTCACCGCGCAAGAACAGATTTTTGCCGATATTGCCAAATACCTGAATCCAGCCGCCGCGCGACAAGCGGGCATAGCCAAGCAAATAAAAACCCGTGGTTATGATGACATGGTGCGCCTATCTGCGACCTTGGAACGCTTGCCCGTCGACAAAAAAAGCCAGTTGGGTGAATGGTTGTTAAAACGTCTGGAAAAATCCAGTGAACCCAGTCAAACATGGTGGGCAGTTGGGCGTATCGGTGCGCGTGTACCGTTTCATGGCAGTACCCATAATGTCGTTTCCGTCGCCGTTGTCAGTGAATGGTTGACGGCTATGCTCAACGAAGATTGGAAAAAAAATCCCCATATCGGGTTTGCCGCCACGTTAATGGCGCGGATGAGCGGCGATAGAACGCGCGATATTGACGACGCGCTGCGTCTTGCCATTAGCGAAAAATTGAAACTCAGCAAAGCCCCCGCCTCATGGCTGGAGATGGTCGAGCAGGTCAAAGAACTGGATGAGAAAGAGGAAAAACAGATTTTTGGTGAAGCATTACCCCCCGGTTTAAAGCTCATTAATGAAGCCTGACTCGACTTTAAAGTTATAATGTCAGTATAGAGACCTGCAAGGTTTTTAAAACCTCGCAGGTCTTACTCTAAAAATAATTGTTAAAGCCTTATTCATGATATTCAATTCTTACGTTTTTATTTTTGCCTTCCTGCCCATCGTTATTTTCGGCTTCTACGGCATAGGACGGTTCAGTCATCATTTAGCCTCACTGTGGTTGGCGGCTGCCTCGTTATTTTTTTACGGCTGGTGGGATGCGCGTTTTGTCGGATTACTATTAGGCTCAATCGCCTTCAATTACGGCGCGGGTTATATGATAGGGCATAGCCTTGCTGACAAAGCACGGCGATCCAAGTTATTGTTAATCAGCGCGATAGTGATAAATTTAATCCTGCTGGGCTATTTCAAATACGCCAATTTCTTCGTTGAAAATATTAATGCCCTGACGGGTTCTGCCATTACGATGGCGAAGGTGTTTTTACCGCTGGGGATTTCGTTTTTTACTTTTACTCAGATTGCCTTTTTGGTCGATACCTATCAGGGCAAAGTCAGAGAGTATAATTTTGTCCATTACACTTTGTTCGTCACCTATTTTCCGCATTTAATCGCCGGCCCCGTGCTGCATCACAAAGAAATGATGCCGCAGTTCGGCAAGCGCGACACCTGTCGGGTCAACTGGGATAATATTGCTATCGGTTTAACAATTTTTATATTGGGTCTGGCTAAAAAAGTATTACTGGCTGATGGTTTTGGCGAGTATGCCACGCCGATTTTTAATGCCGTGAGTGCAGGCGGGCATCCTATGTTATTTGAGGCATGGTTTGGTGCGTTAGCCTATTCGCTACAGTTATATTTTGATTTTTCGGGCTATTCTGACATGGCGATAGGTTTATCGTTGATGTTCAATGTCCGCTTACCTATCAACTTTAACTCGCCTTATAAATCATTAAGCATTATCGAATTTTGGCGATGTTGGCATATTACCCTGTCACGGTTTTTGCGTGATTATCTGTATATCCCCTTAGGCGGCAGTCGTGACGGCAAAGTTAAGCGTTATGTCAATCTGCTGATTACCATGTTATTAGGCGGTTTGTGGCATGGCGCGGGCTGGACGTATGTCATCTGGGGCGGCTTGCACGGTGTGTACTTGATTATCAATCACGGCTGGCGCGGCTTAAAAGAACGCATGGGTTGGCGGCAGGAAGGCGGACGACTGGCGCGGTTTGGTGCGGGTTTATTGACCTTTTTAGCAGTCGTGGTTGGCTGGGTATTTTTCCGTGCCGATAATTTCAGCGTTGCAACAGAAGTGTTAAGCGGCATGATTGGCTTGAACGGCTGTTCATTTGCCAAACAACACGGTGAACTCAGCGCATTCTGGCAGGTGATGCAGAATGTCGGCGCACAATTTCAAGGCACGCTGACGTTAATTAATTTAGGTTCTAATCGAATTATCAAGCTGTTAATTGTCGGCTTATTTATCGTCTTCACAATGCCTAATGTGCAACAAATTATGGCAAATTATTCTCCGGCATTAAATATGGATGCAGTAAAAAAACCAAGCCGTTTCACTTGGCAACCCTCATTAACGGACGCAATTTTTATTGTCATCATTGCTTATTTTGTGCTGATTAATCTGCATAAACAGTCCACTTTCTTATATTTTCAATTTTAAGCACGATGAATGTTCACTTACAACCGATTAGTTTCAGAAAATACAGTTTAATCCTGATTTATTCATTGCTTGTCATGGCAATTATAGGATTGTGTATGGAATTTTATTTTGAAAAATTGTATGGTGATTTAACCCGCATCGGCAATTTTCCAGAGCGCAATTTTGGCTGGCGATCTGAACAACCTGCGATTGCCCCTGAAAACTTTAAAGATTACCCGCTGAGTGACGCTGATATTCTGATTATTGGCGATTCATTTTCGGTATCACGCGTTTGGCAATCCAGATTGATTGCTGCTGGTTTAAAAGTCGATACTATTAGATGGCAAGAGCTAAGAACAGATGAAAGTTTGCGGGCTGACTTAGGTGAGGCATTACGCGCCACGGGTTTTAAAGGTCGTTATGTCATTATTGAAAGTATCGAGCGGTTGTTTCAAGGGCGTATGGAAGTATTGCCCAGCGTGCATGAACCGATTGTTAAGAGTGATGTGATTATTAACTCTGCTTTTCCGTTATATCCCTTTACCAAGCGAGAACGAGTTTCCTTTAGTAAGCCGAATGGCGGAGATTGGGGAGTTAAAGCTTTATATAACAGTATTAAATTATCACTGGATTTACCCGAAAAATATTTAAAATCAGGCGCGGTACAAGCAGTTAAGTTTGATGGCTGTCAGTTGTTTTCTCATCGGTTGTGTAATTATGCGATTTTTGTTGATGGCGATTTTAAAAAGGACACTTTTAATTCAATCGACAATGTACTGGCGGTTAATAAAAATTTGCACAGTGTAGGTATTCAACCAATCTGGTTGGTTATACCCGATAAATCCACTGCTTATTTAGGTTATGGCAAATTGAATAAAAATCCTTATCAGAATATCTGGCAACAATTTGCCCGGTATCCTGAATTGATTGCGCCTGATTTAGGGTCGGTATTTACGCAACAAAGCCGAATGATTAAAGATTTTTATATGCCCAATGATACGCATTTAAGCACTAATGGTTTTTTATATCTGGGTGATTTTATGACTAAAGGGCTGCATAAACTGCAAGCCGATCAGCCCAATCCATTTGCTCAATAAATTGGAGTATTTATTATGTACACAGGCATCGTGCAACGCGTCGCTGATATTATCGCCGTCGAGAAAAAAACGGGCTTAAATACCCTTATTATTGATTTTGATAACGCACTATTAAATAATTTAACTATCGGCGCAAGTGTCGCTGTGGATGGTGTTTGTTTAACGGTGACAACTATCAATAATAATCAAGTTTCTTTTGATGTGATGCAGGAAACGTTAAATAAAACCACCTTGGGTTTATTGAATGCAGGCGATAAAGTGAATCTGGAACGCTCGGCGAAACAAGGTGATGAAATAGGCGGACATTTATTATCAGGTCATATTGAAGGCACGGCAGTTATCAGTCAGATAAAAGAAAGTGAAAATAATTATATGCTTTATTTTACTTGCCCTGCCGAATGGATGAAATATATTTTACCCAAAGGGTTTATTGCCATTAATGGCGCGAGTTTAACCATTATTGATACGCAAGCGACAGGCGGTTTTAATGTGTCATTAATACCCGAAACCTTACGCGCGACCACGTTTAAATTAAAACAACTGGGCGATGCAGTGAATATCGAAATTGATAATCAAACTAAAGTGATTGTCACCACCGTTGAACGTTATTTACACGAACATAATATCAGGCATACTAATGATTAAAGACCTTATTGTCGAAAAAATCGACTTAAAAAAACCGGCAAAATTAAAAATAGCCATTGTACAAAGCACTTATCACGCCGAATTAAATGGCAATATGACTGATTATTGCAAAGAAGTATTCATTCAAAATGATATTCCCGAAGACAATATTGGTATTTATTATGCCGCAGGCACTTGGGAGGTCGCATTAATTACCGAAGCTCTTGCCAAAACCAAACGCTTTGATGCCATTGTTGCTTTTGGTATTATCATCAAAGGTGATACCTATCATTTTGATTTAATTGCCGATGAAACAGCGCGGGCGTTGATGAATACCATGATTAATTATCAAATTCCTGTTGCGTTTGAGATTTTGGCGGTTTATCACTACGACCAAGCGGTAGCGCGTGCTTCTAATAACGAATATAACAAAGGCATAGAAGCGGGTAATGCGATTTTAAAAACGCTGAAAACCTTACGCGAAATTGCTTAATATATCCGCGTCCCTATAATTAAAATACTGCATAACTTGTTGGGGTTCGTACCTCACCCCAACCTACACACAAAAAATACTATGTCAAAAACACCCACCGTCGGATTTATCAGTTTGGGCTGTCCGAAAGCTCTCGTTGATAGCGAAAAAATACTCACTCAATTACGTTTGGAAGGCTACGAAGTCTCACCCAGTTATAAAGCGGCTGATTTAGTCGTCGTTAATACCTGCGGCTTTATTGATTCGGCTGTTGAGGAATCACTGGACAGCATCGGCGAAGCCTTAGCCGAAAATGGTAAAGTCATCGTGACAGGTTGTCTGGGTGCGCGTGAAGATGAAATCCGCACCCGTCATCCGCAAGTGTTGAAAGTCACAGGCGCACACGCTTTAAAAGAAGTCATGGAGTCAATCCACGAGAATTTACCCGCACCCCACGCGCCGTTTCTGGATTTGTTGCCGCCGCAAGGCATTAAACTCACGCCTAATCACTACGCCTATCTGAAAATTTCCGAAGGTTGTAATCATCGTTGTACGTTCTGCATTATTCCGTCCATGCGCGGTGATTTGGTCAGTCGTCCGATTAGTGAGGTTATGCTGGAAGCGGAACGGTTAGCCAAAGCGGGTGTGAAAGAATTGTTGGTGGTCGCGCAGGATACCAGTGCTTATGGTCTGGATTTAAAATACCAACTGGATTTTTGGCACGGCGAAAGCATGAAAACCCGCTTTTATGAACTTGCCAAAGCCTTGGGTGAATTAGGCATTTGGGTCAGAATGCACTATGTTTATCCTTATCCGCACGTTGATAGCGTAATTCCGTTAATGGCAGACGGAAAAATTCTGCCGTATCTGGATATTCCGTTTCAACACGCCAACAGCCGTATTTTGAAACTCATGAAACGCCCTGCGGCAACAGAAAATAATCTGCAACGTATTAAAGCATGGCGTGACATTTGCCCTGATATTACTTTACGCAGCACCTTTATTGTCGGTTTTCCCGATGAAACGGAAGCGGAATTTCAAGAATTGCTGGATTTTCTCAGTGAAGCGCAATTGGATCGCGTGGGTTGTTTTGCGTATTCACCCGTCAAAGGCGCAGTGGCTAACGAGATAGCGAATCAAATTCCTGAAGAAGTAAAGCAGGAGCGTCTTGCTCGTTTTATGGCACATCAAGCCGAAATCAGTGCAGATCGTTTGCAGCGTCGCATCGGCAGAATTGAAACCGTATTAATTGATGAAGTGGTTGAAGAAGGTGCGGTCGCTCGCAGTAAAGCCGATGCCCCTGAAATTGACGGACAGGTCTATATAGATGGCGCAACACATTTAAAAGTCGGTGATTTTGTCGAAGTTGAACTCGAAGATGCCGATGATTATGATATGTGGGGACGCTTGATCTCGTAGTTAAGTGATGGCTTTTTTTGCTATAAAGTGACATGAATAGTATGCAGTTTATGGTATTCATTCAGTTAATGCACCACCGATGTGATAAAAAATGCTTGCTCCTTAGATAAATGCCGCAGTTGATAAATTTTATTTTTATTTAAAATCAATATCTTATAGATTAAGTTTTTGAATAATCATGGGTATTTACTATTTTTTATTAAATGGCATGAAAAATGCTTATTTATCCGATGGTGAAAATTTTCACCATCGTTTTTTATAGAGCGAGTATATACAGACTATCGGTAATAAATTTCGTCGCTCAGAACACTTTTCTGCTGAAAATAATGATTTTCTCCCCGATCCCATACCAGTGGAACGTTATGTATAGCAAGCTAAGAAAGCCGAGTTGCGATAGTCTTAAATAATTAAAATTTTCTGAGGGATGTTGAGTGATGCAGTATTCAAAAAAATTAATCGCATTGTCGATTGCGGTTGCTACTTTAACGGGTTGTGCAATTGAGCCAACGCCCATTAAAGATGATGAACGTTTAGCCGGTATGCTGAAAGATCAAGCTGAAATCTACAGCAAACAAGAGCCTATCACTGCACCATTGACGTTTTATGATGCCTTGGCGCGTGCGTTAAAATATAACTACGATCATCGTTTAACGATGATGGAAGCGGTCTTGCAGGATACGCAACTGGATGTTTCCAAGTTGAATATGCTGCCCCGTCTGGCAATTAATGCAGGCTATATAGGACGAGAAGATCAATTGGGTTCTTCCAGTGTGGATTATTTTAATCAAAATCGGAATTCGCAATTAACCCAGTACTCAACCTCTCAGGATGCACAACGCGGCGTTGCTGATTTAACCTTTACATGGAACGTGCTGGATTTCGGCGTAAGTTATTATCAGGCGAAACAACAGGCCAATCGGGTAATGATTGCGCAAGAACGTAAGCGTAAAGTGGTTAATAACTTAATCAAGGAAGTTTCCAATGCCTATTGGGGTGCGAGTCTTTCCGACCATTTATTGCCTAAACTTGATCCTGTCTTAAAGCAGGCGGAACACGCATTGGAATTGAGCAAAACCGTTGAAGTCAACCGTTTGCAACCCATGCTCAGCGTGTTGGAATACCAACGCAGTCTGTTACGCATTATTGACCAATTGAAAAAACTGAAAGCCGATTTAGCCGTTGCCAAACCTAAATTGGCGGGTTTGATTAACGCGCCCGTACACAGCGACTTCCAGTTGGCACAACCCAAGCAAACGCCTGAACCCCCTGAGCTGAAAGCCTCCATGACCGAGCTGGAAAATCTGGGCTTGTTTTTCCGTCCAGAATTGCGCGAAGAAATGTATCAAGAGCGCATCAGTCGTGATGAAGTCTGGAAAGAAATGCTCAAAGTATTACCCGGTCTGACCATTCCCTTATCCGCCAACTGGGATAGCAACTCGTTCCTTGTTTACAATATGTGGATGGAAGCGGGTGCGCGTACCACCTTTAATTTAGTGAATCTGCTTGCTGCACCTAAAATGTGGAAATCTGCACAAACGCAGGTGGATGTCGCGCAAATCCGCCGTAAAGCCTTGAGTGTTGCGACGCTGGTGCAGGTCAATGTCAGTTATCAGCAATACAAAAAAGCACTGGAAGGCTATCACAGTGCCAGTGAATTGAATAACGTCGATCAAAGCATTTTCAAAGTCATTAGCGACACCACTGAAAGCGATGCAGGTTCTGAACTGGAACGTATTCACGCGGCAACCGCCGCATTAGCGTCCCAATTGGAAAAAGAACAGAGTCTGGCAGAAATTTATTCCGCGCTGGGTAATATCTATTCTTCTATCGGACTTGATCCCGTCGAAGGCAATATAGAACACATCACCGTGCGCACACTGGCGGTACAGTTGGAAAAAAATCTGGATCATTGGTACAAAGGCGAATTTCCTAAATTGCCCAACGCGCCTAAACCCCCAGAAGCACCTAAAGCCGCACCTGTAGTCAAAGCCGCTGAAGCCCCTAAAACACCGACTACACCTGCTGCTAAGGTGGTAACCACTACCGTATCATCCAGTGCGCCGACTGCACCTGCAAGCAAAACAAGCAAACAATGAAATATTCATTAATGTGTGTCGCGCTCGTGGTATTGCCGATAGTCGTATCGGCAGAACCGTCCGCGCCTGTTGAAAAGCTCAATGAAACCAGTTCACCATTACGCGCACAACTGAAAGCGCGGCAAAGTACGCTCATTGCCAGTGAAATGAATGCGCGTATCAATCAGCTTAAATTGCGTGATGGTGAGCGTTTCAGCGAAGGGCAGGTGTTGGTGAGTTTTCATTGCACGCTTGAAGAAGCGCAACTGAATAAAGCCAAAGCAACGCTGGAAAAAGCCACCAAAACCTACGAAGTCAAACAGCGTCTGGAAGAACTGCATTCGATAGGCGCGTTGGAACTGGCGGTTGCCAAAGCCGAAGAGGGCGAAGCCAAAGCAGAAATGCAGGTTGCGCAAGCGGTCATAGGTCGTTGTGTGATTAAAGCACCGTTTTCAGGTATCGTCACCGATGTCACCGCCAAACCCTATCAAACGGCGAAAGCAGGTGATCCGTTGCTGGAAATTCTTGATGACAAAGACTTGGAAGTGGAATTTATGGCACCATCCAAAGCCCTGCCTGAACTGAAATTAGGCAGGCATTTTCAAGTGACGCTGAACGAAACCAACAAAACCTATCAGGGCGAAATCACTCGCTTGGGCGGCAAAGTTGATCCCGTCAGTCAAACCATCAAAGTTTATGGGCGCATCACCGATAAAACCGCAGAATTAGTCTCTGGCATGAGCGGCGCAGTTGAATTAACTGGCAAGCAATGAGCGAACAGCGCAATAAACAACTGCTCCAGTTGACACTATTGTTGCAACTGGAGAGCCGCGCCCGACTCGCACCTGCTGACGAACTGCCCTACATTCTGGTCAATGAAACAGCAGATTTAGTGCCATATCGCCAAGCCCTGTTATGGCGACTCGATACGGCAAAAATTCAAGCCGCTTCGGGCGTGGCAATCCCTGAAAAAAACAGCCCGTATGCCTTATGGCTGAATCCCGTCCTGCAACATATTTCCCGCACCGACATCGCTGTCTTTACTGCCGCCGATTGTTCGCCTGAATTGGCGCACGATTGGGCGGAATGGTTGCCTGAGCAGGGTCTTTGGCTGCCCTTAAACGCGCCGTCAGGGATTAAATATGCCTTGGTGTTGTTTCGTGAAGACGACTGGAAAGACGGCGAAATTCATTTATTGAGCTATCTTGCCGAAGCCTACGGTCATGCGTTTGCACTGACGCAAGCCGCCCAGCCGCCACGTTCGTGGCTGGAGCGATTGCGCTCAAAACGCCTGCAACTGATTATCGCGGGCGTTGTGCTTGCCGCCTTGTGTTTTCCGCTGCGGCAATCGGTCATTGCCGAAGCCGAAGTAGTACCGTATCACGCCAATCTGATACGCGCCCCGCTGGAAGGCGTGGTGGAAAAATTCTTTGTGCAACCGAATGAAACCGTGACCGCTGGACAAAAATTATTCGCACTGGATATGACCCAATTGCGCAGTCGGTTAAGCGTTGCCGAAGAAACCCGCGATATTGCCAAAACCGAATATTTACAAACTACCCAGCAAGCGATGTTAGACCCAACTGCCAAAGCAAAACTGGCAGTGCTGAAAAGTAAATGGGATCAGCAGGTCGCCGAAGTCGATTATGTACGCAGTTTGCTCGAACGTTGTGAAGTCACCGCCAATAAAGCAGGCGTGACGGTGTTTGATGATCCTAATGATTGGCTGGGTAAACCTGTCACACAGGGGGAAAAAATTCTTGCCGTTGCCGATCCGCAATCAGTGGAACTGGAAATTCGCTTGCCGATGGATGATTTGATTGAACTGGAAGCGGGCAATAGCGTACTGTTTTTTTCCAACGTGACACCCAATGACCCACTACCCGCCGAGTTGAGTTATTTCAGTTACCGCGCCAGTCCGACACCTGCGCAAGTCATGGCGTATCGTCTCAAAGCCCAATTTACCGACACCGCCAACAAGCCGCGTTTAGGCTATCGCGGCATGGCGAAACTGTACGGTACACGGCAACCGTTTATTTTGTGGCTGTTGCGCAAACCGATACGCACGGTGCGTTTATGGTTGACGTGGTAGAAAATCATAATGATTTAATGACTGCCAGTCCTTCAAAGGACTGGCAGTCATGTTTTACTCGGTATGTTGTGCAAAATGTTGCCGTTCGGGTTGGCTTTGAGCTTGTTGACTCGCCTAACCCAATTTACACGCACACCATCACATGATAACCAGCATCACAGAAGAACCCCAACCCGGCAAGTGGCTGGATTTGCGCGAAGATTTAGGCTTGTACTCAGGGCCGCGCACTGCCGAGGGTACGCCGACGTGGACACTGCACGATCCCGCCGCGCACCGCTATTTTCGTTTAGGCTGGTTGGAATTTGAGTTTTTGCAACGCTGGAGTTTAGGCAATGCAGAACATATTATTCAATCCATTCAACACGATACGCCACTGGATGCCGAAGTTGCTGACGTGGAAGCCTTCGGGCAGTTTCTGACTGTTCATCAGCTCACCAAACCGCAAGGCGCGGCAACCAGCCAATTATTAGCCAGTCGGCGCAAAGCGACCCAGCCCAATTTTTTGACGTGGTTACTGCATAATTACCTGTTTTTGCGCATTCCGTTATTGCGCCCTGATAGCGCGTTACAAAAAGCCCTGCCGTGGGTGAGTGTGCTGTTCAATCGCCAGTTTTTGGCACTATTATTACTGTTGGCATTGTTGGCACTCTATCTGGTATCACAACAATGGACGCAGTTCAGCCATAGCTTTTCTTACGTTTTTACTGCCGAAGGCATACTCAGCACCGCCGTCATGCTCTCGCTGTCAAAAGTGGTGCATGAATTGGGTCACGCTTTTACCGCCAAGCATTTTCAGTGCCGCGTACCGAGTATGGGCGTGGCGTTTATGATGGGTTTTCCGATGTTATGGACGGATGTCACCGATGCGTGGCGGTTGCCCAATCGTCTGCAACGCCTGAGTATTGATGCGGCGGGCATGATAGCGGAATTGGCTCTCGCGGTGTTTGCCACGCTGTTGTGGACAGCGTTGCCCGATGGTGCGGTGCGTAGCGGCGTGTATTTATTAGCCAGTACCGCGTGGGTGTTGACCTTGGCAGTCAATCTGAATCCGTTCATGCGTTTTGATGGCTATTATCTGTTTTCCGATTATCTGGATATAGCCAACTTGCAAGACCGTAGTTTTGCGTTGGCGCGTTGGCGATTGCGTGAAAGTTTGTTTAATTTTCAGTTACCCGTTCCCGAAGTATTTGCCAAACATCGGCATCGTTTACTGATTGCCTACGCTTATGGCACATGGCTATATCGGTTGATACTGTTTGCGGGCATTGCGTGGGCGGTGTATCACTTCTTTTTTAAAGCACTGGGTGTGTTTTTATTTGCTGTGGAAATTGGTTGGTTTATTGTGCGTCCGATAATAAAAGAAATGGCAGTATGGCGTGAATTGCTTGCCTTGCAAAATACCCCGTTGCGTCCACGGGTCGCGTGGTTGATTCCGCTGTTCGCGGTGGCAATTTTGTTTGTTCCGTGGCAATCGCATTTATTGCTGTCAGGGTTATTGAGTGCCGAAACCGAATTCACCTTATACAGTCCGCAATCGGCGAAAGTCCAGCAAGTGCTGGTGAAAGAAGGCGACAGCGTACAAGCCGACCAAGTGTTGATTGAACTCAGTTCACCTGATCTGGATTTTAAAATCGCCACCGCTGAACGCCATCTTGCCGAATTAAAAGAACAACTGGCAGCGCAAAGTTTGGAAGTCGCTTCTGCTCAACATAATCCAATGGACATGGAAGCGTTGCAATCCACGCTTGCCGAGCTGATTGGTTTGCGTGAGGCGCAAAAAAAACTCACCCTGCGCAGTCATTTTGCAGGGCGCATCCGCGACTTATCCGATGTCCTGCAACAAGGCGAATGGCTGGCAAAAGACGAGTCTATCGGCATCGTACAAAGCCCACGCGCTACCGTGGTCGCTTACGCCGAAGAAGCCGATTTAAACCGTTTACAACTGGGCGCAACAGGACGTTTTTACCCCGAAGGCGGCGATGTCGCGCCTGTGTCTGTTCATGTAATCACCATTGACAGCGTCGGCACGCGCCAATTAACCGTGCCGGAAATCAGCTCCACACATGGCGGTGAGATTGCGGTGCGGGAAGATGAACAGCATCATCTTGTTCCCGAACAGGGCATTTACCGTGTGTTGCTGCAAGTAGACGACGGTGTTGACTTGCAGGCGATTACCTTACGCGGCAGATTATCGCTCGCCACGCCCGCTGAAAGTCTGGCAGGGCGATTGCTGCGTTCTGCGTTGGCGGTTTTGATTCGGGAAAGCAGCTGGTAAGGGCAGGGAATACGCTAATCGTTATCTTTAGACCTGTGAGGTTTTTAAAATCTCACAGGTTTTTTAATATCCAACTGAATAACAGAAAAACTCAGGAGAATCCAATGCTTTCAGGCACTATAAAACTGACGGGTAATTTAAGTTTACGACCGATGCGTTCATCGGATAAGGTGTTTATCGAATCTTTATATCATGCCGCGCGTGATGATTTACGCCTGATAGATGCCGAAGAGGATTTTATTGAAACACTGATTGAAATACAGCATCAGGCGCAAACCACGGGTTATGGTCAACTGTTTCCTAATGCCATGTATTTTATTATCGAACAGCATAGCGAACGCATCGGTCGCGTGGTGGTTGATTTTGGTATGAATGATGTCAGGCTGGTGGATATGGTCTTTATTCCACTGGCGCGCGGCAAAGGCAATGGCGCGCAGGTGATTCAGATGCTGCAACAAGCGGCGGCGGTTAATCATGTCCCGTTGGTGCTGTCAGTGCTGTGTCATAACTATGCGGCAAAAGCCTTGTATTTACGGCTGGGGTTTAGCGTGGTGGAAAACACGGGTACGCATGAACGCATGATTTGGTATCCTGAACAGCGCAATATTATTTTATAAGCGTAAAGACCTCCGAGGCGTTCAACCTCGGAGGTCTTTTTGATTGTGCGATTTTGGGTATCAAATCAAGCAAACACGATTTGATACCAAGCGGTTTTCTCTTGAGGATTAGGCGGAAGAATCCGACTGATAGACAAGTTTTCTAACATACCCAAGCTAGGGTGGTGAAAGTGACAATAATGACCGTCAAACGCCTGTTCCAGCGACGTTTTAAACAGCAATGAAAACGGAATGCGAACATCGGGATTATCGAGTGATATTGCCGCGTTCGGTTTTTCAGTGATTTTCATCAGTTCGATTTCAATGTCACAATGCTCGGCAATAGTCAGTTTACACTGCGCATTTTTAAGTGATTGAAAATCCTGCGCTCGTAGCGTAGCTAACATTTCTTTGCCTTGAATTATGGACGAGACGGATATAAGCCTACTAAGGCAATACAGAAGTTTAATGCCAGAAACGGGTTCATTAATGGCACAGGGCTGGTTGCTGGAGTAGCGGTGTTTGCATTGACTGTAACCGTACCAGCAGGTACAGGTGCTGCAAACGGTTTAAGAGTGGTGTTAGCAGCAGCGGAGCTATAAATATTAGCTGGATCAATCCCACCCCCTACTGAACTTAAGTCTACATTTCCTTGACCCAAAGTAGTGCCTGTTGCAGGTGCGCCAGTGGTTGCATTTGTTCCAGAAACAGCAGGGATGGCGATATTAACGGAAGTGCTGTTGCTGGTCGCTGTGTGGGTGTGTGCAGGTAAAGGGGCTTGTGTAGCATTCAAAGTAACGGCTTCTTGTCCTGCTTTTGTACCGATTGGGCGCGGCGTAAGCCCAGTTCCATTTCCCATGCCTATAGGCATCCGTCCTCGTAAATCAGGAATGCCGAACGTTGTTTTACCATCGCCACCATAAGTTATACCCAGCAAAGAATACAATGCCTGATTTTGCATAATTGGCATTACTTGCCCATTGCACAATGCCCAATCTATAGGTGCAAAATTAAAACCGAAAATACAAATTTCGCCGATAAATGGTTCTGCCATAAATTACTCCTTAAAAATTTAAGTAAAAGTGTTTAAGCTGTATTCAGATGCGAATGACAGCGTGCGTTTTATCGCATAAATAAGTCTGAAAGTAAACGATGGTTTTTTGCCGGTTATTTATGTAAATCAGCTTAAAAATAAAGCTTTGCGACCCACAATGGTGCAAAAAAATACCTGTAAATTTTTTGGTAAATTAACGTAAAAAAACCTTACAATAACACTCAGTTTTTATTTTCAAAATCATAATAAATAGCCTCTGTTATTTCATTCAAGTTAGGATTAACTCCATGAAAAAGTCTGCTCGCACACCATTCAATGCTAAATCGAAGCACACCGCGTATTCTCAACGTTTAGCACTGGAGAGCCGTTTAGTCTTTGACGGTGCGGCAGTGGCGACAGTGGATGCTGTTCAACCTGATACAGTAGATGCCAATCCTGTTGCTGATAATTCCCCTGTTGACCTGACGTTGGCGAGTGAACCCAACGCGGTTGCACCCGATCAAGCCACTATTGCGGTTGATTTTCAGCCCAATGCCGATACTAACCAGTCTACTTATGACCCCGCACCCACACCGCTGGATACGCAGCCTGTCGCTATCAGTCCCATCATGGATGTCCAAGGCGATAACACCGCTACCTCTGTTATCGTGGTTGACCCGCGCGCTGACAATGCCGCCGCGTTATTGGCTAATCCACCTGCTAACACCCACATCCTGACACTCGATACCACCCGCGACGGCTTTCAGCAAATAGCCGATTATTTGCAAACGCGGCATGATGTCACGCAACTGGATGTATTGACGTGGTCGGATGGCAATCACCAGCAATGGCTGGGTAATAAAGCCCTGACGGGTACGATAGAAACCTCGGTGAGTCATGAGTTGGCTCTGTGGGGTGACGGGCTGACCGATAAAGCAAATATTGTGTTTCATGGCGCAGACAAACTCAGCGCGGGTTGGCTGACTTACATAGACGCATTGACAGGCGGGACAAGCAGTTGGTCACAAGATGATGGTGCGCTGATTGCATCCGTACCACAACGCACTGAGATTGTGTTTATTGAAAACAGCATAGACGATTATCAAATGTTGCTTGATGGTATCAGTGCAGGCAGTGAAATACACATACTGGACTCCTCTCAGGACGGCTTGAGTCAAATAGCTCGGATTTTGCAAGGACGCAGCGGCATTGATGCGGTGCATATAATCTCGCACGGTTCTGAGGGAGCGGTTTCTTTAGGTACTCTCGATTTGACAGCAACCAATCTGACCGCTCACAGTGCCGATTTGAGCATTATCGGCACTGCATTGAATACGAATGCGGATATTTTGTTGTACGGCTGTAATGTCGGGCGTGGCACGGCTGGGGTGGCTTTTCTTGCAGGGTTGGCGGAGCTGACAGGTGCTGATGTGGCGGCTTCGGATGATAAGACGGGCGCGATTGCCGCGGGTGGGGATGCGATTTTAGAAATGAATGTTGGCACGGTGGAAACTGCTTTTGTTATCAATTCCCAAGCGTTAGCAAATTATGGTCGAGTGTTGCCGCAGAGTTTTGTATCCGCCACGCCACCTAATATTGACTCAGGTGCGACAGCGGGCAACGCATTATGGGTGGTTGGGGATTTTAATAATGACGGAGCGGTTGATGTGCTGACCCAAGCTGCGGCGAGTGGTGCTGTTACCTTGTGGACTAACAATGGCAGCGGAACGTTTACTGGTACAGCGGCAATAGCGGCAACTACTAATTTGATTCTGACGGGTGCTAAAGTTGCGGACTATAACAATGATGGCAACCAAGACCTTTATGTGTCCGTTAATAGTGCTACCGATTTGTACTACACAGGCAATGGTGCTGGAGGCTTAACATTCGCGACTCCACCTAATATCGATTCAGGTGCGACAGCGGGTAACGCATTATGGGTGGTTGGGGATTTTAATAATGACGGAGCGGTTGATGCGCTGACCCAAGCTGCGGCGAGTGGTGCGGTTACTTTATGGACTAATAACGGCAGCGGAACATTTACCAGTACAACGGCAATAGCGGCAACTACTAATTTGATTCTGACGGGTGCTAAAGTTGCAGACTATAACAATGATGGCAACCAAGACCTTTATGTCTCCGTCAATAGTGCTGCCGATTTGTACTATACGGGCAATGGTGCTGGAGGCTTAACATTCGCCGCGCCACCTAATATCGACTCAGGTGCGACAGCAGGCAACGCATTATGGGTGGTTGGGGATTTTAATAATGACGGAGCGGTTGATGCGCTGACCCAAGCGGTTTCAGGTGGTGATGTTACCTTGTGGACGAATAACGGCAGTGGAACATTTACCAGCACAACGGCAATAACGGCGACCGCTGGGTTGATTTTGACTGGTGCTAAAGTTGCGGACTATAACGGTGATGGTGACCAAGACCTCTATGTCTCTGTCAACAGTGGCACTGATCTTTACTATGACAATGTAAGTGCATCACCGACGCTGACTTCCTTCACTCCCACATCAAATGCAACGGGTGTCGGTACATCTGATAATCTCGTCCTGACGTTTACCCACGCTACGGCACTCAGCAAAGGCACAGGAACAATCACTATTAAGGTAGATAACGGTGATGGAAACTACGGTAATGACACTACATTTGAAACTTTTGCGGCAACTGACGCACGGGTGACGCTGACAGGTAATGCCACTTCATCAACGGTAACTATTAATCCAACGGGTACGTTTGCAGGTAACATCAACTATTACGTTGTGATTGACCCCACCGCATTTATAGATACTGACAATCGCGGGTTCGTTACCAAAGTAGGCAGTTATTTTCACACAGGTATTCCTGATCCAGCCAAAGTACAGGCGGGCAACTCCCTAGATACGGTTTCCGATAAGACAGTATTTAGTTTTATTACGACTGCCGCTTCCAACACCGCCCCTACTTTTATCGGCGCAACCACCACATTAAACATCAACGAAAACGCCGCTGCTACCGATATTAAAGCTCTGCTGCATATCAGCGACACCGATGCCAGTCAGACGGAAACGTGGACGCAAAGTGTCGCACCGACTCATGGCACGTTGAGTTTTACGTCTGCGACTGCCAGTTCTGGCTCTGCGGATATTATTACCGCAGGCACAATCACCTACACACCGACGGCGGGTTATGCGGGTACAGATACCTTCACTATACAAGTCAGTGACGGCAATGGCGGAACAGTCACCCGCGTTATCAATGTCAATGTCACGCCGCTCACTCCGTCCGTGCCTGACCTTGTTGCTCTCACAGACACGGGTAGCAGTAACACGGATAATAGAACCAATGCCGCTTTATTGAACTTCACAGGTACCAGTGCGGCGGGTGATAGTACCAGTAAAGCGTGGGTGTTTATTGATACGAATGCCAACGGTATTTACGATGGGGGTACTGACCCTGTAGCGAGTACTGTTTTAAGCAATGGCAGCTGGACGCTCAATGGACTCAGCACTGCGGCGGTAGCCGATGGCACTTACAATCTTTATGCGTTTACCACAACCTCCGCTAATGCGTTACCCAGTGCGCTAAGTTCTCCTATCAGCATCACTATTGATAGAACCGCACCCAGCATCACCAATGTCAGTATTCCTAATGTCAGTATGAAAGTCGGCGATACCGTTACTGCCACTCTGACGGTAGCCAATGATGGAGGCGATATTTATACGCTGGGCAGCAGCACCATTGACGGCTTTACCGTCAGTAATTTAATCAGAACCAACGCAACCACCTACACCGCCCAATTTACCGTCACAGAAGGCGGTACTGACATAGCCGCCGCCTCCGCGATTCCGCTCAGCCTGATATTGACCGACACCGCAGGCAACAGCAACACCGCCTATACCACCGCCATCAGCCAAGCCGCTGATGCGATTAATGCCCATACGCCAACCAGTATGGCGTTAAGTGCCACTACAATCTCAACCTCAGCCGCCAATAATGCGGTGGTCGGTGCGTTGTCTTCCACCGATGCCACCAGCGGCGATACCTTTACCTACACCTTGGTTGCAGGTGCGGGCAGTACCGATAACGCCTCGTTTAATATCAGCGGCGGCAATTTACAGGCAACCACTCCCAGCGGCTTAACGGCGGGCGTAAAATCCGTGCGCGTACGCACTACCGATGCGGGCGGCAATTTTTATGAGCAGACTTTTTCAATTACGGTCAGTGCGCCTGCCAATACTGCACCCACGTTTACAGGCGGAGCGAATACAGGTTTGACCGTGCTGGAAGATGCGGCGATTACCACCATTACTACCGCCATGCTGAATGTGACCGATGCAGAACAGGCGGCGAGTGCGTTGACTTACACCATTACAACAGCAAGCACGAAAGGCGTGTTAAGCAAAAGCGGTGTTGCGTTAGGCGTGGGCGGTACATTCACGCAAGCGGATATTAACAGCGGCATCATCAAATACACGCCCAACTTTAATGCCAATGGTGCCGATAGCGTGGGTTTCAGTGTGTCCGACGGGGCGGGCGGTACGCTGAGCGGTCAAACGTTTAACTTCACTATCACGCCTGTTTCTGATGTCAATATCGTGGCAGGTATCACGCCTGTGGAAGGTGCGACGGGAACATTCACCATCACGCTGGACAGTGCGCCTGCTGCCGATTTAGTGATTAATTACACCTTGGATAGCGCGAGTACCGCGACTTTGACCACCGATTACACGGTGTCGGCAGGTGCTGGTATCGGTGCAGTCACCGCAGGTACGTTTACCATTCTTGCAGGGCAAACCACCGCAACGTTGAACATTAATGCGTTGACGGATGTGATTGTTGATCCGAATGAAACCGTGATTTTGAAGTTAGCGGCAGGGTCTGGTTATCAGTTGGCGGCAACAAGCACCAGCTCATTTACCGCTAAGGTCGATTATGCCACAGGAACGGGTTCTAACTCAGTGATCACAGGTGACTTTAACGGCGATGGCAAACTCGATATGGCGGTGGCTAATTATAATGCCAATACAGTGTCGGTGTTGCTGCGCAATGCGGCAAACACCGGTTTTGATGCCAAAGTCGATTATGTCACGGGGACTAATCCTTACTCCGTGACCACAGGTGATTTTAACGGCGATGGCAAGCTGGATATGGCTGTGGCTAATCGGGGTTCTGATACAGTGTCAGTGTTGCTGCGAAATGCTGCAAACACCGGCTTTGATGCCAAAGTCGATTATGCCACAGGAGCGGTTCCTGTTTCTGTGACCACAGGCGACTTTAACGGCGATGGCAAACTCGATATGGCGTTGGCTAATTATAATGCCAATACGGTGTCGGTGTTGCTGCGCAATGCTGCAAACACCGGCTTTGATGCCAAAGTCGATTATGCCACGGGAACGGGTTCCAGCTCAGTGACTACAGGTGACTTTAACGGCGATGGCAAGCTGGATATGGCAGTGACCAGTCAGATTTCTAATACGGTATCAGTGTTGCTGCGCAATGCGGCAAACACCGGCTTTGATGCCAAAGTCGATTATGGCACGGGGACTGGTTCTGTCTCGGTAACCACAGGCGATTTTAACGGCGATGGCAAGCTCGATATGGCGGTGGCTAATTTCAATGCGAATACCGTGTCGGTGTTATTGCGCAATGCGGCAAACACTGGTTTTGATGCCAAAGTCGATTATGCCACAGGAACGGGTTCTCAGTCCGTGACCACAGGCGACTTTAACGGCGATGGCAAGCTGGATATGGCGGTGGCTAATTATAGTGCTAATACGGTTTCGGTGTTGCTGCGTAATGCGGCAAACACTGGCTTTGATGCCAAAGTTGATTATGCCACAGGGACTAATCCTTACTCTGTGACCACAGGCGATTTTAACGGCGATGGCAAACTCGATATGGCGGTGGCTAATTTCGCTTCTAATACGGTTTCGGTGTTGTTAAATAACACCGCCCCCAGCGCGACCTTAACCATTACCGATGTGAACACGCCGCCTGTCAGCAGTGCAAATACAGGTTTGACCGTGCTGGAAGATGCGGCGATAACCACCATCACCAATACCATGCTAAGCGTAACGGATGCAGAACAGGCGGCGAGTGCGTTGACTTACACCATTACAACAGCAAGCACGAAAGGCGTGTTAAGCAAAAGCGGTGTTGCGTTAGGCGTGGGCGGTACATTCACGCAAGCGGATATTAACAGCGGCATCATCAAATACACGCCCAACTTTAATGCCAATGGTGCCGATAGCGTGGGTTTCAGTGTGTCCGACGGGGCGGGCGGTACGCTGAGCGGTCAAACGTTTAACTTCACTATCACGCCTGTTTCTGATGTCAATATCGTGGCAGGTATCACGCCTGTGGAAGGTGCGACGGGGACATTCACTATCACGCTGGACAGTGCACCCGCGGCAAATTTAACCATTAACTATACGTTGGACAGCGCGAGTACCGCGACCTTGACTACCGATTACACGGTGTCGGCAGGTGCTGGTATCAGTGCCGTCACAGCGGGTACGATTACCATTCTTGCAGGTCAAACCACAGCCACGTTGAACATTAATGCGCTGACCGATGCGGTAACAGACCTGAATGAAACGGTGATTTTGAAGTTAGCGGCAGGGTCTGGTTATCAGTTATCAAGCAGTGCGACAGCCAGTTTTAGCACTGGCAGTTATGCGGCGGTTAATCCAGGTATGCTTGTTAGTGCGGATTTCAATAACGATGGCATACTGGATATAGCGGCGGCAAACCAATTTAACAACTTGTCGGTAAACTTGGGTAACGGCAGTGGTGGCTTTGGTGCGGCGATTAATACGGCAATCGGGGCGGGTACTCGTGGCGTTATCAGTGCTGATTTGAATGGTGATGGTAAAGTGGATTTGGTCACGGCTGACTATAACACGGGTAACATGACGGTACTTTTAGGCAATGGCAACGGCACTTTTTCAGCCTCAATGCTGGTTGGCAATAACTTTGGAGGCAGTTACTCTGTCACCAGTGGCGATTTCAACGGTGATGGCAAACTGGATTTAGCACTGGCAGAATCTTTTAACAACAATGTCTTTATCTATTTAGGTAATGGTTCTGGCAGTTTTTCAGTCCCTACAAGTCTTGCAATAACCAATCCTGTCTCAATTATTACGCGCGATTTCAATGGCGACGGCAAACTGGATTTAGTGACCGCTAACAACAGTAATGGCGTGGCAATAAATTTAGGAAATGGCAATGGTACTTTTGCTGCTGCTACCAATATTGTATTAGGTGCAGGTACTAACCCAAGTGCCGTTATCAGTGGCGATTTCAACAGCGATGGCAAATTAGATTTAGCGACAGCCAATAGTGGGGCTAGTAATGTTTCGATACTGTTGGGTAATGGCACAGGCGGCTTTGCTGCGGCGACTAATTTTGCAGTGAGTTCTAATCCCGCATCAGTCGTCAGTGGCGATTTTAACGGTGACCGCATACTGGATTTAGCCACTGCAAATACCAGCGGTAATACGGTCTCTGTCATCTTGGGCAACGGTAGCGGCGGTTTTGGTACGGCGACGAATCTTGCAACAGCTGTGGGTGCTAGCCCCATGCAAGTCATCAGTGCCGATTTCAACGGTGATGGCAAAGCGGATTTAGCTACAGCCAACTATAACGGTAATACGGTCAATGTATTTCTCAATACCGCTGTACCCAAAGCGACGCTAACCATTACCGATGTACTGCCCAACACCGCCCCCACCTTAGGCGGCACATTCACCACCGCAGGGACAGTCAACGATAACGCCACTACCACGCCATTCAGTAATGTCACGGTGAATGACGCAGAAAGTAACAACGTCAGTATCACGATTACTTACGCCGCCGCGAACGGTACATTGGCAGGCGCGGGATTGACAGGTTCAGCGGGTAATTACACCTTAACCTCCGCTTCGTTAGCTGCCGTACAAAGCAATTTACGCGCGTTAGTGTTTACACCGACTGCCAATCAGGTCGCGGTCGGTTCAACGGTGCAAACCACGTTTACGCTGACTCCGAATGACGGCACGGTCAACGGCACAGCCAATGCGACTACGTTGATAACGGCAACGTCTATCAATGACGCACCCACCTCTGCCACACTGAATACCCCCGAAACCTATACCGAAGATACTGCGCTGAATTTAACTGATATTGTTATCAGTGATGTGGATGTTGTTGCGAGCAATGTCTATACCGCGACATTAACGCTGTCCAATATAGCGGCGGGCAGTTTAAGCACGGCAACCTCAGGTGCAGTGACTTCAACGTATAACGCAGGTACGGGTGTCTGGTCAGCCAGTGGCAGCAAAGCCGATGTCAACGCGTTACTGGCAGGTGTCACGTTTAATCCTGCGCTGAATTTTAATAGCAATTTCAACATAGCAACCAGTATTTCCGATGGTATAGCGGCGGCGGTCACAGGGACTAAAGCGTTTACAGGTGTTGCGGTGAATGACGCACCTACTTTGGACAATACTCAGTCACCGACGTTGACCGCTATCAATGAAGATGTGCTGGATGCCAGTAACACAGGCAACACAGTTGCCAGTATTGTTGTGACTGCTAGTATCATCGACGTGGATACGCCCGCACCCAAAGCGATTGCGGTCAGTGCGGTGGATAATACCAACGGCGTGTGGCAGTACAAAATCGGTGCGGGTGCGTGGATTGCATTTGATTTTACAACCAACAGCGGTAAGGCGTTATTGCTGGACAGCGCGGACAGTATCCGCTTTGTTCCTAATGCCAATTGGAACGGTACGGTAAGTAACGGCATTACTTTTTATGCGTGGGATAAAACCAGCGGCACGGCAGGAAATTATCTGACGGTTAGCGGCAATACGGGCGCAACAGCCACGTTATCTACGGCGACGGATACCGCCTCTCTTGTGGTCAATGCGGTTAATGACGTACCCACTTTCACAGGCGGAGCGAATACAGGCTTGACCGTGTTAGAAGATGCGGCGATAACCACTATCACGACGGCAATGCTGAATGTGACCGATGTTGAACAAGCCGCCGCCGCATTAACTTATACCATTACAACAGCAAGCACGAAAGGCGTGTTAAGCAAAAGCGGTGCGGCGTTAGGCGTGGGCGGTACATTTACGCAAGCGGATATTAACAGCGGCATCATCAAATACACGCCCAACCTGAATGCCAATGGCAGCGATAGCGTGGGTTTCAGTGTGTCCGATGGTGCAGGTGGAACGCTGAGTGCGCAAACGTTCACTATCGGTATCACCGCCGTTAATGATGCGCCCATCTTGGGTACGTTATTTGTGGAAAATTTTGATACACTGGGATTGACGGGTAATTCCAACGTACAATATCTGACAGGTTTAACCACGCATTACAATAGTTTACTGACTGGTTGGCAAGCGGCAGGAAACTCTACATTTCATGGAGTAGAAGTACAAACTGGAAATTGGGCGTTTATGATTTACGCAGACAATGTCGGTACTCAAATCGCCACTGTTGCTGCAAATACCAGTGGAACAACATACACGGTTAACTTTGACATTGCCCCTTCTGTTCATTTCATTGCAGGTCAAGCGTCGGATGCCAATGACAAAGTTGACATTAAAGTCTACGATGCCAGTAATAATCTCCTTGCAGATTATCAGGCAGGTGGCGGTGTCATGACTGCGAACCCGCTATTTATCCATAAGAGTTTTACCTACACTGGAAATGGCAACGGCAACATTCATTTTGTCATTGGCAGTGCGTTTCCCGGCAATAATCATTTTGCGGGTACGATAGATAACCTCTCTATTTCATCGCAAAGCTTAACCGCTATCAGTGAGGATGTACTGGATGCCAGTAACACAGGCAACACAGTTGCCAGTATTGTCGTGAATGGCAGTATTACCGATGTTGATTATTCGCCCATTACCTCAGCTCCTGAGTCGATTGCGGTCAGTGCGGTGGATAATACCAACGGCGTGTGGCAGTACAAAATCGGTGCGGGTGCGTGGACTGCGTTTGATTTTACAACCAACAGCGGCAAGGCGTTATTGCTGGACAGCGCGGACAGTATCCGTTTTGTTCCCAATGCCAATTGGAACGGCACGGTAAGTAACGGCATTACTTTTTATGCGTGGGATAAAACCAGCGGCACGGCAGGAAATTATCTGACGGTTAGCGGCAATACAGGCGGAACAGCCACGTTATCTACGGCGACGGATAGCGCGTCGATTGTAGTGACAGCGGTGAATGATGCGCCTGTCGCTTCGGGTTCAGCAACTTTGGCGGCTGTGCTGGAAGACATATCAACCGCAGCCACTGGCGCGACGATTAGCAGTCTGTTTGCGGGTAATTTTTCGGATGTTGCTGATACTGTCGCGGGTGGTTCAAGCGCGAATACCTTTGCAGGTATTGCCATCAGCAACTACACCGTAGATGCCGCCAAAGGCGCGTGGCAGTATAAAATCGGCGCGGGTGCGTGGACAGCGTTATCGTCTGCCACCACAACAGCCGCCATTACACTGGCAAGCGCCGATTCACTGCGCTTTGTGCCTGCCGCTGATTACAACGGCGCGGCAACCGCACTGTCAGCTAACCTGATTGAATCGGGCGTGGCAATAACCAGCGGCGGGGTGATTAACTTAACGTCAACAGGCACAGGTGGCATAACAAGTTATTCCTCAGCTACGGTCGCGCTGAATCATACGATTACGGCGGTGAATGACGCACCCACAGGTGTGGGCAATTTGACCTTGGCAGCGGTAAATGAAAACACCGTATCTCCCGCAGGTGCGGCAATCAATACCTTAACAGGGTTTAGTTTTACTGACATAGATACAGGTGCGACGTTAAAAGGCGTAGCAGTGGTCGGTAGCGGTGATGGTAACTGGCAATACAGTACCAATGGCGGTACCAATTGGTACAGCATCGGTACAGTGGGTATTGCCAATACTCTGATATTAGCACCGACTACGTTAGTGCGATATTTACCCGTGGCTAATTACGCAGGAACACCCCTTTCGTTGCAGTTGAAAGCCTTGGATGACACTTATGCAGGCGGTTTCAGCACGACGGCGGGAGCGGAAACGCGCGTTACGCTGGACACAACAGTGAATGGCGGTACAACAGCAATCGCCGCGAATACCAACACCCTCAGCACCAGCGTCACCGATGTCAATCCTGTCATTTCTAATGCAAGCGTATCACTGAATGAAAACAGTGTCGCGGGTACGGCAGTAACCACGGTTACGGCAACTAATGATACCAACGGGCTGATTTATTCCATTACGGGCGGCAATCTGGATGTGGATATGGATGGTAATTTGGCATTCAGCATCAACGCCAGCACAGGTGCGATTACCGTCAATGATGCGGGCGATCTCAACTTTGAAACTACCCCCAGTTTCAGTTTGGCGGTAGCCGTTGATGACGAAGACCCCGACACCATCGCCGACAGCACAGCGACCATTACCGTCAATCTGCAAAATCTCGACGAAGTCGCGCCTACTATCACTTCCAGTGCAACTGCTACCGCTATCAATGAAAACAGCGGCGCGGGGCAGGTGATTTATACCGTTACTTCAACTGATATTACCGATTATGTTTCAGGCGCGACGGCGTATAGTCTCACGGGTACCGATGCTGGGTTGTTTACCATTAACAGTGCCACAGGTGCAGTCACTCTGACCGCCAATCCCAACTTTGAGGCGAAAGCCAGTTACAGCTTCAACGTGGTTGCGACCGATGCGGCAAATAATGCCAGTAGCAAAGCGGTTACCTTGGCTATTAACAATCTCGACGAAGTTGCACCGACCATCACCTCCAGCGCAATCGCCACCGCAATAGATGAAAACAGCGGCGCGGCGCAGGTGATTTATACCGTGACTTCAACCGATGTTACCGATTATGTTTCAGGTGCAACGGCGTACAGTCTGAGCGGCACCGATGCAGGCTTGTTTACCATTAACAGCACGTCAGGTGCAGTCACCCTGACCGCCAATCCCAACTTTGAAACCAAAGCCAGCTACAGCTTCAACGTTATCGCCACCGACGCGGCAACTAATGCCAGCACCAAAGCAGTGACGCTGGCAATTAACGACCTCAATGAAGCACCGAGTGTGACTTCGGGCGGTACGCTGAGCGTCGCCGAAAACAGCACGGGTACGGTGTACACCGCGACAGGGGCTGATCCTGATACCGCGCAAACCTTAAGCTGGAGCATCGGCGGCACCGATGCGGCATTGTTCAGCATCAACAGCACCAGCGGCGCGTTGACCTTTAACACCGTGCCGAATTTTGAACTGCCCGCTGATAACGGCGGCGATAATGTCTATGACCTGACCGTGATTGCCACCGATAACGGCACAGGCAATCTGACTGCCAGTAAAGCCTTGACCATTACCGTGACCAATGTCAATGAAGCTCCTACTACCTCTGCACCTGCCTCTATCAGCGTGGTGGAAGATGTGGCATCGGCACTGACGGGTATCAGCTTTGCCGATGTCGATGCAGGTGGTGCTGCTGTGACTGCCACGCTTGCGGTCAACAGCGGTACGCTCAGTGCAATCAGTGGCGGCGGTGTCACTGTCACAGGCAGCGGCACGGCTTCGATGAGCTTGGCGGGTACGCTGGCTAATATCAATGCGTTTATTGCCAGTAGTGCAGTGAGTTTTACCACTGCCGCAAACAGCATCAGCAATGTGACGCTCAGTTCTTCACTCAATGACAATGGCAATTCAGGCAGTGGCGGCGCGTTAAGTTCTGCGCTCAGTACCACTACGTTGACTGTGACGGGAATAGCCGATACGCCCTCGGTTGGCAGTCCTACCATTAACGAAGACATTGATTCAGGGGCAATCGCCATTACCCGCAATGCCGCTGACGGTGCGGAAGTCACGCATTACAAAATCACCGGCATCACAGGTGGTACGTTGTACAGTGATGCAGGTTTTACCACTGCGATTACCGCAGGCAGTTTTATTGCTTCCAGCGGTGCGACTACCAACGTGTATTTTCGCCCCACCGCCAATTCCAATACAGCGGGTTCGTTTATCGTGCAGGCATCGACCAGCAATGCTGATGCAGGCTTAGGCGGTGCAACAGCGACATCTACCATCAACATTACGCCGATTGCCGATACTGCCAGTGTCACCAGTAGCTCTACAACACCTGCCATTCAAACCACCAGCGGCTTGGTGATTAGTCGCAATGCGGTAGACGGCGCGGAAGTGACCAACTTTAAAATTACCAACATTATCAATGGCACGTTATACCAAAATGACGGCACGACCCAAATCACCGCAGGTAGTTTCATCACCTATGCACAAGCCAACGCAGGTTTAAAATTCACTCCCAGCGGCATAAGCAACGGCAGTTTTGATGTGCAGGCTTCGACCAGCAATGTCGATGCGGGACTGGGCGGTGCGGTTAGCACCGCGACTATCAGCCTCGGTATCGCCATTGCCAATGCAAATACTAATGAAGACACTGGCACAGGCGCGATAGCCATCACAGGCAACACAGGATTTTACAAAATCACTGGATTAACAGGCGGTACGCTGTACAGTGATGCGGGCTTTACTACGCCGATTGCCAATGGCGGATTTATCAGCACCAGCGGTGCGATCACCAACGTGTATTTTCGTCCTGCCGCTGATTTTAACGGCACGGCTGGGTTTACCGTACAAGGCTCAAGCAGCAACTCAGATGCGGGTTTGGGCGGTAATACCGCGACTTCCACCATTACCGTGAATCCTGTCAATGACGCACCGACAGGTTCAGGTAATTTGACATTACCAGCGGTGGATGAAGATACCGTATCGCCAGCGGGTGCGGCAATCAATACCTTAGCGGGACTTAATTTTACCGATGTGGATGCAGGGGCATCGTTGTCGGGTATCGTCGTGATAGCCAATACTGCCAATGCCAATACCCAAGGCGTGTGGCAATACAGCACCAATGGCGGCACCAACTGGTATAACATCGGCACGGTAACGGGCAACAGTGCGGTAGCCTTATCGGCAACCAGCTTAGTGCGTTTTGTTCCCGTGCTTGATTTTAACGGTACGCCGCCCAGTCTAACGGTGCGGGCGTTGGATAATACCTACGCGGAAGGTTTTACCAATGGTGCCGTTTTAGTAACGACCAATGCCGCTATCAACGGCGGCAGCAGTGGTATTTCTGCGAATACCAACACTATCGACACCCGCATTGCCGCTGTCAATGACGCACCCGCGTGGTCTGGCTTGGCGAATACAGTGAGCTTTACCGAAGATAGCGCGGCAGTTGTGTTGGCTAATGCGATTACCCTGTCCGATGTCGATTTAAATGCCTTGAGTTATGCCGATGCGACGCTGACATTAGTGCGCAACGGCAATGCGAATGCCGACGATGTATTTGCCAATACGGGGACATTGGGCGCGTTGACCCAAGGCGGTAATTTAACGGTCAACGGCGTAGTGATTGGCACAGTAACCAGCAATTCAGCAGGATTATTGACGCTGACCTTTAACGCCAATGCCACTAAGGCCTTGGTGAATAGCGCGTTACAGCAAATCACCTACAGCAATTCATCCAACACGCCGCCTGCCAGCGTACAAATTATGTGGCTGTTCAATGACAACAACACAGGCGCACAAGGAAAAGGCGCGGCATTCAGCGCGTTACGCACTACCACAGTGACAATCACACCGACCAATGATGCACCGATTGCCGTGAATGACACTGCGACGCTAGTGAATGGCGGTACGTTGAGCGGCAGATCGCTGTTGGCGAATGACAGCGATCCTGATAACGATGTGTTGACCGTCAACACCACGCCCATCACTAATGTGGCGCATGGCACGTTGACCCTGTACGCGAACGGTTCATATCTCTATCAACATGATGGCAGTGCGGCGAAGACCGACAGCTTTGTCTATGAAATCAGTGACGGACACGGCGGCAAGGCGCAAGCCACAGTCACCATGACGATCAGCGGTAGTCCGCAGGTCAACCAACCAACGGGTAATGTGGTGTTTTTGAATAACCTGTCGATATTCTTCGACAATTTCCTGACCTCAGGTTCGCTGATTTTATTGAGCAATTGTGATCACTATGTTGAGTCACACAGCCGCTATGTCTTTGACGATAAAAATCAGCAGCCCGACCACCAATATCATGGTGATTATGCGTTGCCGCCCGTGCATTTAAGTTTATACGTTCCGTTGCGCTATCATATTATTTCCGTGGCAGGAGTATTGCCTCAGCAGACGCTGATAGCACAAGAGTTTTATGTGTTTAAAATACCGAACTGGCTGTTTCAACATCGTAACCCTTACGAAACCCTGAAATTTACCGCAACCCATCTTGATGGTAAACCCTTGCCTGAATGGATAAAACTGAACCCTAAAACCCTGACGTTTTTTGGTTTAGCACCCAAAGGTGCGCAGGATGTGCGGGTGATGATGACGATAGGCGATCAGTACGGAAATAAAGTCCATGCAGTGTTTACCATTCATGTCACCGAAAAAGTGCCTGCAAAAAACGTGGTCGGTGAACAGCGCAGAGCGGTGGGTAAATCAGGCTTTTCTGAACAACTGTATTCAGCAGGTAAAGTCAGCAAACTACAAGAAAGCCGCCGATTACTGGACAGTTTAAATCACCTGTAACTTTTGGTTGCGGCTGACTTTGCAGGATAGGTCAAAGCGATTACAGTTCCCATGCTCCAGCGTGGCAATTCATCCAGCAACGTTCCAGCGTTGTGATTTTAAAACGCAAGAAGACGCTGGAGCGTCAACGGCGGTAAAGTTGCTAGACCTGCGAGGTTTTAAAAACCTCGCAGGTCTTTATTGCACTGACTACCAGCAGGTTTAAACGACTTGCACACATCACCAATGACACATCATTCACAACGAGATTTTTCATCATGAAATCCAAGTTTTTAACAATATTATTCATGGGCTTAGCAATATTTGCCACGACAGCACACGCCGAACCCGCCTTAAAACCGTTCATCAGCGGCAGCTATCAGCAACTGCTCACCAGCAATGCGGGTAAACCGTTTGTATTGGCAGTGTGGTCGATAACCTGCCCATCGTGCATCAAAGATATGGCGGTCTTAAGCGCGGTACACAAAGCCCATCCTGACGTGAATATCGTCATGCTCAGTACCGATGACATCGCCGAATCCGCCGAAGCGCAGAAAATACTGGCAAACAATCACTTGGCAGAGCTGGAAAATTGGATATATGCGGAAGAAAATACCCAGAAACTACAATTTGACATCGATCCCAAATGGTACGGCGAACTGCCCAGAACCTATTTTTTTGATAAAGCAGGACAACGTGACGGCGTGAGCGGCGTGTTATCCAAAGAAGATTATGAAGCGCGGATTGGTAAAATTTTGAAATAATTGTAACTTGAGTTCGAGATAAGAAAATCTTGTCCACGAAAAGCACTAAAAGCACGAAAAAATAACGGTACTTTGGCATTTTTGTTGAAATGAAAGCGACTAAAGTCTACATAACTGCCTTTATTTTTCGTGGATATTTCTTTATATCAAGCTGAGGTTAATCGTAGGGTGGGCAGCGTTTTTCTGCCCACCGTTTATGCGCGTGGAATGGGGTGGGCATTGCCCCACTGCCCACAGTTAAGCCTGACTGGTCGTAACCGCGTAGCGGTGAAATGGTTGTAGCAACAAAATATAAACATAACCAAGCCCCGTAGGGGTGAAATGTGTGTTTCTCATCCAACATTTCACCCCTACGGGGCTATGTTGTATCTAAACACTGAGTCTACAAACATTTTACCCCGCTGGGGTTTTTCCTTAACTTAATAGCAGTGGGGCATTGCCCACCCTACCGCATTAAATACTCGTACCGCCCACCGTCATGCCATCAATTTTCAAGGTCGGTTGACCGACACCGACAGGCACACTTTGTCCTTCTTTACCGCACGTTCCCACGCCTGAGTCCAGAGCTAAATCATTACCGATCATTGATATTTTGGTCATCACGTCAGGGCCATTGCCGATAAGTGTTGCGCCTTTCACTGCGCGGGTGATTTTGCCGTCTTCAATCAAATACGCTTCACTGGCAGAAAACACGAACTTGCCTGAGGTTATATCGACTTGACCGCCTGAAAAATTATGCGCATACAGTCCTTTTTTCACTGAACGAATAATCTCTTCAGGATCGCTTTGTCCTGCCAGCATATAAGTATTGGTCATGCGCGGCATCGGTAAATGCGCGTAAGATTCGCGTCGTCCGTTGCCTGTCAGTTTAACGCCCATTAAACGTGCATTGAGTTTGTCCTGCATATAGCCTTTTAGAATACCGTTTTCAATCAATACCGTGCTTTCGGTCGGCGTGCCTTCATCATCAATACTTAAAGAACCGCGCCGTCCGTGTAATGTGCCGTCATCAACCACGGTACATAAATCAGAAGCCACGCGTTCACCGACGCGACCGCTGAATGCCGATGTGCCTTTGCGGTTAAAATCACCTTCCAAACCGTGACCAATCGCTTCATGCAATAAAATACCCGGCCAGCCACAACCTAACACCACAGGCATATTGCCCGCTGGAGCTTCACCTGCATCTAAATTGATTAACGCAATTCTGACCGCTTCGCGTCCATAGCCCAGCGCGGCATCTTCATCAATAAAATACTGATAATCACAACGTCCGCCACCGCCCATACTGCCTTGTTCACGTTTGCCATTTTCGACCACAATCACACTGACATTCATGCGCACCAACGGGCGCACATCGGCAGCCAATGAACCGTCCTGATTGGCAATCAAAACGTGTTCATACACGCCGCTGAGACTGACAATCACTTCTTCAATACGGCTGTCAATCTGGCGCGTTTCGCTATCGACTTTTTTCAGCAGCGCGACTTTTTGGTCATCGCTTAACGATTTTAACGGATTCAGCGGTGCGTAATAATGCGTCAACGGTGTGGCGTTTTTGCTGATTAAACCGACTTGCGCGTTCTGTCCTTGGCGCACAATGGCTTTTACATTATTCGCGGCTTCCAGTAATACAGGCAATTCCAAACGGTCGCTATAGGCAAAGCCGGTTTTTTCACCCGACACCACGCGCACGCCTGCACCTTGTTCAATGCTGTGACTGCCTTCTTTGATGATGCCACTTTCCAGTACCCACGATTCAGAATGACTGGATTGAAAATAAAGATCGGCTATATCAACAGGTGAGCTGAGCAGTTGATTGAAGATTTTTTCAATATGATGTTCCTGCAAACCCGCAGGGGCAAGAATAGCTTGTTTGGTTAGGTTTAATAGTTCCATAGGGGGAGTAAGATTAAGAGCCGTTATAGTCGAGTTTTAATTCGTCATGGAGGATAGCGAAAAGGGTGCGCAAGACTTTTTCTGTGTCATTGCCTTCTGGATTATCTGACGCGCCGCTTTGTTCGGTAGCGAGGTTTGCCATGACGGCGGTTTCATTGCCTGAGCCTTTCATGCTTAAAACGTAGTTGATTTTTTTATCGCTGGATAAAAAGCCGAAAAAACCATCGGATGATTCGCCTGAGCTGATGTAATAAATTTTCTTATCACGGTTGTAGTCGGTGATTTTAAAGGCACTTTGTTTGAGTGCTTGGGCTAAGGCGTACCATGCTTTGTCGATGGGTTGCTTAATTCTTAGTTGCAGCGGACTTGAGTCGGTTAAATAAACTTTGTCGCCTAGTCCTATGGTTTCTGAGCGTTTTTCGATGCGGCTATCGTCAGCGGTATAGGCTTCACTCGCATTATAAGTAGGATTAGAAGGCAGGGTGGGTGGGCGTTCAAGATGTGATATATCTTTATAACGGCTATCGGTAGGCGTTCCGCAAGATACCAGCACAGCAGTCAGTAATACACTTTTAATTAGACGTTGCATATTTTTTCACAAGAAAAACGTTGATGACTTAACACGGGAAAGGTGTTGCGTATTTTTTTTAAGCGTTCGAGGTCTATGTCGGCACAGACAAAACCGCCGCCTGTTTTATAGCAGTCGAGGATGACTCCCCACGGGTCGATAATCATGCTGTGTCCGAAAGTTTTGCGCCCGTTTTTATGAAAGCCGCCCTGATTGGGGGCGATGACGTAGCTCAGGTTTTCGATAGCGCGGGCGCGCAGCAGGACTTCCCAATGTGCCGCACCCGTTTCGTGGGTAAACGCGGCGGGAATAATCAGTATTTCTACGCCTTGGTCGTGCATTCCTCGGAAAAATTCAGGGAAACGCAGGTCGTAACAAATGGCAATGCCGATGCGCCCAAACGGGGTGTCGATGACCAATGGCTGATTGCCTGCTTCAATCGAGTCTGATTCACGGTACACTTCGTTAGTGCTGGGGACGACAACATCAAATAAATGTACTTTGTCGTAACGGGCGACGCACTCTCCTAGGTCGTTGTAAATGAGGCAGGCGGCGCGGACTTTGTCAGGGTTGTCGCCGACAATCGGTATGGTGCCGCCGACTATCCACACACCGTATTTTTTGGCGGTCTCGGATAAAAAGTCTTGTATCGGGCCTGTACCCTCGACTTCTTTTGCCTTGAATTTGTCGGATTCGTGGTCGCCCATTAACGCAAAATTTTCAGGCAGGGCAACCAGTTTAGCACCTGCTTTAACCGCTTCGGCTATCAGTTTTTCAGCTTCCAATAAGTTATAGCTGACTGTCGGGCTTGATGCCATTTGTATCGCTGCACATTTACTCATTCTGTCTTCCTGTATTGTTATTACTCCACGACTGCAAATCCTTTAAGGACGGGAAGCCGTTAAATAAGTCGCTTATTTTTGTTGGTTCAGCCATGAAAAATCAGTGAGGCCATTCCACGTTTTTTGTAATAGGCCATCGTTTTCATGATGAGGAATAACCTGTATTTTGCCCCATTCGCCTTTCACCAGATATTGTGAGCCGAAGAAAAAGCCATCTTGATCTTTGCCTGTTAAAGACCGTCCTATTAAGGAGGCAACTTTGCCCATAATTGTACCAGCTATAGGTACGGCATCGGCACTTTTTGGTGCGACCATGATGCTGTAATCTACCGTGCGGCGGTGTAAATCAGTATCACCTGTCAGGGTGATTTTGGCAGGTACGGCATCCACGATAAGATTGTCGGTGTGTGCCTTGCCTTGTGCAACATCAAAATGCCCTGTGATGCTGTTGAACGTCAGACCTTCTTCGTAAATATCGCTGAAATCCAGTTGCAGGCGTTTAATCCACTGGGCAACCGCCAATACGCCCAGTACGCGCCCGAAACCGGGTTCAACGCTGAGTAAGCGTCCTTCTTTGAATTCGGTGTCCAACTGTCCGCGCAGTGTGGCAACGGAGAATTGTTGCGGCGCACCTTGCCACTGCACATCAAAATCAATGACTCCACTCGTTTTGGCGAAATCTTTGCTGATGTCCAGTTGTTTGAACAATTCATCGGCGCGAATCATATCCAAGCGACCTTTGGCGCGGGTGATGGATTGTTTGCCGTTGACTTGCCAGTCACCTGAGAGCGTGAGTTTTTGTATCTCGCTGTTGAGGGTGATATTTTTGAAGCTGATACCGTTGCTGAGTCGTTCGGCAATCAGGCTTAACTGCCCCAGTTCCACACCTTGCCAACGGGTTTTTGCGCTGGTCAGGGTAAGTAAGGGCATTTCTTCGGGTATCAGTGCGGCAATTTCCGTGCTGTCCTTGCTGTCCTTGCTATTCAGTTGTTTCGCCAGTGATAAGTCCAGTTCGTCCATGTTGAGGGTGATTCGATTCGCGCCTTTCAGGTCAAAGGGAATGCTGAGTTTACCTTTGGCAAATGAGCTGTTGAGCTGCCCCGTCCATTGTTTGCCATTGGGTTTCAGGTTCAGGTCAAATAGACCTAATGGCGTTTTTTTCCAGACAGCCGAGTTGCTGCGAATGGTTATTTCATTAATGGCGGCAGTAGTCGGGGTGGTGCGTGGCTCGCTTTGTGCCATTGAAAACCCAAGCCCCAGCCAGTTTTGCAGAGCGAGCTGTTCGCTGTTGATTTCCAGTTTAATGCCTTTTTCGGGTGCTTCGACCTTGCCTGTGCCGATAAGAATATGTCCTGCTTGCAGGCTTTGTTGTTTGACATCAAAATTCAGCGCGGCTTTCAGTTGATTGTCGTAGCTTAAGCTGATGGGTAATAGCGGTTTATCAACCAAGCTGAAATTTAATGACAGTGCGCGTTGTTGCGCGCTGGTTTTTGCCAACCCATCGGGTAAATCGAGGCTGATACCCGCTAACATGGATTGGATACTAAGTTCAGGCGCACTGTTATTGTAAGGCAGTTGCAGCTGGACTTTATAATCACTCATACCTGTTGCTACCGACCAGTTGAGTAGTTTGAACTGTTTGCTGAGTTCAGTAATGCTGGTACGTCCTGCAACATTAATAGTGGATTTTTGCTCATCGTGTTTAATGGCGATTTTTATAGGATAGCCTAATGCCAACGCATCAACGTTATCGGTATAAATGCCCAGCGCATCAAATTTTAACGTGCCATTCATTTTATCAATGAGCAAGTCCAAGGCGTTGACCGTCAAATTAGCATTTTTGGCAGTCGCCGTACCATCAATTTTCGGTGCGAGGTTGGGGACTAAGGGAATGGTGAGTGCCAGATTTACTTCGGTGTTGCCGCGTGGAGTAATGGCATTGGTGACCGCCTTAATGGGTAAGGTGAGCGGGGTTTTTTGTAAAAATGCTAAAGTATCGGCAATTGTGGCGGCAAATGTGCCATCAACTTGTAAACTATCACATTTATTCAGTGCAGGAATGCTGATTTTTGCGTGTTTAATATCCAAGTTATTGGTTTTACCTGCAAGATTAATCTCGAGGCTGTTTTGCGAAAAGAATACTTCACCTGCCAGTTCGGTTAAATGCGGCCAATCAGGGTGATAAAGGAGTTCCAGTTGTTTGGCATCAAACACGGCTTCAAACACGCCTTGTCCGTTGGTAAAGGGAAATTCGTTCAGATTACCGTAAAACAACACGCCGCCTTTCGGCACATTGCCACCGATAAAGGCATGATCCAGCCAATCGACCAAGCCTTTGTCCATGATGCTCACAGGGTAATAAGTCCCTGCTTTACCCATATTTTTGCCGGTAAATGCAATTTGTAAATCCATAAAAACAGGCTTGTCGGCTTTAGGAATGATGAGCTGTAAGCGGCTTTTACTGTGTATATCGGGCGTATTTAATTTCAGCATGGAACTGGCGATTGTCCAGTTATCGGCGTTTTGCTGCCATGTTAATGTGCCGTTGAGCGTATTGATGGGGATGGGGGTGCGAAACAAATTCGGGGCTTTAAATTGCGCATTTTTGCTGCGCAGCTGCACACTGCCTTGTTGCTCGTTGCCGTTAATATGCCCTGAAAAATTGTTTATGCCGGGTACTGATTGCATAGGTGCGGTACTAAGCTCGGCAAACTGTCCGTCAATAGCGAGTTGATGGGTGTCGAGATTGGTGGACAGTGTCAGGTTATCGAGATGCCCTTTTAATTGCGCTTGCGTCAATAATTTGGCTTGAGTATCGGGTGCAAAAAATTCACCCAGTGTGGCAAACGCTTGTAAATCAATGTGCGGTGCAGACAATGCCAGTTGATGCAGTTGTTGATCGTCGGCACTGACACCTGATACCTTGAACGTGTTGCCGGGGTATTTTTTACCCGCCGTTTCCAAGGTAAAGCGTTCAACATCAATACTCCATTGCTTATCTTGCTTGAGCCAGAAAACCAGCGTGGAGAGATGATGGGCGATAAAATCGGTTTTATGGGCTTGGCTGAGATGCAGTTGTTCTGCCTGTAAGTCAGCGGTCATGGAAACCAATTGCGAACGCTGCCACTCGCCCCAGACTTTAAAATCACCGACTCCTGATTTGATACCCAGATTGAGCGGTAAATCAATCGTGACCCACGCAGGTAAATGCAGGGCTTTGCCTTCAATAAACCCCGTGCCGTTAATCGCTAAGGGTTCAAAAATATTGCCGTTAATATCAAACGATGCTCTGAGTAGTTCGCCTTGTTTTTCTTGCAAATTCATCAACACATTGACGCGGTGCCGATCGCCGTTATTGCGTATCATCACATTGACATCATCAAACACCAGTGATTTGCCGTGTTTTTGTTCATCCTGCCACGTTAATGAACTTTGTAATACCTGATATTGCCGACCTTGCAATAACCACAGCGGCTGTCCGTCGCCTGCTTTTAAGCCGACAATAGCAATGCTGCCGTCGGCTTGTTTCTTGACCGTCAGTTTTGCACCCACCAATGTTATCCACGACGAGGACAATACATCCTGCGATAAAATTAAATTAAGTAAATGAATGCCGATGCGCAGTTCTTTCAGTTGAATAGGCGGAGATGGCTGATGGTTGTCAGGCGTGGCAATAGTCAGGTCTTGCAGCACTAATTGGGGGCTGAAATGACGAAAGCGGGTTGTCAGATGCCCGATAGTCACAGGCGCGTCCACCTGTTTGCTGATTTCGGCGGCTAATTCGATTTTGTAATGATTGATAACGTGCAACGATATGCGCACCGCCAACAGACCCAAAGCCGATGCAATCAAAGACCAGAAAATGAGGTGTCGAGTGGCGCGTTTAATATGATGAATCATGAAAACAGGTTCAAGGTAAACGGTGAAAGGTTAGTATTTGCACTTTGTACCTTGCACCTTAAAGAAGTACCACATCATACTGTTCCTGATTATATTCTGACTCGGCTCTGAACTTGATTTGTACATCTAAAAAAATCTCTAATTCAGCCAACATATCGGCTTCTTCATCCAGCAACATATCGACCACCGTATTGGAGGCAAGCACCAATAAGGTTTGTACTTTATACAAGCGCACTTCACGAATAATTTCCCGAAAAATTTCCAGACACATCGACTCGGCGGTTTTTAATACCCCGCGTCCACCGCACGCACCGCAGGGTTCACAGAGAATATGCTCCAGACTTTCGCGGGTGCGTTTGCGCGTCATTTCCACCAAACCCAGAATGGATACCTCGGTAATTTTGGTTTTTGCCCAATCTTTGGCTAAATTGCGTTCCAAGGCCTGTAACACCTGTTGCTTATGTTCTTCGCTTTTCATATCAATAAAATCAATGATAATGATGCCGCCCAGATTGCGTAAGCGCAGTTGCCGCGCGATGGTTTGCGCTGCTTCCAGATTAGTTTTAAAAATGGTTTCTTCCAGATTACGTCCACCAACATAGCTGCCGGTATTCACATCCACCGTAGTCATCGCTTCGGTTTGGTCAAATACCAAATGCCCACCCGATTTGAGTTTCACTTTACGCTCTAAGGCGCGTTTGATTTCATCTTCCACATTGTAAATATCAAACACAGGGCATTCACCTGTGTAGTGTTCAATAATGGGGACGATTTCAGGAACAAACACCTCGGCAAATTCAATTAATTTCTGATAAGTTTCTTTGGAATCGACACGGATTCGTTCCAGTCCTTCTTTATGTAAATCGCGTAACGTGCGGACGCTGAGCGGTAAATCTTTATGAATGAAAGACTTGGCTTTCGTAGTGATAATTTTTTCGGAGATGGATTCCCATAATTTCAACAAAAACAGCATATCAGCGATGAGGATGTCTTCTTCCACACATTCTGCCGCTGTGCGGGCAATAAAACCGCCGCATCCGTGTTCCTGTCTGAAGGCTTCCACACACGCGCGTAAGCGATTGCGCTCCGACTCGCACTCAATACGTTGCGACACGCCCGACATATTGGCGTAAGGCATATAGACCTGAAAGCGCGACGGGATGGATATGTCCGTAGTCAAACGCGCGCCTTTTGTACCCAGCGGGTCTTTCACCACCTGCACAATAATATGCTGTCTTTCATGCAGATAATGCTCGATATTTTCTGAACCAGTGCGTTCCAGCTCCTGAGTGGATAAATCCGACAAATGCAAAAATGCCGCTTTAGGTAAGCCAATATCCACAAACGCCGCCTGCATTCCGGGTAATACCCGACACACTTCGCCCTTATAAATATTACCAACCAAACCGCGTTCACGACTGCGCTCAATAATCAGCTCCTGCAACACGCCATTTTCAATGACGGCAACGCGGGTTTCAGGCGGGGTGATATTGATTAAAATTTCTTCGCTCATAGTGTTATTTTTATAATTATTGTAGGTCGGGTTAGCGATAGCGTAACCCGACGATTTTGTCTAAACAGGGCGTTTTCGTTAGCTTTCAACAGAAAATTTTTATATCACCCGTTGCCAAAGAATAACTGGTACTGAAGAAAAAATGCTCCTCATTTATTTCCGCTTTTAATAATCGTTCGCGTAAGACGGGAAGAATTTGGGAAACAATTTTTTCTGATGCGTCTTTTTTAAATGCACTAGGCACAGAATTAATTCTAATTGAAGCATATGACACCTTAAGAACAACAATATCTCCTGCTTCTTTGATTTTTTGATTATATGAGGAAACCCAATATTCATCTCTGGGCCAAAAAATAATGTCTAATTTGTCGTATTGAGGCACGCCAGATAAACCTGCCGAAATAATTTCCGCGCCTACTGGATAAGAATAGCCTTTGGGTAATTTATTTTTGTATGCTGTTTTAATCATGTTTATGCCACCTAATTCAACGTGCGCGGGGAACGAGTACAACTGACTTACATAATTATGCCTTGTTGACGCAAAAGCTGTGCAGTTTCAAACAACGGCAAACCCATCACACCCGAAAAGCTGCCATTAATCACCGTGACAAACACACTGCCTTTGCCTTGAATCGCATACGCGCCCGCTTTATCCAGCGGTTCGCCGCTGTGCCAATAGTCGAGTATTTCCTGCTCGCTTAATTCCTTGAAAGTGACATCAGTAATACTCACTGCCTCACTGTGCGTACCGCAACGTAAAGAAACCGCACTATACACCTGATGGGTTTTGCCTGATAGCTGACGCAACATGGTCAGTGCGTCTTCTTTATCCTTAGGTTTGCCCATAATGACATCACCCAAGATGACGCTGGTATCGGCGGCTAATACGGGTTGTGTCGTCTGCAATAGCGCGGCACAGGCGGCGGATTTTTCTGCGGCGACCCGTTGCACATAGGCTAACGGGGTTTCATTGTTTAACGGCGTTTCATCAATATCCACCGCATACACGGTATGGCGCACGCCTATTTGATCCAGCAGTTCTTTGCGGCGCGGCGAGGCAGAAGCCAAAATAAGGGTTGTTTGGTTAGTCATGGGTATTCCTGACATCTGTTTCAAGGCGAGCATTGTAACTGATGTTACGCATGAAAAAGCCATAGTCCACGAAAAGCACGAAAGGCACTAAAAAATCAAAAGCTGTCCATATTCACCAAACATTTTCTTGTAGGTAATTTGCTGAAACAAATCGTCCATTTTCATTGAATTGTTCCATAAAACAAAAATACTAAATATAAGATGGACAAAAAGTGCGCTTTGCAAAATTAGATAGAGTAGAACCTATGCCTTAAAATGGTTAGGAAAAGTCAGAGGAATCACTAATTTTTGGTCTTTCCCGTTACCTTCATAATCGAAAAGAAAGGTTAAATTTATTTCAATATTTATAGTATTTTCGGAAATATCTTTAAACTTAATAGAATTCAAATCAACTGGATTATGAGAATTAAAAAGATATATACTCTGACCAAATTCGTCATCTTCAAAATCTATACGCCCTTTTTTAATGTGTTTTTCTGTAATTTCAAGGGGGTCAAATTCCAACATCCCATTTTCACAAACGTAGCCCTTAAACAGGTAAGGTAGTATTGGTAAAACTAATTTAAATGTTTTATCCTCATTTTTTTCAAATACAATTTCACCAAACGGGATTTTCTTTACCGATTTGAATTTCGTCAAATCTGCTTTTACTATTTTTTGCTTTTCTTTCGCTTCTTCAAGCACAATTTCTTGGTACGTTTCTCCCTTTTCAAACCTCTCAAAAATGTGTTTTATATTTTCTGTATAAGCCTTCGCTTTCATTTGCCATAGAAAATATAATTGCTCATAATCCCTTAACTGTGAAGCTTGTAAAGTATATTCTTTCATACTAAAGCCAAAAGTTTTTGCCTTCGGAAGCACGGGCAATAATTTTTCTAAATCTCTTTCTGCATATAATTTCCAAAATTCTTTGCTTGTCATATTTTTTAAGTTTTAAATGGTGAAATTTAATTTTGCATTAGGCTGTGGTAACAAGCCTTACTGGCGACCCCGTGAAACACACAACAACGGCGTACGAACTTGGAACACCAGCAACGGCGGTGGTGTATTAAATTTGTTATTTTTATGACTGTAACAGGTTTAACCCACTAAGTTGGTTGCCGAAAGTCGATAGCTACAAACCACTCAAACCTGCGAGGTTTTTAAAACCTCGCAGGTTTATTTATACAGTCGAACTGTGTATGAACTTACCTGATTTTTTTACAGCTTAGTTGCTCAACAACGAATACAGTGATTTGTTTTTCAGTCCCAGTGCGGCTTCGTGCAGGGCTTCGGACAGGGTAGGGTGGGCGTGTATGGTGCGGGCGAGGTCTTCACTGCTTGCGGAAAATTCCATTGCCAGTACCGCTTCGGCAATCAGTTCCGAGGCGTGTGAGCCGATGATATGCACACCCAGCAAGGCATCGGTGTCGGCATGGGCAATCATTTTTACCAAGCCTTCGGTTTTGCCTGTCGCCTGAGCGCGGACGTTGGTTTTGAGCGGAAAAGTGCTGACTTTTATGGATTCGCCCATAGCGCGTAACGCTTGTTCGGTTTGCCCGACCCACGCAATTTCAGGGTCGGTATAAATAACGCTGGGCAGCACGTCATAATCAATCGGATTGTGGATACCTGCAATCTGTTCGGCGACAAATACGCCTTCTTCGATACCTTTATGTGCCAACATCGGGCCCAATAAGGATAAATCACCGATGGCATAGACACCCGGTAGATTGGTGCGGCAGTTTTCATTGACATGAACGTAGCCGTTTTCATCAAGCAATAATTCGGCATTGGGGTCGGCTAAACTTTCGGTGTTGGGGGTGCGACCAGAGGCAACAATCAGTTTATCAACGCGCAGAGTGTGTGTGCCGTCTCTGTCCTGATAGTTGATAACGACTTTTTTGTGGTCTTTTTTAGATGAGGTGACACGCGCACCCATGCGTATTTCCAGACCTTGCGCGGTGTAGATTTGAAAGGCTTCAGTGGCGAGTTGTTCATCGAGCAGCGATAAGAATTTTTCTTGCGCGTCCAGTAAAATCACTTCTGCCCCTAGGCGACTCCAGATACTGGCTAATTCCAGTCCGACCACACCCGCGCCGATGATTGCCAGTTTTTTGGGAACACTGGTTAAATTCAGCGCGGCGACCGAGTCAATAATGAATTCATTATCTACAGGTGCGCAGGCTAATTTAATCGGGGTAGAGCTGGTTGCCAGAATAATATGATTGGCTTCCAGTACCACTGTCGGGCGCACTGTATCATCAACAAAGGTTGCCTCAACCTGTCGGTTGTTGAGCAGTTTGCCTCTGGCAGGGTAGCGGTCAATATGGTGATACGCAAAAGATTCGGCAATATTGAGTCTGAGATTTTGAATAATATCGTCTTTACGTTTAACCATTTGCGCTACATCCAGCGTGACGGTTTGCGCACAGATGCCGTGGCTTTTCAGCTCGTGGGTAAGCGTGTAGTAAATTTTGGCAGATTCCAGCAATGCTAAGGAAGCAAGGCAACCTGCATTAAGAAAAAATCCGCCCAGACCGCTTTGACCGTTTGTATCCAGCCAATTGTCAATGCAAGCCGTCTTTAAGCCGAGTTGTGCGCAACGCAGGGCGGCGGTATAACCCGCAGGGCCTGCACCGATAACGATAACGTCATAATGTGTTTGTGAGTCTGTCATAGTCTTAAATGTTCAGCAGTAGGTGAGCGGGTGATTCCAGACATTCTTTAATAGTGACTAGAAACTGTACGGCTTCACGACCATCAACCAGACGATGGTCATAAGAAAGAGCAAGATACATGATGGGGCGAATAACAATCTGACCATTTTCGACCACGGCGCGTTCCTTGATGGCGTGCATACCTAAAATAGCGCATTGCGGCGGGTTGAGTATCGGCGTGGACAGCATTGAGCCGAATACGCCGCCATTGGTAATGGTGAAGGTGCCGCCTTTTAAGTCATCATAAGTCAGTGTGTTGTCGCGGGCTTTGCCGCCGAAATCACTAATCGTTTTTTCGATACCTGCAAAATCCAGTTGGTCGGCATCACGCAACACAGGCACGATTAAACCGCGCGGGGTGCTGACCGCAATGCCTAAGTCGTAATAGCCGTGATAGATAATGTCGGTTTCATCAATGGAAGCATTGATAGCAGGGAATTTTTTTAACGCTTCGATGGAGGCTTTGACAAAAAAGGACATGAAACCGAGTTTGATATTATGTTTTTGTTCAAAGCGGGTTTTGTATTGATTGCGTAAATCCATAACCGCCTGCATATTCACTTCATTAAACGTAGTGAGCATGGCAGCATTTTGTTGTGCCTGTAATAAGCGTTCGGCAATTTTGGCGCGTAAGCGGGTCATGGGGACGCGCTGTTCCGGACGCAAACTGGCGGGCGGCAACGTCAGTTCGTTATGTTTGAAAGTCTGGGGTTTGGGCTCTTCGACGGGAGCAGGTGCAGGTGCGGCAACGGGCGCGGGTTTTTCAGCGGGTTGCTTATTAAGATGCTCCATAACATCGACTTTAGTCAGGCGACCGCTTTTACCCGTGCCTGTAATTTCCGCAGGGTTAAGGGCGTTTTCATTGACTAGACGACGCACAGAGGGGCTGAGCGGAATATCAGCTTCTTTTTGTTCCGCAACCGGTTTGATGTCCGCAGCGGGTGGTGTAGCCGATTGTTCGCCCTGTGCTTCTATTATTGCCAGCAGTTCGCCGCTGGTGACTATGTCGCCACTGTCTTTGAGAATTTGGCGCAGGATACCCGCTTGTGGTGCAGTCACTTCGAGGGTGACTTTATCGGTTTCCAAATCAACAAGACTTTCGTTTTTGGTCACCGTGTCGCCAGCTTGTTTGTGCCATGTAATCAGTGTTGCGTCTGCAACGGACTCGGGTAAAACGGGTACTAAGACTTCAATGCTCATATTATTTTCCTGAAAGTTTGCCGTAAAGTGCGTCATGAACGACGGCTTTTTGTTGTTCGATATGGACGTGAAACTTACCTACCGCGGGTGATGCAGAGGCTTCGCGACCTGAGTATGTGACTATAATGCGCGGGTCTAAGCTGTCTATGAAATGATGATTGGAATTATACCAAGCCCCTTGGTTTTTAGGTTCTTCCTGACACCAGACAAATTCTTTTAAATGCGTGTATTTGGCTATTTCAGCTTTGAATGCGTCGATAGGAAACGGATACAGTTGTTCAATACGCGCAATGGCAACGTGTTTAAGCGATTCTTTATCTTCACGTCGTGCCTCCAGTAAGTCGTAATACACTTTACCTGAACAGAATATCAGGCGAGTTACCTTTTTTGGATTGATGTCGTCCTGTTCGCCGATAACGGGTTGAAAATGTCCTGTCGTTAAATCTTCCAGTGTTGATACGGCGAGTTTATGACGTAATAAACTTTTAGGACTCATGACAATCAACGGTTTGCGATACGGACGCAACATTTGCCGACGCAATAAGTGAAAAATTTGCGCGGGCGTGGTCGGGTTACAGATCTGCATATTATGTTCTGCGCACAGTTGTAAATAACGTTCTAAGCGTGCAGAGGAGTGTTCAGGACCTTGCCCTTCAAAGCCGTGCGGCAATAACATGACCAAGCCGCATAAACGTCCCCATTTGGTTTCGCCTGAGCTGATGAACTGGTCGATGACCACTTGCGCGCCATTGGCAAAATCACCGAATTGCGCTTCCCATATCACGAGGGTATTGGGCATGGTGGTGCTGTAGCCGTATTCAAAACCCAATACGCCTGCTTCGGACAGCAGTGAATCAAAAATCTGCACATCGCCTTGCTGGTCAGTCAGATTTTGAATCGGTGTGTAGGAGGTGTTATTGATTTGATTATGCAATACCGCGTGTCGATGGACAAACGTGCCGCGCCCTACGTCCTGTCCTGTTAATCGAATGTTATATTTTTCCGCTGCCAAACTGGCATACGCCATATTTTCTGCAAAACCCCAGTCCATAGGCATTGCGCCTGCTGCCATTTTGCCGCGATTTTCTATGACTTTAGCAACGCGCGGATGTAATTCAAAGCCTGTGGGCAATTGCTGCATACGCACATTATAAAAACGCAGTTGTTCCATTGTGATGGTGGTGTCGCAGGGTGTTTCCCAAGTGTTACCCAGAAATTGATTCCATTGGTTGGTGTACGCATAGTTATCACCCGCTAACACAGGTCTGGACACCACTTGCCCTGTTTCCAGCAGGTTTTGGTAATCCTGCTCCATTGCCGCTGATTGTTCGGGAGTAATAACACCTTCGCCAATCAGTTTTTCTGCGTACAGTTTGCGTGTGGTTTTATGACTGCGAATTTTTTTGTACATCAACGGCTGGGTAGTCGCAGGTTCATCGGCTTCGTTATGCCCAAGGCGGCGATAACAGATAAGGTCGATAACCACGTCTTTTTGAAACATCATGCGGTAATCCAGCGCAAGTCGGGTCACAAACAACACGGCTTCGGGATCATCACCATTAACATGAAACACGGGTGCGTGAATCATGCTGGCAATATCGGTGCAGTACAGCGTGGAGCGGGCATCTTCGGGATTGCTGGTGGTAAAGCCGATTTGGTTGTTGATGACAATATGTACCGTACCGCCGGTGCTGAAGGCGCGGGTTTGTGACATATTGAGGGTTTCCATGACGATACCCTGACCTGATAATGCCGCATCACCATGAATCAGGATGGGGATAATGACGGCTTTGCCGTTGTCGCCCGTGCGATCCTGACGGGCTTTAACCGAGCCTTCGACCACAGGATTGATAATTTCTAAATGCGAGGGGTTGAAAGCCAAGGTTAAATGTACCGCACCGCCATCGGTGCCGACATCGGATGAAAAGCCCATGTGGTATTTAACATCGCCTGATTTTACACCGGGCGAGGGTTTGGATTTACCGACAAATTCATCAAATAAACTGGCGGGGCTTTTGCCTAAGATATTGACCAGTACATTTAAGCGTCCGCGATGCGCCATACCGATGACGACTTCTTTAACGCCTTTCGCACCCGCACATTGAATCAGCTCATCCAGTGCAGGAATTAAGGCTTCGCCGCCTTCTAAAGAAAAGCGTTTTTGCCCGACAAATTTGTTTTGTAAATGGGTTTCTATGCCTTCTGCGGCGGTTAATAATTTTAATGCCCAGCGTTTTTTTTCATCGGGTGTGATTAGATTGGTTTTAGAGCTTTCCAAACGCATGATTAACCAGCGGCGAATTTGCGTATCAACAATGTGCATATATTCATAGCCGATACTGCCGCAATAAATTTCTTTCAGACTGGTAATAATGTCGCGTAACGGTAATCGCTCGATGCCATACAATGCGCCTGTATCAAACAGGGTCTCCATATCGGGTTCGGCAAGACCGTAATAACTGGGGTCAAGATCAGGCGGGGCCGGATTGGTTGTGCCTAAGGGATTGTTGTTGGCGATTTGATGCCCGCGCACACGGTAATGATTAATCAAGCGGGCAACGGCGGATTGTTTCTGTACGCTTTCTTGGGTAAACCCTTGTAATTGTGCCAGTCTGTTGGGCGATTTGACGGCTAATTGTGCAAAACGTTCCACGACCGCACTGTGCGGTGTTTCATAAGTGCTGCCTTGATGAATCGTATTGAAGTGTTCCTGCCAGCTGGGTTCAACCGACTCGGGGTCTTCTAAAAAACGTTCGTACAAGTTTTCAATGAAGCTGGCGTTGCTGCCATAAAGAGACGATGAATCTTGAAAAAGTTTAATCAGTTTACTCATTAGTAATAGTCATCCAACTTGTGCGGTGAGAGTTTTTCTTTATGGTAAAGCCGAAGTCGGTTATTGCCAAGTAGTAAGGCAATGAATTGTGTAATTTATTGGGTTAAAGCCTTTCTTGAGCAAAAAAAAGCCCCGTTAAGGGGCTTTTTTTACGGTGATGCAGTGATTATTTATGGCTGATGCCTGCGGCGATTCTTTTGCCGCGTTCTTCACTGGCTTTTTCAATTTTGGAAAAAACACGCAGTATATCGGTCGCTGATATGATGCCTAACAGATGATTATCTTTATCAACTACGGGTAACGCGCCGATGCGGTTATTTGCCATGACAGTTGCCGCTTCAGAGGCATAGGCATCGGCATGAATAGTGATAACGCCACGGTGCATGATAGTTTGCACTTTTTTGTGGACAACGTGCATTTCTGACTCACCTTCGATGACATTGGAGTTGTTTTTTGGTCCCAAGACCTTATATAAATCACGGTCAGACACAATACCAATCACTTTGCCTTTTTCAACCACGGGTAAATGACGGATTTTTTCATAGTGAATAAGAAAAAATACTCGATCAATCAAGTCGTGTTGTTCGACGGTAAATACTTTTGTTGTCATTAAATCTTCAACACGCATAAAAACTCCTAAAAAAACTAAGTGAATTATTCAAGGATAGGGAAATAATCAACTTTTTACAAGAGATAAAAGTTGATGTGTTATAAAATGGCTTATCCGGTCATACGCCTTAGTTCGTTATGGCTTATCTAAATTTTAATTATTCAACCGTCATCGCACACAACGGAGTCATTTTATGCGAATCATTTTGTTAGGAAGCCCTGGTTCAGGCAAAGGCACTCAAGCTCAGTTCATTACCCAAAAATACGCTATTCCACAAATTTCAACAGGCGATATGTTGCGTGCGGCAGTGCGTGAGGGAACGCCGCTGGGTGTAGAAGCCAAAAAAGTCATGGATGCGGGTGGTTTGGTCTCTGACGACATTATTTTAGGTTTGATTAAAGAACGCATTACGCAGGCAGATTGCAAAAATGGTTTTTTATTAGACGGGTTTCCGCGCACGATTGCGCAGGCAGAAGGTTTGGAAAAAATGGGCGTTACCATTGATAATGTCATTGAAATCGTCGTCGCGGATGAAGAAATCGTGAAACGTATGGCAGGTAGACGGGTACACACGCAATCCGGTCGTACTTATCACACGTTATTTAATCCGCCTAAAGTTGAGGGCATTGATGATGTCACGGGCGAACCGCTGATTTTGCGCGATGATGATAAAGAAGAAACCGTGCGTAAACGTTTAAGCGTTTATCATGAGCAGACTAAACCATTAGTCGGTTATTATTCTGCCGCTGGACAAGCCGTCAAATTTGCATCAATAGAAGGTGTCGGTAGCGTGGATGACATTACCGCAAAAGTGTTTGCTGTTCTGGACTGAATTTAAAAATGACTGATTTAAAAATGGAGAACAATGTGACAAAACTGTATAACGTGGCTGTCGTCGGCGCAACTGGCGCAGTAGGCGAGGCCATGCTGTCTATCTTAGAAGAACGTAACTTTCCCGTCGGCGAAGTGTACGCCTTGGCAAGTAGTAATTCGGTCGGTAAACGCATCCCCTTTAAAGGCGGATCTTTAAAAGTAGAAGATTTAGCGACCTTTGATTTTTCTAAAGCGCAGATCGGTTTATTTTCTCCGGGTGCATCCATTTCAGAAATTTATGCACCGATTGCCGCCGCAGCAGGCTGTATTGTCATAGATAATACCTCGCAGTTCCGCTATGACGATGATATTCCGTTGATTGTTCCCGAAGTCAACCCCGAAAAAATCGCTGATTATAAAAATCGCGGTATCATTGCCAACCCAAACTGTTCAACTATTCAAATGTTAGTGGCATTAAAACCCATTTATGATGCAGTCGGTATTACCCGCATCAATGTGTGTACTTATCAGGCAGTGTCGGGTACAGGCAAAGAGGCGATTGAAGAATTAGGCAGACAAACAGCTGATTTACTGAATTTACAGCCTATTGCTCCTAGCGTGTACCCTAAACAAATCGCTTTTAATGTTTTGCCGCAAATCGATGTCTTTATGGACAATGGCTACACGAAAGAAGAAATGAAAATGGTCTGGGAAACCCAAAAAATTCTGGGTGATGACAGTGTGCTGGTGAATGCAACAGCAGTGCGTGTCCCTGTTTTTTACGGACACTCAGAAGCCGTGCATATTGAAACCCGCGATAAAATCACTGCCGAAACAGTCAAGGCGTTGCTTGAACAAGCCGAAGGTGTGACGGTAATAGATGAACGTATCAACGGCGGTTATCCTACCGCTGTGACTGAATCTGCGGGTCATGACAACGTGTTTGTCGGTCGTATTCGCGAGGATATATCGCACCCGCAAGGAATTGATTTGTGGGTAGTGGGTGATAATGTTCGCAAAGGAGCGGCACTAAACAGCGTACAAATTGCAGAAGTGCTGGTAAAAAAATACATCTAGGCTAAGCTTGTCTGTATATTTTACTGTTAGTGGTATGAGACTGTGGTAACTAGTGTGAAGGAGAGTGGTGTGCGCAATTTAACTAAAACTTTAGCGATACTATCGTTACTGACCCCCGTTGTCGGGTATCCGCTAGGGATCGGCGATTTTAAATTGCACTCGGCTCTGAATCAGAATCTGAATGCGGAGATTCCATTAACCTTGTCGGCAGGCGAAAACGCCGCTGATATAAAGGTGAGTTTGGCTCCTGCGGCTAAATTTGATGAAGCGGGTGTGCCGTGGACTTACTTCCTGTCGAAAATTAAATTTCAAACGGTTGTTAATGCGAATGGATCGGTAGTTATTAAAGTGAGTTCAAAAGAAGCATTGAAAGAGCCTTTTTTGAATCTGCTGGTCGAAGTAAGTTGGCCGAAGGGTAATTTGTATCGTGAGTTTACGGTGCTTATTGATCCGCCTTCAACTTACAATAACGTAGCACCTGTTAGCACAGCACCAGCGGCAACTGGTAGACCGCCTGTGGTTGCTGCTATGCCAATGACGACAGTCAAACCTCCCGTCGTTACCACCACACCCGTTACAGCTCTCAAACCGCCTGTCGTGCCTGCGCCTGTGACTGCGGGTAAACCGCCAGTGGTTGCCAATGCACCCATGGCAGCGGATAAACCATTAATGCCCCCACCTGCAACTCAGCCATTAAAATCGGCTGGTTATGAGCAGTCGAAACCGCCTGTGACCGCTCAGGCACCCTCTGCACAGCCTGCAACTGCTCAGCATAGTGCAGGTAGCAGTTATGGACCTGTGCATAAAAAAGAGACGTTGTGGAGTATCGCGGTAAAGTTCAGTAAAGAGCGTGATGCCTCTGTTGAACAAACACTGATGGCAATTTATGAAGCAAACCCTTATGCGTTTCATAGAAACAATGTGTTTGGACTGTTATCAGGTGAAACACTGCAAATTCCAGATAAAGCGGATGTTGCAAAGCTATCGCGTGAAGAGGCGATTGCGGCATACAATTTGCAAAAAAAAGCGTGGAAGAATGGTGTAACACTCGATTCTCCTGATGTTATAGCAACTACAACTACAACTGCGACTGCGACTGCGACAAAAACAAGTGTTCCACCACCTGTTCCTGTATCAACACCAGAAAAGGTATCAAAACCGACAATCCCTGCGGTCAATATCGCAGACAATCAGCCAAAAGAAGTAACTGCTGAATCATTCAAAGCACCTGAAACCAACAAAAATATACCTATATCTTCATCGGCGGATACTTCTTTATTGGATAAAGTTGCGGTACTTGAAAAACAATTGAAGGCAACAAAAAAAGCCCTTGCCAGTAAAGAAAAACAAATTGATGAGATAAAAGCTTCTCAGGTTGCACCTGCTGAAGAGATCAAAGCTGCTGCGTCTGCTGAAACACTTAACCCGGTTGCACCTGTTGAAGAAGTCAAACCTGCTGCATCTGTCGAGGCACTCAAACCTGCTGCACCTGTCGAGGAAGTCAAACAAACTCCTCCTGCTGGAGAGACAAAACCTGCGACACTTGAGGAAGTCAAACAAACTCCTCCTGCTGGAGAGACAAAACCTGCGACACTTGAGGAAGCCAAACAAACTCCTCCTGCTGGAGAGACAAAACCTGCGGCACTTGAGGAAGCCAAACAAACTCCCCCTGCTGGAGAGACAAAACCTGCGGCACCTGTCGGGGAAGTCAAGCAAACTCCCCCTGCTGGAGAGACAAAACCTGCGGCACCTGTCGGGGAAGTCAAGCAAACTCCCCCTGCTGGAGAGACAAAACCTGCGGCACCTGTCGAGGCAGTAAAGCTTGAAACAATAGCTCCAATGGTGCCATTTGAATCAATAAAGCCGGCGGTACCACTGGAAGCAATAAAACTAATTGCTCCATTAGATGTCATCAAGCCCGCTGAAGTGGTAAAGACACCTGCACCTGCTGAAGTAAAGACACCTGCACCTGCTGAAGTAAAGACACCTGCACCTGCTGAAGTAAAGACACCTGCACCTGCTGAAGTAAAGACATCTGCACCTGCTGAAGTAAAGACATCTGCACCTGTCGCAACAGTAAATCCAGATGTTTCAGAGGATTTAGATTCATGGGAAGCATTACAATCAATGGATTCTTTCAACTTGATAGTTGGCGGCGGCGGGGCAGCATTAGTATCCGTGCTTGGCTTTATGTGGTGGAGAAAGCGTAAGAAAGCTATGGAAATGCCTATATATCCTGCTTCAATTGTAGCTAAAAATGAAGGTCAAGGATTTTCGTCTTCGATAGATAACGATGGCAGTCTTGGTGATGTTTGGAATACCTTCAATCCAGATAATACTCAAAATGAAGGTGAAAGCGTTTTTGGCAATGAATGGATTAATATTAATATTGATGAAGATCAAAATGATATTGACCCAATTTCGGAGGCAGATGTTTATTTAGCTTATGGTCGTTATCAGCAGGCAGAAGAATTAATGCGGGATGCCATTAAGGAGCAGCCTAATCGGGACGAATGTAAGTTAAAACTGTTAGAAATTTTTTATGCGAGTGAAAACAGAGATGCTTTTGAAGTATATGTTGCCGAATTAGCTGCGGAAGGTAAAAAAGCAGACACTGAATTTTGGGATAAAGTCGCGGAAATGGGTAGCGAAATTTGCCCTGATTCAATATCTTTTTCTTCTGGAGGCAATGCAGGCAAGGCAGCAAATAATCCTGCTCTTGAAAGCGACGTATCAAGCACGGCGAAAGAGGACGTTGCTGGTAGCACTGAAAATACTGTTGTCGCCGATAAACAGCATGATAACAAAGACGATTTTGAGTCAATTGATTTAACTGATAACGTAGAACCCGAATCTCATAAAGACGATTTTGAATCGTTTGATTTTGATGACTTTGCACCGGACAGCAAAACGGAAGCAGCCGATGTTGCTCCTGTCACTCCTGACACCAAAGACGATTTTGAATCGTTTGATTTTGATGACTTTGCACCGGACAGCAAAATGGAAGCAGCCGATGTTGCTCCTGTCGCTCCTGACACCAAAGACGATTTTGAATCGTTTGATTTTGATGACTTTGCGCTGGACAGCAAAATGGAAGCAGCCGATGTTGCTCCTGTCGCTCCTGACACCAAAGACGATTTTGAATCCTTTGATTTTGATGACTTTGCGCTGGACAGCAAAATGGAAGCAGCCGATGTTGCTCCTGTCGCTCCTGCAATAGACACCAAAGACGATTTTGAATCGTTTGATTTTGATGACTTTGCGCTGGACAGCAAAAAAGAAGTGGCTGATGTTGCTCCTGTCGCTCCTGCAATAGACACCAAAGACGATTTTGAATCGTTTGATTTTGATGACTTTGCGCTGGACAGCAAAAAAGAAGTAGCCGATGTTGCTCCTGTCGCTCCTGCAATAGACACCAAAGACGATTTTGAATCGTTTGATTTTGATGACTTTGCGCTGGACAGCAAAAAAGAAGTGGCTGATGTTGCTCCTGTCGCTCCTGCAATAGACACCAAAGACGATTTTGAATCGTTTGATTTTGATGACTTTGCGCTGGACAGCAAAAAAGAAGTGGCCGATGTTGCTCCTGTCGCTCCTGCAATAGACACCAAAGACGATTTTGAATCGTTTGATTTTGATGACTTTGCGCTGGACAGCAAAAAAGAAGTGGCTGATGTTGCTTCTGTCGCTCCTGCAATAGACACCAAAGACGATTTTGAATCGTTTGATTTTGATGACTTTGCACCGGACAGCAAAAAAGAAGTGGCCGATGTTGCTCCTGTCGCTCCTGCAATAGACACCAAAGACGATTTTGAATCGTTTGATTTTGATGACTTTGCACCGGACAGCAAAAAAGAAGTGGCTGATGTTGCTCCTGTCGCTCCCGCAATAGACACCAAAGACGATTTTGAATCGTTTGATTTTGATGACTTTGCACCGGACAGCAAAAAAGAAGTGGCTGATGTTGCTCCTGTCGCTCCTGCAATAGACACCAAAGACGATTTTGAATCGTTTGATTTTGATGACTTTGCGCTGGACAGCAAAAAAGAAGTGGCTGATGTTGCTTCTGCTGCACCTGCGATAGAGACTAAAGACGAATTTGAATCGGTTGATTTTGATTTATCTGAAGTAAACGATTTGGATGATTTTAGTGTTGCCGATAGCGATATTGACTTCGACTTTGACTTTGATATGCCGGCAACGGCGTTAGATGGACAGACTCGTCAACAAGGCAGTTTCGGTTCTCCTGATTTGACCGATATGGATGAATTAGAAACAAAATTAGATTTGGCTAGAGCTTATATCGATATGGGTGATAAACAAGCGGCTAGAGACATTACCGAAGAAGTGCTTAAGAAAGGCACGGATGAGCAAAAAAAGTTAGCCGAGGCTATACTGGATTTTTTGAAGTAACATTCTGAGACACAAAAAAAAGCCCTTTTTACAGGGCTTTTTTTATGTCAATCGTTTTTTATTTCGTTCTAGGATATTAAATACCCGTGTTCAAGATAAGAAAATCTTGTCCATGAACAGCACAAAAAGTAACTGCACTTTGGCATTTTTGTTGAAATGAAAGCGAATAAAGTCTGCATAATCGCTTTTATTTTTCGTGGGTATTTCTTTATATGGCACTGAGGTTAAATAAATAATAAAAACATCAATCCACTAACAGCAATGGATAACTTGATTTTATTAATACCCGATTCGTGCCAATAACTCGAAATAGACGTTACTTCATCAGACAAAAATGCTTTTAATTGTTGCTTTTTTTGACTATAAAAAGCAGGTAAGCGGTGCCATAAGCGATATAATCCATAAATAATCCCTGCTATTATTATATAAAAAACAACGACTTGTGTTGTGTGTAGGGAGGTGTCAAAGATATGTTCAATCACGAAATCCAGCGAAACTTCCGTCCATTCAAATAGAACGTGAAGAAACTCCAGCAATAAATGAAATACCTCAAGGGGTGCGGCAAAAAGAATTACTACACCCGCCCAAAATGATACCCGTTGTATCGTGTATGTATCAGGAAAATTCAAACTTAACTCCCAGTAAAACTAAAAATTTAAATAAGATTGTCCTGTCCGTTGGAATTATTGCGTCCATACTCTAGCATTTCTAAATAATCGCATCCACACGCCGTATTCACGCCACTCATCTGGATGCCATGAATTTTGTACGGTTCTAAAACAGCGTTCAGGATGGGGCATCATGATGGTAAAGCGACCATCAGTGGTGGTTAAGCCTGTAATACCAAATGGTGAACCATTTGGATTTGCCGGGAAGTCTGTAGTCAATGCTCCATAATTATCAACATAGCATAATGCTACTGCTTGTGCATCAAACGCCGCTTGCGGATTGCCTGCAAACACCGCGCGTCCTTCACCGTGTGCAATGCTGACAGGCATTCTTGAACCTTCCATGCCTGCAAATAAAATAGACGGTGATTTTTGTACTTCCACCATTGCCACGCGGGCTTCAAATTGTTCAGAGGTATTGCGCATAAATTTTGGCCAATGTTCCGCGCCGATGATAATGTCCTTTAAACCTGACATCATTTGACAGCCGTTACACACGCCTAAACCAAAGGTATCGGTACGTTGGAAAAACGCAGAAAATTCATCTCTGGCACGGGCATTAAACAAAATTGATTTTGCCCAGCCGCCGCCTGCACCGAGTACGTCACCGTAAGAGAAGCCGCCACACGCCGCCAATCCTGTGAAATCATGCAAACTGACTCGTCCGCTAATAATATCACTCAAATGTACATCAACACTGGTAAACCCTGCGCGATCAAACGCCGCTGCCATTTCTACATGACCATTCACGCCTTGCTCACGCAAAATAGCAATTTTGGGGCGTGTCAGCGCAAGAAACGGGGCAGAAACATCGTTATGAACATCAAAGCTCAGTTTGGTATGCAGACCAATGTCGTTATCATCGACAATGCGGTCAAATTGTTGTTTAGCGCAATCGGGGTTGTCACGCAATGCCTGCATTCGGTAGCTGACTTCTGACCAGATGGTTTGCAGTTGGGCGCGAGTGGCAGAGTAAATCAGTTCATCGGCATGGTGAATATTGATGTGCTGTTCGGGAATGACTTGCCCTATGACATAAATACAATCGACCAGACCCAAGTGTTTTAACAGTTTAATCACATCATCGACATCACTGTCACGGACTTGGATAACCGCGCCCAGTTCTTCATTAAACAAGGCGGCCAAGGCATTCGCGCCTAACACATCGATGTTAAGATTCGCGCCTACTCTACCCGCAAATACCATTTCCGCAACCGTGGTGAATAATCCGCCATCCGAACGGTCATGGTAACTCAGCACTTTGCCTTGATTGTTCAGCGTTTGAATGGCTTCAAAAAAAGCTTTTAATAGTTCAGCGTGGTCGAGATCAGGGCAGTTATCACCCAGTTGTGAATACACTTGCGCTAACACCGAACCGCCCAAGCGATTTTTGCCCGCGCCCAAGTCGATTAAAATCAATACGCTGTTATCAACGGCACGCAGTTGTGGCGTGAGGGTTTTACTGACATCCAGCACAGGCGCGAAGGCGGTAATAATTAACGATAGCGGTGAAGTCATCGTCTTGTCGCCCGCATCATCTTGCCAGCGAGTCTGCATGGACAAAGAATCTTTGCCGACGGGAATGGCGATACCGAGGGCAGGGCAGAGTTCCATGCCGACCGTTTTGACGGTATCAAACAACGCGGCATCTTCACCGTCCGCACCTGCTGCCGCCATCCAGTTGGCAGACATTTTGATTTTTTTCAACGAGTCAATCCGCGCGGCGGCAATGTTGGTAATGGCTTCGGCGATTGCCATGCGTCCTGAGGCGGGCGCATTGATAACCGCAATCGGGGTGCGTTCACCCATCGCCATTGCTTCACCTGTGAGCGCGTGAAAACCTGAGGCAGTGACCGCAACATCAGCAACTGGCACTTGCCACGGGCCAACGAGTTGGTCTCTTGCTACCAGACCTGTCACCGAACGGTCGCCGATATGAATCAGGAAACTTTTATCAGCAACGGCTGGAAATGACAGTACCCGTTGTACGGCATCGGCAAGCGTCACGCCGCTAAAATCCAGTGCGGCGGTGACAGGTTCGCTGTGTGTCACATTACGGTGCATTTTAGGCGGCTTGCCAAATAACACCGACATCGGAATATCGACAGGTTTATCGCCTAATAAACTGTCGTTCAACGTTAAATGTTCTTCGTCAGTCGCTTCGCCAATCACCGCAAACAAGCAATGTTCACGCTCACAGAATTCAGTAAATAATGGTAGTGATTGTGGCTTAATGGCAATTACATAACGCTCTTGCGCTTCGTTACACCAGATTTGCATCGGCGACATACCGATGTCGTCATTATTGACTTTGCGTAGTTCAAAGCGTCCGCCTTTATCGCAATCATGAATAATTTCAGGTACAGCGTTTGATAAACCACCCGCGCCTATATCATGGATGGAGATAATCGGCGTGTCATGACCCAGCGAGTTACAGTGATTAATCACTTCTTGGCAACGACGCTGCATTTCAGGATTTTCACGTTGTACAGAGGCAAAATCCAGTGATTCAGAACTTGCGCCTGAGGCTTGCGACGAAGCCGCACCACCGCCCAAACCAATCAACATCGCAGGGCCGCCTAAAATAATAATCAGCGAACCTGCGGGAATTTTTTGTTTTTCCACCAGCATCGGGCGAATATTACCCATGCCGCCCGCTAACATAATCGGTTTGTGATAGCCGCGAAAAGCGTTATCAGAGCCTAACACGGGCTGTTCAAAACTGCGAAAATAACCCGCCAGATTAGGACGACCAAATTCATTATTAAACGCCGCACCGCCTAAAGGCCCCGCCAGCATAATGTCTAACGCGGAAGCGATACGCTCTGGTTTGCCGTTGTCCTGTTCCCACGGTTGCGCAAAATCAGGGATTTTTAAATGCGACACCGAAAAACCAGTTAAACCTGCTTTGGTAGACGAGCCGCGACCTGTCGCGCCTTCATCACGAATTTCCCCGCCTGAACCCGTCGCCGCACCTGAAAACGGTGAAATAGCGGTCGGGTGATTGTGGGTTTCGACTTTCATCAATAAATGCGCGTGTTCTTCTGTGTAAGCGTATTCACCCGTTTTCGCATTGCGAATAAACACTTTTGCCCGTGAGCCTTCAATCACCGACGAGTTATCGCTATACGCGGATAAAATGTCCGCAGGGCTTTGTTGGGCGGTGTTGCGGATCATGCCGAACAGGGTTTGCGCTTGTTCTACGCCGTCTATCGTCCAGTTGGCATTAAAAATCTTATGGCGGCAATGTTCGGAGTTGGCTTGCGCGAACATCATCAATTCGACATCGGACGGGTTTCTGCCCAAAGCTTGAAAACTGTCAACCAAATAAGCGATTTCATCATCCGATAACGCCATACCCAGTTCGGCATTGGCTTTGATGAGTGCGTCTTGTCCTTGTTCGATAATGGCAACGGTTTGTAAGGGTGCGGGAGTGTGTTCGGCAAATAAATCCAACTGCGCCGCGTCATAGATAACCGTTTGCGTCATGCGGTCATGCAGCAATGCGGCTAGTGTGTGCTTGCTTGCTTCTGATAATTCACTGCTGGCGGTGAGCGTGTATTCAATACCGCGTTCCAGTCGTTTCACACTGGATAAACCGCACCGTTGTGCTATTTCGGTGGCTTTACTTGACCACGGTGAAATTGTGCCTGAACGCGGCACGACTAACAGCGTTTCGCCCTGTGTTTCGCTGTCGATACGGTCGCCACCATAAGCGAGTAACTGCTTGAGTATGGTTAATTGTTCGTTGTTTAAATCGTGTTCAATGCCGACAAAGTGCATAAACCGTGCAGATACAGAGGTAATAGATGGCTCTATCGCTTGCAGGGAAACCAATAGATTGTTGATACGAAAGTCAGAAAGAGCTGAGCTACCAGAGATTTTTAGCATGATGAAAAAACAGTCAATGTAGGTCGGGTTAGCACAGCGTAACCCAACAGTGCGGTATGTTGTAATTGTGGGTTACGCTGACTAACCCAAGCGGCGGATTATTTGCCCGCTAAATTCGCTTTAATACTTTGTTGCAATACTTTCAGTAATTTTAAACTACCCTCATCAGACGCTGGTTTTAGTTCTCCGTCAAGAATCACCACATCGGTTTGCTGATTGGTTTCAACTAACTTGAGTTTGTATTCTTTGTCGTTAGCTTGAAAGCCATGCAGCATAAAATTGATTTCGTCCATGTAAGAACCGTCTTCTATAGGCTTTTCATCGGGGTCATACTGCACGGTGAAGATTTTATCCGCTTGATTGCGCTCACTGACTTCAATTGATTTGCGGCTTAAACCCTTACTGACCACACGCCATGCCGTAGTAAACGGTACGTTCAAGCGTAAGTAAGCGATTTTATTACTGGATTCCAGTAGGTCTACGGTAATAGACTTTGGATCTATTAATGGTTGCTCTTCGGCAGTGCTATCAGCAGCGGCAGTGGATTCTTCAGCTGGTTTTTTATCAGCTTCTTCACTTGCGGCTGTGGTGCTATCGGTATTCTGAGTGCGTGCGCTGGTGTTAGCCGATGGCGTTAGCGTGCTGCCGTTGGCTAAATCAGCAGGAATAATCAGCTTGGGGATTTCGGTGGTGAACTGATAATCCTTTTCCTTGTCAGGAAACATTTCTTTAATGGAGCTACAGGCTGATAAATTCAGCACTACAGCCGCACCACACAGTGAGATTAGGGATTTGCGTTTCATTGAATCACTTCTGCTTGGCGCATAGCATCACGCACCGCTTCAAAACAATCATCCGTCAACCACGTCAGCGGCAAACGAATACCTTTAGCCATCAAGCCCATTTCAGCAACCGCCCATTTCACAGGGATAGGATTGGATTGAATAAACAGGTTTTTATGTAACGCCATTAATTTATTATCAATCGCCAACGCGGTGTCATTATCACCCGCCATTGCCGCCATAATCATCTCGTGAACTAATCGCGGTGCGACATTACCCGTGACGGTGATTGTGCCGTTACCGCCCAGCAAACAAAACTCGCGGCTGGTGGCATCATCGCCTGTATACAGCGCGAAATCATCACCCGTTAAATCACGGATTTGTTGAATGCGCGATAAATCGCCTGTGGCTTCTTTAACGCCGACAATATTGGCGACATGAGATAAACGACCGACAGTCTCAGGCAACATATCACAGGCAGTGCGCCCTGGAACATTGTATAAAATCTGTGGAATATCAACCGCTTCGGCAATGGCTTTATGATGTAAATACAAGCCTTCTTGCGTGGGTTTATTGTAATAAGGCGTGACAATCAAACAGGCATCTGCGCCCGCGTGTTTGGCTTTTTGCGTGAGGTTAATGGCTTCGGTGGTGGAATTTGCCCCGCTACCCGCAATCACAGGAATTTTACCGTCCACATAATCCACCACCGCTTTAATGACCATGCAGTGTTCAGCCTCATCCAGCGTAGCAGATTCGCCTGTTGTGCCTACCGCAACCAGTGCATCCGTGCCTTGTTCAATATGAAAAGCGACTAACGATTCCAGTCGTTTAAAATCGACTGCACCGCTTTCATCCATCGGTGTTACTAACGCTACGATACTACCTTGAATCATGAAATCTCTCGACCAGAATGGCTACAATTAGAAAACAACGCGCATTATAACAAGCAAACCACTAAAAAAGTACACGATGCGACAATCTTACGCAGGATACAGCTACGATAAAATCGTTAATCCAACCCCTACTATTTTTGTGAACTGCCCCAGATTACGCTACGCCCCATCTCGTCTACTTGCTATAAAGTTGGATTGAAGTAATATCAGTGCGTAATAGATAATCATCCCTGTAACGACAAACACACACAAAGGTTTTATGAGCGATAACAATAAGCTGCCACAAAAGCGAGACAGTGCGGAGTTGGCTTTACATAAAACTCGCAATTACCGAAAATGTTGAGTTACGCTACACTAATCATACGAAACTGAAATGACCATTCTGGAAACCATGAATAGCAACGACACGTTGCCAGATATGAAACAACTTGCTGACGAAATAAAAAATCTTCAATTTGCAGGCAAGTTGGACGAAGCGACAAAACAGAACCTTTCTGAGTTTGCACATTTACTTAACGATGACTCGAATCTTAAAGAGTTAGCTAGACTAGAAAAGATTCTTGAAGTAGAGAATAGACAGCAATTAGAGCAAGTGCTGGATGAGTATGTATTAACTCGCGAGAGAAGCTTAAAAACTCAACAGATTGATAAGTATTGCGCGTCTCTTTATGAAAAATTCGGAAAACATGACAAGGCAATAAAGTTACTTACAGAGTTTTTGTCTTTACGCATTGAACCCGTTGCAGTTCGTTCACTTTTCAGAATATGTCGCACAATAAAAAATTACGACAGTGTCGATGATTTTTTGAGTAAAAATCCCAATCTGATTAAAAAACAGGATTTCAATATACTTTACGAACTCGTTTATTATTTTGAAAATAAAAATGATGATTTCCAACTGCACCGAGTGTTGAATACCATCGAGAAAGGTTTTGCACATAGCCTTCCAATTCTTAAGACACTAAAAAACTTTTATATCCGTTTCGGAATGCTGGAGGAGTTAAAACGACTTGAGTCAATAATACGGTCACTTTCCCAAACTAAACACAAGGCTACTGGTAAATATGTTGAGGAATTATTAGAAGAGAGCGAAATTGAAATTACTTCGACTGTATTAGCACTTTATTCGGAAGTTGAGCATCAAAAGCAATTGGCGGCAATTAGCGACCTTACTAGAGGTATATCTCATGAGTTGGGTCAACCAATTACTAATATTCGTTATACGATTCAGTTTTACAAAAAAATACTGGAAAAGAATTTAACCAAAGACAGTGTTTTCAAAGTATTTGATTCTATTCTGGAAGAGACTGAACGCATGGGTAGGCTTATTAAACGCTTATCGCCGCTTACATCAAGTAGGAATATACTGGAAAACTTTAACTTAATTGAGCGGATAGAAAAGAGAGTTCAATTAGAAAAGCCACGTCTTTATGATAATCGAATTTCTGTCATTATTTCGCCGCGTGAACCTGTGACAATATATGGAGATGCGGTGAAATTTGATCAATTAATAAGCAATTTGTTACTAAATGCGATTGATGCCATTACCGAAGCTAAAAAAGTTAACAACAAAATTGAGATTAAAATCAAAGATGAAACTCAAAATGTACTTCTCTCGTTTTCTGATACTGGAATTGGCATTCCTCTCGAAAACAAAAATAAAATATTTGATCCCTTTTTTTCGACAAAAGCACCTGGCAAAGGCGAGGGACTGGGATTGTTTATTGTTTGGAATTTATTAAAAAGTCAAGGCGGAAAAATCTCTGTTGATAACCAATATACAAATGGGACTCGCTTTATAATTACGTTACCCAAAAAATCTAACTTGGAAAAGGAAATTAAATCATGATTGGTCATGTAATGCTCGTTGAAGACGAAATAAAAACCGCAGAAATGTTAAAAAAAGCTTTGGAATCAGAAGAAATAGAAGTGCTATGGGTTGAGAATGGAAGGGATGCTTTACAGGCAATGAAAAAAGAGCGTTTCGATTTAATCATTCTCGACTTAAAATTGCCAGAAATGATGGGTGATGAAGTTTTGGAAGGTATTCGAAAAATTGATAGGTATGTGAGTGTTATTATCTATACAAATTATCAAGACCCATCAATGATGCAAATAATGAAAAATCTTATCAACTTAGGGGTTGATGGGTATATCAGTAAAGGGGCGGATGCAGATTTATGGGCAACAGTTACTAAGGTCAAATCGCTTCTTGATCCGTTCTCAGAAGACGAAAAAGATGACTTGTTAAGTTCACTCCCTGAAGGAGCATTTGTTAATCCACATAAAGATGATGAATAATGACTACATATACACCTTATCTACTAGACACAAACGTATATGCTCTTTTATTTCAGTCGGTAAAAACTAATAGCTATCTAAATTTATTGACCAAAATACAGTCTGAATCAGAAATTTCATTCTTCATTCCAGAAATTGTCTCAATGGAAATTCACTCCGTGATTGGTAAATACAGACGTGGATTGGTAAAAGAGTCACAACATTCTTGCATAAGGGACATAATTGTTGATAACACGACTCAAAAATGTACCCACACATGGCTAGTTCCTGCTGCTGCAAACAGGATTCATAAAAGAGAATTCAAAGCTTTACGAAAACTTCTAAATGACATTGAATCTGGTCGAGACTCAATAAAGGCACGAATTCTTCCTGTCGGGGCAGATGAGATTGCTTCGGGTAAGATGTTGCTAGCTAATTATGCGGACAGGTACACATTCGGGTCGCATGACGCATTAGTAGCAGGAACAGTTTTAGCAGCTAATAAGCGAGGTTTAGATTTAACGTTGGTCACTTCAGACAAAGGTCTTAAGGCAGTCTGCCGAGCAGAAGGAATTAAGATGTATGACCCTAACTTGGGTTAGCATTTACCTAATGCAGTAGGACAAAATAGTGAAGTGTATTCTGTCAAAGTGTTAATAACCATTATTCCGCACAGACACTATCGCTAACACACTTTGGGCGGGTGGCAATCACCAGGAAACGGAGCTTTTTATCGGAAGTGTATGAGTATCTCGGTGGCTTGCGGCTTTAAAAGTATTGCGTTTCCTGCCATCGGTTGTGGCGTTTATCGTCGCCACATTCTATTGCACTGAATGGCTCAAGTGAGCCATTGCATAAGTTCAGATCAATAAATTCGACGGTATAAATAAACCTGTCAGGTTTTTAAGACCACGCAGGTTTGAGTAATGTGTACCCGCTGACTTTTTGCAAACAACTTAATAATTCAGGTTATTTGTTCACAAGCCAATAAATACCAATACGATAGGGTGAATTGAGGTATAACTTTATCAATCCCACACACTGTGCTTCCTCAGATTATCCTAAACAGATTAACTCCTCATCATGCCTAAATCAGATAAACAAACCGACATTGAGCAAGCGTTAGAATTGAATACTCCTGTTAAACACAGTTACCGCAAGTGGATGATTATCGCGTTGGTGCTGATTGTACTCAGTGCGGTTGCGCTAAAAATGCTGTTTTTTAGTAACAGCGAAGAAGCTATTAATCAATTTGAAACTGTGCCGATAAAGCAGGGGGATTTAACTATCATCGTTACTGCTACAGGTAAATTAGAACCTGTTACCCAAGTGGATATTGGTATCGAAGTATCAGGTACTGCCTCTGAAATTAATGCTGATTTTAACGATCATGTGCAAGCAGGTCAGGTGTTGGCAAAACTCGACCCACGACTGTTTGATGCGCGAGTTAAACAATCTCAGGGCTTGCTAGACCAAGCCAAAGCCAAGTTAATTGATGCCGAGGCGACGATTGTCGAAAAAAAACAGGTGCTGGATTTTTTGCAGCAAGCGCGGCAGATGAGCGGCGGAAAATTACCTGCTAAACAAGAGCTGGTGACGGCGGAGGCAAATTTAAAACGCGCCCAAGCACAGGCAGGCGTGATTAACGGCACGATTGAGCAAGCCGAAGGGCAGTTAAAATTGGATCAAACCAATTTAATTAAATCCAGCATCAGAACACCGATTACGGGCATTGTGCTGGATAGACAAATTGAAAAAGGACAGACGGTCGCGGCTTCGTTGCAAACGCCCATCATGTTTACGGTTGCCGAAAATCTTACCGAGATGGAACTGCACGTTGATGTTGATGAAGCGGATGTCGGTAAAATCAAGCTGGAACAACCTGCCTGTTTTTCCGTCGATGCCTATCCCGATAAAACCTTTCCCGCAAAAATCAGCCAAATTCGCTACGCGCCGCAAACCGTCGGCGGTGTCGTCACTTATGAAACGGTATTATTAGTCAATAATGCTGATTTGTTTTTACGACCGGGTATGACCGCAACCGCCGATATGACGGTGAATCAGGCTAAAAATGTGCTATTAGTACCGAATACCGCGTTGCGTTTTAATCCTACGCAAACTGGTGAAGACACCAAAAAAGAACGCAGTTTTGTGGAAAAATTAATTCCCACACCACCGCGTGCCAGCAAACCGAAAAAAGTACGCGAAAACAAAAGCCTGCAAAAATCGGCACCGCAAATCTGGGTATTAGAAAATAATCAACCCAAAGCCATTGCCGTACAAGTCGGCTTAACCGATGGTGAAGTCAGTGAAGTCAGTGCGCCGCAATTAAGCGTTGAACTGTCGGTGATTGTCGATACCGTGGGCGTGGTCAAATGAGCGAGCCGTTAATTCAACTTAAGCAAATGACCAAAACCTACGGCACAGGCTTGGCGGCAATGCAGGCGTTATGCGGTGTGGATTTGGCGATTGAGAGCGGTGAATTTGTCGCTATCATGGGGCCTAGTGGTTCGGGTAAATCCACCGTGATGAATATTTTGGGCTGTTTGGATGTACCGACTACAGGCAGTTATTTTTTTCAAGGCATTGAGGTGAATACCTTATCGCGCAATCAACGCGCCTTATTACGGCGGCATTATTTGGGTTTTGTGTTTCAAGGTTTTAATCTGCTATCACGCACTTCTGCACTGGAAAATGTCGAATTGCCGCTCATTTATCGCGGAATGCCTACCGCCGAACGCCACGTCCGCGCTAGAAAAGCGTTAGACATAGTCGGACTCACTGGCTGGGAAGATCACACGCCCGCTGAATTATCAGGTGGGCAGCAACAACGGGTCGCCATTGCCCGCGCCATTGTCACCGAACCCACCGTATTATTAGCCGATGAACCGACGGGTAATTTAGATTCTGCCCGCAGTCGGGAAGTCATGGAAATGCTGTGTGCGTTTAACCGCGACTTAGGCATCACCATCATCATGGTCACGCACGAACCCGACATGGCGGAATACGCCAAACGCATCGTGCATTTTGTTGATGGTTTAATCGCCAGTGATAATTTAACGGAGCAGAAGCCATGATATGGAATGCGTTATTACTCGCCCTGCGTGAAATTCGCCGCAATCTATTACGCTCTGCGTTGACCACCTTGGGCATCATCATCGGCATTGCGGCGGTGATTATCATGGTTACAGTCGGCAATGGCGTGACCGCAAAAGTCAGCGAACAAATTTCCAGTTTAGGCAGTAATTTATTGATGGTCAGAGCAGGGGGGCGCGGTTTATCAGGCACCGCAGTCAAACCGTTCAGCCTTGATGATGCCAAAGCAATCAGCTTACAAATAAGTCACTTAAACGCGGTCGCACCGTCTGCTTCTAAAAGTACCACCGCTATTTTTGGCAATAAAAACTGGTCAACTACCATCACAGGCATCACCGAGGCGTATATTATTGCCACTAACTGGGTGATTGGCGACGGCAGAGATTTCAGCCCGTCTGAATTACGCGCTGGCGCGATGAGCTGCATTATCGGCAACACCGTGTGGAGAGAATTATTTGAAGAACAAGCCGCGCTGGGCAGCAAAATTCGCTTAAACAGTTTGTCTTGTACTGTCGTCGGAATACTCAAAGCCAAAGGGCAAGCCTTCGGACGCGACCAAGACGACACCATTCTTATTCCACTCAGATCATTTCAACGCCGCATTGCAGGTAATCAAGATGTCAGCATGATTTCCGTGTCGGTTGATGAAGGTTTTGCCACGGAAAAAGTACAAAAACAAACCCAACAATTATTACGCGACCGCCGCCATATTGCAGGTAATGAAGACGATGATTTCTTTATCTTAGACACCAAAGAAATCACCGCCACCTTAACAGGCACAACCAAAATTTTAACCTCATTACTGGGCGCGGTAGCCGCCATCAGCTTATTGGTCGGCGGCATCGGCATTATGAACATCATGCTGGTATCAGTCACCGAAAGAACCCGCGAAATCGGCACGCGCCTAGCCATCGGCGCGTTAGAACGCGAAGTGTTATTACAATTTCTAGTCGAAGCAATGGTATTGTCCTGTTTAGGTGGATTTCTAGGCATCGTCTTAGCCGTCATCTCCTCCATCATCATTTCCAAAGTCATTGACGTACCGTTTATCCTAGACGTAGGCATAATCCTCGTCGCCTGCGCTTTTTCTGCGGCAGTGGGCATAGTGTTCGGTTATTTCCCCGCCCGAAGAGCAGCGCAATTAGACCCGATTGAGGCGTTGCGGCATGAGTAAATATTGTTGAAATGTTAGAAACAGATACACTTGGATTTACTTTTCAATTTTTAAAAAAAGAGGACTAAAAATGCCTAATTTAAAAGTGACCACACCATGTCAAACAGAATCTGAAATGTTGTGTCAGTTGAACGATTAGTGAAACGGTGATTTCTGCGTTGTTGGATGGGCTTGGGTAAATTCTAGTTTCATTTGGGATGAATAACGTATGCCAAGCAAGTATAGTGTTAAAATGTAGTTATTGGGTTTGCTCACACAATTATGAATTTCACGAATTTATAGAGCTTTAACTTTTGCTTTATTGTTTTAAAAAATATTATCTAAAAACAGTCAATAATATGGTGAAAATATGGGGAAAATAATAGCGTTCTTTAATCACAAGGGTGGGGTCGGCAAAACAACCTTAGTACATAATTTAGGGTTTATTTTAGCAGATAGAGGATATAAAGTTCTGCTTATTGATGCTGACCCTCAAATGAACTTAACGGCTGCGATGTATGGGTTATCGACCAGTGTTGAATACTCTACAGATGAAGATTCTAAATGGAATGAGAATACCAAAAAATATATATCATTGTCCGAACACCTTAATATTGAACTAAGGGAAATAGAATGTAAGAAAACATTCTTCAGGATTAAATCAGATAAAAATGAAGAAGGTGTAATTGATTTAATTTCTGGCGATATAAATTTATCAATTATTGAAGGCGACTTATTTGGCGTAGTAAAAAGCAAAAATGAACTTACAAAAAACATTCCAAATAAATTTGAACGTGCAATAACTAAGCAAAAAAGCTTGTATGATTTTATTTTTATTGACACATCTCCGAGCGGTAGCAGCATTATCAATGCGCTGATGATTATGCTGAGTGACTATTTTATAGCCCCTGTATCCCCTTCTTTTTTTTCACTACAAGCCATTGATAATTTGAGTACGATTTTTCAAAACTGGAATGATTTGCTGAAAGATTATGAAACAACAATGGGTTTTAAGGGTATTAGTCTCCGACCAAAATTTTTAGGATTAGTCGTGCAAATGGCTAAAAGATTTACCAGTGGAAACCTTAAAAATGAAGACACTGGAAATAATCAAAATAATTTTTCTCAATCTACGGAAAAATGGATAGTAGATTTAAATGTTAGCGTTATAAAGTTCCAAAAGTGGGCTATTAACAGGGATATGTCTATTTCGGAAAAAGATTTCATAGAGATTTTTGATAAATCAAAGCCATTCATTATTCAAAAATGTTGTGACTTCACCCCGCAATTGAGGTCTATAGCCGAAAAAGCGGCTGTGCCAGTTGTGAATTTGACACAAGATTTATGCAAGATTCATAAAGATTCCAAAACCGCCTCTGTCGATATAGACAATTCAAGTAACCAATATGCTAAATCTTTCAATAGCATTTCTGAGTCTTATAATGCAATTGCTGATGGGTTGATAAAATTACTTACTCCCATTTGACCGAAGCTATGTAGATACGCTGTGCGTACTTTAAGTTAATGACAATAAGTTCGACTGTATAAATAAACCTGCGAGGTTTTTAAAACCTCGCAGGTTTGCGCCGTTTGTACCTGTCAACTTTTTACCAATCACTTATCCATGAACGCCCGCTATCTTCTGGATTTACTACCATTAAGTTAAGCTCCCCCACCCTTAATAGCACGATAGGATGGACTGAGACACGGAGCATAGCCAATCGCGAACGGTAATTACACAACATTAAGAGAAACTATCATGTCTTTATCTATTCAATTACCCGATAATTTAGAACAGCAACTCAGTGTTTATTGCCAAGAACATCATCTTTCCATCAATGAAACGATACGCTTAGCCGTTGAACGTTTATTAACCACTAACCCGCCTTTAAGCTCTTATCAGTTGGACAAAGATGGTTTTGATACCGACCAAAGCCACGAAGGTGACATCGCGCAACATTCCAAAGAACTGCTAAAAGCACGATAAGACAGGCTGAGACACGAAGCCCGTCAACCGCGAATAATGAGCCTTCTCCATCAGCTCATCCTTACATCAACTTTAAAGCGACTAATTTTGTGTCTTTGACTAAACCTATTTTAAAACTTAATTCTGTTGTTATCAGTCTGTTGCTCGGTGCTTGTGCTGTTGGGCCTGATTATGTCGCGCCTAAATCAGATTTACCTAAGCAGTGGCATAACAGCACAGGGAGTGCACAGGCACTTAATGCGACAGTCTTGGCTAATTGGTGGGCGACGTTTAATGATCCGCAGTTGTCGCAATTAATCGAACGCAGTATTAACGGCAATTTTGATTTAAAAAAAGCCTTGGCTAGAATCAATGAAGCCAGAGCGCAACGGGGTATTGCTAAAGCCAATTTTTATCCAAAAATTAATTTCGGTAGTACCACAGGTGAAACTTATAGCGGTGCTACCGATCAGCGGAATGCGCGTTACAGTTTGGGCTTGGATGCCAGTTGGGAAATTGATATTTTCGGGCGTATTGCGCGTTCGGTTGAAAGTACGCAAGCGGCGATGGAGGCGAGCGAAGCCAGTTATCAAGATGTGATGGTGAGTTTGGTTGCCGAGGTGGCGTTAAATTATGTGCAGATGCGCACTTCTCAAGCGCAATTGATGGTCGCAGAACAGAATTTACTCGCGCAAACCGAGATTTATCAATTAGCGTTGTGGCGTTGGCAAGCGGGTTTAACCAATAAGTTAGATGCTGAACAAGCGTTAAGCAGTGTTGAGCAATTAACTGCCACTTTGCCCAGTTTAAAAACCCAAATCGCTGAAAATCAGCATCAATTAGCGGTATTGCTGGGTGTGACTCCTGCCAGTTTGAATGCGGAACTGGCGATTAAGAAACCCATTCCGACCGCTAATTTAAAAATCGCGGTCGGTGTGCCTGCCGATGTGTTGCGCCAACGCCCTGATATACGACTGGCAGAGCGTGAATTAGCCGCGCAAACCGCACAAATTGGCGTGGCGACTGCCGCGCTGTATCCTCAATTTACGCTGAGTGGTTTAATCGGTTTGGAAGCCATAAAAGCCAGTAATGTCTTTACAGCGGCGGGCTTGGTGGATAACGCTTTAGGTAAAATGACCTTCCCCATTTTTAACGCAGGGCAGATACGACAAAATATCGCAGTGCAAAATGCCAAGCAGGAACAAGCCTTGGCCACTTATGAAACGACGGTATTGACGGCGTTGAAAGATGTGGAAAATGCGTTAGTCGGCATGGTGCAGGAACAGCAACGCCTAGAAGATTTAAACCGCGCCACGCAAACCGCGCAACGGGCAATGGCATTAGCTCGGTATCAATATGAATCGGGTTTAACGGATTTTCTCAATGTGCAGCAGACGCAGCGTACTTTATTATCCTTACAAGAACAATCGGTCGGTAGTCAAGGACAAGTCAGCAGTTATTTAATCAGCTTGTATAAAGCCTTGGGTGGCGGTTGGAAAAATGTCAGCTAACGCGCGTAGCTTGGCTTGCGCAACAGCTGCAACTACTTGAATGCTGCGGCTCTGCGTCCAATTTTGCGTTCATTAGCCGTTTTTCCTCGATTTTAAGAAGCTGATTACTTACATCAGTTAGTAACATGACGGCATTATGCGGTATAATTTACAAATAAACATTTCCCCGCGCTTTCGCGCATCCCCAAAGACTCCATACAGGTACATACATGACCAACGATGTTTCAACATTACCCTCTTTCCGTGATTTAGCACTGAGTGAACCCCTGCTAAAAGCACTTAACGATGTCGGTTATGAAACACCTTCACCCATTCAAGCTCAAGTTATTCCCTTCATGCTCCAAGGCAAAGACGTTTTAGGGCAAGCACAAACTGGCACAGGAAAAACTGCCGCGTTTGCATTACCGATTTTGTCTGGCATTGATTTAAAACAAAAAGACCCGCAAGTATTAGTGCTTGCACCCACACGCGAATTGGCAATTCAGGTTGCCGAAGCATTTCAACGTTATGCTGCGCATTTAAAAGGTTTTCATGTGCTGCCGATTTACGGCGGACAAGATTACAGCACCCAATTACGTCAACTGAAACGCGGTGCGCACGTTGTGGTCGGCACACCCGGTCGTGTGATGGATCACATGAGAAAAGGCACGCTGAATCTTGAAAAATTAAGCACCTTAGTCTTAGATGAAGCCGATGAAATGTTACGCATGGGCTTTATTGATGATGTTGAATGGATATTAGAGCAACTGCCTGAACAACGCCAAATCGCGTTATTTTCGGCAACCATGCCCTCAGTCATTCGTAAAATTGCGCAACAGTATTTGCACGAACCTGAACAAATCACCATCAAAGTCACCAATGCGTCAGCGGAAAATATTCGCCAGCGTTTTTGGGTGGTCAGTGGCGTACACAAACTGGACGCATTGACACGCATCCTTGAAGTGGAAACCTTTGACGGGATGATTATTTTCGTCAGAACTAAAACTGCGACGGTTGAACTGGCGGAAAAGCTGGAAGCGCGTGGTTATTCGGCCGCCGCGATTAACGGCGATATGTCACAGGCTCTGCGTGAACGCAGTATTGCCCATTTGAAAAACGGTAAACTGGATATTCTGATTGCGACCGACGTAGCGGCGCGTGGTCTGGACGTTGACCGTATTACTCACGTTGTCAACTACGACATTCCTTACGATACTGAATCTTATGTGCATCGTATCGGTCGTACAGGTCGTGCGGGTCGTACAGGTGATGCGATTTTATTTATTGCCCCCAGAGAAAGAAAGTTACTGGGCAATATTGAAAAAGCCACCAAACAAAAAGTGGAAGAAATGGGCTTGCCGTCTACCGAAGTCATCAACAACAAACGTATTGCCCGCTTCAAACAGAACATTACCGATACTTTAGCGGCAGAAGAACTGAGTTTCTTTAGTCAATTGCTGGAACAGTATCAACAAGAACACAATGTCAGTGCCTTGGAAATTGCCGCAGCACTCGCTAAATTAGTGCAAGGTGATACGCCTTTGCTGATGCAACCGCCGAAAAAAATCAAAGACAGCCGTGAAGACAGCCCACGCCGTGATCGTGACGACCGTCCATCACGCGACAGAGGCGACAGAGCGGAGCGTGGTGAAAGAGGCGATAGAGGTGGCAGAGAACGCAAACCCAAACGCAGTTTTGGCAGTGACATAGAAATGGAAACCTTCCGTATCGAAGTCGGTCATGCGCATGGCGTTAAACCCGGCAATATCGTCGGCGCAATCGCTAACGAAACAGGCATTGATGGCGATCATATCGCCAGAATCAAAATCTCCGACACCTTCAGCACGGTTGAATTACCTGCGGGTATGCCGAAAGAACTGTTACAGGAATTGAAAAAAATTCGCGTGGCAGGTCAGTTACTGAACATTTCCAAAATGGACGGCAGCAAAATAGTCGAAGGCGGCGAGAAAAAACCTGATAAAACCAAAAAACGCATGAGTTCAACCTCAAGACGCGCTAAGCCCAAAGACGAATAAGTCGTGTAGAGACGTTGCAATGCAATGTCTTTAGCTGTCAGCTTTAAAAATTAAAAAGCCTCGGTTGTATTTGCAATCGGGGTTTTTTTGTGCTTTTCGGGTGGTTCGCGGACAAAATATCTTAGGTCGAACTCAGGTTGCTTATTGAAGCTAATAGTCGCTGCATATTTGCTAGCATTATATTACGTTCAAAAAACAGCACGGAGTTTGCATGAAACAACGAAAAATACCAATATTCTCTCTTACCAGCGTTTGGGAAGTGGATTGAGTAAGACAATATGCCTGTTTTCGATAGCGATGAAGCCGCCTTTTTTAAGATCGTTAAGAATGCGAGTAATCATTTCACGAGAAGCACCGGCTAAATTGGCTAATTCTTGATGAGTTATTGACAGAGCCGGATAGCCATTTTCAGCCTCTTTGCTGGCGCGGGCGCACAAAATATTCGATACGCGACCATAGACATCCAATAGTGCCAAATCCCCTATGCGTTCTACTAAACCGCGACTTCTTTGTACTAAGGTTTTTAATAAAACGATAGCAATCGCAGGATGCTTTTCTAAACAGTCCAGAAAATGCTGTCTGGGTAAAATAGCCAATCGGCAGGCTTCTACTGCCATGACTGAAGCCGAACGCGGCTGACCATCAAGTAACGATAATTCACCAAATGCAGCAGTCGGTTCCAGAAAATCCAGCAGAATTTCTCGTCCGTTCACGCCAACGATGTATACCTTCAAGCGACCTGATAATAAGATAAACAGGCTATCAGATAAATCACCTTGAGTAATTACCACCGCTGAACGGGGAAATTGTTGTATGTGTATGCCTTCAGCAATTAAGGCTTTTTGGTCTGCTGTAAGTTCGGTAAACAAAGGCAGTTCATCAATCATGTTGTATCTTCTTTTGGTAAATAGGTCGCAGATTAATAGTACATAGCGCACAGATGGTGAACTGTATTGTTCATAGGCTACGAGTGTCCGAAGCAACCCGCCCCATTCGTTCTACAAAAAGCACATCGCGGCTAGAAAATATTCATAACGACAGAAATTGATTTAACTATAACGCATTTTTATTTAAAACTTTTAAGGAAAATACAATGAGAACCAATTGGTAGCAGGTTAAGTCTGTCATTACGCATGAATATCAAGCCTAAACTCGAGTTTATTGATGAGTAAGCCGATAACGGTATCATGTAATAACTCGAATTTTGAGAAACAAAAAGTTTTACGATTAATATGTTTAATCCGCGTTTTATTTTTTGCGTGTTGCGCTTGCCGACTGGCGTTGATATGCGCGGTGTAATATTGTAAGAATCAAGCCGTGTTTTGAGTATCAGAAAGACCTGATTTTTGCGTTTACCAAACACATAAGCCCATACCGCCCCGCATTGATTAGCTTTGTTATCGACATTTATCTATCTCCACCTCACAAGCGGCTTTTAGCCGACTATTTGCGCTGAATTCAGCTGAGTTTGTACCAACGTGCTGATGATTGTATTCTTGTTGATTTTCAACATTCGTGCCGTGTCGCGGATACCGCTGACATTGATTGCCGTTTTCACCGCTTCGGTATCGGTAGTTTATTTTGCAGGATGGACAGGTATTTCGTAGTGGCAGGTCACAACGTTTCGTGCGGGTTAGTTGGTTTTTCTGTGCCTGATTTATGGATTTAACCCATTGCCGAATTTGGGCGGGACTTACTGTATTTCAAATTGAATTGTTCGTGTTTTTCGTGGACTATGGCTTTTTCATGCGTAACATCATTTAGTAATACCGCTTGGGTTGCCCAAAGACGGCAACCCAAGCGCGTATCTGCACATTATTTAGCCGTGTTTTCGCCTTTCAGCATTTCTGCTAATTGTTTGGCGGGCAAATAACCAGGATAAACCACGCCTTTTTCTGACACGATGGTCGGTGTGCCGTTGACGGCAAATTCTTCCGCAAGTTTCATGTGTTCATCAACAGGATTGTCACAGGTTTTCGGTTTGACGGCTTCGTTCTTTTTAGCGGCGGTCAGCGCGGCTTTGCGGTCATCCGCACACCAGACAGACACGGCTTTTTTGTATGAGTCGGTGTCTTTACCTGATCTTGGGAAGAAGATGTATTGAACGGTGATACCTTCTGCTAGGTAGGTATCAATTTCGGAATGTAATTTACGGCAATAGCCACAGTCGATGTCGGTGAAAATAGTGACGGTGTATTTGCTGGTTTTGGGTTTGAAGACAATCATTTTATCCACGCCCAGCTTGTTGAGAGCTTTAACGTGGCTATCGTTTGCTCTGCCTTCGGTTAAATCTTTACGCGCGGCAATGTCAATTAAATGCCCTTCAATTAAATATTTTCCATCGTCAGACACATAAAACACATTACTGCCGACTGAAAGTTCATACAGACCTTTTACTTCCGATGCTTTGATAGTATCGATTTTCATGGTGGGTATGTGTTTGGCGATGGATTCTTTAATAGCGTTTTCGTCTGCGTGAGCGGCTGAAAATGTCAGCCCAAGTAGCGATAATGCCGCCAGTGTGATAATTTTTTTCATGATGTTCTCATTGGGTTAGGTGGATTATTGGAATAATCGCTGTACGTCTACAAACATAGCAATCGCCATTAACAGCATTAATAAGGTAAGTCCGATTTGTTGAAAAAAGAGTTGTGCTTTTTCTGACACAGGTTTGCCGCGTATTGCTTCTAGGACAAAAAATAATAAGTGTCCGCCGTCTAAAACGGGAATGGGCAGTAAATTTAACACGCCCAAACTGACACTGACCAAGCCCAGAAATTTAATAAAGGCAACAAAACCCATGTCGGCAGATTGCCCTGCGTATTGCGCAATGCTAATCGGACCGCTGAGATTTTCCACCGAGGCTTTGCCGATTAACATTCTGCCCATCATTTTCAGCGTGGAGGTGCAGTAAAAATAAGTGGTTTTAAACGCGGCGGGAATAGCATCAATAGGCGATAAGGCGCGCTCAACAGTGATGGATTTGATTAATTCTTCGGGAACAAGCACACCCGCGCCGATTTTGCCTTCGGTTTTTTCGCCGACTTTTTCTGCTTTAGGAGTGATGCTGATGGGCATTCTTACGCCATCACGTTCAATCATTAAATGTATGGCAATATCAGGATGGGCTTTGATGATTTCGACCCATTGTTGCCAGTCTTTTATCGCGGTGTTATCGGCACTGATGATTAAATCACCTTTGCGTAAATCAGCGGCAAGGGCTGAACTGTCAGGCAATACACGCCCGATAATAGGCTTTAAACTGGGCGACCACGGTTTAAACCCAAGGCGTTTGTAGAATACGGCAGCATCTATTTTGTCCTGTTCGTCAAGCGTCAGGGTTCTAATGGCGGGTTCGCTATCATGTGTGATGCTGACATTAATGGTTTGCTCACCTTCAAGAGCGGAAGACACAATGCTTTCCATTGCATCCACCCACGTCGGTGTGAGTTTGCCATTAACAGCGGTGATTTCATCGCCTTCGGTAAAACCTGCTTGTGCGGCTAATGTATCTTGTTCGACCGCACCGAGTATGGGTTTAATACCTGTTTCACCGATAACTAACACGCCCCAAAACAGCGCGACAGCAAGGATGAGATTAAACAGCGGCCCTGCGGCAACAATAGCGGTTCTTGCCCAGACGGGTTGACGATTGAAAGAATAGGGCAGGTCTTCGGGAGCGACTTCGCCTTCACGCTCATCGACCATTTTGACATAGCCGCCTAAGGGAATGGCGGACAACACATATTCAGTGTCAGCGGGATGTTTTTGATATGACCACAGCACTTTGCCGAAGCCGATAGAAAAGCGCAGCACTTTTACGCCGACTTTGCGTGCGACCCAAAAATGCCCGAATTCATGAAACGCCACCAGAATTCCAATGGCAACAATGAAGTAAAACAGCGTATGCAGTAAATCCATGATTAGACTTTTTCTAAGAAAAAATGTGGGAGTGACAAACGTAGATATTACAGCGGTTTTATAAAGCTGTCAGGTTTTTAAAACCTGACAGCTTTTAATTTACAGTTCGGTAATCTGTTGGTTGGCAACTACTCGCGCATTGGCATCTGCGTCTAAAATCAGACTCAGGCTATCAGCGGCGGTTGCGGTAAATTGCGCCATCGTGCGTTCAATAATCACGGCAATATCGGTAAACCGCAGTTGCTCATTTAAAAACGCTTCAACTGCGATTTCATTGGCGGCATTTAATACGGTGGGCATGATGCCACCTGCATTAATGGCTTGGTAAGCTAAACGTAAACAGGGGAAACGTTGCAAATTGGGTTCTTCAAAATCCATCCGCGCCACTTGAAAAATATCCAATGGGGCAACACCTGAATCAAAGCGTTCTGGCCATGCGAGTGAGTACGCAATGGGAATGCGCATATCGGGATTACCCATTTGCGCCAGTACCGTACCATCGACATAATCCACCATTGAGTGAATCACGCTTTGCGGATGGATGACGATTTGGATTTGTTCGGGCTTCATGTCGAATAATAAACAGGCTTCAATCATTTCCAAGCCTTTGTTCATCATAGTGGCAGAATCGACTGATATTTTTCTGCCCATGTCCCAGTTAGGATGTGCCACGGCTTGTGCGGGGGTGACATCAACCATATTTTCGATGGGCATAGAACGGAACGGGCCGCCTGACGCAGTTAATAAGATACGTCTAACGCCTTTCGCCTGTGCGCCTGAGGTGTAAGCGGCGGGCATACATTGAAAAATGGCGTTGTGTTCGCTATCAATCGGCAACAGTTGTGCGCCTGATTTTTCCACAGCATCCATGAAAATAGCACCTGACATCACCAGTGCTTCTTTGTTGGCAAGCAAAATAGTTTTACCTGCTTTTGCCGCCGCTAAGCTGGGCAATAAACCTGCCGCGCCGACAATTGCCGCCATCACAGAATCAACATTATCCAGCGTGGCAACGTGTTCCAATGCTGCCGCGCCTGATAATACTTCAATATCAGAGACAGGCGAATTTTTCAGCTGTTCTCTAAATTCTGCCGCTTTGGCTTCATTGACCACCACCACCACTTCAGGATGATGGGTGACGCATTGTTCATACAGGTCGGTGATATTGGTGTTGGCGGTTAAGGCAATCACTTGATAAAGATGTGAATGTCTGGCGACGACATCGAGTGTGCTAACGCCGATTGAACCCGTTGCGCCGAGTATGCAAATACCTTTTTTCATAATATGTCTCTTATTCGGCTGGGGCTAATAAAACCATGTAAATCAGATAAATGCCCGCATAAAATATGGGAGCAGCGGCAATTAAACTATCAATTCTATCCAGTATGCCACCATGACCGGGTAATAAATTACCGCTGTCTTTTACGCCGCGTTGACGTTTGACCAGACTGAAAAATAAATCCCCATACACCGAGATTTGCACGGTGATGATGGATAATAAAATCAAATCACCTGCGACCATAAAGGTAACTGGTTTACCGTAAATAATGCTTAAGGCAATACATAAAATGATGGCACAGACGGCGGCGGCAACTAACGCACCATACACACCTTCAACGGTTTTGCCCGGGCTGATGTCGGGTGCCAGTTTGATTTTGCCCCATTTTTTGCCTGAAAAATAAGCGGCAATATCGGCAGCCCAGATCAGTAATAATAGATACAGTGTCAGTTCACTGCCATAAAACGCGCGTAATCTTGCTAAAAACATCCAGCTTGCCAATAGAACACCCCAGCCAATCAACGCTTTATAGCGTAAACGTGGTTGGAAATTGAGCATTTCTTGCGGAGCTTTGCGAATCAGCATCATAGTCAACAGCCAGAACAACACAGCGGGTACCAGCAACCATTCTAAAATGCCCGATTGTTTACGAATATCTTCCATCTGAAATTTGTATTTTTCCGCTAAATTATCCATGACAGGGACAAGGGCTTCTAAAATATACGTCCACAAATGAATAAATAACATGGCAAAAATCAGCGTGCCGATAAACACGGCGCGTTTAGCAGGGCTGTTGATGTCAATCAAATTCAGCCATTCCCATGCGCCAATCAGCACAATAATAGCAATGAGCAGGGAAAAATAATCCGAAGGCAGCATAAGTACCGCTGACACAATCCCTGTTGCCAAGATAGCGGCGGTGATAATTCGTTGTTTTAACATAGTGATACGTTCTAAAGGTTAAGAGTTATGGAGTGACAGACTGGCCAAGTACTTGCTCGCCCGTATGACCAAAGCGGCGTTGGCGACCTTTAAAGCTGGTAATCGCCTCGGCTAGAGAATTCTGGTCAAAATCAGGCCAGAGCGTCGGGGTAAAATACATTTCTGTGTATGCTAATTGCCATAACATAAAATTACTGACCCGTTCTTCGCCGCCTGTGCGAATAAAGAGGTCGGGTTCAGGCAGGTTAGCGGTCGATAAATGCTGATTAATCAGTTCCTCAGTAATGTCCTGCTCAGTCAATTCCCCCGCCGTGATTTTGGCGGTGATGTGTTGAAATGCCTGACACATATCCCAATGACCGCCATAATTAGCGGCAATGACCAAGGTGAGGGCGGTATTGTGTTCGGTTTGCGCTTCGCCTTCTGCCATTTTGGTTTGCAGTTTTTCAGGAAACGCAGATCTGTCACCGATAAAACGCAAGCGGATGTTGTTGCGATGCAGCTTGTCTATTTCCCGTTGCAAGGTTGCCATGAACAGTGCCATTAATAAAGACACTTCACTTTCCGGTCGTCGCCAGTTTTCACTACTGAAAGCAAACAGCGTTAATACTTCAATATGGTTATTGGCACAGTATTCGACTATTTTACGGACGGTTTTAACGCCCGCCTGATGACCCACCGCACGCGGCATAAAACGTTTTTGCGCCCAGCGTCCATTACCGTCCATGATAATGGCGATATGGCGGGGATTAGGATTGGCGGGGCTAGGATCATCAGTAGGCATGGCGGTATCTCACACAAGTGACAGAAAAAAGTTGGGCAATTACATTGATAACAAATCCGCCTCTTTCGCTTCCAATAATTTTTCTACGTCTTTAATGTATTGGTCGGTTAGTTTCTGGATTTTGTCTTCGGCATCGCGCGCATCATCTTCGGACACTTTCTTGTCTTTTAATAATTTCTGAATGTCAGAATTGGCATCGCGGCGAATATTGCGAATTGCCACCCGTCCATTTTCCGCTTCGTGTTTAACGACTTTTACCAACGCTTTGCGGCGTTCTTCGGTCAATGCAGGTAAGGGAATGCGAATGGTCATGCCGTTGGTGCTGGGGTTCAAGCCTAAATCTGATTTTAAAATCGCTTTTTCAATCGCTTGCACCATCGACTTTTCCCAAGGCGTAATGCTCAGCGTTCTGGCATCTTCAACGGCAACATTCGCTACCGCAGAAATGGCAGAATCCGTGCCGTAATAAGACACTACCACTTGATCCAACAAACTTGGATGCGCTCTGCCGGTTCTTATTTTGGAAAATTCCTGTTTAAGGGCTTCAATACTTTTGCCCATGCGCGTTGCCGCACTTTGTTGAATATCATTAATCATCATTCTGTTCCTCGTTCAATCAATGAGCCGATTTCTGCGCCCATCATTAATTTCATGATTGCACCTTGCTCAAATACGTTCATCACGCGCATAGGTACATTGTTATCGCGACACAATACCAATGCGGTCGTGTCCATGACATTCAGCCGTTGATCCAGAGCTTCGTCATACGTCAAGTGTGGATAAAAAATAGCATCTTTGACTTTTTCAGGGTCTGCCGAATACACGCCTTTTACTTTCGTAGCTTTAATCATCAAGCCTGCATTAATTTCAATAGCGCGAAGACTGGCTGCCGAATCAGTGGTAAAAAAGGGATTGCCCGTACCTGCGGCAAAAATCACCACACGACCTTTTTCCAAATGTCTGACGGCACGGCGGCGAATATAGTCTTCACACACCTGATTGATTTTAAGCGCGGACATGACGCGCACTTGCTGTCCTTGATGTTCCAACGCATCCTGCATTGCCAAGGCGTTGATTACCGTCGCTAACATTCCCATCTGGTCACTGGTCACACGATCCAAGCCTTCCGAGGCTTTTTCTGCACCGCGTAAGATGTTACCGCCACCAATCACCAGACCGACTTGAATGCCGGCATCACATAATTCTTTAATTTCGGCAGCAAGACGACTGACAATATCGGCATCAATACTACCACCGTTCGCGCTGCTTAACGCTTCACCGCTTAACTTCAGTAAAATTCTTTGGCAAATTAATTTAGTCATAGTTTTATTGGGAGGTAGTTAATAATTGTTTGGGAGTGGTCGTTAATAAATAGGTGCTTATATCGTGATAAATAACAGTAGCAAGCTGTTTAGCAAATTCAACAGGGACTGCGTTGCCTACCATTTTATAGCCATCTGCTACCTTGCGATATTTAAATAAAAAGCTATCAGGAAAGGTTTGTATTCTTGCGCATTCTCTAACCGTTAATCGTCGATATAAATGCTCTTTACCCTGTACAAAAATCCGTTTATTTTGTTCAATAAATTCCATTTTTGGTGCTTTAGGATGAAGGGGTGCGTGCCTTCCGCCTGCTTGTATGGTAAAAGAAGGCTCATTCCAACTGCGTACCCGATTTCTCGACATATAAATACTTGAAAACCCCCCCGTCATATATTCATGATTGGGGAAATTTAAATTTTCATCACCATTGCTATAATCTTTTTCTTGTGCGGGTTTTGATGAAGGTAAATCAAGAATCGCATCTTTTAATACTGGTCTGGGTATTATTTCTTTGGGTGGATTAAATGTTTTGCCTGTTTTTTTCGCATAACCTACAATAATGACTCGTTTTCTATCTTGAGGTACGCCAAAATCATTAGTATTCAATAAAAAATAGGTTACGTTATAATCCAGTAAAGAAAATTCATCCAGTATTCTATTAAAGGCTTCTTTATGTTTAGGCAATAAAATACCTGAAACATTTTCTGCAAAAAAGAATAGAGGTTTTTTTTCTTTTAAAATACGGATATATTCAAAAAATAATTGTCCTCTCTTATCATTTAGACCTCGCCCCGCTCCAGCTTCGCTCCAGCTTTGACAAGGCGGCCCGCCAATAATACCTATGCAATCGGGGACTTCATCTGAAGATATATCTTTAATGCTACGTTTATCAAGGTATGTTTTTGAGTGGTTATATTGAAATGTATCCCATATTGTCGGGTCATATTCATTTGCCCAGGCAACATTAAAGCCTGCTTTTTTAAAACCAAGGTCTAAACCGCCTGCACCACTGAAAAAAGAAACTAGATTTAGTTTATCTGACATAGCTGATTAATTTTGCATCAAGTAATTGCGCTGGATTATTGGGCGATTTAAATTTTATATTGGCTATACTGACAGACTCGCTTTGTAACGCTTCCAGTCTTTGAATATCTAAAGCTGGAAAAGAATTGTATTTATCCATTGGAATAATCGCATGAATGGTAAATTCACGACTGTTATCAATAGAAACAATATTTTTAAAAACTTTAATAGGATTATCAATATGCCACATACCACGCACTCGCAAATCCGTAATTCCCAGTGGGTCAACTTTTTTTATTTTTGCTAATTCGTTAGTTGTTATAAACTCAACATCGGGGATTTCTTTAATACTTTTGGCAATTTTATCAGCGACCCTGTTATAAATCGCTCTTTCTGCGGCGTAACAATCACCATAAACAAACCAAAGAACTTTTAATTTATTTAAACCTTTAGGAATAACCCCTACTGTATAAATAATATCTTTTTGTTCCCATGACTCTAAATCACAATCTCGACACGAATCAGTAATACGAGAGTCATTGCGATAAAGTTTATTTTTAGGATATGAGCTATTAAGAGCAAGTGCAGAAGTGAGTCCTTCAATCTTTTTAACTTCAATTGCATCGCCATTTCTAATAACCATATCTGGTGGATTATTTTGATTACCCAGATAAGAAAAAAAATCACTGTGAACCAAATCATTTTTTTCATGCAATGAATTACAAAAGGCATCTTTTACATAATTTTCTAAGGCATCACCCATGCTATTAGCTCTATTTGAGCCTTTATAATGAGAAACCAAATCGGTAATTGGATTTTCAATGATATTAGCTAAGGCGGTGAGTAAATTAGTATTTTGCATTCTTTCGGACATTTAAATTAATCCGTCTATATTCACATTAAAACCACTGCGTTCACGTTGTCCATTAACATCAAAATACTGAATCTTTCCCTGTTCATTCACCAGCCATACTTCAATAGCACCTGCTTTCAAATATAATTTAATCTTGGCTTTCATTTCTCGTTTACTATTTGAAGGCGAAATAATTTCAATGCAAATTTCAGGTGCGGCGGTAGCGGCAATATCGTTTTTATGCTGTTGAAAATAATTGTCTGAACTCCATGCTACATCAGGTACTTTAACTCCTTTATCAGTTACGACCGCCAGTTCAGTAAACACTTTGCCATTTAATTGCTTGCTTAATAAAGCGGCTAGTGTGCCTTGAAAATAACTGTGTGTAAAAGAGGCAGGAGACATTTCGATATGACCGTATTCATTTAATTCTATTTTATAAGGTAAGTCGCGTAATGATTTATCTGCCAATACATCTTGCCATTGCATAATTCCCCCTTATAGATTGAGTGTGCGGGTTGGGTAAAACGAATTTTACCCAACCCAGCAACATAGGTCGATGTTGGGTTACTAATGCAACCCAATTTACCGCCTACCGCTTACTTGAAGCTATCGGCATACGCCGCCACTTCTTCAGCAAAATTTTCTTCTTTTTTCTCGATGCCTTCACCGACTTCAAAACGGCTGAAACGTACGATGGTGTTGCCTTTTTCTTTCGCTAATTGACCGACGGTTTTTTTGTCGTCTTTGATGAACGGTTGACCTAATAAGGTTACTTCGCCCAAGAATTTGCTGACGCGACCTGCAATCATTTTTTCAACGATGTCGGCTGGTTTGCCTTTCATTTTTTCTTCTTGTTGCGCCAAGAAAATTTCTTTTTCTTTTTCAATGATTTCTGGAGAAACTTGATCTTCAGAAACACACACGGGTTTACTGGCGGCAATGTGCATTGCAATGTCTTTACCCAGTTCACTATCAGCGACTGCCAGTTCAACGATAACGCCGATTTTGCTGCCATGTAAATAACAAGCCATGCCGCCGTTTTCAGTTTTAAATTTTTCAAAACGTCTTACGGTGACATTTTCACCTAAGGTTGAAATCAAACCGCGACGCACTTCATCAACGGTTGCGCCGTCTGCTAATGGCATAGCCAGTAATTGTTCTTCGGTTTCGATGTCGGCGTTTAATAAGCCTTCGGTAACGCCATTAACAAACGATACAAACGATTCTGCTTTTGCCACGAAATCAGTTTCACAGTTAATATCAACGATAGCAACTGCTTTGCCGTTGTCACTGACTTTAACGCCGATAATGCCTTCAGCGGCAATACGACCTGATTTTTTGTCCGCTTTTGCTGCGCCTGATTTTCTCATGTTTTCAATGGCTAATTCCATGTCGCCATTGGCTTCAACTAAGGCTTTTTTACATTCCATCATGCCTGAGCTGGTTCTTTCACGCAGTTCTTTCACCATTGCTGCACTGATTACTGTACTCATATTTTTCTCACTCTGTCGTTACTGTAAAAACGCCCCCTTAAAGGAGGCGTTTTCGTGTTATTTAAACGTGCGGATTAACGCAGGTTATCGGCTTATTCTGCTACGGCTTCTTCAACAAAGTCATCTGCTTTTGCTGATAAACCCAAGGTAGCTGATTTTGCTTCTAATACGGCTGCTGCAACGCTTTCGCAATACAGTTTAACAGCGCGAATCGAATCATCATTACCTGGAATAATGTAGTCAATTTTTTCGGGTGAATTGTTGGAATCCACAATGCCGACAACAGGAATGCCTAATTTAATGGCTTCGCTGATGGCATTTTTTTCGTAACCGACATCCAGTACAAAAATAACATCTGGAACGCCTTTCATGTCTTTAATACCGCCTAAGCTGCGTTCCAGTTTTTCCAGTTCGCGTTCCATGCCCAAGGCTTCTTTTTTACCAAAACGCTGATACAGTGTACCGTCAGCTTTCATTGCTTCCAGTTCTTTTAAACGGCTGATAGATTTTTTGATGGTTTTGAAGTTGGTCATCATGCCGCCTAACCAACGGTGGTTGACGTAAGGCATACCGCATTTTGCCGCTTCTTCTGCAACCACTTTACGCGCTGCTTTTTTAGTGCCGACAAACAAGATAGTGCCTTTGTTTGCTGCCATCTGACTCAGATAATTCATTGCGTCGTTGAACAGTGGAAGCGTTTGTTCCAAATCAATGATGTGGATTTTGTTACGCGCGCCGAAAATGAACGGTGCCATTTTAGGGTTCCAGTAACGAGTTTGGTGTCCGAAGTGAACACCCGCTTCAAGCATTTGACGCATGGATACTGCTGCCATTTATATCTCCTAAGATTTTAAAGTTCGGATACTATCCGAGTGGGTTACGCCGCCACTTATCCCGTTTGATAACTTGCTGCAAGCAGATTGGATACAAACCGATTGCACAAGCACCCTATCAAACGTGACGATAAGTGTGAGTATTGTTACAAAAATGAACTTGCCTTTATATCACGATTAGCTTTTTACAACAAGCTGAACTCTGTTAAAATCATCTGCACTGAGGTTCAAAAGTCAGCGGATAATTCCCGTGAATTGCGCCTTGAACCTTGAATCTTGCCTCTTATCTCGCACATTATGATTATTATTAAAACCGAAGCTGAAATTGAAAAAATGCGCATTGCCGGCAGACTTGCCGCCGAAGTCCTTGAAATGATTGAACCCCATATAGTGGCAGGCATTACCACGAATGAACTGGATTTAATTTGTCATAATTACATGGTGGATGTGCAGAAGGTTATTCCCGCACCGCTGAATTACAAAGGTTTCCCTAAATCCATTTGTACGTCTGTCAATCAGCAGGTCTGTCACGGCATCCCCAATGAGAAAAAACTCAAAGCGGGCGACATTATCAATGTTGATATTACGGTTATTAAAGACGGTTATCATGGTGATACCAGCAAAATGTTCTATGTCGGCGAAGTCAGCGCACACGCTAAACGCCTGTGTAAAATCACTCAGGAAGCGATGTATCTGGGTATTGAACAAGTCAAAGCAGGGGCGCGATTAGGTGATGTCGGTCATGCGATTCAAAAACACGCCGAATCCAACCGTTATTCGGTAGTACGCGAGTTTTGCGGTCACGGTATCGGTAAAAAGTTTCATGAAGAGCCGCAAGTGCTGCATTACGGCAAAGCGGGAACGGGTGAGGTGTTGGATGCAGGCATGATATTGACCATTGAGCCGATGATTAATCTGGGCAAGAAAGAAGTCAAAATTCTGCCTGACGGTTGGGTGGCGGTCACGAAAGATCGCAGTTTGTCGGCGCAATATGAACACACTATTTTAGTCACGCCGACGGGTTATGAAATTCTGACTTTACGCCAAGAAGAAATGTGATGACCTTACACAAAACCATTACCCCCGCGTTATTCGCTCAAAAAGATACCTTATCGCAATTCAAGCAGTTGTTAAAACAACACGATGCGGAACTGCGGCAAAAATTCAATCCGCAACGTTCGGTCGGCAAATTGCTGAAAGAAAAATCAGCGTTCATTGATAAAATTCTGAGTTGTTGCTGGGAGCATTTTTTAGGCGACTATGCACCGCGCTTATCCTTATGTGCGGTGGGCGGTTATGGCAGACAGGAATTATTTCCGTATTCTGATATTGATATTATTGTCCTGTTGGATAACAACAACACTGCGGCTTATCAAGAGTCACTGGCTGATTTTTTCACGTTTCTATGGGACATAGGTTTAAAGCCGGGGCAGAGTGTGCGCACTATCCCGCAATGTGTCACCGAAGCGTTGGACGATCAGACCATTATGACCAGCCTGATGGAAAGCCGTTTGATTTATGGCAGTACAGAACTTTTTGACGCACTGAAACAAGCAACTGCCCCCGATAAAATCTGGTCATCCAATGATTTTTTTGCCGCCAAAATGGAAGAACAGCGGCATCGTTATGCCCGCTTTCACGACACCGCCTACAATCTTGAACCCAACATAAAAGAAGGGCCGGGCGGATTGCGCGACAGACAGGTGATTGCGTGGGTATTTAAACGCCATTACAACGCGTCTACCCTTAAAGAATTGATTAAATACGGCTTTTTACCGCAATCAGAATACGCGGAACTGGTGGCTGCACTGGAAGTATTGTGGCGTATTCGTTATGCCTTGCATCTGTTGACCAATCGCGCTGAAGATCGGTTGATTTTTGATTATCAGCGTGAATTGGCGCAACAATTTGGTTTTAGAACGGAAAACACGCAGTACAACCAAGATGTTGAGCGGTTTATGCAGTTTTATTTTCAAACCGTGCAGGGTTTGGAACGCCTCAATGAAATGTTATTACAGTTGTTTAATGAGCGTTTTGTACACGGTAATAATGGCGTAACTGTCCCCGTCAACGAGCATTTTGTGGCTATCAACGGTTATTTAGAAGCCACCAATGAGAACGTGTTCGAGCAACAACCATTAATGTTGCTGGGCATTTTTTTAATCCTGCAACTCAATCCGAATTTAAACGGTATCAGAGCGACCACACTGCGTTTGATTCGTAAAAATCTGCACCTGATTGATGATGAGTTCCGTACTAATAAAGCCGCTAATCAGCTGTTTATGGAAGTGCTGCGCCAACCGCGCAGAATCACCCATGAACTAAAACGCATGAATCGCTATGGCGTATTGGCTGCTTATATTCCGGGCTTTACCAATATTGTGGCGCGTATGCAGTATGATTTATTTCATATTTACACCGTGGATGAACACACGCTGTTTGTAATCGCCAATTTACGCCGTTTTTGTTTAGTGAAGCATAATGACGAACTGCCGTTTTGCAATGATGTGTTTTTGCAGATTCCCAAACCCGAAGTTTTGTACCTTGCCGCGTTGTTTCATGACATTGCCAAAGGTAAAAACGGCGATCATTCGGTAATAGGTGAAGAAATTGCGCACAATTTCTGCGTACAACACGATGTGTCGCCGCGTGATACCAAACTCATTACTTGGCTGGTGCGCAACCATCTTATTATGTCCATGACGGCACAGCGTAAAGACATCAGCGATCCTGACGTGATTCATGAATTTGCGCAAAAAGTCGGCAGCATCGGCTATCTTAATCATCTTTATCTGCTCACCGTTGCCGATATACGCGCCACCAATCCTGAATTGTGGAACTCATGGAAAGATGCGTTATTGATGGAGTTGTATTCCAGCACCCACAGCGCGTTGCGCCGAGGCTTGCAAAGTCCTGCGACACTTGCCGAACGGCTTGCCGAAAACAAACAAGAAGCCAGAGATGAGCTGATAAAACGCGGCATAGATGAAGCTACCATTGATCTGTCATGGAAATTTATTCCAGATGATTATTTTCTACGCTATTCATCCGATGAAATTGTATGGCATACCGTTGCTATTGTGGCAATTGGAGACCCCGATTTACCGCTGGTGATAGTACGCCCGCAAACCCAGCGCGGCAGTGCCGAAGTATTCGTTTATACCAAAGACGAAAAAGGAGTTTTTTCCATCAGTTCGGCAACGCTTGACCAATTAGGTTTGACGATTCTTGATGCGCGCATTATGACGACCTTGAATAATTACGCGCTGAACAGTTTTCAGGTATTGGAGCAATCAGGAGAGCCTATCACTGAATTATTCAGAGAGGCTCGCGTTTGCAATACGTTGCGTTATAACTTACTGCATGGGACTGTGAAAGAAAATAGAAATATTCATCGTGAAGCCAAACTGCGACAAGCGCAGCATTTTCCGATTCCCACGGAAATTAAATTTTATGAAGATACGCTCAGCAATCATACCATCATGGAACTGATTACCACCGACCACGCGGGTTTATTGTCAAAAGTAGGTCGCGCCTTTGTGCAGCAGCACATTCATCTGCACAGTGCGAAAATCACCACCATTGGCAGTCGCGTGGAAGATATGTTCTACATCACCGACCAGCAACTGCAACCGATTACTGATACCGACAAGCAGCAGCAAATTCGTGAAACGCTCTTGAAAATGCTGGAGGTCAGCGAGTAGGGTGGGCAGTTTTTTTACCCACCTTTTACAACGGATAATAGCGGAATCAAAAATCATGATTTTTGATTCTATTACAATCATTACCAAATTGATCACTACCCACTTTTAAAGCCACTTATCATGAACAACCCACAAACTACTTACCTGAAAAACTATACCGTCCCTGACTATCTGATTGACAGCGTGGCGTTAAATTTCACACTGGATGATGACAATACGCAGGTGATGTCGCGTATGGTAATGGTGCGCAATCCTGCCAGCACCTCGGCTACGGCTGCACTGACCTTGAACGGTGAAAACCTCACGCTGTTGCGCGTGGTGTTGAACGATGATACTGAATTGACCGAGGCGGACTATAGCCTGACGGCAGACGCGCTGATTATTCATAACGTGCCGCAACAACACAGTTTTGTGCTGACCATTGAAAACACCATTAATCCCAAAGCCAATACCGCGCTGGAAGGTTTGTATTTGTCCAATGGGATGCTATGCACGCAATGCGAAGCGGAAGGTTTTAGAAAAATTACTTATTTTTTCGATAGACCCGATGTGATGACACGCTTCACCACCACCTTAGTGGGCGATAAAGACCGTTATCCTGTGCTGTTATCCAATGGTAATAACATCCATCACGGTGATTTGGATGGTAACCGCCATTTTGTCACTTGGGAAGACCCGTTTAACAAACCGTGTTATTTATTCGCGCTGGTGGCGGGGCAGTTGGAATGTGTGGCAGATACTTTTACTACAATGTCAGGACGCACGGTCGATTTAGAAATTTTTGTTGAAGCGCACGATAAAGATAAATGCGGTCATGCGATTCAAGCGTTAAAAAATGCCATGCTCTGGGATGAACAAGTCTACGGGCGTGAGTATGATTTAGACCTGTACATGATTGTTGCCGTCAGCCATTTCAATATGGGCGCGATGGAAAACAAAGGGCTGAATGTTTTTAATACCAAGTTTGTGCTGGCGCGTCCTGATACCGCGACTGATTTTGATTATGAACATATTGAAGGTGTCATCGGGCATGAATATTTTCATAACTGGTCGGGTAATCGCGTTACTTGCCGTGACTGGTTTCAACTCAGTTTGAAAGAAGGTTTTACCGTCTTTCGAGACCAAGAGTTTACCGCCGACAGAACCTCCAAAGGCGTAAAACGTATCGAAGATGTCAATATGCTACGCACCCGTCAGTTTGCCGAAGATGCAGGCCCGCTTGCGCATCCGATACGCCCAGAAGCCTATATTGAAATCAACAATTTTTACACGCTCACCGTGTACGAAAAAGGCGCGGAAGTAGTGCGCATGATTCGTACTTTGGTGGGTGTAGACGGGTTTCGCAAAGGCAGTGATTTATATTTTGACCGTCATGATGGACAAGCGGTCACTTGCGAAGATTTTGTTAAGGCGATGGAAGATGCCAACGGGGTTGATTTAACCCAGTTCCGTCGCTGGTATGAACAAGCGGGAACGCCTGTGTTGACCGTATCGCAACACTATGACGCAGCGGCTGAAACCTTGGCGTTGACCATTAAACAACATTGCCCGCCGACACCGAATCAAAGCGTAAAACCGCCGTTACATATTCCTGTGACTGTGGGTTTATTAAATCCAGACGGCACGGCGGCGAATATAGACCTGTCAGGTCTTCATGAACAAGGTAGTGTGGGCATTGCCCACCCTACGGAAGAAGTTATCTTAGAATTGACCGATGCGGAACACACTTTTACCTTCCACAATTTACAATCCCCCCCCGTTGTATCGCTATTAAGAGGCTTTTCCGCACCTGTGAAATTAGTGATGGAACGCAGTCTGGAAGAACTGGCGTTTTTATTGAGCTATGACAGTGATGAATTTAATCGTTGGGAAGCAGGGCAGGAATTAGCAGGTACGATTATTTTAGGCTTGGTTGACGACCTGCAAAATAACCGCGCGCTACAAGTTAATCCGATTATTGTCACTGCGTTTAAACAGGTTTTGGCGCACGATTGGACTGATTTGGCGTATTTTTCGTTATTGCTCAGTCTGCCGTCAGAAACCTATTTAGCCGAACAAATGCGCGTGATTGATGTGCTGGGCATTCATCAGGCACGAGAATTGGTGTTACGCACCTTAGCCGAACAGCTGCAAGCCGAATTTAAAGTGATTTATACCGCCAATCACCGTGATGAATCGGGCGTATTTGATGCAGGTGCGATTGGACGCAGACGCATTAAAAACATTTGTCTGGCGTATTTAAGCAAACTGGAACAGCCCGATATTCACCAATGGGCAAGTGCGCAATTTGCAGATGCGGGTAATATGACCGACCAAATGGCGGCGTTGTCGGTGATAGTCAACAGCGCACACCCTGAAAAATCCGCGTGTTTAGCGAGCTTTTATCAGCAATGGCAGGCGGAAGCGTTAGTGGTGGATAAATGGTTCGCATTACAGGCATCCAGCTCCGCGCCCGACACCTTTGCTACCGTACAAGCGTTAATGGAACACCCTGCGTTTGACTTAAAAAACCCTAATCGCGTGCGCTCAGTGATTGGTGCGTTCAGTCAGGCGAATCCCGTGCATTTTCATGCGGAAAATGGTCAAGGCTATGCGTTTCTTGCTGACCAGATTATTGCCCTGAATACCCTGAATCCACAGGTTGCTTCGCGTATGGTCGGTGCGTTGACCTCATGGCGACGTTTTGATTCAGCGCGTCAGGCGTTGATGAAAGCGCAACTGGAACGCATCATGCACACGCCAGATATTTCCAAAGACGTGTATGAAGTGGCGAGTAAAAGTCTGGTCTAACGGCGAGTTATTAAATTTGCGGGTTGTACTTTTAACTATGACTGCCAGTCCTGTGAGGACTGGCAGTCATGATGGAATTAATCCATTACTTATCACAATCAGGTAATCCTGCCGCCTCACATTCGGCTTTTTTTCTAGCTGCATCCGTTGCTTTTTGTATAGCGGCTTGTTGTTCTGCCTGTTGTTGAGCTGCGGCAGCTTGGGCGGCTTGTTGTTGCTGTATTGCTTCGGCTTGAGCGCGTTGTACTTGCAGTTGCGCTTCAGCTTGCAAGCGTTGCTGTTCTGCTTCTGCCTGCATCCGCTGTTGCTGTTGTAGGGCTTCGGCTTGGATGCGCTGTTGTTCTGCTTGAGCCTGTGCGGCTTGCTGTTGAAATTCCGCCTGCATCCGTTGTTGTTCTGCCTGCACCTGCATGGCTTGCTGTTGCTGTACCGCTTCGGCTTGAGCGCGTTGTACTTGCTGTTGCGCTTCGGCTTGTAGGCGTTGTTGCTCTGCTTCGACTTGCATCCGCTGTTGCTGTTGCGCAAACTCGGCTTGTTTTTGTTGTTGCTGGGCTTCGGCTATCGCTTTTTGTTGTTGGTATTCGCCGAGCAGACGCTGTTTTTCAACTTCCGATTGAGCGCGTTGCTGTTGCTGTTGCAGCAGGGCTTTTTGTTGTTCTTGCTGGAATTCAGCCTGCATCCGTTGTTTTTCCATGTCAGCTTGTAAGCGTTGCTGTTGGGCTTCTGCCTGCATACGATATTGTTGCTGTTGCGGTGTTTCTATGGGCTGCCGATAATTATGTTTATGCGCATTCTGGCTGTAGCCATTGTATCCATAACCATTCTGGCTGGCACCGCCACCATAATTATTCCCATAATTACTGTAGCCATAATTATTCCCATAATTATTATTCGGATATTCGGTTTGATTATAATGGTTACGCTGATAATTATTATAAGATGACGCATTCGGGTAACGCGGCGGCGATTGATAATAAGAGTGTGTCGGTGTCGTTGAACACGATACAACATGAGACAGCAGTATCGCACTCAATACCAACGTAAACCGAGAATGGACATTCATAATAAGAGCCTTGAAAAATATAAAAATACGCTCACACCTTGTGAGGGCTTCATGGGATTGCGTGACATCTTATGATAGCAAAGCTAAATAGAAACTGAATAACTTCTAATCAAGAATATGCCTGTGACCAGATGCAGTGCAGGCAGAATGCGGAAAAACAGCGTAATGTTTATTGAGTCTTGAGAGATTGACACAAGGGAGCTGCTTTGAACAACGGTGGGTAGAGAAAGTTGTGTCGATTGTCGATTATTTAGTCATAGCATCTTGTTTGCAGATTAATGCCGCACACCGATAGGTCATGGCAGCACGGGTATCAACACCCAGTTTTGCAAATACCCTGCGTAAATAAGTGGCTACTGTCCATTCGCTGATATGCAGTTTGTCCGCCACTTGTTTATTTGGACAGCCTAAGGCGACCAGCGTGGCAATCTGTAATTCTCTCGCGGTTAACACACGCGGCAAATCAAGTTCAGTTTGCCCCGTTACTTTTGTTACGATAGCGCAACGGCGATTATTGACTTCAAAGCGGCAAATCTCAACTATCGCATGGCAGTCAAATACATACAGCGGAATGTCAGTTTCATCGGTCAGTTCAATAACCAAACAATCGCGGTTGTCAAAACTGAATGTACATAAGACGTTGTTACCGTCTCTCTCCATATCAGTCAAAGCTTGTTGTGTTATGGGATTTTCAGGCATTACGACACTCCTAATAATCTGAACTGACTTGTCGATACTTATACGCTTTATCTGGTGTTTTTTATCTACTTGGCATTCGGGCTATATTAACGGCTAAGGTAAAAAAAACAAGCATTAGCATGGGATACGAAAGGATATAAAATGGATATTAAAAATATCTAATAGATAAATTAAATAATTATAACCAATTGTTTATAAAGTAATTTTATTTTTAGTGACGTGTTTTTTTGTTCGTGCTTGACTCGATAAAGTCATAAATTTTTTGGGTACTGCGGCTGGGCGCAAATTAAAAATATTCGCCAAATTAGCCTCTGTTTTATAGACGGCGCGTAACTTGTCCGCAGAACCGCATAACAAAGGGGTAACACCCGGCCCGTGTCCGCTGACCGTGCTGTCACTGTGAATGATAACGCCGAAGGTGAGATAACCCTGACGAAAACTGGCACCAAAACGGGTGTCGGCATCAGTAATACATACCATATCGCCAAATCTCAGACTGCCTAAACGAAAGCGTTTTATCACCTCGGCATCAAACAATTGAATATCATAATCGCCGCGCCACACCGTGTTTTTTCCCAGACCTGAACCCATTATTTTGGACGGAATGCGGTGCGTGACAGGTATTTCAAGTTGCCCGTTACGTTCGACAATGCCCCAGCGAGCAAGCAATCTTGGTGCGCAATTGAACATGGAAATATCAGGATAATCGGTTAATTCCAAGCCCAGACCGCAACTGACAATCTGCATACGATCGCCGATATTAAGATTGCGCAACACCTGCGGAGGAAAATCAGCGATAACATGATCCACCCCGCCATGCTTACCCGTCACCATGCCATACTGACCGACGCAAGAACCGCTGATAACTTTGACGCGATTACCGACACACGCATAAGTAATCAATGCCCGATTCGGCCCATTGCGTGCGCCGACCACTTCCCGACTATTATTATGTAATGCCACACCCGGTTCGATGTGATCGCCTGCCAACCCCACGCAGCGATCACCAATACGATGATTCAACACAATGCCGCCCGTCGCAGGTAGAACACGCGGCACACCGTCATTGCCGATACGATACGGATTAGCCGCACCCACAGGGTGCGCAATTTGTCCCGCTACAGCAACCATGACTAAATTATCGCGGTTAAAGCGGGGCGATTGCGGTCGTAACCTTGCTGAACGGTTCATAGTGGACACCCGAATCCTTATGCTGACAGGCAATAATGGGACAGGGGCGGATTTTCCGCCCCTGTCTTCATGCGCTTATTGCTGCCTAAGCGCGTTAGAGCTAACGCACATAAAACACCTGTACGCGCCGATTTCTTGCCTGACCGGCAGGTGTGGCATTACTGGCTATCGGACGGGATTCGCCCAAACTTTGCGGCACGAAACGAATACGGCTGACCAAAGACGGACGCAGTCGCCGAATAGCCATTCTTAATTCATTCTGTACCGCTCGCGCCCGCCGCATACCCAAGCCGATGTTATACGCCGCCGCGCCTCGGCTGTCGGTATGCCCGACCAGACGAATGGTTCTGATAGGTCTGGGTGTACTCCAGCTGGCAACAATAACGCGTGCGGCGGCGGCAATTCTTGCCCGATGTGTTGGTGATATATCGTTTCTGTTGAATGCAAACCCGCTCAGCACAAAAGCGGGACGTACTGTGATGGTGATAGGTCGCATCGTTACCGTCGAACGCTGTCTGCTCTGCCGATTGATTGCCTCATCAATGTCGTCGTCCAGAAAATCCATGCCGTCTTCGTCATAAGCATCCAATTCATACGTCTCGAATTCCTCTTCATCGAACTCGTCTTCGTAAAAATCTTCATAATCGCTTGCTGCATCCAGCCTATCGGTTTCATAAAAATTTAGCATATTGACCCCCTAAAAAAGCCATATTATTTCGATTGAATTAAACTACCGCCGTTTGCTGCATACCCAGCACATTGCGCAATGCAGGTGTTACTCCTGAAAATCCCCGTCCTTCGGGGGTCATGCGGTACGCAGCGACCCACGCTTCAGCATGAGACCCCATAGGTCGTATGGTGGACTGGAATAAAATCGGATCAATGGCGGTTTTGAAATCATTGTCGGCAATAAATTGAATGATACGCCGCCCGCTTTCTGCCATTTTGGCGCGTTGTGACGGATCGGCAATACCGCCTAAATGACGGTTGGAGACAATTTCCACCACATCCCATTTAGTATTGGCATCGAAGGCTTTTTTAATATCAGGTGCATCCAGTAATTGCAGCACCTGTTTTAAATAATGCCCCGTTTCCATCGTCAGGGAAAAAATATTGCCGTAGGTTGAACGATCCAACGCATAGCGTAAATCCAAACCGATACGTTGCACGGTCGCCACTGAACCAAAGGGGCGTTGTTCGATAACCTGTCCGCCACGAATGACTTCACCAATCAACAAATCGCGGAAGTATTGTGATAATGCCACCATAAAGCCGACCAGCTGACGATGGAAATTGCGATTAACGACGGCTCCTGTCGGTGCTTGCGCGTTACCGTAATTAAACGCACGGCGATAAGCTATCATGCGATGCTGCGCGCTATAACGTAACGGCTGCCATTTTTCCAGCAGATATAAACCGCGTGCGCCCGGCCCGCGCTGAATGCGCATTTTGCCCAGATGAAACAGCCGCAACAGCACATCCACCACCTGAAATATCTTCATGCGCTCATGCTGGTAAATGTAATACAGTTCCGCCGCTGCATGAAGTTGGCTCGGCACCACTGAATCATCAAAATCAGGCTGGATGTGGGGATAGTTCATATCGCCGAATTCCACCGCGCCTTTGCCGCCGAAGCCGATTAAGTCAAGAAAACCGTCACCATCTGGCGCACCATTGGCGGCATTTTTCAGCAAATCGCCGAAACGGTCTTCAAATTGTTGTTCGTATTGTTGACGATCCTCAGGGGGAAGCGATGCCAATTGCTCCCGCAGGAAGGTCTCCCATAACCTTTGAATAGTTTCTGTGGTATTGAAACTCATGATAGGACTCCTAATTCATTCTTTGGGTTAGCGTTTGATACCGAGACCAATGACACTGACGAGGTCAATACAGCGTTCTTTCAGTGCCATAAAGTTCTTCGTTTGTGCTTGGGCATCGTGACTCTGATTCGGAATGCTGTTGAATGCCTCAACTATTTTTTTAAAGTTATCGCTCAGGTGCAGATTAGTGACAAGCTCCTTATTGTCGACCGCAAATTGTTCAAACGCATCTATAGCCGCTGCACGTTCTTCGCTATCTGCTTCTTTGGCGGCACTGAGAATATTTTTTACCAACCGAGAGACGATTAACATATTCGCTTCATCATCGGTGACTTCAGACGGTTGATTGGCTGCGGTCAGCAGGGGGGTGCTGTTCGCCATTATTGCTTTTTTAGGTTCTCGAAAGTGGCGGTGTTTTAAAGCATCTGCTATAGCAACCACGCCCGCCGCTACTGTTTTCGGATAATCGACATCCACTACCTGACACGAATCAGAATTATCAACATTAATTTTAGAAATAGCCGCATTGATCAACGCTTTCAAATCGCCGAAAATAGTATCTATAGCAATGCAATTGGGTGCGATGGTCTCAACGATACGGCGTAAGCCGCGTCCGTTGCTGTCCTGAATTTCACGATTGAATTGATTGCACAGTTCAGATTTCATCAGTGTCTGCCAAGAGGGGGTTGCATCCAGAACAGCGGTAAATGTCCAGTCTGCGGGTAGTTTCGGTTTCTGTGCATCGAGAAAAGCACTAAGGTCTGTCAGTTGCCACTGAGACACATTTTTATACTCACTTTGAAATTGAGCAACCAGCGCACGATTGCTGTCTGATAATTGCAGCATCTCCGCGTCGTTCAAGTTTATAAGTTGCCGATAAGGATGCTCATTGGCTGACCAGCTTATTGATAAATCCTGAGGAATGAGCTTGCCGACAATGTCCTGCAACAGCATCTTAATGTCAGAACTCGGGCATTCGGTAGTGGCGAAAGTGATATTATCTTCTGCCAATGCCTTGGCGAGAAATCCGTAAGCCCCCGCCCGAATTTCGGGTTCACCCCATTCAGAATCGCCGACTGTATACAGATCAATGGCTCTATCAATATCGTAGAGTACCTTGTCGATGAGCATTTGACAGCGCACCGCACCATCTGAACAGCCGCATTGCAAATAGCAGTCGGCTTTATCTGCCAACAGACCGCGTGAGGTAATTAAATCCAGCAGGCGTTTTTCTGCCAGTGACGCAAAACCAGTACCGTACAAGCCATAAAAAAGAATCGGAGGGCGGGCAACTCGCAGTAAGCGAAAACCACCCGCCGCATCAAACGATTGTACGAACAGCAACAAGGCATCAAAAAATGCCCCCAGCGGAGGCGCGTCATTCCCCAGTTGATTACCTATGGCAACCAGCCGACGGAAACGATCCAAATCCACTTCGGCGGTTGCACCCAAAGCCCTTAAGCCATCAACCGTACCGTGTGCCGCACGCTGAATGAGTTCATCCATTGCGCGTGCCAGTTCATTTTCCATGAGCAGAATGCGTAAATCGCCTTGCCCTTGGTCATCGAGAAATTTATACAGTTTACGGTAGGCGTTCAGCCCCCATTGCCAGTCATTCTGATAAAACGAAGAAACTTGCGTAGAGCCTGTCAGATTGCGTAATGCCGCCACTGCGGCTTCACGCCTAACCTGCAATTCAGTATAAGGAACTTGCAGCAGAAACCGTCCGCCATTAAATCCCACATTCGCCAAGGCTTCGCCCATCATGACCAGAAAAACGGCGGCAACTTCATCCAAGCTCTTGGCAAAGCTGCGAAAATTCGAGTTCAGCGCAGGAGTCAGCGCACCTATCATCCGCGCCAGTCGGGCGTAATCACCCAATTGGCGGCGAATAGAAAACACTTTATCGCGCTGACGGGTATCAAGTCCGAACCGCGCGGCTGTCGTGCCTTCTGCTATCAAAGTGCGTATCGCCTGCGCCCAGCCGCGCAACTCAGAGGTACTGTCTTTTAATAAGGTATTGGTCGTCAGTTCCTGCAAATCGCTGTTCACGTCATCTATTGCCTGCTTCAATTCAGTCTCGCAGGAGGTCGGAGCGCGTGTGCCGACAACCTGCGGCTGAGCATCCAGTAGGAAAGGTAAACCGCGTGCCTCTTGCGTGATTGCATTGGCTCTTGGATCGTCCTTATAGCGTTCCAACAGTGCTTGCGCAATCTGGCTGGGGTCGTTGGGATCTCCTACACGGAGTTCTCTTCGCAACAGATTGTCCAACGCTAGACGCTGCTGACCACCATTGGCTGGAATACCCCCGCCAGAACTGCTGTAAAACGGATTGGTATTTTGCGATGCCATAGTCTTCACCTCAGATGATTAGTCCATATTATTCGGTTAAGCCGCAATCGGTGCGCGCGTTTCAATACGCGCGCCTGCGGGTAAGTTCTTTAATTCATTTAAACGGTCAATCACTCTATTCGACAATAAGCGCGGCGCAATTCGCCCTTCTGCTAACGCATAACCTGCGGCACTGACCAAGTGTCTTGGTGCCAGATCTTGCGGTATGCGTCCGCGTATCAACATGGCTGTACCCGCCCGAATGGCGTTTTCATCATGCGCATCGAAACGAATGATGTCTGCCAGTGATCGCTGTGCCAGATTACGCCGCGTCTGAAAAGCAATTTCATCAACGATTTCTGGAATGATACGATTCGACGTTGACAGTAAGCGCACGGGTAATCGGTTGGCACGTCTTGGGTTATAAAGATCATCCCACACCCGCGCCAAGCGTCGCGCCTCTTTGTCAAAGCCAAGGCGACGGAGCATTTCTGCCAGAATATGCACCCGCAGATAAGCCGTTGGATGTGCGCCACCTGCACGAAAGGTCATAACACGCGGCGCGGGATTGGCAAGAAAGACCGCCATGCCCCATGCCGCCGCAGGGCCGCCCAATAAAATCGCTGCCAAATCGGCAAAAATCTCTTTATGCCACAGTCCGTAAATGCGCGTTAATGCAGGATCGCCACTGGCGCGTAAAATACGCCGTGTGACTGCTTGGCGGTTTTCTTGCCAGATGCCCAAATCCGCTTGGAGATTATGAGAGACCTCGTGTAAAAATACGGGTTGCCACGGATTATCACGATCCCAAGGAATACGCACGATAGGGAATGGATTAGCTTCACCCAGTAAACGGTTGAGCAACACGCCGCGCCGCATGGTGGCAGGTGAAAATCCATGCTCCATGTAGCACAGCGGTTTAATCAGCGAGCCGCTGAAAATATGAGGTGCCGCTTGCCGAACCGCACGGTAACAGTCTTCTGCAATCACATCATGAGCGGACAGGGCAGGCGCAAACGCACTGCCGCGTTGGCTGAAAATTTCAAAGAACAGCCCGAACGCGCGTCGTGCGCGATCAATTTCCCGCTCAACCAAGGCAATATCAATCAATACCCGTTGTTTGGGTTCTGTTTGCCATGTGTGTTCCAGCCGACCTAAGCGCGTGGCAATTTGTTTGTCGATGGCGGTCAACCGTTGATTTGCAGCACGAAAATGAGCAGCGGAAGGAGCATAAGGTCTATCTTGCGCTCTGATGCCGACCCCTTCACCGTCAATTTTATCCAGCCGCCGCGCTCGTGCGGCAAGTGCCAGAATCTTGGTGCGTAAAAATGTGCGCGTCAACATGACCGTAATCCTTGTATGAGTGCAATTGCCGAATAATCGTTAACGTGCTGTGCGATGACCGCAAGTAGGGCAAACCCCGCCTCTGGGTCTTGTACCCGCAGTACGCGGTACGGCGGCTCTGGCTCTAGCGGCGGGTGTGCCTGCGCGCGCTACCATTTGCCGTGTTAATTGCGGGCTGCGCGCAACCCGTGCCGCTGTGCGGGTAATGGCTTGCGGGGCGGCACTGGGGGGAATGCGGCGTTGTCTAACCCCACTTTGTACAGTACGCACGACACCGGCAACAGCGCGGGCGGCGGCAGGCGCACCTTGCCGACGGGCGATGGTTTGCGTGGCTTGTGTCACACTGCGCAACAACTGCCGACGCGCAGGGCGCGGCATCCGTGCGACATTGGGGATAATATGACGAATGGTTAATGCGGCTGTCACGGGAGCCGCCGCATCAATGTAATCCTCGTCCTCGGCAAGATCGTATAAGTCTTCCATCAAATCGAACTCATCGGCTGATATGGCCTGCCCGATTCGCCCTGCTATTGCCGCCCCCCTGCTGACTGCCTGCGCAGCAGGATGGGGAATGAGACTGGCGACACGGCTGACAACAGGGGCAATTTGAGCAACACCGCGCCCGACGGTTCTGGCAATTTGACGCGCCCGTTGCAATGCCCGCCGCGCTCTGCGAAAAAATTCATCACTGTCTTCTGCCGCCAAGGCATCGACCATAGCATCTTCCATAACCGCCAGCATATCGGTGTCTTCATATTCGTCTGCTTCGTCCAAGGCAAATTCATCGTATTCGTCCATTTCATCATATTCGTCGTAGGAGTCAGATTCCCCTTCCTCAAATTCATCATATTCATCAAAATGGTGGCGAGCGGGTCCTTCGGCTTGATCGTAATACAGGTCTTCCATTACATCGGTTTCAAAACTGCTCATGATTGCATCCTCATGGATAATAATTAAATGAACGCGCTGTTTGTGTCAGCGGCGAATAATAATGTCTACTGTTCCGTTCACCACGAAACGGCGTGGAACGCTGCCTCCACATCGACAGGTGGTTTTTGTATTTCCCGTTCGCACTGTCAGGGTGGTTTGCATCAGTCTTCTGGTTAATGCGGGTTGGGATGCTACTGCGGTAGCGGCTTGACGAATCGCATCGGGTAAAGCGGCGGGTTTCATACCGCGCCGTGCGGCAACACGTCCTACGCTGGTCGCAATAGGTCGCAACGCACGAACAGCTTGTGAACCTTGCCGATTAATCAGATTTCGAGCTGCCTGAGTCGCACTGCGTACTATTTGTCGGTTGACTGCGCGTCCTGCTCTTGTGCCGCTGTGCTGTGTGATGTGGCTTAATGCGTTGCGTGCGACTACGCCGCCGAGAATGGCGAGTGCTTGATCTGTATTTTCCTGTTCAAACCAATCGACCATATCGTCAAACAGTTCCCTCTCGTCGGCACCGTGTGCGGCAGATTGCTGGAGTATGGGGATGATGCCTGATAAACCGCGTTCCTGTGTTCTGGTTGTACCTGTTCGAATACCCTGTTTACCTGCAACACGTTGAACGCCGCTAATCAGACGGCGCATAAATTCATCGTTGCTATCGGCATCCATTGCCTCTGCAACTGCGAGTTCCAGCGCGCTCATGGCATCATTGACTGAGTCTTCAGCAAATTCATCGTTAAAATCGTCTTCAAACTCCGCGTCAAATTCATCGCCGCCAAAATAGGCTTCGGTGTCATAATCTTCAGCACCTTCATCATATTGATCCATGTCATCCATCAGGGTGTCTTGATTCATGCCTTCTTCAAAGTCATCTTCAAAACCCTCACTGTATGAATCGTCTTCAAACATCCCGTCTGCGGATACAGCAGGGGAATCCGCTATCAAATCGTGTGTCACACTACTCTCAAATGGTTGATCCACAGCAATTCCTCCTTAATCGTTTGAACATCTCCAAGGGGTTATGTTGAATCATTTACCCCGTTATGAACGAAAGGTACTCCTAATATTGTCATGATGAAAAGTCACACAATCTGGGTCATGCGTTCGAGGTAGCTTATTTGAGTGACAAGAGGGGGTATGGCGGGATTAGAGATTGTTGCCGACACGGTCAATTTATCGCGTGTGGTTTAGACAATCGGGGGCAAGAGAAAATACCGTGTTTCAGTGGCAAAAGGTATAATGCCCGTATCAAGTTGTTAATTCTTTTTTAATAGCATAGTATTGTCTCCATGATTTTCTCACTCCGCCCATTTCTGATTTTTGTTCTGGTACTGCTGCAATGTATTGCACCATTAGTCCATGCGCATACTGGTGAGCATTTTTCCGCACAGGGTCTGCACATTCCAGGGCTTGAAGTCTATGGGCATTCTGACTCAGTGGATGCTCTGGAATCAACGCGCTCTGCACCTGTTTTGTCGTGCAAAATGTCGGCATTTTGCAGTGATACGGATGGGCAGGTTGTGGGGGTTGATGCAGGGTTCAGTCGAGACCTTGCATTACCGATACAGCACCTGCACAAAGTCATTGCCGATTTTCATCACGATGATTATTCAGCACTGCCGCCTACCGTATTTAATCCCCCGCTTGCTGTTTTTGCTACCGCTTTACCCATACCTCCTGTTGCGCTGGTCAGTCAGTTAGCCTATTTCGCTCATCCTGCCCGCGCGCCACCTGCATACATTTAGTTCTCATCGCCAGTTAAAATCAGCGTGCTTATTGGCACGCTTTTACTTTCTTATTTTTACACAATGAGCCTTACCTATGTTTGCTTTAAACCTTGTTGGCAGGTGTTTGTTTGCCTTTTGGCTGACCACCTCGCTAAGTGTTGCTGAATCGACTCCGATAGTCGCTCACGAAGACCCGATTGAAATTGATAACTCGCTGACGTTACCTAAAGTTGTCGATTTAACCTTAGAAAAATTCCCTGATATGGCGTGGCTTAACTCGCTGGAAGCCGAAGCCGCTGCCATTGCGCAACGCGGTAAAAGCTGGACGGCGGGTGCGTCACAAGCCAGTTACAGTTTTCAGGAAGCCGCAACGGGGGCAAATGGCGGTAAATTGCATTACATTAATGCCGGCGTACAAGTGCCGTTGTGGAATATCGGTCAGCGTGATGCAGAACAAGCCGTTGGCGAACAGGCGGATACCAGCGCGAAAACCCAAACGATTGCCACAAAATTGCGGGTGGCAGGGTTGGTCAGAGGTGCGTTATGGGATATGGATTTACAAAAAATCCGTTACGAACAAGCACAGGAAGACATCAAAGTGTATGAGCAACTGCATGAAAAAATCGGGCGGCGGGTGGAATTAGGCGATTTACCGCGTTCCGATGTGTTGTTGGCACAAACTGAATTATTACAAAAACGCTCTGCACTGATTCAGGCGGAAGCGGAATTGATGCACGCCCGCAAGCGGTATTCCAGCATCACGCAAATCGCTAAAGTACCCAAAGATTATCATGAGAAATTGGTCGATTTAAAAGAAATTGAACAGAATCACCCTGCGTTAGTCGCTATTAATAGCCAGATTAACCGTAAACAAGCGGAACTCGATGCGATGAAAGCCATCGGTTCAGGGCAGACCAATGTCTTGGCGGGTGTTAATGGTGATGCGGGTAATGATGCCAGTAATCACACTGCCAGTTTTAGTATCGGTGTCAATATTCCCTTTGGCGGCAGCGATCATCTTGCCCCGCAGGTGGCGGCTATCAATGTTGAATTGAATAAATTAATCTCTGAGCGTGAGCAATTATTTCGTGATTTACAACAAGCCCATCACGAGGCAGAACATAATTTAGAGGTGAATCGTGCTGAACTTGCCAATGCCAATGAGTTAAAAACCGCGACTGAAAGTCTGTTAAACATGAGTAAAACGGCGTTTTCGGTGGGTGAAATTGATTTAATGGATTTGTTGAAAATCGGGGCGAAAGCACAGCAAGCGGTTTTAAATGCCAAAGAACGGGCGGTGATGCTAGAACGTGATATTGCCCTGTATAACCAAGCCGTAGGGGTAATGCCATGAGTATAAAGTTTAAACATGACTGCCAGTCCTCCACAGGACTGGCAGTCATTACACGCACCTCGCTATTGTTAATCGCGTTGAGTTTTTCGTTCTCCACAGCCGCACACGCTGAAAACAACGTAAAAATCTCCGAACAACATTTTGGCAATTTAGGCGTAATTTTAGGGAAATTGAAATCTGCTACTCAAGTGCCGTTATTAACTGCCCCCGCTAAAGTAGTTGTGCCGCCTGAGCAGGAGTATGTCGTCAGTGCATCCCAAGCAGGACTCATTACGAAACTCAATGCGGCAATAGGCGATAACGTTAAAAAAGGCGCGGTGTTGGTTGAACTCAACAGCCCCGATTTGTTGTCCATGCAACGCTTGTATCTTAAAGCGTTGAGTGAATTGCAGCAGGGTTCTTTTTTATACCAGCGTGATAAAAAACTGGTACAAGACGGCGTGATTGCCGAGCGGCGTTGGCAAGAAACTCAAGGGCAATACAACACATTTTTATCAGAAGCCGATGAACATAAACAGCTGCTGCAAAGTGCGGGTATGACCGATAGCGAGATTAGCCAGTTGGCTAAAACGCATCGCTTATCCAGTCTGCACAGTTTACGCGCTCCTATTACGGGTGTGGTTATGGAACGCATGGCGGTTGCAGGTGAGCGTATTGACAGCTTAGCCCCCATTTATCGCGTGGCTAATCTTGATGAACTGTGGCTGGAAATTAACATCCCGCAAGAGCGAATCGCGAGTTTAAAAATCGGCGATACCGTGCAGATTGAAAATACCGATATTCGCGCGAAAATCAGTTTATTAGGGCAGAGCGTCAATGCTGAAAATCAGACCGTGTTAGCCAGAGCTGTTATTCAAGGCAAGCAGTCAACGATACGCGCAGGGCAACGCATCAATACTCAAATCGTGCAGGACAGTGACGTACCGATATTCCATGTCCCCAACACCGCGATTGCTCAAAACGAAGGTAAATCGTATGTGTTCGTGCGTAATAAAGAAGGCTTTGTAGTCATGCCTATTGTCGTGATAGGTAAGCAAGGCGAAGAATCTATTATTAGTGGTGAATTATCAGCTGATAAAGACATTGCCATTCAAGGTGCTGGCGCGTTAAAAGCCAACTGGTTGGGTTTGGGGAGTGAAGAATAATGTCACACTTGATTCGTTTCGCACTCAGCCAGCGGCTGTTGATGATGATAGTCGTCTTGTTGTTGGCAGGTGGCGGCTATTACTCATTTACCAATATTCCCATTGATGCGTTTCCCGAAGTGTCACCCACACAGGTAAAAATTATCGTCAAAGCGGCGGGCATGACCCCCGAAGAAGTGGAAGCGCGTATCACCGCACCGATTGAAGTCGAGTTATTGGGCATCCCGCATCAAACCATGTTGCGCTCGGTTGCCAAATACGCAATGACTGATATTACCGTCGATTTTCAGGAAGGCACGGATATATTCTGGGCAAGACAGCAAATAGCCGAACGTTTGAATACCTTATGGGGTAATTTACCCGCAGGTGTCGAAGGCGGTATTGCACCGATGACTACGCCGCTGGGTGAGATGTTCATGTTTTCGGTAGAAGGCGGTGGTTTGGATTTAATGGAACTGCGCAGTTTATTGGATTGGGTGATACGTCCCGCGTTGCGTACCGTGAATGGGGTTGCCGATGTCAACTCCTTGGGCGGTTTGGTGCGTAGTTTTGAAGTCATTCCCGACAACACGCGCTTATCCGCTCGTGGTATTAGTTTGGAAAAATTACAACAAGCGATTCAAAGCAACAACCGCAATGACGGGGCAGGGCGGTTGACTGACGGCGAAGAAGCTCTGATTGTCCGTGCCGAAGGACGCATTAAAAATCTGGACGATGTGAAAAATATCGTCGTCGATAATAAAAACGGTATACCCATCACCGTTGCTGATATTAGCGATGTCAACATTGGCGCGTTGACTCGTTATGGCGCGGTCAGTAAAAATGGGCAGGGCGAAGCGGTGACAGGTTTGGTGTTGAGTTTGCGCGGTGCGAATGCCCGACAAACGATTACAGGGATTGAAGCCAAGCTCGCCGAAATCAGCAAAGGCTTTCCTAAAGGTGTGGAAGCCAAGGTGTTTTACAATCGCGGTGATTTAGTCGATAAAGCGGTCGATACGGTATTGCACGCGCTATTGGAAGCGATTGTCTTGGTTATCGTGTTGCTGATTTTATTTCTGGGTAATTTACGCGCCGCACTGGTGGTGGCGTTGGCATTACCGTTGGCGGCGTTGTTCACCTTTATTTTGATGAAGCAGATGGGAATGTCGGCGAATTTAATGAGTTTAGGCGGTTTGGCGATTGCCATTGGTATGCTGGTCGATGCTGCTGTGGTGGTGGTGGAAAACCTTATCACTCACTTAGCGCACACCAAAACCGCCCAACGTTTGCCGCGCTTACACGTTATCTACCGCGCCACCGCCGAGGTTGCAGCGTCCGTTACTGCGGGGATTTTAATCATCATCATCGTGTTTTTGCCGTTGCTCACCTTACAAGGTTTGGAAGGTAAATTATTCACCCCTGTGGCGTTGACCATCGTATTCGCGCTCAGCGGTTCGCTGGTGTTATCGCTCACCGTGATTCCTGTGATTGCCTCTTACTTATTGAAAGAAGTCTCGCACGAAGAACCGTGGCTACCGCGCCAACTGCAAAAACTGTATCAACCCAGTTTGCTGTGGTGTCTCAATAACAGCAAAAAAGTGTTTACTGGCGCGGCGGTATTATTAGTGATTACGGGCGTGGTATTCACCCAAATCGGCAGTACCTTTATGCCGACGATGGACGAAGGCGACATTATTTTGCAACTGGAAAAACTGCCGTCTATCACACTGGCAAATTCGGTGGCATTAGATGGGCAAGTGCAGAAAAATCTGCTGAAAAATGTCCCTGAAATTGCCACCATTGTCTCAAGGGTGGGTTCGGATGAATTGGGTTTAGACCCGATGGGCTTGAATGAAACCGATACCTTTTTAGTGCTAAAACCCAAAGACGAATGGCGCATGAAAAGCAAAGATGAACTTATCGAAGAAATTCGACAAGTCATGGCGCAAACTCCGGGGATTGCCTTTGGTTTTACCCAGCCGATTGAAATGCGCGTTTCCGAAATGCTCACAGGCACACGCGGTGATGTGGCGATTAAATTATTCGGTGCAGACCTTGCGATACTGAATACAAAAGCCAATGAAATCGCTGAAATTCTAAAACATATCGAAGGCTCTAGTGATGTGTTCGCCAAACAAAATGACGGGATGCAGTTCTTGCAACTCACCATCGACAAATTGGCGGCGGGGCGGTTAGGTTTGAATGCGGACAGTATTGAAACCTTGTTACGCGCTCAGATTGAAGGTTTAAATTTGGGCGTGGTGCAAGAGGGCATTAAACGCACACCGCTGATTTTACGCGGCTCCAGCAACACCGCGAACTTTAATAATCTGCAAATTACGCTACCGAATGGCGGTCATGTTCCCGTTACTGCCATTGCTAAAATTGAAAAAGTCGAAGGCGTGGTATCTATTGGGCGCGAAAAAGGACAGCGGTTTGTAGTAGTGCGTAGCAATGTCGGCGGACGCGATTTAGTCGGTTTCGTAGAAGAAGCACGCAAAGCGGTGGAAGAAAAAGTCAAATTACCGACAGGCTACACCATTGAATTCGGCGGACAATTTGAAAACCAACAACGCGCGGCGGCAACGCTGACACTGGTTGTGCCGATTGCGCTGGGTTTGATTTTCTTGTTGCTGTTTTCCACGTTCGGCTCGGTGCGCCAAGCGGTGCTGGTGTTATCCAATATCCCGTTGGCGATGGTGGGCGGTGTGTTCGGCTTGTGGATTTCAGGCGAATATTTATCCGTACCTGCGTCAGTCGGTTTTATCGCCTTGTTAGGTATCGCGGTGCTGAATGGCGTGGTGATGGTGAGTTATTTTAATCAACTCAAAGCGATGGGCATGGATATAATCAAAGTGGTTACCATCGGTTCGTCGCGGCGATTGCGTCCTGTGTTGATGACGGCGAGTATCGCAGCATTCGGGTTGATTCCGTTGTTATTTGCCACGGGTCCGGGGTCGGAAATTCAACGCCCGTTAGCCATCGTGGTCATCGGCGGTTTGGTGTCATCCACCTTTTTGACGCTGTTTTTATTGCCGATATTGTTTAAATTATTCGGCTTACCGAAAGAGGAGGCGTTATGAAACACGACAAAGAATATCTGGTGACGATTAACGTGCCGCCCAGTCTGGAAGAGGCTCTTGTTGATACCTTGCTGATGCTGGAAGAAGAGCTGGGATTTAGTAGCTTCACGGTTAATGCGCATCATCATGAAAACAAAGGCTTATCCTTGGCGGAACAAGTCACAGGTCGGCAAAAACGTCTGCGTTTTCAAATGTATGTTGATGAAAACGATTTGGAAACCTTGGTTAATCAGTTAAAACAGGAATTTTCAGGCTCTGGCATTCAGTATTGGGTGCTACCGGTGATTCTTAGCGGGGTGATTTAAGTTCTGCGGGAGTCCAAAACCCGTTTTGGACTCCCTTTGCCTTAATCAGTAAATGATTTTTCTATGCGTTTGGCAATCGCATCATAACGGGCTTTTTCGCTTTCATCGTATTCCAGTATAAACGTCTTAAATACGCCGCCGCTCAATAACGTTTTTTGGTAAAAAATGCGCCCCGCATTGTAGCCAGAGACCACAAACCAGTTATCTTCCATCACCTTGTAAGTCACCACGCGTTTGGGATTTTCGGCTGTGCCGCCGCGTGATTCTTCGCGGTACACCTCTTCCAGTGATTTATCCAGAGCATTATTTGACCCGTAGACCAGTAAACTGACTTCGGCATCTTTCGATAAAAACTTCTGTCCGTCGTTACTATCGGATTCGCCTTGCGGAAACAGTACATCTTTTGGATAGTCGATGGAGTAATCGAATTTTTCATTGTGATAAGTATCGTAAGCTTCAACGGCAATCGCCAGTTGAGTCCACAAAACGAGGGAAATGATAAGCAGTAGGTTACGCATTGGTTGTTCCAGTAAAGTAAGGTATAGGGCAATTTTGCACTTGTTGATTGCTTTTATGCAAGGGTGCAAGGTAATCGGCTTGTTTGATTTCATGGAATGGGTATTTTTTATACCCAATCCATATCATTTAATACTCCATTCTATTTTATTGTTTTTCAGGTTTTCTTGAGTGAAAATAATATCAATTAATAAACATGACTTGATAGTAAATAAAATTGAAATGAGAACAACCGACTTATTTAATATTTTTTTAAAAAAACGACGCGTTTTATCGCGCGGCAATATGCCACATTCTCATTACGCATTTAAAACGGTAGACTCTAAACAATTGATATTTATTGCCAGAAAAACAACAAAGGCAACTGGGTATCGGTTGGTTATAAACTCCTTCTTATCGATAATGCGGAACAACAAGCTGTCCGCATTTTTTTTACAATGCAGAGGTCATTAATATGAAACGCAGACATACATTACAAGATTTTATTCCCGTTGATTATATTGAACTCAGCAGAAAAACTGCCATTCACGAAGCGGGACACGCCGCAGCGATTTATTTCGGCAATAAAGAAAAACAATTACCGCCCGTTTTTTTTCAAATTATTATTGGCGATTGTTCATGCAGTGTTGATGATAACTGCACAACCAGATTAGAGGGTGGTCGCTTGATTCATACTTTGCCGTCTTCGTTTGACGCAGTCATTCATAATTTGTCAGCCATACAAAAAAAGGCGTACCAAAAAGCGATTGAGGCAGATATTATTAATTTATTAGTCGGCTCATTAGCAGAAGCCAACTACATTGCCAAGCGCGACAATGAACTCATCAGCCCCCGTTTGCTGCCCATCAACGCGCTGCATAATTATGGCGGTTCAGCTGATTTAGACATGATTAATCAATACCTTAATTGCTTTTTTCCTGATAAGGGACAGCAGGAAAATAAAATGGCTAAATTGTTTCGCGCGGCTTTTGATTTTGTTAATAATGACTCACATTGGTATGCAATGACTGCATTGGCAAATTATATATTGGCAAGTGATAAAAAAATTATCAGCTATGAAGAAGTAGTCACCGTATTGGATGCTCATTTTTTTGTTGTAAAAAAACGCGCTTGGCATTGATAAATTGTCGGCGGGTATAACGCCTGAAACCTGCGAGGTTTTAAAGACCTCGCAGGTTTTTTTATTTATATTAACGGATAGGTTAAATATATTAAAATTAGGTCATATCACGCAATTAATAGGTGATATGACGCATTTAATTTATTTTCCAGTATTAAACTGTCTTGGTGATTAATTATATCCAATTGATGTAATAGATAAAAATATAAAACGTCTCTATTGGCATAACAAATGCTTTGTTGTTAGTCGATATGAAATTTAAGGAGGCGGTTTTGAACATAGCAACAGTTTATCAACAACATCAAAAAGAATTAATCTGCTATACAACGCGAATTACTGATTGCAGAGAGTCGGCGGAAGATATTATTCAGGAGAGTTTTATTATTTTGTCGCGTGAAGTGCAGCAGCAACATATTGACAACCCCAGAGCATTTTTATTTCGCGTTGCTAAAAATCTGGCATTCGATCACCTTAAACATAAAAAAGTCACTGACAATTATGCACAGGCGCAATACCCTATTTTAGAGTCGACGATTGAAGCCCCGTCTATTGAACAATTGATGGCGAATAATCAGGATATAGATTTGATGCGACAGGTGATTGACGAATTGCCGCCGCGTTGCCGTGATACCTTTATTTTGAATAAAATGCACGAAATGAGCTACGGTGAAGTGGCGCAACATACCGGCATTTCAGAAAGCGGTGTCGAAAAACATATCATGAAAGGCTTGCGGCATTGCCGTACACGCTTACAGAATTTAAAAAACAGCTAAGTTTATTTTCCGCTGCCGCCCCGCACAACCGCGCGGGGCATTCAATGCCATCACTGGTTGTAGTACGTTTAACTGAATGCGTACTGTCTAAAAATATCCTTAAACGCATAAGCTGATAAGCTGTTGCGCACTCACATTAAATGTGTGCAGATCATCCCCAGTCAAACAAGCGAATTATTTTCCTGAAATAGTAATATCATTAAGGTAATATTAAGCAGAAGCAATTTCCTGCCCCTGAAAAACATAGCGTTATTCTCCTTTATGGTATCTGGCTACTGATTCACTCATTACTCAAGGATAAAAATGAAAGTCAACTTTTCCTCGTATTTCAAACCCTTCTTGCTGACAGCGGCATTAGCAACAAGCTCTGTTGTTCACAGTGCTGAAAAGTCAACAAACGACATCATTAAAAGCCCTTGGGCATTTGATCTTAATACCTATCTGTGGTTGCCACGCATAGACGGTAATTTCGCGTCTGGTCCGTTTGAGACATCGGCCAGCCCCAGTTTCATTAATATTATGGGGAAATTGCGCAATTTCCCGATGACGTTTAATGGACATTTCAACGCTTATTATGATCGAATTGGCTTTTACCTAGACGGTAGTTACATGGGGTTGGATTTTAGACCTCAAGTTGATAAGGGTGAAAGTAAAGGTGTGTCAACGCGCATGGGCATTATGGAATATGGCGCGAGTTACCGCCTATTGGGTTCACCAGCCGCAGAACGTGTTAGCAAGTGGGGCGAAAATCCACGTTCTTATAGCTTCGACATCTATGCGGGCGCACGCACTATTTGGTTAGGTAATGAAGCAGAATTCGCACGCGTTAGTAAGTCAACGAACTCTTCTATCACAGCACCCTTGTTAGGTGGTCGGGTGATGGTCGATATTTCCCCCAAATGGTATGTTCTAGTAGACGGTAGCGTTGGTGGTTTTGGTGTGGATAAAGTCAACTTCACCAGCTCCGCACTCGGTACAATCGGTTATCGCACACGTTTGTTTGATGTCCCTGCTTCGGTGGAAGCAGGTTACAAGATGTTGAATGTGCAAGTAAACGGAACGGATTTAACATCCGATATAACAATGCACGGTCCTTATATGGGGCTAACAGGCTATTGGTAAGGATTAAGGATTTATGAAAATAGCATTAGCAGCAGTAGCGGTTCTAGGTATGACTGCTTCGTTAGTGAATGCAACCGATATGGATCCGCGCTCGTATTCCAATATCCCGACGGATCTTAACTTTTTGATTGCAGGCTACGCGAATACCAAAGGTAATGTTGCCTTTTCACCTGCACTGCCTATTGAGAATGCCAAGCTGGAAACGCACACGGCAGTTTTTGCTTATGCGCGGTCATTGGATTTTTGGGGTAAGTCGGGCAAGGTTGATGTTATTCTTCCAGCGGCGTGGTTATCAGGGACAGCTGAATTGAATGGCGAACCCAAGTCGAGGTCGGTCAATGGCTTGACCGATTCTATTGCGCGTGTGTATGTCAATCTTTACGGCGCACCTGCGCTGTCAATGAAAGAGTTTGCCGACTATAAACAGGACACCATTGTCGGCGTTAGTCTTGCCGTCGGCGCACCGACGGGACAATATAATCCTGAAAAGCTGGTCAATATCGGCACTAATCGTTGGTATATCAAACCTGAAATCGGTGTTTCTAAAGCATGGACTCCTGAATTAACCACCGAGTTTGCGGCGGGTATGTTCAATTTTACCAATAACAACCAGCCGTTTCATGGTGACACGCTCACACAAAAGCCCATTTACAATCTGCAAGGACACGCAATTTATAATTTTGGTAAAGGCGTATGGCTGGCTGCCGATGCCAATTATTACACAGGCGGACGCACCTCGATGGACGGCAGAGAATCCGACAATATGCAGCAGAATTGGCGGGTGGGCGGTACGTTTTCATTTCCCATCAGCAAGCAAATGTCCATTAAACTTAACGGCAGTACAGGGGTCTATTCGCGCACAGGTAGCAGTTTTGACATCATCAGCGTTGCTTGGCAATATCGTTGGGGTGAAGGGCTGTAGGTGCAGTGAAACAATTAATTGCCAGAGTCAAAAACAGGTGTTTGACTCTTAAAAAATATCAATAAGTTATTTAGAACTGATTTTTACCAAAGCAGTGAAGTAACAAATGACGTAAACAACACTGTGAAATCCAAACAAAAAGATTAAATAGGAAATTTCGATGAAATCAAAACCATTAGTTGTTTTAACGGCAACTGCTTTGTGCTGTATGGCTGGGGCAACCTACGCTGCACCCAAATCGTCGTCAACCGCACCTGCTACACTTGACCGCTCAAAGCTACCCATTAAAGAACCCACTTATCCAGCAATTACCGAACTGGATGCGCGCAATGCCAAAGCCCCGCCTCGTTTTCAGGTGAAAGCTCCTGACGGTGCGCCCAATGTGTTAGTGATTTTAATTGATGATCAAGGCTTTGGCGTAGCCAGTGCGTTTGGTGGTGCGGTTCAAGAACCTGTACTCGACAAATTGGCAAGCGAAGGCTTGAAATATAATAATTTTAATACCACGTCGTTATGTTCGCCCACGCGCACTGCTCTGCTGACAGGTTATAACCATCACAGCAATAATATGGGCGGTATTGCTGAAATTGCCACTGCCTTTCCCGGTAATACGGGGGTGCGTCCGCAAACTATTACCCCGATGGCAGAAGTGTTGCGCCAAAATGGATACAGCACGGCGGCGTTTGGTAAATACCATGAAACCCCACCGTGGGAAGTCTCGGTATCGGGTGGTTATGATCGTTGGCCCACGCATTCGGGTTTTGATAAATTCTACGGTTTCATCGGTGGCGAAACCAATCAGTGGTCTCCAACCATTTATGACGGGGTAACGCGCATTGAACCTCCTAAAACGCCAAATTATCACTTCACTACCGATATGACGGATCAGGCAATTAGCTGGATTCAGGCACAACACACCTTAACACCTGATAAGCCGTTCTTTGCTTATTTTGCCACGGGTGCAACTCATGCCCCTCATCACGCGCCTAAAGAGTGGATAGAAAAATACAAAGGCAAGTTTGACATGGGCTGGGACAAACTGCGTGAACAAACACTGGCAAAGCAAATTGAATTAGGCATCGTCCCCAAAGGCACTAAGCTCGCGCCAAAACCCGAAGCCATCAAAGACTGGGACTCTTTATCTGCGCAAGAAAAAGAATTGTATGCGCATGAGTTTGAGGTATTTGCGGGCTTTGCTGAATTTACCGACCACGAAGTCGGCAGGTTGCTGGATTCCTTGAAAGACATGAATGTATTAGACAACACGCTGGTTTTTTATATTGTCGGCGACAATGGTTCCAGTGCTGAAGGCAATATGTCGGGTGTGTTTAACGAAACAGCCGCTTTAAATGGTATTCGTGAAAATTTTGATGATATTTATAAAAATATGGATCAATGGGGCGGTCCTTTAACCTATCCGCATTATGCCGCTGGTTGGGCCGTGGCAGGTGATACACCGTTCAGCTATACCAAACAGGTTGCCTCCGATTTTGGCGGTACACGCAATGGTGTCGTGGTGCGTTGGCCCAAAGGCATTCAAGCGAAAAATGAAATACGCACTCAGTTTAGCCATGCGATAGACATTGCTCCCACAGTTTATGAAGCCGTTAAAATCCCCGCGCCTAAAGTGGTCAATGGCATAGTGCAACGACCCATTGAAGGCACGAGTATGTTGTACTCATTCAATGATGCAAAAGCGGCGAACAAACACACCACGCAATATTTTGAAATGACGGGTAATCGTGCCATTTATCAAGATGGCTGGGTGGCGCGTACTATTCATAGAGCGGCGTGGGAATTTCAACCGCGTACGACCTTGGATAAAGATGTCTGGCAATTATTCCATGTCGATGAAGACTTTAGTGAAGCCAATGATTTAGCGGCAACAAATCCCAAAAAGCTGCAAGAATTGCAGAAAGTATTTTTGAAAGAAGCCGTCAAATACAACGTATTGCCGCTTGATGATCGTTCGCTTGAACGTCTTAACCCAGAAATAGCAGGTAGACCTGATTTAATGGGAACACGCACCTCTTTAACGCTTTATGACGGTATGAATGTCTCAGAAGGCGCGGCTATCAATACCAAAAATAAGTCTTACACCGTCACTGCCGATATAGATTTAGCCGATGCCACTGCTAATGGCGTGATTATTTCACAAGGCGGACGTTTTGGCGGCTGGTCGTTATATATGAAAGATGGCATTGCTCATTATCAGTATAACTATTTAGGCTTGGAGCGCAGCAATGTCGCCGCTACCAAAGCGTTGACAGCGGGTCATCATGTCATTAAGTACGAGTTTACTATGGATGAAGCGAAAGCGGGTGCAGGCGGTACAGCCGTGTTGTCTGTCGATGATGAAAAAGTAGCCGAGGGTAAAATTCCAAAAACCCAGCCCTATTTAATGTCACTTGATGAAGGTGTCAACGTCGGTGCAGACCACGAAACGCCTGTATCAGAAGATTATAAAGAAGGCGACAATAAATTCACCGGCAAGATTCAAAAAGTAATCATTGAGAATTTACCAGCGAAAACATAGTCAAGCAGTCGGGTTGGCTGTCAGCCTGTCGAATCGCATAACCCGACATTGACAGGGCTTGATGACAAAGATTATCCGCTGCTATTGGCTTTTATCGACCCGCACCGAGTCCTGAGGATATTAAAAAGCCCGAACAAGCGCAACGCGAAAATCAAACCGACCAGTAATGGAACTTTTACGCCGGCTTAGTGACAATTACACTAAGCCGGCGGTGTCTGGTTTTAACGATAGTCAATGGGCAGTTGCTGAATAGACAACGCGACAACTTTTGTTTTGAACAAAATCACACAATCATTTTTGTAGGAGTAAGGGTTATGTTAAATAAAACGTGTATTTTGGTCACAGCTGTTTGCCTGACTGCCATATCATTGCCTTCCCATGCGTGGCGAGCGGCAGGGGGCGGCGGCGTGGGGGTGGCGCGTGGTTCTTATGGCGGTGCCGCCGCTTGGAATCGTAATACGGGGAATGCGGTTGTCCGTGGGCCGGGAGGTAATACGGCGGCGGTGCATCATGGTGGTTATCATGGCGGTGCTTATTATCGCCCTCCTGTACCTGCTTATGGCTATCGCCCACCCGTTTATTATGGCGGTCATTATGGCTATAGTTCGGGTCAGGTTGCAGCGGCGGGTGTGGCGGGCTTGGCAGTGGGTGCAATGGCGGGAGCTGCGGTGGCTAACGCTAATAATCAACCCTCTACTACCACGGTGATAGTACAGCAGCCTGCTAGAATGGCCATCGGCACTAACTTAAATAACCTGCCGAGTGGCTGTGAGAGTCTTAACATTAACGGCATTCAATACTTTCAATGCAGTTCAGGTTGGATGCGGTCTTACGGCAATTACTATCAAGTTGTACCCGCCCCTTATTGATTATAGTGACTCACGGTTCAGTGTGAACGGCAGTAATGGATACAGTCTGGTTTTTGTTAAAAACGCAGCCTATTGATAGGCTGTATTTCATTTTTATCATTTATAACAAAAGAGTAAACATGATGATTATTCAACATAAATCCCGCTGCCTCATCGTCGCAGCTATTTGTTTGACCGCTTTATCATTGCCAAGTTATGCGTGGCAAGCGGCACGCGGTGCGGGTGGCGGTGCAGCGGCGCGCGGTAATTATGGCGGTGCGGCGGTACGCGCGCCTAGTGGTGCTGCCGCAGTGCGTACGCCTAGCGGTAATGTCGCCTATCGTCCTCCCAGTGGCGGTGCTTATCGCGCACCCGTACCTGCGTATGGCTATCGTGGCGGTGCTTATTATAACGACAATCACTACAGCGGCGGGCAGGTTGCAGCCGCAGGTGTGGCGGGCTTGGCAGTGGGTGCAATGGCGGGGGCTGCGGTCGCCAACGCAAATAACCAGCCCTCCACTACGACGGTGGTAGTTCAGCAACCCTCATCAATAGCCATTGGTACAAATTTGAATAACCTGCCCAGTGGTTGTGCAGCAGCCAACATCAACGGCATTCAATACTTTCAGTGTGGTTCAAGCTGGATGAGGTCTTACGGTAGTTATTATCAAGTCGTACCAACCCCTTACTGATTGCCAGTGCCACTCATCACTTCTTAGAGAGAGTTTATTATGAAAAATGCTAAAAAAATGTCATTACTGTTGTTGGCAACCGCATTCACGCTGCAAGGTTGCGCCACGCAGCCAGAAAAAAAACCAGTGACTGCGCAATCAGGTCAAGCGGCGGCAAAGCCTGCAACACCTGTCGCCAAGCCCGCCTATGTGCCGGAACCCGCCCCCGTCATTGAGCAATACGCGCTGGACAGACTCAAACAAATGAGTGACAAACTGGTTGCCAGTAAATCGTTCAGCTATCGTTCCAAGAGTGCGATTGAACTGCAATCAGCCACAGGGCAATTTGTCACTTTCTTTACTGAAGCTGAGCTTGCGTTACAGCGTCCGAATAAACTGCACATGGCTGTTTCAGGCGATACGCCTGACATTCACCTGTATTTTGATGGGGCTAAAGCCTCGGCGATTGATACCGACAGCAATACTTATGCAGTCTCTACGCCACTGACCAATATTGATGAAATGTTGACTTACGTCATGACCAAAGCGCAAATCAGCTTCCCGTCTGCCGATTTAATGTTCAGCAATCCTTATGCCCAGATGACTAAAAATCTGACCGATGCGACGGTGGTGGGTGATTCGATGGTCAACGGTATTCCTGTAGAACATTTTGCGTATCGTGAGCCTGCCGTTGATTGGGAAATTTGGATAGCCAAAGGTGAAAAAGCAGTACCCCTGCGTTTAGCGATGACTTATAGACAAGTGCAGAACCGCCCCAGTTTTCTTGTCGAATTTACTGATTGGAAATTAAATCCCAAGCTGAAAGCCAGCACGTTTGATTTCAAAGCACCTGCCGATGGCAAACAAATTGAATTCGGCACTTACCACGAACAGCTGAAAAAATAACGCTTTAATTGATGTTACGCATGAAAAAGCCATAGTCCACGAAAAGCACGAAAAAGATTGAAAAATAATGGTGTCACTGTTGGTAATGAGTCAACTCTGTGTTTTGGAAATGTTTTGTCTGCATTTATTAAGTGCTTGAACTACACAACTTCCAAAACGTGTTTGGAACTCCTGAAATTTTTTGTGCTTTTCGTGTCTTTCGTGGACAACAATTCTTGTGCGTAACATCAGTGCTTTAACATGACGCACAGCCCATTGGGCTGTGCGCATCAATTGGACTCTACCGTTATAAACATCACCGTTTTTTTTTATAGAGAATCACTTATGCAGCCTAATCCAAAAAATACCCGCAACATATCAAGCGCGCTGATTCCATTGTCAGTTGCGGTACTCGCACTTTCAACCATAGGCTGCGCAAGCAACGAAAAGAAACCTCTGAAGCCGCAGCCTCAAGCAACCAGACCTGCTGCACCGCAACCTGCGGCATCTACAGCACACCTTGTGCCGCCACCGCCACCTATCATTGAGCAGTACGCGCTGGACAGATTGAAGCAAATGAGCGACAACATCGCGGCGGCGAAAGCATTAACCTACCATGCTACCAGCTTTGCAGAAATGCCCTCGCCGACAGGTCAGTTTCTAACATTAGCGGTTGTATCTGAGGTTGCGCTGCAACGTCCCGATAAATTGCGCCTTAATGTGTATGGTGACTTGCCTGCTTTTGAGGTTTATTTTGACGGTGACAAAATATCAACGTTCGATCCAAAGAAAAAGGTTCATTCTGTTTCCAAAAAATCAGTCGCTACGCTGGATGAAATGTTAGATGTGGTGACCAGTAATCCACAAATTAACTTTCCGTCTGCCGATTTTATGTACAGCAACCCTTATGCGGTGATGACCAAAGGCTTAACCCACGCTATCGTGGTCGGTGAATCAATGGTCGATGGTGTGCCTTGTGAACATTTCGCCTATATGGAACCTGCGATTAACTGGGAAATCTGGATAGAAAAAGGCAAAAACGCGCTGCCGTTGCGCTTAGCGATGACTTACAAACAAGCCCAAAACTTCCCGCGTTTTATGGTTGAATACAAAGACTGGAATCTGAATCCCAAACTCAAAGCGAATATGTTTGTGTTTAACGCCCCTGCTGAATCTAAACAAATTGAGTTGAATACTCATCAGCATGAACAACAATCAAAATAATTGACTGAGGATAAGACAATGAAAAAAATACTGTTATTAGCAAGCGTTGCCTCGTTGATACTGACCTCATTACCTGCAAGTGCGTGGGTGTTTATGGGTGCGCGCGGTGCGGTAGTCGTTCCAGCCCCAGCCCCTGCGGCAGTCTATGTCGCACCGAGTGCCGCCTATGTCGCACCCGCTTATGGCGGTGCGGCTTACTCCAGCGGTGGTGCTTACGCTCAAGGTGCTTATGGTGGCGCGGCGTACCATAATAATTATACAGGCGGCACTTACGCTCAGGGAGCTTACGGCGGACAGGCTTATCATAATAATTACACGGGCAATACTTATGCTGAGGGAGCCAATGGCAGTACCGCTGAGCATAATAGCTATACCCATACCACTCAGGCTCAGGGAGCGTATGGTGGACAGGCTTATTCGCACGATGATACGGGAGCGGGTTATGGCGCACACGGTGGTACCGCAGAGTGGAGTCATGGTTCGGGTTCCGCTCAAAGTGCTTATGGCGGTTCAGCGAGCTGGGATCGCGGTTCGGGCGGCACTGCAACCTCAGCCAGCGGAAACAGCAGAAGCTGGAGCAGATAAGCGTTGCATTTAATTGTTGAGATAAATGAAAATATCGCCGCGCAATTAGCAACTTATTTTGCTCAACAAAGCTGGATTGTCACGATAGGCAGTCCGGCCTGTACGGCAGATAATGTTTGAACTCGCTCACTCCAGCGGTGAGGACATAATACCCAGTCGCTCGCTCAGTTTTACCAGTTCAGCCAGTGATTTTACTTGCAGTTTTACCATCAAATGCGCACGATGAACTTTAATGGTTTTTTCCACTGTACCCAAATCAAGGGCGATTTGCTTGTTTTTTTGCCCCGATACAACATGGCTCAGCACTTCACGCTCACGCGGCGTTAGTGTTGCTAGTCGCTGTTGCAATTCATTCAGTTTGCTACGCGCCTGTCCGGCTATTCGATTGGATTCAATCGCGTTCTGAATTGCCGAAATCAAGTCGCTGTCATTGACAGGTTTGGTGAGAAAATCCACCGCCCCGTGCTTTATTGCCCGTACGCTCATCGGTATATCGCCATGACCTGTGAGAAAAATAATCGGCAGATCGCTGTTTTGTGCAATGAGGCTTTGTTGCAATGCCAAGCCGTTCATTTTGGGCATCGCCACATCCAGCACCAGACAACCCGATGCGTTTGCATCATGTTCATCAAGAAACTGTTGCGCTGAAGAGAATAGGGCGGTTTTAAATCCTGCGGAACGCAGCAATCGCGCCACTGCTTTTAATACCGAGGCATCGTCATCGACAATAAAAACGGTGGGCAGTGAGGCGGTCATCTGGTTTCTCCACAATAAGCAGGCAAAGTAAAATAAAAGCTCGCGCCCTTCTCGGTGTTATTTTCAGCCCACAGTTGCCCTTTATGGGCGTGAATAATGGTGCGACAAATGGCAAGCCCTAAACCCATACCTTGGGGCTTAGTGGTAAAGAACGGTTCAAAAATACGTTCGATGTTGTCATCGGCAATGCCTGCGCCTTGATCGCTGATAGTGACTTGCACCGCTGTTCCGTTCCATCGAGTGTCAATCTGAATCTGATGTTGTTCGATATTGTCAGCATCGGCAACCGCATCGCAGGCATTCATAATTAAATTGAGCAGCACTTGCTGAATCAGTACGTTATCCCCTGTGACGACGGGGATATTATGAAGGTCGCTGTTTACGATAACGCGCCGATTTTTTAAATCGCTGCGTGCCAGCTTTAATACGTCCTGCACGATGTCATTCACATTCAACGGTTGCAGCTGACAATCCGCTTTTTTAAGAATGAGCCGTAATCGCTGGATAATGTCTGCCGCCCGTTTGTCTTCATCAACAATGTCTTGGAGAATGTCGCTTACTTCGTCAAGATTAACATTGTCGTGTGCCAGAAAGCGTTGTGCGGCTTGCGCATTGCTGAGAATAGCGGCGAGGGGTTGATTCAATTCATGTGCCAATGAGCCGGACAACTCACCTAACAGCGTTACACGCGATAAGTGGGTCAGGGCATTGCGTTGTGTTTGCATATCCAGTTCCGCCTGCTTGCGTTTAGTAATATCAAGCGATACGCCGACCATGCGCAAGGGTTGCCGGTCATTATCGCACTCAATACGACTGCGTACAGCGAGCCAGCGTATCTGACCGTTCGGCAGGAGTACGCGGTATTCGCCTTCGTATTTGCCGCAGCCTGCCAGCATTGAGGTGATGGCTGAGCGCGTGGTTTCATAATCTTCGCTATGCAGCGTTTGCAAAAACCGCTCAAAATCAATCCGTTCTGTTCGGGGGATGCCGTAAAGAGTACGCGCCTGATCGGTACACCATATATGGTCATCAATAATATCCCATTCCCATAAACCCAACTCAGCAGCCGTCATGATAAGAGCCATACGCTGCTCGCTTTTACGCAGCTCGTTTTCACTGACTTGCAGGTTTTCCGCGAGTTTAACCGAATGCAACACGTCATAGCTAAGCTCATAGGACATGGCAAACAGCGTGGGCATAAAAGAAATGCTGACTAAATAAGGCGACTCAATCAGCCCTGCGTTTACCAATGCGGCATCGCCTACCGACGCTAACAGAAAAAAAACGATACAGCCGAAAATGGCAGCACGACGACGAGCGGTATCAGACCCTTGATGCCACAGCGTTATTGACGCATCGACTACAAAAGCCACCAATATCACCATGCTCATAAATCCTACGATATACCAAGGATTCAGCACGCCTTGAGCAATACTGATTGTGTCACCAAAAATCACTACTTGCTTTAGATAAGTGATTTCTGAAAAAAACAGATTCTGTCCTGTCGTAAAACTCAGGATAAGCGCGAATATCCGCAGACAGCAAGCCGTCCACGCCAGCCATAAGCGTCCGGCATTGAAGTAGTCATGTACATAACAGATGGTTGTTATCCAGACGACCAGCATGGGAAGATGAATCCAGCGCATCAGTAAGATTACCTGAGGAATGCTGACTGAACGCATAGCCATTAATTCCATCGCACTCATAACGGCTACGCTGAGGGCTGCGATTGAAAAAAATAAATGCGCCAACTGCTGTTTTTGCTTGAACCAGAAAAAAAGGTGCAGCAATGCCAAGGTTAAAATAGACCCTGCCATCATGAGCCAAACAATAGTAATCCAATTCATCTGCGGTCAGAGGGCAGGTGCATATCAGCAAAGAGAAAGATAGCGGGTTCGCGTGTCATTGTGGCTGTTGATCCGCTCAAAAGACTAATGTATATAAGGTAATGCGATTATCGAAATGAGCAACAGCCATGAAAATAAATGCGCTCAACCTGTGTATGGCAAGTGCCGCCAAGTATAACAGGATTGATATGGTGTGATGATTGGCTGGAGTTTTTATATGTTTGTTGTGCCGATCTAGGTCTAAAGTCCAATAGCGTGACCCCATTACTTTCTGGTACTGTTAAAAGGTATTTAATTTACGCATATATTTACCGATGTTTTGTTCACCCTATCCGAGACGCTCATGATGAGCAGAGCATCATCAGTTCGCTGCTTGTATCATAAATCGTTATAAAAATAGTGGCTTGATTACTTAATATAGAGGATAAAAACAATGAAAAATACAAACACAATAAAATCTGCTAAGACCGGTTTAGTCGCGTTAGTGCTGCCCCTGTTGATGGTCGGTTGTGCAACAGAGGCTGAGTTTTTAACTCAGACTCAGCCATCCGCGCTGAATACCGCACTGACCAGAGGTCGGTTTGAGCTGAATTGCCCCAATGCAACGGGTACGGTACTGTCCAAGAAAATGACCTATATCAATGGCGTGGGCATCGGCATGGGCGGTGGTGCCGGTTATGAGTGGGGTGAATACACGGTTGGAGTCAAAGGCTGTGGTAAATCGGTCGTTTATGAAACCATGTGCCGTGATGCGGACAATTGTAATGCCTTTGCAGGCAACGGACGTATTTTGGATGCTGTACAAGGACAATAACTGCTTGGACTAATGTATTTTGATTGCTTAACGTGCAGTCAAAAAACGATTTGTGAGGATTTACAGCGGGTTAATTTCATACTGAAATATCAGCTGTAAAGTGTCTGCAACAGACACATTATTTTTCGACAACGTAAGTCACGCAGAGGTATTACTATGATTTCAGCACAATGGCGGCAACGTCTACTTAATCCCGTAGCACTCGCATTAGGCACTTGCATGATGGTCTCGGCGGTATATGCCGCCGAGGAAAAAAAGCCCAACATCGTCATTATTTGGGGTGATGACATCGGACAATCCAATGTCAGCGCGTATTCCAAGGGCATGATGGGCTATAAAACACCGAACATTGACCGCGTTGCCAATGAAGGGGTTATTTTTACGGACTACTACGCTGAGCAAAGTTGTACGGCAGGTCGTGCGGCTTTCATCACAGGGCAAAGCGTGTTTCGTACGGGGCTGAGCAAAGTCGGCTTACCCGGTGCCGATTTAGGTCTGCAAAAAGAAGATGTCACCATTGCTGAATTGCTGAAAGCCCAAGGCTATGCGACTGGACAATTCGGTAAAAACCACTTAGGTGATAAAGACGAATTTTTGCCTACCGCACACGGTTTTGATGAGTTCTACGGCAATCTGTATCATTTGAATGCCGAAGAAGAACCCGAATTACCCGATTATCCAAAAGACCCTGAGTTCCGCAAAAAATTTGGCCCGCGTGGTGTTATTCATAGTTGGGCAAATGCAGACGGCACCCAAAAAATCGAAGATACCGGTCCTTTAACTAAAAAGCGCATGGAAACCATTGATGACGATACCGCCGCCCGTGCGGCTGAATTCATGGAAAAACAAGTCAAGGCGAACAAGCCGTTGTTCTTGTGGGTGAACTTCACCCACATGCACTTGCGTACCCATACCAAACCTGAAAGTCTCGGTCAGGCGGGGCGTTGGCAAAGTCCATACCACGACACCATGATTGACCACGATAAAAACGTCGGCACGATACTCGATAAAATCGACTCTCTGGGTATTGCGGACAACACCATCGTTATGTACAGCACCGACAACGGTCCGCACATGAACTCTTGGCCCGATAGTGCCATGACACCGTTCCGTAGCGAGAAAAACAGTAACTGGGAAGGTGCTTATCGCGTCCCAGCGATGGTACGCTGGCCGGGTCATATCAAACCTAACACGGTATCCAATGACATCGTGTCACATTTGGATTGGACTCCCACTTTATTAGCGGCAGCAGGTGTACCTGATGTGAAAGAGCAATTGCTCAAAGGCTATAAAGCGGGTAACAAGACTTATAAAGTGCATCTGGACGGTTACAATCAGCTTCCTTATTTGACGGGTCAAGTGCCTAAAAGCCCGCGCGAAGAGTTCTTCTATTTCTCCGACGATGGCGATTTGACAGGCTTGCGTTATGACAACTGGAAGATGGTATTCGCCCAACAACGTGAAGCGGGTACATTGGCGTTATGGGGTGAACCGCTTGTGAAAACGCGCATTCCTTGGCTGTACAACCTGCGTACCGACCCTTACGAGAAAGCGACTATTACATCCAATACTTATTGGGATTGGTATATGGATCATGTTTTCTTGCTAGTCCCCGCACAGAAATTAGTCGGTCAGTTCCTGTCAACTTTCAAAGAATTTCCACCGCGTCAAAAAGCAGCCAGTTTCAGCATCGACCAAGTGCTGGAGCAATTGCAAACGCCGCCAAAATAAGCAATATTTAATTTGCCAACCGCACCTGCCGTTAATCGGCAGGTGCGGTTTTTCATTTTTTAAAAATTGAATATTGTGATGGTGGTAAATATTGAGTGAGCGGAGTACAAACATAAATTGGTACGCCGTCGCATCAAAAATATAAAAACTACTGTCGATTTTTTGAACATTAACGCTTTGAACTGCTCTCTATACTCGACTGATTAAGTAATAAAACCGTTTTTAAATTTAAAATGGAGTTGAATGATGAATACAACAGCTGAATTCAAAACACCCGACGATTTTTCCCTCGTTCAGGGCGGGCCGCTTTTTCAATTATTCATTCGCAGTCATCTGGCAACTACGGGGCTGGAGTTGCTGCATCGGCGCATCCTGTTTTTTGCACTGCTCACTTGGCTGCCGTTGTTATTATTTTCAGCCGCGTCGGGGCATCTGTTGGCAAGCAGTGTCAGTGTGCCGTTTCTGTACGATTTGGAAACTCATGTGCGTTTTTTGGTAGCGTTGCCGTTGTTGCTGGTGGCGGAATTGCTGGTGCATCAACGTATCAGGCTTGTCGTGCGGCAATTTATCGAGCGCGGCATTATATCGGCGGAAACCAGACCCCGTTTCGATGCCTGTATCGCGTCCGCACTGCGTTTGCGCAATTCAGTCTGGCTGGAGGCGGGACTGATTATGTTTATTCTGGGTTATCATTTTATATGGGATAAGCTGATAACATTAGATACCACTATCTGGTATGCGAACGGTATCGCCTCAGAGCAGCATCTGAATCTGGCAGGGTATTGGCTGGTTTATATCAGCATTCCTATTTTTCAATTCCTGATGTTTCGCTGGTTGTTCAGAATTATCGTCTGGACGCGATTTCTCTGGCAGGTTGCCCGTCTGGATCTCTATCTGGTCGCGACTCATCCTGATAAATCAGGCGGACTGGGTTTTCTTGCGGGCAGTGCTGCCGCGTTTATGCCGTTGACGCTATCGCTGGGGTCGTTGCTGTCGGCGATGATTGCCCAGCGTATTTTTTATGGCGGGGCGAAATTATTGGATTTCAAACCAGAAATTGCCGCTTCTGTGGCGTTTATTTTGCTCATTATCTTAGGGCCGTTATGCGTGTTTGCAGGGCATCTTGCGCGAACCAAGCGCGAAGGTTTACTCCGTTACGGCAAGTTGGCAACCCGTTATGTGACGGAGTTTGAACAAAAATGGCTGGAAGGCGGTGCGCCAGAGGACGAAGCCTTTGTCGGTACAGGTGATATTCAGTCCTTAGCCGATTTGAATAATAGTTTTGAAATAATTCCCGCAATGCGGCTGTTTCCATTTGGTAAAGGAGTCGTGCTGCAAATCGCCATCACCTTATTACTGCCAGTATCACCGTTGGCATTGACGCTGATTTCGCTGGAAGAATTGGCGCAGAAAATTATCGGGATTCTGCTGTAAACATTTTTTATTCGGTAGGCTTGCAAAGCGAGTGATGAAAACTATCAGCTATGTCGTCAAGAACTACACAATATTAAAGGAGTAATTGTCATGACTAGAAAAGAATCTGCCAAAAAACATAAACACAGTGATAACGCTGATAATGTTGCCCGTATTACGGTAGACAAGCGTTCAAGAACGGATCGCAAGGCAGAGGGAAAAGCAATACGGCTTGCTGTGCCGTTAGCCAGTCACGCCGCTTGGCAAGCACCCGAACACCGCCGCGACCCTATCGAGTTACTCATCGAATCGGGTGTCGGTCGTGTCCCAGAACTGCTGCCGATACGCTACGGGCGGATGTTGCAATCGCCGTTCACTTTTTATCGAGGAGCAGCGGCAATCATGACTGCTGATCTTGCAGGCTTACCGAAAACAGGTATTAAAGTACAAGCCTGCGGCGATTGCCATTTGGTCAATTTCGGCAGTTTCGCTACGCCAGAACGGCGGCAGATATTCGGTATCAACGATTTCGATGAAACCCTGCCCGCGCCTTGGGAGTGGGATGTTAAACGTCTTGTTGCCAGTTTTGTCGTTGCAGGGCGCAACAACGGTTTTACTGCTGACGAATCCCGCGAAGCGGCACTGGCGTGTGTGCGCAGTTACCGCGAGCGGATGCGGGAGTTTTCCAAAATGCAGGCACTTGAAGTGTGGTACTTCAGCATCGACATGGACACGTTACTCGAAACCATCGAAGATGATATTGCCAGAGAACGTGTCAAAAAGCGTTTCGCCAAAGCCCGCAACCGCGATGTAATGGATGAGGATTTCCCTGCGATGGTGACGTTCGAGAATGGCGAGCATCGCATTCGCGACAATCCGCCGTTGATTTACCATCTGCAAACCGAGGAATCGTCAGCAGTGAACGAACGGACACGCGATGCTTTTAACCGTTATCGCGACACCTTGGCAGATGACAGGCGAGTATTGCTGGATCGTTATGAACTCAAGGACATCGCCATGAAAGTGGTCGGTGTTGGCAGTGTCGGTACGCGCTGCATGATTATGCTTATGATGGGTGGTGCAGAAGAACCGTTGTTTTTACAGGTCAAAGAAGCGCGTGTCTCGGTACTGGAACCCTACGCAGGACGCAGTGCCTATTCAAATCACGGCGAGCGCGTGGTGATGGGGCAACGGCTGATGCTGTCGGCAAGTGATATTTTTCTCGGTTGGGTTGAGAACAAAGCGGGCAATCATTTCTATATTCGACAACTGCGCGATATGAAACTCAAACCACTGGTCGAGCTGTTCACGCCCTCCGTTATGACTCAATACGCCGACTTGTGCGGCTGGGCATTGGCTCATGCTCATGCCCGTTCGGGTGATGCGGCAAAAATTGCGGGTTATCTGGGTAAAAAAGACGATTTCGACGAAGCACTGGCAGATTTTGCTGAAAGCTATGCCGACCAAAATGAACAGGATTATAAAGCCTTGCAACGCGCGGTTCAGCAAGGACGATTGGAGGCTTATATTGAGTGTTGAGGGGACGTAAGAAAGCCCGTTTTCATTGACGACTGCGCTGAACAGCGTTGTACCGTACAGGTCGTTTTGCTTTTGTGCTAGGTCAATAAAATAATAACGTTCAAGGAATTTTCAGCACGTTAACAGGCAGCAAGTTTCAATCTCGACCAAGTGCTGGAACAATTGCAAACGCCGCCAAGTAATTATCTAATTTACCAGCTGTGCCTGCCGTTCATCGGCAGGTGCGGTTTTTTTCATTTTTAAAAACTGAATATTGTCAAACACTGAAAGGACAACATAATGAAAACCAGTTCCGCCAACACCCGCGCTATCAATTTAGTGTTGATCTGTACTTTGGTACTCAGTCTGTTCACTGGCTGTGCAACTACAAATGATGTCAGCTCTCCAGCACGAACTAAACTGGGTACTATTCCCGCGTCGCATCCTGAACGGGGTTTAGGTACGCTAAAGGGGTATCTCGACCCTAAAACAGTGCCGAACAGTGTCGCTTTGATTCCACCACCGCCAGCCCCTGACTCGGCGGCGTTTGCCCACGATGAGGAAGTGGCGCGCAGCACGTTCCCTTTACGCAATACACCGCGCTTTGAGTTGGCAGTGTCTGATTATGATTTGAAAATTTCGAGCATGGTCAATACCTTTTCCTGTGCGATAAACGCGCAGATTACCGAAGCCAATGCCCCGTATTTGTACACGGTGTTACGCCGTGCTTTCACTGATATAGGAGTCTCAACCAGTGCGGCAAAGGATTACTACAACCGCCTGCGTCCTTTTCAGGTGAATCATGAACCTATCGGCGTTCCAGAAGCGCGTGCCTTTTTGGAGAAAAATCACTCCTATCCGTCAGGACACACGGCTATCGGCTGGGGCTTTGCACTTATCCTGACCGAGATTGCGCCAGAGCGCGCCAACGAATTGCTGGCACGCGGTCGGGCGTTTGGCGAGAGCCGCAATATCGTCAATCATCATTGGTTTAGTGATGTGGTGTGGGGGCGTTTTATGGGTGCGGGTACGGTTGCGCGATTGCACGCTGATCCGACATTCCGCGCCGATATGGATGCCGCCAGAGCTGAATTTGCGGCGATACGCGCTCAAGGTCTTGCACCGACACGCGATTGTAAAGCCGAAGCCGCCGCACTGGCACAAACCACACCCGCAATACTCGGCAATGAAGTCACTGCCATCAACATTTTGCTTGAGCCAGATGCCACCATGCAGCAGCACGCCGTTGCGGCTAATGCGCGTTTGCTGAAAGCCTATCCAAAAGGCTTTGCCTTGGATGCCTTGCACGCTCCCCATCTCACTCTGATACAACGCTACGTCCGCACGGCGGATCTCGATAAAGTCTACGCCGCCACTGGCAAGGTTTTAAGCAATAAAAACATCGCCGACTGGAAGTTAACGGCATTGAAATACTATTACATCCCCACTAAAGACATCGGTATTGCCGGCATTGTTGTCAAGCCGACTGCCGAGTTACTTAAGCTGCAACAGGAATTGATTGATGCAGTCGCGCCTTACACAGCGAATATAGGCACGGCTGCCGCGTTTGCAAGTACATCAAATGGTGCTGATATTCAATCGGGTCTGATGGACTATGTTGCCACCTTCGTACCGAAATATTCAGGTGAGCATTTTAATCCGCACGTCACGGTCGGGGTTGCGACTCAGGATTACTTAAAAGGCATACTGGCTAAGCCGTTTAAAAAGTTCACGTTTTCGCCTGCGTCCGTAGCTATTTATCAACTGGGCAGCTACGGAACAGCGATGAAAAAACTCAACGCGTGGGAGTTGACGCACTGAGCTTGCTATCGCTAAAGCGGTATAAACTGAGGGGAAAGTGTTTGAATGGGAGTTCAAGCCCCGTAATCCGTCAGTTGCCAGACCTGCGAGGTTTTAAAAACCTCGCAGGTCTTTACTGCACATTTCAGGTGAACAAAAATCCTGCCTACAGCTTACAAGGAAAAGATTATGCCCTTTACAATGAAAAATTTCGTTTTCCGGTCAGGCGTTTATAACGCAGGTCTTGCGGTCGTCCTGTTGTTCCCGCCGTTATATCAAGGGGTGGGCATGAATATCTGTAATCCTGTCTGGGGTTGGCTGATTGCCGGTTTTTTGGCTTTTACCAGTGCAGTATTGATTTTATCGTCCCGTGATTTACGCCGCCGCGCTACTTTTGTCTATTGGGAATCACTGTTACGCTATATTGCCGCGCTGGTGCTTATTCCAGCGGGACTGTTCGGTGATGCGGGGCTGATTACCGTACCGTTAGGTTTGGGTGATTTAGCCATCGGGCTGGTGTATATGTTCGGTCTGACTAAAGAATTAGGAATATCTCATCGCGCGTTACTTTGTGATCGTGTTGATTAAAGCCAACGAGGACTCTCTAAATGAAATTATTTGTTATTTTGAAGCATGAGTTGCGGCTTATGGTTCCGCCGACTATCTTTTTTTTTATTGCTTTCATGCTGATTACCGTGACGCAACGGCTGATTCTCCGCGAATATCATGTTCCGTTCACAGGATTTGCATCAGCGGCGATTGGCGCACTTTTAGTCGGTAAGGTTGTGCTGATTACTGATAATCTGTCCTTTATCAATAAGTTTCCCGATTACCCGCTGATTTATAATATTGTTTGGAAAAGCAGTATTTATTTCATCGCTTCCCTATTATTTCGTTATGGTGAACACCTTATTGAATTTTTGCACAAACATGAAGATTTTATGGCTGCCAACCAGCATTTGTGGGATGAAATCATCTGGCCGCATTTTTGGTTGGTGCAGATGTGGCTGGTAGTGTTGTTCTTTCTTTACTGCACGATACGAGAGTTGGTTCGAGCCATTGGTAGAGAGGAAATCATACGTCTGTTTTTCGGCATAAGAGCGGGTAACAATTAGCATAAAACATATCTAAAAGCAGAGTCCGCAAAACATCCTGAATGGAAAAATACAGATGTTATGAGCGGTGTAATGATGACAAAAGACTGGAAACGGATTTTTTTGCGAGAAATAAACTATGTACGGTGGGCGGGCTTTTTGCCCGCCGCTTTTATCAACGGTTGGCAAGGGGGTGATTGACTTATATATTTTGGAGTTGCGTCGGGAGTCAAACAGCTTCAGCTATTTCCCGAAAAATAACTGAAGCTATTGGACTTCTGTCATTTAATAACAGTAGACAATGATGAATAGAATGAAAAATAATAAATCTCTTTTTTTAATTTTGGAGTAAATGTGAAAATCAATAAACAAACAATAAAACAGCAATCTGTCAATCTGGCGTTGTCATTATGTGTAGTAGGTGCTATTTCTGGATGCTCGACTATTCAATCAGCGAGTAATGATATTAAGTCAGAAGTATTAAAGCCCGCGCCTGACGCAGGTTTTATCGAAAATCCTGAGAGACAATCGAAAGTAGCCTATTTACCATTTCAAAAAGTGTGGATTGATCCTAATTTTAATAAAAGCCAATATCAAGAGTTGGTGGTCGCACCTGTCAACACGCAGTACATGATGAAAATGGACTGGCTGCATGAAATGAGTTCGGCAAATTGGTTTGGTGATGTTAAAAAAGATATTGATGATCTTGCCGTGTATTTTCGTAATCAGATTATTCAAGAATTCAGAAACGATCCTAATCACCGTTTCACCGTTATTGAAACTATTCAGCAACACACAAAACCTGCGTTGCGTTTAGAAATCGCGCTGATTGAGATTGACCCGTCAACACCTGTATTGCACGCAGCAGGTTGGGCGGTCGCAGGCGGCAGTACTGCTGCGGGTGTTATCAATCAACGTAAAGCTGCATTTGAAGCGCGTCTGCGTGATATGCAAACCAATAAAATAGTGGCAACATTTGCAGATCGCAATATGCAGGATGTCGGCCCTATTGATATGACACGCATGACGTGGTACGGCCCTGCTAAAGGAATTATGGATAATTGGGCGAAAGAGTTTGTCAAAGTCGCTAACCGTAAACCGGGTGAAGTCGTTGCTGCGCCCATTCCATTTACATTAAAACCCTTCTAAATCGACACTCGGAGTCCAAAATATGTTTTGGACTCCAGTTCATCTATTGTCGATGCGCGGCAAAATTCATAGACAATTATTGTAAACAAAATGTTTTTGGATAGTTCTGTAATGTGCGGCTTGGAGTCGGATGATTTTAAAATAATGGAGAAATTATATTGAACGTTATCAAGTGGTCGCTGTTGGTATTGACAGTGGTGCTGACAACACTCTGGTCTGTATCGGCGATTTATTTCGGTGATTCCCATACAGATGCCATACAAATAATCATAGCATCAATGGTTGGCTTGCTGGGTTTGGCAACCTTAATCAGCTTGGGGTTTGTCAAGTGGCGTAAACGTTTTTTAATCACCTATACCGTTGTATTTGCAGTGGTGGTAAGCGTCTGGTGCTTAGCCGTGCAACCGTCTAACGAACGGCAATGGCAAGCGGATCTTGCCATATTACCTTATGCCACTATCGACGGTGATTTGGTTACAGTTCACAATATTCGTAATATGGATTACCGCAGTGAATTTGATTATACCCCTGCTTATTACGACAAAACCTTTGATTTGAATAAACTGAAAGGGGTCGATTTGTTCGCCGTGTATTGGATGGGGCCTGCGATTGCTCACACCATTATGAGTTTTAATTTTGGTGACAATAATCATCTGGCGGTGTCCATCGAAGCCCGCAAAGAGTTGGGCGAAGGCTATTCGACCATTAAAGGATTTTTTCGCCAGTACGAACTGACTTATATTGTCGCCGATGAACGGGATGTGATTCGCTTGCGTACCAATTATCGTAAAGACCCCATTGAAAACGTCTATTTATACCCGCTGCATCCGCCTAAAGAAAATCTACGGCGTTTGTTTTTAGAATACCTAAAACAAATCAATGAGCTGCATGAAAAACCAGCGTTTTATAATACCTTGCTGGACAACTGCACCACGGCTATCTGGTTTAATACCCGTGTGAATCCAACGCATTTACCGTTTTCGTGGAAAATTTTGTTGAGCGGTTATGTGCCTGAGTATATTTATGAATCAGGCGGATTAAATACACACATTCCATTTGAACAATTGCAACAACAAGCTCATATTAATTCAGTCGCCAAGACGCTTGATAAATCGCCCGATTTCTCGCAGGGTATTCGTGCGGCTGTTGAGAAAACCCAGTGAAAATGACAGATAGCATAAGTTGTTTGCAAAAAGTCGGCAGGTACAACACCTCAAACCTGCGAGGTCTTTAAGACCTCGCAGGTTTATTTATGCCGTAGAACTTATTTGTATGAACTTATCATTTAATAATAACGTAGTATTTTTGCCATAATCTTCACTATCAGCGACAACCTATTGGAATAAAAGCATGAATAATCACTCTAAAAAATTCATTGTAAAAACTCGATGGCTGTTGTCATCGCTATCAATTGCGATACTGTTATCGGGTTGCAGCAGTATTGGCAAAGGCGCGATGGAAGCCTTTCTGGAGAAGTCCGAAAATGAAGATACGCGGCAGTGCAAGGTGTGGGGGCAGCCCTTTAAAGGCATTGAAGCAGAGCTGGCGAACAAAAATAAACACACCAAAGTGTTGTTTGTGCATGGTGTCGGCGATCACATTCCCGGCTATACCACTGAATTTTTAGAAAAATTAGCCAAAGATTTAAACTTGAATGCGCGTTCAATAGAGCAGAAAAATATTGAGCTGAACGCGCCGTTGCTACCCGATAAAAATTTGGGTAATTTGCGTGTCACCCATTTACTCAATGAGCAAAACGGGCAGGAACTGACGTTTTATGAACTAACGTGGTCGGAAATCACCCGCCCAGAAAAGAAAATGCTGGCATTCGATACGTCGGGCGACTACGATTTTCGCCGTGCTAAAATCAACGGATTATTGAAGAAATTCAGTAATGACGCTGGAGCTGACCCTGTTATTTATGCGGGAGAAAGCAGAACACCTATTTTAATGGCATTTGCACAGTCAATCTGCTGGATGATAACAGGGGATTTTCAAGGCTTACCCAAAAGCGGTAAACAAATGTGCAATGGTTTGAATGATGAGGCGATTGAATATATCAACAGAGATAACTATGTCTTTATTTCTCACAGTTTAGGCAGTCGCATTGTGACAGATGGTTTGGATCGGCTGGTTGGAATGCTGGCACATCCTGAAAAATACACCGCAGGTAATCAAAAAATCATGATGACCGGCAAATCAATTGAAGCTCTGCAAAACAAGCGCATTCCTATCTATATGCTGTCCAACCAGCTGCCTATGTTGCAATTAGGACGCAAGCCTCCTGAAGTGGCGGGACAAGATGCCAGTTATTGTGAGGCAAACGGGGCGAATTATAAAAAACGTATGTTCAAAGAAACCGACATCGTTGCCTTTAGCGATCCCAATGATTTGTTAAGTTATGCCATACCGCAGGAATTTGCAGAAAAATACATTGATTCCAGACTCTGTGCCAACATCACCAATGTCAATATCAATATCGCCAAAGTCATGGATGCTTTCGGGTTGGCGGATTTGGCAAATCCAATGGCGGCTCACGTTGGTTATGATACCGATGACAGGGTAGTTGCGTTGATTGCCCAAGGGATCGGCACTAAAAGCGAAGCACCGCTGATAAAACAACGTTGTGAATTTACCAAAGAAGTGCAATAGTTTTACAACATCGATTACTGCTTGGCAGTCAATAAATCTGTTAGACAGTACGCCGTTTTTGCTAGGGATAGTCATTTGGCGTTGCGTCACAGAAAATGAGCTTTTACGCAGCGCGTGGAAGCTGGATAAATTAAGTCATACTTGGAGTTATCATGAAAATTTTATTAATACTGGCGTGCGTGTTTTTTACCTCAGGTGCGTATGCGGCAGGCTGTGCGACAAACGCACGCGGCAAAACAGTATGCGCTAATGCCAATACAGGTAATGCGGTAGGGTACAATGCCAATACGGGTACTGCTGTAAAAGCAGAAACTAATGCAGGCGGTGTGACTCACACGCAAACCAGTCGCGGCGGTGAGGCGTACACTAAAAACGGCAAGGGCGTTGCGCAAGGACCGGGTGGTACGACGTGCGTAAGAACTGCGCGTAATCAAGGCTGTAGGTAAGTCCCTATTTTCAACTATTTATTTGACCGGCATGAGCAACAACAGCCGTGTTGCTCATGTTTTTATTGCGTTTTAAATCCTCACGCCGTGCGGGGTGGTCGAAAAATATCGACTTTCCCATAAGATATACCCCCTTTCAGTTAAAATACCCCCAACCCCAAAGCCTCTCACGGATTCACAATGACACGCCGCAAAATGCCCAAGCAAGCACCGTATAAATCTCGTTCAGATGTGCATATAAAACCGCAATCGGCAATTAAACGCTGGTCTTTTCTGCTTCTTGCCGTTTGCCTGTCAGTGGCAGTCATGGTGGGCATTTACTTGTTTCTACCGACATTAAACACGCCGCCGTCTCAATCAGCCGTCAGTACAGAAGAGCCATTGCCAACCCAAGAAGCGGTTAAACCGTCTGTTGAGCCTGCCCCCGCAGCGGCGAGTTATGTGGGTGCGGCAAGTTGCAAAGATTGTCATCAAGCTGAATTTCAGGCGTGGCAGGGTTCACACCACCAGTTAGCCATGCAGGAAGCCGATGAACAAACCGTACTGGGTAATTTTAATAATGCCAAGTTCAACTATCACGGTATTGTCTCCACGTTCTTCAAACGTGACGGTAAATTCATGGTACGCACCGATGGCAAAGACGGTAAGTTGACGGATTATCCCATTAAATACACCTTCGGCGTGACCCCGTTACAACAATATCTCATTGAATTTGACGGTGGGCGTTATCAGGCTCTCAGTATTGCGTGGGACAGCCGCCCCAAAGCCGACGGCGGGCAGAAGTGGTTTCATTTGTATCCCAATGAAAAAATAAATCACAACGACCAATTACACTGGACGAAACGCTATCAAAACTGGAATATGGAATGCGCCGAATGCCATTCTACCCATTTGCAAAAAGGCTACGACGCGGCAACCGACAGCTATAAAACCACGTTCAGCGACATCAATGTCGCCTGTGAATCCTGTCACGGTGCGGCATCCAAACATCTTAAATGGGCAGAACACGCCCAGCCGCTGTATTCCGACGATAAAGGATTTACTACCAAGCTGCAAAGCAACTGGAACACCGCGTGGCAGTTTGCCGATAATCATGACGGCATCGCGCACCGTGACCAACTGGCGGACGACTCGCTGATGAATACTTGCTGGGCGTGTCATGCGCGCCGTTTGCCGCTGGTTGAAAACAGTCCACCCAGTGTGCCGCTGGAAGATACGCATAAGCCCTCATTGTTGACGCAACCGACCTATCATGCCGATGGGCAACAGCGCGATGAAGATTACACTTGGGGTTCATTTCGCCAGAGCAAAATGTTTCAGCAAGGCGTAACCTGCATGGATTGCCATGAGCCGCATTCGCTTAAACTCCGCGCTGAAGGTAACGCGCTGTGTACCCGTTGCCATAATGCCGAGAAATTCGACACTGAACAACACCACAACCACAAAGCCGATTCCAAAGGCGCGGCGTGTATGGATTGCCATGCACCTGAGCAGACTTATATGGTGAATGACGGACGGCACGATCACAGTTTCCGTGTGCCGCGACCTGACTTATCTGAATCGTTAGGCAGTCCGAACGCCTGTACGCAATGCCACCAAAACCGTAAACCCGAATGGGCAGTCAGTGCGATGGATAAGTGGTATGGCAACGGCTGGCGTGAGCGTCCGCATTACGGTACGACCTTGCACGCAGGGGTCACTGACGGCATTAAAGCCCTACCGTCACTGCTTGAACTGGCGCAAAATTCAGCGACTCCTGCCATAGTACGCGCCACCGCTGTCACGCTGATTAAGCCGATGATGAATCCAGACTTGCTCATTTTTGCACGGCAACAATTACAGGATACCGACCCGTCGGTGCGCATTGCAGGGCTGGGGCTGATTGAATCGGTTGATGCCATTAATCGCAGTTTGTCCGCATCGCCGTTACTGGATGATTCGGTGCGCGGAGTACGCATTGAAGCCGCGCGGGTGCTTGCCGATATACCCGACGACCAACTTGCTGCCGATAGGGTTGAGAGCCGTAATAAAGCGATGCAGGAATACAGGGAGGCAATGCAGCTCAATGCCGATTGGCCGGCAGAAAACACTAATCTGGGTAATGTGTATTTGCGGCAGGGCAAAATTGACGAAGCGATTACCGCGTATCAACGCGCTCTGACCTTAGATCCAAAGTTTGTCGGTGCGACTATCAATCTCGCCGATGCTTATCGTCAGCAACAGCGTGATGATGAAGGCGAAAAACAGTTACGCCAAGGCTTGGCGTTAAGTCCCGAAGCGGCAGATTTACACCACGCGCTGGGCTTGCTGTTGGTGCGCAAGGGTGATAAAACGGCGGCATTATCCGAACTTGCCAAAGCAGCCAAGCTCGCGCCCGATGATGCGCGTTATGCCTATGTGTACGCTATCGCCCTGAATTCAGCAGGCAAGCAACATAAAGCCTTGACGGTATTAAAAGCCGCCAATAAGCGGCAACCCAATAACCTGCAACTACTCAGCGCGTTGATTTCCATGCACCGCGAGGCAGGTGATAACAAAGCCGCATTGGTTTATGCCCGCAAAGCGGCTGAGGCATTGCCTGATAATAAAGAAATAGCGCAGTTGATTATGGAATTAGAGAGAGGAAATTAACGCTAGCGACGTTGGGTTGCCAAAAAACGGCAACCCAATTTATAACTCCAACTCCTGCCATTGCTTATCACGCAATATCTGCAAGGGCTGATAATGGCTTTTATACGCCATTTTCTGACAGGCTTGAATCCAGAAACCCAGATACAAAAAGTCTTTACGTTGTTGTTTAGCGTAGTCAATTTGCCACAACACCGCATACACACCTAAGCTGTAACTGGAAAATCTGGGGTCAAAAAAAGTGTAAACCGCCGATAAAGCGTTATCCAGTTGATCGACGATGGCAACTCCTGCCAATTCATTATCAATTGAGAATTCAACAAACACCGTGTCACACCACGAACTGCCGAGAAAATCAATATAATCCTCAGGGCTGGACTCCGCCATACTGCCGCCTGTATGGCGTGTTTGCTGGTAACGGACATACAAATCGTAATGTGCCTGTTCAAATACAGCGGGTTTGATAACAGCGGTCGTGCGGCTGTTGTTACGCCAACAGCGTTGTTGACTGCGGTTGGGTTTGAATTGTTGAACTGCTAATCTGGCAGGAATACACGCTGCGCAGTGCGGGCAATGCGGTACATACACTTCATCACCGCTACGCCGAAAACCCTGCGCAATCAGCTGAGTATAAATCGACGTAGTAAGCGGGTATGACGGATGCACAAATACCGATTGGCTCTGCTCATCGTCAAGATAGCTGCAAGGATGCGTCGGGGTTAAAACCAGCGGTATTGAAATCATCATCACTGCCACGCAATCGGGGAGACGGGGAGGGGACAGTATTGCTTGAGGAGCTTTACAAATAAGCGGCGGTTAATTTCTTCAGCTCCTAAACTTTCTAAATGGCGGGTATGTACCTGACAATCAATCAGTTGATAGCCCCAGTTTGTCAGTTGCCCAACCAGACTGACAAAGCCAACTTTAGACGCATCGGTTTTAGTGTGGAACATGGATTCTCCAAAAAATACCTGACCCAATGCCACGCCATACAAACCGCCGACTAATTCATTGTTACACCACACTTCCACCGAATGTGCGTAGCCTTGGTGATGTAAATTAATATACGCCTGATTGATGTCGGTGGTTATCCACGTTCCTTCGCTGTCTTTGCGCGGCTCTGCACAAGCGGTAATGACTTGCTCAAAGGCTTTATCAAAGGTAACGCTGAAAATATTTTTACGCATGGTTTTAGCAAGACTGCGTGACACGATAAGTTTATCGGGAAATAACACCAAACGCGGATCAGGCGACCACCATAAAATCGGTTCGTCTGGATTGTACCAAGGAAAAATCCCACGCTGATAAGCGTTCAGTAAGCGTTCCGTTGACAAACATCCGCCTACCGCTAATAAGCCATCGGGTTCACGCAAGGCTAAATAAAGCGGCGGGAATGCTTGTGTAGGATTATCGGGGTCGAGAAGGGTTAGTTGCATGGTTTTTTAATATTCTCGTTTTACGCGCGGCGTTGCGTAACAGACCGCCGCGCGGTCTGTATGAATTCCCACGCAGCGCGTGGGAACTAGGTAAACCCCGATTAAACCAATTCATCCAAAAATTTTTCCGCATCCAACGCCGCCATACAACCTGCACCTGCTGAGGTAATGGCTTGTTTATACACGGAATCCATCACGTCACCAGCGGCGAATACACCGACCACGCTGGTCGCAGTCGCATTGCCATGAATACCGCTGTTCACTTTAATATAGCCGTGATCCATGTCTAACTGACCTTCAAAAATCGAAGTGTTAGGGGTATGACCAATGGCAATAAATACGCCGTGTACTTCAAGGTCTTTGGTTGTGCCGTCTTGGGCATTTTTAATACGCAAACCAGTTACGCCCATATCATCACCCAGCACTTCATCAAGTTCAGCGTTCCATTCAATAATCACGTTGCCTGTTTTGGATTTTTCAATCAGTTTGTCAGACAAAATTTTCTCAGAACGGAATTTATCGCGTCTATGTACGACGGTGACAGTGGAGGCGATATTGGCTAAATACAAGGCTTCTTCAACCGCCGTATTACCGCCGCCAATCACTGCGACAGGTTTGTTACGATAGAAAAAACCGTCACAAGTGGCACAGGCGGATACACCTTTGCCTTTGAAGGCTTCTTCAGAATCCAGACCCAAATAACGTGCCGATGCACCTGTGGCAATAATCAGCGCGTCACAGGTATAAGTGCCTGAATCGCCTGTCAAGGTAAACGGACGTTTGGATAAATCGGTGGTGTGAATGTGGTCGAAAATAATTTCGGTATTAAAACGCTCAGCGTGTAAGCGCATTCTTTCCATTAAATCAGGGCCTTGTAAGCCTTCGACATCCCCCGGCCAGTTATCCACTTCGGTGGTGGTGGTTAATTGTCCGCCTTGCTGCATTCCTGTAATCATCACAGGATTAAGATTGGCACGCGCGGCATAGACAGCGGCAGTGTAACCCGCAGGGCCCGAACCCAGAATTAATAAACGGCAATGTTTGGTGTTACTCATGAATAAGTCCTCTGTGATTTTTGAATGGGTATTGGTCTCGCTGTCATTAAAATACGATGACTGAGACCTGCGAGGTTTTTAAAACCTCGCAGGTCTTGCGCTTGTGCAGGAGACTAAGATGGGTAAATTATGGCGGTAAACCCGCAACAGGTAAACGTTATTTTTCCGCTAATCGCTGTTGCCACACCGCGATTTTTGCCTGTAATTCCGCTAGATTAAGCGTGGTTAATTGGCGGTTGTGCAGTAACCGCCGTCCTGCCACCCAGACATCGGTGACTTGTTGACGACTTGCCGCATAGACGATATGCGAGACAGGGCAGTATAACGGTTGAGTTTCCAATTGATTCAAATCAATTGCAATGACATCGGCGGCTTTACCGATACGCAATGAACCTATTTCATCTGCTAGACCTAAGGCTTGCGCGCCGTTAATGGTTGCCATGCGTAACGCGGTCATCGCGGATACTGCGCTGGCATCGTTCGCCACCGCTTTGCCTAGTAATGCGGCGGTGCGCATTTCGCCGAACATATCCAAATCATTATTACTCGCCGCGCCATCTGTGCCTAAGGCGACGTTCACACCTGCATCCAAACATTTCGCCACAGGGCAAAAACCGCTTGCCAGTTTTAAATTGGATTCAGGGCAATGCACGACCGTCGCGCCTGCGTCGGCTAATAACGTAATTTCTGCATCAGTTAATTGTGTGGCATGAACGGCAACTAACAAGGAATTGACTAATCCTAATTCCTGCAAGCGTTGCAAAGGACGTTTGCCTGTTTGTTCCACGGCTTGGTCAATTTCATGCGCAGTTTCGTGGACATGAATATGCACAGGGCGTTGTAGCTCTTGCGCATACGCGGCAATTTTCTGTAAGGGTGCATCCGATACTGTGTAAGGTGCGTGGGGTGCAAAGGCGACGGTGCAGAGTGTGGAATCACGCAGTTGTTCAGTCAGGGTTAAGCCTTTGCTGAGATACTCATCGCTGTCGTTTGCCCAGACGGTGGGAAAATCTATGACAATCAAGCCTACGGTGGCGCGGATGCCCGCCTGTTGTGCTTGTTGTGCGGCGATGTTCGGGAAAAAATACATATCGTTGAAACAGGTCGTGCCGCCGCGCAGCATTTCTGCAATGGCTAAATCCGTACCGTCTTTAACAAATGCTTCACTCATCCATTGGTGTTCCAGCGGCCAGATATGATGTTGCAGCCAGTCCATTAACGGTAAATCATCGGCAATACCGCGCATTAAACTCATGGCGGCGTGAGTATGGCTGTTAATCAAGCCGGGTAATAAGACATGATTTTCTAGGTTTTCGACCACCGTGCCTTGATAACGCTGTTTCGCCAATTCAGTGGGCAATAAATCACAGATTATACCGTTGTGAATGGCTAAGCTGTGGCGTTCTAGTGTGTCGAATGGCGGTTCTACGGGTATAATCCAGCCAGCGTGTATGAGTGTATCAACTATCATGGTGAGTTCCTGTGGTGAGTTGCAATGATTATAACTTTTTAGTAATAGGTTTAAATAAACAATGACAAAACAACAGAAAGAAACAGTACAGGCCTTGCAGTGGACGGGGGACGCACTGAAAGTATTGGATCAGCGTCGATTGCCTGAACACATTGTCTATGATGATTGCAAAGATGCGAACGATGTTGCCAATGCGATTATCAGTATGCGGGTGCGCGGTGCGCCTGCTATCGGTATTGCCGCCGCTTACGGCGTGGTGTTATCGGTGCGCAAGCATTATGCGCAGTCGAATCACTGGCGACAAAAAGTGGTGGCTGATATTGATTTACTGGCAAAATCCCGCCCCACTGCGGTGAATTTATTCTGGGCATTGGATCAAATGAAAGTGACCTTGGCTCAGCAATCCATTAATCCATTAGAAGGCATTTTAGCCTGTGCGGAAAAAATTCACGCTGAAGACATCGCTGCCAATCATAAAATGGGCGAGTTGGGCGCGGATTTATTGACAGGGTCAAAAGGCGTATTAACGCATTGCAATACGGGCGCGTTGGCAACAGGCGGTTACGGTACTGCTCTGGGCGTGATTCGTAGCGCGTATCGCCGCCAGCCGCTGAATGTTTTTGCCGATGAAACCCGTCCGTGGTTACAAGGCACGCGCCTGACCGCATGGGAGTTGTCTCAAGAAGGCATTCCTGTGACGCTGATAGCCGATTCTGCCGCCGCGTGGCTGATGAAAACAGGCGCGGTTGATTGGATTGTGGTCGGTGCGGATCGCATTACTGCCAATGGTGATGTGGCTAATAAAATCGGTACTTATTCCTTGGCGGTATTAGCCAAAGAACACGGTGTGAAATTAATGGTGGTCGCGCCTATGAGTACCATAGATTGGGGTATCAACCAAGGCGATCAAATCAAAATTGAAGAACGCAATCCGCGTGAACTATTACCTGATTGCTATCTGGAAGAAGATTCGGTCGTGAGTGCGTGGAATCCCGTGTTTGATGTTACCCCTGTAGAACTTATCAGCGCGATAGTCACCGAGCGTGGTGTCGTATTAAACCCCGCCACAGGACAAGGGGTAAGGGGGCTGAAATGATTTTGCTGAAAAAAGCCAATAATCCGCTGCTGGCGGTTGGTTTTTTACTGAAAGGCGTTAAATTGCTGACCAATCCGACACTGCGCGGTTTTGTGATTATTCCGATACTCATCAACATCGTGCTGTATAGCATCGTGTTGGCACTGGGTTATTACTATGTCGATGAACTCATTACGCAAGCGATTCCCAGCTGGTTGCATTGGTTGAACTGGATACTATGGCCGCTGTTTTTTATCAGCTTTTTTGTACTGAGTTTTTTCAGCTTCACCGTATTAGCCAATCTGATTGCCTCGCCGTTTTATGGCTTGCTTGCGGCTAGAACGCAGTCACTCATCAGCGGTGAAGTACAAGTGGTTGAACAGCCGCTTTCTCAAGTGCTGATTGCCGAAGCCAAACGGGTGCTGTACATCATCACGCGGATGCTGCCGTTACTGGTGTTGTTCCTGATTCCCGTGATTAATGTCATCGCTTCGTTTGTACTGGCGATATTCGGCGCGTGGTGTCTGGCAATGGAATACATGGCATATCCGCTGGAAAATGAAGGCTTGCTGTTCGCCGAGCAGAAAGAACTGCTGAAAAGTGTGCGTTTAGGTGCGCTCAGTTTTGGCGGACTCACCATGCTGGGATTAACACTGCCCGTGTTAAACATTATTATCGCGCCCGCTGCGGTCATCGGTGCAACGCTGTATCTGCATGAACTGCGTGAAAAACCCGAAGAAACCAGTAGTAATCAGTAAAGGCACGAAAACATTATGTGTTTTTGTGGTTAAAAACGTAGTAGTCAGTCCATTTTATTCTGACGTGCGCCATAAAGACCTCGCAGGTCTAGCAACGTAACCCGCCATAACTAAACTGATGGTGTAGTCGTCTGTGGCAAGCAGATGTCCATTGAATATCCAAAACACCTTGTCCGCTACCGTGCGTAGTAGGGCAGGGTTGTTGTTATTTGCTGAGATAGAGTAGTATGAATATTTTTCAAAGCCCCATATTTATTACCCCATTATGAATATAAATCGCGTTGCTAAGTCCTTGTTAATCGGCTTGATTTTTTTACCCTGTACAGTGCTGAGCAATACGCTGGAACAGCAACGCAGTGATTTTTTACAGGCAGAGCAGGCGGTGACTCAGGGTAATGAACCTGTGTTTTTACAGCTATCGACAGGTTTGATGGATTATCCGCTGTATCCGTATTTACAGTATCAGTGGCTGAATAATCATTTAGCTGATACGGACAAAATCACCGCGTTTTTAGCCAATTATAAAGACAGTCGTTACGCGCAATTACTCCGTGCTAAATGGCTGGATTACCTTGCGGGTCAACAACGCTGGAATGAGTTTCTGCAAAACTACCAGCCCACCGATAACACTGCGTTGGCGTGTCAGTTTCAGTGGGCAAATTATCAGGCTGGTGCGGCAACACCCGCATTGAATGAAGCCAAACGTTTATGGGCGACGGGCGAGAGCTTGCCGCGTGAATGCGATCCGCTGTTATCGGCGTTACTGGCATCGCCTGTGATGACTCCTGAACTTATCTGGCAACGGTTTGAATTGGCGTTGAAAAAAGACGATGTTTCCTTAGCAACCCATATTCAACGCTTAATGCCTAAAGTCGATCAAAGCATTGCCGATGTCTGGTTACAAGTACATAAAAATCCTGCGTTAATGCAAAACAGCAGTTTCTGGCAACCCGCAATGGGGCGATTATTCGCTCACGGTGTGCTGAGAATGGCAAAATCAAATCTGGATGGTGCGCTTGCCCTGTGGGATAACAATAAATCAGCGGTTAATCCAGACTATGATGCAGCGCAGCAAGTAGAGCGCGGGCTTGCGCTCGGACTGGCGCGTAATCGTGATGTGCGTGCCTACGAGCGTTTTAATCGCATATCCAACACCGATGAAGAAGTCAGAGAGTGGAAAATCCGCGCCGCGTTGCTGGAACAAAACTGGCAGCACGTCAGCAGTGCGTTGGCAGGTTTGACCCCCGCAGAACAGCAGCAACCCAAATGGCAATACTGGCAGGCGCGCGCCTTGGCAGAAACGGGCAACGAACCACAAGCGCAGATGCTGTTCAATAAACTGGCACTAGACCGCAGTTTTTATGGTTTTTTAGCCGCCGATATGGTGAATCAACCGTATCAAGCTACCGACAAGCCCGTGTTGTTAATGGGCAATGAATTAGCCGCCTTAGCCGATGAAGCTGATTTTAAAGTGGCGCAGGAACTGGATTTTTTGCATCGCACTCTGGAAGCCAAACGCCAATGGACATTCGCCACTAAAAAATTATCCAAAGAACGTTTATTGGTCGCCGCCAAATTAGCGCAAAGCTGGCACTGGGATCAGATAGCCATTATCACACTGGTACAGGCGGATTATTGGGATGATTTAGCATTGCGTTTTCCTGTCACCTACACCAGTCAGGTGCAGAGCAATGCCGACTTACAACAGCTTGACCCTGCGCTGGTATTCGGTTTGATGCGTCAGGAAAGTATGCTCGATAAAAACGCGGAATCGCCTGTTGGTGCGCGTGGTTTAATGCAAATCATGCCCGAAACAGGACGACAAATCGCGCGTAAACTCAATGAACCGTGGCAAAGTGCCAGTAGCTTATTTGAGCCTGACACCAATATAAAATACGGCACGTTTTACTATAAACAAATGCTGAATCGCTTTAACGGCAACTTTGCTTTGGCGGCTGCCGCTTATAACGCAGGGCCGAATCGCGTCGATAAATGGTTGCCCAGCGGACAATGGATGCCTGCCGATATATGGATAGAAACTATTCCCTTCAAAGAAACCAGAAAATATGTGACTTCCGTGCTGTCCTACGCCATGATTTATTCGCAACGTCTGCAACAGAACACCCTGAAAATAAAAAATTTACTGCCCAATGTACAATCGGGCTAAAAATTGAGCTGATTTTTTTCAGTGTCTGTTAGATAATACCGAGTTCTAAAATAAGAATAATGACTAAGGGTCAGATACGAGTATGGAGAAGCAGCATAGTTTTACGCGCGAAGAGTTATTAAAGTCTGGTAGAGGGGAACTATACGGGCCGAAAAACGCGCAGTTACCGCTACCCAATATGCTAATGATGGATAGAATTACCCTGATTACCGATGAAGGCGGTACTTATGGTAAGGGTGAAATTATTGCTGAATTGGATATTACCCCCGATTTATGGTTTTTTGACTGTCATTTTCAGGGCGATCCTGTGATGCCGGGTTGTCTGGGCTTGGATGCCATGTGGCAATTAGTCGGTTTTTATTTGTGCTGGATGGGTGGGCCGGGTAAAGGTCGCGCATTAGGTGTCGGTGAAGTTAAATTTACTGGGCAAGTGTTACCGACTGCGAAAAAAGTCACCTACCGCGTCAATTTAAAACGTCTCATCATGCGCAAACTGGTCATGGGTATTGCCGATGCTACGATGGAAGTCGATGGCAAAGTGATTTACGAAGCAACGGATTTGCGCGTGGGTTTATTTACATCTACAGCCGATTTTTGAGGACTCAACCATGAAAAGAGTGGTAGTAACAGGTTTAGGCATTGTTTCTAGCATAGGTAATAATCGCGATGAAGTGGTTGATGCCTTAAAACAAGGTCGCTCAGGCATTAGTTTTGCCGAAGATTATGCTGAATTAGGCTTTCGCAGTCAGGTGCGTGGCGCAATCAATATTGATTTAGATAGCTTTATCGACCGTAAAATCAAGCGATTTATGGGTGATGGCGCGGCGTTTAATTACATCGCTATGCAGCAAGCCATTGACGATTCTGGTTTAGCTGAATCTGATATTTCTAATTTCAGAACGGGATTGGTGATGGGTTCAGGCGGGCCTTCCACATCAAACATCGTTGAAGCGGCGGATATTTTACGCTCTAAAGGCGTTAAAAAAGTCGGGCCTTACATGGTGCCGCGCACCATGTCCAGCACCAACACCGCGTGTTTGGCAACCCCGTTTAAAATTAAAGGTGTGAATTATTCCATTACCTCGGCGTGTGCCACCAGTGCGCACTGTATCGGTCATGCAATGGAACTCATACAAATGGGTAAGCAAGACGTAGTATTTGCAGGTGGCGGCGAAGAAGAACATTGGTCACTGTCGGTATTGTTTGATGCAATGGGTGCAATGTCATCCAAATACAACGACACCCCCACCACAGCCTCCAGAGCGTATGATGAAACTCGCGACGGTTTTGTGATTTCAGGCGGCGGCGGAGTGTTAGTCATCGAAGAACTGGAACACGCACTGGCTCGCGGCGCGAAAATCTACGCCGAACTCACAGGTTACGGCGCGACTTCTGACGGCTACGACATGGTACAACCCTCAGGTGAAGGCGCGGTACGTTGTATGCAGCAGGCAATGGCAACCGTGAACGGTAAAATCGACTACATCAACGCACACGGCACCAGCACCCCCGTCGGTGATACTAGAGAATTAGAAGCTCTGCGTACCGTATTCGGTGCAGGCAATGTGCCTTGGGTCAGCTCAACCAAATCATTAACAGGTCACGCCTTAGGCGCGGCAGGTGTCAACGAAGCCATTTATTCGTTGCTAATGATGGAAGAAAATTTCCTCAGTGCCTCAGCCAACATCACCCAACTGGACGAAGGCGCGGCAGGTATCCCTATCGTCCGCGAACGTCAAGACAACATCACCCTCAACACCATCATGTCCAATAGCTTTGGTTTCGGCGGCACCAACGCCACGCTGATTTTCCAACGTTATAACGGCTAATTCTCTATCGTTTGGGTTGCCGCTCTTGGCAACCCAACAAACACAACTGGATTTTTGTCATGACGCAATTACTTGAAAAAGCCTTTTCAGAAGCTTCTACATTGCCCGAAATCCAGCAAAATATATTAGCAAGATGGATTATTGACGAACTGTTAGCAGAAAAAAAATGGGATGTCCTTTTTTCTGAAACAGAAGACGAACTAGCCGCCTTAGCTGATGAAGCATTAAGTGAATATGAACAAGGTAAAACCCAAATTTTAAATTTGGATAACTTGTGATTTCACGCACAACTGAAAAGTTTAGAGCATTATTTATTCTTTTGCCTGAGACCATTAAAGCGCAAGCAAAAGAAGCCTATCAGCAGTTCAAAAAAGACCCTTACCATCCAAGCCTACAGTTTAAGCGAGTTCATTCCAATAAACCCATTTACTCCGTCAGAGTTAATATTGATTACCGTGCAGTTGGCGTGATAAAAGATAATAAAATTGTTTGGTTCTGGATTGGCTCTCATAATGTGTACGATAAATTGCTTAGAAAGCTATGAGTGATTTTATAATCGCGTAGTAAAATCCGTTATTTTTATATAGCCAAGGTATTCAGTCATGCAAGTTAATCAGATAGAAATTGATAATAGTATCATTGAAAATGCAGTGAAATTGACTGGCGTAAAAGATAAAAAAGAACTTATAGAAAAGGCATTATTATTTTTTGCACAACAACAGAAAAATCCTGCTCAAAAAGTAATCAATGAGTTTTATAGCTTACCTGTTTCTGAATTAGAAACACTTGAAAGCAGCCCAGTTTATCAAGGTAAAACTTTATTATTAGAAGATATGGAACAAGCTAGCAAGTTAATGAATATGTTGTGGTTATCATCTCAACGTACGCGGTAAATTACAAACAACATCAAAACCTATGGCTAAAACTGATTATTTCCGTGTATCAAAACTATTTACTGGCACAGCATTATTCGCATTAATATTCACCAGTCATAATGCTTGGGCTATATCACCAGAAAAACAAATTTCTGAGTGTGAAACTCATTTTCACGACAGTATTGAAAAAAGCTCAAGTGATGAGAAAAAAGAGGCGGTTTGGCAAGCATTGGTTAATTCGCGTTATGTAAGTTCTATAACTAAACAAACTTTACAAGTTTCTCATATCTCTCAACTGCAATATCTTGAAAAAAACATCGCTGAAAAAATTATCGACCCTTCGATAAAAAGCTCGGCATTCCAAGATTTAGCAGAAGCAGCAATTATATTAAATGACAGTACCCAAGCTGTATTGTATTTAACGAAAGCTCAAACTGCTGCGGAAAAAAATCCAGAAGACCAGCTAATTAAAGTATTAGCTGAAACTGCAACCCTGCTAAATGATAAAGCTCAAGGTTTAGCTTATTTAGCAAAATTACAACCAGCCGTTGAAAAAATGACAGGGAGTTGGACAGACGAAACCTTTGAAACCTTGGCTATATCGGCAAACACCTTAGGCGATAAACAGCGAGGTTTAGTTTATTTAGCGCAAGCAAAAACTGTTGTGGAAAAAGTTTATACCAATGCTGACAACTATGAAAAAAAAGCCGTTGCTTTTAGTCAATTAGCGCAAACAGCCGCAACATTAGGTGATAAAGCACAAACCGTGCAATATTTAGAGCAGTCAATCGAATTTATTGAAAAAATGACTAAGGCTAAATATCAAAGCATTGAAATCATATCTTTTCTTCTTAAAGAATTAGCCGAACTGATAGCAACCTTAGATGATAAAACTCAAAGTTTAAAGTATTTAACTCAACTAAAAATTATTGCTGACACACTGTATGATGACGGAGCAAAAGCTCGTAGTTTTGCAGCCCTAGCATCAGCAACGGCAACATTAGGTAATAAGCCTCAAGGGTTAGAATATTTAGTACAATTAAAAATTTCGGTTGATAAACTTGATGAAGGGAGAAGAGCTTATGTTTTCGGTGCCTTAGCTAAAGCAATGATAATACTGGGCGATGATGTTCAGACCTTAGCTTATTTAAAAGAATTACAAACTGTCGCTGAACGATTTTCTTACGAAGGATCAAAAAGAAGAGTATTTTCAAGTTTAGCCGAGGTAGCTGGAAAATTAGAGAACAAACAGCAAGGTTTGATGTATTTAACACAATTACAAATCTCTACTGACAAACTAACCGAAGAAGATGAAAAAGCCAGTATTTTCATCGATTTAGCTTTAGCGGCAAATAATCTAGGTGATAAATCCCAAGGTTTGACCTATTTAACACAAGCAGCAAATGTTGCCGAAAAATTTAGAATTAGAATAAAAGGCGGGTCGAGCATAGATTACATTTTTGGAAACCTAACAAAAGCAACGGCAGAACTAGGCGATAAAACCAAAAGTTTGAAATATTTACAAGTTGTCGTTCAATTATATACGGGTGACTGGATAGGGTATGGCACTGAAATTTTTGAAACTAGAATTGAAGCGGCAGAAAAACTAGGCAACAAAAAACAAGGTTTAGCTTATTTGAAACAGATAGAAACCATTGTTGTTGATAAAATTTCTGATAAAGCTGTAAAAGCCTATGCTTTCAGACTTCTAGTCAAAGAATCAGCCAAATTAGGCGATAAAAAACAAACTCTAAGCTATTTAATGCAATCAGGGAAAGCCGCCGAAAAAATTGAAAATGAAGGCGAGAAAGATGAAGCGTTTACAGCCTTAGCCGAAGTCGCTGGAAAAATGGGTTATTTAAAACAAGCACTGCAATTTTCAACACAGGCAATCAATGCCGCCAACAAAGCAAAAACAAACTATAGCAGGGCATTTTTAATCAATGCCAGACTTCATGCTCAAGCTGGATATTATCAAACAGCCTGCAATCTGATACATAGTGAAAATGTAAAAAAAGAAGATATTTTAAAAATCATTGCGATTGTGTTGAGTGAATATACCAGAACGCATGATTTACAATAGCCTATCGTTTAATCGTTATAAACCTAACGAAAGATAATTGAAAATATTTACGGGTTACGTCATTGCTAACCAGACCTACGCCGCTATTTTGGATGGAGTACAATAGAATGGGCTGAGGCGCGAAGCCCATCGAACGACGAATAACTTACTGGAGCATATACCGTGGACGTAATAACCACTAAACAAGCCACACAAAATTTAGAGCAATTGATTGAACACGTTATTTTAGATGTTGAACCGACGATTATTTACAATGAAAATGGTCAAAAAGCGGTATTAATGGCATTTGATGAATTTAATGCGTGGCAGGAAACATTTTATTTATTATCTAATCCCGCGAATGCCGCTCATATATTTAAATCTATTCAAGAAATAGAAGTGGGTGATACATTTGAAAAACCACTGCTTGAGTTATGAAGCTGGTTTTTAGTAATAGCTCGTGGACAGATTATCTTTGGTTTCAAGAAAACGATAAAAAATTATTAGCGCGTATTAATGGATTAATTAAAGAAATATCCCGCTCACCTTTTGAGGGAACTGGAAAACCTGAGCCATTAAAAGCAAATTTAGCAGGTTTCTGGTCGAGACGAATTAATAGCGAACATCGGCTGGTTTATAAAGTCACTGATACAGAAATTATTTTTGTCTCGTTCAGGTTTCATTATACGAAGAATTAACACACCTTTTCACCTCACACAAATAACTAAGTACGCACAACGTACCCTATAAAACCCCATGCAAAAAACCCGTTACCAATTTAACAAACTCCAAAAACGTTTACGCCACACGGTTGGTGATGCGATTGCCGATTACAACATGATAGAAGATGGCGATAAAGTCATGGTGTGTTTATCAGGCGGTAAAGATTCTTACACGATGCTTGATGTATTGATGAATTTACAAAAAACCGCGCCTGTGGATTTTGAACTCATCGCTGTCAACTTAGACCAGAAACAGCCGAATTTTCCTGAACACGTTCTGCCTGAATATCTGGAATCGTTGGGTGTGCCGTATCACATTATTGAAAAAGATACTTACAGCGTGGTGAAGCGCGTGATTCCCGAAGGGCAAACGACTTGCGGACTGTGTTCACGCTTACGGCGCGGCACGTTGTACGGCTATGCCGAAGCCAATGGTGTGACTAAAATAGCTTTGGGTCATCACCGTGACGATATTCTCGAAACGTTTTTCTTGAATATCTTTTACGGTGGCAAACTTAAAGCCATGCCGCCTAAATTATTGAGTGACGATAAGAAAAATATCATTATTCGCCCTTTGGCATATACCCGTGAAAAAGACATTGAGCGTTTTGCGGCGTTTAAAGATTTCCCGATTATTCCTTGTAATCTGTGCGGCTCACAAATCAATTTGCAACGTCAGGCAATGAAAGTGATGTTGAAAGGCTGGGATAAACAATTTCCCGGTCGCTTGGAAACTATCTTTACCAGCTTAAAAAATGTCGCGCCTTCGCAATTAGCGGATACCAACCTGTTTGATTTTACGAGCCTGATGTTAGGTCGCGAACAAGAATTTGATGCAGAATCGGCGGGTTTAGATATACTTGCGTAATTAACTCAAACCTCCGAGGTTTTAACAACCTCGGAGGTTTATTTTTAACAAGGAACGCTATGACTCCCATTCAGTACATTAACCGCCCTGACCAATTACCCGCGCTGTGTGAACAAATCCAACAAGCGGCGTGGATAGCGTTGGATACCGAGTTTTTGCGCGAAAAAACCTATTATCCCAAGTTCTGTTTATTACAAATTGCCACGCTGGATTGGGTTGCCTGTGTTGATCCGATTGCGTTGCCTGATTTAAGCACCTTGTTCGAGGCAATTTATAATCCTGCTATCGTTAAAGTGTTGCATTCGTGCCGTCAGGATTTAGAAATTTTTTTCCAAATCACAGGCAAGCTGCCAGAACCGATTTTTGATACCCAAATTGCTGCGCCGCTGTTAGGTTTTCAAGACAATCCCGGTTATGCCATGCTGGTGTCCAGTTTCCTCAATATTAATCTAAGCAAAGCCCACACACGGGCTGATTGGAGCAAACGTCCATTAACCAAAGATGAAATTGATTATGCGGCGGATGACGTGATTTATCTGTGTCAGATTTATCAAATCATGACACAGAAACTGACCGATCTGGGACGTATAGACTGGTTAAAACAAGACTTTGCCGAACTGACCAATCCTGAGCATTATGAAGTGAAGCCCGAAAAAGCGTGGTTACGCATCAAAGGTCAAAATAAACTGACAGGCAAGCAACTGTCTATTATTCAAACCGTTGCTGAGTGGCGCGAAAAAACCGCGCAAGCCGAAGACAGACCGAAAAATTGGCTGTTGCGTGATGAATTACTGTTTGATTTAGCCAAACTGCAACCTGAAACCGTCACAGACTTAGCCGCAGTACGCGGTATCAATGAACGCGCGGTACATCGTTACGGCAAAGAATTGTGCCAACTGATTACCGCTGCCAAAAATCGCCCGCCGATACCGCTCACGCTGAAAGATAGACCCGCGAAAAAGACCCAGCAACAAGAAGCGATACTGGATATTTTAACCGCCTTAGTGCGCATTCGAGCGGAAGAAAACGAATTAAACCCCACGATTCTAGCCTCACGCAAAGATTTGGAAGCCTTATTATTTAACGGCGACGAGGAATGCCCATTACTACACGGCTGGCGATACGCGATGGCTGGACGTGAATTAGTCGGTCTGTTGAAAGGTGAGTTATTGCTGGGAATTGAAGCGGATAGGTTGTCGATTATTGCTAATGGTTGAGTATTTTTTGGGCTGGCTATCGTCAGCCCAATTTATGCGGCTAATAGCAGTTTTTAGGAAAAAAATCATTCCAGACTCTTCGCATCTCGCGTCGAAATATAAAAATCTCCTCCTGCTCCCATAGAGGCTGGTAACTAGCTCCCTCTGGCGTAACAGCAGGGAGATTATTTCCCCAAAATAGCTTCTCATAAAGTTTATCCAATACAGGGCATCTAAGGCTCAACAGGTCTGACTCTTGTCCAACCGTTCTAATCAAGTCCTCTATAATATTCCAGTCATCTAATAAAATTTTGCACGTTTTAATGGAGGATGCTCTATTAACTCTCAGATTTTTAACGCTGACCCAAAACTCATCAAAGTTTATTTCAAAAAGCTCTTCACAAAATCTGGATTGACTCGCTTCATCCAATCTTGCCTTTAGGTCAGAAATTGATTCGCAAATAAGCAAACACTCTGTGTTTATATCTTTCCTAAAAATATCTCCCCCAACATCTCTGTCTTCCCATGCTAAAAATTTACGATGTTCTTTATAAATAAAAATACATGGATATATCATTTTTGGTCGCCTGTAAGTGGGTTAGGTTGCTATGAATTTTGTAAATTCCCATCTTTGCTAATAAAGTCAGCAGAATCAAGGCGCAACATAATTAGTCGGTTTTTCTGCCACAATAGGTATTTGTCCTTTGCATTTTAAAACACATTCATCGACTGATTTTTTTACGATAGCGGGTCGGAATGAGCGGTCTACTTGTAACCAGCGTTCGGCAATTGCAGGTGATAATCCTTCTGCTAGGATGGCGTTTTTTAATAATGTTTCACGCACATCGGATATTTCTTCGGTGATGAACATGTGCATGTGGACAAAGGCGGGGGTGTCGCCCGTGTAGTTATTTGGGCCGTTAAAGGCTGCAATCATGAATTGGGTTTGCTTGCGTATTAGCGTTTCTTTTGATTTACCGTAAAAGAATGTTTCCAGCCAAGGTTCGTCAAACATCACATCATAAAATCGTTGATGTACTCGTAATATCGTTGCTTCACCACCAATGTCATCAAGCAGTTTTTCATCATAATTATTGCTATCACGGCTTAATTCATTCGGCTGAGATATTGGCATTTCTGACATTGCTTTGCCCATGATGGCGGTCACGTCATCAAATACGTCATGCCACGCGGCTTCTAATTCAGCATCAAAACGTTCGCCTAAATGCTGACGTAATGCAGTTAATAAGGCTTGTTTAAACACGGGGAAATGTTTGATTTCTGCGCCATAATTGGCGGCGTGTCGTTCGCCCATTTTTGCGAGGGAATCGCTAATGGCTTCGAGATGTTTGACGTTTTTTAATGTCGCCAACATATTGATGAATTTTCGATTTAAAAACACCACGTTGCCCGCGAAGATATTTTTAAATTGAATATCAATATGAAATAGTTCTTTATAAAATAATTGTGAAACGACTTCTATACGAGGATTAATGTCATCAAGACAGTTTTTAACCAGTGAGCGGTTTTTAGTTTTCATAAATAGGCAGGTGAATTTTAATGTAGTCGATGTGCAGGCTGGCTAAGCAACCAGCCTGCACGGTACATTATAAGGCTTTTATTTTTTCCAGTACCGCCAGCGCATGACCGTCTGGTACTACGCCATATTCCACATCGGCTAATACGCCTTGTTTGTCGATGATAAAGGTAGAGCGTAAAACTGCCATGCTTTTAACGCCTTCTTTTTCGCGTTCGCGCCAGACGTTATACAGTTCACACAGTTCGCCTGTGGTATCGGCTAATAATTCCAGTTTTAAACCGTACTTATTAATAAATTCACGATGACTGGCGCAGGAATCTTTGCTGACTCCGATAATAACGGTATCGTGTGCGACAAATTCTTCCGCGTATTGGGTGAATTGGTTGGCTTCGATAGTGCAACCGGGTGTGTCATCTTTGGGGTAAAAATACAGAACGACATTTTTTTTACCCGCATAATCTGACAAACTAATCGGTGCGTCGTTCTGGTTCGGTGACGTAAATAATGGTGCTGGTTGTTGTTTTTCTAACATAAAACCTCCAGTTTGTGGGTGAATCCGCCTACGCAGACGGGCTATGAGCATCGTACACGCAACCTTATGAAAGTCCAAAATGTCATTTAAAAAATATTCACCGTTATTGCTGGAACTCAATCACTCTATATATTTGTTAAGGCTAATGGCGGTTATTCATGCGCTGGCGTTGGTGGCGGGTGTGCTGAATAGTTTGCCTGTATTGATAAAAGGCGTGTTGTTTGTCGCGGTTGCCCTGCATTTTTATGTACAGTCTAAACAGTTAAATGCTCAGCAATACACCATTAAACACACGGAATCAGCCGCTTGGGAATTATCCGAAGGTGGCGAGTTTGCATCGGTAGCGGTTTTACCATCTACTGTCATCAGTACAGTAGCGATATTTTTACACCTTAAAATCGAGAACAAAACGCGGAAAAATCTGCTGATTGTCAGCGATAGTTTAGCCGCTGATGATTATCGGCGTTTGATTGTTCGCTTGAAAACCACCTTGCACGACATGGAAAACCACGGTGGTTAATACTAATTCATTAGGTAAATGAACGGTTTCCTGTATTTCTGTCACATTTTTAGGTTAAAATAGCGGGCTTTCGCAACTGGCGAGTGGGCGGCGATGGTGACTTATAAGATGCCCCCTCACTTGGTTTTGAGCTATCTGCCTGACTTCAATTGCCTTGCCCTTACGGTCTTAGGTTTATGGCTGTAGGTTTTCTGTACCCTCAACACCCCAGTCCGAACCCTGCTGAGTGCATACTCAAGGGTGGTCGCCAACTCAGTTTTTTATGCCAACTTTAGAGTAAACACATGACAGATTTAGCTCATTATAGAAACATCGGTATTTTCGCGCACGTTGATGCGGGCAAAACCACGACGACTGAACGTATTTTAAAGCTCACTGGAAAAATCCACAAAATCGGTGAAGTACATGATGGTGCTGCGACCACTGACTTCATGGAACAAGAGCAAGAACGCGGAATTACCATTCAATCAGCGGCAACCACTTGTTTCTGGAAAGATTACCGTTTTAACATCATCGACACCCCGGGACACGTTGACTTTACTATCGAAGTTTATCGTTCATTAAAAGTATTAGACGGCGGTATCGGTGTTTTCTGTGGTTCAGGCGGCGTAGAGCCACAATCAGAAACCAACTGGCGTTATGCGAATGACTCTAAAGTTGCGCGTGTTATCTATATCAACAAATTAGACCGTATCGGTGCTGATTTCTACCGTGTTGTGAAGCAAGTAGAAGACGTATTAGGTGCTGTACCTGTCGTCATGACGTTACCTATCGGTACAGAAGACGAATTCTCAGGCGTGGTTGATTTATTAACCGAAAAAGCGTGGGTGTGGGATAACTCTGGCGACCCGATGAATTACGTTATTCAAGACATTCCAGCCGATATGGTTGAACTGGCAGCAAAATGGCGTGAAAGAATGATTGACCAAGTGGCTGATCAATTTGATGACGTAATGGAAGCCTACCTTGAAGGCGAAACTCCAGACGTGGAAACCATCAAACGTTGTTTGCGCAAAGGTACTATTAATCTGGACTTCTTCCCGACTTTCTGTGGTTCTTCGTTTAAAAACAAAGGTGTACAGTTAGTATTGGACGGCGTTATTGATTACTTGCCATGCCCGACTGAAGTGAATCCACAACCTGAGGTTGATTTAGAAGGTAATCCAACGGGTGAATTTGCGACTGTTGATGCTGAAAGACCATTACGCGCATTAGCATTCAAAATCATGGATGACCGTTTTGGCGCGTTGACCTTCTTGCGTATTTACTCAGGTAAATTAGAAAAAGGTACTTCTGTATTAAACACTTTTACAGGTAAAACTGAGCGTATCGGTCGTATCGTAGAAATGCACGCGGATGCGCGTAACGAACTGGAATCTGCGCAAGCGGGCGACATCGTTGCTGTATTGGGTATGAAAAACGTACAGACCGGTCACACGTTATGTGATCCTAAATTCCCTGCAACGTTAGAACCTATGGTATTCCCTGATCCCGTTATCTCATTAGCTATCAGTCCAAAAGACAAAGCTGCATCAGAAAAAATGGGTATCGCGTTAGGCAAAATGATTCAGGAAGATCCTTCATTCCACGTTGAAACGGATGAAGACAGTGGCGAAACTATCCTGAAAGGGATGGGCGAGTTACATCTTGACATTAAAGTCGATATTTTAAAACGTACTCATGGCGTTGAAGTTATCGTCGGTAAACCACAAGTGGCATACCGTGAAACGATTACTAAATCGGTTGAAGATGAATACACCCACAAAAAACAATCAGGTGGTTCAGGTCAATACGGTAAAATCAGCTACCGCATCGAGCCAGGTGAGCCTGGTTCTGGCTACATATTTGAATCAGCGGTTACTGGTGGTAACGTACCGCGTGAATTCTGGCCTGCGGTTGATAAAGGCTTCAAATCTATGCTCGATAAAGGCGTATTGGCTGGCTTCCCTTGCTTAGACTTCAAAGTTGTCTTGTTAGACGGTGCGTTCCACGCGGTGGATTCGTCTGCAATCGCGTTTGAAATTGCGGCAAAAGCTGCTTTCCGTCAATCAATTCCAAAAGCAGGTCCACAGTTAATCGAACCGATTATGAAAGTGGACACGTTTACACCTGCTGACCACGTTGGTGACGTTATCGGTGACTTAAACCGTCGTCGCGGCATGATTAAGTCACAAGATGCTGGCGTAACAGGTGTGCGTATTAAATCTGATGTGCCATTAAGCGAAATGTTTGGTTACATCGGTGATTTGCGTACGATGACATCAGGTCGTGGACAGTTCTCTATGGAGTTCTCACACTATATGCCATGTCCTAAAAACGTGTCAGAAGAAGTAATTAAAGAAGTTACAGAACGTAACAAAGCGAAAGCGAAGTAATTTCTTGTAGCTAAAAATAGTCGCGTAGCTCGGATTCTCCTGCTACGCGACTGCCTTTTTAAACAAGTGTAGATGTGACTTGCCGCAATAGGTGGAGATTTATTCATAGTGTGCGGATACTCTGCACCCATGCAATCCCACTTTTTTATTGAGGAACACAAATGGAAGCATATCTGCCCATCATACAAACGACTCTTGCCGAGTGGTTACAATTCACCCTCGCCCAACCGCTATACGCAGCAGCATTAGTCATCAGCATCTGGCTACTGACTTCAATACTGTACAGCATCAAAATGGCGGGATTAAAGAAAAAAAATCTCGTTAGTGAGCAGGCGCGAACTGCCGCCGAAACCACGCTCAACACTGCACAACAACAACTTCAGCAGGCGCAAAACGACACGCTCGCGCTGACTGAACAACTCGCGCAACAACAAAAAACAGCCACCGCTGAACAACAACGCGCCCAAACAGCAGAACAACAACTGACTAAACGTAATCAAGATATTGCCGCGACTATACAAAGTCTTGCCAGCAGTTTTGATATAGGCGAACGTCCGTTACCTGTTCCCGAAAATCCTAAAGCAGATGACTTATGGCAACAACACGATAAAGTCATTAAACAACTTATCGAACGCCTGCGTACTGAACAACTCGCCAAAACGGAATTGGACAAATTTTATCAGGCTGAAAAAGCCAAACTCGCGGCAACAGAAGCCCAGTTAGTCAGCTTGCAAACCAATTTAGACAATCAAACCAGTCTGGTTCTGGCATTGCAAAGCCAAACCACCTCATTGCAACAGCAGCAAAATGACACCCAGCGTGACCTCACGGATGCACTGAAAAAACATCAAGCCGACCTAACGCGCTTATTGCAACTGGAGCAACAAGCCTCATCTGTTGCCCATACACAATCACCTGCCGCCGCGCCTATTGCTCCAGTAACACCCGAGCCTGTCGTCCAAGTGACCGCTGTCACAGAAGAAACCGTTGTGAGTCCAAGCGTTGCAGTCGATAATTCGGCAGCTAAAATGCAAGACCTGTTTAAAAAACCAGAACCTGCACCTGCACCTGCACCTGCACCTGCACCTGCACCTGTCATCCCTGAGTCTGAAATAAGCGTACCTGTGCAAGTAGCAGAACCAGAACCGATTATTCCAGAGTTTGCATCATTTAATGAGCCTGCTGAATTCACACCAGTTGAGCCAATAAGCGAACCCGAACCTGTTATTGCTGACGTGGTTGAAAAAACACCTAAAACGTCCGCACTAAAAGGAATGTATAAAAAATTTACCACCAGCAAAGCAGAGCCAAAACCTGAACCTGTTGCAGTGGTTAAAGAAACGCCTGAAAAATCCAGCACACTAAAAGGCTTATATAAAAAATTTACTACCAGCAAGCCAGAGCAAACAGAATCCGCGCCTGCTCCTATTTTGCCAATCGTAGAGCCAGAACCCGTGCCTGTTATACAGGTAGTAGAACCAGAGCCTGTACCTGCACCCGTTGTACCAGTAGTCGAGCCTGTAACAAAGGCAGAAGTGATTGAAAAATCGCCAGAAAAACCCAGCGATATGACTCAACTGCAAAGTTTATATCCAAAACACACCGCCCCAAAAATTCAGATAAAAGACCTCGCGCCTGAATCATTTGATAATTCCTCTAATAAACTGGAAGATGTAGCCGATCAAATTACCGAAAAACTTGAAAAGATGAAAGGCTTGTACGGCAAAATGTTCTCGAAAAACAAAGAATAAACGCGTTTTATTGCAGAGACGTTGCACCGCAACGTCTCTCTTTACAAATGACACAATTGCACCGCCAACCTCTGCAACCTAACCGCCCCGATTTTATCATCCTGATAATTACTGTAGAATAGGCGACTTTATTGAGCTTGCTCTCCTCATGACATCACCCTCCCGATGGATTTTTAATGACCGACTATAAATTAACCCACCTGAAAGAACTCGAAGCGGAAAGCATCCACATCATTCGTGAAGTCGCCGCTGAATTTGAGCGTCCCGTGATGCTGTACTCCGTCGGCAAAGATTCTGCCGTCATGCTGCACCTGACTATGAAAGCCTTTTACCCTGCTAAACCGCCGTTTCCGTTTATGCACATTAATACCACTTGGAAATTCAAAGAAATGATTGAATTTCGTGATGACATGGTAAAAAAATTAGAGCTGGAATTTATCGAACATATCAATCAAGACGGTATTGATCAAGGCATCGGGCCTTTCACTCACGGCAGTAAAAAACACACTGACGTAATGAAAACTGACGCACTAAAACAAGGACTAGACAAATACCAATTTGATGCCGCTTTCGGTGGCGCACGTCGTGACGAAGAAAAATCCCGCGCTAAAGAGCGCGTGTATTCATTCCGCGACAAAAATCACCGCTGGGATCCGAAAAATCAACGCCCCGAATTGTGGAACATCTACAACGGTAAAATCGACAAAGGCGAAAGCATCCGCGTATTCCCGCTATCCAATTGGACAGAGCTGGACATCTGGCAATACATCCACCTAGAAAATATTCCCATTGTACCACTTTATTTCGCCAAAGAACGCCCCGTGGTTGAGCGTGATGGAATGTTAATCATGGTCGATGATGAACGTATGCCTATCGGCGAAAACGAAAAAGTGGAAATGAAAAAAGTACGTTTCCGTACCCTAGGCTGTTATCCCTTAACAGGTGCAGTTGAATCCGAAGCCACCACGCTCCCTGAAATCATCCAAGAAATGCTGTTGACCACCACGTCTGAAAGACAAGGACGCTTAATCGATCACGACCAAGCAGGTTCTATGGAACAGAAGAAACGCGAAGGGTATTTCTAAGCGAACAGGTGATTCACAGGAAATCAGCTAATGAAAAAAGTTATTTTGATTGCCTTGTTGTTAATAATCACTGGGGATGTATATAACCAATACCCAGAAAATACCGCACCTGAAACGCCGGAAATATCATCAACCGAAGATAATGAAGCGACGAAGCCTGTGTTATTAGCAGATAATGAATCAACGAAATCTGAATTCAATAGCAATTATAAATGTGACGGCAGAACGTACTGCGCACAAATGACTTCCTGTGAAGAAGCGACTTTTTTCATAAATAACTGCCCCAGCACCAAAAGAATGGACGCAAATAAAAACGGCGTTCCGTGTGAAAACAGATGGTGTAACTAATAAATACTTTAAATTATGATTAACCGTGCTGAATTAAAAAATTTTGGACCAATTAAAGAGTTAGATTGGCAAAATCTAGGCAAAATCAATTTGATTATTGGTAATAATGGTTGTGGTAAGTCGTTTTTATTAAAAGCATTGTATAGTGCGGTGCGTACTTTGGAAGAATATAAACGGGGAGAAACCTTAGAAACAGATGCTGAGATTTTAGCAAATAAATTACATTGGACTTTTCAAGCTGAAAAGATTGGTGATTTAGTAAATAAAAAAGCTGATTCTCCCTTATCATTTAGTTTGATGTTTAATGAAGAATTGTTTAACTATAGCTTCGGAAAAGATACTGTAAAATCTATTTCTAACTTACAAAACAAAGTAACTCCTCGTACTGACAATTCTGTTTATCTGCCTGCTAAAGAAGTTTTATCATTATTCCACATAATTTTTGATTCAAGAAAAAATAAAAAATCATTTGGCTTTGATGATACTTACTTAGATTTAGTGGTAGCTTTATTAAAACAACATGAAGGAAAAGATTTTTTAAATAAAGCGATAAGTGAACAAAATGAACTTAATAACTTTATTGAATTTATTAAAAATAATAAAGAATTTAGTGAAGAGAATAAAAATGTTTTAAAGTTTGTTAAAGATAGAATAAAAGAAATAGAGCAAAAAAAACAGAAGTTAGTAAAAGACAAACCGCTACAGTCATCAAACGTATTTTGTGAGTGCCAAGAAAAATTAGATAATATGCTTGGCGGAAAAATAGAATACGATTATGAAACTAATCGTTGGTATTTTAAACAAGGGAATCAAAAATTTTCTGTGGGTGTTATGGCAGAAGGCATTAAAAAAATTGCTATATTGGATACTTTATTAAGTAACGGTTATTTATCTGAAAATTCAATAGTTTTCATTGATGAGCCAGAATCTGCTTTACATCCTCAAGCCATTTCGCAATTACTTGATATTATCGCTGCCTTAGCTAATCATGGCATTCAGTTTTTTCTAGCCAGCCATTCTTATTTTGTTATCAAAAAATTATTCTTGATTGCTCAAGAACAACAAATGCCTATTCCCGTGCTTTCTTATCAGAATGACGAATGGGTGCAATCTGATTTAAAATATGATATGCCTGATAATCCGATTATTGATGAATCTATTCGACTTTATGAAGAACAACTTGATTTAGCAGGGATTTAAATGTCAAAAACTGTTAATACGGTTGAAAAAGTTGTTGTTGAGGAATCTGAAATGAAATTTGGATATTATGCTACTGATGATGTGTTCTACATTGAAAAGAGTCAAATTTATGGAAAACTGCAAAATGGCAGCGTAAAAACTGTAGAATTTGCATTATTTAAAAAGCATGAAAATCAAACAACTATTTTACTTATTGAAGCAAAAAAAACAGCTCCGCGACTTCTAAAAAGTGAAATAAAACTGGAAGAGTTTGTAAAAAAAGAGATGGAAAATACAACAAACTCAGATAAAACATTTTTTCTTGATGAGTTATATAAAAAAGTAAAACACGATAATTACTTTAATGATATTCAATCTAAATTTAATGACACTTTGGCATTACTTGCTACTATTTACTTGAATGTTCATGGGACAACTACCACTGACTTACCTAAAAACTTTAAAGATTTGGAATTCTCCACCATTAATTTTGTTTTAGTTTTGATTGTTAAAAATCATCAAACCGACCAGTTAAACGGTTTACAAAGTAAACTCCAAAAAACACTTAAACCTCTTGTTAAAATCTGGAATTTATCGCCGACTTCGGTTGAAGTTCTTAATGAAGAAATAGCTAAAAAACGTGGCTATGTTGTTAATGACTAAATATTCCAACGCCTTGAATTCAATATTTTTTAGGAAATAAAAATCCATGTCCCACCAATCCGATTTAATCAGCACTGATATAGATGCTTACTTAGCACAACACGAACGCAAGGAATTATTGCGTTTTTTAACCTGCGGCAATGTTGATGATGGGAAAAGTACCCTCATCGGGCGTTTGCTGCACGATTCTAAAATGATTTATGAAGACCAATTGGCGGCGGTGCAGGCTGATAGCGTCAAGTCTGGTACGACGGGTGCGGGTAAAATTGACCTCGCGTTGTTGGTTGATGGCTTGCAAGCGGAACGTGAGCAGGGCATTACTATCGACGTGGCTTACCGTTATTTTTCGACTTCAACGCGCAAATTTATTATTGCCGATACACCGGGGCATGAGCAGTACACCCGCAATATGGCAACAGGTGCGTCTACCTGTGACTTGGCGATTATTCTGATTGATGCGCGTTATGGCGTACAAACTCAGACGAAACGTCATAGTTTTATCGTGTCTTTATTGGGCATTCAACACATTATTGTTGCCGTTAATAAAATGGATTTGATGGGCTACAGTGAAGACGTGTTCAATAAAATCAAGCAAGATTATCTGGATTTTACGCAAAGTTTAGATTTACATGATATTCGCTTTATTCCCATGTCGGCATTGGATGGCGATAACGTGGTTAATCCTAGCGAGAATATGCCTTGGTTTAACGGCGAGCCACTCATGGAAGCTCTGAATAATATCCAAATTGCCGATGATCACAATTTTGTCGATGCGCGGTTTCCTGTGCAGTATGTCAACCGTCCTAATTTAGATTTTCGTGGCTTTTGCGGCACGGTCGCATCGGGTGTGTTTAATCAGGGCGATACCGTGACAGCGTTACCCTCAGGCAAATCCAGCAAAATCAAATCCATCGTCACTTATGACGGCGACTTGATACGCGCATTTCCACCGATGGCGGTCACGTTTACGCTGGAAGATGAAATTGATGTCAGTCGTGGCGATATGCTGGTCGGCAAGCAAACCATTCCTGCGACGATTACCGATAAATTCAAAGCCAACTTGGTGTGGATGACGGAACAGCCGTTGATTGCAGGGCGGCAATACATCATTAAACTGGCAACGCGCAGTGTGTCAGGTTCTGTGTCATTGATTCATCACCGTATTGATGTGAACACCTTGGAACACCATGATGCCAGAGAGTTAAAACTCAATGAAATCGGCTCTTGCACGGTATCGGTCAACGCGCCTGTGGTGATTGATCCCTACAAAACCAACCGAGGCACAGGCGCGTTTATTATCATCGACCGTTTGACTAACGGCACGGTGGGCGCGGGTATGATTACGGGCATTCATGATGACGAGATGCACGCTCCTGTCAGTAGTGAAGAACGCGCGGCACGATTCAGCCAAGTTCCTACGGCTGTTGCCTTAGCAGGTGCGTTGCGTGTGGATGTGGCGTATCAATTGGAAAGACGCTTGTTTGATAACGGTCATGCGACGACGGTAGTCGAAACCGAAGCCACAGCGTTATTGATTAACGTGATTAAAAACGCAGGTTTGATTGGTTTGTTGACTGACAGCAGTGCTGATTTAGCGGAGCTGGTTTTTGATACCGATAAGCAAACGCTGGATGAGGTTTATGCGGTGTTGAAGGAACAAAAAATCATTTATTGATTGTGAAAAAGACCTCTGAGGTTTTTAAAACCTCAGAGGTCTGCATTACTTAATACACCCGTTCTTTAGGCGGTATTGCTTCCACGTCATCGGTCAGTGTGTATAAATGCACGGGGCGATAGGCGATTTTTACTTTCCCTTCTTCCAGCCACGTCAGCGTGTGCTTCATCCAGTTGGCATCATCACGGTTGGGATAATCTTCTCTGGCGTGTCCGCCTCGGCTTTCATGACGATTACCAGCGGCGTTAATAGCCACAGTGGCTTGTGCCAGTAAGTTGTCCAGTTCTAAGGTCTCGACTAAATCCGTATTCCAAATCAGCGATTTGTCCTGTACGTTGACTTCGGCAAAGGTTTTATGAATCTCGGTCATTGCCGCGATACCTTCATCCAAGGTGGACTGCGTTCTGAATACCGCTGCTTTACTCTGCATGGTTTTTTGCATTGCCAAGCGAATATCTGCCACATTGCGGCTGCCATTGGCATTACGAATATTGTCAAAACGGGCAATTGCAGCATCGCAAGCGGTGTCAGCCAGTGGTTTGTGTGGCGTGTGCGGTTGAATCAGTTCGGCGCAACGAATCGCGGCAGAACGTCCAAACACCACTAAATCGAGCAACGAGTTTGAACCTAAACGATTTGCGCCGTGTACTGATACACACGCCGCTTCGCCGATTGCCATTAAACCTGTGACGACTCTATCAGGATCATCACCGTCTAATGTCACCACTTCGGCACGGTAATTAGTCGGTATGCCGCCCATGTTGTAATGCACGGTGGGCAGTACGGGAATGGGTTCTTTAGTGACATCAACGCCTGCAAAAATGCGTGAGGTTTCGGCAATGCCGGGTAAGCGTTCGTGAATCAGGGCAGGGTCTAAGTGTTCCAGATGCAGGTAGATATGATCTTTGTTTTTACCTACGCCACGTCCTTCATGAATTTCAATGGTCATGGCGCGACTGACCACATCACGCGAGGCTAAATCTTTAGCGGATGGGGCGTAGCGTTCCATGAAGCGTTCGCCTTCGGAGTTGGTTAAATAACCGCCTTCACCGCGCACGCCTTCGGTGATTAAGCAACCTGAGCCATAAATACCTGTGGGATGGAATTGAATAAATTCCATGTCCTGTAACGGTAAACCTGCGCGCAATACCATTGCATTACCGTCGCCTGTGACGGTATGCGCGGAGGTGCAGGAAAAGAAACTGCGCCCATAACCGCCTGTGGCTAATACGGTGACGTGGGCTTTAAATAAGTGAATTGAACCATCATCCAGACACCACGCGAGTACGCCGCGACATTCGCCGTCCTGCATGATTAAATCCAGCACGATGTATTCAACAAAAAATTCCGCGTTATGTTTGATAGCTTGCTGATACAGGGTGTGCAAAATGGCGTGACCTGTTTTATCAGCGGCGGCGCAAGTGCGTTGTGCGGTGCCTTTGCCGTAATGCGTGGTCATGCCACCGAAGGCGCGTTGATAAATTTTGCCGTCTTCGGTGCGCGAGAACGGTACGCCGTAATGTTCCAGCTCAATAACGGCATTCATGGCTTCGCGGCACATATATTCAATCGCGTCCTGATCGCCTAACCAGTCTGAACCTTTTACGGTGTCATAAAAATGAAACCGCCAATCATCCTCGCCCATATTACCCAATGCAGCACTGATACCGCCTTGAGCGGCAACCGTGTGGCTGCGTGTCGGGAATACTTTAGATAAGCAGGCAGTTTTTAAACCGCGTTCTGCCATACCTAAGGTAGCGCGTAAACCTGCACCACCTGCACCGACTACTACTACATCATATTCGTGTTCTATGATTTTATACGTCATATTCAGCCTGCTGAAATAGTGCGCAACACGGCAAGTACACCTGCCAACGCTAATAAGAAAAAAATCAGATTTACTGACCAAATGGCGGCAATTTTCATTCCTTCGGCGGCGACATAATCTTCAATCACGACTTGCAAACCCAAGGCGGAATGATAAAAAACTGCCAACAGCCACGCAATAATCAGTGTGCTGTTTAACGGGGATGCCAACCATGCGACGGTTTGTGCGTAAGGGTCGTTAAATAACGAATTCAGCAAGCTGATAGCCACGAGAGATAAGGGGATTAAGGCGACTGCGGTTACGCGCTGCATCCACCAATGGTGACTGCCCGCTTTGGCTGAGCCTAGACCGCGTACGCGGCTTAATGGGGTTCTGTAGTGCATGGTATCCTCACACAAGGGCGGCTAAAGTCAGCGTGATAGAGATGACTAACTCAATCAGCGCGTAGCGGTTTAAAGTCTCACGGTCAAAACTGCGTCCAGCGTCCCAGATTAAATGCCGTACACCGTGACATAAATGGAAAAACAGCGCGTAGATAAAACCCCAATACAGTAATTTTATCAGCCAGCCGTTCATCATGGTTTGCATGGCGGCATAATCAGCAGCACCGCCTGCCATTGCCGACAGCATATAGATAATGACGATTAAACCAACGGATAACAAAACACCTGTTATGCGATGAGTAATAGAAATAATGCCTGTCAGCGGGAGTTTGTAGGCTTGTAAATGCGGGGAAATCGGTCTGTTGCTGTTGACTGCCATAACGTTATCCATCGGGTTGTTAGGGGGAAATTGGTTGCCGCTATAATAATATATCTTTTCGTGTCTACTTATACCATTTGCTTACGCCATAACTCAACAAAGGCTTCTGCGGTAATTGCTGGGCTATAGAAAAAACCTTGGTAACTGTCACAGCCGTGTTGTTGTAAAAATGCCAGTTGTTCTGCTGTTTCTACGCCTTTTGCCGAGACTTCCAAACCTAAATTATGCGCCATATTAATAAGTGTGCGGGTAATGATTTTATCGTTTGTCATCGAGGCGATATTGTTAATAAAACGGCGGTCAATTTTTAAACGGGTCAGCGGAAAATCCATGAGTAGGGCAAATGATGAATAACCCGTACCGAAGTTGTCAATGGTGAGCTGAATGCCTTGCTGATTCAGATTAGTGAGAATTGCCAGTGCCTGCTCTTGATGTGCCATTAATGCCGCTTCGCTTATTTCTAATTCAAGTTGCGCGGCAGGAAACCCCGTTTCTGCCACTACGGTAGCCACTAGGTCGCTGAGGTCAGTGCGGCGAAATTGTTGTGTGGACACATTAACGGTTAATGTCAATGCGGGAAATCCAGCATTCAGCCATTGCCAACCTTGTTTACAGGTTTCTGTCAATACCCATTTACCAATGAGTAGAAATAAATTGCTGGTTTCGGCAATTGGCATAAAATCATCGGGGAAAATCAGTCCTGCTGCGGGGTCTTGCCAGCGCACCAAGGCTTCCGCGCCAATGATGCGCCCTGTGATAATATCACAAGCAGGTTGATAAAAAATTCGCAATTCCTGTTGTTCAACAGCCTGTCGCAGACGGTTTTCCAAGTCAGCGCGCTCATGGGCGACTTTCGTCAGTTCGTTGGAAAAATAGGCGAAACACCCGCGTCCTTGTTTTTTGGCGAGATACAGTGCGGCATCGGCATTATCAAGCAATATTTCAGGGCTATCACCATGTTGCGGATATAAGCTGATACCGATACTCGCTCCGATGTGAACGTTGTTATTTTGCAATCTGAACGGTTGACTTAATGTAGTAATAATATCGCTGGCAATATGCTCAATATCGCTATTCTGGCTGATGTCATCGAGCAACACGACAAATTCATCGCCCCCTAACCGCGCCACCATGTCAATATCACGCAAACGGGCGGTAATACGATTCGCTACTTGCTGTAATAACAAATCACCCGCCGCGTGTCCGAGACTATCATTGACGGGCTTGAATTTATCTAAATCCAGCATCAATGTCGCCATCAGTTTACCGTCGCGCCGCGCCAGATTGATACTGTATTTCATGCGTTCAAATAAGGAGCGACGATTAGGTAAATCAGTCAGGACATCGTAGAAAGCAAGCTGTTTGATTTGTTCTTCGGCGGCTTTGCGTTCGCTAATATCAATCAGGGTAGCGACATAGTGCGTGATTTCCGTACCGTGGTTTGCTTTTACCGCGGTGATGGTCAGCCATTGCGGGTAGATTTCACCGTCTTTACGCCGATTCCAGATTTCACCGCACCACTTGCCGGTATTTTTAACGTTTTGCCATAAGGCAGTGTAAAACGCACTATCGTGTCGTCCTGAATTTAACAACCTAGGGTCTTGTCCGACGGCTTCAGCCGCTGTGTAGCCTGTAATTTCAGTAAAGGCATGATTGACCTTAAGAATGACGCGTTCAGCATTGGTAATAAACATCCCTTCCTGCGATTCAAAAATGGTGGCGGCAATCTGTAACTCGGTTTCTGCCCGTTTGCGTTCGCTAATATCGCGCCATGCCATGTGAATAGTGGTCTCGCCCTGTAACAGGATTTTACTGAGTGTTACCTCAACTGACAGAAGATAGCCTTGCGCGTGATGAAATTGCCAGTCAAATCGAGCGTGTCCGACACGCAGCACTGTGGCAATGATATTCGTCGCTTTTTCGGTAGAATTAATACCATCTGCTTGATAAGCAGGCGAGATTGCCCGAGGACTGCGATGAATGATGGCTGCTTTGTCAGCGTAGCCCAGTAATGACAAAGCGGCCGTATTGCAATCAACAAACACGCCATTTTTAATCAGTAGTGCCGCATCATTGGAATCTTCAAACAAATGATGAAAGGTATCTTCACTATCGCGTAACTCCTGCTCTATTAAATCACGCTCATTAATATGAATGGATAACGCCGTGCCGACTACCGATAAACAAATGAGATAAAAATACACATTGAGTGATTGCGTTTGCGCCATATCATAGGCAAAAAAACCAATACCTTGTATCGCTCCGATGATGGCCTGCATCGCGATGATTAACAGAATAACCAATGTACCCTGTCTGCCTAAATAGGTTGCACTTAACGCAATCATTGCGAATAACCAGTAGCCTTTAGCAATCATTCCCAGCGATTCAGAAAACCAGCCAAGGAAAATAATTTGCCCTACCAGCCAGATGGCTATCATTATTAATGTGCCAATGACCGCTTTTTTGGCAGTGAACTGTAGGTCGGGCATTTTGTAACAGACTAAAACCAGCGGAGTAACTAATACCACGCCTAACATATCATCCATCAGCCAGCACAGCAGTTGAGACAAAAACTGTTCTGTAGTGGTGTCATGAGTCAGTTGCAACGTGACAGTATCTATCAATGCACCGCCGCTAGAACCAAAAAAACCACCTAAGATAATTAACCGCAGATAATCAGACAACGAGGGTAGCGATAAATCGAATGTGTTGTTGTAATTCACTAAACGCATACTTAATAGTGCGTTCAGCGTACTGCCTGTGGCGATGCCGACAGCTACCCACAGATTAAATCCGCCCAACACATTGGCAATCACGCTGCCGAAAAAAATGCTCAGTGCGTAAATCCTTCCGCCCAACAATAGCGCGGCTAAAGCGATACCTGTTGCTATAAAGTACACGTTCACAGTGCCTTGAAGAGCCAAATAATCATTGACCAGTCGATAGGCAAGTATATAAAGCACCGCGATAGCCAATAATTTCAGTATTTTCAACAAATAGGGCTGGATTTCAAATGTGAACGAAGGCATTTCCTTACCCGAATTTAAGAAATATTTATATCGAGCATAATTATATTATAAATCAATGGGTTATAAATATGACTCGTAGTCGGCATACAAAAATTATTTTGTTATCGTGTATTTTATAAGGTTTGTGCAGAATTACAGTGGTTTTTAGTGATTAATTGTGACAGAAAACAGGTTGTAAACTAAGGTTTATACGCCTGAAACGCAGCTGATACAGATTGAAAATTGTTCAAATTAAAAGTATTGTTTTTCCAAGGTCATAAAAAAGTTTTTGACTTAATGGCTTAGTTAAACAATGAGAATTTGATTATTTACGATAGAATACTGCAATTACATGATTAATCGCTAAAGGAAAGTGGTGCATTCATGTTGAGTCTAACGTGTCCTACGCGATAGGATTAATGATATTTGAATCAAACTTGGAGTAATGTATGTCGTGGAATGAACCGGGCGGCGATAATAAAGACCCTTGGAGCGGTCGAGGCGATGATAAAAAACCGCCTGATTTAGATGAGGTAATCCGCTCATTACAAGAAAAACTAACCAAGATTTTTGGTGGCGGTGAAGGTGGGGATAATAATTCCCCTGACAATGCGTTTTCAAACAGCCCCATGAAAGGGCTGGGTTTGGCTATCGGTGCCGGTGTACTGTTGGCTATATGGGGTGTCAGTGGCTTTTATATTGTCGATGAAGGTAATAACGGCATTGAAACCCGTTTTGGACAATATACCGTCACCACACAGTCAGGTTTAAACTGGCATTTCCCGTCGCCTATCGGACGCGTTGATATTGTCAACGTTAAGCAACAACGCTTTATTGAAGTCGGTTATCGCAGTGTTTCAGGTGCCGCTGAGCAAGGTTCGGGATCAGTGCCTAAAGAAGCCTTAATGCTGACGGCGGATGAAAATATTGTCGATGTCAGTCTGAACGTGCGTTATCAGGTTGATAATGCCAAAGACTTTTTGTTCAATGTTGCCAATCCTGCCGCTACCTTAAAGCAAGTCACTGAAAGCGTACAGCGCGGCGTAGTCGGTAGCAATACGATGGACTTCATTTTGACGGAAGGACGCAGTGAAATCGTCACGAAAATCAAAGCCGAAGTTCAGGAAGTCATGAACAGCTATCATGCGGGCATTATCGTAACCGAAGTCAACCTGCAAGATGCACAGCCACCCGAAGAAGTACAGAATGCCTTTGTTGATGCCATTAAATCGCGTGAAGACAAAGAGCGGTTAATCAACGAAGCCCAAGCCTACTACAACGATGTCGTGCCTAAAGCACGCGGCGCGGCAGCAAGAAAAAAACAGGAAGCCGAAGGTTACAAAGAACAGGTGATTGCTCAGGCAACAGGTGAAGTCAGTCGTTTTTCTCAATTACTGGCAGAATATCAAAAAGCACCTGAAGTGACGCGCAAACGGTTGTACATCGAAGCAATGGAATCGGTATTATCCGACACCAATACCGTCATGGTAGATGTCAAAAACGGTGCTAACAATATGCTGTATTTACCGTTGGACAAAATGTTGCAACAACAACCCGCAGTCACTGGCATTGCACCGCAAAGCACAGCGGAACCAGTCGCATCACCAACACCAAAACCCATTATGGCAGAAAAACAACCCGCCTCGGTTGACCGTAGTGCGGCGCGTGGACGTGATTTGAGAGGACGCAGTGATGCAGAATAAAATATTGGTAGCTCTGGGATTAGTATTAATCGTGGGCATGATGAGTGTATTTACCGTATCTGAAACGGAAAAAGCCATTAAATTCCGTTTGGGTGAAATCGTGAAAGACGACTATACCCCGGGAATACATTTCAAATTACCGTTTATCAACAACATCAAAAAGTTTGATTCGCGCATTCAAACTATGGCAGAAAAACCCGAACAATTTCTGACTTCTGAAAAGAAAAACGTCATTGTGGATTTATTTGTCAAATGGCGTATCGGTAATGTCACCACGTTTTATACCGCTGTTGCGGGTGATGTGAATCAAGCCAATTTACGTTTGAATCAAACCATTAAAAACGCCATTCGCGGCGAATTCAGCAAACGCGATATTAAGCAACTGGTCTCTACCGACCGCAGTGCGATTCGTGACGTATTGATGGAAAAATCCAAAACCATCGCGCCCAACTTAGGCATTGATATTATTGATGTTCAGGTGATGCGTATTGATTTGCCGAAAGAAGTCAGTAGCTCAGTATTTAGACGTATGGAAGCAGAACGCGAAAGTGTGGCGCGTGAATTTCGTTCACAAGGTGCAGAAGCCGCTGAAAAGAAACGTGCTGAAGCCGACAAACAACGCGTTGTTGAACTTGCCAACGCCTTTCGTGATGCTGAAACTTTACGCGGTGAAGGCGATGCCATCTCTGCCGACATTTACAGCAAAGCCTATGGTGCAGATACCGAATTTTTCACCTTTTACCGCAGCTTGAATGCCTATAAAAAGACTTTTTCTAAATCCAGCATGATGGTCGTAGACCCCAACTCGGATTTCTTTCAGTATTTTAATAAGCAAAAGTAAGGAACTGTATTTAACAATTTGTACAGGTATTGCCATGCAATGCCTGTGCATTAACCTGAAACGCTCCGCCTAGTCGGGGCGTTTTGTTTGAGTGGACACACGAAATATGCAAGCAAAAGACTCTTGGCTGTTACCTGAAGGCATTGAAGAAATTCTGCCCGAAGAAGCAACCCATCTGGAAAACTTACGCACTCAGCTTTTAGACCTGTTCGCCTGCTGGGGCTATGAGCTGGTTATCCCACCCTTTATTGATTTTCTCGATTCCCTATTAATCGGGGCAGGGCATGATTTAGATTTACAGACTTTCAAACTCACCGACCAAATCAGCGGCGAAATGCTCGGCATTCGTGCCGATATGACCCCGCAAGTGGCGCGTATTGATGCCCACAACCTAAAACACGAATGGCCGACCCGCCTGTGTTACGTCGGCACAATTTTGCATACACGCGGCGATCCCTTAGAAAAAACCCGCAGCCCGATGCAAATTGGCGCAGAACTCTACGGTCATGCAGGCAAAGAAAGCGACATTGAAGTCATCCGCTTAATGTTGGAAATGTTGGCGATGACAGGTTTATTAAACGTGCATTTAGACTTAGGTCATGTCGGTATTTACCGCGCACTGGCCAAACAAGCACAATTGACCTGCGCCCAAGAAAGCGAATTATTTGATGTTTTGCAACGCAAAGCGCGTCCCGAACTGGCAGAGCTTATGGACAGCTACGTCATTGCCAGCGAACTGAAAACCCTGTTTTTAAAACTGCCTGAATTGAACGGCGACCGTGAAATGCTCAACAAAGCACAGGTCATTTTTGCTCACGCCAACCAAGAAGTTCAACAAGCCCTAGCAGACTTAACCGCTATTGCCGACATTCTTGCCGTACGTTTTCCAGCACTTGCCATCAGCTTTGACTTGGCCGAATTGCGCGGTTATCACTACCACACAGGCATGGTATTCGCCGCTTTCGTACCCAGCATTGGCAGAGAAATCGCCAGAGGCGGACGTTACGACAACATCGGTGCAGTATTTGGACGCGCCCGCCCTGCGACAGGATTTAGTGCCGATTTAAAACTACTCAGCTCACTCAGTAAAAAAACCAGCATCAAGCCGCAACGTGCGCTGATTTTCGCACCTTGTGCAGACGATGCCGCGTTAAACGAAACCATCAGAGCCTTACGCGCCGACCACCAAGCAGTAATACAACAACTGCCCGATCAAACAGGCACAGCGCAAGACCTAGGCTGTACGGCGATTTTAGAATTTGTTAATCATCAATGGGTCATAAGACCCTTATAAGTTGGAATAATTATGGGAAAAAATGTCGTAATCATCGGCACTCAATGGGGTGACGAAGGTAAAGGTAAATTAGTCGATTTACTGACTGAACAAGCGAACGCCGTGGTGCGTTTTCAAGGCGGACACAACGCAGGGCATACACTGGTAATTGACGGCAAAAAAACCGTGTTACACCTGATTCCGTCAGGCATTCTGCATGAAGGTGTAGTGTGCATGATAGGCAACGGTGTTGTCTTGTCATTAAATGCCTTATTTGAAGAAATTGCCGTGTTAGAAGCGGCAGGTATCGCCGTTCAAAATCGCTTACTTATCAGCGAAGCCTGTACTTTAATTTTGCCTGTTCACGTCGCCATCGACCAAGCACGCGAAAAAGCACGCGGCGGCAAAGCCATCGGCACAACTGGACGCGGCATCGGGCCCGCTTACGAAGACAAAGCAGGACGCAGAGGCTTACGCGCAGGTGACTTGCTCAATCCAGAAACCTTTGCTGAAAAACTCAAAGAACTGCTGGAATATCACAACTTCATGCTGGTAAATTATTATCACACTGACGCAGTTGATTATGAGCAAACCCTAGCCGAAGCCCTGCGTTTAGGTGAACAACTTAAACCCATGCTCACCGATGTCAGCGAAGACATTTACCGCCGCCAAGCCGCAGGCGAAAACCTGTTATTAGAAGGTGCGCAAGGTGCATTACTGGACTTAGACCACGGTACATTCCCCTATGTCACCTCTTCCAGCACCACCGCAGGCGGCGCAGCTACAGGTAGCGGCATCGGCCCCTTAGATTTAGATTATGTACTGGGCATCACCAAAGCCTACTCAACCCGCGTCGGCAATGGCCCGTTCCCGTCTGAACTGGACGATGCCAATGGTGAACATTTAGGCACAAAAGGGCATGAATTCGGCGCGACCACAGGACGTAAACGCCGTTGTGGTTGGTTCGATGCCGTCGCCATGCGCAAATCCGCAAAACTCAACAGCCTAAGCGGTATTTGCTTAACCAAACTCGACGTATTAGACGGCTTGGAAAAAATTGGCATTTGTACTGCGTATAACCTAAACGGCGTGATTACCGAAACCGCTCCATTAGGTGCAGACCAATACGAACAATGCCAACCAGTCATCGAATACATGACAGGCTGGGCAGATGGCACAACCGCTGGCGTAACCGATTTTGACGCACTACCCGACACCGCAAAAGCCTACATTCAGCGTTTAGAAGAACTGGTCGGCGTTAAAATCACCATCATCTCCACAGGTTCAGATAGAAACGAAACCATTGTTTTAGGGCATCCGTTCGGTTAATCAGGCATAAAACAGTGTTAGCTGTTTTACATTGTTCCCACGTTTCGGCGTGGGAACTTCGCTATTGACGCTCTAACATCACAAAACCATCATACAACGTTGGAACGTAAGCTATAAATGATTGAGTAACTTATGTTTAATCATTTACAAAATGAGCATGACAGAATATGAATGATATTTTTATCACGGCAATTGAAGTTAAAAAAGTTCGTAATATTGAGGATTTTATAATTCCACTGAGTGAGACTGAGCGGAAGCATTTAATTATTACAGGCAAGAATGGCAGTGGTAAAACAAGTTTGTTATTGGAAATAAATAAGTTTATTGAAGCATCTATAAATAAAATAAACAGTTTTGATGCGTTGAAAACTCGCTTAGATGATTCAGAAATATCATTAAAAAAAGCGCGGGATAAAAATGAAATAGATGAATATAAAGGAGATATAGAACGCCTTAAAAAACTCATTGATTCATTTGGAAATATATATGTTACCTTTAAATATAATTATATAAATAGCTTTGAATCTGGAAATTATCTTTTAACATTTTTTGAATCAAAAAGAGTAGCTGCTACAAAAATCCCCGCTGGCATTAATAAAGTTGAATTAAAGAAAATATATGGTACAAAAGAACGGATAAACCAAGATTTTATTCAATATATTGTTAATCTAAAAGCTGAACGTTCCTTTGCCAAAGATGACAATGATAACGAAGCAGCAAAAAAAATAGATATATGGTTTGAGCGTTTTGAAAATCAGCTTAAAGAATTATTTGATGCCCCTGATTTACAATTAGTTTTCGATAGAAAAAACTATAATTTTCACGTTCAAATAGGCAATAACGAGCCTTTTTCATTAACAGAATTATCTGATGGTTATTCAGCAGTATTAACTATCGTGACAGAATTAATTTTGCGCATGGAAGCAACAGGAAATAAAGCTTATGATTTGCAAGGCGTAGTATTAATTGATGAAATAGAAACCCATCTTCATGTTGCATTACAAAAAAAGATTATGCCGTTCTTATGTGCATTCTTTCCTAATATTCAATTTATTGTCACCACTCATTCTCCGTTTGTTTTGTCATCCATAAGTAATGCTGTTATCTGTGATTTAGAAACCCGAGAAGTCATTAGTGATTTATCAGGCTATTCCTACGATGCGTTAGTCGAAAGCTATTTTGATACTGACAAATATTCCGAAGAAATTAAGAAAAAATTATATGATTTTGAACAGCTTGCAGAAAAAATGGAATTAAGCGAAGGAGAACAAGATTTATATGATAATTTAAAAAATTATTTTGATAATTTACCCACCTTTCGAGCTGATGAATTGGCTGTTAAATTACAGCAAATACAATTAAAAAAATTGACTCGTAAAGGGTAAAGCAATGCTGTATTTTGAGAAATCGCAACCTGCGCCTGATTGCTTAGCGATAGAGAAACAAAAAGCGAGTGGCGATTATAAATGTGGTTGTGTATTAGAAAGACTAAAAACGGATTTTAAAAATAAATGTTATATTTGCGAAAGCAAAGCCCCATCTACTATTAATGTCGAGCATTTTAAATCACATCAAGGTGATAAAAATTTAAAATTTGACTGGAATAATTTATTTTGGTCTTGCGGGCATTGCAATAATACCAAACTGGCTAAGTTTGACGATATTTTAAATTGTACTAATCTAAATGATTCGATAGAAAATAAACTCAATTATAACTTTAAGCCGTTTCCGCGTGAAAAAGTGAATATAGCGATTAATAGCAACGATAATAAAACGCTGCAAACACAAGCGTTATTATTAGCCGTTTTTAATGGTACAACAACACTTAAAGAAATTGAATCTGACAACATTCGAGATAGTTTATTAAAAGAAATAAAAGACTTTCAGGAATGGCTTATTGAGTATTTCGATACAAATGATAATGAAGAAAAAGCGCGTTGTTTGAAGAAAATAAAGCAACATTTAAACAAAGCATCGGCTTTTACTTCTTTTAAACGTCAAATCATCAAAGATAATGGTGAGTTATTTAAAGAGTTTTCTCATTATTTTGATTGAATATTTCGATAAAAGATGCGGAGTTGTCAGAAATGCCCACCCTGCGTTACGCTTGGGTGAGCTTATTCTGACCGACTACATAATTGACTTACAATTTAGCCAACACAGCCGCTACCGTTTCACCCATTGCCGCTGGTGTTGGGCAGATGGTCACGCCCATTTCACGCAATAACGCTACTTTTTCAGCGGCACTTTCACCCGCAGAGGAAATGATTGCTCCTGCATGACCCATGCGTCGTCCTTCGGGTGCGGTTAAACCTGCAATGTAAGCGACGACGGGTTTGCTCATGTGGGCTTGAGCGTATAAACCTGCTTCTACTTCTTGCGGTCCGCCGATTTCACCAATCATTAATACGACTTTGGTTTCTGGGTCATTTTCAAATTTTTCCAGAATATCGCGGTGTGAACTGCCGTTGATAGGATCGCCACCAATACCGACGGAGCTGGAAATACCGATGCCTAGGCGTTTCATTTGATCCGCTGCTTCATAGCCTAGTGTGCCTGAACGTCCGACGATACCGACATTACCCTGCATATAAATATGACCGGGCATGATGCCTAACATGGAGCGACCGGGGCTGATGGTGCCTGCGCAGTTCGGACCTGTGAGTACCATGCGCTCGTTAGCAGGAAAACGGCGTAAAAAGTTTTTTACCGTCATCATGTCTTGCGTTGGAATACCGTCAGTGATGGCGACACAGTATTTAATACCTGCATCTGCGGCTTCCATGATGGAATCTGCGGCAAATGCGGGCGGTACAAAAATAATACTGGCTTCTGCGCCAACTTGTTTTACAGCTTCTCTTACTGTATTGAACACGGGCAAGCCTAAATGCGTTTGTCCGCCTTTACCGGGTGTAACACCACCAACGACCTTAGAGCCGTAGTTAATCATGTCTTGGGCGTGGAAAGAGCCGATTTTGCCGGTAAAACCTTGGACGATGATGCGGGTGGTTTCGTTAATTAATATAGCCATGTTTATGCTCCTGCGGCTTCTTTGGCGACAACTTCGTTACGCGCTTGCACGGCTTTTTCTGCCGCTTCTGCGAGGGTGTCAGCAGTGATAATCGGTAAGCCGCTTTCGGCAATGATTTTGCGTCCTTCTTCGACGTTAGTACCTGATAATCTGACGATTAACGGGACTTGCATATCAATTTTACGCACCGCTTGTACGACACCTTCGGCAATCCAATCACAGCGATTAATGCCCGCAAAAATATTGACCAGCATGGCTTTGACGTTTTTATCGGCTAACACTAAACGGAAGGCTTTTTCAGTGCGTTCAGCGGACGCGCCGCCGCCGACATCTAAAAAGTTCGCAGGTTCGCCGCCCGCCAGTTTAATCATGTCCATAGTTGCCATTGCCAAGCCAGCACCGTTAATCATACAGCCGATGTCGCCGTCTAAACCGACATAGCTTAAGCCACGGTCAGCCGCCGCCATTTCGCGGGGGTCTTCTTGGCTTTTGTCGCGTAATTCAGAGATTTTCAGTTGACGGAACAGCGCGTTATCATCAAAGCTCATTTTGGCATCTAATGCGACTAATTCACCGCTTTTAGTGACGACCAGCGGATTAATTTCCAGCATACTGACATCCAATGCGCGTAATGCTTTGTAACAGCCATTAATGGTTTTCACGGTGTGACTGATAACTTCTGCATCCAAGCCAAGTTTAAACGCCATTTCTCGTGCTTGATAATCCTGTAAGCCAACAGAGGGTTTGATGACAATTTTAGTAATTGCCTCAGGATTGGTGCGTGCTAGTTCTTCAATATCCATGCCGCCTTGCGCTGAACCGACCATGACGATGCGCTCAGAACTACGGTCTACCAACAGGCAAAAATACAATTCTTTGGCAATGTCAGTACCCGCTTCAACATACAATCTGCCGCAGACTTTACCCGCAGGGCCCGTTTGATGGGTGACCAAGCGTTTACCTAATAAATAAGTAGCGGCGGCTTCCACTTCATCGTGAGTTTTACAGATTTTAATGCCGCCCGCTTTACCACGCGCCCCTGAATGAATCTGGGCTTTGACTGCCCAAATATGTCCACCGATTTCTCTAGCGCGTTGTACTGCATCTTCGGGGCTATACGCCAAGCCGCCTTCAGCGATTTTTATACCGTAACCGCTTAAAATTTCTTTTGCTTGATATTCATGAATATCCATAAATTTTCCTATCGTGTTGAAATCATTACCGCCATAAACAGCCGCCTATTATATGCTTTTTAATAGGCTATCGTCATTGCTCGTGTCATCACAATGTCACATTTAACGGATTTATGCGGAACAATCGGGTGTTAAGCGGGTCTGAAAAACGCAGACGATAACACTGACAAGGGGAAAAGGTGATGACAATTGACATACTGAGTGCCGTTTTAGGCTGGGCAACCGTCATTAATATCGGTATTGTGACGTTGTGGTTTGTGCTGATTGTCTACGCGCATGATTGGATTTATCAGCTGCACAGTCGCTGGTTTACCTTGTCCGTAGAGCGTTTCGATACCATCCATTACGCGGGGATGGCTTTTTACAAAATCAGTATTTACCTGTTTAATCTGGTGCCGTTTCTGGCGTTGCAGATGGTGGTTTGAGCTTGCAAAGACCTTGCAATGCAACGTCTCTACAAAATAAAAAATTAACTTACAACGGATGTTTTTCCCACCAAGAAGCTAATACAGCGGTAGACGCGATGACTGAAGAGTTTGATTTAAGTTGCGGACGCAACTGATTGGTCGAATAGCCAGTCGGTTGATGACTCTGTTTAGCGACAACCCACTCGCCTTGAGGATCTTTAAGTAGCGCGTGCATAACGGTTCGAGCAGGTAAGCCAACTAACCCTGCAACAGCGGTATAAGTCGCTTTCTGTGTATTTTTTGCCAATGCCGCAACCAGTTGCGCCAGTTGTTCTTGTTTGTCATTCATGATGTGTACCTTGTGAAATTATGGTGTTTCCACGCTGTGATTGTGGGGATGATAAAAAGTTAATGCAGGTAAAGGTGAGGTACGAACCTTAATACTTATGTATAACTAATTGTTTTTCGGGATTTTCAAGTTCATCTCGATCTATGGGCTACGTCGCTATTAGCTATGTAAAACCCTCAATATTTCTTTGTCCATCTAGTCGTAATACACTAGCATCAAAACCACCCGCTAATGTTATTGCTCTAATATCCAGATTGTGTGAAATCCGCAATAGCTCACAATCTCTGTAAAAGGTCTTAGTATCTTCTGTCAGAACGAATGGAATATTTCCACGCAAGGCTTGCGCCATTATTTTTACATCATCGCGTATAACTGCTCGATTATCACCACTTTTATGTCCTCCAAGTAAATTCCAGATACGCGCAGCTTCTATTGCATCTGGAAGATTGAATGGAAGTGTCCGAAAATTTCTGAGTGGTAAGTCTGTAATTGATTCTTTGATAGCAAATTCTGCCGCTACGATGACAGAGAAATAGATGGGTATATTATGCTCAAGCAGGTGTTGATAGTATTGATGTGCAACATCATGATTAGGTCGAGTATCGTTATTTAGTGAAATGAGAAAACTGGTGTCCAATAGAACCGATGGATTCATGCGTGATTACCGCGCAGGGTTTCTAACCATTCAGTTGCATCGGGGACATCTGCCCACGCTTTAGTTCCGCGCTCTACCATAAGTTTGAATTCAGTTTCGTCATAGCTAGGTTGATAATCATCAAATTCAAGCAATTTGTAGTTGCGCAATTCACCCGTAATCAAGTTTTCCTCTGCTGTTATATGAAGCAACGCGGGACGATATAAACGATTTTGTTCGCCTTGCGCTAAATCACTTTGAGTAGCTGCAATGGTTAACAGTATGCCATTTTCTAGTTCTAGGTGAACATTAGGTTTGGTTTTTCCTCCTATATCAACAACCTTACCGTACAAATATTTTTCTGTATGCACCCACATATCCTCCATTTTATGAAAGTCAGATGTTGAATCAACTGAAAAAAAAGACACTTGAGACGATTGATCCGCAACTAAATAACGTCTATGTGGATTTTTTTGAGCCGCTGATTGCCAACGCTCAACTACACTTGCTCGTTTTGGATCAATCAAACTCAGTGAGTCCATAGATTTTAAATGCTCAAGATCAGTCCATAACGTATTTGCAGTAAGTAATCCCATAGCCACAAAAGCTAATGAGCCATTTTCTATCGAAACCAGAACCTTGGACGGATCAACATCACGATTCGATCCTCTTAAAAAATCGTTCACCTCTTTTTGAAAATCACCCAGCAACGCCAAAGAGACGTGTGACGGACTGACATCAAGATCATTGATGCGGTCACTAACGGCAAAACGTAGCTGATTAATAGGATTCATGGCGTATGTGTTTCAATTTGAGGATTTAAGACAATATCATTATAGGCTTGCTATTATCTAAAGAAAAGCGCGTAGGCAAGGGTACGCGCACCGCGCACCCCTCCAGAAATCAACGTGTCTTCGCCGCAATCGCCTCAGCTGCTCTTACTACATTATTCGCCATTTTTTCAGAAGCCGCATCGATTAAACGCCCGTCCAACGCTGCCGCGCCTTTGCCTTGTGCTGCCGCTTCTTGCAGTGCGACTAAAATACGTTTTGCTTTTTCGACTTCTGCCGCAGGTGGCGTGAAGACTTCATTGGCTAACGCAATTTGTGAGGGATGAATTGCCCATTTGCCTTCACAACCCAGAGCCGCCGCGCGTTTTGCACCTGCAATATAACCTTCGGGGTCTTTGAAATCACCGAATGGGCCATCAATCGGGCGTAAGCCGTAAGCGCGACAGGCAACCGTCATGCGGCTGATAGCGTGATGCCATTGATCACCGGGGTAATTTGGGTTTAAACCGCCGATGTTGGTGGTTCTGGCGCGATTGCTTGCCGCATAATCCGCAACACCAAAATGCAGAGCTTCTAAACGTCCGCCTAACGCGCCTTGTTTAGCAATGTCTTCCACATTTGCCATGCCTAACGCGGTTTCAATCAAGGCTTCAATACCGATGCGGTTTTTTAAACCTTGTTGCATTTCCAACTGGTTGAGCATCGCTTCAACCATGTACACGTCTGAATACACGCCGACTTTAGGAATTAAAATGGTGTCGATTTTACTTCCCGCTTGCTCAACCAAATCGACAACATCACGCACCATATATTGTGTGTCCAAGCCGTTGATACGCACGGAAACCGTGATGCCATGACCTTTCCAATCCAAGTCATTGATGGCTTGGATGATATTTTTACGCGCCTGTAATTTGTCGTCTGGAGCGACAGCATCTTCAAGATCAAGAAAAATAAAATCCACGCCGCTGTTCAGGGCTTTTTCAAACATTTCAGGGTTGGAACCGGGAACGGCTAATTCACAACGTTGAACTCGTTGCACGTTTGCTGTATATAAAGTGTGGCTCATTCAGTGTTTTCCTCTAGTAACTTAATAAAATCCAGCGATGGCGGGACGTAAATAAACCGCTCATTCTACTTTTAGGGGCATTAAAGTCAATTTTTGTAACGACTTACCTGTTGTTTAACGACTGCCAGTCCTCAAAGGACTGGCAGTCGTCGTGTCACCGCTTATACTATTCGCACACCAGTGACGTTCATTTTTCAAAACCTGCCCATGTCCATTATCGCCTTATTATTCATCGGTTTTTCATTAGGTACAGCGGTATTGCTGATTATCGGTAATCTATTGCAACAACAAAACGCATTACGCTGTACGTCAAAAGCGGCGGGTTTTTTATTGCTGCTTGGCTTGGCGGGTATTCAAAGTGTGCATTTATATAGTGTGCAGTACGGTTTTGACGGCTTGCATTCCAGTGTGTATGTGGCTTTGTTGTACGCTATCGCGCCCAGCTTTTATTTTTACAGCCGTCAGCTGTTGATTGCCGATAGTCATTATTCATGGCGTGATGTGTTGCACACATTACCGTTGCTGTTGTGCTGGTTGTTGCCGTCTCAATGGGTGTTGCCGACTGCATTTTTAATTGGTAGCGGCTATGTGCTGTGGTTGGCGCGGGCGGTGTATTTTTTACGCGCCCAACGGCAGCGTTTTCGGTTGGAGTTGTTGGCATTAGGCACATTGTTTGCGATTGCCATCGCGGTGTTGGTGCTGGGTTTTATCGTGCCGTTATTGGATGCACAGGATTTTATCATTGCCTACAGCATCCTCATCGGGTGTGCATTTTTTGCCGTGACCTTGACGCTATTACGTTTTCCATCCATTACCGCCGATGTCTCAGAAGCAGTACAAGCCGCTTACACCTTATCAACGCTGAAAAATATCGACAAAGCCGCTGTATTGCGCAAACTCGATACCTTGATGCAACAAGACAAACTGTACACGTTAGACAACCTGAATTTGGAATTATTGGCGGAACAACTGGCACTGAGTCAGCATCAATTATCCGAGTTGATTAACACCGAATTTCAACAAAGTTTTTCCCGCTATATTCGCGAGCAGCGTATTAATGAAGCCAAACGCCTGTTAATCGCTCAACCCAATGCCTCGGTATTATCCATCGGCTTATCAGTGGGTTTCAGTTCACAGTCGAATTTTTATGCGGCGTTTCGCGATATTGTCGGAATGCCGCCTGCGCAGTATCGAAAAAATCACGGAGACCTGCGAGGTTTTTAAAACCTCGCAGGTCTTGTATTACTCAAACAGATAGACATTTTGAAATAAAAACCTAGGTTTTTACTCCAGTTTTATCATTTTGTAAGTTTATAACACCTTGTTATTTATAGACTTCCATGCTTTTCAAAAAAATCTATTCCACTCTTATCAAATCGGAAGTTAAACCTAATCCGTGCCTGTTAATTTATCGCTCACTCAATCATCAAACGAGGAGCGAACATGAACATTTTATTAACAGGCGCGACAGGTTTTATCGGCAATCATCTGTTACGTTCTTTATTGCATCAAGGTCACACCGTAACGGCGTGTTGTCGTCAGCCTGAACGCTTGCTGATAAACAGCGGGCATCTCAAACCGTTGGCGGTGGATTTTGCACAGTTGAACGCCAGCGCACAGTGGTTGCCGCATTTGCACGGTATTGATGTAGTTATCAATTGCGTGGGTATTATTGCAGAAACTAAAACCCAGACTTTTGAACAGTTGCATCATCAAGCACCAGCGGCATTATTCACAGCGTCGGCGCAAATAGGTGTTAAAAAAATCATCCAGATTTCCGCATTAGGCGCGGATGCGGAGGCAGTATCGCCTTATCATCTGAGCAAAAAAGCCGCTGATGATATGTTGCGCGGCTTGCCTGTGGCTGGGATTATTCTGCAACCGTCCATCGTGTACGGTGCGGGGGCGCAAAGTTCTGCGTTATTACAGGCGTTAGCCGCGTTGCCTGTGCAGGTGTTGCCCGATGGCGGACAAGCACACTTACAACCTGTTTATATTGATGATGTGGTTGCGGTGGTGCATCGCTGTCTTGAAGCCGACACGCGGCAACAAACGCTGGCGGTAGTCGGTGCATATTCGCTTAGCTATGCCGATTTGTTGCATGGTTTACGACGGCGCATGGCAAAGCCACCTGCGCGGACATTTTCATTGCCTTATCGTTATCTGTTGGCGGTTGCAGGTGTGGGCAAATACTTGGGCGAACCGATTTTATCCAAAGACAATATCGTCATGTTAAGCCGAGGTAATACCGCCAGTGCAGACGCAATCACGGCATTATTACACCGTCCGCCCGTCAACATAAGCCAACAATTATTTGAACATCCTGCCACGCAAGCCGAACGCTGGCACGCGCACCTGTATTTTCTTAAGCCGGTGTTAGGTGTGGTGATTGCGCTGGTGTGGTTGTGGAGCGGGATTACTTCGTTGTGTTTTTATCCGCATGAGTTGAGTTATCAATTATTGGCGGCAACGGGAGTTACAGGCATTGCCGCGCCCGTCATGTTGTATGGCTTGGCGGTGCTGGATATAGGCTTGGGTGTGGCGACTTTGTGTCGTTATCACCTGCAACGGCTGTTGTTATGGCAAATGGCTATTGTGCTGAGTTATAGCCTGATAATCGCTATCGCCTTGCCTGAATTTCTGGTGCATCCGTTCGGCGCGTTGTTAAAAAATCTGCCGTTTTTAGTGTGTCTGCTCATTTACAGACAGTTAGCAGGAGAACGACCATGATGTATTTAACGCTGAAACTCATTCATATTCTCAGTGCCATCGTATTATTCGGCTTAGGTTCGGGTACGGTATTTTATAAAGTCATGACTGATAGAACAGGCGACCACGCGGCGATTGCCGTTACCAGCCGTCATGTGGTGTTGGCGGATTGGTGGTTCACCACGCCGACGGTGATTATTCAGCCCATCACAGGGTTTTTGTTGGCGGAGCAGTTATCTGCGGCTATGGGGGCAGGATGGTTAGGCTGGACGCTGGTGTTGTATTTGATAACGGGCGTGTGTTGGTTGCCTGTGGTGATATTGCAAATCCGTATGCGTGATCTCGCCGCCGATTCCTTGGCACTCGGTTTGCCGTTGCCGTCGCTGTACCATCATTACGCCAAAGTCTGGTTATTGCTGGGAGTGCCTGCGTTTTTCGGCATGATAGGCATCACCACCTTAATGGTGTTTCACAACTCACTTTGGAGCTGAATCATGTTAATGCAGAAAATTTTAGGCGCAGATTGGCAACAATTACCGCGCGTTATTCAACAACATTATGCGATTGATGACAATCAAACCAGCGTTCTCGAAGGCACGATGGCTATTCACTATCCCCGCTTTATGTTTCCCCTGATTTGGCTGATTCATTTATTCGGCGGCTTGATATTGTGGCGCGGTGAAGCGGTGCAGACGCGCGTACAAAAAACCGCAGGAGCGGGTATGCTGAACTGGCAACGTATGATGAATTATCCCGACGGCAACACAGATTATTTCTGCTCCCAGATGGTTTATGTCGCCGAGCATGAATTGATTGAACGCACAGGCTTTGGTTTCGGGTTGCGCTTAATCGTCGAAGTGCATGACGGTGATTTGGTGTATCGCAGCAACGGGCATCTGTGGCAATGCGGCAAGTTTACAATCACTATCCCCGACTGGTTGCTGTTAGGCGCGGCAACCATAAGCGAACACGCGCTGTCAGACGAGGAATTTTATCTGGACTTTAACATCCAACATCCGTGGTGGGGCGAGACTTATAGCTATCGCGGGGTGTTTCGGTATTGTTGATAATATCCCGCGCGGTTAAACCTCCTAGGTCTTCAAGACCTAGGAGGTTTTGGTTTTCTATCGTGCTGGAAACTTAAAGTGATAACAACTCACAATGGATTGGGTTAGTAAAAAGATTGTTGTGTGTATGTTTTAGAAGATTATATTTTTTTACCAGTGGTAAAAATTTTTCTTGAGCTTCATCTAAATAAATACAATTGTAAGATAGCAAAATTAATTCGTGTTCAGAAAGCTGGGCGCGAAGGATATTGGTGTAAGTTTTTTTGTCTTCATCAGCTAAGTTACTTTTATCAACAAACTTTATAATACTGTAAAGGGTTAGGAAATATTGACTCAGTAAATAGTTGTATCGGTTATAAAATTCGTTGTGAAAATATATATTCAATTCTTCCTGTTCTTCTTGATTACCGTAGTTATAAAAACGATACACTATTTTTTTAGACAACTCAGTTATACATTGCTTGCCTTTAAACTTATTGTCTGAGTTTGATAATTCCATTACCTTTACCACATCATTAAAAAGCCCCAACATCTGAAAAAACGTAGTTTCAAATTGTTGTCTCACCATCACGTTATTTTGCAATGCCAACGCTTCGGCAGATGCTTTCAGTTGTTCGGTGGATTCATGTAACTCCGTACTTTGTAATTTTATGGTGTAAAGCAAGGCAAACAACGCGGTTAATGAAAATAATGGGTTAAGAATACCACCGACATAATCACCGAATTGTCCCCATACGTCTTGTTTTTCAGCTAATACGTTAGAAAATTCCCAAAAGTACAAGCCGATAAGCAACACAGCTACATTAATGGAAAAACTTACCATCCAGATTAACCACGATGGAATTCCTTTTGGTTCATCATTCGACATAAAAGCGACATCTCCTAAAAATTTTCAGCACATTAAAAATAACAGGCAATAAAAAAGGGCTAGGTTTGCACCTAGCCCTTATCTTATTTGGTGGGACGTGAGAGGCTCGAACTCTCGACCCATGGATTACTTTACTACTTTAGCTTTCACTAACCGCTGATAGTCGGCGTTGTAGTCTGGACTTTCTCATCACCCGCCGTGTGAACGGTTTGGGTGTGCGGCGTTAAGTCTCTGAGGGCTTTCTTAACAGGTTTTGTTTTGGATTACTTATCGTCACAACGTCATTCACTGTTGTAACCATCTGATAATTCGAGAAACTTTGTTAAGAGTTGCCTGCTGATTGCCCAATCTTCAACATTTTTACGCTGAATGGCGTAGTTGAAGCTCTCAGGGGTTTCCAGCATACAGCTGCATTTTCAGTTCATTGTTCCCAATGAACGCTCCTATTTTTGTTAAGAGTCCACTGCTCTACCAACTGAGCTAACATCCCCAACTCAGACATTTTAAGTCAGTTGCCCGCACAATACCAGCCTTGAAAAAAATCAACGCGCCCCCATACAGTGGTTACTCAAACAATCATAGGATTATAAAATGACCGTTGCAGCACAAAAAGAAACCTTAGGTTTTCAAACCGAAGTAAAACACTTGTTACATTTGATGATTCATTCCTTGTACAGTAACAAGGAAATCTTTTTACGCGAATTGATTTCTAATGCTTCCGATGCCGCTGATAAATTGCGTTTTGAAGCCTTGTCGAATGGCAGTTTGTATGAAGGCGATAGTGAGTTAAAAATTCGTATCGATTTCGATAAAGACGCTAAAACCATCACCATCAGCGATAACGGTATCGGTATGACGCGCTCAGAAGTGCAAGAGCATATCGGTACGATTGCTAAATCTGGCACGAAACAATTTTTTGAAGCGTTGACAGGCGAACAAGCGAAAGACAGCGAGTTAATCGGTCAGTTCGGTGTGGGTTTTTATTCAGCGTTTATTGTTGCTGATAAAGTCACCTTGACCACGCGCAAAGCAGGTGCGGATAAAAGCGAAGGCGTGCGTTGGGAATCGGCAGGTGAGGGCGATTACAGCATTGAATCGGTTGAAAAAGAAGGTCGCGGTACTGAAATTGTTCTGCATTTGAAAGAAGCGGAAACGGAATTTTTAGACGGTTATCGTCTGCGTGCCATCGTGCGTAAATTCTCAGATCACATTTCATTGCCGATTGTGATGACCAAAGAAGTCGCGCCGTCTTACGGTGAAGAAGATGAAGCCGAAGACGCAGTTGCCGAGGAAAAACCCGCTCCAGAAATCGTGGAAGAAACCGTCAACAGCGCGGCGGCGTTATGGACAAAAGCTCGCACCGAAATTTCCGAAGACGATTACAAACAGTTTTATAAACACGTCGGACATGATTTCCAAGACCCATTAACGCATATTCACAGCAAAGTGGAAGGCACAAACGAATACACGTTATTACTGTATGTTCCCTCACGCGCACCGTTTGATTTGTGGGACAGAGACGCGAAACACGGCGTGAAATTGTATGTGCGTAAAGTGTTTATTACCGATGATGCCGAGCAGTTAATGCCGCGTTATTTGCGTTTTATTCGCGGTGTGATTGATGCCGATTCTTTACCGCTGAACGTATCGCGCGAAATTTTGCAACAAAGCAAACAAATCAGCAATATCAAGTCTGGCGCGGTGAAAAAAGTCCTGAGTATGCTGGAACAACTGGCGAAAAACGCACCTGAAAATTACGCGACTTTCTGGGAACAGTTCGGCGCAGTCATTAAAGAAGGCCCGATTGAAGACCATGCCAATAAAGAGCGCGTGGCTAAATTGCTTCGTTTTGCCTCTACGCACACTGACACTAACAAACAAGACGTGACGCTGGAAGATTACGTCAGCCGTATGAAAGAAGGGCAGGAGCATATTTATTATGTGACCGCTGACAGTTTCGCGGCGGCAAAAAACAGTCCGCATTTAGAAATTTTCCGCAAAAAAGGCATTGAAGTTTTACTGTTGTCTGACCGTATTGATGAATGGCTGGTGTCTAATCTGGATGAATTTGACGGCAAACATTTACAATCGGTGGCTAAAGGTGATTTGAATCTGGGCGCGTTGGACGACGAAGAAGACAAAGAAAAACAAGAAGAAGTTAATAAAGACTTTGAATCAGTGATTGCGCAAATCAAAGAAGTATTAGGCGATAAAGTCAGTGATGTGCGTTTAAGTCACCGTTTAACTGAATCTCCTGCCTGTTTAGTGGCTAATGTCTACGGCATGAGTTTAAACATGGAACGCATCATGAAAGACGCAGGGCAAATGATGGGTATGGGCATGGGTCAAAAACCTGTGTTTGAAATCAACCCGCATCACGCCTTAATCACGCGTTTAAAAGCGGAACAAGACGATGCGCGTTTTGCCGATTTAACGCAGATTTTGCTTGACCAAGCGGTATTAAGCGAAGGCGGACAGTTGGATGATCCAGCGGCGTTTGTGCATAAATTGAATGGTTTGTTGCAGGGTTTGTTGGGTTAAGTGGAGTTTTTTTTATAGTTCCCACGCTCCAGCGTGGGAATTCATCCAGCAACGCTCCAGCGTTGTGTAAGAAGACGCTAGAGCGTCAACGGCTGCATTCCAACGCTGGAGCGTTGGAACGATATAATTCAGCCTAGATGTAACCATCAAAAATAGTGCGATTTGTTGTTGGGTTGCCAAAAAGCGGCAGCCCAACCTACATTAGAGTTGTTGTTGATTAATTACCCGAACAGTAAACCTGCTGTTTGTCACAGTGTCACAAAACGCCTTATCAATAATCCCCCGTTCAGCCAGTTGCGCTAAGCTCAGCGTGTCATCAATTGCCGCTGATTTAATCACCAGCAATTCATCGGCGGACAGTCTATCAGCAAGCCATGCGGCGAGACTGTCGGAAGTTATATCCCACGTTGCAGGAATACCTGCGTTATTCAATTCGTCAATATCAGGCGACCACACGATAATGTGTGACGGGCTTTGTTGAATGGTACGGACGGAATGCGCCAGCTCAATATCCGCTTGCAAACCTTTCACCAACCACGCCATTTGCTGCATGGCTAACAATGCCATTGCATGAGCGCATTCATCATCAAATTCCCACTGTTGCTGGGCAATTCTGACCTGATCGGCAAACACGCCGCCGCCTGTCACGATGACTACTTTTTGATGGTGATACTGTTGTTCTATGCGATTGAGGCAATGCAGCAGTGTTTTCGCGCTTTCTAAACTGCCGCCTAGTTTGATAACCAGCATCACACGCTAAAATGCTTTAACACATCCAACAGCGCGGCTGCTTTATCAAAACATTCTTGATATTCTTCTTCCATCACCGAATCGTTGACGATACCGCCCCCTGCCCAAAAACGGATGGTATTATTGGAATGCACCAGCGTGCGGATTGCGATATTGGTATCCATATTGCCGTTAAAACCGATATAGCCAATTGACCCGCAATACACACCGCGCCGATGTGGTTCAATTTCTTCAATCACTTCCATCGCGCGGATTTTGGGTGCGCCTGTGATTGAACCTCCCGGAAAACAGCTTTTTAATAAATCCAGCGCGTGTTGATTGTTGCCAAGTACGCCTGTTACTGTGCTGACCAGATGATGTACTGTGGTGTAGGTTTCGACAGCAAAAATCACAGGGACTTTTACTTCGGTACAGGTTTTGCTGATGTCATTACGCAATAAATCGACAATCATCACATTTTCAGCGCGGTCTTTTTGGCTGGTGAGCAGCTGGTGTTTTTGCTGTTCATCTTCGGCTTCGTCCAGTTTGCGCGGACGTGTGCCTTTAATGGGTTTGGTTTCTACGATGCCGTTGGTGAGACGCAAAAAACGCTCAGGCGACGAACTGAGTATTTGTACTTCGGGCAAATTCAGATAAGCACTGAACGGCGCGGCGTTTAATTCGCGCAAGATTTGATACGCCGTCCACGGATTACCCGTACAACTCGCCGCAAACCGTTGCGTTAAATTCACCTGATAACAATCGCCTTCTTTCAGATAATGTTTAATGCGGTCAAAAGCAGTGCGATAACGTGCCTGATCCATATTGGATTGCACGGGGCTGGTCACTTGAAATGTGTCGGGATGTTGTGCGGTCGGCAAGTGGCTGAACTGGCGGATTAATGCCTGCCAGTGTGCGTCCTCAATTTGTTGCCCGACCAAATAGCTTTGCTGTTGTTGATGGTCAACAATCACTGCCCACGCATAAATACCCACCGCCATTTCGGCAATCTGTTCGGCATCTTCCGCCAATACGGGCAGGTGTTCTAAACGCCGCGCTAAATCATAGGAAAAATATCCGATAGCACCGCCGTTAAACGGTAAATCAGCCAAGTCGCTGTTCGCCACAGGCAGGAGCCGTTGTTTAATTAACGCAAACGGATCATCTGTGGAGTGAGTGATGTTACCTTGTTGCGTTATTTCCGTATGGTCACCCTGCGTAACCAAGGTGCAAACAGGTTCGGCGGCGATGATGTCATAACGTCCTTGCTGACTGTGCGGATAACCGCTATCCAAAAACACTGCCCACGATTGATGAGCAATATGAGAAAAAAGCGCGGCACTGTCTGAAAAATAAGGCAGGGCGGTGATAAGGGGTTTTGGTGATGGCATTTAGATTAAATGTTAAAACTCAGTGGCTGTATGGTTTTCATACTTGGTGTAGGGAGACATCCTGTGACAATAGAGCATCAACAGCGATATGTAAAATTAATCAACATCATTATGACTATCTGTATTGACCAAGATAATAGTTTTTATCTGCTGGATTCAAGTCATCGGTGTAGTTCTGGTTATCATACGGTTTTACGTTCAGATTATTCAAAAATATGGAATGAGGCAGATCGGGGGAAATCATTTAATAATTTAACATTTAACTAAGAAAGGTCTCTGTGAGATAAATTCTGACACGCAATAGAGGTAATTTTCAGCCGAAAATAGGAGTAATCAAATTTAATCTATTGTTTTATGAATGATTAAACGCGGCTAAATAGCTATAACCAAACTATATCGGTAATGAACAGACAGTTTTATGAGTTTTATAATGTGTGGATTTTTAAGAGTCCAAAGAATATCATACAGAAGAGTTAAATTAAATTAAATCCAATAAATTACAGAGAAATTTACACTTATCCGTATGATTAAAAAGGATTTATAAAGTTGTTCAAAAATAAATTAAGAGATTCTTATATGCAGATAAATAGTAACCACAGGTATGATGGCGTTCAGGTACTTCGTTTCTTTGCAGCCTTGATGGTTGTAGTGACACATTCGTTTTTTTACACTTCAGAACGGTTAATAGAGGTGGATGAATTCGGGTACGGTGCTCGAGGGGTTGATATTTTTTTTGTAATTAGTGGCTTTGTGATGATTATTTCTTCACGAAACCTGATTGGAGTACCCAAAGGCTGGCTTAAGTTTGCTATTCAGCGCATTACACGAGTTGTTCCCTTGTATTGGGTGGCAACTACTGCCAAATTAATCATTATGTTGTTGTCAACAGGCTTGGTACTTCATACCGCGCTTGATCCAGACAATGTTATCAAGTCCTACTTTTTTATTCCATATATCAAACCAGATGGAAAAATTGAACCACTTCTGGGCGTTGGATGGACGCTGGTTTTCGAGATGTTTTTTTACTTTGTTTTTACTATCGCATTGCTTTTAAGGGCTAATATCTATGCTTTTGTTGGGGTCACGATGACAATACTGTCAGGATTGTCGTTAGTAACACCAGAAGAACATCCTGTCTGGATGTTTTTCTTTAACTCGATTGTTCTTGAATTTTTCTTTGGAATGATTATTGGCGGTCTTATACTCAAAGGGAAAATATTGGGGGTCAAATCAGCGGTTTTTGTGTTGCTGTCTATGATGATATGCCTTCTTTTTGTTCCCAGTTATGACTTGCCGAGAGTAATCAGCGGCGGTATACCTGCCACTTTTCTCATCTACGCGCTGGTTTCACTGGAACCCTATCTGCAAGACAAAATCCCAAGCATATTGTTGTTATTGGGTGGTGCTTCCTATTCGTTATATTTATTCCATCCCTTGTTTATCCCTGCTGTGCCGGTTCTGTTGAAAAAACTGGAGACTCCTATCGCCAGCTTGTCGGTAACATTGTGCATTCTGAGTGCGCTTATCATTGCAACGATTATCTACCGTTTTGTGGAATTACCAATTACTCATTTGTTTAGAAAACTGCCATTGTTATCCAGTTATTCACACAAGCCCGTAACGGAAAGCAAGTAATAAGGGTTTGCAGATTGTTGTGCCATTTTTTTCATGACACAACCATTATCTGCTATTGATTCCAGTCCATATTATCTGTATTTTGCGTTCGCTTCGTGCGAGGCTGCATTATTATCGGGCAATAAACTGTCCAAATGCACGGCTGCCGCGACCTGTGGCAATGGTTTCTTTGACTTGCAGGGTTTTGGCATCCAATACGGAAACATTTTTATCAAACCAGTTGGCGACATAGAGATGACGGTCATCGGTGTGCGTGCCGATACCTTCGGGTTTTTCGCCGACTTCAATTAAGCCGATGCTGGTCAAGGTGTCGGTATCAATCACGGAGACTGTGCCATCGTCCATATTGGTGACAAATAAGCGGCTGTCATTTAACGCCAATGTAGCGGCGTAGGGCAATGCACCGACTTTGACGGTGGCAATGGCTTTCATGTGCGGCGTTTCTAATACCGTCACATCATCACTTTCGACATTCACTGCGTATACGCGCGTGCCTGTTGAGTCTATCGCCAAACCAAACGGATGCTGACCGACAGGGATGGTTTTTTTGACGCTCAGGGTGTGCGTGTCTATTTGTGAAACTGAATTATCCAAGCGGTTGGCGACATACAGCCAGTGATTGTCAGGGCTGACGACCAGTCCTGACGGTGATTGACCTACCGTGATGGTTTTTATAATTTCCAAGCTGTCCGCGTCCAGCACGGACACGGTGTTGACAAACCAATCGGCGACATACAGGCGTTTGCCATCGGGGGCAACGGTGATGCCTAACGCGCCATTGCTGGTTTTAACGGTGCGGATAAGCTCTTGTTTGCGCGCATCCAACACCGCAAAACCCTGCGCTTCGGGTGTGCTGATATAGACTTTATCACCGTTAGGCGATACCGCAACGCCTGCGGGCTTGCCACTGACGGCAACGGTATTGACCACTTTATTGGTGGCGAGGTCAATAATCGACACGCTGTCGCCCAATTGGTTGCTGATATAGGCAAACGGTGCGGCGGTCAGGGGTGCTGATGCGCTTGCCATCGTCAGCGCAAGCAGTGCCATACGGTGATTCAGTCTGAACATGGGTTTATTTCTCAGCTAATTTTTTCAGATCAATCAAACCCGTGCTGACAAAGGCTTTAACAGCGGCATTGGCAGTGGCTTCGTTCATTTCTTCAGGCGGGTTGTTGTTCATGTAAGCGCGGTAATAACCTGCTTTCCATGTCACTTCGCTGTTATCGCCTTTAGGAGTTACGGTGATGGTGGCAGAAAAGTTATCAACGGGAATAGCAGGCACTTTTTCTTCATTACCCGCATAGTTGATGGTTTTTACGGTAGTCATATCGGTGATTTTGTACGAGTATGACATTTTGTCTTCGTTATAATTTTTTAACTCTTCGTTGACAGTGTTGCCGTCTTTTAAAGTCAATACCCGTTTGCCGCCTTTCAGATTGCCGCCTTCGGCTGGTGAGGTGAATACGTCAGAATGCCAAGTGGCAATGTCACCAAAATCTTTAATCAAACCCCAGACTTTTTCTGCGGGTGCGTTGATAGTGATGGATTCTTCGGTATCTTGACGGACAGGGCCGTGAGCGTTGGCGAAGCCTGTGAAGAGTAATAAAGCAGTGGCTAAGGGTAACAGGATTTTTTTCATAATGAGAGTCTCTTGCGTGTAATAGTGGGGTAAACCTGCGAGGTTTTGAAAACCTCGCAGGTTTCTTGATAGGTGGCTTATTTTTCAGCCAAGGCTTTCAGATTGTTCAAACCAGTGGTGAAAATGCCTTTGATAGCGGCATTAGCAGCGGCTTCGTTCATTTCTTCTGGTGGTTCGTTGTTGGTGTAGGCACGGTAATAACCTGCTTTCCAACGGACACTGGAAGTCGCGCCTTGTGCTTCTACGGTAATAGTTGCGGAGTAGTTATCAACGGGTACGACAGGTACTTTTTCTTCTTTGCCTGCATGAGTGATGGTTTTTGCGGTACTCATGTCGGTGATTTTGTACGAGTATGACATTTTGTCGGCATCGTATTTTTTCATTTCTTCGGTGATGGTGCCGCCGTCTTGCAGTGTCAGTACGCGAACTGCGCCTTTTTCATTGCCGCCTTTAATGTCGGTGCTTTTAATAGGCGGCAGCCATGACATATCACCGAAATTTTTGATGATGCCCCAGACTTTATCAGCAGGTGCATTGATAGTGATGGTTTCATCGGTGTCTTGACGTACAGGGCCGTGCGCGTAAGCAAACGAGCTGAACAGGAACATTAATAACGCAAAATAATTTTTCATGATTTTTTTCCTAAGATAAATAATTAACCGCCGACTTGAGCAATCCAGTCTTGCAGGTTGTAGTAATTGGTAATACGCGCCACTTTACCGTCACGAATTTCAAAAAACGCACCCGCAGGCAGATTGTATTTTTGTCCTTGTGCTTCGGGTAAACCTTCGTCAGTTCTTAAGTATTCGCCCAATACCACAAATTCAGCCGCCGCACGTTTGCCGTCCGCAGTTGCCATAATCACCATATCAACTAATTGTTCTTTGTAGTTGTGGTTCATACACGCCATAAACTGAGTGAAGGCTTCTTTGCCGATTTCACGTCTGCCTTGGTTGATGTCGTGAATCACGTCATCGGTGAGCAAACTTAAAAAAGTATCCATATCGCCGCCGTTGAACGCCGCATAATAATTTTCTATCAGCTTAATGCTGTCTTGGTTCATAGTGAACTCCTCAGAGGGTTGGTAAAAACCGACTATTTTATAGTTAAACGTCGATTTTTCCTTGGATATTTTTTGTCACTGCCGCACTGCTGAAGTTATCGGGAAACCAGCCGCGTTCTACGCAATTGCGAAAACACCATGCAGGCGTGGTTTCGGTTTTGTAATTCCAGAAAAACCAGCCTAAATATTTTTCAAAGGTGAGCAGTTGCGCGGACGCATAGCCACGGTAGGCGACATTGAGCTGAAAATCATCCATGTCTTCCAGCGCGTGATTGAACGGGCCTTCTGCCCACAGTGACACGACTCTTAAATCCAGCCCTAAACTCCATTCGCCGCAATAGGTTTGATGCCCTAACTCATGAATAATGTCATCGGCTTCATTTTTCCAATCAATCGCGGCGCGTTGAACGTGGTGATAAATATCCATATCAATTTCTTCACGCGCAAAGCATTGGTAACGGTGAATATCAAACACCACGTTTTGAAATTCGTCGCCTTTCAGAAAGCCGATGTATTCACGGTGGGTGCGAAAACCATCATGAAACACCACCGCCACGTCTTCGGGTTTGCAGTATTTACGGATACGGTGATAGGCATCGGTGTGGTATTTTTTCAGCAGGTCGGTATCGACATCCCAACGCGGTTCATTCAGGGTTTCAATACCGTGCAGGGCAGGGCGGGTGTGGTAGCGTTCCGCCAGTCGCTCCAGCACACTGAGCGAGTGTTCCAGATAGGCAGGGTCGGTATGCCATTCACACACGTCTTTAATGCCGCCGTTATCAAAACCATTTTGACAACCGGGCGCGGCGTGTAAATCAAGCAGAACGTGCAAGCCGAATTCTTCCGCCCAATCAAATACTTTATCGACAATCTCCAGACCACCGACCACGAACGGATAACGGTTCTCGCCATAAGTACGGTGATACGGATAATCTTTACCGAATAACCAATGTCCGACAGGCAAGCGCACCGCATTAATGCCCGTTTTGGCAAGCCACGCAAAATCATCACGGGTGATAAAGCTGTTCCAGTGTTGTTTTAACACGTTATCGGCACGGTCGCCCAGTTCCACACAATAAGTGGTTTCATCGGTCGCTTCCAGTCCCTCGAATACACTGGGCGTTATCCATTTTTCCAACACCAGCCAGCCGCCGAGATTAACGCCGCGCAGTTTTTTACCGAATTTGTGAGTGTATGCGTATGTCATTATGATGAATCCTTAAGCTAAAGGTAATTTATGGGGGTGGAAAGCCGCCGCGTTGGGCAGATTGGTCACTGTCAGCAGTGTGGCATCGGGAAGTTCCCGACAAATTAAGCGTAATACCATTTCTTCGCCCGTGTTATCCAGCGAATCAAAGGCTTCTTGGATAAATATCCATCTGGGGCGATACAATAATAAGCGTACCAACCCTAAACGTTGCTGGGTTTCGCGTGATAGTGCTTTACTCCAAACATCGGTTTGATCCAGCTGAGCAATTAAGTCGGCTACGCCTGCCAGTCTAAAGGCAGCTTCTAAAGCGTCCTGACTGAATGCGTCTTCGGCGGCAGGGTAACAAACGGCTGAGCGGAGTGTGCCGGTCGGTAAATAAGGATGCGGCGGCATAAAAAACAGCTTTTCATCATCGGGTAAACCGATACGCCCATAGCCCCACGGCCACAGACCTGTGATGGATTTAAATAATTTAGACCCCGTGAAAAAATTGCCTGTAATGAGAACGTGCTGTCCTGCTTTGATTTCTGTATTGAGGCAAGAAACAATTTCTTCGCCGTTCAATTTAGCAATACACAGTTTGTCAAAGGTCAACACCGAACTGTCGGTTTTTTCCAGAGTAATGCGGCGCGGATCAGGACTGGCGATTTCTTCTTCCAAATAATCCAATGACTCCAATAAACCCAATATCCGCTCAACAGAAGCCCGCCATTCAAAAATGCGTGCCATATTGTCTACCGGCCACGATAACGCGGAAGCCATTTGTTGAAATGATTGCGCCGACTGCATTAATGCACCCAGTGTGATGCTGCCCAGAATATAACGCGGTGCAGAAATCAGAATAGGGAACGCCATCGACAAAATCGAATAACCCGATGAAAACATTAAAATATGTTCCCACGCTTTGGTTTGTTGTTGCCATGCGTCGCCTATATCAGCAAATAACACACGGAAGCGTTGCTGTTCATTGTCTTCACCATGAATCATGGCAATAGATAAGGAATTTTCTTGTGCAGTGACCAAGGAAAAACGGAAATTGGCTTCGGCGGTTTGTTTGGCATCGGTGGCAGGGGTTAAAGGTCGCCCTATCAACCAGCCCAAAAGAGACGCGGCACAGGCATAAATCAACGCCAGCCAGACTAAATGCCCATAGACAGGCGTTTTTATAAACCCTATATCCAAAATGACTACGCCTGACAGCGACCAGAGGATTTGCGTAAAACTAATCAGCAACAACAAGGCGTATAACAAGGAGTGGCACAAATCAATCGCTGTTTCAGTCGCCATACGAATATCTTCGGCAATCCGCCCATCGGGGTTATCGTGTTCGCCTTTTTCCGTGTGCGTCACCAGATAATGCCGCCCTTTATACATCCAGCGACTGATTAAATGCTCGGTCAACCATGTCCGCCAACCGATTTGTAAACTGCGTTTTACTTTTAAATGACTGACGGTAATGGCGATGTTGGCGACAAATATCAATACAATCGCACCGACCTGCACCATCAAGCCCTTCATCGACCGCTGATCCAGTGCGTTAAATAAATCCGCACTCCATTCAGTGATAATAACGGCAATCGCAATTTGCGCTACGGTGAGAGCAATCAGTATCGCCGTTAATCGTCGTATCGTTGTCTTGTCTTCTGCGTACCAATAACCACCCGCTAACCGTATGAATCGCACAAAAAAGCTGCTTTCGCTCATAAGTATCACTCCTTGTTGGGAATTAAGTAAAGCGGCGATTTTATACAGACTTTACACATTAGTACAAAGTATTTGCGCGGGTTAAGGAAACAGTGCATTTACTGATTGGCACACTATTGCGTTAATTGTTTTCCATATCGCTTGAATACCGACCTGATTGCGCCGCACCATTCAGTTTCGTGCGTTGATAAAGCGCGGTTTGCGCTATTGCTGCGTTCTCCGATTTTCCTGCCCAACTCTGTAATACAGGTTCTTGTAAGGCGCGCGCATACGAAAAACTCAACAGCCACGGAGCATTACCTGCCATCATATTGATGGCATTCAGATTAGCGGTTGCCTGTTCTGGTGTTTGTCCGCCTGATAGAAAATTAATGCTCGGCACTGCCGCAGGCACGGTACGTTTTAACTCTTTCAAGGTTTTTTCGGCAATTTCCTCAGCTGTTGCCTTAATAGGATGGTCTTTGCCTTGAATCACCATGCTGGGTTTAAGCAGCATAGTTTCAAAAACCACCCCATGACGGTATAAAGCATGAAATACCGCGTGTTGCACTGCTTCAATCACTTCATAACAGCGGTCTATACTGTGCGACCCATCGAGCAATACTTCGGGTTCAACAATCGGCACCATACCCACTGATTGACAAATCGCCGCATAACGCGCCAACGTTTCGGCATTCGCTTCTATGCCCAAACAGCTTGGATTGGTTGGGCTAATCGCATAAACCTCGCGCCATTTGGCAAAGCGCGCGCCTTGCTGTTTGTAAATGGTTAATCTGTCCGCCAGACCGTCCAGCCCTTGGGTAATGTTATCGCCTGCCGCACCCGCTAAAGGCAAAAAACCTTTATCGACTTTGATGCCCGCTACGATACCTTGTTGTGCGGCAAGCTGTGGTAGCGGTGTACCGTTAGCCGTGGTATGTGTCAAGGATTCTTCAAACAAAATCACCCCGCTGATGTAATCACCCAGATGCGGAGTTTCCAGTAGCATGGAACGATAAGCGCGGCGATTTTCTTCGGTGGATTCCAGATTGACCGCTTTGAAACGTTTGGCAATCGTGGGCGCGCTTTCATCGGCTGCCAGTATGCCTTTACCTTTGACAACTAAATCAGCAATCGTGGACTGTAATTCATCATGTGTGTTCATAGCTGTTCCTCTAACGCTTGGGTTGTTAACGCAATTTAAAAATGGCTGTGATGGGGAATTTTATAAAATACATTAACTGATAAGAGACGCATCATTCGTGTTAGTTCACTCGAACAATCGTGAATGATTGCAGTGGTTTTCTAACGCGGTATGCGGATAGAAACTTGGTATTCAAATTCGCTTGTTATATTATGCAAAACCTTATTGGACAACAGCGAAGCATCATTATGAGAGTTTTATCAAGACCAGCCGTTTTTAATGCCATTCAAAAAGCAAAAAGCCTCACAGAAGAACAGGCAAATGCGTTTTTAAGCGAGTTTTATCAGAATAATCCTGCTATTGGGCAAACCTTTTTATCAGGTTTTCCGATGGTCATAGAGCCGCAAAGCGAACCGATGTCGCATACTTTCATGGATGTTTGTTTCGACATTATCTACGTTTACGCGCAGATACTGGGTGACTTGCCTGCGAATGTCGTATCGCCGCAATGGCTACAGCATAAAATAAAAACACTGGAAAACGAGACGAAAACCAAATCTCAAGATGACATAAAAAACAACGCCCAAATCGACTTGCTGGAATATATCGACCTAGTGCTTGACGAGGCGGCGGAGACAAGTAAAGCGGGGCAAGGTGTCGTGAGCCTTACCCATAATCTGTTATTTCTGATAACACGCCTGTTCGACAGTATTTACGACGAGTTAGCCCCTGGAACAGTTCATTAAAAAAGCGGCTTTACCCACTACATGGGGGTCAAAGATAGTTACTCTGCCCCCACTTCACTACCCATTTAACCCAACGTACGCGCTGATTTTCAGTTGAAATGCTTGAGGTAGTCACTACAACAAAAAAATAACAAACAGGATTGGTAATGGATAACACACTAACTCACCAAGCAGACGATAACGTTGACTTGATCTTAGCAACAGACGCATTGAATAATGAACAAATGACGCTTGAAGAACTCAATCGCAACGGAGAAACCTTGTGGCGTAAAGGCGACTATCAAGAGGCTTTAACGTATTTTGAACAAGCCTATCAGCGCAGTGAAGGCTTTAAGAAAGACAGAGCCGACGCGCTGCACGGCATAGGATTAGTACATGACAGCCGTGGTAATTTAGAAGAAGCAGCAAAAAAATACCAAGAAAGCCTGCTCATTCGCCAAGACATTGATGATAAAAAAGGCATTGCCATGTCTTTACATGATTTAGCCACTATTTCAAAAGAAATTGGAAAACTCGATAAAGCCTTAGAAATATTCAATCTAAGTTTAGATACCAGCCGAGAAATCGACGACAAAGAAAGCATTGCCTGCGTACTAGGACAAATCAGTGCGGTCTTTTTTGAAAAAGGCAATTTATCCGACGCATTAAAAACACACCAAGAGAGTATGGCTATTCGCCAAGACATTGGCGATAAAGAAGGCATCGCCACCGCGTTAAACAACCTAGGTACTTTTTTTAGCGAAAAAGGCAATTTAACCGAAGCGTCAAAACACTATCAAGAAAGCCTGAGCATTCGACGTGAAATTGACGACAAAGAAGGCATTGCATCCTGTTTGCGTAACATCGGCATATTGCATACCAATCAAAAAAACTATGTTATAGCCATGCCTTATTTTGTTGAAGCATTTGCATTGCAAACTCAAATGAACTTAACTCTGGAAGCCAAGCATACAGAAAGTTATATTCTGACGGTACGTCAAATCATTGGACTGAAAAAATTAAAAGCCTTACTGCAAACAGTCCACGCTGAATTATCAGAAGCATTAACACCTTATTTTGACATCAATATTTTTGTGCAGGACACCACCATCCAAAAATCCGCCGCAACACCAAAACCCAACGAACCCTGCTCATGCGGAAGTGGCAAAAAATATAAAAAATGTTGCGGTAATAGGTAGCGACTTGCCGTATTACGCCTTACGATAATCGATGGGCAAGCAAAAAGACGCTTGCCCATCCTGCCTGACTTTTTTCAGCTCGGAAACGACATTTGTGTCTAGCAACAGCATTAGGATAAATCGGCAGGATAAAAGTTAGTTAAACGTGGCGGTTCAAAATCAAACTCAGCAACATCAGGCATCGCCAATAATTCAGTAATATTGGATTGTTTTTTATGTTGTTGTAAGTAGCTGGCTAATATATTGATAACCGCTTCTTGAGCATTCTCATAATGACTAACGGTAATCACTTCATTAATCAATTCGTCATCTATTGTAATCGTGGTCATGTTTTTCTCCGTTATATTAAGTGAATGGCTTCGTTACTCGTTGGGTGGATGGTAAAAGTTGGGTTGCCCAAAAGCGGCAAGCCAGCCTACGATGCTCTACCTATCTTACCAGTTGGCTTCGGTAATTGGTGATCACGATTAAATGGGAGCGGTTCTTTGCTTGGTAAGACATCATCAGGAAACTCTTTAAGCCAAAATGCACGGTCATCATCGTCAGCATAATATTTCAGGTAGAGATCGGTATCCGCTTGGCTACCGCTACTCACCAAATCAATGTGACAGTTTATATTCATCATATCGCCCGATTGAAAAACCGTCTCTTCTCGCAAAACATCCTCATAAAGCAGGGTGTATAGTTCACGGTCACTCAAATGATCTGTATTCTCCAAGTAGATAGCCAGTAAGGAAAGCGCGTTAATGACTTCCCATAATTTGGCAGTGAGTTCAGTCTCTGACAGCTCACTTGCGGGCGGTAAAGAGATGCCTGAGTCCAGTAAAACATCAAAGGGTTGCCTACAGTTAGCTTGTTCAAAGGCTTCAACGTAATTTTTGAACTGTTCTGCGATTTCTTCGGGGAAGTCGTCAGCTATTTCAAAATTAATATCATCAGTTTTATGTGTCATTTGGACTCCTTAGTTGCGTGTTAGCCAATGTGCCGATATACATAAAATGGCGTTAGGCACGGGTAATTGTTCGCCGATGGTTTTCCAGCTTTGGCTATAGCGATTATCGGTAATCGCATTCATCGGATTACCATGCCCAACAAACAAAACAGGCATTTTGTCAGTTAGCGTGCTGTTATTGAGGGTGTTATTTAACGCCATAAAGTGTTCTGAGTATAAAGCGCGTAGAGTCAAATCAGCTTGCTGTATTGTGCCGCATGATGACGATAAACAGACGGCTTATTGAATGAGTAGCGAGTATGTGAGTGTTGGGTTTCGTTCCTTAACCCAACGTATACGGTATGCAGTATTATTGAAATTAAATAGTAAGCAAAAAATCCCAATTATCTAGCCATGTTGATTTATCAACACACCTAATTAAGGAAACAAAATCTTCCTCTGTATAAGAAAAATCATAAATTTTAGCAATGTTGTTAATGATTTTCGCAACATCATGTTTATCCATTAACTTATAAAGTTCATTATTATTCAAACATTTTTTAATATGATTTTGAAGATTTATCGTCAAATTTATACTATCAATATTGATATTGGGTTTTCCAAAAATATTATCAACTTTTTTTATAGTATCAATGTACTCATGCGCTCTCTCTTGATAAAACTTATCATCAAATTTGTTTTGCAAATTTATTTTTATCAGCGAGTATTGACTATTTAATTCATTTCTGACGATGTCATTATTGGGAGTCAAGCCGTTTGATAATAACCATTTATTTAATAAGAGTGTTAATTTATCTAAATCTGAAAATAGAGTTGCCTCTAGCGTATAAGATGAAAAAATATGTGTTTTCAGTTTTTTATTTAATCGTGCTGAAAATTTATTTAATAAAACATCATCAAGATAATCTCTATCAAAAATTAGTACAGATTTATCCCATAAATTTTTTTCATTTTTAATTGCAGAAAAAACCGTCTCATAATGTGTTATTTCCTTGAAGATATGACTGACTCCACCTAGTACCCAATATACATAATTATTGCGATTATTAATCATTCCTTTTTTTAATAAAATATCAAAGACTCTAGCATCATCTTCTCCCTCTACAAAAATCAAGCAATCTGCTTCAATAGCACTAACAAAATCTAAGCCGTTACTATTGCCTAATGAACTAATAATTGGATTGGTGAGTGTTGGAAGTATTCCTGAAAAGCGCGGCATTTGTTTCTGAATATTCTTGTTGCCAAGACTACGATAACTATTAATTGGTTTGGCATCTAAATGAAATAAATAGTCAATAGGCGCACTGCGGATTAATGCTTCATTATGTGTAGACAAGAATATTTGTGTATTTTTGGTGAATTTAGTTAATATTTTTAGTAGCCTATTTTGTATATCACGATGAATATGACTATCTGGCTCATCTAATAACACAAAATTAATATCTTTAGTTGATTCATCTTGATTATAAAAATTCAATAGAATTTCTATAATTTGCAATGTACCACTTCCTAATAAAGAAATCTCTTTCCATATATCGTTTGAGTCTATTCTAAAATTAAAAACAACTTCAACATCGCTTATAATTTTGCTTGGCGTATCAATTTCTATTCTATTTTTATTTTCAAATAAAATATAAGACAGATCAGTTATAAACTCTTGGAATAATGAATGATGATAGAGATTGTAAAGGCGATTTCTAATAACCTTAGCTGATTTCCTTGTTAAAATAGAATTTTGAATTTGGGGTTTAGTAACAAATTTTTCTTTCTGACCAATTGCAGAAACGGGAGACGCATAATATAACCCAATTGGATTTGGACGAGGTGAAAAGTTAAAGAAATCATTAAATTTTCTATAATCATATTCCGTATTGTTAGCCAACTCAATTATGTAGTTCAATCCAGATTGACCTATTTGAAAATTAACAGATAAATTTTCTTCATTTGTATTTTCAAAAGTAACACAAAGCTCAATCTTATTTCGTTTGTCTCGTTGATAAAAAATATCTTCAAAATTAGGCGCACGAACACTATTTATTTGATCGTAAGGAAAATATTTATTTCCTGTATTTCCTAAAACATAATCACCCCTTATGTAATTTTTTGTTCCTCTTCTTGCCTCTTGAATCAATTTTGAAAAACACTCATGCCATAATGCTATTGCTTCCAGCATAGTAGTTTTTCCAGCGTTGTTGACACCTGTAAGAATATTTACATCTTCATTAAATTCAATTGTAATATCTTGAAAAGACTTGAAGTTTTTTATTTGTAATTTTTTAAGATACATAGATGAAATACCTAGCGGCTGTGTAGGTTAGGTTGCCGCTTTTTGCAACCCAACATTAACCTCGAATAATATCAAACCCGAGGTATTAAAATAATTCGCTATGCGAACCTGTCCTGACTAACAATAATTCTTCGGGTACTCACCACGCTCACACGCACCTATTGCCGCCTGTGTGGTTTCGCTTGGACTATTTAACAGTTTTTAGCTTTTAAAATTCGACAAAATGCAAAACTTCTAATGCTAACGGTTCAGGATCCTGTACATCATGATAAATTTTTTCTGCTGTATTCATTCCTTTAACTCCGTAACTAACTATTTTCTATTTCCGCCAGAATATCATTCACAGAATAGTTTTTTTGCCATTGTTGACGGTCTTCAACATAATTGCCATAACCCTGATTAAACTGTTGCATAAAGCGAATAAAATCGGTTGCTCCAAGTCCTTTATAAAGAATATCAATACCGATTTTTTGAATTTCCTGCTCTGTTTTATATTCAATTGCACTCATGGTAAAATCTCATTTCACTGGTTTGGAAACTATGAAACTTGTTATTACTTCGCTGGTTTTTTGCGCCGTTTTTTCTTAACTGGCGCACCGCCCACTTTCTTACTCGCCGCTTCTTTCTTCACCAATTCAAAATCAATTTTCTTTTCGTCCAAGTCCACGCGCACGACTTTGACTTTTACGCTGTCGCCTAGGCGGAAGCGTTGGTTGCTGTGTTCGCCTTTTAGTTGGTGGCTGGTGGGGTCGAAGTGAAAATAATCTTGTCCTAGGTTGCTGATGTGGACTAAGCCTTCCACATAAATTTCTGCCAGTTCAACAAAAAAGCCGAAGCCTGTGACGGCGGAGATTATGCCTGTGAAGTCTTCGCCGATTTTATCCAGCATATATTCGCATTTTAGCCAACTGGTGACATCGCGGGTGGCATCATCGGCGCGGCGTTCGTTGGCTGAGCAATGTTCACCGAGTACCACCATGTCTGGCACGCCGTAAACAAAACTTTCGGCTTTTTTGCCTTGCAGAACGTGGCGGATGGCACGGTGTACTAGCAAATCAGGGTAGCGGCGTATGGGTGAGGTGAAATGCGCGTAAGCATCCAGAGCTAAACCAAAATGTCCTTTGAGTTCAGGACTGTACACGGCTTGCGACATGGAGCGCAATAATACAGTTTGAATTAAATGCGCGTCGGGGCGGTCTTTGATGGATTCGACGAGGTGCATATAATCTAGCGGGGTGGGAATCGCGCCACCACCGATTTTTAAGCCCATTTCACCTAAAAAGGTTTTTAGGTTGAGCAGTTTATCTGCGCTAGGGCCTTCGTGGATGCGTAACAGTTTGGGCATTTTTTTACTGTTTAAAAACCGTGCCGCCGCACCGTTGGCGGTAATCATGAATTCTTCAATCAGTTTGTGGGCATCGTTACGCACCACAGGGATGATTTTTTCAATTTTACGGTTTTCACCAAACACGATACGGGTTTCTAAGGTGTCGAAATCCATTGCGCCGCGTTGTTCACGCGCTGTGCGCATGACTTGATACAGTGCGTACATTTCTTTTAAATGCGGCATTAACGGGGCGTATTTTTTCGCCAGCGTTTTGTCGCCTTCCACCAACATCTGGGCAACTTCGGTATAGGTCAAGCGTGCATGAGAGCGCATCACGGCTTCAAAAAACTTGGAGCGTAATACATTGCCTTCGCCATCAATCAGCAATTCACAGACCATACATAAACGGTCTACGTTGGGATTGAGTGAGCATAAGCCGTTGGATAAAATTTCTGGCAACATCGGAATGACTTGCTCAGGAAAATACACGGAGGTACTGCGTTTATGGGCTTCTTTGTCGAGTTCTGTGCCGACTTTGACATAATGCGAAACATCGGCAATGGCGACTAATAATTTCCAGCCTTTGGGGGTTTTTTTGCAATACACCGCGTCATCAAAATCGCGGGCATCTTCGCCGTCGATGGTGACTAAGGGCAAGTCGCGTATATCGACACGATTTTCTTTGGCGGCTTCGGGAACTTCAGGGGTGAGATGTTTGATTTCTTCCAGCAGTTCAGCTGACCAAGTATTGGGCAATTCATACGAACGAATCGCCATATCAATTTCCATTCCCGGTGCGAGATGATCGCCTAGGACTTCGATAATACGCCCGATGGGTTGATGCAGTTTGGTGGGCTGTTCGGTGATTTGCGCGACAACGATTTGCCCTTGTTTGGCTTTGCCTGTACCGCCTTTGGGAATTAAAACCGTTTGCGCGATATTTTTATTATCAGGAATAACGTAGGTAAAACCGTCTTCTTTATAGAGCCGCCCGACAATTTCGTGGGTGTTGCGCTCTAAAATTTCAACGACCGCGCCTTCGCGTCGTCCTTTTTTATCAACACCTGCCACACGCACCATAGCGCGGTCATTGTGTAATAACGGGTTCATTTCACGCGGCGATAAAAATAAATCATCGGAGCCGTCATCTGGGCGGACAAAGCCAAACCCATCGGTATGACCGATAATGCGCCCGACTATTAAATTTTTGTTATCGACCAGACAGTATTGTTGTCCGCGATTAAATAACACTTGTCCGTCGCGCTCCATTGCCCGCAAGCGGCGGCGCAGGGCTTCTAGGTCATCTTCGGATTCAAGATGAAAGGCAGCGGCAATGTCTTTGCGTGCCAGTGGCTTACCCTGTTGTTCGATAAGCTGGAGTATCAACTCGCGGCTGGGAATGGGGTTTTCATATTTTTCAGCTTCGCGCTGAGCGAATGGATCTTTTGTTGAAGTAAATTCAACGTTTTTTTTCGACTTTGGGGGCATTTATATTCACTATAAAAGTAATTGACTGGATTTAGCTAATACTTACTATGATACAGGCTTACGTTACTGGATAACACATTGTTTTGTAGGCTGTATGCAATTTATTTTTTACTTTATTGACAAAAATAACTCAAATGCGTATAGTTTGCGGCTCACTTTGCTGTTATCAGCAACTCATGCCGAGGTGGTGGAATGGTAGACACGCTAGCTTCAGGTGCTAGTGGGCGTAAGCCCGTGGAGGTTCAAGTCCTCTTCTCGGTACCATCTGTTTGTTATCCCCCTGTTTTAAAATCAATATAAAAGTCAGTATAATGGTGCTACACCCTTATGTGAATTTCTGCGTATTTCTATCGTTAGCATTGATACACTTGATTTCCACATAGTGCGTAAAAATCATTAATATCACTGAGGATTCTCCATGTCACTTTTTTGTCTTGTTTATGTCAGTATTGCCAATCAGGAAATGTCTGATAAACATTTGGAAGCGATGCTTAAAAAAGCTAGAGATAAAAATGAAAAAGCAGCGATTACGGGAATGTTGTTGTACCGTGAGGGATTTTTTATACAGGCACTTGAAGGTGAACTGGACGCAATCGAAAACCTGTATACCACCATTGCAAAAGATGAGCGGCATCGGAACATGATATTGGTGTATAAAAATCCAATTCAACACAGACGTTTTTCAGATTGGACGATGGGTTTTAACCGAATTGAGGCTGAGGGCAATCACCTCATAAAAGGCTATACGGATTTTTTACAACAGCAAACCTCTACTTTTTTGGTTGAGTATGCCAGTGAAGTGGATGATTTGTTAAATAGATTTAAACCTTAATTGTTACTAATGTTATGGCTTTCAAGCAAGCGTTTTAATGATTCCTGTGCGCCATAATGTCCTTGTTCAATGGCTTTACGATACCAAAGTTCCGCTTGTTGGCTATTTTTAGCTACACCGTAGCCATTTTCATACATCACACCTAAATTGTTCTGCCCATCGGCACTGCCTTGTTCAGCGGCTTTGCGATACCATTCCACGGCTTGTTGATAATCTTTCGTTACGCCGTAACCGTTGGCATACATAAAACCTAAATTACATTGTCCAGCTATGCTGCCTTGTTCGGCGGCTTTACGATACCATTGTGCCGCTTGTTGGTAGTCCACTGCAACGCCGCCGCGCCCGTCATAATACAAATCGCCCAAGTTGTTTTGCGTCCACGGATCGCTCGGTTCTGCATCAACGGGTTCAGCCGTGATTGATAATTCAGCCGTGACGGGCGGTTTGGTCATAGTATTTTTTGAGTGCGTTTTTGCGGAAAACGCAAGCACTGTGACGACAAAAATACCCGCCAGTATCCCCGCAATAAACAGGACATTGATCGGGAAACGTCGCGCCTGTTTAGGCGGTAGTGCTGTGGTTGATGACGGTAAAAATACCGTCGGTGCTATAGGCAGAGCAGGTGGGGTCGGTATTGCTGTCGGCAGGGGGTTATCAATCACACCCAAGGCTAATGCCCATGATTCCACTGCCCAATAAGCGTACGCTTCTTCAATACCGATGGCATCACGCAAACCTTGTGTCAAGCGTTCCAAGCGGATGTTGATGGGCATTAAATGATTGGGTTTTAGCAAATCATCGGTGATTTTCTGTTCTAAAGCGGTGATGAGTAAATAAGTTTCCAAGCGGTGTTCGGGTGCCAAGTCACTTAATAGAGCTTTACAGCGTTTGGGGTCAGTCATGATAATCTGACCGTATTGTTTGAGCATCAAGCACAATTGGGTGCGCGGATGACTGTCCAGCATAAAAATCCTACCAAATTATTCACAGTGAGCGTAGTTTATTGCGTTGCGTTTTTTTGTTGTTAGGATAACCTGAGTTGCGAATAAAAAAACAATAAATCAATAACCACCAAATCCAATGAGTTTTACATGAATCCACGACTGGAAATATTTTCGCAAGGTGATGAAGTTGTTACAGGGCAAATCGCCGATACCAATGCTGCGTGGTTAGCGCAACAAGCGGTATCATTGGGCTTCAATGTCACGCGGCACACCGCAGTGGGTGACAGAATAGAGGACTTGATTGCCTTACTGGGCGAAATTGCACAACGTGCGGATTGTTGTCTCTGTACGGGCGGACTCGGGCCCACTACCGATGATTTAACCGCTGAGGCGGTGGCGACTGCGTTTAATCTGCCGTTAACGTTGGATACCGACGCACTCGCACACATCGAACAGTTTTTTGCCCAGCGTCAGCGCGTGATGCCAGCATCAAATCGTAAACAGGCGTTATTACCGCAAGGTGCGCAGCGACTGGATAATGAATACGGCACAGCCCCTGGTTTTGCTGTGCAGGTCGGGCGGTGCTGGTTTGTATTTATGCCGGGTGTGCCGTCGGAAATGAAACCGATGTACACCCATAAAGTCCAGCCTCATTTAACAGAACGCTTTGCCTTGCAACCCAGTCATTTAACTACACTCAGAACACTGGGCATCGGTGAATCAGCTATTCAGGAGCTGATGAATACCATTAGCATTCCTGATAACGTACAACTGGGCTATCGCGCCGAACTGGGCGAAGTACAAACCAAACTATTGTTTCCACCTGCCTATTCGGAAAGCGAAAAAGCGGTGTTAGTGAATAAAATCGCCGCGCAATTGGGTGATACCGTGTTTGCCATCGACCACACCCGCGAAACCAACAGCGATTTAATCTCGGTATTGAATGACCTGATGACGCAGGGCGGTTATACATTGGCAGTGATTGAAACCGTCAGTTGCGGCTTATTGACCAGTTTATGTATCGGTGCAGACTGGCTGCTGGAAGCGCGATACCAACCTGCACTTATCAGCGCAGAACAAACCGATTTACAGACACTCGCGCAGGCATTACAAACAACCAGCGGCGCAACTTTTGCCCTCGTTCAGCTTTACACAGGCGACAAAAACGGCGTGATGATACTGCATAACGGTTTATTAACCCCGCACGGCTTTTATGAAAATACCCAAACCATTGCTGGCGCGTTAAAACGCAAACAACACCAATCCGCCTTATCGGCACTGGATTTATTACGCCGCTATTTACAACAGAAACTATAACGAGGACTACTCATGGCAAAACCCATTACCCCTTTAATCGCCGCTGACATTATCATCGAACTTATCGACCAGCCAGACCGCCCGTTTGTGTTAATCGAACGCGCTTATGAACCGTTCGGCTGGGCAATTCCCGGCGGTTTTGTCGATGTCGGCGAAACCGTTGAACACGCCGCCGTGCGTGAAGCGAAAGAAGAAACCTGTCTCGATGTGACATTAACCGCGTTGCTGGGCATTTATTCCAATCCCAAACGTGATGCACGCGGACACACCGTCACAGCGGTGTACGTTGCCGAAGCGACAGGAATGCCGATGGCGGCAGATGATGCGAAAAATTTCGGTATTTATACGCTGGAGAATTTACCTGAAGTGCTGGCATTCGACCACGCGCAAGTCATCGCCGATTACCGCGAATTTAAGGCAACAGGCAAGGTGACACCGTTGCGGGATTGATACCATACCACCTCAGTATATGGGTTGATGTACTGAGGTATCTTGATAGCACTATCGTCTACAACAACTGACCATGCAATCTCCTCTAATACAGCAAATCAACCCATGCTTATGCGTCACCGTGCCACTGTTTCTTGTGCGTTACTGTTATTGTGCGGTTGTAGCGATATGCCATCGCGTGATGCGGCGGCTATCAGTCCGACATTTCCTGCACAGTGGACGAGCCATCACTCAGCCGCTACCAACATCAATCTGCAATGGCTGAATGCCTTTGCGGATGCCACTTTATCCCGCTTAGTCAATGACGCACTGACGCATAATTACGATTTAAAAGCCGCCGCCGCGCGTGTCGATGCCGCGCGTCAACAGGCGGTTATTGATGGTGCAGACCGCTTGCCGCATCTGGCTCTATCGCCGAATTATCAACGCGGTAACTTACAGAATACCGAAACAACAGGCTCATTTAATCTGCTGTTTGATTTCAGTTGGGAACTTGATTTATGGGGACGCATACGCGCTACGCAACAAGCCGCTGAACAGGAAGCTGGCGCAGTCGCGGCAGATTTGCACGCCGCACAACTGTCATTAGCCGCGCGTACTGCCCAAAGTTATTTTGATTTAATTGAAGCGAACTTGCAGGTTGCCGTTGCCGAACAATCCATAAAAGACCGCCGTACGATTGCCGATTTAGTACGCGGACGTTTTACACGCGGCTTAACGGGCGGCTTGGATTTGCGCTTAGTGCTGACCGATTTAGCCAATGCCGAAGCACAACTGGCAAGCTCGCGTAATCAAGTGCAAATTATTACCCGTCGTATGGAAGTGTTGCTGGGACGTTATCCCAGCGGGCAATTAAAACAGACTGCCAAATTACCCGCACCACCCAACAACATTGCCGCAGGCTTACCGTCTGAATTACTCACCCGTCGCCCCGATATTATTGCCGCTTTCCATCGTTTGCAGGCAATGGATGCACGGGTATTTTCTGCCAAACAAGCCTTATTACCGCGTATCGCTTTAACTGCCAGCGGCGGCACGGGCAGTGCGGCATTATCGGAATTAATCGACCCCCGTGCCGCTGCGTGGAATTTAGCAATCGGCCTGGTGCAACCGATATTTAAAGGCGGAAAATTAACGGGTGATATTCGTAAAAATGAAGCACTCACGGAGGAAGCCTTGAATCAATACCAAAGTACCGCACTCACTGCATTTCGTGAAGTCGAGCAAGCTTTAGCCGCTGAACAATGGCTACGCGCACAAGAACACGCTTTGCAAGAAGCTGTTGAACAAACCGAAGCCAGTCGCAAACTCGCCGTGTATTCTTACGGACAGGGTTTAATTCAAATTCTGACTTTATTAGACAGTTACCGCAGCACCTATACCGCGCAAAGCGATCATTTCACCGTGCAACGCCAATTAATCAATAATCGCATTGATCTGTATCTGGCATTAGGCGGTGGCGTGTAATGAATAATCTAAAAATTATTCTGCCCGTGATGGTTTTATTACTGGGTGGGGCAGGGGCTTATGCCCTGATTGCCACGCACCCTGTGTTAGAACCTGAAAAACCAAGCAACAATATTCCCATCGTCACGGTTATCGAAGCCAAACCAGAAACCCTGCGGTTGAATGTGCATTCACAAGGCATTGTTAAACCGCGTCATGAGCTGGATTTAACCGCTGAAGTCGCAGGTAAAATCACATTTTTACACCCTGATTTTGTCGCAGGAGGGTCGTTTAACAAAGACGAATTATTAGTGCGACTCGATTCACGCAATTATGAAGCGGCTGTCGTACAGGCTCGCGCGCAGATTGCCGAAGCCAAACGCCTGCTTGCCACAGAACAAGCACAGGCGGAACAAGCACGCACCGAATGGCACGCCTTAGGTACAGGTCAACCGTCCGCCTTGGTGATGCGTGAACCGCAACTCGCCGAAGCCCGCGCTAAATTAACAGCCGCTGAAAGTGCGTTAGCACAAGCGACTAATCAGCGCAGTCGTTGTGAATTACGCGCCCCGTTTACAGGGCGGTTTTACAGCAAAGCAGTTGCCTTAGGTCAAGTGATTCAAACAGGCGAAAAACTGGCACGGCTTTATGCCACCGATGTGGCAGAAGTACGCTTGCCGATTGCCTTGGAGCAGTTGGCTTACCTTGATATAGCGTTGAATGATGTGAAACAAAAACCTGTTGAAGTGATGCTGAGTGCGAAACTGGCAGGCACTTTGCAAACATGGCAAGCGCGAATTGTGCGTACCGAGGGTGTGATTGATGAAAGCACGGGCGTGTTATATCTGGTCGCCGAAGTACAGCAACCAAGACCTGCGAGGTTTTTAAAACCTCGCAGGTCTGATGAAGCCCCATTATTAAACGGGCTGTTTGTCGAAGCCGATATTCAAGGCAAAACCTTGGACAATGTGTTCGCCTTACCGCAACAAGCAATAAACGCCGCTCAACAGGTATTAATCGTTGATAATCATCAACAGCTGCACAGTCGCCATCTTGAGGTATTACGCACCGAATCCAATCGCGTGTTAATACAAAACGGCTTGCAAACAGGTGAACGTATTATCATTTCGGGTATTGATTTACCCATTGAAGGCATGACTGTTGAAGTGAGCGCGAACAAGTGACCCATTCACAACCGACAGGATTACTCGCGTGGTTTGCAAGCAATTCAGTGGCTGCCAACCTATTAATGCTAACGATTTTTATTGGTGGCATTGTCGGTTTTAACATCGTGGATAAGGAAGTTTTTCCGCGTTTTAATCTGCACAAAATCACCATCACTGCCTCTTATCCCAGCGCAAGCCCAGCGGAAATTGAAGACTCGGTGTGTGCGCGACTCGAAACCGCAATTTACGACCGCGCAGGCGTAAAGCGTGTGGATAGCCAAATTACCGAAGGGCAATGTCTGCTCAATGTATCGGTGTTGCCTGAGGTTGATGAAGAACAGATGATTAACACCTTGCGCGCGACCATTCAAAGTATTCCGCGTTTACCCAAAGGCATAGAAAGCATCACCGTACAAGCCGCTACCCGCGCCGATGATTCGGGGGTTATCTGGGTCGCGCTGCACGGTGAAACTAATCCATTAGCATTACAACGTTATGGCGAGACCATAAAGGCGGATTTAGAACGTATTGATGGTGTGCGTTTGGTACGCAATTACAATGAACTTGCTTATGAAATTACTATTGAAGTGTCAGCGGAAAAACTGCATCAATATCACCTATCCCTGCATGATGTAACGGAAGCGATTCATCGCGCGTCATTAAACCAATCCAACGGCTTGGTTAAAACCCCAGCGGGTGAATTATCCTTGCGCATTCAAGCAAAAGCGGGTGATGTCGAAAGCTTGAATAATATCGTGTTACGCACCGATGCCAATGGCGCGAAATTGTATCTAAGAGAAGTTGCAACTATTCAAGATGGATTAGAAGAAAAATTATCCGAATGGCATCACAACGGCGAAACCGCGCAAGGTTGGGAAATTCATACCAAATACAGCTCGGTTGACGTGGCACGGAGTGTGAAAAAATATGTGGCAGACGCACAAGCAAAACTGCCGCAAGGCTTGGTGATGACCACATGGTGGGATAATTCACAAGCCTACGATGAACGCATCAACACCTTGATTGAAGACGGGCTGAGCGGCTTTGTGCTGGTGTGTCTGGTATTGACGCTGTTTTTGCAATTGCGCGTCGCGGTATGGGCAGGAGTGGGGATTTTTACCTCGATATTGGGCGCGTTATGGCTGATGCCGATGCTGGATGTATCGCTCAATATGCTGTCATTATTCGGCTTTTTACTGGCAATGGGCATTCTGGTCGATGATGCCATTATCATTGGTGAAAGCGTGTATTCCTTGCAAGAAAGCGGCAAAGAATCCAATCTTAATGCGGCGATTAAAGGTGTACAAGCCGTCGCATTGCCTGTAGTGTTATCGGTATCAGTGTCCTTAGTGGCATTTTTACCCAGCTTATTTTTGCCAAACTGGGCAGGGCGCATGATGCAGCCGATTTGTATCGTGATGATTTTAACCTTGGTATTTTCATTGGTTGAAGCCTTGCTGATTTTGCCGTCGCATTTAGCGGCTGAGCAGACGTTGCAATGCAACGTCTCTACATTGGCGAAACTACGCGCCGCACTTAATCGAGGATTAGACCGATGTGTAAATCGCTATTACCGTCCTTTTTTACAATGCGCGCTCCAATGGCGTTATCTGACCGTTGCCTGCTTCATCGTGTTATTGCTGTTTTGTAGTGCGTGGGTGGAAAGCGGACGCATCCGCTTAGCGTTGCAAGCCGATGTGATAAGAGACAGTTTTTGGGTATCACTGACCAGCCCAGAGGAGTTGCCGTACAGCGAAACCCGTAACCGTGCCAAGCAAGTGGAACAAGCGTTTTTTGCGTTGCGTGATGAATTAAATGCGACGACTCCAAATCAACCCAGTATCGTGGTCGGTTTGGAAACGGTGATATGGGAACACGGCGCGGGCTTTTGGACAGAATTTTCCCCCGAAGGACGAGAACGCTTGGTCGTGGAAGATTTTATTAATGACTGGCGTAAACGGGTCGGTGATTTAGGGCGCACTAAAATCGACTTTTTGTATAAAGAAGGCGATGTGCTTTATGACCTTGAATTTGATTTAGGCGCGACCAATCCCGATGTTCTCGCTAAAGCGACTGAGCAATTCAAAACCATGCTCGCCAGTTACCAAGGCGTTTATGATGTGGTGGATTCGGCTGAAGCGGGCAAACCTGAAATTCACTTAATATTAAAAGCCAATGCAGAATATTTAGGTGTAAGTCTCGAACAACTTTCCGAACAAGTTCACCATGCCTACTACGGTGATGAAGTCGAACGCCTGCAACGCGGGCGTAATGAAGTCAAAATCAGGGTGCGCATTCCATATTCACAACGGCAATCATTGAATAATCTGCACGACTTGCCGATACAGTTAGCCGACGGACAAAGTGTGCCATTGCGTAGCTTGGCAGAGGTTAGCCTAAGCAACGGCGTGGCTAAAATTATCCGTCAGGATCGCCGCCGTATTTTGAAAGTGCAAGCCCGCGTTGATACCCAAAAAGTCGATGTCAACGCGCTGTATAACAAGCTGGAAGCCAATGAATTCAAAACCTTGCAGCAACGTTACACAGGTTTGAGTATCGACATCGGGCAAAGTCATCAAGAACAAAAAGAAATGGCGACCTCGCTGCAACAAAACACGCTGATTTCATTGTTAGTCATCTATGTGCTGATTGCCATCCCGTTTCGCTCGTATTTAAAACCGCTGATTTTTCTGCTCGCCGCGCCTGTGGCATGGTGTGGCGGCGTATTGGCTCATGCTGCATTGGGTTTGCCGTTATCAATGGAATCCTTAGTCGGCATGGTCGCTGCCAGTGGCGTAGTGGTCAACGACAGCTTAGTATTACTGGATTATCTAAGAGAACATCAAGACGAAGACGCGCCGATTGCTGAACTTATCTGCGCGGCGTGTACGTCACGATTTCGCGCGATTTTCCTCGCGTTCCTCACCAACTTTGCAGGCTTCCTACCCACGCTATTAGAAACCAGCCCACAAGCGCAGTTTTTAATTCCAATGACTTTATCGCTATCGGCAGGTTTGCTATTAGGCATGACAGCGAGTCTGATTTTAACGCCCGTGTGTTATGCGATTTTAGGCAACCGTATTTAGTTAGTATTGATGCCGATTTAACAACAATAACAGCGCGTCCAGCTTGGTTTCTAGTTGGTTTACATACATTTTAAGCTCCGCCAGTTCCTCATAGACATTATCGGTGCGCTCATGAATATGCTGAAAATGTATCTGAAAATAACGCGGCAAAGGAAATGAGTTTAATAAATCATCATTATCTTCTTGTGTATAGGGCTTGGCAGCTTTTACGATTTGAGCTTTGGTATTGCGTCGGTGTGATAAATTTAATGCTGACATAATTTTTTCCTAGTTCACGATGAAAGAATGGGGTTTGGTCGCGCGTTTTTTGGCGTTACGTTTTTGTAACCAGCGAATAAAGCCAGTGATATACAGTGCCGAGGGTATTAAGCCCAGCACTAAAATAATCAGCTGTCCAGTAAAGCCAAAGGCTTCGCCTGTATGTAACGGGCGTATCCATTCATCAAGCACATCACCCGCTGTCCGCGTACTGGCATCTTGCGTGTGCAGAATGTTGCCGCTGTATTGATCTATCCACAGTTGCCGATAGGGATGATGTTGATTCACTTCATGGGCTTCGCGCTTACCGACGACATAAACGTCTTGGGCGTTTTGCGGAAAGGTGATGAATTGATAGGAGCCGTCAGGAAAACGGGCATCGGTAATCGCGGCTATTTGACCAAAGGTTTTGGGTGTTTTATCACCTATTGGAATGCTGCTTTTGTAATAGCCCCACGGTGTATCGGTGATGGGTGAAAACAGGGTAATCAAGCCGCGTCCGTAGTCAGGGAAAATAAGATAAATCCCCGATGAGATAGTGAATAACAGCATAAACGCACTGTAAAAGCCGATGGTTTTATGTAAATCAAAGTTGAAGCGTTCAGCACTGGCGTGGCGTTTCATGGTCAGGGCTTTTTTAAGCTGTCCTTTGTTGGGATACCATAAAATCAGCCCTGTTAAGACTGAAAAAAATAAACCGATACCGATAAAGCCGATAATCGTCATGCCTTGCTCACCTAAAGCTAAGGTGTAATGCAGGCGTAGAATAAAATCTTTAAACGGATCACGCCAGATATGATCGAAGTCGATAAGCAGACGTTGCCCTGTCACGGTAGCTGTATAAGGATTAATAAATATTTGATGACGAGTTGGAAAATCGGGGTTGCCAGACGGTTGTTCAAACCACAGTGCGTAAGCCAGTTGTTCGTGGCGCGGAAAATCTATATTTAATACGGTGCCGTTAGCAGGCACGGCTTTTAATCCAGCGGCAACAATGTCGTCCAGCGGCATGATAGTTTTATGGTTATCTGCGGATACCGACATGAGATTGGTATTTAAGGCTTCATCCAACGGGTATTCAAACGCCAGTATGCTTCCTGTCAGACCAATAATAACAAACACTGCGCCCGCAAACAGTCCAAGGTACAAATGTACTTTTAGCCAGAGTTTACGACGATTTTTTAAAGTTAAATTCAGCATTGTTAGTTGTAAATCGTAGGGTGGGCAGGTTTTTTTGCCCACCACTTTTATTGGCAAAAAGGTGGGCAAAAAAGCGTTGCACACCCTACCGCTGATTAATACTCTATTTTGATTGAACCCATGAATGTGCGCGGCGCACCGTAGTTGGTCGGACCATAACTGTAGATACTGGCAATATAGGTTTTATCCAGCAGGTTATCGACGTTTAGTTGTGCGGTTACTTTTGATTCTCCGACCTTCCATAGTTGGCTTGCCATTAAATTCATCGTCACATAACCGGGTGCTTGCGCGGTTTCGTTATAACCGATTTCACGTTTGCCCACGCCCTGCATACCCGCACCCACTTTCAGCCCCTGCCATGATTTTATTTGTGGTTCGTAAGTTGTCCACAAGCTGCCGCTGTTTCTGGGTGCGTTGTTCAGACGCTTGCCATTTTGTGATGAAGCTACCTCTAAACCAGTCACTGGATCTGTTTCAAAACCGTTATCCGTTGTTTTCGCAAATGGCGTGTAAGCATACGCACCAATGATATTCCAACCCGTTAGAATTTCACCCGTCATATCCAGTTCTATGCCTCGGCTTTCCGCTTGTCCAACGGCTTTGGTTGTCAGTGCATCCACTGCGACAGGCAAGTTTTGTTTTTTCAAATCGAAATAAGCGATTGTGCCAGTAAAGCGACCATCAAACAGTTCAGTTTTGATACCCGTTTCCCATTGTTTAGCGGTTTGTGGCGGTAATGGTATGCCACGACTGACGGTATTGGATGCGCCGAAGTTTTCAGTATAACTACCGTAAACCGATAACTCAGGAATCGGTTGCCACAACATACCGCCGCGTGGGGAAATTTTATCTTCATGCGAGCGCGTGCGATCCGTTGCGTATTCACCTGTCGCGATGCTGTTGGTTTCCGCATTGTCATAACGGAAACCACCCAATAAATGCACGTTATAAGGCAGTTCAATTTGGTCCTGCATATAAAGACCAAACCAAGGCAGAGTTTGATTGGTGGTCGTTATATCGGCGGCATCAATAGTAGGCGATCCTGCCTGATGTGTAGGCAGATAGATATTGCTGACATCGTACTGATTTGGATTTGCACCAAAACCTGCCGATGTAAATCGACTATCACTGCGATAATAATCACCGCCCATTAATAACGTGTGTTTAGCAAAGCCTGTGTTGAATTTTCCTGTCACTTCAACGGAGTTGAAAAAGTTATGGATATAGTCTTTGCCGTCTATATTTTGTGCAAAGAAAGAGCGGCTGATGTCACCTACTAATGGATCAATCGGTGCCCAGTCGCCATCAGGATTAAAGCCTGTCAGGGTTAATTCATGATTACTGAAATTGAAGCGATGACGCAGTTTCCAGTTGTCATTGAAGTTGTGTTCGGTGTTCAATGACACCATCGTATATTCGTCTTCCTGTAAATTCCAGCGATCACCCAGATTTAACTCGCGTGAAATAGGCGCGGGACGATCGCCCATCAACGGCACAGTGCCGCGTCCCTTTTCTTTAATATCACTGTATTCGACTTTTAACGTCGAGGTGGTTTTGTCGGAGATATTCCAGCGTAAGCTCGGTGCGACCATTAACCGTTCATTGCCACCAAATTGTTGAAACGTTCTATCGGTTTGATAACCCAGATTAAAACGATAGGCGAGGTCTTTGTTTTCCGTCAGAGAGCCTGTGGCATCGACATTGGTACGATATAAATCAAATGAACCGAATTGCTGGCTCAGGCTGTAATAAGGCGTATTCAATGGCGATTTAGTGACAAAATTCACCAAACCACCGGGTTCAGAACGTCCGTATAAAATAGATCCCGGCCCTTTCAAGACTTCAACCCGTTCAATGTTGGCGAGGTCTTCGGTGTGCGACCATAGGCTTTGATTTAAAAAGCCATCACGATATACATTAGAGTTACCAAAACCGCGCAGGAAAAAGTTTCCTGTGCCGCCCGCACCCGCAACCGCGCCACTGACGTTGCGTAACGCCTGATCAACGGTAATCACTTGCTGATCTTTCAGAACCTGCTTAGGTACGACTTTAACCGACATCGGCGTTTGCATGATGGGTGTATCGGTTTTAGTGGCGGTTACCGCATCGGTGATGTTGTAAGCGGGGTTGTCAGGGGCGTTGATATTAGCCTTATCCGTTTTGTCAGTAACAGTCATTGTCGCCAAGGTTTTTGAATCATTAGTATTTGCTTGCGGCTGGGCTTTTTTGACGGTAATTACGCTGTCATCCACTTTTTCTTGCGCTAATTCTGTGTTGCCCAGTGCGACTGTTAAGGCTTGTTGTGCCGTGTAATTGCCTTTTACTGGCGCGGCGGTTATGCCTTGTACGTTTTTATCCGCATAAATCAGCTGAGTTTTTGACGACTTGGCAATTTGATCCAGAGTGCGAGAGACGGGTTGGGCAGGTAAGTTATAGTTATAGGTTTCTGGGGCTGCTTGAGCATCAAGCGCGTTGCTGAGTAATAATGCCAATAACGACAGATTTCGCACAGGAAAAGGTGGATTAATCATAAAAACTCCGTTAATTAAGTAAATGCCCTGAATTTTTTACAGGGCTACATACTTAATAACGAAACTGCACACGCCAACTGGACAAACTATTTATTTTTTTTCGACCGCTGTAAAAAAATAGTGTTGCCTTGGTGTTTTGCGCGAACAGGTAACAGGGTTTCAACGGCGTGTAAAAAGGGTTCTAAATTATGTGCCTCGAACGTGCCGCTCAGGGTTTCTTGAGCGAGTTCCTGATTAGCAAACACAAATTTTACGGGATGATAGCGTTCTAATTCAGCGGTGACTTGGCGTAATGGTGCGCGTTTAAACACTAAATGCCCATTCAGCCACGCGGTAATAGTATCGGGCGTAACGGTTTCCGATTGACTTAAGCCTGTGTTTTTGGTGTAAATGCGCTGATTGCCTGCCAATAGTGACTGATGGTTTACTGACAGCCCGTCATCGAGTTCCACTTCACCTTCTAACACCGCCACTGCCACCCGTTCAGGTTCAAGATGCACGTTAAAACGTGTGCCTATGTCACGAATACGCAGATTATCGGCTTGTACGGTAAAGTGTCTCAGTGGCTCATGACTGACAGTAAACAAGGCTTCACCCTGTACCAGCTGCACTTGCCGTTGCAACAGGGAAATTTTAACGCGCAGTTGGGTGTCGGTATTCAAATCAACCTGTGAATTATCTGCCAGTATGATATGCCGATGCTCACCTTGTACGGTGGTATAAGTCAGGGTTTCGGTACTGTATTCGGTATACGCCGCACCGCCCAGCACGGTTATTAATACCAATGAGGCGATAGTGGATAAGCGTGATTTTTCGGGTTGTGCGTTACGCGCTTTAGCGAGAGCGGGAATGTCATCCAGTGTTTTGAGATTGTCCATTGTCCCCCACAACTGTTCGGCTTTTGTATAAGCGGCACGGTGTGCGGAACTTTTGGCTAACCACGTTGCAAACAGTTGCTGATCCTGCTCGGAACATTGTTCAGATTGTAAGCGCACAAACCAAGTGACGGCTTGTTTTAGTTGTTGTGGAGTGTGCTGCATTAATAAGGTGGATTTTCCAGATAATGATGACAATGGAGCAGGGCATTAACCAAATAACGTTGCACGGTTTTTTCCGAAATAGCCAGTTGCTGGGCGATTTGACTGTAACTCAGTTCATCAATTTTGCGCAATAAAAACACCCGCTGATAGTTAAGCGGCAAAGAATTAATCGCATCCAGTACCAGTTGGCATTGCTCGCGTAATTCGGCGAGTACATCGGGTTGCAGCTGCGGACAGTGTAAATCATCGGTGAGTGCAACGGTGTTGTTTCTGGGCAACCGCCCCTGACGCAGATAATCAATCGCTAAACGGTCGGCAATACGAAACAGATAACCGATGATATTTTCATCATGCGTTATTTCGCCTTTATTGAGTAAGCGTAAATAGGTTTCCTGACTTAAATCCTGTGCGGTTTCAGGACACGCCACGCGATTAAGTAAAAATGCCACAATGGCGGCATTATGATTTTGAAACAGCTGCGCTATTTGAGTAGAGTTAAGTAATATTGCCGACAAAATTAGACTCTAAAGATAGTGTGATTCATGTCGGTATGGAAAGCAATTACCTTGCCATATCTTATTTAACCGCTAAGCGTCTATGAAAAAACCTGATGCGGATAATAAAAATCAGGCTATCGGTTATTTACTATGTTATTTAACATAAGGTACCGTGTCATTTGACGTATTTTTATCGGTAAGTAGCACGAAAGACACGCAAAGAGGATTGCGTTTTAAGTTGAGGATTATCATGAACTTTGAGGTGTGATGAACTGTATCAGGCATCAATAGCCTAATATAATTAAGGCTGTTTTGGTATTTGCCATACCATTCAGGCATTCTTAATTTTTTGGGAAAACACTCATGTTAAAGACAATACCTAAGCTACTGCTGATGTTATTTCTGCTGATGGTGACCTCTTTGGGTTACGCCGAAACGCCTGCTGATATTGAAGTATTTGTGCGTGAGGGTTGCCCGCATTGCGCGAAAGCAGAAACTTTTTTACACACGCTGCAACAAGAACAACCCGCATTAAAAATCGTCATTATTGATATAGGCAAGCAGGCTGACGCATTGCAACGCTTGCAATTAATGGCTAAAAATCAAGGCGTAAGAGTCGTGCGTATCCCCGCGTTTCAAATCAGAGGACAGCTACTGATTGGTTATTCGGATGAAACCAGCACGGGGCAGTTGATTCGTGATGTGTTGGCACAAACGCAAACGGTCAACAACAATCAGGATAGCTCAGGCAGTTGTGAAGCGGAGCAAGCGGTTTCCTGTGAAGCAACTGCGCCCCCGAAGCCGACGTATACAGTCAATTTTTTGGGTCATAAAGTATCGCTGGAAGAGGTGGGCTTACCGTTATTCACTTTGGCAATGGGTTTGCTGGACGGTTTTAATCCGTGTTCGATGTGGGTGTTGTTGCTGGTGATTGCGTTGCTCGCGCCGATGAATAATAGACCGCGTATGTTGGCGATTGCAGGGACATTTGTTGTCGTGGAAGGCATTGCGTATTTTATGTTTATGGCGGCGTGGCTGAATTTATTTCTGCTCATTGGTCTGTCGCGCCTATCAGAAATAGCGATTGCGGTGATTGCGTTAGTCGCAGGATTGCTGAATCTTAAAGACTTCTGGCGATTCGGTCGGGGCGTGAGTTTATCCATTCCTGAAGCGGCTAAACCTGCTATTTACGAGCGCATACGCAATATTCTGCAAGCCAGAAATATGACGGCGGCAATAATCGGAGCGGTGGTATTGGCTCTGTTGGTGCAGATAGTGGAATTTATGTGTACCTCAGGATTTCCTGCCTTGTACACGCGTATTTTGACGCTGAAACAGTTGGATACCGTCAGCTACTACGGCTATCTGCTGCTTTATAATGTCGCCTATATGCTGGATGACCTGATTATTTTATCCATCGGCGTTATCACCCTGAGCCAGCATCGACTGCAAGAAAAAGAAGGGCAGTGGCTGAAATTTATCAGCGGTTTAGCTATGGTCGGGCTAGGCATTTATTTACTGGTAGCGTAGACTTTATAACTAATTCTTACTGACAGAGAGATTTTACGCATGGCTGAATTCACCCTACCCAAAAACTCGGTATTAACAGCGGGTAAAACTTTTAAAGCGCGTTCAGGCGCGAAAAATATTCGTCGTTTTGAAGTCTATCGCTGGAATCCCGATTCGGGCGAAAATCCGCGCATTGATATTTATGAATTAGACATGGATGACTGCGGGCCGATGGTGCTGGATGCCATTTTAAAAATCAAAAATGACATCGACAGTACGCTCACATTTCGCCGTTCCTGCCGTGAAGGTGTATGTGGCTCGTGCGCGATGATGGTCAACGGTAAAAATACCTTAGCCTGCACCAAAGCCATTGATTCTTATCCTGATAGCATCAAAATTTTTCCGTTGCCGCACATGGCGGTGGTAAAAGATTTAGTCGCCGATTTAAGCCATTTTTATGCGCAATACAGCTCAATTAAACCGTGGCTGGAGTCAGAAACCCCTGCACCTGCCGATTCCGAACGCCTGCAAAGCAAAGAAGACCGCGCCAAACTCGACGGTTTATATGATTGCGTATTGTGCGCCTGTTGTTCAACCAGTTGCCCCAGTTATTGGTGGAACAGCGAACGCTATTTAGGCCCTGCGGTATTATTACAAGCCTACCGATGGCTGGTTGACAGTCGTGATGAAACCACAGGTGAGCGGTTGGACGAACTCGAAGACCCGTTCAAACTGTATCGTTGCCACACCATCATGAACTGCACCGATACCTGTCCAAAAGGCTTGAATCCCGCCAAAGCCATTGCTGAAATTAAAAAACTGCTGATTCAAAGACAGTGAACGAACTGGCAAAGCTGAAGTGGCAATGTCGGCGCGGCATGAAAGAGCTGGATTTATTGCTGGAAAATTATCTGGCAACTGATTATCTGACAGCCGATACCGCTGAAAAAACGCGCTTTGCCGAGTTGTTGCGCTTGGAAGATGATGCGTTGCTGCTGGTTTTGCTGAATGGCGATTGGCGCGTAACACCGTAAGTCACCTTCATCTAATTTATAGCTGCGGATTGATCGGCACAGGTTGATATTCTGTTATTCAGCTACCATATCCTGACTTCATTAATAGAAAGAATCCATATAGCGCACTACACAGTAGTGCGCATTTATGCTGGATACCGCTTTATCTGTTTTATAATAACAACCACGAAAATTTAACAGTAGATTATTAACCAATGGCAGCAAAAGAAGATTTTTATACCTTACTGGGTGTTGAACGTAACGCCAGTGACGCAGAAATTAAGAAAAGTTATCGCAGCAAGGCGATGAAATATCATCCCGATAGAAATGCGGATAATCCCGAAGCCGCTGAAGTCAAGTTCAAGCAAATCAAAGAAGCCTACGAAGTATTATCGGATCCTAAAAAACGCGCGGCTTACGATCAATTCGGACACGCGGGTGTTGATCCGTCTATGGGCGGCAGAGGCGCGGGCGGCTTTGGCGGCGCAGAAGGCTTCGGTGATGTGTTCGGTGATGTGTTCGGTGATATTTTTGGCGGCGGCAGACAGCGCAGCAGCGGTGTGCAACGCGGTTCAGACCTGCGTCACTCGATAGAAATCACCTTGGAAGAAGCGGTTGCGGGCGTGGAAAAGAAAATCCGCATTCCTGTGCTGGTGGTGTGTACCGAGTGCAGTGGTTCAGGGGCGAAAAAAGGTTCCAGTCCTGTGATTTGTACCACCTGTCACGGTCACGGTCAGGTCAGAATGCAGCAGGGTTTTTTCTCCATACAACAAGCGTGTCCGACCTGTCGCGGCACGGGCAAACAAATTAAAGACCCCTGCGGTAAATGTTACGGTCAAGGTCGTGTACAAGACACCAAAACCTTATCGGCAAAAATCCCCGCAGGTGTGGATACAGGCGATAGAATTCGCTTGGCAGGTGAAGGTGAAGCAGGTGAACGCGGCGGCCCGTCTGGCGATTTGTACATTGATATTCAAGTCCAGCAACACGCCATTTTTACGCGTGATGGCGCGAATTTATATTGTGAAGTGCCGATTAGTTTCGTGACCGCGTGTTTAGGTGATGAAATTGAAGTGCCTACGCTGGACGGCAAAGTGCTGTTAAAAATCCCCGCTGAAACGCAAACAGGCAAATCATTCAGGCTGCGCGGCAAAGGTGTTAAACAGGTACGCGGCGGCCCTGTCGGTGATTTATTGTGTAAAGTGCAAGTGGAAACGCCTGTCAATTTGACCAGCGAACAAAAAGCAATAGTCGAAAAACTCGGCGAAGCACTGACCACCAGCGGCAAGCATCACAGCCCGCAAGAATCAACGTGGCTGGATAGCATTAAAAATTTCTTCACTACTTAACACAGGCTGAATCATGACTCGAATTGCAATTGTGGGCGCGTCAGGACGTATGGGCGTGTGTTTACTTAAATCCGCTTTATTGGCAAAAAATGCCACGCTGGCTGCCGCTGTTTCACGCCCAGCCAGTGCCGCTATCGGTAAAGATGCAGGCGAATTGGCGGGTATCGGCGCGGTCGGTATTAACGTGGTCGATGATTTAGCGGCGGTGCTGGATGACTTTGATGTCTTGATTGATTTTACCCGTCCCGATGCGTCGATGGACTTTATCAAACAATGCCGCCGTGCGGGTAAAAAAGTGGTCATCGGCACAACAGGCTACAGTGATGAGCAAAAAGCGCACATCAACAAAGCCGCCGAAGACATTGCCATCGTACTCGCGCCTAATTTCAGCGTCGGCGTGAATCTGTCGCTAAAATTGTTGGAAATGGCGGCTAAAGTCATGGGCGATTACACCGATATTGAAATCATTGAGGCGCATCATCGCCATAAAGTCGATGCACCATCGGGTACGGCGTTACGCATGGGCGAAGTGATTGCCGACACCTTGGGGCGTGATTTAAAAGACTGTGCAATTTACGGCAGAGAAGGCAACACGGGCGAACGCGACCGTAACACCATCGGTTTTTCGACGATACGCGCGGGTGATATTGTCGGCGAACACACGGTGATGTTTGCCGATGACGGCGAACGCTTGGAAATTACCCACAAAGCCAGCAGTCGCATGACCTTTGCCAATGGTGCGGTACGCGCGGCGGTGTGGTTAGCCGATAAAGAGACTGGTTTATACGATATGCAGGATGTATTGGGTTTGTCTTGAAAAAACGATAGGGAGTGCAAACCTAGGTTTGTATTCCGATAAACTTAGTAGTCCGTCTATTTTATTATGACGGTACGATAAAGACCTGCGAGGTTTTGAAAACCTCGCAGGTCTAGCAATTACCCCTCATAACTATTAGGTTCTTAAGGTAAACGTCACTGGGCCGTTATTAATCAACGCCACCTGCATATCCGCACCAAACTCGCCAAACTGCACACTGGGATAGACATTCATTGCGTGCTGTTGCAAATAAGCAAACAGTTCGCGTCCATGCTCAGGCGGTGCGGCAGACACAAAACTGGGGCGATTGCCTTTATCGGTATTCGCCGCGAGGGTGAATTGCGGCACCAGCAACAAGCCGCCGTTAATATCCCGCAAGCTCAAATTCATGCGCTCTTGTTCATCGGCAAAAATCCGATAATTCAAAATACGTTCCAGCAAGCGGTCTGCCTGTGTCGGCGTGTCGGTTTTTTCAACCGCCACCAACGCCATAATCCCCGTGTCTATCTTGCCGATGTCCTGCTGATTGACGGTGACGGTGGCGGTGGTTACTCGTTGAATGATGGTAATCATTGTTGTTTGCTAGGTACAGTGAAATCCAGACAGTGTTTATATTTAGGATTGCGATAATCGGCATGAACAAAGCGACAATCACCTTCACTCACTTTCGGACGGTTACTGACCGCTGATTGAATCACAGGATTTGCCGCTGCATTGGTGCTGGGTTTAGTCAGCGGTTCGATAGCAGGTGGCGGCACGGCGTTGACAATCGGTTGAGCAATCGGCTGACTCACAGGGGCGGCAACAGGCGTTGTCACTGTATTGGTCACAGGCTTGTCGGCGGGTTTGCTCACCGTTTGCGGAACAGGTGCAGGCACGGCAACGGTATTGACGACAGGTTTAGCAGGTTTTTTTATGTTGATAACAGGCGTTTCAACGTCGCTGGTCGCCGTTTTATCAGCCGATTTGCTGACAGGTGCGACAGGCTTATTGGCAGCTTTAACTTCCGATTGAGCAATCGCACTGGCAACGCTGTTATCGCTTGCCAACCAGCTGTTTAATTTCGCCAGTTCTTCCACATCCAAACGTCCTGCTTGCTGGAGTAAATTACTCCGCGCTTTAAAATAACGATAACGCGATTGGCGTTGCACTTTGCGGGCTTCTGATAATTGTTTTTGTGCATTGAGCAGGTCAACAATAGTGACTACGCCTAATTCATAGCCTTTTTCCATTGCTGCTTCGGCCTGTTCGTTGGCTTCCAGTTGGCGGTCGGTTGCCAGACTACGCGCGGGTGAACTGGTCATCTCCAGATAAGCGGCGCGGGTTATTTTTTCCACCTCGCGTAATTTTTGTTCCAGTTGGCTGTTGCTTAAACCTTTGCGTCCTTCGGCTTCGCGAACGCGGGCTGAGGTAATGCCGCCTTCATAAAGCGGCATCGTCATATCAACACCGATAGTGCCGACGGTATAAGCGGGTGTTTGTTGATTGTTGAAAGCCGTATTACTGTAATTGCCTGACGCTTGCAGTTCAACGCGCGGCAAATGCCCCGCTTGATAAGCCGATATACTTTGATCGGCGGAGTCAACGGCACGTTTGAGTCCGTTTAACTCAGGATTGATACGGTGAGCCTGATCTATCCATGTGTCAACACTGCCGTCAGGTGGGGGTTCTGTGCTGTCCAGACGCACGGGCTGTATGCCCGTCACCGCATCGCCTGTCAGTTCGCGTAATTTTTCCAAGGCGATTTTTGCGTCATTGTTGCTTTCGATGAGCGCGGTGCGTAAGGTTTCAACTCGCGCTTGCAGTTCGTATAAATCGGTTATCAATGCCATTTGGCGTTCATTCATGGCTTTAACACGGGCAAGTTGTTTTTCGGTGGAACTGAGTTCCGCGCTGATAATGTCACTTTTATCTGCCGCTTCCAAGGCATCCACATAACGGGTAACAATGTCAGAAATGAGTTGCTGATGCGCGGCAAGCAAATTTTCTTCACCTTGTTCGGTGCGTGATTTCTGACTTTTCATCATCAAATAGGCTTGTAAATCGAATAACGGCTGCCGCATAGTGACACCTGCATTTTTACCCGGATATTGGTCGCCGCTTTTGGTTTCGTATTTTAGATTGTTGCCTGAATAATTACCCTTCAATACCGCTTGTGGTAATAATTTACCAAACGTTTGATCTTCTTGGGCGCGGGCAATGTCCAAAGCGTATTGACTGCCGCTCAGTTCGGGTGATGCAAGCAAGGCGCGTTGATACAGTGACAGTAAGTTATCGGCGTAGCTGGAGACGCTGAACGTTAAACCAATTAATAGCACAAACGTAGAACGCATCGTTTTAATCCTCATTGAATGAACGGGCAAACACATTACTGAGCGGTTTCATCAAGTATTCAATAAAAGTTCTATCCCCCGTATTGATTAATACTTCAGCGGGCATCCCCGGCACTAACACCAAGTCATTTTTGCGCAGGTCGTCCAAGCCTGTTTTATCGACTTCGACACGCCCAAGGTAAAAACTGGTTTTATTTTGTTCATCGGTGAGTCGGTCTGCGGACACGGTGAGCAGTTTGCCGTTTATTTTCAGGGTCTTGGCACTTTTGAACGCACTGAAACGAATTTCGGTTTGTTGTCCTAGGCGAATCCTGTCAATATCAATCGGTGATATTTGCGCTTCCACAATGAGTTCCTCCTGTTGCGGGACGACATCAAGCAGATGCCCGCCCGGTGGAATCACTGCACCGATAGTGTGTACGGTTAAGCCCAGCACCATGCCTGATTCAGGCGATTTAATCACCGTGCGCTCTACGGTATCGGTCAGCCATTGGGTTTTTTCGTGCAGTTCGGAGAGTTCGGTTTGTACTTTACTGAGTTCCTCCACCACTTCACGTTGAAAGTCTTTTTCAATTTGCAGAATTTTCAGGGAAATTTCACTAATCTGGGTTTGGGCAGTGGCAATACTGGCAACAAAATCGCCTTTATCACCTTCTGATTCGGCTAAACGGCGTTCTAATTCCGTGACTTTTTGTTTTTCGATATAGCCTTCTTTGAGCATGGCGCGAAAATCAACCAGCTCTTTGCTTAATGACGATGACAGGGTGCTGCGACTGATACTTTGTGCCTTAATACCCTCAATTTTAGCCAGCAGTTGTTGGCGTTGTTCTTTGAGAATGGCAATTTCGCCGTTGCGTGATTGTTTGCGCACGGCGAAGGATTGATCTTGAATGCGCACGTTTTCTTGGATACGCGGCTCGGTGCCGACATTTTTTAATTCCGCAGGATAGGTCACACTGGTTTTGCCGTCACGCTCGGCGATTAACCGCGCTTCACGCGCCAGTGCAGAAAATAATTGCCCGCGTAAGGTTTCCAGTTGCGCGCGGGTAGAGGTGTCATCGAGTTCCACCAATACCTGACCTTTGACAACATTATCGCCATCACGCACATGAAGAGCTTTGACAATCCCGCCTTCCAAATGCTGGACGGTTTTGCGATAACCTTCAACGGTGACACTGCCGGGTGCCAATACCGCGCTGCCTAACGGTGCCAAGTAAGACCACGCACCGAAACCACCGAAGACAATCAAAATAAGCAGATAACCTAAACGGCGAATCGGACGGTCATCGGCAAATTGAGCAACATCTAGCTGATCTAAATCTCTGGGTTTGGTTTTGTATAAAGTCATGCAGGTTTACCTTGTACGGGTTGGGCGGCTTGCGCAGGGCGTTGGTTCAGTTTGGCTAATACTTCGTCTCGTGGGCCATCCAAGACTAACGCGCCTTCATTCAACACCATAATTCTGTCCACGATGCCCAAAATACCGACCCGATGGGTAATCGCAATCACGGTGCAACCGTTTTGTTTCAGCTTGAGCAAGGCTTGCGCTAATGCCATTTCACCGACATCATCCAAATTGGAATTGGGTTCATCCAATATCACCAACACAGGGTTGCCGTACATGGCGCGCGCCAAACCGACCCGCTGACGTTGACCCGCCGATAATGCACCGCCACCGCCGCCAATCTCGGTATCGTAACCTTGCTGCAGGCGTAAAATCATGTCATGTACACCCGCAGCGATAGCCGCATCGACCACATGATTGGCATCGACTTCACCGAAGCGGGCAATGTTTTCTGCAACCGTGCCGTCAAATAATTCTATATCCTGCGGTAAATAGCCGATATACGGCCCCACTAAACTGCGTTCGCCCTGCATGACATCGGCACCGTCCAAACGAATCGCACCACTGGCAACAGGCCAGATGCCTAACAATGCACGCGCTAAGGTAGATTTTCCCGATGCACTCGCACCGACCAACGCCACCGATGTACCTGCTTCGATGGCAAAATTCAGCCCTTTCAGTACGGGGATTTTAGAGCCGGGTGGCACAACGACTGCCTGTTCAACGCGCAACGCGCCTTTGGGGGCGGGCAAGGGCATTCTGTCGGCATCGGCGGGGAACGTCGCCAATAATTCATTCAGCCGTGCGTAAGCCGTGCGCGCGGTTAAAAATTGTTTCCAGCTGCCAATCATTAAATCAATAGGGGCTAATGCGCGACCCAATAAAATAGAGCCGCCGATCATGACTCCAGGGCTGATTTGTTTGTTGATTGCCAGCCACGCGCCCAGCCCTAAAATTAACGATTGGACGGTGACGCGGTAGGTTTTTGATAACGCGGAAATCAAGCCGCCTTTTTCACTTGCCAAGGCTTGTAAAATGATGAGTTTGCGTTGTTTTACTTTCCAGCGTGCCATTAAGGCGGGCAGCATACCCAAGGCATGAACCACTTCGGCATTGCGTAAATTACGCGCGGTGCTGTTGGAACTTTCGACGGAAATCTGATTGGCTTGTTCTAAATCGTCATGCGTGGCGCGTTCGTTCCAGATTGCCAGTAAAATCAGTAACAGTACAGACACAATCGCCACCGCACCGAACGCGGGATTGAATAAAAATAATAAACCGACATAAATGGGTAGCCACGGTGCGTCAAAGAACGCAAACAAGCCCTGACCTGTTAAAAACTGGCGCAATGCCAATAAGTCACTCAAGGGTTGCGTGCTGGATTTGCCGCCACTGACTAATGCCTGACGAAACAGCACTTGATACAGCCGCTCATTCAGTAATAAATCAAAACGGGTGCTGACACGAATCAACACCTGCGAGCGTATCCACTCCAACGCCCCCAGCATGGCGAACAATAATACCGCCAGTAAGGTCAGCATCAGCAGGGTGGAGGTGCTGTTGCTGCCTAACACACGATCATAAACCTGCATCATGTAAATGGAGGGAAACAGCATTAACATATTAATAAACAAACTAAAAAATGCCGCCGACTTAAACGAATCACGGCAAAAATAAATCGCTTCGGCGAGTTCTGAACGAGGCAAACGCATAAGTGTAAAGTCCCTATAATGAAGGAGCAAGCCCTTGCGGGGCTTGCTGATAGGGTAATTTTACAGACAGTGAGGATTTAAGCAATCCATAGCGGTAGTATAGATTTGCATAATAGCAAGTCAGTAGCGATAAATTGATATATTACAGACTTGCTATGGCGTTTGAATGGCGGAGAGAATTATTTAAAAACGTTGTTGATAAATGTTGCTATGTGTTCTATTTCTTCAATACAAACAGAGTGTTCCATCACATAATCATGCCATTGAATGGGGTAGCCCTGCGTGTGCAGCGCGTCAAATACCGCTTTACCTGATTCAATTGCCACCACGGAATCCAGTATGCCATGCCCCATAAAAACGGGGGTGTTTTTATTGGCGGCAGCCGCTTCGGAACTGAGTTGCGTCAGCGTGGGCAGGTAGCAGGAGAGGGCGATAATGCCCGCCAATGGTTGCGGGTAGCGTAAACCGACGTGCAGAGCAATCACGCCGCCTTGCGAAAAACCTGCCAGTAAAATGTTTTTGGCGGCAATACCTTGGCTCAGTTCGCGGGTAATCAGCTGGTCTATCAATGCGGCGGATTGATAAATGCCGTTTATATCCACTTCGCGCTCCAGATTTATTGCCAGAATGTCGTACCATGAGCGCATTTCCATGCCGCCGTTAATAGTAACGGCTTGAATCGGTGCATTCGGGAAAATAAAACGAATATGCGGCGCGGCGTTGACATGGAGTTCTCGTGCAACATCTTCAAAATCGTGTCCATCCGCACCTAATCCATGTAACCATATTACGGAATACTGGTGGGTGTCTGTCGGCTGTATTTCAACGGTGCTTAGTTCAGAAATCATGGGTGTGTTCCATAAGTGATGTAATGTTTACCAAGGACTTGTAATAAAGTTGCCGAGGTTTTTATAACGTTGGCGGTCTTCTTGGATTGCCTGCATACTTGGGTAAATCGGGATTCATTATATCCCACGGCTGGGCATCGGCTATCCAAATGTCCTTTTGTGGTTTGAAAATGCCGGGGTCATCAAGTGTGGCGGCAGCGACAGGGCGAACAGCGGCAAAACGGCTGTATCGTCCAAATAATGCAGTGCCGCATTCAGGGCAGAAACCCCGATAAACGGTGTTGCCACTGGCGGCGCGAGTGGCGAATTCTTGGTACTCACCCGTGATAGTGAGTGCGTCGGCAGGTATCCACATAAAAGCCAGATACGCCGCACCTGTCCATTTTTGGCAGGTTCTGCAATGGCAGTTCATGCTGTCAACAGGGGGTGCTGATATTGCGTATCGGATGTTGCCGCAAAGGCAACCGCCCGTAAGGGGGAGTTTCATATTATTTCCTACTAACTACTGCGCTGAATATTAGTACAATAAGCGTCATAACTTTTACCTGACCGCTTATGGCGGATTTTAACTCATGTTGGATAATCTTGTTGTAATAAGTTTATTTTTGTTGGCTTATTGGTACTGGCAGTATGCGCAGACCAGTAAAACAATGGCATTACACGCTACTAAAGCCCGTTGCGCTAACTTGGAATTATTGATGCTGGATGATTATGTGGCATTGACACGCATGGGTTTAAAAAGAAACGCCGCAGGAAAATGGCAGGTTTTTCGTTGCTATGCGTTTGAATTTGCTTCCACGGGTGATGAACGTTACCAAGGCATCTGTACTGTATTAGGCGATAGGGTTCTGTCTATTGACCTACAGCCATATCGAATTGAGTAACTGATGCTACTCATAAGAAACTTTTAATTTCACACACATTAAAACTTCATGTTAAGAATTACCGAACTTAAATTACCTCTGGATCATGCCGAGAGCATGATAACCACTGCAATTATTGAACGACTGGGCATTGCGCCCGCTGATTTCATTGCTTATACCGTATTTCGCCAAGGCAATGACGCGCGTAAACGTAACGCTATCGAGCTGGTGTATACGCTGGATGTTGAGCTTAGGAATGAAGCGCAGGTATTGGCGCGGTTACAGAATGACCCGCATATTTCGATTACCCCAGATACGACTTATCAGTTTGTCACCCACGCCCCCGCACAATTAAAACAGCGTCCGATTGTCATCGGCACAGGCCCGTGCGGTTTGTTTGCAGGCTTGATTCTGGCGCAGATGGGTTTTCGTCCGATTATTTTAGAGCGCGGTAAAGAAGTGCGCGAGCGTACCAAAGACACCTTCGGTTTGTGGCGTAAATCGGAATTTAATCCTGAATCCAACGTGCAGTTTGGTGAAGGTGGAGCGGGAACGTTTTCTGACGGTAAGCTGTACACGCAAATCAAAGACCCGAACCATTACGGGCGTAAAGTATTAACCGAATTTGTCAAAGCGGGCGCACCTGCGGAAATTCTTTATGTCAGCAAGCCGCATATCGGCACGTTTAAATTAGTCACCATGGTGGAACAAATCCGCGCCACCATTGAAAGTCTGGGCGGTGAAATTCGTTTTCAACAGCGCGTCGATGAGCTGATTATTGATAACCATCAAGTACGCGGCGTGAAACTGGCGAGCGGCGAAACGCTGGACAGCAATCATGTGGTTCTGGCGGTCGGACACAGTGCGCGTGATACCTTTAAAATGCTTTATGAGTGCGGCGTGTACATTGAAGCCAAACCGTTTTCCATCGGCTTTCGTATCGAACACCCGCAATCCTTAATTGATGTGTGTCGTTTTGGCGCATCTGCGGGGCATCCGTTACTGGGTGCGGCGGATTATAAATTAGTACATCACTGTAAAAATGGACGCTCGGTGTACAGTTTTTGTATGTGTCCGGGGGGTACGGTGGTTGCCGCAACTTCGGAAGCGGGTCATGTGGTCACCAATGGCATGAGCCAGTATTCGCGCAACGAACGCAATGCCAACAGCGCGATTGTGGTCGGTATTTCCCCCGAAGTCGATTATCCCGAACATCCGTTGGCAGGTATAGATTTACAACGCCGTTTAGAAGCTCATGCGTTTGTGTTGGGCGGCAGTAATTACCAAGCCCCTGCGCAACGCGTCGGTGATTTTCTGGCACAGCGTCCGTCTGAACAGTTAGGTGCTGTACAGCCGTCCTACACGCCCAGCGTACATTTAACCGATTTAAGCAGCGCATTACCCGCCTATGCGATTGATGCCATCCGCGAAGCACTGCCTGCGTTTGATAAGAAAATCAAAGGCTTTGCGATGGATGATGCAGTATTGACCGCCGTAGAAACGCGCACTTCCTCACCGATTCGTATTAAACGCAATGCGCGCTATCAAAGCATGAATACCCACGGTTTGTATCCCGCAGGTGAGGGTGCAGGGTATGCAGGCGGGATTTTATCTGCCGCTGTTGATGGAATTAAAGTCGCGGAAGCGGTAGCGTTGGCAATGCTGAATGATGCAGGTTAGTTTCAAAGAACTGGCAGTACGCGGGTATGATGACTGCCAGTCCTTTGAAGGACTGGCAGTCATGTTCAATCTATTTAACCCGCTATCAACGGGTAAATGACAGTAATTATTACAGGGATATAAAACAATGAACATTGCATTATTAGCAGGTACGCATTCAGGTTGTGGGAAAACATCGGTGACGTTGGCATTATTGCAGGCGATACAACGCGCGGGCTTATCGGTAGCGAGTTTCAAAACAGGGCCGGATTTTCTGGATCCCTTGTGGCATCAGGCGGTAACGGGTCGGGCATCTTACAATGTCGATACGCAAATGGTCGGTTTGGCGGATTCCTTGCGCCAATTGCACAACGCAACAGCTGATTACGCGCTGATTGAAGGTGTGATGGGTTTGTTTGACGGGCGTACTGGAGTCGGCGAGTCTGGCTCAAGTTTAGATCTGGCGCGGGTATTGGGTGCGCCTGTGTTGCTGGTGGTGGATGTCGGCGGCATGAGCGGCTCGGTCGTGCCGCTGGTACAGGGCTTTTGTCAGAGTGCCAAGGCGAAAGGCGTGACTATTGCGGGCATTATCGCCAATCGGGTCGGTAGTGCGTATCACGCCGAATTGATTCGCAATTTTTTAGCCGAATATGAGCAACCGCCGTTAGTGGCATGGATGGAAAAAAACGCGCCAGTGCTACCTGAGCGGCATTTGGGGCTGGTTATGCCTGAGGCAAGCGATGTACCTGATTTTTCGGCGGCTTTTCATGTTGATTTGGATTTGATAGCGTGGGGTGACTTGGCTGAACCGCAACAACTGTCCTCCTCTGAACGTGAGTGTTGGGGTTCGTTCCTCACCCCAACCTACGGTTTATTACAAGGCAAACGCATTGCCATCGCGCGTGATGCCGCGTGTTGTTTTCTTTATCCCGCTAATGTGGATTGGTTACGCGCGGAAGGTGCGGAACTGGTATTTTTCTCCCCGCTGGCAGGTGATGCTATTCCAGACGGCAGTGACGCATTGTGGCTTGCGGGTGGTTATCCTGAATTACATACCGAGCAGTTATCACAGTCGGCAACGTGGACTTCATTACGCGCGTTTATTGACGCGGGAAATCCCGTGTTGGCGGAATGCGGCGGCATGATGGTCTTAGGGCAGGAGTTGATTGATATTGACGGCAGGGCGTGGGCAATGGCGGGTATCATGCCGTTTTCAGTGCGTATGCAGCCGCGTTTGGTGTCTCTGGGTTATCGAGAATCGGCATCGGGTGTGCGCGGGCATGAATTTCATTATTCAGAACGTTTTGCTGATGAAACCTTAACCGCCTGTTTTGAACTGGAACGTGGCGATACAGGTCTTCATTATAAAAACCTGCGTGCGGCTTATATTCACTGGTATTTTCCCAGCAATCCTGAAGCGGTCGCACAGTGGTTTTTAAAAGCGTGTTAATTCTATCTGGAGACGACAAATGCAACGTATTGCTTTAACTTTAGGTGAACCAGCGGGTATCGGCGTTGATTTGTGCATTCAACTGGCGCAGCAGAATTTACCCTGTCAGTTGGTCGCGATAGGCAGCCCTGAGTTGTTGATGGAGCGGGCAAAGCAGTTGGGTTATTCCCTGAAACTATATGATTTTAACCCCGATTTTCCATTGACAGCACAGGCGGACGGGCAGCTGACGGTGTTGCCTGTTGCCTTGGCTGAATCGGCAAAGTGCGGGCAGCTGAATGTGGCGAATAGCGCGTATGTGCTGGAAACCCTGAGAATAGCCACGCAAGGTTGTCTTGATGGTACATTTGCGGCAATGGTGACTGCGCCTGTTCACAAAGGCATTATTAATGATGCAGGGTTTAGCTTTAGCGGACATACCGAATTTATCGCCGACATCACAGGCGGGCATCCTGTGATGATGCTGGCAACCGAAGGTTTGCGCGTGGCATTAGTGACCACGCATTTACCGTTGTCCGAAGTCAGTCAAGCCATTACCGCGCCTGTGCTGGAAAAAGTAGTGCGCGTGTTGGAACATGATTTGCGCACCCGCTTTCACATTGCTCAGCCTAACATTTTGGTGTGCGGTTTAAATCCTCATGCGGGTGAAAACGGGCATTTAGGGCGCGAAGAAATAGAGGTGATTAATCCCGTATTGGATATGTTGCGGCAACAGGGTTTTCATTTACAGGGCGCGTTACCTGCCGACAGTTTATTTACTCACAAATATCTGGAATCAGCCGACGCAGTGTTGGCGATGTATCACGACCAAGGGTTGCCCGTGTTGAAACACAAGGGTTTTGGACGCGCGGTCAATATCACACTGGGTTTACCGATTATTCGCACCTCGGTGGATCACGGCACGGCACTGGACTTGGCAGGTACAGGCAAGGCAGACCTAGGCAGTTTGCAATATGCGTTACAATGCGCGTTGATGATGATTAATCCGTAGCCAAACCTGCGAGGTTTTTAACACCGCGCAGGTTTTTGTAACAATCGACAGGACAACAAAAAAATAATGAGTCACATAGCACGCAAGCGTTTTGGGCAGAATTTTCTGCAAGACCACCGCATTATTGACAGTATGATTTCCAGCATTGAAGCGCAGCCTAATGAACATTGGGTGGAAATAGGGCCGGGGCAGGGCGCGTTGACTGAGCCGTTACTTAAACAAGGTGTGCAACTGGAAGTGGTCGAACTTGACCGCGATTTGGTCACCTTGTTACAGGAAAAATTCAAGCAGTACGACAACCTGCGGATTCACAGTGCCGATGCCTTGCGCTTTGATTTTTCTGCGTTGGCGGTGCATGGCAAACTGCGGGTTATCGGTAATTTGCCGTATAACATTTCCACGCCGTTGATGTTTCATATCTTGGCTAACTCCGCCTGCATTGAAGATATGTTTTTTATGCTGCAAAAAGAAGTCGTGGATAGAATTTGCGCTGAACCCAACAGCAAGAAATACGGGCGGTTGAGTGTGATGATGCAATATTATTGCGCTACGGAATGGCTGTTTGATGTACCCCCTGAAAGTTTTGATCCTGTGCCTAAAGTGATGTCGGCGATTGTAAGATTAGTGCCGCATACCGTGCCGCCTGTACAGGTGAATAGCCTTGCCGATTTAAATACGGTGGTGACGACGGCATTTTCACAACGCCGTAAAACCTTGCGTAATTCACTGAAAAAACTGATTGATGAACAAACGATGCTGGATTTAGGCATTAATCCTGTGTTAAGAGCGGAAAATATCAGTTTGAGTGATTTTGCCAAGTTGAGCAACGCGCTTATACCCGCCTAAACTCGGTCATATTGAGATTATTTCTTCAAGACCGACAGGTTGGTTATGACGGATAAAGTTGCTGAACCTGTGAGGTTTTTAAAACCTCAATAGTTGATGCAACATCATGAACGGCGGTCTTTTTTGAAAGAGTTTCGCGTGGTTGCTTATATTCTTTCAGATTTTTAAAAAGGCTGCTTTTTATACTTAATCTTAGGTCGAACTCAGGTTACTTTAGTCGATACAACGCCGATATATCTTCATCACCCATCAGCGCGGTAATTTCTTGTCAGTTCCGAAGCTCCAGCTTCCTGTCATGCGAAGCCCGAACCATTTAAAACAGTGACGCAGTACCTAGCGAGTATGGGTAATTTGTAACACTACTTTTCGGATATTGTTTCGCCAAACGAGTTCATAAATATCGAACTCATTCGCGCTTTGCGTATCATCGTTTTCTAATTTAATGCCCAGCTTGCTGAGTTTGAAATGAATTTTCTCAATGCTCAATAAGTCGGCTGGATTTTCGATGGCTTCAATCAGGGTATTTAAATACACATCGGGATTAGCCAGACTCTTCACTCGCGCTTCATAGGAGTTATCGCTGGCATTAAGGGTTTGATTGGCGATACGCGCGGTCATTTCCTGCTTGAGAATTTCCACTACGCGGATGAACAGATACTCTTTTAGTGTTGCAGCCAGCTCTGTACTGCTGGTACACGGCGTATGGATTTTATACGCAGAGAAATTAACCGCCTGTTGCGGCACTTCGCGCAGGAGCATATCACCCTGCATACTGATACCCAGCGTTTGTTTTTCATGTCGGTCAGCGGTTAATACGGCGTACACTTTCGGGACTTCATCTTTACTGTAGGTACGCAAAAAGGCACTCATATTGGGATCAGTTGCAAACAATTTGTCAATGTCCTGACTGTTGACGAACAGTGCGTTGACCAGTGTATGAGTCCCAAAACTGTCTGGATTCAAGTCGATAGGCGGTGGAATTTTATCTGCAATCTGGAGTACATGGTTGTACAACGGACGGACATATTCACCTAGTTTATGGGTGTAATCGCTCACCGCGCGTATTTTGCTGTTTGATGCCTCAACGAAATTTTCAACTATCTGTTTATCTTCGTCTGCCTGCTGCATTCCGTCACGAATATGACTGCTTACCTCACCGACAAGGTTGTGCAGGTGAGTTAATTGATCGTCGAAAAATGCTCTAAAACTTGAGGCTTCGCGTGTTCGTTCAATGTTGTTCATAATAATAGAATCATTATAGTTAGCAGTGATACGTTGACGGTATAGGTTTGCGGGAGTTCAAAATATTATAAATTTGCTGGTTTCCAAGTAAAACTTAGGAATCCGTAAACGGTGGGCAAAAAAACCTGCCCACCCTACTTTAGTCGATATAACGCTGATATATCTTCATCACCATAACCCTCACGCATTAACTGCTCGTAATCGGTAATGGTCATTTCTGCCAACGGTATCGCAACGCCCGCTTGTGCCGCCATTATTTCGGCGATTTTTAAATCTTTGTGATGCAAGGCGAGTTTAAAACCTGTGCTGAATTCGCCTTGGGTCATGGTCAAGCCGCGATGGTCGAGAAACCAGTTGCCTGCCGCGCCGCCTGCAATGACTTCAATAACTTTCGCCATTGGTAGCTGTTGCGCTTCAGCAAAAGCCAAGGCTTCGGTAACGGCTTGGTTGATACCTGCGCACATGATTTGATTGACGGCTTTAGTCGCCTGCCCTGAACCTGTCGTGCCGATGTGAATAATCCGCGCTGTCATACACGCCAACACAGGACGCACGCGCTCTAAAACCGCCGCATCACCGCCAACCATCATCGACAATGTGCCGTTTTTCGCACCTTCCACACCACCTGATACAGGCGCGTCCAGAAATGCACCGTGCTGTTTGGCTAAACAGGCGGCGGCTTGTTGGGCTGTTTCGCTGCTGACGGTGGAGGTATCTATGACGATGGTGTTGGGTTTGATGGTGGTAGCGATTGCGTCAACCATGTCTAATACGTCTTTATCCGCCGATACGCACAGTACAATCACGTCCATATCTGCCGCGAGAGCTTCGGGTTGTGCGTAATGCGTGACGTTAAATTCTGTCATTTTGGCGGCGGTGCGATTGTAAACGCCTGCCAGAAAACCCGCTTGCGCCAGTCGTCTTGCCATGCCTAAGCCCATTGCACCTAAACCAATTATGCCTACTTTCATAATTACACCTTATAAAATAATGTCCACGAAACACACGAAAAGCACGAAAACACCTTTCGTGTCTTTCGTGCTTTTCGTGGACAAATTACATCAATGGCAACAATTGATCCAAAATTTTGCCGTTGGTGGCTAAAATCTGTTTGGGGAAAATACCGTTATTGCCTTGAAAATCAGTGACCGTACCACCCGCTTCTTGGGCGATTAATGCCCCTGCCGCCACGTCGTACAGGTTTAATTCCTGTTCCCAAAAAGCATCCACCTGACCGTCAGCAACTAAACATAAATCCATTGCCGCTGAACCGAAACGGCGTTGTCCTGTGGTGTGTTGCGCGACTCTACCGAAACGCGCCAGATTGTTGTCGGTTAAATAGCTGCGCAGACAGGCAAAACCTGTGGCTATCATGGAGTTTTCTAGGCTGGTTTCATCGGAAACGCGCGTCGGTTCGCCGTTTTTCCACGCGCCTTTGCCGTGTTGGGCGCAGTAGTAATCATTCAATGCGGGCGCATACACTGCGCCCATGACCAGCTGTTGGTCAATTTCCAGCGCGACGCTGATAGACCAGAAATACTGCCCTTTGGAAAACGAGTGCGTGCCGTCAATCGGGTCAACAATCCAGCGGTTAGTTTGGTTGGCAGTTTGTCCGCTTTCTTCGCCCCAGAAACCGTATTCTGGGTATCGTTCTGTCAGGGTTTGTTTTAAAAATGCTTCAACGGCAACATCGGCGGCGGTGACAAAATCACGCGGACTTTTTTGGTTGATGGCGACATTTTTGAGGTCTTTAAAATAGGTTAAAGCGATAGTTCCTGCTTCACGCACGACTTGTTCAAGTTCAGCAAGCGAAATGGGCATAGTTTGTCCTGTTGGTTGTGTTGTGTTGTCTGGTGAGGTGTTCCCACTCTGGAGCGTCACTGTTCACAGTTAAAAAACCCCAGCGGGGTGAAATATTTGTAGACTAACCGTTTAAACGTTTTCACAGCCCCGTAGGGGTGAAATGTTGATGAGACAAACATTTCACCCCTACGGGGCTGTGTGCATTTGTATTTTGTTGCTACAAACATCTCACCGCTACGCGGTTATGGATAGTCGAAGCATAAACAGCTTAACTTCGGGCTTCGGATTTTTCCATTCACCCCATTCGACAAGCTCAGGGCGAACGGAAAAATCCTTAACATAATAATGGTAGTGCGCTGGAGCGAGAGAACAATACTAACCCGCCATATTAAATAGCTGATAAAAATTAGCGGTGGATTGTTGGGCGATTGCTTCTACCGAGGTGTCGCGCAGCTTGGCAATCTGTTCAGCGACATAGCGTACATAAGTCGGATAATTGGGTCTGCCGCGAAACGGTACGGGGGCTAAATACGGCGAGTCGGTTTCAATTAAAAACCGATCGGCGGGGATTTTTTTCGCCACTTCCTGAATATCTTTCGCGCTGTTAAAGGTGACGATACCCGAAAAAGAAATGTAAAAGTTCAAATCCATCGCTTGCTGGGCAAATTCCCAATCTTCGGTAAAGCAATGAATAATGCCGCCGACTTCACTCGCGTCTTCTTCTTGTAGAATGCGCAAAGTGTCTTGTTTGGCTTCGCGGGTGTGAATAATCAGCGGTTTTTTTAGGGCTTTGGCGGCTTGAATGTGGTTGCGAAAGTGCCGATGTTGCCAGCTTAAATCCCCTGAGCTGCGAAAATAATCCAGCCCTGTTTCACCGATAGCGATTACTTTGTCGTTCGCACCCAAGGCAATGAGTTTCTCAACGCTGGGATCTTCACCTTCATCGACATTGGGATGCACGCCGACAGACACAGAAATTTGCGGGTAATCGGCGACCAATTCCAGCATGGCAGGATACGATTCCAAGTCGATGGCGATACACAACAGATGTTCAATACGACTGTTGTTGACTTCCTGCATGAAACAGGCAAAGTCATCGTTATAGGGTTTTAAATCCAGACGGTCGAGGTGGCAATGTGAGTCAATTAGCATAATTACATGGTGTGAGTTGGGCGGTCGGATTCTAATGCGCCCGCCAGATAGGTTTCGATTTTATTACGCGCGTCAATGCTTTTACTGTCTTTGACATTGAACTGTACGCCGATACCAGCAATACGATGCGCTTCGGAATTGGGCGGGGTTTTCCAGACCACTTTGCCCGCAATGGGTAAGCGGTCGGATTCTTCCATGATGTGCAGCAAAATGAAGACTTCCTGTCCCATTGCAAATTCGCGATTGGTAGGAATAAATAAGCCGCCGCCGATGACAAACGGCATATAGGCGGCATATAACGCGGGTTTATCTTTTACTTGCAGGGTTAAGACCCCGCCTTGTCTGGGTGCAGGTGCGACTTCTGCCATGTTATTGACTCCGATTAAGTTCAGACCATTGTATTAAAAGTTCTTCAAACAAGGATTGTTTATTGAGGGTAGTCTCCAGTCGTGTGCGACTGAGTAATAATAAATCGTACAATTGATACAAACCTCTACTATCCAGTTGTTGCGCCAAGCCTTGTAATGCGGACTGTAAGTCTGGATTATACAAGTGTTCGGCATGACTTTGATAACTACATTTAATTAAATCCACCACCCACGAAGTCAGCCAGAACAATAATGCCGTTTCGGGCAGTTTAAGCCATTGTTCGGCGATAATAATGGGGTGTGTCTGGCGTTTGGCAACCGCAAGCCATTGTTGAAAACAGTCATTACGCTGGGCAACTACGCCGTCTTGCGCGTAACGTAATGCCAATAACGGCGCACCTTGTGCCAAGCCTAATAATACATCGGGATTTTCCTGTATTGCTTGGGTTTTCAACCAGTTCGACACCGTGCTTTTGTCAGGCATGGGAATGGCTAATTTCTGGCAACGGCTGAGAATAGTGGCGGGTAATTTGCTTTGGCGGTCGCTGATTAACACCAGCACCGTACGTTCATTCGGTTCTTCCAGACATTTTAAAAACGCATTTGCCGCCGCCGTATTCATTTTATCGGCGGGATTCAGAATCACCACCCGATAGCGTTCAAACTGCGGCTTTAAAGTCAGTTTAGTAATTAAATGCCGAATCTGGTCGATGGCAATGGTGGTTTTGCCGTCATCGGGTTGCAGCTGCATAAAATCAGGATGGGTGTGGGCTTGCAATAATAAACAGCTATGACAACGCCCGCAGGCATGGCTGTCGGCAAGCGGCTGTTCGCACAATAACGCGGCGGCAAATTGTTCGGCAAGCTGTTGTTTGCCAACGCCTTTACTGCCAGTAATCAGCAAGGCTTGCGGAACGCGCTGCTGCATGATGTAACTGTGTAAATGCGCCCAGTGTGCGTGTTGCCAAGGGAGTGTGGTCATGTGTGAGTAAAGAGAGTGAAAAAGTCGAAGTGATTATAAATCATGCGTGCCACTTAAGACATAAAACGCACTTTTTCGTAGACAATCGCCTAGATTTTCAAGCGATAGCCAACCCCTGATTCGGTTAATAAAAACTTGGGCTGTGTCGGGTCGGCTTCCAGTTTCTGCCGCAACTGGCTCATATAAATGCGTAAATAATGCGCGTTTTCCTGATAAGACGGCCCCCAGACTTCTTTGAGGATTTGCTGGTGCGTCAATACCCTGCCTGCCTGTTTCACCAGCACGACCAGCAGGCGATATTGAATCGGCGTGAGATGAACTTCTTCATCATCAAGCGTCACCACCCGATTGTGCAAATCAACTTTTAAATTCGCGGTGACGAATATATCCGCCTGTATGTGTTCCATCGGGCGAATGGCATGACGTAATGCCACACGAATCCGCGCCAGTAATTCGCCAAAACCAAACGGCTTGGTTAAATAATCATCCGCGCCCGCATCCAGCGCGTCGATTTTATGCTGTTCACTGCTCCGCGCGGACAGGATGATAATCGGTATCGCTGACCAAGTGCGGATGGCTTTGATGACTTCAACCCCTTCCATATCGGGCAAACCCAAGTCCAATATCACCAAGTCGGGTTTACGCACTTCCGCTTCGATAATGCCTTGCTTGCCCGTGTCGGCTTCAAACACGGTGAAGCCTTGCGTACTCAAACCCGTGCGCAAAAAACGGCGGATCGGCGGATCGTCTTCGATGACAATAATCACGGGTGCATTAGTCACATTATTCTTCCAGTTCCATCACAGGCGGCGATTGATTAATCGGCAGGACGAAGGTAAATACCGCGCCGCCCTCTGGTCTATTTTGCGCAGTAATTCGTCCGCCGTGCGCTTCCACAATAGCACGACAAATTGCCAAACCCAAACCCACGCCGCTCTGCGCGGCTTCGTGCCGTGCCTGATAAAATTTTTCAAACAAATGCTCTTCGCGCCCTTTGGGAATGCCTGCCCCATAATCGGCAACGGCAATTTCAACCGCATGGTCGTACATCTCGGCGGTAATCTCCAGTTGACTGCCTTGAGGTGTATAGCGCACCGCGTTTTCCAATAAATTAATCAGCACCTGTTCAATCATCACCGCATCGACAAAGACCATCGGGATACCCTCAGGCAGTTTAACTTTCACCGCACGACCCGCTAAATGCTTATGTAGCCGCGTCAACACTGTACCGATAATTTCTTCCAGCGGATGCCATTGTTTATTGAGTTCCACCACGCCTGCATCCAGTCGCGCCATATCGAGAATATTGTTGATTAAATTGGACATACGCTCCGCTTCATCGACAATCACCCGACTTAAATCCCTCTTATCTTGCGCTTGTAATTGCCCTTCGCCTTCCAGCAACGTGCTTGCTGAACCGATAATAGTCGCTAACGGGGTGCGTAAATCATGGGAAATGGCACTGAGCAGCGAATTGCGCAAGCGTTCTGCTTCCACCTGCATTTGCGTGATTTTGGCTTGTTCGGCAAGGCGAATACGAATAATCGCCTGCCCGATTTGCCGTAAAAAAGTATCCAGCAGTTTTTGCTGTTCGGGTAAAAATACCCGCCGTAAATTAACGGGCAATAACGCCAGCACTCCCAATACCTTGTCTTCTGCACAAATAGGAAAATAAATTTCCTCCGCACCGGGTAGGGTATTCGTACCCTGTCCTGCCATTTCATTATGATCGAATACCCATTGTGCCACGCTCAAATCCGCCCCGTGCAGCGATTCAATCATGCTTTTTTGCTTGGGATAAATGATACGCCCGTTACCGTTGGGGAATAAAATCACATTACGACTGCTGAATTCGGAATGCAGATGGCGCACGGCAATACGCACAACCTCCTCCTCGCTCTGACTGTTTGCCAGTTCCCGACTCATGGCGTACAACACCGCCGCGCGGCGTTCTCTGTGTGCGGCTACTTTGGCTTGCGAATGCACATTAATCATCAAATTACTAATGACCACGCCCACCACCAGCATGGTGAGCAAAGTAATTAAATACTGACTGTCCGACACCGCAAAACTGTAATACGGCGGCACAAATAAAAAATCCAGAATAGCAACACCGAGTACCGATGCCAACACCGAAGGCCCGCACCCAAAACGGGTGGCGACAAACACCACACCCAATAAAAACACCATCACTAAATTGGCAAGTGCCAGACGATCTATCAGCAAATAGTCAATACCCGCACTGCACAGCGTAATAAATACCGCCCAGCCATAACCTGCATAATAGCCTTTCTTGTTAGCGGCTGTCCGTTGTTGTAAACCGGGTAATGAGCGTTTACGAAACAAGCCGATGTCAGCGTCTGGGGTACTGTTATCGGGGTATTGCGGACTGCCCAATAAATAGATATTTACATTATGCGCATGACTGATAAGTTCATCCACTACCGAACCTAACAACCAGCGTTTCCAGCCGCGCCTCGTCGGTTTACCGACCAGAATTTTGTTGATATTACGTTCCCGCGACAACTGAATAATCGCTTCCCCCATGTCGGGCGCACTCAGGGTCAAGGTTTCCGCACCCAGTTGTTCTGCGAGGCGCAAAATGCGCAGAATGCCGTCGCGTTTTTCTGCGGGCAAGCGTTGTAAACTCGGCGTTTCCACATACACCACCAGCCATTGAGCGCGTAAACTGACTGCCACCCGCTTACCCGCGCGTACCAATCGCTCCGCTAACGCATTCGGGCCGATACAGACCAGAATACGTTCATTGACTTGCCACACGTCGCGTATGGCATGGTCTTCACGGTAATCGAGCATTTGCGCATCGACACGGTTAGCGGTTTGCCGCAACGCCAATTCGCGCAACGCAATCAGATTACCTTTACGAAAAAAATGCTGAATCGCCTGCTGGGCTTGTTGTGGGATATAAATTTTGCCTTCTTTCAGACGTACCAATAATTCATCGGGCGGCAAATCCACCAGTTCAATTTCATCGGCATCTTCAAACACGGTATCAGGCACGGTTTCCCAGACGCGAATACCTGAAATCTGCCCGATGTCATCATTGAGACTTTCCAGATGCTGCACATTCAGCGCGGTATAGACATCAATACCCGCATCAAGTAATTCATGTATATCCTGCCAGCGTTTCGGATGGCGCGAATTGGGCGCGTTGGTGTGCGCCAGTTCATCGACGATAATAATGGCGGGGCGGCGTTTCAGTGCGGCATCAATATCAAATTCATGCAGCACCGTGCCTTTATAGTCGATTTGGCGCGTGGGCAACACCTCCAAGCCTTTCAGCAATGCCTGTGTTTCTTTGCGTCCGTGGGTTTCAATTAACCCCACTACCACATCCAGATTTTCCGCGCGGCGTTCGCGCGCTGCCAGTAACATAGCGTAACTTTTACCGACACCCGCCGCCGCGCCGAAGAAAATTTTCAGCCGTCCGCGTTTGGCTTTGGCAGTGTCACGTTCAACACGCGCGAGTAATTGGTCGGGGTCTGGACGGTCATTGTTCATGGTTTTTTAACCTGAGTTCAACTTAATCAATTATTGTAGGGTGGGCATCGCCCACCAAGCAATGCGGGTGCGAACGAGTACAAAAGGTGGGCTATGCCCACCCTACACATCAATGCCATTAAGTTAAGAAAAGGTAGGCGCGAATTTATTCGCGTCGTACGCGGGAAAGCGCGAATAAATTCGCGCCTACCTTACTCAATTACAAGGCTTTTTCAGCTTAACTTAATGGTAGTGACTCTACACATACCTAGTTCCAAGCGTCGAGTGGAAATATAGCTAATGTGCGCTATGCCGTAGTACCCATATAAAAGCAACTATTTAACATCCAACGCTAAATTCAACTGCAATACATTCACTCTGGGTTCACCGAATACCAGCCACTGCCGCGTTTCAGTGTGAGCATTCACCAAGTCATGCAGTTGGTTTTCATCCATGTTTCGGGCTTTGGCAACCCGTTTAAGCTGATATTCTGCCGCTGCCACACTGATATGCGGATCAAGCCCACTGCCTGAGGCAGTAACTAAATCGACAGGGATAGCGGTTTTGTTGGTTGGTTCCGCCGCTTGTAAAGTCTTAACTCGCGCATTCACCGCGTTTATTAAAACTGGATTAGTCGTCCCCAGATTAGAACCACTGGACGCGCCAGCATTGTACGGATACGGCAAGGTAGCCGAAGCCCGTCCCCAAAAATACTTAGGCAGCGTAAACGATTGCCCGATTAAGGCTGAGCCGACCGCCTGCCCTTTGGTATCGTAAAGCAAACTACCATTGGCTTTATCGGCATAAAACAACTGCGCAAACGCGGTGACGATTAGGGGATAAATCACACCTGTCAACAGCGTCAATAACAGCAACAGCATTGCGGCGGGTTTAAAATAATTCAACATGACTAACTCCTTTACACCAGATTCATAGCAGTCAACAGTAAATCAATCGCCTTAATGCCGATAAACGGCACAATCAGACCTCCGACACCGTAAATCAGCAAATTGTTTTGCAATAATTTTTCTGCACCGACAGGTTTATAACTAATGCCTTTCAACGCTAATGGAATCAAGGCAATGATAATGAGTGCGTTAAAAATTACCGCCGATAAAATCGCGCTAGCAGGGGTTGCTAAGCCCATCACATTCAACACATTCAAGGCGGGATAAGTGGTCGCAAATGCCGCTGGAATAATGGCAAAATACTTGGCTATATCGTTAGCAATTGAAAACGTGGTCAACGCGCCGCGTGTCATCAACATTTGCTTACCTGTTTCGACAATTTCAATCAATTTAGTCGGATTGGAATCCAAATCCACCATATTGCCCGCTTCTTTCGCCGCTTGTGTGCCGCTGTTCATGGCAACTGCAACATCAGCTTGTGCTAGAGCGGGCGCGTCATTGGTGCCGTCGCCTGTCATGGCGACTAAACGTCCATCGGCTTGATGTTGACGAATTAATGCTAATTTGGCTTCGGGTGTGGCTTCGGCTAAAAAATCATCCACACCCGCTTCGGCGGCAATCGCGGCGGCAGTCAGGCGATTGTCGCCCGTTATCATGATGGTTTTAATGCCCATTTGCCGCAGTTCAATAAAGCGTTCTTTAATGCCGCCTTTGACTATGTCTTTTAATTCAATCACACCCAACACCCGCGCACCTTCGGCAACTAATAACGGCGTACTGCCGCGCCGTGCCACATCAATGACACTTTTTTGTAATTCTTCGGGAAACCGTCCGCCTTGCTCAAGCACATAATCACGAATGGCATCTTCCGCGCCTTTGCGGATTTGCCGACCTTGTAAATTCACACCGCTCATACGCGTTTGTGCGCTGAAATGCACGAACGTTGCACCCAAGGAATGGACATCACGTTCGCGTATGCCGAATTTTTGTTTGGCTAACACCACGATACTGCGTCCTTCGGGGGTTTCATCAGCTAAGGAGGCGAGTTGTGCAGCATCGGCGAGTTGTTTTTCATTCACGCCTTTAGCGGGAATAAACAGCGCGGCTTGCCGATTACCTAAAGTAATCGTGCCTGTTTTATCCAGCAACAACACATCGACATCCCCCGCCGCTTCGACTGCGCGTCCTGAGGTGGCAATAACATTTTTCTGCATCATACGTCCGATACCCGCGACACCAATCGCTGATAACAAGCCGCCAATCGTGGTGGGAATCAAACACACCAGCAACGCGACTAACACGGTGATACTAATCGGTTTACCTGTGCCTGCGGTTTCTACGCTATATAACGAGAACGGTAATAAGGTGACGGTTGCCATTAAAAATACCAACGTCAGCGCGACTAATAAAATAGTCAGCGCGATTTCATTCGGGGTTTTTTGCCGTTTCGCCCCTTCCACCATGCTAATCATGCGGTCTAAAAATGTCTCGCCCGAATTAGCGGTAATACGCACCACCAACCAGTCGGATAACACCCGCGTGCCACCTGTGACTGAACTAAAATCACCACCCGACTCACGAATCACAGGCGCACTTTCGCCCGTAATCGCGCTTTCATCGACCGAAGCCACACCTTCAATGACATCACCATCACCTGCGATAAAATCGCCCGCTTCAATTAATACCACATCACCTTTACGCAAGTTCGCGCCTGACACATCGGTGTATAGACTGCCGTAGCGCGGTTCATGCAATTTCTTGGCAGTAATATCCCGTTTAGCGGTGCGCAAAAATGCCGCTTGGGCTTTGCTGCGTCCTTCTGCCACCGCTTCGGCAAAATTGGCAAACAACACCGTGAACCACAGCCACAGGGTAATCGTTAAAATAAACCACGCGGGTTCTTCGCTGTTGCCGCTCAAGGCTTGCAACCATAAAACCGTGGTTAAAATACTGCCCAGATAGACAACAAACATCACAGGATTTTTCCATTGCTGACGCGGTGTCAGTTTTAAAAACGATTCCAGTGCTGCTTGCCGCACAATCGCAGGTTCAAATAAAGCAGTCGAGTTACTCATGATTTTGCACCTGTTGGGTCATTTGGATATGTTCAACAATCGAGCCTAAGGCTAAGGCAGGAACAAAGGTCAACGCGCCCACCATCAACACGGTAATCATCAACAACAGCGCAAACAATGGCGTGTGTGTCGGCAATGTACCCGAACTGGCGGGAACAATTTTTTTACTGGCAAGCGATCCCGCAATAGCCAACACAGGAATCATTAGCCAATAGCGAGAAAACAACATAATTAATCCCAGCAGTCTGTTATAAAACGGCGTGTTAGCCGACAAACCCGCAAACGCACTGCCGTTGTTATTGCCCGCTGAGGAAAACGCATACAACACTTCACTAAAACCATGCGCTCCATTGTTTAATACCGCAGCCTTACCCACCGCTAACATCACCGCCAACGCCGTACCGCCTAACACCATCAACGGCGGCACTAAAATAATCACCGCCGCCATTTTCATTTCAAAGGCTTCAATTTTCTTGCCCAAATATTCAGGTGTGCGCCCTATCATCAGCCCTGCGATAAATACCGCGACGATAGCAAACACAATCATGCCGTATAAACCACAACCGACACCGCCAAAAATCACCTCACCCAACTGCATGAGCCACATCGGCACTAAACCACCCAATGGCGTAAACGAATCGTGCATGGCATTAACTGAACCGTTAGAAGCCGCTGTGGTGGCAACTGCCCACAATGCGGAATTGACGATACCGAAACGGGTTTCCTTGCCTTCCATATTGCCGCCCGCCTGTGCTTCTGAGGCGATTTGATCGACTTTCAACAAGGGATTGCCGCTTTGTTCAGCCGTTACCGCAACAAAAACTAACGAGCTAAAAATTAACGTCATTGCCGCTAAAATCACCCAGCCTTGGCGCGTATCACCGACCATCACGCCAAAGCTGTAACACAAAGAAGCAGGGATTAATAAAATCGCCAACATTTCCAAAAAGTTAGACAGAGGTGTGGGGTTTTCAAACGGATGGGCAGAATTGACATTGAAAAAACCGCCGCCGTTCGTACCCAATTGTTTAATGGCGATTTGTGACGCAGCAGGCCCTAAGGCGAGGGTTTGTTGTTGGGTTTTAATAGTTTCAGTGACTGGTTTACCAGCGGCATCCAGTTTAGGCTGTTGATAACTGACGGCTTCCGTCAAGGTCACGGTTTGATACAGTTTAAACGTCTGCACCACCCCTTGACCGACTAACAACACCGCCAAAATCAACGACAAAGGCAACAAGATATACAAGGTACTGCGTGTCATATCGACCCAAAAATTGCCGATACCGTCACTGTTACGGCGAATAAACCCGCGCACTAATGCCACTAACACCGCCATACCACTCGCCGCCGATAAAAAATTCTGCACCGTCAGCCCTAACATTTGGGTGAAATAACTCATCGTGGTTTCGCCGCCATAGCTTTGCCAATTGGTATTAGTGGCAAAACTAACAGCGGTATTAAACGCTGAATCAGGATTAACAGCCGCTAGATTTTGCGGATTCAATGGCAAAAAAGCCTGCAACCGTTGCAATGCGTACACTGCCAACAAACCCAACAAGTTAAAGACCAGCAAAGCCAATGCGTATTGTGTCCAGCGCATATCCTGCTTAGCATCCACACCACTCCAGCGATACAGACAATTTTCAAAACCTGCCAACCAGCGATTTAAACCCGCCGATTCATCTTGATAAATTCGTGCCATATAGCCGCCCAACGGTTTCACCAATGCCAGTAAAACCAATAGATACAGCGTAATTTGTAAAAAACTTTGCGCAGTCATTAGAACTTCTCTGGATAAAATAACGCCACCAGCAAGTAAATAAATACTGCCGCCGCTAAACCACCACTCAGCACATAAAGCCAGTTCATGATTGCCCCCGTAATTTCTCGCACGCCTTGATTGCCAACGCAGTACCGACAAAGAATAATATTGTGATAAATAAATAGCTTATGTCCATTTGCACCACCTCTCATGTTAGGTTAAAAACCGTAATGTCTTATTGATTAATGTACAAGAGTAGCGAGTAAAAAAGTCGTAAAAAAAACGGGGGATGATGTAAAGAGGATGTAAAAATGCACTGTGGCATAATCCATAACCCAGCCACCATGCGGGATAGCGACAATTAATATCTTATCGTAATCCAACAAGTCATTGGCTTTAGGCTGTCACCACTGCTCATCCGTTGATTCACCATACCCAAACGAGCCACCAAAAGGAATCACACCTTGTAAAAACGTGGTTTTGCTAATGGGGATTAATTCGAGGGTGTTGGTTTTCTCGTCGCCTACGCTCTGGGCATACCCGGTGAGAAAAACCGTCCGTCGTTATAGCTATCGCCTAACACCTGAGTGCCATCGCCGTAAACACCGAATGAGTAGTAGTTCTTATCAAAAATGTTATCCAGCTTGCCGAATAGGGTAAGATTTTTTGTTATTTTATAATCAGCGGTGGCATTGAATAGCCAATAACCCGCTGATTTAGCATTATGATTCGCCTCATCACCGCGCAGATAGCGATCTCCGCTGTACTGACCGTTGATTCCCACAGAAAATTTCTGCCATAAATCCACCCCCACGGCGACCTTGAAAATATGTTCTGGAATCCCCGGAATTTTTGAACCTTTATGAACCACGGCAATTTCATCAGGCTCTAATGGATTCAAGCTGTCAAAAGGCGTTAAAAAGCGGGCATTCAGATAGGTGTAGTTGGCTGCAAAATGCCAATCATCTATTGAGCTGAATAGTTGCGGATAATCCGCGCTCGTACCTGTTTCAATACCGTAACGGCGGGTTTTGCCGACGTTGTCAAAATAACTCAACGGGCGAGGGTTGATTCGCTGTAATTACCGTATACATTGAGATTACTCAACGCTTGATAGGTTAACCCCGCCGATGGATGAAGGCGTTCAAAGGTGTGTGAACCGTTGAGCGTTTTAGTCGGGTCATTGATATATTCATCTTTCATATTGACATGAATATAGTTATAACGGATAAAGTTGCTAAACCTGCGAGGTTTTTAAAACCTCGCAGGTTTGCATGATGTGGCGACAGTTGCCGATAGATAATATGCCTTTAAGAATACTATCTATCACAGCAATGTGTGCTTAGAAGGAATAGCGTAAACCGAACCAGAACAGACGCGGCGCACCTGGTGCATAGAATGTCGCTTGCTGTACAGATGCGTTCGAACCACTAAATGGACGGGCGATATAGTTGCCATTGTTGTCAAAACCAGTTGCACCCAACTGTGCGGCTGTTTCGTAGTGCTGGTCAAATATATTATTAACCTGACCGAATACCTGCAAGCCTTTCACATAGCTAGGATGATAGCGAACACCCAAATTGGTTATGGTATAGCCAGAGGTTTTACCTTGACCCAAGTAGTATTTGCCATCTGGTTGATGAGCGTTGTTTTCGTTGCCTCTGGCAAACACACCAGAAAATCCCATGACATTAACATTCGCGCCCCATTCTGGCGTAAATTGATAATCAAGGTAGGTTTTGAATGAATGTTCTGGAATCAGTGGTATTTTATTTCCAGGAGTGATGGTAATCGTGCCATCCAAGCCTTTACCTGCCGTATTCGTGCTGTTGCCGACACCGTTCACAATTTCTGTAGATTGATAGGTAGCGTCTAAATAGGTGTAGTTTGCACCGATACTCAAATTTTCTACTTTACGGTCAAGACTTGCTTCGATACCTTGGCGTTGCGTTTTACCAAAGTTTTTGAAATAACCATAACCTGCTTGATTATCCGCGACAAACATAATGTCATTTTTGTTTTCTGCATGAAAATAACCAACGTGCCAATCAACTTGCCACGGTGCTTGTCCGCGAAAACCCGCTTCCCATGTTTGTGTGACTACTTGTTTAAGCGGTGGATCTCCTGCCATTGCATTGGGTAGTTTGCAAGGATTGTCAGGATTTGCACAACCCAATTCAATGGTGGTGGGTGCGCGACTGCCTTCGTTGTAACCTGCGTAGACATTAAACTCTTTGATAGGGGTATAAGTCATACCTACCGCAGGATTAAAGCGGTCAAAGGAATGATTACCATTGAGTGAGTCAATCCCTCCTTGTGGGTTAAGCAAATCTTTATTGATAATGGAGGTATGGTTATAGCGACCCGATGCGGTGATATTGAGATAATCGCCGATAGCTAAAGTATCTTCGAGGAAAAAACTAAAGGTGCGTGAATTGCCTTTGAGAGAAACACGATTATCAAACGGTTCGCCATCGACATCACCGCCCGTAACGCCATCAGCATAGGAGTTAATGCCCGTAATACTGCGATCTGGATTCAAATAACCGAGTTGCGTCGATTGAACAAAGTTTTCCACACTTTCGTCGTAAGCACCACCAAATAGAAAATGGTTATCGTTGCCTAAAAAGTTGCTGTTCCATACCATTTGACCCGCTGTACCCCAGTTTTCCTGATTGGTCTTGGTGCTGTTTAGTAAGCCATTGCATTTTTCGCCCGGCTCATCATTTTGCAAGGCTTGTGCAATACAACGCAGTGAAGGAAACGGTGTGTTCTGACTGGTCATCGTAGCACTGGGGAAAGGAATGCCTGCCTTGTGTAACGCGGTTTTATCTGCCGCTGATAAACCATATACCGCTTGGTCTAAAGAGCCTTCATTAATATCGCCGTTATAGGTTTTGGTTTTAATATTACGATAATACGAATTGCCTGAAAAACTAATGTTGTCGCTGAGGTGATAACTGCCTTCCAGATTCATAAACAGCGAGCGATTGTCTGTTATATCGGGCGTAGTGTATACGCTGCTGTAATCGCGTTCTAAAAACCGTTGCTCCTGTAAACCGTTACCGTACATTTGATTGTCAGCATAGGCGGTGGTTAATTTCACATCGCTACGCTCACCTTCCCAGCCGACTTTGCCAAAAACTTGGCGCACTTCGGTTGGTGAGTTATCACGCCATCCCGAGTCTTTATAATGATTGCCCGTCAAAAACCAATTTAAATTGGTTGTCTTATCAAAACCGCCATGTTCAAATTCAAACCCATTACGACCAAAATTACCGACAATCGCTTGACCTGTTGTACCTGCATTGTTTTTACCATCCTTGGTTTTTAACACTAATGCACCGCCTAGGGTGTTTCTACCAAACAGCGGATTAGAGCCAGACATCATGCTCATATTGGCAATCGCACTCTTAGGAATTAAATCCCAACTGACTACATCACCAAAAGGTTGGTTCAAACGCACGCCATCCATGTAAACAGAAATCCCTTGCGGTGTACCTAACAGTGGCGAGGCGGTATAACCGCGATAATTGACATCGGGTTGAAAGCCATTGCCCTGAATATCATTGATATACACACTACCCAGCGTGCGATTCATAAAATCAGTGATATTAACGGCATTAGTTTTAGCAATTTCTTTATCGGTTGCCGTTTGTATGTTTGAAGGGATTTGATCCTTTCTTAATTCCAGACCAGACAATGGCGCGGTTTCAATAACATCAACGTCAGAGAGTTCGGTGACAGGTGTCTCAGATGCTGCAAGAACTAGCGGACTAAGCAATCCCAAAGGTAGCACGACCCATAAAAATTTTTTCTTCACATTCATATCCTAAATAAATAAGCAATAACCAACCAAACAGGGGAAATCCTACGGTCATTGGCGGGCAATTATAAGGATGGCGATATACTAAACCTATAGGAAGAATTCCTGAAATGATGAAAGGAGTCCAAACAGATGTTGAACCCCATAACTCACAACGTCTATTTTGCGGTTTTCGCACTCATTCTTTCTCTGCGCATTGCTTGATGCTTTTCCTGAATGGCTTCAAATTTAGTCAGTTGTTCAGGTGTAAGCACGGTTTTTAAAGCAGTTTGTGCCTCTTCATGCGCCGCTTTCATTTTCTCTCTTTGGGTATTAAAAATAGCTTCCACTTTCACTTGCTGATCGCTGGTCAGGCTCAGTTCTTTGGTCAGGTGTTCAATACGCTTATGCGAATCGGGAGGCGGGTTCACTTCAGCAACAGCGAGCAGAGGAAGTGTTAATGTCAACATGAGACCGATTAATTGTTTATTCATATTTGTTCACCTTGGTTATATTCAGACGGAAGTTGCGTTCATCATTCTAGCTAAAAAAATCCTGATTGATATGATTAAAACGACTTGACGCATACACAGATGATAATTGCTATACAATAAGGCAATTCATAAAGAGGGTTGTTTAATGGCTACGCAAGAAAAATCACTCACCATGAGCGTGTTGATGACACCTGACATGGCAAACTTTTCGGGACACGTTCACGGTGGCTCGTTGTTAAAATTACTGGATCAGGTGGCGTACTCCTGTGCCGCCAAATACTGTAAACAATATGTCGTGACTGCCGCACTCGATCAGGTCTTTTTCAAACAACAGGTTAATGTCGGTGAATTGGTCACCTTTTATGCTCACGTTAATTATGTCGGACATTCTTCAATGGAAGTCGGCGTTAAAGTAGTTGCCGAAAATTTGCGCACCGATGACAAACGTCACACCACTTCGTGTTATTTTACTATGGTGGCAATGGACGACACAGGTAAGCCAACGCAAGTACCAAGGCTTGAGGTGGAAACCGATGATGAAAAACGCTATTACGCCGAAGCTTTGCTGCGTAAACAAATGCGTCAGGAAAATTTACACAAAAATCGTATCTTAGCCATTGAGCTGACAGAGGAAAAAATTTAAGTGGGTCTACAAGAAAATTTTGAACAGCTGCCGCTAAAGGATTTTGCCGAGAAAGCCTATCTGGATTATTCCATGTACGTCATTCTCGACCGTGCCTTACCGCATATTGCCGACGGTTTAAAACCCGTACAGCGGCGTATTGTCTATGCCATGTCCGAGCTGGGACTCAATGCGGCGGCGAAGTATAAAAAATCTGCCCGAACCGTGGGCGACGTATTGGGTAAATACCATCCGCATGGTGATTCTGCCTGTTATGAAGCGATGGTCTTAATGGCGCAGCCGTTTTCCTATCGTTATCCGTTAGTGGATGGGCAGGGCAACTGGGGTTCACCCGATGACCCCAAATCGTTTGCCGCCATGCGCTATACCGAATCGCGCCTGACAGGGTATGCCAATACCTTATTAAGTGAATTGGCACAAGGCACAGTGGACTGGGTGGATAATTTTGATGCTACCTTACAAGAGCCTGTCTTACTCTCCGCACGACTGCCCAATATTCTCCTTAACGGCACAATGGGTATTGCTGTCGGTATGGCAACCGACATCCCGCCGCATAATCTGCGTGAAGTTGCCGATGCCTGCATCCAATTATTAGATTACCCCGACAGCACTCTGCAAGACTTATTCCAACACGTTAAAGCCCCTGATTACCCCACTGAAGCGGAAATTATCACCTCCACTGACGACATTCAAAAAATGTACGCCACAGGCAGCGGTTCGATAAAAATGCGCGCGATTTATGAGCTGGAAGAAGGTAATATCGTAATCACCGCACTGCCGCATCAAGTGTCAGGCTCTAAATTGATGGAGCAGATCGGCGCACTGATGCTGGCAAAAAAACTGCCCATGATTGACGATTTGCGTGATGAATCCGATCATGAAAATCCGACGCGTTTACTCATCATTCCCAAAGTAAAACGCCTTGATGTGGACGCAGTGATGTCGCATTTATTTGTCAACACTGATTTAGAAAAAAGCTATCGCGTCAACATGAACATGATAGGTATGGATGGCAAACCGCGTGTTAAAGGCTTGCATACCATCCTTGTAGAATGGCTGGAATTCCGTACTGAAACCGTGCGCCGCCGCTTGCAATACCGTCTGGATAAACTGCTGGCGCGCTTGCATATCCTCGATGGCTTACTGATTGCTTATCTGAACATTGATGAAGTCATCGCCATTATTCGTAACGAAGACCATCCTAAAAGCGTATTCATAGCGCGTTTCGGTTTGAGCGACATTCAAGCCGAAGCCATACTGGAAATTAAACTACGCCAATTAGCCAAGCTGGAAGAAATTAAAATTCGCGGTGAACAAGATGCACTGGAAGCAGAACGTCTGACACTGGAAAAAACACTGGCATCACCCAGCTTGCTGAATCGCCTGATTAAAAAAGAAATTATTAAAGACGCGGAGCAGTACGGTGATAATCGCCGTTCGCCGCTGATGGCAAGAACAGCCGCGCAAGCCATGAAAACCACCGAACTCATCAGCAATGAACCGCTGACCGTCATCCTGTCAGAAAAAGGCTGGATACGCGCCGCCAAAGGGCATGATTTTGATGTGGACAGTTTAAACTACCGTTCAGGCGACAGTTTTCTGGCAGCCGTTAAAAGCCGCTCAACCCAACAAGTGTATTTGCTCGATTCCACGGGTCGCGCTTACAGCACCTCAACCCACGATTTGCCATCTGCAAGAACCCAAGGCGAACCCTTGACAGGACGTTTCAATCCACCTGCGGGCGCATCTTTTCAGCATTTATTAGCAGGTAACCCAGACGATTGGCTGGTATTGGCAAGCAGCTATGGCTACGGCTTTAAAGTTCAGCTCAAAGAATTACTCAGTAAAAATAAAGCAGGAAAACTGCTGATTACCCTGCCTGAAGGCGCGACGGTATTAAAACCCGCGCTACTGCAAAATGAGTCCGACTTACTGGCAGTGGTTACCTTACAAGGTCGCTTGTTAATTTTCCCCGTGAGCGAACTACCCGCACTCACAAAAGGCAAAGGTAATAAGTTAATCCAAATCCCTGCCGCTGACTTAGCCAATAAAACCGATTACATTATCAGCGTGGTCGCGCTTGCGGAAAATTGCCCGTTAAAAATTATCTCAGGTAAACGTTTCGTTATCCTGAAAGCAGTAGATATAACGCATTACACTGCAAACCGTGCGAAACGAGGACTTGCATTACCCAGAGGTTTTCAGCGTGTTGATAGTTTAGAATGTGTGTTTAATTCAGAAACGTAATGTTGGGGTGATGCTTTTTTACCTACATCTACTTACTTGACTTACTTATAAGCCCCTTGATACTGATGTCAATAAATTATGAAGTCTAAAATATTAATAGCAATAGCTGTATTATTTGCGTGTTGCAATGTAGCGTACTTAATAATTAAAGAATTTTTTATGGGTAACTTCGGCAATGGAAATACAAGTCAGTTAGAATTATTGTATCAATCCTTAGATGCAGGCTATTTAAATTTACACTATGATAATATCCTGCTGATAGCAAACACTGTATTAATCATTGCGCTTATATTTATTTATTATAAGCATACAAAAAAAGACCCGTCAGATTATCATGAATCAGATATTTATTTTCCCATTGATAATATATCTGCTGACTCATTTCAAATTAACGCACAAATGTTAATTAATCATTTTCCTGATTTCCTGTGCATAAAAGACAGCGATGGACGCTGGTTAGGGGCAAGTGATACCTACTTAAAAATATTCAATTTGCAGGATATTGATTATATCGGTAAAACTGATGCAGAGCTTTTTCATTATTCAAACAGCAATGCTGATATATTAAAAGTCAGTTTTATTCAAGACAAAAGCGCGTGGCATTTAAGAGAACCTGTCAAAGAAACCAGAATAGTGATAATAGGGCGACAAAAAAGAACCTTGGAAATCACCAGAATACCTATCTTTGATAATCGTGAGCGGGAACTGAAATTAATTGTTACAGGGTATTTTATCAGTCTGAATGATAAGAAAAAAAACCAATTAGAATTACTGCCTAAAGTTATTGAATTTGGTCATTTAAGTTTCCTGTTTTTAGATAAAGACTTTAATATTACCGAAATAAGCAACGCTTGTTCTTTATTAACTGAATACCCAAGTAATGAATTAATAGGCAAACCTTTGTCATTTATTATTAAAGGTAAATTAACACATCTGCAAACCGATTTTTTCACCAGCACTCCCAGACGGTTATGGTCTGGAGAATTAAGTTGCCAGCCTAAAAAAGGACGTGATTTCCCCGTAAAACTGGAAATTTCTGCCATTATTAAAGATGATAACAGTATTGTTTATTTTGCCAGTCTGCTTGATATTACCCAGCAAAAACACGCTGAAAGACGCATTATAAAATTATCATACTATGATGAATTAACCGGATTGATTAATCGCTCCATGTTCTATGATCGATTACGGAAATTTATAGCAACCACCAAAGAAAACAATGTTCACTGCACTGTTTTTGTCATAGATCTGGACAGGTTTAAAATCATTAATGAATCGCTAGGACATGATGCGGGAAATGAATTACTAAAAATAGTGGCGGGTCGAATAATGGAGCTGCTCAGTTCAAATGATATTGCAGCACGACTCAGCGGTGATGAATTCGGCATTTTGATGCTAAGCGATAAAACCTATGAGGAAACTGTTTATGCCGCCACTATCGTAGCGGGAAAAATCAGTCAACGCTTATCAGAAGTAATGTATGTAAGAGACCATGAAGCTTTTATCGGTTCAAGTATCGGGATTGCTATTTTTCCAGAAGATTGTCGCAGTACAGAAACAACATTGAAAGCGGAAGTATTATTAAAATATGCCGATATAGCTAGAAATAACGCTAAAAACCAAGGGAAAAATAATTATCAGTTTTATAATCAGGATCATGGTAATCGCTCACAAGATAAACTGTTAATGGAATTAAAATTACGCAAAGCGATTGCCAAAAATGAATTACAACTGTATTACCAGCCGCAATATGAAGCACACAGCAAAACACTTTGTGGCGCGGAAGTATTAATTCGTTGGCTGCATAATAATGAAAAAATGATTCCACCCGATCAGTTTATTACACTCGCCGAAGATACCGGCTTAATCATTGAAATAGGTTATTGGATTTTACACACTGCTTGTCATCAACTTAAACAGTGGTTGGATGCAGGTTATCCATTACCGCAAATTTCCGTCAATGTATCGGCACAGCAATTTAATGATTCTAATTTTTTAACACTGGTACAAAAAGCACTTGATGAATCCGGCTTGAAAGCAGAGCATCTCGAATTAGAGCTGACCGAGTCCATGCTGATTGGTGATGCCCGATTTATTGATTTGCAATTAAAGCAAGTCAAAAGAATGGGTATAAAATTAGCACTGGATGATTTTGGTACGGGTTATTCTTCTTTATCCTATTTAAAAAACTTCCCGATTGATGTGTTAAAAATGGATCAGTCTTTTGTTAAAGGCATGACTATTGATTCTAAAAATGCCAGAATTGCGCGTGCCATTATTGAAATAGGACATTCACTGGAACAAAAAGTGATTGCTGAAGGTGTGGAATCAAAAGAACAATTTGATTTTTTAAGAAAATATCGCTGTGATATTATTCAAGGGTATTATTTTAGTAAGCCATTACCTTGTGATGAAATGACCGAGTTTCTAAAGAATGATTTCGATAAGTTTTGGATTCCTGTAAAAAGAAATCCGTTTGAGTAATATTAGGTATTCATAATTTAAATTCGTAAATTTTCAGCAAAAATACTGTTTGTATTAACCCGCTTAAAACTTCGAGAGATGGCATTTTTTGGGAATTTTTTTCGGCATTATCTACAATGCCAAGGTGGTTCGCATCATCATATAATCTTCCTGAAAGATACGGCTCAATCAGATGGCTATACCGAGTCATTCCGTGTTAAATGATGGTTGCTGTGAGTATTATTGACTGTGTTTTAACCTAAAAATCAGTCAAATAATTATTCTGCGGCGTACACAGCGATAGAATATAAGTAGGTCAAAAGCCGATAAATAGTGGTATGACATAAGTGCTTTTTAGAGTATGGTTTCAGAATAAAATAACAGTGTATCCTTATTTCAGGCAATGCGGATACAGAATAAGAACTTATATTAAACACATTAAGCTGCAAAGATAATAACGATGATTCAGCGATTCAATTTAAACCATTCGATACGAAAATGAAGGTTGCGCGTAAGCTACGGCTGATTGTTTTTATTAGTGTGGCGGCTGTTGCATTGCCTTCGTCGGCGTTGATTTATTTATTCACCAAAGAAAATATTTTAGAGAATGAAAAATTAACGTTAATGGCTGAAACTCAGGTTTTAATGACCGCTAATGAATCCAGATTAAATGCAGTCACGCCAAGTCTGAAAGCCTTGGCAGACTTGCTTAATAAGGCTCTTTCAGCACCGCCGTACGTTGATGAAACAGTAAACTTTAATCGCTTGGTCAGCAAAGATGCCGATGGTGCGTGGCGTAGCGGTAAGGGTTTTGATGGTACTGTAGAGGCGGGCATATTTTTACCGCCTGATATGCACTTGGATAATCAGCAGAAGCATTTGCATCTGCGAAGCAAACAGATACTGGATGCTTTTGGCAGTGCCAGTAAGTCATTTTTTACCAATGTATGGTTGTTGACTCAGGCTAAAAGCGAAGTTATCTATGATCAGACAGTGCCTGATTTTGTCCGACTGATCCCGGCGGATAATGATTATACGCACACACCGTGGATGACCTTGGGCAGTCCTGAGATAAATCCAGAGCGCGGCTTACGCTGGACACCGTTATTATTTGATCCCGTACCGAAAAGCTGGATGATTAGCGCGATTTATCCGCTGTATGTCAATGGACATTGGCTGGGGACGGTAGGGTATGATATTTATCTTAAAACCATATTGCCGTCTTTATTTAATCGCACTCAGCGGTATGCAGGTGAGCAACATTTTCTAGTGGATGGACAGGGACAATTTATTCTCGCAGGTCCTTGGCAACAGCAGTTAGAAGCCAATCCGACGGCATTCGTAATGGATGCTGTTCATGAAACCAGTGCAGTGAAGATGCTGCATACCGAGTTAAACAATCAGACGCGGGTTTTTTCTCAACGAGTCACATTAAAAAATCGGGAATATATTGCGGTGGCAGTGACGATGCGTCCTCTGGGTTGGCGTTATTTCCGCTTAGCTCCTGTGGATGAGGTGATTGCCCCCATTCAGGAATTATTTGTCGTGTTGTTCGGCGTGATTTTCCTGATGGTTCTGCTAATGGGGGTTTTAATTGAGTTCGTAGTCAGTCGTAATATTGTGCGGCGTTTAGGATTGTTAGCAGAAGCGGTACGGCGATATGCGCTGGGTGATTTGAGTGTACGGACGTGTTTAACGGGTAAGGATGAAATATCTGCTGCGGCGCATGATTTTAACAGCATGATTGATAAAATCGAACAGCAGCGCAAAGTGGAAATCAAGCTGTTGCAGCGCGATAGAATGGCAATCCAATGTGCGCGTGACGGCATTTATATTATTGATAAAAACGGTGTGCTGACAGAAGCCAATCCTGCGTTTTACGCAATGCTGGGCTATAGACCCGCAGAATTACTAGGGTGTTCTGTTGCTACTTGGAATAGACAATGGACGCGTGAAGAGTTGGTAATAAAAATATATGATTTGTTGCATTATTCAAACGCGCTGTTTGAAACAGTACATTGCCGCAAAGATGGCACCCTGCTGAATGTTGAAATTACCACTGTGGATATTGAGTTGGACGGTCAGCATTATCTGTGGTGTTCAAGTAGGGATATTACCGAACGTAAACAAACCGACCGGCATATTCAACAGTTAGCCCATTTTGACACGCTGACCAATCTTCCCAATCGCAGTTTGCTTATTCAGCGTGTCGAGTTTGCACTTGCGGGTGCGCAACGTACTAACAATCAACTGGCGGTGATCTTCCTTGATCTGGATCATTTTAAACATATCAATGACACGCTAGGTCATGCGGCAGGTGATGATTTACTGATACAGGTTAGTCAGCGTATGTTGCTCACTGTGCGCGAAGATGACACTGTGTCACGACCAGGCGGTGATGAGTTTATTCTGGTTTTACCGAATACCAATGCCAATGGTGCGGCGCGTGTTGCTGAAAAATTACGTTGTGCAATGATCAATGGCTATCAGGTTGCCCGACAGGAGCTGTTTGTCACTGCTTCTATCGGCATTGCCGTGTATCCCGATGACGGTAAAAATTTTGAGGAGTTATCGCAGTGTGCGGATGTTGCCATGTACCGCGCCAAGCAGGAAGGGCGTAATACTTATCGGTTTTTTACCGCTGAAATGCAGCTGCATTCAGCGCGTATCCTGCAACTGGAAAACGCGTTGCGCCGTGCGTTGGAGTTAGGGCAGTTTCAGTTGCATTACCAGCCGCAGCTGTCTTTGCAGGATAAAGGGCGTATTATCGGTGTTGAAGCTTTATTACGGTGGAACTCCGAGTTCGGCGCAATTTCACCCGCTGAATTTATTCCCATTGCCGAGAACAGCGGGCAGATTATAGAGATTGGTGAATGGGTATTGCGTACCGCCGTAGCTCAGTTAAAAACATGGCTGGATCAAGGTGTGCAGCCTTTCGTGATGGCAGTCAATATTTCCGCTTTGCAGTTTCGGCAAGCCAACTTACCCGATGTAGTGCTGCAAATTCTCGAAGAATCCCGTCTGCCTACACAGTATCTGGAATTGGAATTAACGGAAAGTGTCGCAATGGGCAATCCCTTGGCGGCTATTGAGATTATGGCTAATTTTCACGCGCGTGGTATACGGTTGGCGATTGATGACTTCGGCACTGGCTACTCATCACTCAGTTATTTGAAATCATTTAAAATCCATAAACTTAAAATAGATCAATCATTTGTGCGCTATCTCGCGGAAAATTCAGAAGACCAAGCGATTGTGAATGCCGTTATCGACTTATCCCATCATTTAGGTTTTATAACCATTGCCGAAGGGGTAGAAACCGCTGCGCAACTTGCGTATCTGCAAGCTCATGACTGTGACCAAATACAAGGTTATTATTTCAGCAAACCGTTGACCGCTGAACAATTTGAAGCCTTCGTATTGAATCAAAGCAAACCATGTTCTGCGAATGAATAAGGCTGACCATCACCGATAATAAAATGATCCAGTACGCGAATGTCAAATAACGCCAGAGCCTGTTTGAGTTTTTCGGTGATGAGTTTATCGGCGGTACTGGGTTCGGCAATGCCTGAGGGATGATTATGGGCAAAAATAACGGCGGCGGCGTTGTGGTGCAGGGCTTGTTTCACGACTTCTCTCGGATATACACTCGCACCGTCTATCGTACCCCTGAATAGCTCATCCAATTGAATCACACGATGCTGATTGTCGAGAAATAAACAGGCAAACACTTCATAGCTATAACCGCGCAGTTGTGCGCTGAGATAGGCGCGGGTAATGTCAGGACTGGTTAACGCGTTGCCGCGTTGCAGCACTTCTTTAAAATGCCGTTTTGCCATTTCCATCACCGCTTGCAATTGCGCGTATTTGGCATCGCCCAAGCCATGCGCTTGGCAAAATCGTTGGTGGTCGGCTTCTAATAAGGCTTTTAATGAGCCGAAATCAGCGAGTAAATCGCGCGCTAAATCAACGGCGGATTTACCTTGTACGCCTGTACGCAGGAAAATGGCGAGTAATTCGGCATCGGTCAGTGCGGCGGAACCGCGTTGTAAGAGTTTTTCGCGGGGTCGGTCTTCTGCCAGCCAATCCTTAATCGCCATCAGGTGTTTCCTTGTTGAAGTTGGAAATTAAGCATAGAAGAATTTATCCAGACTTGCCATAATAACGGCTTTTATTCTTTTAATTGGTATGACGATTGAAGCATATTTTATTGGGTGTTAGCGGAGGGATTGCCGCTTATAAAGCCGCTGAACTGGTCAGGTTACTGCGTAAGCAAGGCTGTGAAGTGCAAGTGGTGATGACGGAATCTGCGATGCAGTTTATCAGTCCGCTCACTTTTCAAGCCTTGTCGGGCCATCCTGTACATACAGAATTACTGAATGCCGATGCTGAAAATGCGATGAGTCACATCACTCTGGCACGGTGGGCAGATGTGTTGCTGATTGCTCCTGCAACCGCCAATACACTGGCGAAATGCAGTCACGGCTTGGCGGATGATTTATTGTCTACACTGTATCTGGCGGCGCAATGCCCTGTTTATGTCGCCCCTGCTATGAATCAGGCAATGTGGCATAAAGCAGTAACACAAGAAAATATCGCCAAACTGAAAGCGCATGGTGTCACTGTTATTGACCCCGAAGCAGGTGAGCAAGCCTGTGGTGAATCAGGGCTTGGTCGAATGGCTGAACCTGCAAGCATTTGTGCGCAGTTATTAACGCCGCCTGTTGCGCAGTGTTTACAGGGAGTGCGCGTGTTAATCAGTGCAGGGCCTACGCGTGAACCTCTGGATCCTGTGCGTTATATCACTAATCGCAGTTCTGGAAAAATGGGTTACGCGCTCGCTAAAGCCGCCGTACAGGCAGGTGCGACCGTAATGCTGGTGAGCGGGCCTGTGAGTTTGGCAATACCTGATTCCGTTGACGTATTGCGCGTGGAAACGGCTGCCGATATGTATAACGCAGTCATGGAAAATACAAAAAACTATGATATTTACATAGGTGCAGCGGCGGTGGCTGATTACAGTCCTGCGATGCAGGCGCAGAAAATAAAAAAACACGCACCACAAAGCACTATAATCCTACAAAAAACCAAAGATATTCTAGCAAGCGTTGCACGTCTTGATGCGCCGCCGTTCACCTTGGGTTTTGCCGCAGAAACGCATGATCTTGAAGCGTACGCGCAAAAAAAACTACATGAAAAAAATCTCGATATGATTGCCGCAAACTGGGTGGGGCGCGAGCAGGGCGGTTTTGATAGCGAGCAGAATGCGTTGCAGGTTTTCTGGAAAACAGGTCAGAAGACCTTGGCAATGATGGATAAAAAACAATTGGCAGAGCAATTAATATTGTTATGTGCAGAGAGATTTCATGAAAAAAATACAATTTAAAATTCTGGATACCCGTTTAGGCAACGAGATTCCCTTACCTGAATACGCCACTACAGGTGCGGCAGGACTGGACTTGCGTGCCTGTTTGCCTGAGGCGACGGTATTGAATGCAGGCGACAGTCTGTTGATTCCGACAGGTTTGGCAATTCATATTGATGACACGGGTTTAGCGGCTGTGTTATTGCCGCGTTCAGGATTAGGGCATAAACATGGTATTGTGTTAGGCAATTTAGTGGGACTTATCGACTCGGATTATCAAGGACAGGTATTTGTCTCCTGTTGGAATCGAAGTGATACCGCCTTTACCATTAATGTGGGTGAAAGGATTGCACAAATGGTTTTTGTCCCTATCGTACAGGTCGAGTTTGAGCAGGTTGACACGTTTGAGCAAAGCTCGCGTGGTCATGGTGGCTTTGGGCACACCGGTCGTCATTAAGCTGATTTTTAATTTGGAGTGATAACAATGGTACGACTTTTTTCTTGGTTAGCGGCAATTACCATGCTGATGTTTTTGATTTCCGGGGCAGGCATTTATGCGATGGCTCATTTTACTATTTCAAACTCAAAAGAAGAATCCGCTACAGCTATTGCTAAAGCGGTTGCCGCCACACTTTCAGCACAAATAGATCTGCTTAATAAAACGATAGACAAAATAGTAGATGATCCAGAAGTGTTGACCGTTATTATGAATGCCAATCCCGCTCAATTAAGTGCAACAGCTGCAAAATTAGAGAAATACTTTCCAGAAGTGTTAAAAATCAGGTTGTTTGTACCGGGTGTCAGTCCGACCGACGATCAGGTTATACCAAAAATGAGTTTTGCCGATATTGAGATGGTGCGTGAAACCTTTACTAAAAGTCGCCTGCCCAGCATACAAGGCGATCAGGGGGCTGACAGGCATTTAGCGATTACCCGAGCTATTAAGCGTAATAATGAAGTTGTCGGTGTGATTCTGGTGAGCTTGAATTATGATTTCATCAGTAAAAACATCCGCACCGCCGCTGCGAAAGATGAATACATTGAATTAAAACAAGACCTGTTGGTTTTAGGTGTTTCAGGAGCGAAAATGAATGCTGACAAAGCAGCCAGTGTCAGTATAAAAGTACCCAGTGCCACCGAATGGGAGATTATTTACTACTATGTTGATGGTATGGAATTCGCTGACATAACGGTTTCGGCGACTATTATTATTGTGTCCGGATTAATCACTCTGCTGGCTTTCTTTTCGATTCATCGTCAACTATCCGGTTTACTCACGCAAGATGTGAACTGTGTGATGAAAGCCATTAAGGATATGATGACTACACAGAAACTTTACAGCACTTACCCTGTGAATTTATCGGAAATGGATGGTGTGATTCCAACCTTGGCGCAATTTAAACGGGTGTTGGATCAAGATAATAATGATGATGACACGATTCCCGATAATTACGATGATGTGCATCTGGATAATTTCTTTGATGATTAAACATAGAGTGGATTTATTCCTGCTTTACAACCCTAAACAACAGACAATAATTAAGTAATATGATGAAAAAAAGAACAGCCCACCAGATAGCCGATGTATTAATTGAAGCGTTACCGTATATCCAGCGTTTCAAAGGTAAAACTATCGTGGTTAAATTTGGTGGTAACGCGATGGTTGATGAAGAACTGAAACACAGTTTTGCGCGTGATATTGTGTTGATGAAACTGGTCGGACTCAATCCGATTGTGGTGCATGGCGGTGGGCCGCAAATCGGTGAATTACTGACCCGATTGGGTAAAACCAGCGAGTTTGTTGATGGTATGCGCGTCACTGACAGCGAAACAATGGATGTTGTTGAAATGGTGCTGGGTGGTCTGGTCAATAAGGAAATTGTCAGTTTAATCAACCAGCATGGCGGTAAAGCGGTTGGTTTAACAGGAAAAGACGGCGATTTTATTCATGCCAGAAAAATCACATTAAAAAAGTCGGCACTGGATGCCGATGCCTCAGAAATTATTGACTTGGGTCATGTCGGCGAAGTCAGCAGTATTGATCCTTCGGTGCTTGATATGCTGGGACGCAGTGATTTTATTCCCGTTATCGCACCCATTGGCGTAGGTGTTGACGGGCATTCCTATAATATCAATGCTGATTTGGTGGCGGGTAAAATTGCCGAAGTGTTAAAAGCAGAAAAACTGATTTTACTCACCAATACAGCAGGTATTCTGGATAAGCAGGGCGAATTATTAACAGGATTGTCTATTAAAGATATTGATGCGTTAATCGCCGATGGTACGATTTCAGCGGGTATGATTCCTAAAACCAACTGCGCAACCGACGCACTCAAAGGTGGCGTTGCCAGCGTCCATATTATTGATGGGCGCGTGGAACACGCAGTGTTGCTGGAGCTGTTTACCGATCAGGGTGTCGGTACTTTACTGTTAAGCCGTTCATTGACATAAGGTCTGAAAGAAGCGCGTAAGTCCTGAATTTTTTGGCTTGCGCATAACTCCTTGCCTATGGATGATTCACGGCAATGAATGTCGAGAAACAGCTGATCTTCATTGTCTTTGCTGGAGATTTTTGCGATAGATAAACTGAAATCTTCATCTTTGGTTGGTTTTGTGTGCATCACCAGTTTGTCGGTATTAATATCAGGGGGAGTTGATGAGTGAGTATTGACAAACAGCACTGCTATTTCCCATGCTTTCTTGCATTGAAAATCATTTTCACAGCTAAACAGACCCAGTGCATTAGCTTCTTCGATACTGGCTACTTGACTTTTTTGTGTTGTGCCATCCGATTGAGTCAACACTAAAAAGCGTTTGATATTAATATCATATTCGGCAGCCAGTTTTTGTTGTTGTTCAAGATTTTCATTGATGTTCTTTTTAGTTTGTACAATTTCGTCTTGAATAGTTTTTATTTCAGAAATTAAATTAGCAGGTATCGGTTGAGCATTGCGTTCAAAAGTTGCCGCGCTTTTTTGCTTGGTATCAAGTCGCTCTTGCTCTTGTGCAATTTCAGATTCGATTAATTTTCTTTGTGCTTCAATGATTTGAGTTTTTGTTTTAAGCTCTGCAATCATATCTTCTTTAGAATGATAGGTTCTTAGCAAAGCATCATCATGTGCTTTTTGATTATCAATCAGTTTATCTTGTTTTTTGCGCAGCAGATTAAGACGATTTTCCCGTTCTTGCTGTTCTTGGGTTTTTTCTTTCTCAGTAACATCAACGACTCTGCCTCCTTTAGTCAAGGTTTCGCGGTGATATTTAGCTTTTTCTGGAGACACAGTGTCGGAAAAAGAAGTTTTTCCCGTATCGTCTATTAATTTATAGACTTTTCCATACCCTATTTGAGGGCTTAATATGGAAAGCATACAAGTCAGAAAAAATATGATGGGAGAAATATAAAGTCTCATAAGTAATGTAATGATTTTTTTGCTGATTTTTCGATTATATTGTAAAGATAACAAAGAGAAAACTAATTACTTTGCAAACTTTTTTGTGTCACTGCCATTTAGCTGACTAAACTCGCCAGACCATGCAGTGGCGGTAAAATTATCATTTTCGCCAGTTGTAATAATAGCAATACGGCTAACGGCGATAAATCAATCCCCCCCATATCGGGAATAAATTTGCGACACGTCCGCAGTAACGGCTCGGTTAAGCTTATTAAAATAGACGATGCCGCATCAAAACCATCGGGGCGAATCCAGCTTAATAAGGCTCTGGCGAACACCGCATAAATAAAGATATTAATCAGCAACGACAGCAGTTGTGTGATGGATAACACTGCCAGTGCGGCAATGCCGATGCTGACACCCTTCAATAACAGGATGGAAAAATCTGCCAGCATTTGCAAGGCAAATACCAATACCAATGATGCCGTATCTATTTTTTTAACCGCAGGTACGAAGCGGCGTAAAATTTTTAGCGGCGGGTGCGTTACTTTGATTAAAAATTGTGAAATCGGGTTATAAAAATCACCGCCGCAATATTGCAATAAAAAGCGCAGCAACACCGCTAAAATGTACAAAGAAAGCAGTGTGTCGATTAAAAAAACCACAGGGTCGGTCATATAAGTAGAATTCATTGGTTATTTTCCGCTTGTCTGGACATTTCAATAGAGCGATCTCGTGCGGCGTGCAGTGCTTTGGACACCAGTTCAGTAAAGCCGCCTTGTTGAAAGGTTTCTATTGCTTGCTGTGTCGTGCCATTGGGTGAGGTCACTCGTTGGCGTAATTGCTCAGGTGATTCATGCGATTCCAGCGCGATTTTAGCCGCACCTAATGCCGTCTGCTGCACCAATAAACGTGCGGTTTCTGCACTCAAGCCCAATTCTAACGCCGTTTTTTCCATCGCTTCCATGAGCAGGAAATAATACGCAGGCCCGCTGCCGGACACCGCAGTGACTGCATCCAATTCGCCTTCATCCTCAACCCACAACGCGATACCCACCGCGCGTAAAATGGTTTCTGCTAAATCACGCTGTTCGCTGTTGACGTTGCTGTTCGCGTGTAATGCAGTCGCACCTGTCAGCACGAGGGCAGGGGTGTTGGGCATACAGCGCACAATTGCCACATCCGCACCCAGCCACTGGCTTAAACTGTGTTGGCTGATACCTGCGGCAATAGACACAATCAGCGATTTTCTTTGCTGCACTAAACTGGCTGCACTTTTAGCGACTTCCGCCAGCACTTGCGGTTTGACGGCTAACACAATCACATCGACCGCGTTAATTACGTCATCGTTGCTGGTTGAGGTATGTACATTCAGCGTTGCCGCCAAATGACTCAATGTATCTGGATTTACATCCGACACCCATAATTGTTCCGCTGGGTGACCGCTGGCAATCAAGCCGCTCATTAGGCTCGATGCCATATTGCCGCCGCCGATAAAACCTATTTTATTTGTTTTCATGATTTACGTTCTGTTGGTAATGATGGAAAGTATTTTACTCTATATAAGGTCTATGCAATAAATCACAAGACTTTTCCTATACACTGAGCGATTAAAAACGACACACTGACCACCGAATGATAGACACTATTTATATTGAAGAGGCTATTTTGCAACACCCGCGCGTAGTTGATATTTTGGCACGTTTTCCAAAAGCAAGGCGCATCAGTTGCGAACGCTACACGCAGGTTTTTAATCCGAAAGCGCAAAATTTTCGTCTGCAAAAACAAAACCCCGCGTTAATTTTAGCGGAAAAATACCAGCATTTCGCGCTGCCTGCACCCGCAGGTTATGGCATCGGCGCGGCAAAAAACTACTATTTTTCTCATGTGTTAAATTGCCTGTACGATTGCCGCTACTGCTTTTTACAGGGAATGTATCAATCAGCGCATTACGTTTTATTCGTCAATTATGAAGATTTTCAAGCCGAGATAACGCAACTGTGCCAACAATCGCCAAACGAACCCCTGCATTTTTTCTCAGGTTATGACGGCGACAGTTTAGCCTTAGAACCTGTCACCCGTTTTGCCGAACATTTTTTAGATTTTTTTGCCGAACTGCCCACTGCGTTTTTAGAATTACGCACCAAAAGCACCCAAGTCAGAAGCCTGTTAAATCGTGAGCCATTGCCTAATTGCGTGGTTGCCTTTAGTTTATCGCCCGATGACATCGCCCGAAAAGTCGAAGACAAAGCTCCCAGTTTACAACGCCGCTTGGATGCGCTGGTTAAAGTCCAAACCCACGGTTGGCAAATCGGTTTACGCTTTGACCCGCTCATTTATCAAACGGATTATAAAGCGCAGTATCAACAACTGTTCGCCCAAGTCTTTGCAAAAATCGACTTGGCACAACTGCATTCCGTCAGTCTCGGTACGTTCCGCTTGCCCGATGCGTTTTTTAAAAAAATCCACAAACTCTATCCCGAAGAAAAATTATTTGCCGGTGATTTTGTCAGCCATCAAGGCATGATGTCCTACCGTGACAGCATCGAACAAGAGATGATGAATTACTGTAGCGAACTGTTGCTAACTTACATTCCAGAAAATAAATTTTTCCCATGTCGATGATAAAACGTACCGTTTTAGTCACGGGTGCAAGTTCAGGCATCGGTCGTGCTATTGCCAAACAGCTGTTACAGCAAGGGCATCATGTCATCGGTGTATCGCGCAATATCCAGCAATTTACCTATCCGCTGGACAATTTCAGCACCGTGCAGCTGGATTTAAGCCAGTTAAAACAACTGCCTATTGCATTGCGGGAGTTAGCCAAAAACTATCCAGACATTGATGCGGTGATATTTTCCGCAGGCATCGGACAATTCGGTTCACTGGAAGAATTTTCCTACCCGCAAATTGAAACTTTGATGACGGTTAATTTTACCAGCCAAGTATTTTTAACCCGCGCCTTACTGCCGCAATTGAAACGTAAACAGCGGGTGGATTTGATTTATATCGGCTCAGAAGCGGCGTTAAAAGGCAGTCGCAAAGGCGCGATGTATTGCGCCAGTAAATTTGCTCTGCGCGGTTTTACTCAAGCCCTGCGCGAAGAATGCAGTAAAAGCGGGGTGCGCGTGTGTTTGATTAATGCAGGCATGGTCAAAACCCCGTTTTTTGACAGCTTGTCATTTGAACCCGCTGATGGCGAAACCAATTACCTGTTACCCGAAGACCTCGCCGAAGCCGTCGATTATGTACTCAACTCACGCGCCCACATTGTCGTTGATGAAATTAATCTCAATCCGTTGAATAAAGTGGTTAAGTTTAAGTAATCGCGTTATTCATTGGCTTTTGATTCAATAATCCCGCCACCCAAACACACGTCGCCCTGATAAAACACCACCGATTGACCGGGTGTAATGGCGCGTTGCGGCTGGTCAAATAACACTTTGCAGCGACCATCTTCCAGCGGTTGTACATGACAGGCTTGATCCGCTTGGCGGTAGCGGGTTTTTGCCATACAGCGCATGGGTTCGGTTAACGGTTTGTTGCTGCACCAATCTAATTGGTTGGCAATCAAGCTGTTGTGCAGCATCAACGGGTGGTCGTGTCCTTGCCCGACGATGAGAATATTATTGTCTAAATCTTTATCCAAGACATACCACGGTTCATCAGGTGCATCTTTCATGCCGCCGATGCCTAAGCCTTGGCGTTGCCCGAAGGTGTAGTACATCAAGCCCGAATGCTTGCCGATGTATTGACCTTCAGGGGTGCGCATTTCTCCCGCTTGCGTGGGTAAATAGCGTTGTAAAAATTCGGTGAATTTACGCTCACCGATAAAACAAATACCTGTGCTGTCTTTTTTTCGCGCATTACCAAAGCCCGCTTTTTCAGCCAAGGCGCGAATCTCAGGTTTATGCAGATGCCCGATAGGGAACAGCGTTTTTGACAGGGCTTTTTGTCCCAGCGTATACAGGAAATAACTTTGTTCTTTGTTGGGATCTAAACCTTTTAATAAAAAATACTCGCCGTCTTGTTCAGCAACGCGGGCATAGTGACCTGTGGCTATATAATCCGCCTGTAAATCGTCAATCGCGTAATTTAAAAAGGCTTTAAATTTAACGTGTTTGTTGCACAAAATATCAGGATTGGGGGTGCGTCCTGCTTTAAATTCGGACAGAAACACTTCAAAGACTTCATCCCAGTATTCAGCGGCAAAGTTGACGGTTTTTAACGGAATACCCAGCGTATCGCAGACTTGTTGTGCATCGGCGAGATCTTCCATCGCGGTACAGTATTCGGTGCCGTCATCTTCTTCCCAGTTTTTCATGAACAAACCAGTGACGTTGTGACCTTGTTCCAGCAATTGTAAAGCGGTGACTGACGAATCTACGCCGCCTGACATTCCGACAATGATATTTTTACTCATAATCCAAAAATGATTTTAATAACGATAAAGGGTGACGTTGTCCGCTGAGGTATTCGTTGACACTCATCAATACTAACGGACTGCGCAAACGATGGGCTTCGGCAGTGATTTCCGCGTGTGTCAGCCAGTGCGTGGCGACGATGCCGTCATCAAGGGTTTGTGCGGCATCATGACTATGACACTGCCCCGTAAAACACAGGCGCAAAAACGTGGAAGAATCGGGGTTTTTACGCCACAACTGCACGGCGAGCAAGTGTTCTGGCTCAAATTGCCACGCGGTTTCTTCCTGAACTTCACGCTTAACAGCGGCGATAAAGTCTTCGTCAGGCTCAAGATGTCCCGCAGGTTGATTGAATTGCAAGCCACTGGGCGTGTGTTCTTCAACAAATAAAAAACGATTATCGCGTTCAATAACAGCGGCGACCGTCACATGAGGTTTCCAGACCATGAATGATACCTGCGGGCAAAACGGGGTATTTTACTGGATTTAACAGGTGGTTGTCGGTAAAGATTATCAGTTGGTAAGTGTGCTGATATTAAGAAAGGCTTTCATACTGCTAGGTATGGTTTGTGTCCACGCCTGTTTGACCTGAACATTATCGGATTGCGGATTTTTACAACCCACATTGAACGGATCGTCTAATCTAACAGTAGGCAGTTTTATATCGTTGCTGTCTACTTCAAGCAAATCATCTTTATCCTCTGCGGCAGACTCCTGATTTTCCCAAGGTGTAAATAAAATGGATTCTTCCAAAGTGCTGATTTGTGAAATTAACAGTGCTTGGTCAACGACTGGCTCGGCAGTCGGCGTTTCAGGTGTTACGGGTATTGCAGGAATAACGGTCAGTTCATCAACGGATACCGTATTATCAACAAACACATAACCTAAACGGCTGAACAGTCCAGTGAGATACGCGACATTATAACTCCCGATTGCCCCCGTAAAATTGTCAATGCCAAAACGCGCCAAGCCTGTAATGCCTGCGCTGTCGATGGTATCGTCATCAATAAAACCCGTGATGGTGAAACCGAAATCAGCGGGTGTGCCGCCATAAGTGATGGTTTGACTGTTGGGCGTGATGGTCAGCACAGGTGTGACGCTGTAAAAAAACCAATTGCCTGTATCGGCATACGCAGGCGTTGTACCTGTGAAATCCGTACCATAATGTTTGGCATCGGCACGCATTCCATTCAGGCTGTTCAGTCTGGGGTCGGTGGAATAGACCAGCCAGCGATTGGCAATAATGGGGGTTACCGAGCCGGTGTTATTAACAAAATTACCACCGATAGCCGCTAAAATAACGTGACCTGAACCTGCATTAATTGTAGCACCTGCACCCAGCGTGATAGTGGGTGTGCCTGCTTCACGGTCGGCAGCAATCGCGTTCGGATCGCCTGCAATGGCGTTAAAATTACCATTGGCAGTGAAAATACTGGAGTTCAGGGTAATATTGCGACCTGCTTGAAGTGTCAACACACCGCCGTTGCTGCCGCCGACAATAATGTCAGTCCCTGCGTCCAGCGTCAGATCATTACTGGCTTGCAAGGTGATATTAGTACCCAGAGCCAAGGTGGTGGAAATGGTTGAAGGGTTGAAGGACATGGTTTGCCCAAGACCGTTATTGAAATAAATATTCTGCGGCGTGACCACGCGCACTTGCCCTGCATCGACTAAACCTGCGTTGTCCCAGATACCGCTGGGAACGATGTAGTTACCGTTGCTTAAAGGAACAATACCGATACTGGCAATTTCGTTACTGCGACTGCCAAAATCACCCGATGCGGAGCCTGTCAGGCTGTTAATAGTGCTGACTATACCGCTGGTTCCTGTTGCGCCGTTGCCCCACGTTATCGCCCCCGCCTCAGAGACAGTACCCTTGTTCCAGCCGCTGCTCAGCACCACATAGTTGCCATTAGGCAGGGCAGTAATGCCGTCAACACCTACTCTATCAAGCGCGCTGGTACCGATTAAGCTGTTGGTGGAACTGATAATGCCGCTGGTACCTGTTACACCATTACCCCACGTTGCCGCCCCTGCACTGGCTATGGTGCCGTTGTTCCAGTCGCTACTGGCAACCACATAATTACCGTTGGTTAAGGCGGTGACTCTGCCGAAGCTGCCGACAAAATCATTGACGGTTGAGCCGACCAAGCTATTAGCGGCACTGACCGCACCGACAAGTCCTGTCGCGCCGTTGCCCCATGTGACTGCACCTGCACTGTTGACTGTGCCATTACTCCAATTACTGCTCGTTACCACATAATTGCCGTTGGTCAACGCGGTAACACTGCCGCCCACCATGTCACTCAGTGTCGTGCCGACCAAGCTGTTGGCAGCACTGATTGCACCGACACGTCCTGTTGCGCCATTGCCCCATGTTGCCGCGCCTGCATCGACTATGCCGCCGTTGTCCCAGTTACTGCTGGTCACGACATAATTGCCGTTGCTTAAAGCAGTCACACCGCTACCCGCATTGTCATTCACTGTCGTACCGACCAAACTATTCGCCGCACTCACCACGCCGACACGTCCTATTGCACCATTGCCCCATGTTGCCGCGCCTGCATCGACTATGCCTCCGTTATCCCAAACACCGCTACCCACCACATAGTTGCCATTGCGTAAGGCGGTGATGCCGCTACTGCCGACTTGGTCATTTGCCGTAGAGCCAATCAAGCTGTTGAACGCACTGATGACACCAGTGATACCCGTTGCGCCATTGCCCCACGTTACCGCGCCTACACTGGCAACAGGGATGGAGAAGTTGTCCGTCCAGTTACTGCTATCCACCACATAGTTGCCGTTGCTTAAAGCGGTAATACCGTTACCACTGACAAAATCATTTGCTGTAGAGCCAATCAAGCTGTTAAAAGCACTAATCGTACCGCTGATACCTGTTGCCCCATTGCCCCACGTTGCCGCTCCGGCATTGGCTACGCCGCCGTTATCCCAGTTGCTGCTTGCGACCACATAATTGCCGTTATTTAAGGCAGTCACACCACCAAAACCACCGACATTATCAAATGCGGTAGAACCTACTAAGCTATTAGCTGCACTCACCGTGCCATTGCTGCCCGTCGCACCATTACCCCACGTTACCGCGCCTGCATCGACTATACCGCCGTTGTCCCAGCTATTGCTGACGACCACATAATTGCCGTTAGTCAACGCAGTCACAACACCACCAAAACCACCGACATTATCAAACGCAGTAGAACCTACCAAACTATTAGCCGCACTCACTGTGCCGTTGCTGCCCGTCGCGCCATTGCCCCACGTTACCGCACCTGCATTGACTATGCCGCCATTATCCCAATTATTGCTCGCCACCACATAATTGCCGTTAGCCAAGGCGGTAACGCCGCTGCTACTGACAAAATCACCCGCATTAGCCCCTGTCAAACTATTGGCGGCACTCACGATGCCGCTAACCCCTGTATTGCCATTACCCCACGTTGCCGCACCTGTGCCATTGAGCCAATTACTACTGGCGATGACATAATTACCGTTGGTTAAAGCGGTAATGCCGTCGCTGCCTATACTGTCATTCGCATTAGAACCTGTCAGTGCCGCCAGTAATGCGCCTGTAGTGGTATTGAATAAATACACTGCCCCCGCATTATTCGCCGCTAAATCATCGCCTGCACTGCTCACGGCAACATTGCCATTTTCAGTGAACGTGCTGCCTGCGGTTGTGCCGAGCAAAGCGGTATACGCACCAAAACCGTTACCTGCCGCAAGATGCGGATCAATCAGCGCGTAAGAAGCGACACTGCTCGCGGATGAAATAATAATATTTTTCGGATCCAGCAATAAATTACCGCCCACACCTGCATCGGCAGAACCCGCATAGGTCAGCGTACCTTTACTGGAGACTTCGATATTGCCCTTTTTATTGGCACTGATACTGCCGTAATAATCGGTTGTTTCATCTGACCAGACGACAACCTGACCGCCGCCGCCATCGGCTTTCAGTGTGGTTGCGCCGTTGATAATGGTGGTTTTGGCATTATTGGACAATTTGCTTTTCGCGCCATGAAAATCCCCGCCGACCCGAATCAAGCCGCCTTGTTGACTGCCAGAGGCATCCAGCTTGGCGGCGGCGAGAGCCACACGGTCGGTCGAAACGACATCAATAGTGCCTCCGTGTTGACCTGTGGCACTCAGTGTGCCTGAACTGTACACGCTGTCAGTCGCTTCCAGATGCACCGTGCCGCCTGTTCTTGTACTGTTGGCGTGACTATTCGCCGCTGCCGTTTGCACAATGGCATCACTGGCTTGCAGGGTGATTTTACCGCCGTTGCCTGCCGTGCCATCAGCATTTGCTGTGCCTGTATCGAGTATGGCGCGGGCATTGATATTTATTTTACCGCCTGTTTTGCCTGACACATCCAATGTTCCCGATTGTGCGACGTAGCCGCCTTCAAGGATAATTTCACCATTGCGTTCCACCATGCCCTGAGCGCGAATCACGCCTTCCTGATTAATCACCGTGTCGATGAGTTGTCCTGCGGCTTTAGCGGTGAACACCACGCGCCCGCCATCGGCTTGAATCGCGCCTTTATTGGTAATTTGCGCATTGAGTGCCGCTTCGGAGACTTTGACTTCAACCAGACCGTCACCTTGAAAATCCAAATCAACGGTTTTGCCTGCGGCGAGAGCCGTTGTGCCTTTAGGCGTATTAATAGTACCCGTATTAGTGACTTTTTCACCAATCAACGCCACTACACCGCCGTCGGGTGTTTTTATTGTGCCATGATTTTCAACTACGCCTGTCGCGCCATCTTGGGTGAAGTGGTTTTTGCCCGCCATAAAATCGGCATCTTTGATGTTGTGCGTCGTAGCGACTAAACCGCCGACATCGACTTGCGCGGTTTTGCCGAAAACCACACCATTGGGATTAACGATATACACCTGCCCGTTGGCGTTGATTTTTCCCTGAATCTGGCTGGCATCTTGTCCCACAACGCGATTAAGCAATGCCGCATTGGCATTCGGTTGTTGAATGTTTACCGTGTCGTGCTGTTGAACGGAAAAATTTTGCCAGTGAATAATCGCTTTCTGACTGCTCTGGTCAATGTGCATCAAATGCGTATCGGGTGTGCTGACGGTCGCTTGCCCCGCCACAAGCTGCTCGCCTGTCGGCAATGCCCAACTGGTCGATGAATAGAGTAACAAACCCGTTACCAAAGGTAACGGGAATGACGGCTGCCAGTCCTTTGAAAGATTGGCAGCCGTTGAGTTTTTACGGCGATTGGCAGAGCGTTTGCCCTGTCCTTTGCTGATTTCTGATATGGCAACCCACGCGCCTAAGGCTTCATTCCAGATGCTGTGATATATGTGGTTCATGAAACTGCCTTATAGTGGATGGTGTGCCTGCGTTTTCTGGCATCCTTATTTTTATAATCCAATGGGTTATGCTGTTAAAGCATAGAATGAAAAATCCGCTTAGCAAGTTGTTTTTGATGTTCTGCCGGTAATACGTTTGCATTAAACGCGCCACTAATGACACTCGATGAATAACCTAGTAAAATGCCCGCCACTATTTTGTCAATAAAAGCCGTGACTTAGCCTGCATTCAAGTTATTTTGCCTTGATTGTTTAAAAAACGCTTATAATTGACTGTTAAAATTTTATTTATGGTTATCGAGGTGAGCGTGGAGTTAAGTGGCGCACAAATTCTGCTTCAAAGTCTGGCAGACGAAGGGGTGGAATATATTTTTGGCTATCCGGGCGGAGCGGTATTGCACATTTATGATGCAATTTTCCAACAGGAAGCGGTGAAACACATTTTGGTTCGGCATGAACAGGGCGCGACGCACGCGGCTGATGGTTATGCGCGCGCCACAGGTAAACCCGGCGTGGTATTGGTCACTTCAGGGCCTGGCGCGACCAATGCCGTCACAGGGATTGCGACCGCGTATATGGATTCTATTCCGATGGTGGTCATTTCTGGACAGGTATCATCACCTGTTATCGGCAGTGATGCGTTTCAGGAAGTGGACATGGTCGGTATTACGCGCCCTTGTGTGAAGCACAACTTTTTAGTCAAAGATGTCACTAAACTGGCTGAAACCATTAAAAAAGCCTTTTATGTCGCCACCACTGGACGACCCGGCCCTGTGGTAGTGGATATACCAAAAGATATAACCGCACCTAACATTCTTGTGCCATATAAATATCCCAAGAAAGTCGCATTGCGTTCCTATAATCCTAGCGTTACTGTACCTAAGGAACAGATTAAAGCAGCGGTTGAATTATTGCTGAGCGCGAACAAACCGATGATTTATGCAGGCGGCGGTGTTGTTTTAGGTGAAGCAAGTAGCGAGCTGACCGAATTTACCCACGCATTAGGTTATCCGATTACCAATACCCTAATGGGTTTGGGTGCGTATCCTGCCACTGACAAACAATTTGTCGGTATGTTAGGAATGCACGGCACTTATGAAGCCAATATGGCGATGCACGAAAGTGATGTCATTATCGCTATCGGTGCGCGTTTTGATGACCGTGTTACTGGTAAGTTGGATGAATTTTGCCCTTATGCAAAAATTATTCACATTGATATTGATCCTGCGTCTATTTCAAAAACCATTAAAAAAATCGCTATTCCTATCGTCGGCGATGTAAAACCCGTGTTAAAACAATTAATGGAATGCCTGAAAGAAGGCAAAAAGAAACCCAATAAAAAAGCACTGGAAGCGTGGTGGAAACAAATTGATGAATGGCGTGCCGTGCAGAGTTTGGAATATGACCGCACCAGCGATTTAATCAAACCGCAATTTGTCATCGAACAACTGTATCAGGTTACCAAAGGCGACGCATACATCACTTCAGATGTCGGTCAACATCAAATGTGGGCAGCACAATACTACCCGTTTGATAAACCGCGCCGTTGGATAAACTCAGGCGGCTTAGGCACGATGGGCTTTGGTTTGCCTGCGGCGATTGGCGTTAAACTGGCGTTTCCAGATGCTGACGTTGCCTGTGTGACAGGTGAAGCCAGTATTCAAATGTGCATACAGGAATTATCCACCGCATTGCAATTTAAAACCCCTGTAAAAATTATCAACATGAATAATCGTTACATGGGCATGGTGAGACAATGGCAGGAATTTTCTTACGAAAGCCGTTATTCGCACTCGTATATGGACACCATTCCCGACTTTGTTAAATTGGCAGAGGCTTATGGTCATGTCGGTATTCGTATCGACAAACCAGAAGAAGTCAGACCCGCACTTGAACAAGCGTTTGCGATGAAAGACCGCACCGTATTTTTAGACATTATGACCGACAGAACCGAAAACGTTTACCCGATGATTGAGGCGGGTAAAGGACATCACGATATGAAATTGCGCGTTGCCTTAGGCACATCAACCGATCGGGAGCTGGCATAATGAAACACATTATCTCCATCCTGATTGAAAATGAAGCAGGGGCATTATCGCGGGTCGCGGGTTTGTTTTCCGCGCGCGGCTACAATATTGAATCCTTGACCGTCGCCGCTACCGAAGACCCCAGCTTATCGCGCATGACCTTGGTAACACGCGGCAGTGAAGATGTTATTGCCCAAATCATCAAACAACTCAACAAGTTGATTGACGTGGTTAAACTGATTGATTTAGCCGACAGCCCGCATATCGAGCGTGAACTGATGATGGTTAAAATCAAAACCACCGAACAGACACGCAATGATATTCGCAGTGTCGTAGACATATTTCGCGGCAGAATTCTGGATGTTACCCCCAGCTCTTACGTCGTGGAAATGACCGGCGCGTCCGAAAAACTCGATGCGTTTACTGCCGCACTCAGTCCAGACACCATCATTGAAGTGGTGCGCTCAGGTGCGACGGGTATCTCCAGAGGCGAACACGGCTTACACTTATAAAGACACCTTACTCATTGTTGACTCATGAAAAATAAAATTGTCATCGGTTATTCCACCAACCGTTCTAAATCCTTTCAAAAAGAATTTAATGCAGAATTACTGGCTTCTATCGGTTTATCATCGGAAAAGGACGAAGTGGCAATTATCCCTTATGAGAATGATGCAGAACTGTCATTAACAGAAGCCTATAATGACATCTGGGAGTGCGCCTCCACATTTAAAGATGCGATTTTTGTGTTTATTCACCACGACATCTACTTCAAATCGAAAGACTGGGGTAGAACGTTGCTGGATTTATTTAACGGCAATGACGTGGATATTATCGGTATAGCGGGAACACAAATGCTGTATCCGCATGGTACTTGGCCGTTTGATAAAAATTTTAAACCCGATATAAAATCCAAAAATCTGTGGGGAAGAATCTGGCATCTGAATGACAAAGGCGAAGAGTATTTGTGCAACTATACGACTGCTGCTAAAACGTGCAAAAAGCTGCAACCTGTGGTTGCAGTCGATGGCGTATTTATTGCCTTTGACCCTGACACCTGTTCAGAATTTGACGAAGATTGCGATGGCTTCCATTTTTACGACATCTCGTTTTGCGTAAAAAATCATTTAGAAGGCAGACGCATTGCCGTCACTGAAACTATTCAGATTTGTCATGAATCTGTAGGGGACATCACTGACGTGTGGGAACAAAGCAGAGTAAATTTTTGCGAAAAATACCGCCCGCACTTACCGTGTTCGATAAAATAACACGACCTTAATAATTCAAAAACCAACCAAGGAAACACATAATGCAAGTTTATTACGACAAAGACGCAGACCTTTCTATCATCAAATCCAAGAAAGTTGCTATCATCGGTTACGGCTCACAAGGTCACGCCCATGCCCTTAATCTAAAAGAATCTGGCGTTTCCGTTGTCGTGGGTTTACGCAATGATTCACCTTCAGTTGCTAAAGCTGAAGCACATGGTTTAAAAGTAAAATCTGTTGCCAAAGCGGTTGCCAGTGCCGACATCGTTATGATTTTGACTCCAGATGAGTTTCAATCAAAATTATACAAAGACGAAATTGAGCCGAACATCAAACAAGGCGCGACTTTAGCGTTCGCCCACGGTTTTGCTATTTTATTCAACCAAGTTGTGCCGCGCAGCGATTTGGATGTCATCATGATTGCACCAAAAGCACCCGGTCACACCGTGCGTTCTGAATTCGTTCGTGGCGGCGGCGTTCCTGACTTAATCGCAGTTCATCAAGATGCGTCAGGCACTGCAAAAGCCACTTGTTTATCGTACGCGTCTGCTATCGGCGGCGGTCGTTCAGGCATTATCGAAACCACTTTCCGTGACGAATGTGAAACTGATTTATTCGGCGAACAAGCGGTATTATGCGGCGGTGCGGTTGAACTGGTTAAAATGGGCTTTGAAACCTTAGTTGAAGCAGGCTACCCAGCTGAAATGGCATATTTTGAATGCTTACACGAATTAAAACTGATTGTTGATTTAATGTTCGAAGGCGGTATCGCCAACATGAACTACTCAATCTCTAACAATGCAGAGTACGGCGAATACGTTACAGGCCCTCAAGTCATTAACGCAGAAAGCCGTGAAGCGATGCGTCAAGCCTTGAAAAACATCCAAAACGGCGAATACGCGAAAAAATTCATTTTGGAAGGCATGACCAACTACCCTGAAATGACCGCAAAACGTCGTTTGAATGCTGAGCATCCAATCGAAGTCGTCGGCGCACAACTGCGTAGCATGATGCCTTGGATTAAAGCGAACCAAATCGTTGATAAATCTAAAAACTAAGTTATCACTCGCGGTTTAGCAAATAAAAAGCCTGTCATAAGACAGGCTTTTTTTATGGGCGACAGCAAGGGGGCAAACCTTGCCTCTTTATGGCATCAATAATTACAACAATGACCTGTTGTCATAATCCTGTTGAGTAACGCGCGCAGGATTGCCGATGGCTAAACAGTGGGGCGGAATGTCCTGAGTAACCACTGCACCTGCACCAATGGTAACGCCATCACCCACAGTGACATCAGTGCATATATGGGTATGCGCACCAATATAAACGCCCTCGCCAATGACCAGTTTTTTGTCTGTAGTTGCGGTTGCGCCCAGTTTGACTTGCTGTTGAATATTACAGTGAGATCCGATATAGCAATTTTTTACCTCAATGCCGCCGAAGTGATTAATATAGAAACCAGCGGCAATATTGGCACTTTGCTGTAGATTGATACCATAGATATTGCGCACACCCGCTGATAATATCCAGTAAGCAGGGTAGAGGGGCGCGGCAATTATCCAGCCCAGATGATACTTGCATAGTCTCCTTAACCAGCGACCAAAACGATATATCACTATTGCGTGAAGCCCATAACTAATCCGTAGTAAATTCAGGATGTCAACTAATCTATTGTTGTCTTCACGAAGAACACGCAGCGTGTCCGCACGAATATTCTCAAACATTTATCCCCCTTGCTCGCGCTTTGCATTGACATATTGAATCACATCAATATCCTGACGTTCTCGTATTATGGAATTATCAAAATTCCGTAATACCAGTCGTGCAGGATTACCTTGCATGACAACCCCTGCGGGAATACTTTTGGTAAGCACAGTGTTGGGCAGTAAGGTAGCACCATCACCGATAGTAATTGCACCATAAATCACACAATCTGAACCAATCCACACATTGTGACCAATATTCGGAGATCCATTATCGGTATGGCTCATACCAACGGTAACGCGCATACCAATCACTGTTCCCGAACCTACTTTTTTAGGCCCAAAAATGATATTTCCCTGATCTGAAAGAACAATGCCACCTTCAATTTTACTGTTATGACTAAGATAACTTTTGGTATTTGCTTTGGTTGCCATCTTTAACACACAAAGGGGAATGGACATGACCAGCCAAAATAATTTGAATCCGCTGTCATCTTCGCGCTTTGAATGCAGCCATTGAGCGATACGATGCAGCATTAACAATCGCAAACCTGCGGATGTAATCAGTAGCCATGAGCGTGAGACTACACTTATACGGCGATTCGGCCAGCGTCGCCGATGATTAAAATCAATGTCCAGCGACAGGTTGCTCAGTTCATTGTTTTCTTCCAGTGCTTGCCATTGTGATGCACTGATTTGTGTTGTTATAGTCATTGATATGTTCTCCTGTTTCAGTTCATTGCAATTTGCCCGTGACACTCAATAGGCTGCTCTATATTGAAGACTTTACAATCCACGATTATCGTAATTACATCGAGTAACACGCGCAGGATTGCCCAGCACTAGGCAGTGGGGAGGAATGTCCTGAGTAATTACAGCACCTGCACCAATGGTGGCACCTTCTCCCACAGTGACATCGGCGCATATCTGTGCATGAGGACTGATATGCACACCTTCATGAATCACCAAACCTCTGCCTGTTGTTTCTTTCGCGCCTAATTTGACGTTCTGGTATATATAGCAGTGTGTTCCAATGCGACAATTTCTTACCTCGATGCCTCCGAAGTGAGTAATACAGAAACCGGGTGCAATATCGGCACTTTGTTCCAGATTAATATCATAGATAGTGCGTATACATACGGATAGCATCCAGTAAACTGGGTAAAAAAATATTGCAATGACTCGACCGAAGGCGAGTTTGTGTATGCTCCTTAACCAGCGTCCAAAGCGATAAATGATGATTGCCTGAAGTCCTTGCCCACCCCATAAGAAAAATTTCAGTGCTTCAGCTAATGAGTCGATTTTTCTCCGTTCAAATGTATATTCCATGTCTGCACGAATATGATTAAACATTTAACTTCTCCCGCTTTGTGTTCACATACAACACGGCATCAATATCCTGTTGCTTTAGTAACTCGGTATTATCAAAATTCCGCAACACCAACCGTGCGGGATTACCCTGCATGACAACGCCTGAAGGAATGCTCTTGCTAAGTACGGTGTCAGGCAGCAGCGTCGCACCATCGCCGATAGTAATAGCACCATGAATTACACAATTAGAGCCAATCCATACATTACGTCCGATTTCCGGGCATCCCAAGTCGATATGACTCATACCGACAGTCACGCGCTCACCAATCACCGTTCCTGAGCCTGTTTTTTTCGGCCCGAAAATAATATGCCCCTGATCGGAAAAAGAAACGCCACCCTCAATGTCACTGTCATTACTGATATAACTTTTGGTATTAATTTTGGTCGCAAATTTTAATATTCCGAGGGGAATTAATATGACGAACCGAATCCACTTGCGTATGCCATTACCGTCGCGTTCAGAAGATAACCACTGTGCGAAACGATATATCAGCAGAAACCGCAAACTGGGAGAAACTACTAGCAGCCATGAGCATGAAGCCACGCTGACAGGTCGATTCGCCCAGCGTCGTCGATGGGCGATACTAATGTCCATCGACAGGCGGTTCATTTTGTCACCTGCTTGGTAGGGAGAGAGCTGATAAATTTGACCAGTTCAGCACCTAGTAATACCTGACCACGCTCATTAAGATGACCGCCGTCATTGGTGATTTCGGGACACAGTACATCGACTTTTTGTCCATTTACCTCTGCTGTACACGTCGAACCCGTCGCTTCAGTCTCGAATTTGGCGAGATCAAACAAGCGATTATCGGCAAGATAGTGTTGACGAAGCAGCGTATTAAATTCGCCTCGTTTCGCGTTATCTTCATAGCCGCTAGGGTGTCTGCCTAACAATTTTTTTACCCATGCCTTCGGGCCGGTTTGTATTGCCATTAATGGTGCGGTAATAGCAACGAAGCGGGTGTGCGGGTGCTTTTGGGCTAATAAGTCCAAACTGGTCATGTAGTCGTTTGCCAACTGCTTGGCATCGGTGTCAGTATTAAAATCAACATAGCATAGCTTCATCATAGCGACATCTGCGCCTTGAGCCGCACCTGCGTCAATAGCGGCGGCAAAATCCTGAATTTTAGATTTCGGATTGCCGTTTTCGCCGATATTAAAATGAGTGATGCCGTTTTCAGTCGGTGCAGTACGTTGTTTGTTAATAGCGAGCTTAACACCGTCTCGAGCGGCTAAATGCGTTACACCGCTGAGGATATTTTCCCCTACGGATTGATGACCGAAAATCACACGTTTTTTTTCCAGCACTTGCCATTGTGCAGGGCTGATTTCTGTTGTTATCGACATCAGTGTTTCCTCCTGTTTTGCTTTATTACAACCTGTCAGTGCCAGTATGATTATTCCGACTGACAACCCTACTTTATGTATATTTCTTATTGTCATATCCTGCCTCCTATTAACTGCACTTAATACGTTATGCTCAGCCAAGTATCGGCGGTTTGTTATTAGGGCCGATGACGGGTTCAATCGGAATGCCCGGCCAGTGCAGCATGGCAGTGGTTTTACGTTTGGCTTCAATATCGCTATAAATAAATTGCGCTTGATCAACGCCGATACCCAACGCCTCAGCCAACGCCGCAGTTGATGCGCCGCTGTTGTAAGCGAGTAACGCCACATCCATTTTGTCGTAAGGCAGCGCGTAATAAAATTCGTCCTGCCCTTGTGCCATACTGTAAGTGTCAGTAGTCGGCTGAGCATTGCATATATCTTCGGGGAGTTTTAGATAACGCGCTAAGGCGTAGACTTGGGTCTTATATAAATGCGCAATGGGTTTTATGTCCGCTGAACCATCGCCGTTTTTTACAAAAAAACCTTGGTCATATTCCACGCGATTGGGCGTACCGACCACCGCATAGTTCAAGCGATCGGCATGAAAATACTCAAGGGTTTTACGCACTCGTTGTTTAAAATTAGTGGCGGCAACGATTTGTAAATAATTTTTTGAATCCAGCCGCTGATCAAATACTTCGCCGTTGGGTGACTGCACCACTAATTTGAAATAATTAAAATGCCCTGTTTGTCCACCCGAAATGACGATTTTATTTTTCCAACCGACACCATAGTCTGGAAAAACCGCACGAATAGCATCATCGCGCCAACGATAACATCCCAGCGCATCCAATACCGGCGCGATATTGAACTCTTCGTAGGCGATACCCAGTTGCTTTACCATCATGCGCCCACGCAGAGTACTTTCAGACACAGAATCACGCTCAGGCAGTAATAAGCCGAACACGCGTTCAGCACCGACCGCTTGTACAGCTAACGCCGAACAAACCGCGCTGTCTATACCGCCTGAAATAGCAACAACGAATCCGCGACGGTGTATGTGGCTGCGCAACAATTCACGCATACGTTCCGCGATTTTCGCAACTTCAGCAGTTTCGTTGATGTTGAGTGCGGCATTAAGATTAATAGACATGAGAAACTCCTTAATAATAAATTATTCTAATTTGGCAAGTAATGACTCGCACTGCTCCATAATCAATTTGCGAGATAATTTGCCGTTGGTTGTCCGTGGTAGTTCGGGTAACAATAAAACGTGCTTGGGTATCATGTAGTTTTCCAGCCGTTCGCTACAGCTATGCTTAATCTGTTGTATGCTCAGTTTTTCGCCCTCGCGTACCACAACAAATGCGCATACCGCTTGACCTAATAACGGGTCGGGAATACCTGCTACGACCACTTCCTGTACAGCGGGCAAACGGTAGATTGCATTTTCAACTTCGGCTGGACTGACTTTTTCGCCACGGCTTTTGATAATTTCATCGCTACGCGCCACAAAATATAAATCGCCATCTGCATCCTGTCGGAATAAATCGCCGCTTTTCAACATGAACTCGTTTGGCAGTGAAGCAGGCACTAATACATCGGCCGTTTTTTCTGGTTGATTCCAATAACCCTTCATCAGATGAGGGCCGCGTACATACAAAGTGCCTACTTCGCCCTGTGCGACTGCCCGTCCGTTTTCACCCAGCAACAGCAGTTCAGTACCCGGTATGGCGTGACCGACTGATTCTGGTTTGGAATCGGCTAAGTCAGGATTCAAATAAGCGCAACGAATGCACTCGGTTTGCCCGTGCATTTTGTATAGACGGGCGTTCGGGAATAGCCGATGAATGCCTGAGATAAATTCCACGGGTAAGGCAGCGGCGGCATTGGTCAGTATGCGCACACCGGGAAAATGCAGCGGTTGCTTGGCATCATGCGCCAACATCAAAGCGAAAACGGTCGGTACACAGGCAAAGCTGGTGACCGCTTCGTCATTCATACATTTGAACACCTGTGCGGGATAGGTGAACGAGCGTTCCAGTACCAGAGTTGCCCCAGCGCGTACCGCAGACAGCCACTGAAAAAGACCATAACCAAAATTGAGCGGTAACGCAGAAAATAGGCGGTCATCGTGTGTAAACCCCAGATATTCATTGATGCTATCCAGCACAAACAACAGTGATTGGTGCGTGTGCATTACGCCTTTAGGATCGCCAGTCGTGCCAGACGTGTAGATAAGCGCGGCTAAATCCAGCGTGATAGCCGATTGTGGCGGCGGTGTCGTAGGCATATTCACTAATGCCTCATCCAGATTTTCAACACCCGCAGGCAATGCTTTGGATTCAGGGATGCACAATATTTGTAAACGTGGCAACTGCTCCACTAAGGAACCGAATACCCTCGCAAGATGTGCTTCACTGAGTAATACACGGGTGTCTGAATCACGCAGAATGAATGCTAATTTATCGTGTTTGGTCTGCGCATTAATGGCGACGAAAACCCCGCCCGCTAATAACACACCGAAGATTGATGATGCGCATTGCCAAGTGTTGTCCATGAAAATGGCTACGCGGTCACCCCGCCTTACACCGCGTGAGTGCAAGGCGTGGGCAAGGCGGTAGGCATAATGCGTTACTTCGAGATAGCTCATGCGCACATCACCTACCACCAGCGCGGTATGATCCGGATAGCATTCGGTGGTGGCAAGCAAGGTTTCTTGCAATAGTCGTGGCATGGTAATCACCCTTGTTCCTTAGGCAGCAATTAATTGTTTACGCTTGATAAACGTGACCAAGTTATCTACCGAATCCAGATTGACGGGCAGCATTTCGTCGTCATTTACTTTGATGCCAAAGGTGTCTTCAATGAAAAGTATGATTTCCATTACGCCCGTGGAATCTATGATGCCGCCGTCAAGAAAAGATTCGTTATCTTGTAAAACCGTCTCATCATCGGTAAACAGCAGGTTTTCCAAAATGTATTTTCGAATAATGTTTTTCATATTGATCTCCATAATTACAGTTAAGTTGAAGCAGGATAAGCAGTACCCGCTGTGCGGATAGTCTCGGAAAATTGTTCAATAAAAAAGTAATGGCATAGCTGCGTAGACAGCACACCCACTAATGCCATATTGTCTTTGTAGGCAATTGATTTGCCGCATCGTGCTTTTTTAAGTAAAAAGCCGATTTTTTGCGCATCGAAATAACCGTAACGCTTAAGTTTGTCTTCGCTGAGTAAATCATCCACATAAGCAGGCGGATTGGCAGAGAAAAAAGCGGGTATATCGGGCGCGCGATACGGTTGTTTATGCCGTTCAAGAATCTGTCTGGGCAACTGGTTTTTCATGGCTTGTTTAAAGAGGTACTTTTCATTCAGTACCCGCATTTTTAAACGCGGATTCAGACGATTGGCAAACTCAATCACATGATGATCCAAAAAAGGAAAGCGACCTTCCACAGAATTAGCCATTAACATACGGTCACCCTGAGAACAGAGTAAATAATCGCCCATAAGCGTTTTAGCTTCCAGATATTGCGCACGGTTGAAGGTGTGCCAGTTACCAAAAGCAGGCGGCAACTGTTTGCTTAATCGTGCCACTGCATCGTCACGCAACGTGGCATTGAGTTCCTTGGAAAAAAATACTTTGCACTGCGCGGTGGTGAACCAGCGGGTAAGGTGGCTGAATCCAAATTGATTAGGGTCATCCAGACCGATGCTGTAATAATTGCGCAAATAGGCTTTTGCCTGAGTGCCAGAGGTTTCCAGATAGGGATACAGTTTTTTAAGCAGCAGAGGTCGCCAGTCTGACTGTGGCTGTCTAGCCCAGAATTGGCGAATCTTGGCTTCTTTGAATAAGTCATAGCCGCCCAAGGCTTCATCGGCACCTTCACCCGTGAGAACCACTTTATAACCTGAGGCGCGTACTAAACCTGACAGTTGCCGCATCGGTGTGGGCGCAGTACGCAGAATGGCGGTTTCGGCGTGAAAAACAGTAGCGGGAAAATTGTCGGCGATGTCGCTGTTTTGGCAGGCGATACGGCTGTTTTCGACACCAAGATAGTCAATCATTTGCTGTTGAAAAACCGATTCATCTAGGGATTGATCTTCAAAACCAATAGAAAACGTTTTTAGCGGTGCATCTGAGTGACGGCGGATGAGTGCCACTAATGCAGAGGAATCAAGACCTCCTGAAAGATAAGCACCGACAGGCACATCGGCACGCAGGCGAATACTGGTTGCCTCGGCGAGTAAGTCATATAACTGCTCTGCCAGTTCGGCATCCGAGCCTTGGTGATAATCACCCTGTTCAGGAAAGCACCAGTCCCAATAAGTGGATTCACGCAACTGACCGTTTTCCAAGACCAGTCTATGTCCAGGCGGTATTTGGAAAATATTGTCAAATAACGTATCAGGGCAACGCGGTGACCAGAAAGTAAATATTTGATCCAAAGCATCTGGCGAAATACGCGGTGCTTCTGATAATTGCGGCAGTAACGCTTTGATTTCCGAAGCAAACAATAATCTGTCGCCTTGGCGCGTATAGAACAGCGGTAAAATACCCACTCGATCGCGCACTAATAATAAACGTTGGCGATGACAGTCCCACAGCGCGATAGCGAATTGACCATTTAAGTGTTGTACAAAATCGTCGCCATACTGTTCATAAGCGTGGACAATGACTTCGGTATCACTGTGGGAATAAAAATGGTGTCCTTCTTTAAGCAACGTTTCGCGCAATTCAATGTAATTGAATATTTCGCCGTTAAACGTGACCCATACGGTTTTATCCTCGTTGTGCATGGGCTGAGTGCCACCCGCAAGGTCGATAATACTGAGGCGAGTGTGACCCAAGCCAACACGTTGATAGGGGTCAATATAGACACCGCTACCGTCCGGGCCGCGATGATGCAACGCAGGCAACATACTACGCACATCGACCTCGTTAATATTGGTTTGCATCGAAAGAGCTGCGATACCATTAATTCCGCACATGATGTATTTGCACCTCGAAAGTATAAAAAAACTTCAGTAAAACTGAAGGCTTTAAGTGTGAATTGTTCAGGGTCGGGTAATTTCTGCCTGAATGTATTCAATATAAATTTTAAGAATTATGAGTCACTAAATGTATTAGGCAGCTCATTAATTCGAGTTGTCAGTATTTATCGGAAAAGGATAAAAAACAATGGAGTATTAATAGGTATAAAATGGATATAAAAAATATCCATCTTTAATTTTTATTAATAATAAGTTTTTAAAAATCAATTTGTTACAAATTTTTAAATTTGCTGTAGTTATTGATTCTTCCTGTTGGAAAAGGATAAAAAATAATGGAGTATTAATAGGTATAAAATGGATATAAAAAATATCCATTAATAACGTATTTGCTTATAAAATTTTTAAAAATCAATTGTCTATATATTTTTTAATCTGCTGCGCTATTGATTATTCTGAAAGACTGCGTAACATCAATTGATAACTTGTGGATTAGATTCGTATCTGTGTTGCGACTTTTAATGCGACATAAAACCAAGTGTTTTTATCATGATTGTCGTAGGAATGGTGGCAATTACATAAGCCGATGCGGGTATTTATGTGATGAGGAATGCTGATGGCGGAAACGGTGATTTTCTGTCAAGCGAAGCTTGGTTGCACCGCTCTGAAACAAGATAATAAAGTTTTCTTTCTTAGCTTCATGGCGACAAACAATCTATTTAACATTTTGTGTTATCCTATCGCGTTCTGTTTTTCATAGATTCCCCTGTCACTTTATGCGAACTCGCGTTAAAATTTGCGGTTTTACTCAGATTGAAGAAGCTGTTTATGCGGCTCATCATGGCGTGGATGCTATTGGTTTGGTGTTTTACGCGCCTAGCCCACGGAACGTGACGATTGAACAGGCGATTAACATCACCAACGCACTGCCTGCATTTACTAGCGTAGTGGCATTATTTGTCGATGAATCCGAAGCGACAATCCGCAATGTGTTGCAACACGTTCCGATTGATTGCCTGCAATTTCACGGTGATGAAGCGGCAAGCGCGTGTCGGATTTATGGCAAACGTTATATTAAAGCGGTAAGAATGCAGTCGAATACCGATATTGCCCAGCTGACGGAACAGTACCATGATGCCGCTGGTTTATTGCTGGATGCGTATCATGCGGATGCCAAAGGCGGTACGGGGCAGTCATTTGATTGGGAATTAATTCCTAAACAGTGTGCATTACCGATTATTCTGGCGGGTGGTTTGGATGCAACCAACGCTAAACAGGCAATACGAACGGTACGACCTTACGCACTCGATGTGAGCAGCGGCGTGGAATCAAGCAGAGGCATTAAAGATGCCTCAAAAGTAGCAGCATTTATACAACAAGTTAATGAGAGCGATAGAGAAATAACATGACCGAAAAATATAATATGCCCGATGCGCGGGGACATTTTGGCCCTTACGGCGGGTTGTTCGTTGCCGAAACATTGATTCCACCGATTCAAGAATTGAATGCCGCTTATCAGCAATATATGAGCGACCCCGAATTCATCGCCGAATTGGATGCCGATTTACAGCATTATGTCGGTCGCCCGTCACCTTTATATTATGCGGAACGCTGGAGTCGTGAATTAGGCGGTGCGCAGATTTATTTAAAACGTGAAGATTTGAATCACACGGGTTCACATAAAATCAATAACACCGTCGGTCAGGCGTTATTAGCCAAACGTATGGGTAAAACGCGTATTATTGCGGAAACGGGCGCAGGTCAACACGGTGTTGCAACAGCAACAGTGGCGGCGCGTCTGGGTCTGGAATGCGTGGTGTATATGGGCGCGGTGGATGTTGCCCGTCAATCATTAAACGTGTATCGCATGAAGTTACTGGGCGCGACTGTCGTGGCAGTTGAATCGGGTTCTAAAACCCTGAAAGACGCGCTGAATGAAGCATTGCGCGATTGGGTGACCAACGTTGATAACACATTCTATATTATCGGCACAGTCGCAGGTCCGCATCCGTATCCTGCTATGGTCAGAGATTTTCAGGCGATTATCGGTCGTGAAGCCAGACAGCAATGCTTAGCACAAGCTGGACGTTTGCCTGACGCGCTGGTCGCGTGTGTGGGCGGCGGTTCTAATGCCATCGGTTTGTTTTATCCGTTTATCAATGATGAATCGGTTAAATTAATCGGTGTCGAAGCGGCAGGTGATGGCGTGGAAACAGGTAGACATTCTGCACCGCTTTGCGCAGGTAAACCGGGTGTGTTACATGGCAACCGTACTTATTTAATGTCAGATGAAGATGGCGAAGTTATCGAAACCCATTCAATTTCCGCTGGTTTGGATTATCCGGGTGTGGGTCCTGAACACGCATGGCTGAAAGACACAGGACGCGCTCAGTATGTCAATATCACGGACACCGAAGCCTTGGAAGGTTTCCATGCGTTGACTAGAATGGAAGGCATTATTCCTGCGTTGGAATCGGCTCATGCAATGGCATACACCATGAAACTCGCACCCACTATGCGCAAAGATGAAATTATTATTGTCAATTTATCTGGTCGTGGCGATAAAGATATGCAGACTATGGCGAAACGTGAGGGGATAGAATTATGAGCAGATTAGCAACGACGTTTGCCGAACTGGAAAAAACAGGTCGTAAAGCCCTGATTCCGTTTATTACTGCGGGCGACCCAACGCCTGATTTTACTGTGCCGATGATGCACGCAATGGTAGAGGCAGGCGTAAACGTGATTGAATTGGGCGTACCGTTTTCTGATCCGATGGCAGACGGCCCTGTGATTCAACGTGCCAGTGAACGCGCCTTGGCGCATAAAATGAGTCTGAGAAAAACGCTCGCCGTCGCAGCAGAATTTCGTAAAACCAATCAAACGATGCCTGTGGTCATTATGGGTTATTTAAATCCGATTGAAGCAATGGGTTATGAAGCGTTTGCCAATGCCGCACAAGCCGCTGATATTGACGGCGTGCTGACCGTTGATTTACCCCCCGAAGAAGCGGCAGAATGCACTGCGTTATTGAAAGCACGCGGCATAGACCCCATCTTCTTGTTAGCTCCCAACAGTACCGATGAGCGCATTGAAAAAATGGACGCACTTGGTAGCGGCTATCTGTATTATGTATCGCTCAAAGGTGTCACTGGCGCAGGGCATTTGAATACTGCGGATGTAGAACAAAAACTGCATCAGATTAAAGCGCGTACTCAACTGCCTGTCGGTATCGGTTTTGGCGTTAAAGATGCGGAGACAGCAAAAACAGTTGCCGCTTTAGGCGATGGCGTGGTGGTTGGCAGCGCGTTAATCAGTAAAATTGAAGCGAATCTGGACAATCCAGAACGCGCTAAACAGGAAATTTGTGAGTTGTTATCGTCCATGCGACTGGCAATGGATAGTGTAGGAGCATAGAAAATGAGTTGGTTTAAAAATTTAGTCCCGTCCACTATCAGAACCGAAGGTTCTAATAAAAAAGTCACTGTACCTGAGGGTTTATGGAATAAATGCCCCAGTTGTAACGCTATTCTTTACAACACTGAGTTGGAAAAAAATTACAGTGTCTGCCCGAAATGTGAATACCACTTGCGAATTTCAGCGCGTACTCGCTTGAATTTATTTTTGGATGAACAAGGACGGGAAGAAATTGCTAAAAACATTAAACCGCTCGATCCATTAAAATTTAAAGACAGTAAAAAATACAAAGACCGCATTACCCAAGCGCAAAAACAAACCAAAGAACATGACGCATTAGTGGTCATGAAAGGTCAGTTGCATGGTCAAGATGTCGTGGTTGCCGCGTTTGAATTCAGTTTCATGGGCGGTTCTATGGGTTCTGTGGTCGGTGAAAAATTTGTCCGTGGCATCAATAAAAGCATTGAATTGGGCATTCCATTCGTAGTGTTTACTGCCAGTGGCGGTGCGCGTATGCAGGAATCTTTATTTTCATTGTTTCAAATGGCAAAAACCAGCGCGGCACTCACTAAATTATCAGCAGCAGGTCTGCCGTATATCTCGTGTATGACCGACCCGACGATGGGCGGCGTATCTGCCAGTTTGGCTATGTTAGGTGATATTAATGTCGCCGAACCCAATGCCTTAATCGGTTTTGCAGGACCGCGCGTGATTGAACAAACCGTGCGCGAAAAATTACCCGAAGGTTTTCAACGCAGCGAATTTTTACAGGAACACGGTGCGATTGACATGATTATCGACCGACGTGAAATGCGCGATAGACTTGCCAGTATTTTAGCAATGTTAATGGCAGGTAAAACACTCGATACTGAATCCGAATTAACGGCAGTTGCCGTCGAAAATATTGAACCCATCGTATAACCCAGTCCGGCTTCATGATGCACTTTGAATCGTTAAAGGACTGGTTGGCGTGGCAAGAAAGCCTGCATCCTCAAACGATAGACTTAGGGTTGGAGCGCGTGACCAAGGTTTTTCATGACCTTAATCCAGACTATCGCAAACCACCCACCATTACCGTTGCAGGCACGAATGGCAAAGGCTCATGTATAGCCACGCTGGAAGCTATTTATAAAGCGCAAGGGTATCGTGTGGGTGCGTATACTTCGCCGCATATTTTAAAATACAATGAGCGAATCAAAATAGACGGCAACCCCGTGTCCGATGAATTGATTTGCGCGGCATTTACCAAAATAGAAGCCGCGCGCGGCGATACCTCATTAAGCTATTTTGAATTTGGTACGCTCGCCGCACTGGAAATATTTGCTCAGGAAAATGTCGATGTACAACTGCTTGAAGTCGGTTTAGGCGGCAGACTCGATGCGGTCAATATGATAGACCCCGATGTCAGCTTAATCAGCAGTATCGGTATTGACCACGTTGACTGGCTCGGAGCGACACGCGAAGAGATTGGACGGGAAAAAGCAGGGATTTTTCGCGCAAATATTCCTGCTATTATCGGTGATACCAATCCGCCTGACTCCTTGCTGCAAACTGCGCTTGATAAAAATGCCCCTATTTATCGTATCGGTCATGATTTCGGCTATGACAAACAACCGACAGGCTGGGAATGGTTTGCAGGCGAACAACGGATGCACTTGCCACCGCTCGCACTAAAAGGCGAACACCAATATCGTAATGCCGCCAGCGTGATTTTTGCCATTAACACTTTGACCGACAGTCTGCCTATCAGCGAAACTGCCATACAGCAAGGTCTTATTAATGTGCAGTTGTCAGGGCGGTTTCAATTTATTGATGGCGATATACCGCTGTTATTGGATGTCGGACATAACCCCGAAGCCGTACAAACCTTGGTTGATTATCTGATAACAACCTTCCCTGAAAAACGCATACACGCTATTTTTTCAATGATGAAAGACAAAGATATAGCCAGTGTGCTTGAGATTATGAATCCTGTGATTCACGATTGGTTTTTCGCCCCGTTGAACAACCCCAGAACCGCAACAGAAGAGTTGATGCGTAGAATTTTTTCACAAAGTCCCGTTGCTAAGGTATCCTTTGGCTTCACGGATTTTACGCAAGCATACCAAGCAGCAACGAACCAAGCACAACAAGGTGATCTACTATTGGTTTTCGGATCCTTTCTATTGGTATCCGATTGTTTAATACATTTGAAAAAAAGTGAGTTATCAAAATGAATCCAGAGTTAAAGCAACGATTGATTGGTGCAGCAGTCGTTACTGCATTAGCGACTATTTTTATTCCCATGCTGTTTGATGATCCTGTTGAGAATAGCGGTCAATCAGTCGATAACCTGACTATTCCCGCCGCACCTATCAAATCAGAAGAAGTGTCGGCAAATAAATTATCAACCCCTGCAAAATCGTCTATCAAAAAGCCCAATGCAACCGCAGAAGCCCCCAGCGACACCGAAGACGATCCTGCCGAGCCTGTTGTAGAGGGTGAAATAGTCGATGATGCCGAAGCCGAAGCAAGTGCCGAACCGCGTGCCGATGGCGCAACGCCTCATCAGGCAGTAGTCGATACAGAACAAGTCACGAATGAACCCGAAGGTGAATCATTGGATACAGGCGTTGTCGCAGAAGCAAAACCAGCTGTCAAAAAACCAGCCAAATCGGTAGAGCCTGATGTGGAGGTGAAAGTTAAACAACCGCTCAAGAAAACAGAGGCCAACACACCTAAACTTCTGCCCTCAACAAAACCGGTTGAAACAATTGCCGCCGTTAAACCAGCTGCTAAAAAACCAGATGTAACGACCGCACCCGCAACCAAACCGTCCGGTGCAGATACCGAAAAACCAGCTAAAACCCCAGAGCTGGTACGCTGGACTATTCACGCAGGTAGTTTCGGTCAAAAAGACAACGCCACTACATTGATGAAAACACTGCGTGACCAAGGCATCCCTGTATCAATAGAAACCATTTCATCCGCCAAAGGTCCTATGTACCGACTTAAAATAGGTCCTGAGCTGGACAAAAAGAAAGCCGCCGCCAATAAAGCCAAGCTCGATAAACAAGGCGTAGGCAATGTAATGATTGCCGAATAACATTCGGCTTCAGAGTGAATACGACCCCTGACAAATACACTTTTTGTTGGGGTTCGTATAACTCAGTGCCAACTTACGATTTCCTTATCAACACTTTAACAAAAAATATCCCATTACCATGACGGGATATATTCATCACCAACAACTCATCAGGTTAAAAATATAATGTGTGGTATTGCCGCTATCGTTTCACATCAAGCTGTTAATCAGGATTTATATGATGCACTAACAGTTTTACAACATCGGGGGCAGGATGCAGCGGGTATCGTTACTTGTGAGCGCGGACGCTTGCACTTGCGTAAAGACAACGGCTTAGCGCGTGATGTCTTTACCAACGCCCAAATGCTAAAACTAAAAGGCAACATGGGTATTGCCCATGTTCGCTACCCAACCGCAGGCTGCACCAGCTCAGCGGAAGCCCAGCCTTTTTACGTCAACTCCCCGTTTGGTTTAACACTGGCACACAACGGCAATCTAACCAACACTGCCGAACTCAAAAAAGCACTCTTTATCGAAGACCAACGCCATCTCAATACCGACTCCGACTCCGAAGTTTTATTAAACGTCTTTGCCCACGAATTGCAAACTCTGGGCAAATTACGTCTCACCGTTGACGATGTTTTTCAAGCCGTCTCAGGTGTACATCGCCGCTGTCGGGGCGCGTATGCCGTCGTCATCATGATTGCGGGTTTTGGCATTCTGGGTTTTAGAGACCCTCATGGCATACGCCCTATTATCTACGGCGAACGCAAAAGCGAAGAAGGCACAGAATTCATGATAGCCTCCGAAAGTGTCGCGCTGGACGTATTGGATTTTGACGTGGTTCGCGACATCGCTCCGGGTGAAGCCATCTTCATCGAAGCCAGTGGCGAATTCCACGCCAAACAATGCGCAGAACAAACCGACCATTGCCCCTGTATTTTTGAATACGTTTATTTTGCCCGTCCCGACTCCATTATTGACGACATCTCCGTTTACAAAGCCCGCTTACGCATGGGTGACAAACTCGCGGAAAAAGTATTGCGTGAATGGCCAGAACACGACATTGATGTTGTCATTCCCATTCCAGACACCAGCCGTACTGCCGCACTGCAAATGGCAAACAAACTCAACGTAAAATTCAGTGAAGGCTTCATGAAAAATCGCTACATCGGGCGTACCTTCATCATGCCGGGTCAGAAAATGCGTGAAAAATCCGTGCGTCAAAAACTCAACGCCATCGGCTTGGAATTTGAAGGTAAAAACGTTCTATTAGTTGATGATTCGGTGGTCAGAGGTACAACCTCCGCGCAAATCATCCAAATGGCACGCGATGCAGGCGCGAAAAAAGTATACTTCGCCTCCGCCGCGCCGCCCGTACGCTTCCCGAATGTGTACGGAATTGATATGCCCGCCGCTCACGAACTCATCGCCCATAACCGTACCGAAGAAGAAGTATGCGTTGAAATTGGCGCGGACAAACTCATTTATCAAGATTTAAACGACTTAATCGCCGCCGTACAAAAAGGCAATCCCAACATCAAACATTTTGACACCTCCTGTTTCAGTCACGAATACATCACAGGTGACGTGGATGATGCCTACTTAGAACGCATCGAAGCCTTACGCAACGATACCGCTCAAGCAGAACGCAACTCAGGAACATTCATCATTGAAATGCAAAATAATGCCTAAACATTTACAAGCAATAATTAATGTGTTAAATGCGATAGCAAAAAAATTGCAAATCAAGTAGAATAGAAAATACTAAAGGGGGCGACATGGCTTCGACGTGGATAGCAAAACCTTAAGTGCATACCGAGGACTGTATACCTCGTAAATCCTACAGAAACTAAGTATTCGCAAACGACGAAAACTACTCAATGGCTTTAGCTGCTTAATAACAGCACCATTCCTTTGACCATCTGTGCTTATGCGGGTGGAGTCCTTCGGGACGCTCAGAGGTCATTTACATAAGATCGTGCTGAAGCCTGTCCGGTGTGGATGCACAAAAACTTTACGGAATCGCTGATAACTCTCTTGGCTCGTCGGGTCGTTATCGGTTAAATACAAAGTGCGAGATAAGTATGTAGACCTTATGGCAGAGTATTTGCGGACGCGGGTTCAATTCCCGCCGCCTCCACCAAATACCCTTCTAGTAACAACTAACGAAGATTTAAAACCCGCAAGTCGCAAGGCTTAGCGGGTTTTTTATTGTCTAGTGAGTTCTCATAAATACTATTGGCTATCAGTTTTGGGTTCATGTTATAAAACAGTAAAATCACAAAACTGGATAGCTTTAGTGGGTGATAAGCGGTAGCTATTACATCGTTTCCAGTTATTCCCTTTCGTAATGATTGCACTGTAATGGAGTGTTGATATGTTAATACAAAAGCCACTTAATCCATGTGACCAATACAGTATTGATGATTTGGGGCGTATCTGTCCAACCCATACAATGGGGTGGGCTAAGAGTCCGTGGAAAAATGAGCCTAGCTTCGATGATGCGATAGCAAAAATTGCAGCGTCTCCTGTTTTTGAGGCAGATGCTTGGATAGGTATTGAAGCTAATGATTGGCTCGATTTAAAAAGCAAAAAATACTTATGTATTGAGGATGGATTTTATTTAGCAACAGGGTTTAATGGTCAATCCGCTGTGTTCCGTTTTGAATTTAGGGATGAGATATTTTTCAACATGAGACCTGACTTTCCATTTTTGACTTTAGCCAATGATTTTAACGAGCAACCAATTAACGATCTTGAATCAGTCGTGCGTGATTGGATGCTAGATTTTTATCGAGAAACGGAAGCGATAAGTAGGGCTATAGCTGTAAAGGAAATCGACCCATTGAAACTATACCCCATAGAGACATGGCTGGATTTTTGGCAAACTCGCGGCATTATCATACAAAAACCTTCTTTGACAGAGCCAAACGAATCAAAGCCTATAACCGAAACCGAACGTGATAAATTGCTACGAGTTATCGGTTTATTGGTAGAAACTTTAGCCAATACCAAGAAAGCGAATCTTAGAAAACCTGATGGCTCTATTTGTATTGGCGATGGAAAACTAGGAAAAACAGGTGAAACTAACATGGTTAAAGAGCTATTAGACACCTTGCAAAGTTTGAGTGAATCATCTACTAACGGATTGGGTAAAACAGTCTTACAAGACACCATCAAAGCAGGGATTAAAGCATTGCACGATAGCCTTTAATATTTCCAGATTTAGAATCTGGAAAAGTCATTTTTCCAAATGGAAAAATATCACCTAAAAAAATCTCATAATTTAGCCTTTCCCACAGCATCCCGCTGTGGCGCGAACCCTAACAGGAAAGCAAATGGCTACTACAACCAACATTTCACCACCTATCCATCAACTACCAGAAACAGGTTTAAAATTTAGCCAGAGTGTAGGCGATAAAAAAACCAATACCCCAGAATTAATTTCTATTGACAACACCATTTTTTTACAAGGTGTGATTCCTTTTGGTGGCTCGTTTGGGTATGGTGAATCAACGGATGAGCAGTGGTGACAGCCTAAAGCCAATGACTTGTTGGATTACGATAAGATATTAATTGTCGCTATCCCGCATGGTGGCTGGGTTATGGATTATGCCACAGTGCATTTTTACATCCTCTTTACATCATCCCCCGTTTTTTTTACGACTTTTTTACTCGCTACTCTTGTACATTAATCAATAAGACATTACGGTTTTTAACCTAACATGAGAGGTGGTGCAAATGGACATAAGCTATTTATTTATCACAATATTATTCTTTGTCGGTACTGCGTTGGTAATCAAGGCGTGCGAGAAATTACGGGGGCAATCATGAACTGGCTTTATGTGCTGAGTGGTGGTTTAGCGGTGGCAGTATTTATTTACTTGCTGGTGGCGTTATTTTATCCAGGAAGCTGGAGCAGTTCCCAAAGTTGGAATTTGGGAACTGGCGAAGTAAAAGCATTGCTAATTTTTCCGTAGCATCAATCACCGTAGACCAATCTTCTACACTGGGTTTACGTTGCATTGCCTCAGCTAACGAATTTTTTCTTTGTTCATGTTCTTTTATTAAATTGGGAATATCTATTTTTACACGCGGGTCAAATGGATTGTTAGTGTTAATGAGGTGAACTCGCTGCTCCATTTCTTCCATCAATCGCTGATGAAAGGATTCCACTTCCTGCATGAACTCATCCGCAGATAAGGTATATTCACCGCGTGTCGTTGTCCAACAAGGAATGCCGTCTATTTTATTATCACCATTATCCCAGCGGATATGAATAGTATCATCAATCCGCCATAGCACAAGACTTGGAGCTTTTGCTAAGTGCATGGTAGAAACGTGACGATAATAACCACACCATTCTGCCGCCAAACTACACATATCCCAGTTTTCATCACTTTCATTATCATAACAAAAACCCCAGACTTGCTCTGACCAACGTTCAGATGTGACGATATATTTTTGCAGTTCTTGAGGAACAGGCTGCATTATATCAGCGAGTTTTTCTAACAAATCTTCGTAAAAACGCACGATAGGATAATCCACAAAGGGCTGGTTTTTATCAGTGTGTGGATATTCTTGTTTCCAATGCCACAGTATTTCTTTAGTGTTACGAAAAAGTTGCTCATTACCGACATTCATATAATAAATGCCATCGGTTAATCCAAACCAACTCAAGCTAAGATTAGGTTCTTGTCCCCAAGGCATCACTTCTTGAAGCGGTTTTAATTTGAATTCAAAAAGTGCCATTGCCTTTTACCTTATTTGTCTGTGAACAAACGTTTTCATACCTCAGTGTTACAACTCCCGCGTAGCACTAAACTTAATATCAGGCCAGCGTTCTTCTGTCAGTTGTAGATTTACGCGGCTGGTGGCTAGATAAACCAGATAGCCGCCGCCGTCTTCTGCGAGATTATCAAAGGCTTTATTTCTGAATTCTTCCAGTTTGGCGGGTTTGTCGGAACTGACCCAGCGCACGGTGGAAATGCCGATATTGTCATAGACACATTCGACATTGTATTCACCTTTGAGGCGAAATGCGGTGACATCAAACTGGAGTACGCCGACCGCGCCTAAAATCAGGTCGTTGTTTTTTAACGGTCTGAATAACTGGGTCGCGCCTTCTTCGGTGAGTTGTACCAAGCCTTTTTGCAGGGCTTTGGCTCTTAACGGGTCTTTTAAAATCACGCGGCGGAATAATTCGGGGGCAAAATAGGGAATGCCGCCGTATTTCAGGGTTTCACCTTGGGTGAAGGTGTCGCCGACTTGAATCGTGCCGTGATTGTGCAAGCCGATAATGTCGCCCGCGTAGGCTTCTTCAACACTTTTACGGCTGTCTGCTTGGAAGGTAATGGCGTTGGACACTTGGACTTGTTTGCCCAAACGGGAATGATACATTTTCATGCCTTTATCAAACTTACCCGAACAGACACGCAAAAACGCCACGCGGTCACGATGCGCAGGATCCATATTGGCTTGGACTTTAAAGACAAAACCTGTGAATTTTTCCTCGGAGGGCGACACGGTACGCTGTTCGGCTTCACGGGGTCTGGGGGCAGGCGCGTATTCGGCAAAAGCATCCAATAATTCAATAATACCGAAGTTGTTAATCGCTGAGCCGAAAAACACAGGGGTTAATTCACCCGCCAGATAATCAGGCAGATTAAATTCATGACTCGCGCCTTTGACTAAATCAATCTCGTCGCGCAATTCTTCGGCTTGGTATTTCAGTAATTCATCTAACTGCGGATTATTCAAGCCTTTAATAACGGTGGCTTCGGCGATTTTGCCGCCATGTTGTGCGCTGAATAAATGAATTTCATCTTTATACAGGTGATAAACGCCTTTGAAGCGTTTGCCCATACCGATAGGCCACGTCATCGGTGCGCATTTGATATGTAACACGCTTTCCACTTCATCCAGCAGTTCAATCGGTTCGCGTCCTTCGCGGTCTAATTTATTGATGAAAGTGAGAATCGGCGTATCACGCAAACGACAGACTTCCATTAAATTAATGGTACGTTCTTCTACGCCTTTGGCAACGTCGATGACCATTAACGCGGAATCGACAGCGGTCAGGGTGCGATAAGTATCTTCGGAAAAGTCTTCATGACCTGGAGTATCAAGCAGGTTCAGCACACAGCCGTTATGTTCAAACTGCATCACCGAAGTCGTCACCGAAATACCGCGTTCTTTTTCCATTTCCATCCAGTCGGAAGTCGCGTGTCGCGCGGCTTTACGTCCTTTGACTGAACCTGCTAATTGAATTGCACCGCCGAACAATAACAGTTTTTCGGTGATGGTGGTTTTTCCCGCGTCAGGGTGAGAGATGATAGCGAAAGTGCGGCGGCGTTGTAATTCTGAGAGCTGTTCGGACATGGTGTATTTTTAAAAAATGTAGGAATAATGCTGGCAATTATAACTGATGTTACTCACTGTCCACGAAAAACACAGTGAGCAGGTCGGAATAAGCTCATCCAAGCGGTACGCAGGGTGAGTGTTTCCGACAAAGCGCGGTGATGTGTAGAACGGTTTGTCGGAAACGCCTGTTTTCGCTGTCGCTCAAACAGACTTATTCCGACTTACAAGGTTTTTTGTTACTAAATTTTATTATTTTTGTCAATACAAAAAATAAAAATAAAAAGGGGGTTTGAGAAAGACTGAAAACCTGTTACTTAATTTTGCCAATTAATTTATTATAAGATATTGATTTATAATATAAATTTATATTTACATTGTTTTTAATTGCTATACTATCGCCATGCTCAATGAAAATTAGAGCAATATTTTATTAATTTTTAGAGGAATTTCATGACGGATATAGCAATATTCAAAATTGAAGGCAGTAGAGCTAAAGCCCTTGATGCAAACGATCACTTCTTTAAAACAGTAGGCGATTCAGGCGTAAAAGACGCAAGAGTTCAAGGTGACTCAATCATTATTTCTTATGAAAACGGTAAAACGAACTTGTACAACAAGCAAGGTCATTTTAAGAAGACACTGTAACTAGATTTAGGTTTGGGGGCATAAGCTCCCACGCTAATTGTTCGTAAATGAAAATTAAATTTTAGGAATTAGGCGATGACAAAACTTTATTCGTATGTAGTAGACCACGACCATGGACGTAACCCAAATCCGTATGATGGTATCTGTACACTGGTACATTGCAAATGTGGCGGCGAGGTTACAAAAAGAAATATTGTTGAAATGGCTGAAAAAGGAGATTGGATTCTTGGTTCTGGCGGAAAAAGTTCAGAGAGTACAGGAAAAAATGATTGTATTATTTATCTGATGCGAGTCGATGAAAAACTTAATATTAAACAATATATGGAAGATTCTCGCTTTAAAAAGAGAGAAGATTGTCGTTATGATGAAGAAATAAAGAACATATATGCTCTCGTATCACATTATTATTTCTATTTTGGTAAAAATGCTGTAGATGCTTCAATCCTTCCAGATAATATTAGAGATAAAAATTTATTTAAAACTGGACAAGGTTATCGTAAAGATTTACCAGAAAATTCTATCAAGGAGCTAATTAAATTTTTTGAAGATAACTGCGAAGCAATAGGGATGTACGGTTATCCTTGTTGTCAATTAGATGACATAAAAGTGGAGCTTAAACGGAATACTTTTACGCATCAGTTTTCATCAAATAATTCGCAAAGTTCAAATATAGTAGAAAATACACTATCAATACCAAAGAAAGAAACCCACTCAACAAACAAAGACATCAAAGGCGGTTGTAGATGAAAATAATTCTAAGCAGAAAAGGCTTTGATTCTGAAAATGGCGGTATGCCAAGTCCAATTTTCCCCGATGGAAAAATGATTTCTCTTCCAATTCCAACAAGCTCAGAGTCACGTTCAGCGACTAAAATAAGCGACCTGCGCATTGATGGATATGATATTGCTAAAGTTATTTCTGATTTAAGTAGCAATAGCCTAACTCATAAGCAATATGTTCATCTCGACCCAGACATAAATTATGAAATACTTACCGATAGACCGAAAGACTGGTCTGGTGCGTTTGGTCAAGTAGCTGCTGCTCAAGGACATTTAGTGAATAACTCTGTTAGCAAAGGTGATTTATTTATCTATTTTGGTTGGTTTAGAGAAGTAGAACAGCATAATAAAATCTGGCAATTTAAAAAAAATGCTCCCAATTTACATATGATATATGGCTGGTTATTTATTGAAGATGTATTGTCAGTAAATGATAATAAAGAAAATGTTCTGGAAAAATACCCGTGGTTAGCAAATCACCCCCATTTATTGGGCGAGTATAATAAAAATAACACCATTTATGTAGGTAGTCAGAATCTACCAACAGAAATAAACAGAAATAAATCAGGTTACGGGGTATTTACTAAAATAAGTAATATCCAAACGCTAACCGATACCAGACAAAGTAATCGTTCGCTTTGGAAATTACCAGTATCTTTTTATCCAAGTGAAGGAAAAACTGCATTAACTTATAATCCAGCCAAAAACTGGAAAATTGAAAATGATGAATGGGTAATATTAGATTCTGCAAAAAAAGGGCAAGAGTTTGTTTTAGATACAAAACACTATCCTGATATTAATAAATGGCTTGTAGAATTATTTAGCTCTTAGATTAAAGTGAGATTGCTGACCTCAATAAAAATCTAAGTCCTCAATATCAATGTATTCTAAATTACATCCTGCACATTGATAATGTTCATCTCTTGCCAATTGATAAGCGGGTAAATGAAATGTTGCGGCAATTTTTTCGAGGTCGGCTTTTTTCAGGCAATGGTCAGCATACAGCCTGAAACTCTTGGACTTCATGAAGTAGACCACCCGTCCGCGTGGAAAATAGTCATATTCGTGGTTTTTAAATAGCTGTTCTGTGGAATTTTTAGGCACAAGTGCGTCCCAGTAATCATAGTGACCACTGAAACCAAGGGTATCGCCATACAGTTCGCCTTGTTCAAGCGGTGCGGTATCGAATACCACGTTACCGTTCACTATAAAGAATATGCCAACTGCTTGCGTCATAATGTTAAAAACCAATATTAGAAAATTAAGGAGAAGTGATGATATTCACCTGTATGTATGAATTTATCAATAGCGATATTGAAAGGCTAAATCTTCGCGTAAATGATTTTATTAAGTTCAATGAAGAAAGAGGCTATTACGTTGTAAAGCAAGAAACGCTCATGCAACAACACCCTGAACGCCAAGATTTAATGGTGCTTGTTTCTGTGTGGATGGAAAAAAAGGAAGATAGGACATAGGTTGAAATCAACATGTTGTCTTTACGAGTGTAAAAAATTGATTGCTACAAATTGTGACTGACAGGCTTTTTATATCTTTAAAACACTTGCACAAAGACCATGAATCAGTAATGCTTCGACTGCGTCTTTTTAATTCATCGTGAGCCTTGGATTTTATGAAAAAACTTTCTCGTGTGTTGTCTGCTTCTGCTTTAACCTGCGCTGTATTCGCGCTCAGTTCCCCGCCTGCGTTAGCCTGTGGGCCTGATTTTTTACTGCCTATTTTCGCTATGGATAGCCGTCCTGAACAATTTGCCGATTTTGCCAATGGCAAGGTGGGGATTATTCATCCGACCATGAACCGCTCTGCGTTATTGGTGGCGTATCGGGAATTTAATAATCTGCCGTTTTCCGAAGCAGAACAACGCGATTTAGTGAGAAACTGGCAGGCTGAATATGAAAATACCGACAACAACGAAGCGACCAGAGACGCGGCAATTAACAACTGGATTGCGGCGCGTAAAAAAATTGTCACGGGCGAGGCAGAACCGAAAATTTATACCGACCGCACCAATCCTGAAAGTTACAGTTCATTTTCCAACTGCAACGTGGGCGCGTTTGATAATGCGGTCAAAACCCTAGATGCACGGCTGGAAAAATCCAAAGCCGATGATGCCACTATGAAAGACTGGCTGCGCGGTCAGGATGCGGTGTTTTCTAATTGCTCCGAGGCGAAAAATTTACCTGCGCCAGTCGCCGCCGATGCACCTGATTGGTTAAAAGCCGACCGCGCCTATCAAATCGCCGCCGCACATTTTTATGCGACCCGCTATGATGAAGCCAAAGCCGCGTTTGAACAAATCGCTAACAATAGCGCGTCACCGTGGCGCGATACTGCCGCTTATTTGTTGGCGAGAGTCTATATCCGTCAAGCTAGTGCGATTTCTGAAAATGAAGCCGAGCATGACAAAATGTTGGCTTATTATCAACAGGCAGAGAAGCAATTGAAGAGCGTATTGGCTGATAAAAGTGTAGTCAGTGTCCACAGTGCGGCACAGCAATTGTTAAATTTGATTAATTTCCGCTTGCACCCTGACACGCTACACACTGATTTAGCAAAAAAATTAGCCGATAAAACCGAAAACGCCACGCTGTTTCAGGATGTGACCGATTATCGCCGCTTGCTGGATAAAGCCATTGAATATCCCAGTGACGCGGATAAAGGGCTGGATGTTAAATTTCGCCAAGCCGCTGAACTGACTGACTGGATAATGACGGTACAGGCAGAAGGCAAAGACGCATATACGCACGCCGTAGAAAAATGGCAAGCCACAAAAAACACCGCGTGGCTGGTAGCGAGTTTACTCAAAGCCGCTCCAGATTCTCCTGACGCTACCAAGCTGATTGAAGCCAGTAAAGGTATTGAGAAAACTTCGCCCGCGTTTTTAACGGCTAATTATCATACGGTACGCTTGCAAACTGCACTGGGGCAAACCGATGAAGCCAGAAAAACCCTTGATGCTATGTTGGGCGATGCCAGTCTGGCAATGAATATTTCCGCGACTAATCAACTGTTATCTGAACGATTATTACTCGCCCAAGACTTGGCGGAATTTGTGAAGTTTTCGCAACGCCACGCGGCGGCATTTGGCTATAGTGAAATGGAAAACCAGCTTGTTGATGTCACCAGTCCGCCTAAAGCAGGCGAAGAGGATTATAATAAAAACGAACGCGCGTGGGCAAAGCGCGTCATGTTTGATGGTGATGCTGTCCGCATGATGAATACCTCTATGCCGTTATCACTGTTAAAACAAATTGCGGTACATCCTGATTTGCCCGATTATTTGCGCAGTCGGGTGGCATTGTCCGCATGGATGCGGGCGGTATTATTGGATGATGAGCTATCTGCGCGTGAACTCGCCCCCGAAGTGGCACAGCTTATTCCTGAAGTAAAAACCCTGATGGCAGGTTACAGCAAAGCCAAAGACGGCAAAGCGAAATTGTATGAAGCGGTGTGGTTGATGTTAAAAAATCCTGCCACGCGCCCGTTGGTCGATCAAGGCACAGGACGTATGACTGCGTTTAATGCAATTGATGATTACCGTGATAACTGGTGGTGTATCAATGCCCCTGAAGAAGGCAAGACCAATGCCGCGCCGACGTTTTTAACCAAAGACCAACTGGCACAGGCGACAGCGGAAAATGCCAAACTCGCCATCAGCGGCTCCAACTTTTTAGCGACCAAAACCAGCGAATGGGCTGAATTTGCACCGAAAGAAAAACGCCTGCCCGAAGCCTTAGCCTTGGCGGTTAAATCCACTCGTTTCGGCTGTCAGAACTGCGACACAGGCAAAGCCTCCAAAGCCGCGTTTGATGTGTTGAAAGACCGCTTCGGCTCCAGCGAATGGAAAAAGAAAACGCCGTATTGGTTTAAAGATGAAGGCTGTGAAACCTCCAGCAAGTAGGTATTTAGATGAGAACTAAGCCTGTTGAATTCTCAACACCTAGTACATCGTCAATTTAGTTATAACGGGTAAAGTTGCTAGACCTGCGAGGTTTTAAAAACCTCGCAGGTCTTTATCGCACCGTTATAATAAAATGGACTGATTACTAGCAGGTTTTAGTTTTCGCTCTTAAGCGGTAAATGGTTGCATGACAGTTAGAATATCCTTTTGCACATCTGCCAGCGGCTGATTAGCTTGAATGATTTTGATACGGTCTGGTTGCTCGGTGGCGCGGTTGAGGTACATATCACGCACACCAGTAAAGAAGTCGATTTTTTCGGCTTCAAAGCGGTCGAATGCAGCGCGTTTTTGGGCGCGTTCCATGCCTACTTCTATCGGGGCATCAAGTAAGAGCGTTAAGTCGGGGCGTAAATCGCCTTGCACCAGTTGTTCCAGTAACGCGATAGTGGCAATGGAGACGTTGCGTCCACCGCCTTGGTAGGCATAGGTGGCATCGGTGAAACGGTCGCACAATACCCAGTCGCCGCGTGCCAATGCAGGTTCTATAACGTGCTGGATATGTTGAGCGCGGGCAGCGAACATCAACAATAATTCGGTGGTGTCGCTAATGCTTTCGCCGTCAATGTCCAATACCAAGTGGCGTATTTTTTCCGCTAATGCCGTGCCGCCCGGTTCACGGGTGACGGTGACGGCGATATTCTGCTGTTGTAAATAATCTTTGATGAAGGTCAGGTTGGTGGTTTTGCCTACGCCTTCGCCGCCTTCTAGGGTAATAAATTTACCGCGTTTCATTGTTTTTGCCTTTGGAATTTGTTCACTGCTTGGTTGTGTTCATCCAGTGTGGTGGAAAAAACGTGCGTGCCATCGCCGCGTGAGACGAAATACACGCTGTTGTTGCTTTGGTCGGGGTGTAGTGCTGCATGAATGGCTTCACGTCCCGCCATTGCGATAGGAGTTGGCGGTAAGCCTTTGATTTTATAGGTGTTATAGGGTGTTTCGGTGTGCAGGTCTTGAGAGCGTATGTTGCCTTGGTAGCTATCGCCCATGCCATAAATCACGGTGGGATCAGTTTGCAGCATCATGCCTTGCGTTAAGCGGCGACTGAATACACCTGCTATTTGGGCGCGTTCTGCTTTGGCGGCGGTTTCTTTTTCGACGATGGAAGCGAGTATCAGTGCTTGGTATGGTGTATTGAACGGCAGGTGTTCGGCTTTGTTGAACCATTCTTGTTGTAATACCAACTGCATTTTGTCGTAGGCGCGTTTTAACAGCGCGACATCAGTAGTGCTTTTGTCAAAATAGTAGGTGTCGGGAAAAAACAGTCCTTCGGGGTGTTTTTCGCTCGCGCCCAGTTTTGCCATTAACGCTTCATTGCTCATGCCTTGTAAGGTATGTTCAAGCTGTGGATTTTTCTCCATGACCTGCAACATTTCTTTGAAATTGCGCCCTTCGGGAAAGGTAATGGAATACTGTTTGCTTTTGCCTGACACCAATAGCGCGAGTATATCGGGGATGGTTGCACCTGTCGGTAGTTCGTATTCGCCGGTTTTGATTTTTTGGACAGCTTGTTTGCGTACGGCAATGACTTTGAACCATAACGGTTTCATAAACAGATGCTGGTCGCGTAGTTTATGCAATACTTGCCGAAAAGAATCACCTTTGGCAATGTCGATAGTGACAGGCTGCCCGATAACGACGGGGGCTTTAAGCGCGTTTTGGTAGCCGCTCACCAACCAGCCGCTGGCAAAACTTAAGAGTATCAGAAAAACTAGCAGGAGTTTTTTAAGCATTGTGCGTTGCCTGTTGCGTTAGCCAGTGTTGTAAGTGTTGGGTTTTGTTGCCGACTGCAAACGAGTGGTTGGCAAGTTGTTTAATGCCCCATATTCCTATTACAGAATTGCAGACAAACAGTTCATCCGCTGCCAGTAAGTCGGCTTTATTATAAGTGTGTTCGATGACGGATTCATGATTGATAATCAGGGCGCGTATGATACCAGCAATCCCCGATTGCGTCAGTGCGGCGGTATAAAGCTGGTTATTTTTGCAGTAAAAAAGATTGCTCATCGTGCCTTCAATTACGCAATCATTTATATCCAGCATGATGCCTTCCTGAATGCTGTCATCATGCCATTCAGCACGCGCAAGCACTTGTTCCAGACGATTGAGGTGTTTCATGCCTGCTAAAATGGGATTTAAACCCAAGCGCGTGTCGCAGAATCGGGCAGTAATGCCTTGTGTAGCGTAGCTGTCTGGATAAGTCGGAAAAGGATGCAGGCTTAATACCCGCGTCGGCTGAATGTCTTCGGGTTGTCGATAGCCACGTCCGCCACTGCCGCGCGTGATGATGATTTTCAGCACTGCTTGCTCGACGTGTTGACACAGTTGTCTTATTTCAGTGTGTAATAAATCGAGGTTAGGACAGGGAATATGCAGACGTTGGCAGGCGGCGGTTAATCGGGCGATATGTTGCGCTAAAAACACCGCTTTACCATTATGAACGGTGATGGTTTCAAATAAACCATCACCGTATTGAAAACCGCGATCTGTTATGTCGATATGAGTTTGGGGTGTGCCGTTGACCAGTATCATGATGTTATGCGTGTGGATTTATAACAAACATCACATACTTTTGAATAACTGAGCATGAGAACCTAAGCGCGTTAAATAAACAGTTTGCTCGTCTGTTTGATAAATCAGCAATAAATCACCGCCCAAATGTAATTCCTGAAAATCAGACCATTCACCTTGTAGGCTATGATTTTTCGATTCAGGTGGTAAGGCTTTATTTTTTAACAAACAAGCAATGTACAGAAACAGTTTAGTGGCTTGTGTATCGGTCAGGCGAACATTACGCATATCCTTAATAAACGTTTTATGACGTGACAAGGTTTTCATTGTGCATTGCGGTCATATTGCAACTGTTCAAGCGTGACGTTTTCCAGATTCTTTTTAGCACGAACATCTAACATAGCCGCTTTGGTTTGTTCATTAGGATGACACAAAGCCGCTTGATAATTTTTAATGAGGTCTTTTACCGCTTGTTCAATCAAAGCCTGTTCAGATTGAATACCGCTTAATTCAAAAGCCATTTGCATTAAATCATCATCTAATTCAATGGTTGCGTGCATGGATTTAGTCTCCGAATTAGATTTTATTATTTAGAAATTCCAGCATATCATCGTTTTGTACGCGATGATAAATGTCTTCTACGGGCAAGGTTAAGCCAATGGATTCAAAAGTGACTTCATCACCTAAAAAATAATGTTTCACCAGCCAACCTTCGTTTCTTCTAAACACCTGAACATCCACAAAGTCTTGTTCAATCAGTACATATTCTTGCAAGCTGGGAATGTTGATGTAAGACATAAACTTAAGGGTCGTATCTTTTTTGCGGGTGGATTTGGATAACACTTCCACGATAATCATCGGCGTTTCAGTAAAATAAGGCTCTGAGTTATCAAAGCGACAATCCACCATGACATCGGGATAAAAGAAATTTGAATTAATCCGTAATTTCATATCTGAACCAAACGGTTCACAGGGCATATTTTCTAAGTGATTACCGAATTTTCTTAAAACATTCACCGATATTCTTTCATGATTAGCACTTGCTCCCGCCATTGCATAAACACAACCGTCTATTAACTCGTGCTTTATATCACTGCTTAATTCACCCGTTAAGTAGTCTTCTGCGCTGATTAAATCGGTGGGTTTTATCGCTAACATGGTGTTACTCCGAGAATAATTAAGCTGATTTACTTAAGAGTAGGATGGTAATGGTGAAATGCAAGTCTCGTTCCCAAACTCCAGTTTGGGAATGCCTACTACCAAGCTCCGCTTGGTGTAGCATGAACGCGCTGGGCTTTACATTTCAACGATTAACATCAAGCAGAGCTTGAAGGTAGGCATTCCCAAGCAGAGCTTGGGAACGAGAAAAACGGTGTGTTGTTGGGGTTCGCAATCTACACGACTTAACCCAACGTACGCGGTACAAGGCTAGGACTCTTTGAACAAAATAGTATCTTCTCCCTTTCTAACCACAACATAGTCCCACCTACTTGCAGCTTGTTCAATATACTTTTTTGCCGAACCTAAAATTAACCCAAGTTCTCGATCTACATCTTTAAACTTAATTGCTTGCGTATTTAAACCAGCGGCTCGACTACCCATTAAGGATTCAATCATTGAAATACAATCGTTGGGGTCACTCACCAACTTATTTGATCCTGTTTCTTCTTTTAGTTGAATAGGTTGATGTGCATTTTGAATTATACCAATTTTACTCATTGCTTTATGAATTCGGCTACATGCAGGACCAACTGCTGCATTATAATTTTCATCTTTACGGTCTGCATCAAATGTGGCTGGTGTAAGTCCCAGTAAATCTGATGGCAAGTGGAAATCTTCAGAATTCCGAGGGGTGATAATAAAGCATCTTTCTTTACCCAAACTACCAATAAATAAACCTAATTCAAAAACTACGTTGTCTCGAACAGTTTCAAGCTCTTTACCTCTAATTCTCGTAATATCATCTGGTGTAAATACAAATAAACCAAAATCAGTTTCATCTAGGGCATCTAATAAGGATTCCATTGTATATTTTGATAATTCAAAGATACCTTGAGTCCAAACTGTTACCTCAGCAAAATGTTCTAGCCCTTCTTGCACTGCATAAGCAATACCTAAACTTTCAACTGATGACCCAATAAATAAACGTGGCTTCATATTAGATTTATCTCAATGGATAATTGGGGCAGTCGCCTCGTAGACTGGGGTGAGCTTTGCGAACCCCAGCATATATGTAAATGTTGGGGGTTCGTAGCTTACGAATAACGTTTAAATATCAACGTACCGTTAGTGCCGCCAAAACCAAATGAATTAGACATAGCAACATCAATTTTCATGTCGCGGGCTGTGTTGGGTACATAATCCAAGTCACATTCAGGATCTGGATTTTCTAAATTGATAGTGGGAGGGGCAATCTGGTTTTTGATAGCTAATGCACTTAACACTGCTTCAATACCACCTGCTGCACCTAACATATGTCCAATCATGGATTTTGTTGAGCTGATAGCGACTTTATAGGCATGATCGCCTAATGCGGCTTTCATAGCGTGAGTTTCGCCGACATCGCCTGCTGGAGTGGACGTGCCGTGTGCGTTGATGTAATCAATTTGGTCTGCGTTTAAGCCTGCATCACGCATAGCGTTACGCATACAACGTGCCGCGCCTTCGCCGCCTTCAGAGGGTGTAGTAATATGATAAGCATCGCCGCTCATACCGTAACCGACTAATTCAGCGTAAATTTTTGCGCCACGCGCAAGCGCGTGTTCCAGTTCTTCAAGAACCACGACACCTGCACCATCACTGAGAACAAAACCATCACGGTCTTTATCCCACGGACGACTGGCGGCTTGTGGGTTATCATTACGGCGTGATAGGGCTTTTGCAGAGGCAAAGCCACCCATTGCAGTGGGAGAGGTCGTACAGCGTTCTGCACCGCCTGCAATCATGACATCGGCATCGCCGTATTGGATTAAACGCGCTGCATCACCGATGTTGTGTGTACCTGTGGCACAGGCGGTGACGATAGCAAAATTAGGGCCTTTCAAACCATATTTAATGGAAAGATTGCCAGAAATCATATTAATAATGTTTCCAGGGACGAAAAAAGGCGAGATGCGACGTGGGCCGCTTTTTTCATAAGTGGCATAACATTCTTCTATGCCGGTAATGCCGCCGATACCTGAACCGATAGCAACACCGATACGTTCAGCATTGGCTTCGGTGACTTCTAAACCTGAGTCTTCAAACGCCTGACAACCTGCGGCAATACCGTAATGGACAAAACCGTCCATACGTTTTGCGTCTTTTTCGGCGATATATTGACTAATATCAAAATTGCGTATCACACCGCCAAAAGTAGTGGCAAAAGGCTCGATGTTAAAAGAATCAATGGGGCTGATGCCACTTTTGCCGTTAATAATGCCAGTCCAAGTATCTGCGACTGTATTGGCTAAAGGCGTAACTGCGCCTAATCCAGTTATGACAACTCGACGTTTGCTCAATGTGCTGTACCGTAAAAAAGAGAGGGAGGGAATAAGGGGGCAGTTATTTAGTGGATGAACAAGTGTTCACCCACTAAAATCAGTATTAGGCGTTTTTTGTTACATAATCAATAGCTTGCTGAACTGTGGTGATTTTTTCAGCGTCTTCGTCTGGAATTTCACATTCAAATTCTTCTTCAAGAGCCATAACGAGTTCAACTGTATCCAGAGAATCTGCACCAAGGTCATCTACGAATGAAGCATCATTTGCGATTTCTTCTTTAACGCCCAATTGCTCTGCAACAATTTTTTTTACTCGTTCTTCAATGTTACTCATAATTATTATCCTCAACCTGTAAGTTCATAAACCTGACTTACAATAGTATTGTTATTGGTTTTTACTAGAAATCCCGTTTCTGGAAACTCCAGACGGCGGGGTGAATTATACTTGATATTTTTACAATATCACAACATTAAGCCATAAACATGCCGCCATTGACATGAATGGTTTCGCCCGTAATATAAGCCGCGCCTTCGGATGCTAAGAAGGAAACGGTGTGGGCAATTTCTTTTGCTTCGCCTAAACGAGCAAGTGGAATACCTGCTAATAAGGTATTTTTAATATCGTCATTTAATTCGCGGGTCATGTCGGTATCAATAAAACCCGGTGCGACGGTATTGATGGTGATATTACGCGAACCGACTTCTTTTGCCATTGATTTACTAAAGCCGACCATACCTGCTTTTGCAGCTGCATAGTTGGCTTGTCCTGCATTGCCTGTACTGCCAACGACGGAGGAAATGTTAATAATACGTCCTGTTTTGGCTTTCATCATGCCGCGCAATACCGCTTTGCTCATGCGAAATACGGATGTTAAGTTGGTATTGATGATGTCATCCCATTCTTCATCTTTCATGCGCATCAGTAAATTATCGCGGGTAATACCTGCATTATTGACCAGCACGGTAGGTGTGCCGATGTCATCATTGACGGTTTTGATAAATGCGGCAATGGATTCGCTATCGGCGACATTCAGTGTCATGCCTTTACCGTTGTCAGCCAGAAAGCCACTGATGGCTTCTGCTCCGCTGTCAGACGTTGCTGTGCCGACGACAAAAAAACCATCTGCGGCTAAGCGTTCGGCGATGGCTCTGCCGATACCGCGACTTGCACCTGTTACTATAGCGATTTGCTTAGTCATGAATGTTCTCCAATGCCTCATTCAAGGTTTCCGGGTTATAAATACTGTAATGTGCGGCATCTTTAGCAATGCGTTTGTTGAGTCCGATTAGCACTTTGCCCGGCCCGCATTCAACAAAGCGGGTCACGCCTTGGTCGTGCATAAATTTAATGCTGTCTACCCAGTTTACCGGTCTGTACAGTTGTTCTTTCAAGGCGTTGCGGATGACTTCAGGCGCACTGTGCGACGCGACATCGACATTGTGTATCAGGGTCATTTTCGGGGTATTGATGACCGTATTTTGCAAGTATTCGTCTAATTTTTCGGCAGCAGGGTGCATTAATGCGCAATGTGATGGGACGCTGACAGGTAATAATAGCGCACGTTTTGCACCCATTGTTTTCGCGATAGCCATCGCGCGTTCAACGGCGGCGACGTTACCTGCAATCACTACTTGACCGGGGGCATTAAAATTGACTGCCGAGACAATTTCATTGTCAGCCGCCTCATTGCAGGCTTTAACAACCTGATGATCTTCCAGACCTAAAATAGCCGCCATTGCACCGATACCTGCGGGTACGGCTTCCTGCATTAATTGTCCACGGGTGGCAACTAATTTGATTGCATCTTCAAAATGAATCGCACTGGCGCACACTAAGGCGGTATATTCACCCAAGCTATGACCTGCGACCCAATCGGGGCGAATCGCGCTGTGTTTACACCAGACATTCCAAACCGCAAAACCTGCCGCTAACATGGCAGGTTGCGTGTTTTGGGTTTGGTTCAATTCTTGTTCTGAGCCGTTGATTATTGCCCATAAATCCTTGCTTAAGGCATCGGAGGCACGTTCAAAAATATGTTTGACTTCAGGATAACTGGCGGCTAAGTCCTTTAACATACCCACAGACTGTGAACCCTGACCTGGAAAAACAAAAGCTAAATTATAGGCTTGTTCATTCATCGTTATATTCTCGTGATAGGCAGACGTTAGTATTTGATTAATGCAGAACCCCAAGTGAATCCTGCGCCAAAGGCTTCCAGTAATACCACTTGTCCGCGTTGAATTCGTCCGTCACGCACGCCTTGATTAAACGCCAGTAATACGGAAGCCGAGGAGGTATTGCCCTGATTTTCTAAGGTCATGATGACCTGATCCATAGATAATTTTAATTTTTTTGCCGTTGCCGCAATAATACGGCTGTTGGCTTGATGGGGCACTAACCAATCAATATGTTCTTGACCCAAATCATTGGCTTCCAGTGTTTCATCAACAATTCTGCCCAACGTATTTACCGCGACTTTAAACACTTCATTGCCGCGCATACTGATATAACCTGCCTGTTCTGGCGTAGATATAGGGCAATACAGCAATTCTTCATATTCACCATCAGAATGAATGTGTGTAGACAAAATGCCCTGTTCTTCTGAGGCAGTCAGTAATACCGCGCCTGCGCCATCACCAAATAAAATACAGGTAGTTCTGTCTGTCCAATCGACAATACGCGAACACACTTCCGAACCAACGACCAGCACGGTTTTAGCCGCACCTGATTTGATGTATTGATCGGCGATGCTTAAGCCGAAAATAGAACCTGAACACGCCGCCTGTATGTCGAAGGCGACGGCGTGTTTAACACCTAATCGTTGTTGCAACAAACACGCCGTACTGGGATACACACGGTCAGGTGTGCCTGTAGCAACAATAATTAAATCAATGGTTTCAGGGTCGATTTGTGCAGCGTCAATGGCTTGTCGTGCGGCAATTTCTGCCATGCTGGAAGAAGTTTCCCCCTCAGCCGCAATGCGCCGACTTTTGATGCCTGTGCGCTCATAAATCCAGCTGTCAGAGGTATCAACCGTTAGGGATAATTCTTCGTTGGTGAGGATTTTTTCGGGTAAATAACCGCCAGTGCCGATTACTTTTGAATAATAAGTCATGCGTTGTTTCTCAGTGCTAAGGTTTTTTCAACTTGTTCGCTTATTTTACGAATCACATCTTGTTTGACTTCAACCTCAGCCAGTTGAATCGCCGTTTTAAATGCCAACACATCTGCACCGCCATGACTTTTAATCACCAGACCGCGTAAGCCTAGGAAGCTCGCGCCATTGTAAAGTCGTGGATCAATGCGTTTTTTAAAGGATTTAAGCACAGGATAAGCCAGCAATGCCGCCAGTTTAGTCAGGTAGTTTTTGCTAAAGGCTTCTTTTAAGGCAAAGCCGATCATTTTTGCCGCCCCTTCAATAGATTTTAGCGCGACATTACCGACAAAACCATCGGCAACAATTAAATCGACTTTCACCGATCCCGCATTTAACGAGTCGCCTTCGACATAACCGATGTAATTTAACGTCGACAATCCTAGTAATTTTGCCGCTGATTTAACTTGCTCATTACCTTTCATGTCTTCTTCGCCGATATTCAATAAACCCACTCGCGGGCTATCAATGCCTTCGACTGCTTTTACCAGCTCATTACCCATCACGGCAAACTGAAACAAATGCTCGGCGGTACAGTCGACATTCGCACCTAAGTCCAATACATGAGTGTGTCCATGAATAGAGGGCAGGGTGGAAATAATGGCAGGGCGATCAATCCCCGGAATCATTTTTAACACAAAGCGAGCCGTCGCCATTAATGCCCCTGTATTACCCGCACTCACACAGGCATCGGCAACACCATCACGCACTAAATTAATAGCCACGCGCATGGAAGAATCTTTTTTATTTTTCAGCACTTTTGCGGGTGATTCGTCCATTTCCACACACTGAGACGCGTGTTGAATAGATAATCTGCCTGAATAAGCGACTAATTCTTGTACTAATAACGGCTTAAGTACCGCTTCGTCACCGACTAAAATTAGCGTTAAGTCTGGATTGTTTTTTAAACAATCCAACGATGCAGGAATGGTTACTTTAGTACCATGATCCCCGCCCATTGCATCAATCGAAATGGTTAAACTCACGTTGACGAATGACTCCACCGTTATTATAAAAAAGCCGAATCAGAACTGATTCGGCGTAGCATTAGCTTAAGCGTTAAGAAGAAGATTAATCTTCGTCAACCGCCGCGCCTACGATTTGACGACCTTTGAAATAACCATCTGGAGTCATGTGATGACGCAAATGAGTTTCGCCTGTAATCGGGTCTTGAGACAATGCTTTGGTTGTTAAGGCATCATGTGAACGACGTTGACCGCGTCTTGAACGGGTCACTTTACTTTTCTGTACGGCCATTATAAATCTCCAGTATTTTTTAGGGTGGCTAAGATGGAAAAAGGGTTTTCACGCACCGACGTTGAGTCCTGCGCGGGAGTATCGGTGTTGTCAGTGTCCGAAGGCGGGACAAAACAACTATGTTGATGTTTGGGATAGTCAGGTAAATTCAATAACAACTCGTCTTCAATGAGATCTTTAAGCAGCATGGTCTCTTCGACAACCAGTAACGGCTCATAATCGTCATTCAAGCGATTTGCCTGTTCTACAGATTTGACAATGCCCAGCTTGACGACATTATCCACAGGCCATTCAATCGCCTGTAAACAGCTCTGGCATTTCAGATGCAGAACCGTTTGAACGCGCCCCTCAATTTTAGGCAAGTGTCCTTCTCGACCAAAAAAAAGCTCGACCGTCACCACGCCTGAATCATCAAACAGCAGGTCTGCTATTCGTGGCAAGCTACTAACGGCTATTTGTCCCTTTAATTCGCCGCGTTTATCAGCCAAGTGCAAGGGTTCTATAATTTCGGGTAATCTATTCAACATAACTTTTCAATCATATCTGGAAACGCCAAATGCGTCAAATGCTAAATAATATCAATCGAGCTGTTAAGCAGTTTAATCGCTATTAAAAGAGTTGATTAACCGATATAATTATATGTTACTTTATTCATTCAGCGAGTACAGAGTGGGCATCAAAGATTATATGCACCGCCTTGGGGTTCAGGCAAAACAGGCAGGGCGTGAGATTAGCCGTGCGGATTCGGGCAAAAAAAATGCGGCGTTGTTCAATATTGCACAAGCAATTGAGCGTAGTCGTGCGTTGCTTGGTAGCGAAAATCACAAAGATTTGGTCGCAGGTGAGATAAATGGCTTGGATGCTGCGTCATTGGATCGTTTAGCATTAACGCCTGCGCGTATTGATGCGATGATTGAGGGCTTGAAACAAGTCGCCGCGTTGCCTGATCCTGTTGGTGAAATCACGGATTTAAAATATCAACCTAGCGGTATTCAGGTTGGGCAGATGCGTGTGCCATTGGGCGTTATCGGCATTATTTATGAATCGCGTCCTAATGTGACGGTGGATGCGGCGGCGTTGTGTTTGAAATCGGGCAATGCCTGTATTTTACGCGGCGGATCAGAGGCGATTCATTCTAATCGTGCGATTGCCAATTGTATTACTGAGGGTTTACAAGCGGCTGGTTTACCTGTGACTGCTGTGCAGATTGTTGAAACGACTGACCGCGCGGCGGTTGGTGAATTGATTACGCTTAATGATTATGTGGATGTTATCGTACCACGCGGCGGTAAAAGTCTGATTGAGCGTATTTCTAAAGAAGCGACGATTCCTGTCATTAAGCATCTCGATGGTATTTGTCATGTCTATATTGATGATACCGCCGATATAGATAAAGCCGTTGCCATTGCGATGAATGCGAAAACTCACCGTTATGGGGTGTGCAATGCAATGGAAACCTTATTAGTGGCGGAGCATATCGCTACCAAAGTATTGCCCATTTTAGCGGAGCAGTATCGCGCTAAAGAGGTGGAGTTGCGCGGTTGTGCAAAAACCTGCTCACTGCTTCCCGATTGTCTTCGTGCCTCGGAAACCGATTGGCAAACCGAATACCTCGCGCCGATTTTGTCGATTAAAATCGTGACCGATATTGATGAAGCGATTGCGCATATCAATCAATACAGTTCTGCACATACGGAAGCTATCGTCACCGAAAATTATACTTTGGCGCGGCGTTTTCTGCGTGAAGTGGATTCCAGTTCGGTGATGGTCAATGCGTCTACCCGTTTTGCCGATGGTTTTGAATACGGTTTAGGGGCAGAAATCGGTATCAGTACCGATAAACTGCACGCACGCGGCCCCGTCGGTTTAACAGGACTTACGTCATTAAAGTATATCGTCTTGGGTGATGGGCATATTCGGCAGTGATAGGCATATTCGGCGGCACATTCGACCCGATACATTATGGGCATTTGCGTTCCGCGTTAGAAGCACAAGAGATTTTTGGTTTAACGGAAGTGCGTTTTATTCCCAGCGCGACTCCGCCGCATCGCACGCAACCTGCGACCAGTGCAGAAATGCGCCGCGATATGGTTACACTGGCGATACAAGCGCAAGCCAGTTTTATCTGTGATTCCAGAGAGCTGGAGCGGGATGGCAAGTCGTATATGGTTGATACGCTGGCATCATTACGGCAGGATTTTCCCGACCAGCCGCTGTTATTATTTATCGGTACGGATGCGTTTAATCAGTTGACCAGTTGGCATCAATGGCAGCGATTATTTGATTTTGCGCATTTGGTTGTTATTACCAGACCCAGCTTTAATCGCCTGCCATTCGATGATTTTTTTATCGCCCGCCATACGGAAGACCCGACAACATTGGCAAACACGCACGCAGGAAAATTATATTTTCAAGCCATTACCCAGCTGGACATATCGGCAACTGCCATACGTCAGCTGATTGCCCAACAGCGTAGTCCACGCTTTTTATTACCCGATGCGGTAGTAGATTACATTACACACAACCAGCTTTACGAGGCGAATTAGTCTCATTATTTATCAGGAAAACTATGTACACAGAACAATTGTTGAAACTCGTCCAAGACGTTTTAGATGACCGTAAGGGTCAAGGCATCGTCACTATGGATGTGCGCGATAAAACCAGCTTTACCGATTACATGGTGTTGGTCACAGGCACATCTGACCGTCATTTGAAATCGTTATGTTCTTATGTCGAAGAAAAAGCCAAAGAAGACGGCTTTAAACCATTAGGCACAGAAGGCGATTTAGGCTCGGATTGGATATTATTGGATTTGGGCGATGTAATCGTTCACGCCATGACTGCACAAGCGCGTGAGTATTATCAGCTTGAAAAGTTGTGGATGGTTTGATAATAACCTAATAGTCTTACAGCATAGGATGGGCTGAACTGGCTTAAGCTCATTCTATTTAACTGGATTGTCGTTACGTTTTTAATGTAATGCAGTAAGTACAACGACAGCTATTTCTGGCGGTACTCTAAATCTAACTGGCAAAATGCTGGTGCCGATGCCTGTCGTAACGAACATATTACCGCCGCCTTCTGATATATGCCCTATGGCGAATTTTTCGCCATACCGCGAAGGCACAATTAAGCGACCTAATACAGGTAAATTGACTTGTCCGCCATGCGTATGCCCTGCAAAAGTCAGTGAAATTCTATTGGGCAACTCATAAAAAATATCTGGATTATGCGTAAATGCAAGCACTGTGGCGGTATCGGGAATAGGGCGTAAGGCTTTGTTTATATCATGCTGCCCCATCCAGTAATCGCCTATCCCTGCCAGCCAAAAATCACAACTGCCGTTTTGAATGTGTATCGCCGCATTATCTAACAGTGGAATGCCTTCTTGTTTAAACGCCGCCTGTACACGAGGCGCGCTGTACCACCAATCATGGTTTCCCAATACGGCATACACCCCTAATTTTGCGGTTAAATTTTTCAGTTCATGTGCGATAGGTTCAGGTCTTACGAATGTGCCGCCCATGACTTCATGAATAACATAATCGCCTGCTAATAAAATTAAATCAGGATGCAGAGCATTGGTGGCTGCAACAACTTTACTTAAGTTATTAAGGTCGTTGTGCGGAGAACCGACGTGTAAATCAGACAGGATGACAATTTTTAAACCGTTACATTGGTGAGACCAATGCGGCAGGGTAATGTCTGTTTTTGTGGTGATAAAACGGGAGGGTTCAAACCAAAAAGCCCATAACGCCAACAGCAGAATGAGGGCTGACGATGAAAGTAGTAAGGTGATTTTTATCATGTCTTATGACGTTTAGCGGTGTAGGCTGGGTTGCCGTCTTTTTGGCAACCCAACTTTACCGCGTAATTTGTTGGGTTGCGAAAGAGCCGCAACCCAACCTACACACACTAAACCGCTTTATGAGCCATCAAAGCAGGTAATGCTTTAACCAGCTTAATCACCAGCAAGCCAAACGCGCCATAACACAATGCGGCACTGACATAAGGTGGATAGTATTGCAGCACACGAGAGCTGTATTGCGCCCATGAAGCATCAGGATAACGACCTGACAGCAGATAGAAACTGCCGTTGGAAAGCAAAAATGCAGCTGAGGTTGCCAACAGCATTACACCCATAGATAACAAAATTTCATTGGCAGTCAGGGTTTTGAATTTTGCACAGAAGCTACCTGCAAACCACATGACCGTATACGTTGGAATCAGAAAAACGTAGGCAGCCGATACACAAAACGCGCTAACATTAAAGTGAGTAATCGCAACATAATCAATCACAACCGCTTCCAGCATTAAAAATCCCAGTAACCACCAGCGACGCGCAAACCCTAAGCCTGCTAAAAAAAATACGGCTAATGAAGCATCGGGCAAGGAAAACGCATCACCGAAATGATGGAAGCGAGTTAATGCCATCAGGGCAATCAGCGGCAGAGTCAGCGTCTGCGCTGATAACCATTGTTTTGTATTCATGAGGTTTTTCTCCAAAAGAGGTTAGTAACTTAAATTTATATCCACGAAAAACACAAAAGGCACGAAAAGTTGCAGTTACTTTTTTGTGCTTTTCGTGCTTTTCGTGGACAAGAACTTCTTATCCCTAACTCAGGTTAATTAGTTATTAAAATGAACTGAAACAAAAAAGTTTCTCTCCGCTGTATTATAACCGCTCACGGTTTGATATTTGTTATCCAGTGCATTATTCAGCTTAACATCAAGCTGCCAATTTTTATTTAAGTGATAGGCGGTGCGTAAATCGACCGTGACATAACCGCCGACACGGGTGTTATTGGCAGCATCATCAAAACGGTAATCTTGTGCAACTACATTAGTACCGAGATCAAAATCGCCAAAACTTCTCGATAAATCAAAGCCTAAGGTTTGATCGGCACGACGCGGCAAGCGTAAATTAGTGACGCGGTTTTTCGGGCTGAGTAAGCTCATGTTTAATTTAGCATTCCAACCCAGTATTTGCGTGCCAATCTCTGATTCTAAGCCATCTAATTGTGCTTTGCCGATATTTTCGGCAGTCGATACAAAGGTTTTAGGATTGGTGACTGTGGTAATCAGGTTATCAATATCAGTATGATAGGCGCGTAATTCCCATTGTACCCACTCATGGTCGCCCGCTAAACCGACTTCAACAGATTTAGAGGTTTCTGCTTGTAGATTAGGATTACCAAAGTTAGGAAAATACAATTGATTAAAGGTTGGGGCTTTAAAGGCATTACCGAAATTGGCAAACGTGCTGATGCTGTCATTGCCTTTGCCATAATGCCAGTTATCGCGCCAGCCGATACTGCCTGTCACGGCATTACCAAAGGCTTGATTTTTATCCCAACGTATCGACGCATTTAAAAAATGGTCGTCCCAAAAACGGCTGTGCAATTCGGTAAATACGCCGACATCATAACGCGAGCTTTCGTTGTATTGAGTCGTGCCGCTCACTTCATCCAAGCGGTAATCTGAACCGACCAGCACTTGATGTGCATCGGTTATCTGGAATTGATTCAACCAGCTGGCATTCCAGCGCGTGGTGTCAAAGCGGGAAGAAAACACACCTTTAGGGGTGAATTGATCGCCCCAATCTAAACTTTGCCCTAAGCGGACAGTGGAACGCCAGTTATCCATTATATCGGTGGCGAGCGTTGTACCTGCGACTTGTTCGATAAATTCAGTTTTATTAACGGTATTACCGTCATATTCATTCTTACCCTGCGCACGGGTAAAAAAGGCTTCAATGTCGGTATTATGAACATCAAAATGATGCCCGACTCGTGCATTGACTGCCGCGTTGGTATAACCATCGCGATCTGGCTGATTAACGCCGAATCGACCTGATGTCGGTTGCTGGACGTTAAAACCTTGCGAACCGAAGCCCGATGAACCGACGGTATACCAAGTATTATCCACTTTGCCGCTGACTGTCCCTGATACGCGATAAGTATCATAAGAACCGCCGCCTGCATCTATCACGATACTGGGTTTTTCTTTCTGCTCGCCTTTGCGGGTAAAAATCTGAATCACACCGCCGATGGCTTCTGAGCCGTATAAACTGGAATTAGGGCCACGGGTAATTTCCACGCGCTCAACTTGGTCTAAGGGGATATATTCAAACGGCGATGTGCCAGTGGTAGCCGAACCGACTTTAACGCCATCAATCAGCACCAAGATGTGATCGGAATTGGTACCGCGCATAAACACGCTGGAATTTTTCCCGTAACCGCCTGTTTGCGTTATATCAATCCCTGCACTGCCGCGTAATAATTCAGGCACGGTTTTGACTTGTAAACGGTCGATGTCTTTGCGGGTGTACACGGTGGAAGCGGTCGCTAACTGATTTCTGGCGGTTTCCGAACGGGTGGCTGTCACCAGTGTATCGGGTAACTCTATGGGTGTGCTGGGGGTGTCTTGTGAAAATGTCGGGGTACTGAAACCCGCAACTAATATAGAACTGGCGATAATTTTTTGCATGATTGATTGTCTTCTGCGCCGTCCGCGCATAATGAGTGAATAGAAGACAACAGAGGGCAAAGCAATACGAAAGCGGACAAATAGAGAGACCTAGTTTCGATAGCACAGCCCTCCGCTGTCCCGAATATACTTTAGGCCGGTCTCCGGGCTGTTAAGTGGCTTGCGCCTGAATCATTACCTTCCCATGCGTAAACACAGTGGCATATTAATGACTCTTTACTTAATTACCGTTGCGGGGGCAGCGTCGGCTTATACCGACTTCCCGTTTAATCAGTGATGTGAAACATCGCTTGAACCTGAAAGCAAGCGGCGATTATAAGGATGTGTCGCAATAAAGCAACATTATTTTTGACATACGCAACAAAAAACCGTGGAGCGATTTGCCAAACGTACCTCTTGCAGCGGTTGCTGGCAGGTGACACAAGGCAAGTTTTTACGTCCATAAACGCGCAATTGCTGTTGAAAATAACCCGCTTTGCCCGACTCGTTGACAAAATCACGCAGTGTAGTGCCGCCTTGTTCGATAGCATGGCGCAACACCACTTGAATACACTCAATCAAGCGTTGGCAATCATCCAAATCCAGCGTTCCAGCGTGGCGCGTCGGCAATAAGCCTGCCATGAATAACGCTTCATTGGCATAAATATTACCGACTCCGACCACAATATGACTGTTCATGATGAAGGACTTAATCGGCACTTTACGCTTACGCGACAGCTGAAACAGTAACTCGCCGTTACACGCCTCCGACAATGGTTCAACGCCTAAACTTTTCAGTAACTTGTGTTCATTTACCGCTTCTTTCGTCCACAATACCGCGCCAAACCGCCGTGGATCGTTGTAACGCAACACCGTACCATCCGTGAAAAACAGATCAAGGTGGTCGTGTTTACCCGCCGTCTGCTCGGTAGTGACAATGCGTAAACTGCCCGACATTCCCAAATGAATCAATAACGTGCCGCCGTTGGTGACCAATAATAAATACTTGGCGCGTCTTGTTACCGAGCGAATAGTTAAACCCGCTAAATCCACAGCCAAGGTTTTAGACACCTGCCAGCGCAATTTGGGTTGCCGCACCAGTGTCAGATTAATCGTTTTTCCAATGATGTGCGGTGCAATACCACGGCAAATCGTTTCAACTTCGGGTAATTCAGGCATGGGAATTTTACGGCGTTAAAGTTGGCTGATAGTTATATTGCTTATTTGGATTTTGCCGCGTCTTCAGACTTTGAAATAACCACTGAATAACAGTCCACTACACTTTCCATATAATTAGTATGTGCTTTAGCAAGTTCTTCGGCTGAACCAAAATCGGTGCGCAATTGTTCCATAACCGCTTTTTGATCGGTGGTTGATTTCGGGTCTTTGGGCGTGTTTAAACTCAACATTTTTGCATAATTGCGATAAGCGGTTAAGCGCGTCGGATCAAGGGCGAAAACCCCCGGCATTTTGTCGGATGTTTGGGCGACTACGCAGTTCACCATATCTTCAGGGTCGATTTTATAATCTTTAATGTCTTGTTCTTTCTGCATTTGTTCCAATACAGCTTGTTCATATTGATTTTTATCGGCACACGCGGTGAGCAATAAGGCGCAGAGAAGAATCAGTGATTTTTTTTTCATGGTATTACCGTTGTTGGTTTAAAAAACGTAGAGACGTTGCACGGCAACGTCTGATTGCCTATAGCTCATGTTATTGTGCGTTAGCTATATCGTTGAGAGCCTGTGCTACCCATTTTTCCGCCTCGTCATTAATCTCAGCCGCCTTACGCCCCTCGGTGGCAATCATCGGGCCGATTTTGACTTTAATGACACCGGGGTATTTAAAAAAACTGTAACGCGGCCAAAAATCGCCCGCATTATGGGCAATGGGAATCACAGGATAGCCCGTCTTCTGTGCCAACATCGCACCGCCAATACTGAATTTTTTCAGTTCTTTAGGTGCGGTGCGTGTGCCTTCTGGAAAAATCAGCACTGACAAGCCTTCATTCAAATAGCGTGTGCCTTGTTCCAGCAAAGAACGTAATGACGCGCGTTGGTTTTTGCGATCAATCACGATGGATTTTAACGTCAGCAACGACCAGCCCCAGATTGGAAAATACAGCAGCTCTTTCTTAATAACTACCGAGTGCGGCGGCAAAATATAACGCAACGCCAAGGTTTCCCACGCCGACTGATGATTGCTCAAAAAAACCACTGGCTGGTTCGGATCAATATTTTCCATGCCTTCGACTTCAAAAGTAAGACCGCAAGACACTTTCGTTATCCAGCCGATAATTGCGCACCACAGATAACCCAGTTTCCAGCGGAATTTGAACGTGGTCAACATACCCGTAATAAGCAATATACCGATGACCGTTGCGGTGGTGAAAATACCCGCAAATAAGATTGTTGAGCCGATATAGTTTTTAGGTCGGGTGTCCTGAAGTGATGTGTTTTGCTGCGTCATATAAGTTCTCAAAAACAAGAATGGTAAGATGTGGATTAGTTAATAAAGTCTGTTGCCCTTTGCCCGTTTTAACCAGTATCGGGATTGCGCCCACCGCTTCTGCGGCTTGTAAATCACGCAATGAATCGCCGATAACGGGAATATTGCTTAGGTCGGCATCAAAGTCGGCGGCAAAGGCTTTCAATAAACCTGCTTTCGGTTTGCGGCATTCGCACACACTGTCCGCACCATGCGGGCAATAATAAATCGCGGCAATTTGTCCGCCGTGTTCACCAACTAAACGGTGCATTTTAGCGTGAATTTGCGCAAGCGTCGCTTCATCAAATAAACCGCGTGCTACGCCTGATTGATTAGTGACCACAATCACCTGATAACCCTGTTGATTGAATAACGCAATCGCCTCAAGACTGCCCTCAATCGGCAACCATTCATCGGGAGATTTAATGAACGCATCGGAATCGTGATTAATCACGCCGTCGCGGTCTAGTAAAACGTAGTGTTGTTTGGGCATGGGGGTGTACTCGTTCCCACGCCACGCGTGGGAATGCAGTGAGGGGAACGGAAGATACGCACTTGACAGGCGTATCTTATCAACTACAGATGTTAGTTATTACATTGCGCCAACAAATCGGGACTTTTTGTCTGGCTCCATGACATACCCGCATCATTGTAATAGTAATCAAGTCCGCCTACTTGTCTGGATAACGACTGACACACATCCATACTTAAACCTCTGCCATAAGGACCGCTTAATACACAGGTTCCGCCGCCGCATTCCCACGTTACTCTGCCCGTGGTTATGGTGCCGGTATAAGCAGTACCTGCATACCAAGTATGAACTTCATTTACTGGCATCGCATTCGCATTGAACGAGATAGCAAGCAAAGACCAACATAACAGTAAATAACGATACATAATCACGATGCCTTTAAAATTTAAGATTGTAATTTAGAAATATCCGCACAGGTTAAAAACTGTTCCGATAATAGATTAAGTAAAGCCAAGCGATTAGCGCGTAATTCCAAATCCTCACACATGACCATCACACCATCAAAAAACGCATCCACCTCATTACGCAATGCCGCTAAGCGAGTTAACGTTGCGCTGTAATCGCGTTGCGCAAGCAGTGGTGCAATATCAACAGCCGATTGCTTCGCGCTGTTCAATAATTGCACTTCAGCCGTTTCAACTAATGCGCCAACGGTTGCGGCGATGGGTGATTCGGATTTTTTCAGAATATTGCGAATGCGTTTATTGGCGGCTGCTAGGCTTTCCGCTTCGGGTAATTGGCGGAAGGCTTTCACAGCGGCTAGGCGTTGCATAAAGTCTAAGGGATCAGCGGGTTTAACCGTCATCACCGCATCAAACTCATCGGCACTGTAGCCTTTATCTAAGCAATAACCTTTTAAACGGTCAAACACAAAATCAATCACCGCTGTTTCGGTAGCTTCCACGTCAAAACTGTGCGTGAACAATGACAATGAAAAGGCGATGACTTTGCGAATATCCAGCGTTAAATCATTTTCAATCAGTGTTCGCAATGAACCTAATGCGGCGCGACGCAACGCATACGGGTCTTTATCACCTGTCGGAATTAAACCCGCGCTAAAAATACCTGTCAGCGTGTCGATTTTTTCGGCAATGGCTAAAATTTGTCCTGTGGCACTGCTCGCCGTTGGACTGCCCGACTGTTTAGGAAAATACTGCTCTTCCAACGCCCACGCCACTTCACTGGCTTCACCTTCGGCTAAGGCATAATAACGTCCCATAATGCCTTGCAGATTACCAAACTCACCAACCATCGAAGTCAATAAATCGGCTTTTGCCAATAACGCGGCACGTTTTGCCAGTTCCACATCGGCGTTTAAATGCTGAGCAATAAATTCTGCCAGTTTAATCACGCGGTGAGTTTTATCTGCCACTGTGCCGAGTTTTTCTTGAAACACGATGTTCGATAAACTCAACACCCGTTCAGCCAAGGTTTGCTTGCGGTCTTGATTCCAGAAAAATTCTGCATCCGATAAACGCGGAGTCACCACGCGCTCATTGCCTTGTTGTATGGATTCAGGGCGCGTGCTTTCGATATTACTGAAAGTAATAAAATGCGCTAACAAACCACCGTCCGCATTTTTCACAGGGAAATATTTTTGATTAGTCTGCATGGTGGTAATCAACACTTCCGCTGGCAATGCCAAAAAGCGATCATGAAAACCGCCTGTAATCGGCACAGGCCATTCATTCAGCGCGGCGATTTCTTCTAATAAATCCGCTTCAATATGCGCGATACCACCGACATTTGCGGCAGCAGATGTTGCCGCGTCTTTAATAATCGCTTTGCGTTGTTCAATATCGGCAATGACTTTGCCTTGCGAGTACAACAGTTCCGCGTAGTTTTCAGGCTTATCAATAGCAATTTTTTGTGGCGCGTGGAAACGATGCCCCTGTGTTTCTCTACCTGTGTGCAAGCCTAAAATCTCCGTTTCAATGACGCTATCGCCATACAGCAACACCGCCCAATGCACAGGACGCACAAACTCCGTGGTAAAACTACCCCAGCGCATCCGTTTAGCAATCGGCAGATTGGCAATACTGACACGAATAATATCCGCAATCAGCTCTTCGGTATTCTGTCCTTTAACCGCTTGCGTATAAGCCAGCCATTCGCCTTTATCCGTTTTCAAACGTTCCAACTGGTCAAACGTCGTACCGCAACTGCTCGCAAACCCCAACGCCGCTTTGCTAGGATTGCCGTCTTTATCGAATGCCGCTTGTATCGCAGGGCCGCGTTTTTCAACCGTTTTATCAGGCTGTGAACTGGCAAGGTTTTCAATAAACACCGCTAAACGTCTAGGTGTCGCGTAAGCTTTACTGGCAGTAAAACCCAGTTCAGCGGCGTTCAAACCCTGCACGATGCCATCTAATAAGGCATTGCTGAGTTTTAATAAAGTTTTGGGAGGAAGTTCTTCTGAACCTAATTCAAAAAGTAAATTCTGTTGTTCTATCACGGTAATCTCTTTATTGTTTAAGACGGTCTAGCTCACTACAAGCATGACGCAAAGATGATGGGGCATTGTCAGGTAATCCGTTAATGCAGATTTCATTTTTTAATATTTTGGCAAATTCTGTGGGTTTAGATTTTTTCTTATATTGCGGTGCGTAATCCATGATGTGTCCTTTTTCATCTGGCATTTCAACACTAACATCGTTTGTACTAATATAATGAAACCATGATTCAATATTACGAATGGGAGAAAATATTAAAATTGTTTCATTTGGTAAAGGTGTATATTTTTGATATAAATATCTGGCATTCACTTTGGTATCATCATCATCAATAATGACTACTAAAATATAATCCAGATGATTTACTTTACTATGAAAAGCTTTAACTTGTTTTTCATAGTTATCTTTTACATATTCAGCACCAGAACCTACACTGCGACCTTTTGGATTATATTCTCCAATGATTTTTCTACTATTAAAGCCTAATAATTCAAAGTATTTTCTAGCAAAATGATAATGAACGGTATCTTCACACAAAATAAATACTTGTGCTTTAGTGTTCATAAATCCAGCCTCGTTCTATTAATTCCGCAATAGAAAGTCCACTTTCATCTTCGGGGGTAATCTTTTGTATTCTGGTTAAATTATTGTCTCTACTAAACCAATAACCAGAATCACTTGCCAACAAATTGATAATTTTAGGGTGATGTGAAATTAACAACGCTTGTAAGTTTCTTTCTGCACATTGGTCATAGAGCGCGTCAAACCAAGGTTGAATTTCTGGTAGGGCTAAAAAGTTTTCGGGTTCATCTATGCAAATAATTGAATTATCTGGTGTACAGTAAATTACAGTGTAGAGTAAAAGTAATGATTTTTGACCATCAGACAATTCTTCAAAATCATAACTAACAATACTGTTTTTTGTCGAACCAATAAAATCTAACTGTAACTGTGGTACACCAGTAACATTAATCTTAAAGTCTTCAAATCCTAATAAAATATTGGGCAATACTTCTTCAAAATGCTTTAAACGTTTTCTATTTTTTTCGTTTAAATGAAAAAACCAGTCTTTATAATTTAAAACATTAAAATTTTTATCATAAATTGAATTAACTGAATCCCATTCAATATGTTTATATGGATTAATAATAAACAAGTTGTTTAAAGTATCAGAAATCCAGTGCGAATCATCTCCAGCTAACATAGAAAAAAATGGATCAAAATCACTTTTCCAATTATTAATTTTTTCGTTTACTTTGCCATCTTTAGCCAGAAAAACAATTTCATCTCCCTTATATAAAGATTCTTCTTTAATATGATATTTTTGCTCTAAAAATATAATTTTTAATTTGTATTTATAAAAGTTATTGTAATATTCGGCATCTAGTTCAAAATGTAGTTCGGTGCTAAAAATTCTATGTTCTAACCATCTAGGTATATCTTTTCTTGGGTTAAAAAGATCATTTATATCATTCCCATTAAAGAATTGTTTTAATTTATTTAAAACCTCGAAGACGGTACTTTTACCCGACCCATTAGCCCCCAAAAAAAGACTAATGTCCTGATCGAAGTTAATTTCAAAATTAACTAAACATTTATAATTATGAACATATAGTCTTTTTAACATGGTTTTATTCCTGACACATCGGAAAACCCAGCGATTCGCGGCGGGCGTAGTAGGCTTCGGCGACGGCTCTGGATAGGGTTCTGACTCTTAGGATGTAACGCTGGCGTTCGGTGACGGAAATTGCGTGGCGGGCATCTAATAAGTTGAAGGTGTGTGACGCTTTTAGCACCATTTCATACGCGGGTAGCGGTAAATCTTGGGCGATGAGTTTTTGGCATTCGGCTTCGTAGGTGTTGAAACACTCGAATAGGAAGTCTACGTTGGCGTGGTCGAAGTTGTACGCGGACATTTCGACTTCGTTTTGGTGGAATACGTCGCCGTAAGTGACGATGCCGTGCGGGGTTTTTGTCCACACTAAGTCATAGACGCTGCTGACACCCTGCATATACATGGCTAAACGTTCTAAGCCGTAGGTGATTTCGCCTGTAATCGGGCGACATTCTAAACCGCCGACTTGTTGGAAATAGGTGAATTGGGTGACTTCCATGCCGTTGAGCCAGACTTCCCAGCCTAAACCCCACGCGCCTAAGGTGGGCGATTCCCAGTTGTCTTCAACAAAACGTATGTCGTGTTCCAGTAAGTCAAAACCCAATACGCGCAATGAGCCTAAATACAGTTCCTGTATGTTGTCAGGCGAGGGCTTTAACATGACTTGGTATTGGTAGTAATGTTGTAAGCGGTTGGGGTTTTCACCAAAACGTCCGTCAGTTGGACGGCGTGAGGGTTGGACGTAAGCGGCATTCCAAGGCTCTGGGCCGATAGCACGCAGGAAGGTGGCAGGGTGAAATGTACCTGCGCCGACTTCTTGGTCTAGGGGTTGTAGTAATACACAGCCTTGTTCTGCCCAGTAGGCTTGCAGGGCGAGGATAAGACCTTGAAAGGTAGTTAAATCGTAGGATGTATTGGACACGGCGGCTTGTTCAGTAGATAAAAAGTGGACAATTATAGCGTAGAACGGGCGGCAGTATTCACAGCTTTGTGAAAAGTCGGTCGCGAGTGTTCTGTGCAGTTTCGGTGTTGTTCCAGCAGGCGGCGAAAAAACAGCGGGTCTTTCTGTTGGGTAATTTCGCCCTCACGCGGGTAAAGCTGGTGTGTGAGTCGTGACAGCCAAAAGCGCAACGCGGCTATTCTCAGCAGGGTTTGCCAGTGCTGTTTTTCCTCGGTGTGTAACGGTCTTAAGGTTTCATAAGCGGATAATAATGCGGTTACTTTACCGGCATTCAGCTTACCGTTATCACAGCACCAGTCATTGGCGGTGATGGCTAAATCAAGCAGTAAATCGCCTGTTCCCGCGCTGTAAAAATCCAGTATGCCGCTGAGTTTATCGCCGTCAAATAAAACATTATCCCTGAACAGATCGGCGTGTATGACACCGCGCGGTAAGTTATTCGGATAATGTCGGGTTTGAAAATCCAGCTCATCGGTGATTAAATCACGGTCAGTTTCGCTTAGCTGGTTGTCCAGTTGGGCAAATAGCGTTTTACATTCGGCTAATGTGTTGTTGTTTATCGGGAAGTGATAATTTTGCGTGCAGTCATGCAATTCAGCCAGTTGTAAGCCGATTTGTTGGCAGTGGGTGTGCGTCGGGTATTTGATGACAATGCCCGATAAGCGTTTAAAAACCGCCGCTGGTTTGTTGTTCAGCATTCGTAGAGAGCTTGCTTTTTTATCAAGTTGCGGACTGGGGCAGGGTATATGATAGTTGGTCAGCCGTGTCAGGAGTTTGATATAGGGGGGTAGTTCATCCATGCTCAGGCTTTCAAACAGCGTCACTACAAAACTGCCCTGTGTGGTATCGACAAAGTAATTGGTGTTGTCGATGCCATTGGCAATGCCCTCAAACTGAATGACTGAGCCGAGGGCATAGCGATCAAAAAAAAATTCGAGTTGCGAATGGGTTACCGGGGTATAAACAGACACCGTGTGCTTACTCCCATTCGACTATTTTCCACATATTGACATTACCATCGAGCTGGGGATTATCACTGCGCGAATCCAGAGTACCATCACCGTCGGTGTCGATAAAGTAATAGGCAGGCCCGATAACAGGAGTCACTTTAATCATATAGCGTTTGCCGCTTCGGCGGTATTCTTCGATTCCTTTGACATCCTTGCGCTTAATATTGATGCTGCCAATATCGTAGGATTCATCGTCACTTTCTTCTCTCGTTACGCTACCGTCTGATTTTTCTACGGGTTTATGACGTGAACCAGTGACCGTTGCATCAGGTTTTAACACTTGTCCGCTTTTTGCTGATGCAGGTATATCAGGTTGATCTGGTGAGACTTCAAGTCGTGGCGGTGGCGGTGTATTCTCTTCAACCGCAACAGCAGGGAAAGTGAGAAGGGTACTTAGTAGTAAGATGAAATAGCGCATGGCAGACTCCTTCTATGCGTGATGGAAAAACTACCGCTATCTTATTACATTTTTGCTGATTTGCTTAACTAAAATCAGCCAGTACAATGCGTGACAGACATTAATAACAGCGATAAGACCGCATGAGCTATAAAATTTTTATTTATACCGCATTACCGTGTGAAGCCAAGCCCTTAGTTGAGCATTTCAAGTTAAAAAAGTGTGTCGATGTACAGCCGTTCGCAGTATATGTGCAGGGTGATATGTGCTTGACGGTGACAGGAGTAGGCAAGACGGCAATGGCGGCGGGCATCGCTTATACGCAAGCCTTATTTGCAGGCGGCAATCATGTGGTGTTGATGAATATCGGTGTGGCAGGGCATCGGGATTATGCGATTGGTGATTTATATGTAGCCGATAAAATTACCGATATGGATAGCCGCAGACACTATTATCCGCCATTAATCGGTAAAGCACTCTGCCCATCGTGTGCTGTTAAAACCAGCTCCCGTCCGCAACTTGACTATGACCATGCTGAATTGTGCGATATGGAAGCGGCGGCATTTTATGAAACCGCAACCCGTTTTACTACGGGCGAGTTGGTACAGTGTTTGAAAGTGATTTCGGATAATCAAGCTGCACCTGCCAACCTGATTCAAGCCAAAGAAGTGAGCGTATTAATCGCCGCTCATGTTGCCACGATAGAAAAATTAATCCTGCAAGCCGTCGAATTAGCGGCATTAATGATTACTCCGCAAACACCGTTATTTGAACCATTAAGTCAGAACTATCATTTTACCGTGAGTGCGCAGACGCAGTTAAAAGCCCAACTGACCCGTTGGGCAGTATTAACCGATAATCAGCCGCTGGAACTGGATGCCGCTGAATTACATAACGGCAAAGACGTATTACGCTGGGTAGAGCAACAAATCAGCAAAGTGGATGTGTTTTTATAAAAAGAAAAACGCGTTTTTACTGACGGCAACAATACCGATATAAATAAAGCACACTATCGCGCCACCAAATGCCAACCAGCGGTTCGTGCCTTCACTGCGCATTGCCATGATGCCCAAACCGATAAAACCGAATAATGCGATTATTTTGGCAACCAACCAGCCGTAATCGCCAGCGAGCCAGTTTCCCTGAAAAACCAGAATAATACCTGTGAGCAGTAACAAAGAGCTGATAACGTGTGGCGCGATTTTAACGGCTTTGTGGTCGAGCAGTGCAGGGCGAGCAACTGAGATAAACATTTTTCCGCCAAACGCGGCGAGAGTGAGCAGGACAAATAGTAGGTGCAGCATTTTAATCATGGCGTTTTCTTCTGAGTGAGTGGAATAAGAATCGGCATTATGCCACACTCGACACACCGCGCTACTGACAATGCGCAGCTTTAAAACAAGCGTGTAAATGCTGTTCAACGCACAGCACAACTGCGGCATCCAGATGCCCGCAATCCACCTGCTCACGCAATATGTGCATAATCGCGTGTTCATCGAGGGCTGCACGATAGGGGCGAGTTTGCGCTAATGCCTGAAACACATCGGCAACCGCGACAATTCGTGCTTCCAGCGATATTGCACCATTACCTATTTGAAGGTGATAACCATTACCATCAATACGCTCATGATGCTGTGATGCCCATTCGGTAATGGTTTCCAATCCGCTGATATTTTTTAAAATATCGTAAGTATCAAAACTGTGTCGTTGGACAATGGCGTACTCTTCTTCGGTTAATTTGCCTTCTTTTTCCAATAATTCACTGGGTACTCTGAGTTTGCCAATATCGTGTAATAAACCTGCCAATTCCAGCATTTCACAGCTTTCTTTGGGAAGTTCAAGACCTTCGCCCAAAAATCGCGCCAAATTGGCTACGCCGTCGGAGTGTTCTTTCGTATAAGAGCTTTTGGCATCGACAATATGGGAAAAAATATGTACCAAACTTTTCAGTTCGAGGAATTCAATCGCTTTATTGGGTGTATGCGCCTTCCACGTCGCGGTATAACCACTGGCATCACCGCTTTCCAGCGTAAACCAGAATAAACTCGATTCAGCGATAGCCATAAATGCCTCGACCAGTTCAGTACAAAAGTTATCGCCTGTTTTGGCGATAATCTGGTCAGTAATCGCGTGTTGATTGAGTAACAGATTGGACTGATCCACCAAACACGCCAATGACAATACATCCACTCGTTCTGCTAGATAAATACAGTTTGCAGCGAGCTTCACCTGCATAGGCATATCTGCGTCTTTTAATACCGACCAATGGGTATGATGGTGTAACACCGCATCAGACAAATGCGCCAGTAAAGAACACGATGCTAATAATTCTGAACCGACAAAACAATGCTCTCTATCTCGCTCCCATTCAAATTGTGCCAGTCTGGCATGAACCGCCGTTTTTGATATACCGCAATCGTGCAGGATTGCTGCTTGAAATAAATCATCCAGACACTGACCATGCCATCCCAAGCGTTTTCCGCATTCAGCCGCTATATAAGCCACCCGTTTACCGTGATGAATGTGCGTGACACCCACCAAATCAAGCGCGTTTGATAGTGAGTAAACGGCTTCGTGTAAATTAATAGTAAACGTAGACATAGCGGTAATATTTTTAGTACCCTTCAAAAAGTGTGTGATTTTAGACGATAATCTACTATTAGGGTGGACAAAAACCTGCCCACCCTGTGTTTATATTAACTTACAAACTATCCAAAATGGCGCGTTTAACGGCATCCAAACTGGCATCAATAGTGATGGGTTTGGCATCGGCACATTGCAACATAGCAATCTCAGGGTCTTTAATACCGTTACCAGTCAAAGTACACACAATTTTACTGCCTTCTGGAATTTTACCTGAACCGATGTCATGCAACGCACCTGCTAAGGAAGTTGCCGACGCGGGTTCACAGAAAATACCCTCAAACTGCGACAACATTTTTTGTGCCGCTAAAATTTGCTCATCAGTGAATTTATCAAACCAACCGTTTGATTCACGTTGTGCCGCCCACGCATTGTCCCATGATTGCGGATGCCCGATACGAATCGCCGTTGCCACTGTTTCAGGATTATCGACCATTTCACCCAGCACAAACGGTGCAGCCCCCGCCGCCTGATAACCGCACATCACAGGAAGATTGCCGCACACTCTATCCCGTGCATATTCAGTATAACCTTTCCAATACGCCGTGATATTGCCCGCATTACCGACAGGTAAACAATGATAATCAGGTGCAAAACCCAGCGCGTCCACAATCTCAAACGCCGCTGTTTTTTGCCCGTCAATTCTGAACGGATTAATCGAATTCACAATAGTCACAGGCGCGTGATCCGCCACTTCTTTCACCAACTGCATACCTTGGTCAAAGTTACCGCTGATTTGAATGATTTTTGCATCATACATCAAGGTTTGCGCCAACTTACCCAGCGCAATTTTGCCCTCAGGAATCAACACAAACGCACGAATCCCAGCACGCGCCGCATAAGCCGCCGCCGCCGCAGACGTATTGCCCGTTGATGCACAAATAATCGCGTGACTACCTGCTTCAACCGCCTTAGTCACCGCCATGGTCATACCACGGTCTTTAAACGAACCCGTCGGATTCAAACCTTCAAATTTAACGTAAATATCAACCTCTTTACCAATAAGACGCGGAATATTTTGCAACTGAATCAGCGGCGTATTACCTTCGTTCAAACTGATAATGCGCGTCGAATCGCTGACGGGTAAACGTTTACGATAACGTTCAATTAAGCCTGTGTAATGTGTCATTAGGGTCTCCTATAGGATTAAAGTGTAAACTAGATGTTCAAAAGCAAATCCATAAATTCATCAATCGTTAAGACTATCAATTTTGGAAACTCTACTGCTTTCAGTTCATTAAAATGTTTGTCATTGCTGATTAAATAATCGACATTGCCTGCAACTGCACAATCTACAAATTTATTATCATCCTCATCAGCATTAATTAAATGCCATTTGTAATAAACGTCTTGTTTCTGTACATTCGACAACGTTAATAACATCTCTGCAATGTTATTGGCAATAATTTCATTGGTTTTTTGAGCGATTATTTCTATATATTCACTTAATATTTCATTACTGATAACTAAATCAAATTTTTTAGTTATCAAACTATCAAAAATAATTCGATAACGAGATTTTCTAGCAATAGAAACTAATAATATATTGGTATCTAAAACAATTCTCATGATTGATGATACGGTGTTCTTAAATGTTCATTAGCCCATTCATCCATTGTGTCATCATTCCACTTATTAGCCTCCCAAAGTTTATCCATTTCTTGAGTTGCCTGATTAGCAAAATAATCTGCTAACATATTTTTTATATCAGCTAGTTGTTGGTTATTAATTTGATAACTAAACAATTTTAATAACTCAAGTTGCAGTGGTGTTAGTTTTTGTGCTTGCATGGTTTTTCCTAGTGATTTTCAATGGATTCGATTAACAAGAGGAGGTTTATCATGATTCCCCTTGTTACGTTTCACTCCATACGGGCTACTTACTTATGGGCTATTCGTTGCTAATTTCTTCGAATGCTTTTTTAATAACTTGAGTGATAATTTCTTTTTGTTTATCTATATCGCCTAAATTAAGACGGATACGATACCTGCTATTTCTACTGTCGTAATCCATAACATTAAGCCCTGCATTTTCTAAAAATTCTGTAGTTTCAGTAACACTCTTTAATCGAGGCTCAAATCGAATAAAATTTTTCTTTGGTCTAATAATTATAAAATTTCGAGGAAGTCCATTTTTTGATAACCCTATGTAAAACTTATTGTATTTTAGTTCAAGTTGGCTATCGAATTGCTTTGCAATTTGAAGTAATTCATCCGCCATAGTCAAAGTTTGTTTAGTGGCTCTTGCTTCCCAATATGCTCTGTTAGTCACTTCTTGAATTTCTTCATCGTCATCAACAAGTCCAAGGGAATTTTTACCGAGTACCGTAGTAAATACTAAACCAACTTGATTACCTACTTTTAACGCGCTCATTTGAATAGCTATCAATGGAATATTTCCATTGAATAGACTAATAACATTGAAAAATCGACTGGTAATATCTTCAGCGATAATAACGGCTGTGTGGTCATATTGTGGGTATCTTTTTCTTTCTATATCCCAGTATTCAATCGTTCTGATAATATGACTTTCATCCGTTGCACCTAATTGAATTTCAACTTCATATCTGCGATTTAATTCAGCATCCTGTAATAATAAATCTAATCGACCAGCTCTTGGTTGAATTCTCTCTTTATCTTTTACAATTACATCGCCTAATCCAAGAATAGCAGGAGCTTCTGCAATTCGGTCTTGTACCCATCGTTCTGTAAGTTCAGCATGAGTTTTTAGAGATATTTTTTCAAATTTAGTAAATTCCATTATTTTTTTCCCAATTGTTAAGTTTTCTAGCTCATAGCTTAGGGTGGATTTGGCAACCCCAACAAAAAAATCAGGTCAAATGTAAATGTTGGGGTTCGTACCTCACCCCAACCTACATAAATATAAATTAACCCAAAGTTTCCAAACGAATCCGATTCACTTTGCCGCTCACTGTCGCTAAGGCTTCGATTTTAGCAATCGCGGCGTTCATGCGGTGTTCTTGGGTGACTTGGGTCAGCATGATAATGGGGACGATGGTTTCACCTTTGGGGGGTTCTTTTTGGGTGATGGCTTCGATGCTGATGTCGTGGTCGGCGAGGATGCGGGTGACATCGGCGAGTACGCCTGATTTGTCTTCAGCGTGCAGGCGTAAGTAGTAGGCGGTTTTAAATTTATCGGCAGATAATACGGGAATATCAGCTAATGAATCCGCTTGAAACGCTAAATGCGGGACGCGGTTTTCAGGATCGCTGGTTAAGGCTCTGACCACATCAATGACATCGGCAACCACAGCGGAGGCGGTCGGTTCTGCACCTGCACCTGCACCGTAATATAAGGTTGCGCCGACGGCATCACCTTTGACTAACACGGCATTCATTACGCCATTGACGTTGGCAATCAGGCGGCGTTCAGGGATGAGGGTAGGGTGTACGCGCAATTCAATACCTTCGGGGGTTTGTCTGGCGATACCTAGGTGTTTGATGCGATAGCCTAATTCTTCGGCGTATTCAACATCGGTGCGGGTGATTTTGGTAATGCCTTCGGTGTACACTTTTTCAAACTGTAACGGAATACCAAATGCGATAGAGGCGAGAATAGTGAGTTTATGCCCTGCGTCTATGCCTTCAACATCAAAAGTGGGGTCGGCTTCGGCATAACCTAGGGCTTGGGCTTCGGCTAATACGTCGGCAAAATCACGTCCTTTGTCGCGCATTTCGGTCAGAATAAAATTGCCTGTGCCGTTGATGATACCCGCTAACCATTCGATGTGATTGCCGCTTAAGCCTTCGCGTATGGCTTTGATAATGGGAATACCGCCTGCAACCGCCGCTTCAAAAGCCACGATTACGCCTTGTTCACTGGCTTTGGCAAAAATTTCGTTACCGTGCAGGGCAATCAGGGATTTATTGGCAGTGACAACGTGCTTGCCGTTAGCGATAGCTTGTAAAACGTAGTCTTTAACAATACCCGCACCACCGATAAGTTCCAGCACGATGTCGATGTCAGGATCATTAATAATGTCCAAGGGATTGCTGGTGACAATAATGCCTGTCGTGTCGCAAATTCGCGCTTTGTCTAAATCTTTTGCCGACGCACGGGTAATGATAATATCGCGCCCCGCACGACGCGCAATCTCTGCGGCATTACGTTTTAATACATTGACCGTACCGCCACCAACAGTCCCCAATCCTAACACACCTACTTTTACCGGTTTCAAAGTCAACTCCAGTTTCGCTAAAAACCGTCATTATATTTCATAAGGCGTAAGGTACAAGTGCAGATACGATTAGGACTTGGTTTTTATACTTAAATAATAGTGATTTGGAGCGGGACTTACAGAAGCTGGGTGAGGGCATTCACAATTCTGTCTACATTATCCATACCCACCCACAAGGGCAGGCGCAATAAACGATCTGATAAGTCTTCGGTATAAGTGAGTTCGCCGTGAACACACGCATACTGTTTACCTGCGGGCGAAAGATGCAACGGTACATAGTGAAACACGGTGTTAATGCCTTGCTGATGTAATTCTTTGATGACTCGTGTGCGGGTGGCGAAAGAATCCAGTAGCACATAGTACATGTGGGCATTATGCTGACATTCTGCGGGAATAATGGGTCGTCTTAATTTTCCTGCGGCTTCCAAGTTTTGTAGGGCTTCATGGTAGGAATGCCAGATTGCCAAGCGACGGTCGGTAATTAATTGCGCTTCTTCCATTTGCGCCCATAGAAAAGCAGCAATAATTTCACCCGGCAAGTAGGAAGAGCCTATATCCATCCAAGTGTATTTATCCACTTGACCACGAAAAAACTGCCCGCGATTCGTGCCTTTCTCACGAATAATTTCTGCACGTTCGACAAAATGCTCATCGTTGACCAGCAACGCCCCGCCTTCGCCTGAGATGATATTTTTGGTTTCGTGAAACGAATAAGCACCCAGATGCCCGATAGAACCCAGTGGTCGTCCTTTGTAAGTTGACATAACCGCTTGCGCGGCATCTTCAACCACCCACAAATTATGGCGTTTGGCAATGTCCATGATAGTGTCCATTTCACAGGCGACACCTGCATAATGCACGGGGACAATGGCTTTGGTGCGTGAAGTAATAGCGGCTTCAATTTTGGTTTCATCAATATTAAGCGTATCAGGGCGTATATCGACAAACACAGGCACTGCCCCGCGTAATGCAAAGGCATTGGCAGTCGAGACAAAGGTGTAAGAGGGCATAATAATCTCATCACCTTCATCAATATCAAGCAGCAATGCGGCAATTTCCAATGCGGCTGTACATGAATGGGTCAGTAAGGCTTTATTGCACGGGGTTCGTTCTTCCAGCCAACCGTGACAGCGTTTGGTAAAAGGGCCGTCACCCGCTAAGCGACCATTAAAATGCGCTTCGGCGATGTAGTACAGTTCTTTGCCCGTCATATAAGGGAAGTTAAAAGGGATATTTTTTGACTGCATTTTACTATTTGTCCTGCATTATTGTTGGCTTGCGGGCAACAACTAATCTTGAACCGCCCACAGGTAGGGTAACGCCTATACGAATCAATGCTAATTCAAAATTTAGCAACCATTCAAAAAGTGTGTTAAGGATGGGATTGATACGAAGTTCAGCCATATCATCTATCCTCGCGTCAGTTTCATGTCGTTTCAACAATCTGGACAAGTACATCGCGGGTAGTAATGTACTGACAAATGAGGTACTCAATACTATTTCAAGACCTGCGTTGCCAATTTTTTCATGCAAATCAGCCGCACTGTATCGTCTGACATGGCAGGCATATTCATCAACGGCACTCCACAGCCAACGGTGTTGTGGAACAGTGATGAACACCATACCGTTAGGTTTAAGTGCGTTGAAAATTTGTTGTAATACCATCTCGTCCTCTTCGATGTGTTCCAGTACATCAAACGCACCAATGGCATCAATTTCTGATTGGTATGGAATCTGACGTGCGTCCATTTGGGTGAATTCGGCATTAGGTAGACGTTGCTGAGCATACACTAAGCCCTCTTCCAAATACTCGCTTCCCAATATTTTAGCCTCAGGAAACTGTTTGGAGACAGCTGAAATAACAAATCCTGTTCCGCATCCTATCTCAAGGAAAGAGGTTAATGCTGGAGAATGTTTGCGTAGTGACCAAAGAATAATCTTATTTCTAGCGCGAAACCAAAAATTTTCTGCCTCTAATGCGGCTAATTCTTTGAAATAATGTGTTTTAAATCCGATAGTCATATTTTTAATTGAGGGAGAGGCTATGGTTTTTCGCGAAACACGAAATATTTGAATAGGATAAAAAGAAATCCTGCAACAATAATTATTGCCGCCGCTTGAACCCATTGATGAGCATAGCCAAGGTGGTCAACAAACGTATAAAGGATTAGAAAATTGAGCATATAGCCAAATGAATGAGCCAGTAAATAACGTAGGGCGGCATGGGTTGCATTGCCTTGATGAGCAAACGTCCATTTCCGATTGCCAATAAAGCCAATGGATACACCGAGAATATACACCAGTGTCATTGCGGCTTTTGGCTCAATACCTAGGTAAGTGATGAGTAAGTAAACACAATAAATCGTTGCATTACTTGCCACTCCGACTAAGCCGTAACGAATCAGTTGAAACATGGGCAATAACTCATGGTACTAAACAATGGTAAATATCCTGTGGGTTGTTGAAAGAAAATCCCAAAGACGCATACAGATTAACAACTGCCAGATTGGTAGCGGAAATTGAGCTTGTTACTTTCTCATGTTCATTTGCAAATAATTCTTTACAGACAGCACTCCACCAATATTTCGATAAGCCTTTACCACGAACATTCTCTGCCAGTGCATGTAACACTAAGTTATTGCCATTATAAGCGATGAAACCTGCCAGTAAACCCTGCCAGTACAGACCATAAACCTGTTTTGCTTCAATTAATTGTAATAACCAGTTGTCGTAGCGTAGGTTAGAAGCGGTTTTGGGTAAATTAAAATCACGGTGAAAGCGTCCATGAACAAATGCACCATGGCAGATTTTCAGTAGCTGTTCTGTATCGATCTCTTTGGAAATGCTTGAATCAGGGTGAAGTACTACACGCAATCTGTCAGCATTACAATGGGGTTCGATTAACGTATCACAGTAATAAAATCCATATTCGTGTAGCAACCGTTTATCGGCTAACGGATTAACTTTGATAGTATGATGCCCCGCTGTTTGTATCGCTTGATGCAATGCAGCTGCCGAGTATTCGACTAACTCCCATGTGGGTATGCCGAAAACGGCGGTATCCCAAGGCGTGGCTTTAATCAATTGAATTTGGCTCATCGAAAGTTGCCCTCCTTATGATATATAAAGGTCGTTTCTTGGTTTCATCAAACGTTTTACCGAGATAAATGCCTAGGATACCGAGGATCGCAATAATGATGCCGCCGATAAAATATAACGATACAATTAAACTGCTCCAGCCAGGAATTATTGATCCATAAAGCAGTGCCAATCCGAGAATATAAACACCATAGCAAAAAGAGAAAAATGCCATCAAGAAGCCTAATCGGACTGCAAGGCGTAGCGGTTTATCGGAATAGGCAATAATGGTTTCAGAAGCCAGCTTCCATAATTGGGCATAAGTGTAGGTAGATTTACCCTCGAATCGCTCTGCGTGTTCCACCTCAATACTCGCGGTAGGAAATCCCATCCACTGTATTAGCCCACCAAAGAAGCGTAGTTGCTCACGCATTTGGCAAAAATTTGTAGTCACTTTGCGTGACATAATGCGAAAATTTCCTGTTTCTCCATCGTAATCAATATCTGCTAAATAGCTGAAGATCTTGTAAAACAGCCATGAAGTAAATCGTTTTAATAATGGGTCTTGACGCACTCCACGTCGCGCTAACACTATGTCATAGCCTTCCATTGCTTTGGCGTACAGACGTGGAATTTCTTCGGGACGATCTTGCAGGTCACAATCCATTACCACTACCCAATCACCTTGACAGTAATCTAAGCCCGCCGTAATGCCATAATGCTGACCAAAATTACGGCTGAATTGTATGCCACGCACACGCGGGTCGGCTATTGCTAATCGTTCAATAACTTGCCATGAGCAATCGCCGCCACAATCCTCAACCAATACAATTTCAAAATCGGGTGAAATACTTTCTAATGCTGCTTTTAAATGTAGGTATAGCTCGTCGAGGCTATTTTCAGCTTTGTACACGGGTACAACAACGGAAATATGAGGGCGAATCGTCTTTTTTAATACTGGCGTGATGATGTCATTCATAATTTGTGTTTATCAAATTGTACTCGCAGGGTATATAGTGTGAAAGAATTGGCGAGTCACTAATTAATTCTTTCAGTGAAATATTAATAAGGTGGGGGTTTTATATAAAAGACGATTCAAACGCTCTAGCATAATAGATTAAACCACAAATAATATGCGCACAAAATATTAACAAACCAATAATTATTTTTTTCTTATTATTCGGGTAGTCAATAATACATATTGAAAAAAATACTGATGCGGCGGCAACAAACAGCATAAAACAGGCAATTTGAGAACACCAAACAAAGTTGCCCGCTAACTTATAAATTCCTGACTCACCAAAAAATCCTGTGTAAATTAGACCGATTAAAAATAATAACCATCCATAACTAAAGAGAAAATCATTTTTAACTTTTTTCCAAAAGAAGAGTGTCAAATATAAAGGAAAAAATACAGATAAAATTATTTTAATTAATAAAAAATCTGAATAATGGCTCCATACCTCAAATGGCTCAGTAATAATTATTTTACTTTCATAAATTTGTGCGGTAGTATCCATAAATTTAAAATAATATTGCCATCCAAGAATAGCAAAGCTAGATATGACTGCCACACTTAATGCTTGCCAATTAAGGTAATTTTTTTTTATCACGTTAATTAGCGAAATAATACCTAATGCAGGGAGCATTATTAGTAGCCAATTAGGTTTTGCTAGTCCGCTTAAAATAACAAGAAAACTGATAGAAAGTAAATTTTTTTTATCAGTTTTTCCCTTGGTAAAATAAAGTGGACTTAATAAAAACAATTCCAAAGAAGGTAATTTTAATATTACTTGAGTGGGGATGATGTAAATTGTTGAGGGTGCGATATAGCCAAGATAAAATAGTCCATCAACAGGTGCCAATAGAAAGATAGGAGCGCAGATTGAAATGCCAAAGGCAATAAAATAAGCCATATTTTCAGGGTTTTTTATATTATTGCACTGGAATAGAAATTTTAAATGATAAAAGAGTAAAAGTTCAATGGCAATATATACCTCAAGCATTACAATAAGGGCTGAAAGTCCCCAGTCGTAAGTTATTGTTTTGTTTATTCCAGTTATTTGATAGTTTGGTGGATCGAAAAAAATTAATAAATAATGGTGAATAATGGTTAATAATTGAAAAAGAAAATGTGGTGTAGTTACTCTGTCTTCCTGAGCCATTTTTACGGCAAAAAGTATATGGTCATCGTATTCATGCACTGGACCATTAGGTATCAGTATTATTTTGTAGGTGACTGCACCGAAAAAAACAGCAGAAAATAGTATAAAGGCAGTTAGTTTGATGATGGATGTATTCTTGCTAAGAAAATCTGCTGTTAATAGTTTAGAATTGTTCATTATATTAAAGATTATTGCGTTTTTGTTGGCAAGTAGCGATTTTATTTTGAATAGGCGGCATAGGTTTCCATAGTTGTAGGTGTTTAGAAGGGATACCGTGACGAGCTATAGTTGCAGGTGAAATACTCAGTTCTGTTGCCATTTCATAGCCCTGTTCAAAATCAAGACCAAAGTGATTCAAAAGGCTTGGCAATAATTTTAATGGATTATCGGAATCAATCAGTAGCCACGCACTTGCAATATCGTTACATGATACCAGCTTTAAGAAAGCTTTTACCATATTCTCACTGCCTGCAAAGCCACCGATTAACCAAGGATAGCCTATCGCTTTAGCATCTATGGCATAGAGTGTTCCAGATCCTTCGCCTGTCATATCCAGCATGGGCGTTCCTGCTTGAAAACCTGCTTGCTGCGCTGTTTTTTGAACATTACGATAATAATCGGCAAGGTCTTGAGGAAGAATAAGTTCAGATGAATCCTTCCCAATGGCAATAACATTATCATACTGGCGAAAGGGCTGGGGCTGACGATAAGGCCATTCCATGGCGGCTTGCAGCAAAAATACAGTAATCAGTTGTCCGCTCACGACGGCAGGTAACAGTATTTTCCAATGACCACGCGCGGAAATGGCAGGCATAAAAATCACCAATGCAGCCAATACCCAGAATAAACTGGTCAATGATCCTTGCACCCAGTAATTATTATTAGAGCCGAATGCAGAGATATGGGGTAATACAGCGAAATAGAAGGCGATTGCCCATTGGTTGTTGGAGACTTTATAAAAGGGCTTGCGCCTTAATACAAAATAAAAAGTATAGGCACTTAAAGGGACTGCCAAAATTAACATCACTGAGTGAGAGCCATAAGTCTCACTGATTTGTAATAATGGATATAAAGAATACGCTGAAATAATGAACAGACTGGTTATTGCTAGTACCAGTGTAAAGCCGAGTCCTGTTAGCATTCCGATTCTTTGTTCTGACGCAGCAAGCCAAGTAACAGCGAAGATAATGACACTAAAAAATACTAGAAAGCCCCGCTCTTTATCACCGGTTAAGAGCTTGTCAATTCTAAACATATTCATTTGTCCTGCGTCTAACAGCCGAATCGCTTCAACCCCTCCTTTTAATCTGTTAATAAAAACAATTAAAGAACCATCAATCACACATGCTGAAGTGATTAATAAGATAATAGTTGTTAGTACGGCAACACTGAGTAATCGAAGATTAAATTTTCCAGTCAGCGGCAAACAAATGCTAATAACAAGAGCCAGTGCCGCCGCTGAAGTAGGTTTTGCCATAAAAGTGAGCCATCCTCCCGCGCCAATCAGTATCCATCCTATGATGCTACTGAGTGAAACGGTCTTATCAGCCAACAATAATCCAATGCTGGCAATCAGCAAAGCCTGAAAAATGAGACTGTTATAGCTGGGTGTTGCCAACCAGCCATAAGTACAAAAATAAATGAATGAGCAGGTCGCGGTCACTCCAGCCAGTGCAAGCATTGGTAAACTATGCCAAGATAACGTTTTTTCTTGAGCGTCATCAACAGTGGCTCTAAAAAATACCACACACAACACCCACGCTAAGCTAAAAATAATCAGGATATTCGCTTGTCGAAGTAAGCTGATGTCACCATGAAACAGCCGGTGCAGTGGATGATAAATAAAACCAAATTGTGTAACAGAGACAGGATAAATCCAGGGGTTGGCCATCCAGATGAGATAATGACTTTCATCGGTTAAGTCTATGCCATAGCGACTGTGAGCGAGAAGCCAGATCAGCGTGATGAGTGTGACTAGAGCAGCAGTAGCAAGGATGAAAACTTCTAAAATTCTAGGCGAGTTATTAGTAGATGGCTTCAAAAAATTCATTTTTATTCATTATGTTAATGACTAAACAACACAGAACGCACTCTATGGAGGTGCATTCTGTGTTATGTAATTACTGATAAAGCCTAAAACAGCCCTGTAATACGCCCGTCGTCATCAATATCAATGCGTTCGGCGGCGGGGACTTTGGGTAGGCCGGGCATGGTCATGATGTCGCCTGCGATGGCGACGATGAAACCTGCACCGTTGGCGAGTCTGACATCCTTGATTTCTATGCTGTGATCTGAGGGCGCGCCTTTAACCAGAGGGTCGGTGGAAAATGACATTTGGGTTTTAGCGATACAGATGGGGAAGCGACCGTAATCGACATTCCACGCGGCGAGCTGGGCTTTTACCTTAGCCGAAGCGGTGACATTGCCCGCGCCGTATAGCTTGGTGGCAATGGCTTCGATTTTTTCCCATAGACTCAGGTTGTCATCGTACACGAATGTACAGCCTGCTTCACGGTTATCAACGATGTCCAGTACCGCTTTTGCCAGATTTTCTGCACCTGCACCGCCTTTTGCCCAATGTTTGGATACGACGCATTGCGCGTCTATGTGACCGCATTTTTCTTTTAATAAATTGATTTCTGCTTCGGTATCAAAGCTGAAATGGTTGATGCACACCACGCAAGGCAAACCGTAATGTTCAGTAATATTGCGGTAGTGGCGTTCCAGATTGGCAAACCCTCGTTCTACGGCAGCAAGATTTTCTTGATTGAGTTGTTCTTTAGCGACACCGCCGTGAAATTTCAGGGCGCGAATGGTGGCAACTAACACGACTGCTGAGGGTTTGATGCCTGACATACGGCATTTAATATCAATAAACTTTTCCGCGCCTAAATCGGCACCGAAACCCGCTTCTGTGACCACATAATCCGCCAGTTTTAAGGCGGTTTGTGTGGCTATCACTGTGTTGCAACCGTGGGCGATATTGGCAAACGGGCCGCCGTGAATGATGGCGATGTTGTTTTCCAGCGTTTGTACCAGATTGGGTTTAATCGCTTCTTTTAATACCGCCGCCATTGCGCCGTGCGCGTTTAAATCACTGGCATAAACGGGGGTGATTCGGTCGGCTTTGTAGCCGATGACGATGCGTCCTAAGCGGGCTTTTAAATCGGCGCGACTGGTCGCCAGACATAAAATCGCCATGACCTCAGATGCAACGACAATATCAAAACCGTCTTCACGCAAAAAGCCGTTTGCCGTACCGCCCATAGCGACCACAATGTCACGCAAGGCACGGTCGTTCATGTCAATGACTCGTTTCCATTGAATCAGGCGCGGGTCGATATTCAGTTCGTTGCCGTGATGAATATGGTTGTCTATTAAGGCAGATAATAGGTTATGAGCTACCCCGATAGCATGAAAGTCACCTGTAAAATGCAGATTAATGTCTTCCATAGGCACAACTTGGGCATAACCACCGCCCGCCGCGCCACCTTTGACACCAAAACAAGGGCCAAGAGACGGTTCACGCAAGCACATGATGGCTTTTTTCTTTAAGCGGTTCAGTGCGTCACCTAGACCGACGGTGGTGGTGGTTTTACCTTCACCTGCGGGGGTCGGGCTGATAGCTGTGACTAGAATCAGTTTGCCGTCTTCTTGGTCGGACAAACTGCTGAGGTATTCCAGCGACATTTTAGCTTTGTAATGCCCAATAGGATCCAGATGTTGCGGTTCGATTCCGTATTGCTCTTTAACCAAGTCAATAATCGGTTTCATGTTAGCTTGTTGGGCTATTTCTATGTCAGACATTAAGTCTCCTGATGATAAATAATAAATCTTGGTATATTTTTGCACGGTGCTGGATAACACCTGCGGAATTAATCTGATGACTTTACTGCTTGTTGGTTTGCCAGAGCTTTAGCGATAATTTCTTCATAAAGATTAACAGCGCGTGCGTATAAATCCTGATATTCGGGTTGCGCATCAATCAGCGGTTTAATCTGAGCGGCGTTCGCTGAAATTCGTTCAAGAAATTCCATGTCGCCATCGGTGAGTAATTCGCCTTTTTCCACCCGTTCTTTAATCCACAGTGCATCGGGTAGCGTTTGTGTTTCAAATCGCTCTAATATTGCCATCGTAATGCCGAGTTCTTTTTCAGTATGATTCATAATAGTGCCTTTGTATTTGTAGTGAAAAATATTTATTACGTTGATTTTATTGGATATTCACTGTGCAGTTATTCTATGATGTATCCATATTTTTAGCGGATACAGGATAAACGGTTTTGTGTGCTGTGCGAATAATGATACGCGAAATTTTTCTAATGCCCAACGCACCGCGCCCTATTCCAGAATAACCGTATCTTTTTAGCCTGTTTTTCAGTATTTTTCCAGTAACAAATAGACACTCGTTCAATGCTTGGCGGATAATATTTTATTTATAGTTCAAAACCATCAAATGATGAACGAAAGCCCCATTCAGTCTTAATTTTCCGCCAGCTCCTGTAGCGTGAACAAAGTACAACTCATAGACCAAAGTTGTTTGTAAGGGCGGCGCATAGACAAGGCATCAAAAACATCGGCAACGATACGCGCGTCCCCAGCAATACCATTAGGATAACCACTGCCATCGTACCTTTCGTGATGATAGAGGACAATCTCTGCGCCTAGTTGAAATACGGGGATTTGCTTTTACTTAAAATATTATGACCAATGGGCGGATGTCGCCTCATGATAATCCATTCTTCGGCGTTCAGGTTGTCTGGTTTTTGCAGGATTGCATCGGGCATACCGATTTTGCCTGTGTCATGAAATGAACGGTTCTTGTTAGTGGGATTAGGCGACTGCGTAGTCATCCCACAATTTATCCATACGTTTAGCGGATACAGGATAAGCAGTTTTTAATTGCTGTGCGAATAATGATACGCGAAATTCTTCTAATGCCCAACGGAAGGCATCGTGTTCTGGAATTACCGTGTCTTTTTTGGTTTTCTTTTCAATATCTCTCCAATAACGGACGGTATAACGTTGTAATTCCTGAACTTTTTGCGCATTGTTATCGTATTTATCCAAGCGATAATGCACGGCTTTTAAATAACGCGGTATGGCTTTGAGTTGCTCATAAGGCGTATGACGAATAAAGCCCGCGTAAATCAATAAATCCAATTGTTCGTTCAGGTCTTTTGCCAGTGGATCATTGGCATTAAAACGCTGCAAGGCGGTTTTTATCGTGCCGTAAAGCGTCATAATCTCTAAGGTGACTTTACTGGCTTCATTGGCTACCGTCATTAATCCCGCTTTGTTTTCGCGTAAACTTTGTTCAAACGCCGCTTGGGTGCGGATGGTTTTGCCGTCGATAAACACGCTGTGCAGGATGAGGGTCAGCATATCGTCTTTGTAGGTACTTGCGGTTTGCGCAGTCGGTACAATCGGGTGTTTAGGCAGGCGGTTATAGGTTAATTCTATTGCCGCAGATTGCGGCATATTTTTGTTGATATAAGTACATTCCTTACGCAGTTGCAACGCAAACAAACGCATCAAGCCCGCCGAATGTTGCAACGCGGCTTTTTGCGCAGTATCAAAAATGCGCACACCGACCGCGTCGCCTTCATCCACCAGCGCAGGAAAGCCAATAAAATCCTGTCCTTTTTGTATGAAGGCGTAAGTTTCGGGTAAATCATCAAACGCCCATTGAATACAGCCTGTGTAATTCAATTCATCGGCGGCGATTTGGTCAAAACTGTCGCCTGCTTCAACTGCGTATTTTGCCTGTAATTTTTTTAAATCGCGCCCGTAATCCAGCAACTTGCCGTCTTCGACAATACGGAAATTCATTTTTAAATGCTCAGGCAAACTGTCCATAGCCCACGCATTGAGCGGTATTGCTTCATCGGTGAGTTTGCGTAACCGATTGCCTAACCATTCCTGCACCGTGCCTTTAAAATCAGGTTCGATTTCCAAACAGCGTTTCACTGTTTCAGGTACGGGGACAAAATGTTTACGGATTTGTTTCGGCAACGATTTAATCATCGCAATACATTTTTCTTCCAGCATTCCCAATACCAGCCAATCAAACGGCGCGGGTGATAATTGGTTGAGTTGATGCACGGGAATAATCGCGGTTACGCCGTCTTCATTATGACCGGGTTCAAAACGGTATTGCAGGGGAATGGTGAGCGTACCGATTTTTTTACTGTCGGGATAATCCCAGTCGTTAATCGGATTTTCCTGTTCGCGGGTTAAATCTTCGCGGGTGACAAACAGCAGTTTGGGATTGTCGCGCTCGACGGTTTTACGCCAAGTGTCCAGTGTCACGCCGCTGAATACCTCAGGCGGCAGTTTATGGTCATAAAAACTGTACAACCATTGCTCATCTTCCACCAAATCGACGCGCCGCCCTTTGTGCTGAATCATGCCGACTTCTTCCAGCAATTTTTGATTGGCGACATAAAACGGCGCGTTACTGTGGTAATCGTGATCCACTAACGCGGATTGTATAAACATCTCCCGCGCGGTTTTAGCATCAACGTGGTCGTAAGGAATTTTACGCCCTGTTTGCAGCGTCAAACCGTATAACAAGGTGCGTTGCGACACCATACAACGCGCGCCTTTTTTCTCCCAGTGCGGGTCAAAATAGTTGTGTTTGACTAAATGCGTGGCGACCGCTTCTATCCATTCAGGTTCGATTTTCGCCACCGTCCGCGCATAGACTTTGCTGGTTTCCACTTGCTCAGCCGCCATAATCCACTTGGGTTTGGCTTTGTGTTGTCCAGAGCCGGGAAAAATAAAGAACTTTAAGCCACGCGCACCAATGTATTCATATTGTTCATGCCTAAAACCGATATTGGATAATAAGCCTGTTAATAATGCGCGGTGGATATTTTCATACGCCGCTTCGGTTGTGTTGAGCGGCATTTTTAAATCGCCTTTCATCACCTGCATAATTTGCGCGTGAATATCAAACCACTCGCGCATTCGTAAATACGACAGGAAATTATCAGAACAGTATTTACGCAATTTGCTGTTGGATAAGTGCTTTTTCTGCACTTCAAAGGTGTTCCAAATATTTAACAGCGTCAAAAAATCCGATTCAGGATGACGGAATGCCGCGTGTTTTGCATCCGCTTGCGCCATTTTATCGGCAGGTTTTTCGCGTGGGTCCTGCACACTGAGTGCGGCAACGATAATCGACACTTCGGTCAAACAGCCTTCGTCGTGCGCCGCCAATAACATCCGCGCCAGTTTCGGGTCGGTGGGAAATGCGGCAAGTTTTTTGCCCATGTCGGTGAGCTTGCCCGCTTTATCCAGCGCGTTGACTTCGTGCAGCATGGTTTTACCGTCACGAATCATTTTATCTTCGGGCGGTTCAAGAAACGGAAAATCTTCAATATCGCCCAATTTCAACGCTGTCATTTGCAAAATAACCGCTGATAAATTGGTGCGCATGATTTCAGGTTCGGTGAATTCTGGACGCGCCAAATAATCATCATGCGAATACAAGCGAATACAAATCCCTTCGGCAACCCGTCCACACCGTCCTGCGCGTTGATTCGCACTCGATTGGGAAATACGTTCTATCGGTAAACGTTGGATTTTACTGCGGTGACTGTAGCGGCTGATACGCGCATGACCTGTGTCAATCACCGCACGAATTCCGGGAACAGTTAAGGATGTTTCCGCGACATTGGTGGCTAATACAATACGAATTTTGCCACCTTTGGGATTAAACACCCGCTCTTGTTCGCTGACACTTAATTTAGAATACAGCGGTAGAATGTCGTATTGATTGGGATGGTGTTTTTTTAAGGAATCGGTGGTTTCGCGAATTTCGCGCTCACCGCTTAAGAAAATTAAAATATCGCCGCGCAAATCCCGATACAACTCATCAACCGCATCCAAAATGGCGTGTTGTAATTCATCGCCTGTTTCGTCGTCATCGTCTTCGGTTTCGCGTTCAATCGGGCGATAACGCATTTCCACAGGATAGGTGCGCCCAGACACTTCAATAATCGGCGCGTTATTAAAATGCGTGGCGAAGCGTTCAGGGTCGATGGTTGCCGAGGTGATGATGAGTTTTAAATCAGGGCGTTTCGGCAACAGCCATTTCATGTAACCCAGCAGAAAATCAATATTTAAACTGCGCTCGTGGGCTTCATCAATGATGATGGTGTTGTATTGATTAAGGTACGGGTCGTTTTGCGATTCAGCGAGTAAAATCCCGTCGGTCATTAATTTAACTAAGGAGTCGGCGTGGGTTTTGTCGTTAAAACGGATTTTATAACCAACCGATTTACCTAGCGGTTCGCCTAATTCTTCAGCAATTCTATCGGCAACGGTACGCGCGGCAATGCGTCGTGGTTGCGTGTGACCAATCAAACCCGCCGCGCCGCGTCCGATGGATAAACAAATTTTTGGTAACTGGGTGGTTTTTCCTGAGCCTGTTTCGCCGCATAAAATCAGCACCTGATTGTTTTTAATCAGCTCCGCAATTTCATCTTTTTTACCCGTGACAGGTAAATCGGGAAAATTTAACGCGGGAATACTGGCAAGGCGTTTATTGCGCAACGCAACCGATGTTTCCACGCGCGCAGCGAGTGCGTTTAAAGGTTCAAGCGCGTCTTTGCCTTTTTTTACCTCACTACGCAAGCGGTCTAATTGGCGTTTTAGATGATGCCTGTCTTGATTAAGACACAGGGCTAATTGGTGGCTGAGTTGTTTAACTAAATCGGAAGCGTTCATGCGGTTACTGCGGCTAAAATAAGCGCATTATACGCTATCGTGCTGCGTCTGGGTGTTCGCTTATTCGACTGCTTGTAAACCTAATGCTGTCAGTACCTGTGTGTGTGCCTGACGTGCCAAGCTGTTGCGTTGAATGCCGTCGCTCATCAGCAACGGTTCACCAAAATGCAGGGTGACGCAGATACGCGGTAGTGTTAATAAGCGGAGTAAATGGGGTAAAAAATCGTCGTCATCCACGAAAGGCGCAACATCAAATGCCGCGCCCTGATAAGAAATAGCCACGGATTGTACGGGGACACCCGCAGAAATGGCGGGCTGCATGAGTCGGCTGTGAAAATGACGCAGGGTATCGCCGCGTGTGGTTGTGCCTTCTGGAAATAACACCAAGCTATCGCCACATTGCAAGCGTTGCGTCATGATGGTCGTGATTTCACCACTGCCATGACCGCGCCGAATGAATAGATTGCCACTTTGACGACCTAAAAAACCGACCACCGGCCAGCTGGCGACTTCACTTTTCGCAAGAAATGCCACAGGGCGCACCGCACCCAATATGACCACATCCAGCCACGATACATGATTGCTTACCCATAATGCACCGCCTGTGACGGGTGTGCCATGAATAGCCAGTTGTACGCCTAAGGCGCGACACACGGCGCGTAGCCATGCTGCCTGAATGATGGGCGGCAATAAATTAATACGGCGACTGGGTAGTTTGCGAAACATCGGCTGTAGCGTGGCGGCTGCCGCGCTACCTAGACCGAAGAGCAGAACGATAGCGGCGGCTTTATGCCAATGCGGGTAAGGCAAGGTCATGACTGGGTGTATGGATACTTTTATTAGGGGCGATAAAATGTTGTTCGTAACGTGCGCTGAGTGCTTTTAACGGCAGGAGAATGAATACATCCATGACATCAAAATCTTCATCCCAGCAGGGTTCACCGCATACCCACGCACCCAAGCGCAAATAGGCTTTGAGTAATGGCGGAATACTGCTTTCATCACGCACACAACGTTTATAAGCAGGCACAGGGCAACGCGGTATCACACCCAACGCACTCGAACCGAATTGTTCAGGTTCAATTTGACGATACACGGCATCCACTGCAAAACCGCTGGGGCCGGGGGAAATACTGGCGCAACCTATCAAATAGTCAAAGCCGCCTTTTACTGCGTATTCGGCTAAACCGTTCCATAACATTGCCAGCGGCGCACCGCCACGGTAGCGCGAATCAATACAGGTGCGTCCGACTTCTAAAAAACGACCTGATAGGGTTAATACGCCGTCTAAATGGAATTCACCTTCTGAATAATAACGACCCGCTTGTAAAGCACCTCTGTCACTTAATAAGCGTGTGGTAGCAACGATAGCCCCAGTATTGCTGTCACGCACGATTAAATGATCACAATAAGCATCCAGTTCATCTATATCCAGACCTGCAACAGGCGTATGCAGAACCGCCCCCATTTCTTCGGCGAAAACGCGGTAACGCAAAGCTTGGGCGGCAGTAATCGTGGCGGCATCATTTGCCACTTCGACTTGAAAACGACGTTTGCGCGTGGTGTTGGTATCGCGATCATCAATCAACATGAGACTCTTCCTCGTGGGGTATAAATTACCGCCCACAATACCTAGGAAACATGACAAAACTGCGTCAGAAAAATGACGTTTATGTGAAAAAGTGTTCTGTGGATAGTGTGCGCTTGTCAGTGCGCTTGGTTTGCAATGTCACTCGTTTTTTCTTGTTCTCAGTTATAATCAGTGTTAAAACAAATCCACTATAAGTTATGTTGAATCTGTTCAAATAACATCACCAACAACACTATAAGCATCATTATGAGTCAGATTACTAAGCATTTTTTCACGGTCGTGGTTTTATTGGCGACCCATCCCTGTTATGCGGAATCACCCTCCAATGATGTCATGCAGGCAAATGTAATTAACGGCAACAGTATTAATGAATTTCGCGACAGAGCGCAAAATCCGCTGTCTCCGCATTACAGCGTACCGCTTAACTACGCTTATCATGGCGGTGCTGATAACGGTGGCAGCGTGTCCATCGGCAGCATCCAGCCCATTATTCCTGTGTCCTTAGGTTCATGGAACATGATTAATCAGCTTTCTTTGAACTTCATCGGCACAACAGGCGGTGTACATGGTGTTGCGCAATTACCCGAACCTTATGCGGGTTCAGGTGCGGCGGGTCTGGGTGATACCACTTTTACGTCACTGTTTTCACCCGTTCATTCGGGTGATGTGAGTTGGGGCATTGGATCTACTGTGGTTTTTCCAACCGATACGCTGTTTTCGAGTACAGAAGACCGACGGTCACGGCAACTGGGTAGCGGAAAATTCAGTATCGGCCCTAGTGTCATGATTGTCACCCAGCCCAAGCCTTGGAGTCTGGGACTTAATGTCAAACAAATCTGGTCGGTATTGGGTAATGACAGCCGTCATAGTGTCAGCCAAATGGAGCTGAAACCGTTTGTTAATTACAATCTGTCAGATGGCTGGTATGTGCTTTCCGATATGGATATGGTTGCTAATTGGAATAGAGATAATAATCAGGGCTGGACTGTGCCTGTGGGCGGCGGGGTCGGTAAAGTAATGGCGGTCGGCAAAGATGCTATCAATATCCGCGCCGAAAGTTACTACAATCCGATACGACCTGATAAAAGTCCTGACTGGTCTGCCAATGTGACTGTGCAGTATCTGTTTGCAAAATAAGCCTGATTTTTCAATCATTTCCAAATAAATAGAAGTAGCGGAATCAAAAATCATGATTTTTGATTCCATTGCATCATCAGGTCAATCATGCCGTCATTTGGTGTATGCTAAAGCCATTTATTTATTCATTCATCAATACGCACCCTGCCATGACCTCATTTGCCAAAATAACCCAGCTCGATTATTTAACTTTTGATAATCGTTTTGTTCGCGATTTACCCGCCGATGAAGAGCCGCTGAATACCCGCCGTCAAGTATTCGGCGCGTGTTATTCGCGGGTGTTACCCACGCAAGTTTCCAATCCGCACTGTGTGATTTATGCGCAGGAAGTGGCGGATTTATTGGATTTAGCTCCTGAAGTGTGTGCTTCCGATGAGTTTACCCAAGTATTTGCGGGCAATCGTTTAGCCAAAGGTATGGATGCGTATGCGACGTGTTATGGCGGGCATCAATTCGGCAACTGGGCAGGACAGTTGGGTGATGGACGGGCGATTAATCTGGGTGATGTGATTAATCAGCGCGGAGAACGCTGGGCATTGCAATTGAAAGGCGCGGGCGCAACGCCGTATTCGCGCGGTTCGGATGGTTTGGCGGTGTTGCGTTCTTCGGTACGCGAGTTTTTATGCAGCGAAGCCATGTACCATTTAGGCGTACCGACCACTCGCGCGTTAAGTTTATCGCTGACAGGTGAAGATGTTATTCGCGATATGTTTTATGACGGCAATCCACGCGCTGAACTGGGTGCGGTGGTGTGTCGGGTCGCACCGTCGTTTACCCGCTTTGGGCATTTTCAGATTTTAGCGGCGCGTAGTGATGAGGCGTTATTAAAAACCCTCGCGGATTACACCATCCGCACCGATTTTCCCGAATTAGGCGAACCGTCAACAGCAGTTTATGGGCAGTGGTTTACTGAAATCTGCCGCCGTACTGCCGAGATGGTTGTGCAATGGCAGCGCGTGGGTTTTGTGCATGGCGTAATGAATACTGACAATATGTCGATATTGGGGCTGACGATTGATTATGGCCCTTACGGGTGGCTGGAAAATTATGATCCTGAGTGGACACCGAACACCACCGATGTACAGGAACGGCGGTATCGTTTCGGCAATCAACCTGCGATTGCGTTCTGGAATCTGGTGCAGTTGGCTAATGCCTTGTATCCGCTGATTAAACGGGTCGAACCATTGAAAACCGCGTTGACGGTGTACGAGCAGACTTTTGAACAAGGTTGGCAAACCATGATGGCGGCTAAGCTGGGTTTAACAGACTTTGATGAACAATTGTGCGGTGAACTGTTGGCGATATTGCCGTTGGTGGAAACCGATATGACCCTGTTTTATCGCAAACTGGCGTTGGTGAACAGCACGCTGCCTGTGGCGGAGAGCGTCGCCGATGCCATCCATCAGCTTGCCGATGCCTATTATGTGCCTGAGCAGCTCACCGCCGATTATCTGGCGCGATTAACCCAGTGGCTGACGCACTATATTCACCGCCTGCAACAGGAGGGCGTGGAGGATGACAGCAGACGCGCGGGCATGAATGCGGTTAATCCGCTGTATGTATTGCGCAATTATTTGGCGCAACTGGCGATTGATGACGCGGAACAGGGCGATTTTGCCAAAATTTATGAGCTGTTGGATTTATTGCGCAATCCCTACAACGAACAGGCTGATAAACAGCAGTTTGCCGCTAAACGTCCTGATTGGGCGAGACAACGGGCGGGTTGTTCGATGCTGTCGTGCAGCTCATGAAAATTAAGTGATTGTCGGATGGTAATGAATAAAATGGAGAAAAGATGTCGGAGATTGCAATTGTATTGAGCGTGATAGGTATTATTTTGGTAGCGTTTAGTATTATCAGCGGCTTCATAATAAAAGAATCAACGGCATATTCTGTACGGCTGATGATTTTTTTTATCGGTTGTTATCTTTTTCTGCTGGCGTTATGGGTTGATATTACGCATATTTAGTGCCGTGCGAAATAAGGATTTTTGCCAAAATACAGGCGTTATGGACTTATAAACGCATGATTACACAGGGTATTTGTGCAGCTAATCAGAATAAAGCCCTCTTCGGGTGATCATTAATCAATAAAACGGAGAAAATTATGTCAGAAATTGAAACCGTATTAACTATCACAGGCATTGTTCTGGTGGTGTTTAGTATTATCGGCGGTGGTTTAAAGGAAGAATCTATCGCCACTTCACCGACGGCAAGTCTTGTGCGTGTAGGCGTTTTCATTATGGGCGGTCTGTTTTTATTGCTGGGCTTATTGATTGAAAGTGGTTTTTTCAAGCATATCTAGCTATCAGGCGGCATCATGAGCAGAGAGAAAGTTATTATCGGCGGATTACTGGTGTTATTGGCGTTAATGAATCCGTGCCGTGCAGAACAACAAGCCGCCGACTGGTTGCCCGTTAATGACCCTGATTTATCCATTCAGGCAGGCAGTGCGCTGGATTTTTCGTCGTTGGTTGAAGTCGGCGTTGCAGGTCAGCATGGGCGGATTATTCGCGGCACCGACGGGCATTTAGCCTACACGGATAGCCCCGGCATACCACGGCGGTTTTTCTGTGCCTCAAAGCCGCATGGTCATGCTTTTCCTGATCACGATACAGCCGACCGTTATGCGCGACAAGTGCGTTTACATGGCTATAACGTGGCGCGGTTTCATTTCGTCGAGAACGATTTGATGGAGCTGCGCACTGTGGATTTTGATTTTAATCTCGAACAGCTGGATAGATTTTATTATTTTATGGCGGCTTTAAAACGCGAAGGTGTTTATTGGCTGGTCGATGGTATGACTTCGTGGAATGGCGTTTATGGTGATGTCGGTGATGATCGCTGGATAACAAAACATAATCTCAAACTGGGGGTTTATGTCGATGAAGCCGCCAAAGCGCATTGGCGAAAATTAGTTCAAGAGGTGCTGAATAAAGAAAATCCGTATACCAAACTGACTCCCCTGCAAGACCCTGCATTAATGGGCGTTATTTTAGTCAATGAGGGTGGCTTGAATCATATTGTCAATTTATCACCGTCCGATAACACCGATTTAACACCATTAAATCAGGCATTCACGCAGTGGCTGGCGGTCAAATACGGTTCTATCGACAAGGCAATGGCGGCATGGAGTGAGTCGATGCCTGTCAATGGCGTGGTTGCCGTGCCGATACGCGACTGGAATGCCTCTGTCCGTGTTGCGGATAGTCAGCGTTTTTATGATGAAATGCAAAAAAATACCCTGCAATGGATGACGGATTATATGCGTGGCTTGGGCTATCAGGGTTTGATAACTTCTTATGACAATTGGTCTAATTTACAGGACAGCGCGACACGCGCTGCGTTGGAATGGGTCGATATGCACGATTATCACGAAGAGCCTTCCGATTGGGTTAAAGCAGGATCATCACTGAAACAGGAAAGTTCGCTGCTGAATAAACTGGCATACATTCGCAATCTGGCAAGCTCGCGCTATTGGTTTAAACCGTTTACCGTCAGTGAATACGATCAACCGTTTTGGGATACGTCGCGTTATGAAACAGGCTTGGCAATCGGGGTTTATGGCAGTTTGCAGAACTGGGATATGCTGTGCCGCCATAGTGCGGCGATTGAACTGAATTACGCCAAGCTGGGTGACAGTGACACACGGCAAGCCATTCGTCCCTTTAGTACAGGTATGGATCCGATTGCGCGGGCAGGGGAAACACTGGTCGCGCTGTTGTTTGCCCGACAAGATGTCACACCCGCACTGCATAAAGTCGATATTCGTCTCACCCCTGATTATGTGTTCAATCAGCAGGCAGGTATTGGCAAATTACCTGATGCCATCACTAATGTCGCGTTAGTGACAGGCTTGGGATTAACTTGGCAGGAAGCCGCTGGCAAGGTTGATATGGTCATACAGCCTGAGGATTCTGCTCCGTCGGTTATGGATAAGGTGATTAAAAAACTGCGCCACTGGTCTGGATTGGTCAGCGATGAACGCTGGGTGCAGTTGCTTGGTAATTTAAAGGAAGTGGAGATTTTACCGAAGTCTAACCTGAGCGATAGCAAGAGTATTTTTCAAAGCGATACGGGGGAAATTACCCTTGATACGCACCATCAACAGTTGCGCGTCGTCACCGCTAACACCGAAGCAGTGGCGTTTGGCGCAACCTTACCGCCGCCATTAGCCAACGTGACTATCAAAAGTGCGTCCGCGCCTGCCTTGCTTGCCGCTTCATCATTGGATGGTGTGGCATTAGCTCACAGTAAACGCTTGTTATTAATTTATGCCACCGATGCCAGAAACAGCGGTATGAGCTTTGCCGATGCAAAAAGCCGCGAGCTGATTAATCTGGGTACATTACCCGTACTGATAAAAAACAGCCGCATTGTGTTCAGCTTGAATAACAGCAATGCCGCCGCGCTGCATTTGTATGCACTAAAATTAAATGGACAGCGCGGTGTTGAACTGCCGATGAATAAAACGACGGACAACTCGTTGACTATAGAACTGGATTTAAGCGCGATCAGTGCGACACCGACCACTTATTTTGAATTAACTGCAAATTGATTGTACGGCACACATTGTGCCGTTAAACAGCCTGCAAACCATTAACTTTTTACATGGGAAACTATATGCCGACGTTATTATCCATCAACAATTATTATTACCGCCGAGGTGGTGCGGAAGTGGTTTTTTTAGAACAGAATCGGTTATTTGAAGAAATCGGCTGGCAGGTCGTGCCGTTTGCCATGCACCATCCCAATAATCTGCCCTCTGATTGGGATGATTATTTTGTCGATGAAATTGAATTTTCTTCCGAGTATTCGTTATTGGATAAAGCGAGTCGCGCGATAAAAATTATTTATTCCGTCGAAGCCCGCAAAAAAATTGCCGCGTTATCCGCAAAAGTTCAGCCTAATATCGCTCATGCACATAATGTGTATCATCATATTTCGCCCGCTATTTTCGGCAAACTCAAAGCCTTGGGCATTCCTACCGTATTGACGTTACATGATCTTAAAATTGCCTGTCCTGCTTATAAAATGATGACCCATGACGGCGTGTGTGAACGCTGCAAAGGCGGGGCGATTTGGAATGTGGCTATTCATAAATGTGTTAAAGATTCTCGCGTGTTGTCATCGGTCATTATGCTGGAAACGGCGGTACATCGTTTGCTGGGTTCTTATTCGCGTGATGTTGATCACTTTGTCACGCCGAGCCGTTTTTTTATTGAAAAATTTGTTGAATGGGGTTGGCCGCGTGAGCGATTTACCTATATTCCTAATTTTGTCGATACCAGACAATTTGAACCGCGCGGTGAGGTCGGCACGGCATTCGTGTATTTAGGACGCTTGTTATTTGATAAAGGGCTGGGGACATTTATTCGTGCGGTGGCGTTGGCTGGTGTTAAAGGCTGGATTGTCGGCACAGGGCCAGAAGAAGAGCAATTGCGCCAATTGGCTAAAGAATTAAATGCCGATGTGGAATTTTTGGGCTATAAAACAGGCGAGGCAATGGCGGACACCATCCGCCACGCGCGTGCAATGGTGTTACCTTCAGAATTATTTGAAAACGCCCCCATGAGTGTACTGGAAGCCTACGCCTTGGAGCGTCCTGTGATTGGTGCGGACATCGGCGGTATTCCTGAGCTGATTCGAGTCGGTGACACAGGGGCGTTATTTCCCAGTGGCAATGTGGAAGCATTAGCCATACAACTCCGCGCATTCAGTGCCATGTCCGATGCAGACGTGTTGGCAATGGGTAAAACAGGGCGGGCGTGGGTTGAACAAGATTTCACTGCCACGCGTTATCGGGAACGTTTGATTGATTTGTATCGCAGCATGGGGGTTTCAGTATGAGTAAGCCATTATCAATTATGTGGTTGGGGTTTCGCGGTTTTCCTCGTATACAAGGTGGGGTGGAAACTCACGCTGAACATATTTGTCCGTTACTTGCGGAATTGGGTTGTGATGTTCATGTCATTACTCGTGCCAGTTACCAAGATAAAACGCTGAGCGATTGGCGGGGTGTTAAATTTCACGCAGTGTGGACACCACGATCTAAAAGTTTAGAAGCCATTTTACACACACTGCTCGGCGTGTTATATGCGGGGCTGGTGCGTAGACCTGACATTCTGCATATTCAAGCGATAGGCCCTGCCATCATGACACCGTTAGCACGCTTGTTGGGATTAAAAGTCGTGGTTACACATCACGGTCCCGATTATGACAGACAAAAATGGGGGCGTTTTGCTAAATCTGTGTTGCTGCTCGGTGAGCGTTTCGGTATGCGTTATGCCAATGAACGCATCGTTATTTCTAAAGTCATCCGTAACCTCGTGTTGGATAAACATAAAGTCAACAGCGTACTGATCCCTAATGGTGTGGTGTTGCCTGAGTTAGCCAGTACCACTGACAGTTTGACGCAATTCGGTTTAAATGCAGGTAAATATATTGTATTGGTCAGCCGTCTTGTACCCGAAAAACGGCAGCTGGATTTAATTGCCGCCTTTGCATTGGCAAATTTAACTGATTGGAAACTGGTGCTTGTCGGTGCGTCAGATCATCCGGATGCCTATACGCGAGAGGTATTGGAAACAGCTGAAAAAACGCCCAACGTAGTCTGTACTGGTTTTCAAAGCGGGTTGGCACTACAGGAGCTTTACACTCATGCCGCGCTGTTTGTTTTACCCTCGTCTCATGAAGGCTTACCTATTGCTATGCTGGAGGCTCTAAGTTATGGCTTACCCGTTGTCGCCAGCGATATACCCGCTAATCTGGAAGTCAGTTTGCCCGAAGAACATTATTTTCCTTTAGGCGATGTGACTGCGTTATCAACCAAACTACGCGATTTTGCTGCTCGTCCATTGACCAGTGAGGCGCGTGAATTGCGTCGTGCATGGGTGATAGAGCGATATGACTGGAAAGATATTGCGCAACGTACGCTGGATGTTTATCTGGATGTGATGGGTAAGCGTTAGATTTAATACCAACCTGAGTTCTAGATAAGAAAATCTTGTCCACTAAAAGCACTAAACGCACGAAAAAGTAACTGCACGTTGGCATTTTTGTTGAAATGAAAGCAAATAAAGTCTACATCATCGCTTTTATTTTTCGTGTCTTTTGTGTTCTTCGTGGATATTTCTTTATATCGAACTGAGGTTAATACTACTGGAGTAAAGCAGCTTTAGCTGTTTTCTCGTCAATCGACTTCAGTTCTTCTAATCTCGCACCAGCCGAAGATAATAATAACTGGTTTTGCCATACCAATAGGCACTGCCGCCATAAAAATACACCGCCCACGCGGAATTATTCACATTGACCGCTACGGTGGATGACCAGAATAAGGACAGCGGAGTGGCGGGAAACATGGCGTGATTGATAGCAGGTTTTTTACCGCGCTCAATGAGGGTTTTTAATTCGTCAATGGTGGGTACGCGCCAGTCTGTATACCCTGCAAAGCCACCTGCCTGATTAAGATCGTCCGCCGCATTCAGTGCTTCCTGCCAGTTGTACCGCTTGGCTTCACTGAGATTTATTTTGCCGTTCCATGACTGCCCCAGCGCGAAACGCATCCACTGTAAATTGGTTTTTGTGTCTACAATCGTCCCATCACCCTGATCTGAATAGCGGTTGGCCACTAATTTCTGTATCACAATCGACTTGTGGTGCTGTGATGGTATTGGCTGAGCTTTTATCTGCGGCGGTTGCGTAGGAGTTGACTGGCTTGGATTGAGCGGCGGCGTGATAATACGCGGTTTGGGCGCGGGAAACTTTTTGGTTAAACCCAATACCACCACCCAACTGCCTACCGCCCATTTTGCGGCGTGTAAATCCAGCCCGTAATCCTCATGCAGTTGTTTGGTTAACCGCGCGGCGAGCATTTCGTAGGGCAGGTGTTTATTGTTCAGCAGGGCTTCAATGACACCTTCTCGCGCCGCTTGTACGCACAAAAAAACTTCCCGCTTGTATTGTCCTTGCGTGTAATCTTTAAGTAAGGATTCTAAACGCCGCAAATCTTTGGCAACATCAATACCGTAGTCATTAATCACTTGAAATAAGTGTTGTCGCGCTTGATTGTTCATGATGAATGATTAAGACCGTGTTTAAATGAGAACAGGGAGTGTATTACACGCGCACCAAACGGGTGTATTTTATATCGTGTGCCAGTGCTGTTCCAAAAGAGTAATGGGCGTTGAAACGATTGAAATTGACGGTATAAAAGCGTTTATCGGTTGATCCTGTTAAATCAAGGCTGGTGCTTTCTGTTATTGTCCAGAAGCGACTGTCAGGCGTATTGGGAAAAGCTCGCGCATCAATGACTTTAGAACCTTTGCCTCGAATACTGTTCAGTTCATCCCAAGTGGGAATGCGCCAATCGGAATAGCCGCAGTTCAGGCTCCGATTGTTGTTGAGTTGCTTAACGGCATTTAATGCGTCGTGTAGAGTGCATTCAATCGCCCTGCCTGCACAGGTTTTGCCGTCCCAATATTGCCCCAGAGAAAACCGCATCCATTGTAAATCGGTTTGACTGTCGGTGACAGTGCCGTCGCCATTATTTATATAGTGTTGTTGCCAGCCCAGCAGGCTTTTAAACCAAGCGAGACTGTCTTCAATGAGTATGGTTAAATCGTTATCATCCCGAGAGGGTTGTATTCTTGCCAGCGGACTGGTTTGTGATGGCGCGTTGATACCTGTGACCACAACAGGTATGGCAGGCGGCGCAGGTGTTGCTGCAATCGCAGGCAGGGGGGTAGGTATTGTGGGGATGGGTAATGTATTTCTTAAATCAAGCGCAGCAAGCCACGCGCTTATCGTCCAGTGTGCCGCTTGGTTATCGAGTCCGTAATCTTCTTGTAATTGCTTAATAAGGCGACTGGCGAGTGCATCTAAAGGCAGGTGTTGATTATTTTGCAGTTCAAACACAATGCCTTCGCGTGCTGCTTGTACGCATAAAAAAATTTCCCGTTTGTATTGCCCGCGTGCATAGTCTTTTAATAACGCGTTAAGTCGTTGCGGATTGCGGGCAAGGTCAATACCGTAATCACGAATCAGTTGGTGTAAAAGTTGCTGGGCTGGGTCGCTCATATTGGCGGGTGTATGGTCAATCAGTGTGAAGTTAAATTACGCATGATTATAAACAAGATGACAAACGGCGATAGATGATTTTACGCTTCTGTGAAATAGACAGGCATAAAAAAAGGGCTATCATTGATAGCCCTTTATTTATTTGGCGTCCCCAAGGGGGTTCGAACCCCTGTTACCGCCGTGAAAGGGCAGTGTCCTAGGCCGCTAGACGATGGGGACTAAAACTGGTTTAGTCAGACCTAATCAGTCAATAATGACTGACGCTGAAAAAAATACTGCTGTGCCACTGGTTAAATAGTTGGCGTCCCCAAGGGGGTTCGAACCCCTGTTACCGCCGTGAAAGGGCAGTGTCCTAGGCCGCTAGACGATGGGGACCTAAAACTATTTTTGTAACACCTTTACTTTTTGGTGGAGCCAAGCGGAATCGAACCGCTGACCTCAACACTGCCAGTGTTGCGCTCTACCAATTGAGCTATGGCCCCGCTGTAAAGAACGACCATTATACGGTATTTACAGGGCTTGTCTACTACTAATTTAGACTTCTAATGTATTCAATGGCTTTTTGCAGGCGACTTAAGGTTTTTTCTTTGCCTAATAACGATAAAGTGACATCAATCGCAGGTGAAACCGCAGAGCCGCATACCGCGACACGCAACGGTTGCGCGACTTTTCCCAGACCCAGTTCCAGTGTTTCGGCAACATTGTGTACAACGTGATGTAAAATTTCGCCGTTCCAGTAGGTGACGGCAGAAAACGCTTCATGCAGTTTTGCCAGTACGTCATCTGAACCTTGAGTAAAGTTCTTTTTTGCAGCTTTTTCGTCGTAGCTGTCAAAGTCTTTGTAGAAATAAACACTTGCCGCCGCCATATCGACCAAGGTTTTACAGCGTTCGCGTTGCGCTTTAACAACGTCAACTAAATCGGGACCTTCAGTCGGGTCTATGTCCAGTTGCCCGATATGCCAGCTTAAGTGTCGTGCAACGTGTGCAGGGTCGCTGTGCATAATGTAGTGATGATTCAACCATAACAGTTTTTCCATGTTAAAGGTGGATGCTGAACCGTTCACATTGTCCAGTTCAAAAAATTCAATCATTTCATCAATCGAAAAAATTTCCTGATCGCCATGTGACCAGCCCAAACGCACCAGATAATTCAACAGGGCTTCGGGTAAATAACCATCATCACGGAACTGCATGACACTGACCGCACCATGACGTTTGGATAAACGTGCGCCATCCGAGCCTAAAATCATCGGCAAATGCGCGTATTCAGGCAGCTGCGCATTCAAGGCTTTTAAGATATTCATTTGTCGCGGTGTGTTGTTGATGTGATCGTCACCACGAATAACGTGCGTGACCTGCATATCCATATCATCAACCACGACCGTGAGATTGTAAGTCGGTGTGCCGTCACCACGCGCAATAATCAAATCATCCAGTTCTTTATTGCCAACCACAATGTCGCCTTTGATTAAATCGGGAATAGTGACTGCGCCATCAACTGGATTTTTAAAACGGATGACTCGTTCGCGCTCATCTTCGGGTTGGGCAGGCAAGTGCCGGCATTTGCCGTTATAACGCGGTTTTTCCTTGTTTGCCATTTGTTCATTACGCAACTGCTCCAGTTCGTCTTTACTGCAATAGCAATAATAGGCATCCCCTTGATTCAGCAGTTGCTGAATAATGTCTTTGTAGCGGTCAAAACGATGGGTTTGATAAAACGGCCCTTGGTCATATTCCAATCCCAACCACGTCATGCCTTGCAAAATGGCATCAACTGATGCTTGTGTGGAGCGTTCTAAATCAGTGTCTTCAATGCGTAAAATAAATTGACCGCCGTGTTTACGCGCATAAAGCCATGAAAAAAGCGCGGTACGCGCACCACCGACGTGGAGATAGCCCGTAGGGCTGGGAGCAAAACGTGTTGTTATAGTCATAATATGTAGTATTTATAGTTGGTTCATAAGCGAATGTCGCCTGTATCAATAGGGCTTATTATTCCATGCTACAGATTAAAGATACATTAGCTATTTAAATTAAATAAGATAGTGCTAGACTTCAAGACAGTCTTCGGTGCTAAAACGAATAGTTTTATCGTGTCGATTTGTTAAACTTATGGAGTATTTACCATGCGAAAAACCTTTTTAACAGCCATTGTTGGTACTATTTTGGGACTGTCAGGCTGTGCAGTGTCAACGACTACGATGGATGTTATACAAGATAAAACTGTTTTCAATGCCGTGAAAATTGACAGTATTACCCCGTATTTGGCTTCGGGTGACTATGTGCAAAGAGCAAACAACTTATTTGTAGTGTTTGATGCTTCGTCATCAACCACCGAAGATTATGAGGGGGAGGCGGGCTACAAAGCCAATAACGTGCCGAACAAACTGGAGATGCAAAGAGAAGTTCTGCACAGAATCAACCAAACGATTGCCGATTCCGCGTCTTCCTTAAAACCCATTACCACCAGTATTCGCAGTTTTGGTTACGGATACTGTGACCAGACGGGTTCTACTTATCTGCATCAAGCCCCCGGCTCTTATTCAAAAGAAGCGTTTGATAAAGCAGTGGACACTATCACCTGTTCTCATGGTCGTTCACATATTCCAGAGGCTCTTGATAAAACAGATGCCGATTTATCAAGTACAAAAGGCAATATTTCATTGTTGATTGTCAGTGACGGTTTGTTGGACTCTACTTATTCGCTGGGTGAAAAAGGCGATGCCGCTGTCGCAGCATTAAAGAAAAAATACGGTGACAGATTGTGTGTATACAATGTCTGGACGGGTCAGGAAAGTGAAGAATCCGGCAGAGACGAACTGGTGGAGCTTGCCAAAATTGCCAACACAACAGCGTGCGGTCAACCGAATAGTGTTACTGCGGAAAGAATATCAAGCACTGACGGCATGAAAGATTTTGTCAGAGCGTTGTTATTATCGCCTGTGCCTAAAAAACCACCTGTGGACTGCGCACAACTGGATTCTGATGGTGATGGAGTCAATGATTGTGATGATAAATGCCCCAACACCTTAAAAGGCACACCTGTGAATAAACTGGGCTGTTGGATTGTAGATGTTAAATTTAATAATGATCGCAGTGAACTGAAATCACAATATTTTGCCTTGCTGGATAAATTGGCGGCTGATATTACCGCAAATTTCCCCAATTTGACCATTGAAGTTCAAGGGCATACCAGTAACACCGCATCAGCGGCTTATAACATGAAGTTATCAATACGCCGTGCTACCGAAGTAGCTAATTATCTCAATAAGCGTATTCATGGCCCGCATAAATTGATTCCGCGTGGCTATGGTCTAACCAGACCGATTGACACCAATGAAACCGAAGCAGGTCGTGCTAATAACCGTAGAGTACAATTAGAAGTTCTGCAATAAAGAAATACTGGCTCTTAAGTTAGAGCTTGAGAACTAGGAACTTAAACCTGTCAGGTTGTTAAAACCTGACAGGTTTTTTTATGCCTTAACCAATGACAGTCAAGCCGCCCATATAAGGCAATAACGCCTCAGGAATATGAATGCGTCCATCGGCATCCTGATAGTTTTCCATCACCGCAATTAACGTTCTACCTGCCGCTAAACCAGAGCCATTCAGCGTATGTACCAACTCAGGTTTGCCCGTTTCAGGATTGCGCCATCGTGCTTGTAAGCGTCGCGCCTGAAAATCTTTAAAATTGCTGCATGAAGAAATTTCACGGTACACGCCTTGCGCGGGTAGCCAGACTTCTAAATCGTAGGTTTTAGCCGATGAAAAGCCCGTATCACCCGCACACAACAACATCCGACGATACGGCAGATTGAGTTTTTGTAAAATCGTTTCCGCATGAGCAGTCAGTTCTTCATGGACTCGCGCTGAATCTTCAGGTTTGACAATCTGGACAATTTCCACTTTTTCAAATTGATGCTGACGAATCATACCGCGTACATCACGCCCATACGCGCCTGCTTCACTGCGGAAACACGGGCTGTGGCAGACGAATTTCAGCGGCAATTCTTTGGCTTCAATAATCACATCACGGACAATGTTAGTGACAGGTACTTCTGCGGTGGGAATCAAATACAAATCAGGATTGCTACTTGCTTTGAATAAATCCGCTTCAAATTTCGGCAATTGTCCCGTGCCGCGCAAACTATCGGCATTAACCAAAAACGGGATGTATGTTTCCGAGTAACCGTGTTCTTCGGTATGGGTATTGAGCATTAATTGAATAATCGCGCGTTGCAATCTCGCCAGTGCGCCGTTCAATACTACAAAGCGACTGCCTGTAATTTTCGCGCCCAGTTCAAAATCCATACCTTGCAATTTCGCGCCCAAATCAACGTGATCTTTGGCTTCAAAATCAAACTGGCGCGGCTCACCCCAACGGCTGATTTCTAAATTGGATTCTTCGTCTTTACCCGCAGGCACGGCTTCATCCAGAATATTAGGAATGCCCGACATGATGCTGTCCATCTCGGCTTGAATACTGGTTAATTCGGTTTCAGCGGCTTTTAATTCATCACCTAACGCAGCAACCTGATTCATCAATGGCTGCACATCTTCGCCTTTTGCTTTGGCTTGCCCGATGGCTTTGGCATTGCTGTTGCGTTGATTTTGTAACTCTTGGGTTTTAATTTGCACGTCTTTACGGCGGGTTTCCAATGCAATATACGCATCGGCATCAAACGCAAAATTCCGCCGTGCTAATTGCGCAGTTACAAAATCCAATTCAGTTCTAAATAAACGAGGGTCTAACATGGGTAATTTGCCTTTAAAAAATTAAAAAATTAATGGTATTTTATAGTGTAACTTCGCCTTGAATGCGCTAACCTTTGAAAGTTGTCCGAATGGCAGCAATCACTTAATTAACAAGGTAAGGAGTAGAACAATGACAAAGCTGTTTGTAGAATGGACAGATGAATTAAGCGTGGGCATTGAGGAAATTGATGCACAACATAAAGTGTTGGTTAATTTAATTAATCGTCTGTTTGATGAAACCATTGTGCATCAAGCCAATGCCAGTGTAATGGATGAAATTTTACACGAACTGATTGAATATACTGTGATTCATTTTGCTGTTGAAGAAAGTTTATTTCGTATTTTTCATTACCCCGGCACAGAATCACACACCCATCATCATGACGAATTAAAAGCGCAGGTATTGGATATTCAGAAAAAAATCAAGCAGGGTGAAGCTACGGTCAACACGGAATTATTATTGTTTTTGAAAAGATGGTTAGAGCATCATATTCTCTACGAAGATAAATTATACGGGCCTTTTCTGCTCAGTCAGGGCGTTAAAAGCTCATGGGAAAAACAATCGTGGCTGGGTAAAATATGGCATAAACAAATTTAATCCGCAAACGGCCGCAAATTCCTATCAAGTTCGGGTTGCGTCTGCCCTCTCAGGTAAAGCCCGACGGTCTTTTACAGAATGATTGAGTGCTTATGTCACGCGCATTTGTCATAATAACGTATACATTACAGTGACTCACACAGGGCAAGCACCATGATTGAAATAACCGAAGTACCCAGTCCTTTTTGCGGCATCGGCACCGATGACTTGAGCATTCAAGTTGATGGCATCACAATAAAGCTGCTTGGTGGTGGCTGTGCAGTAAATACACCGATGTTTGAACAAGCCATCACCGACACCAGTCCGCGCGTTGCAGGGCAGGTCGTCAGTTTACAGGAAGCTGTTGCAAAAGCAGCAAGCCTGTTAAAAGACACTCAGCTTCCTGTGATTGGCGGCTGCTCCACCGATGTCAACGGAATGCGCGGTTTACTCGCCTTGGCTGACCGCATCGGCGCGGTGGTTGATAACATGAATTTTACAGGTGCGCGCAATAATTTCTTAGCCCTGCAAGATTCAGGCTGGATGAACACCACACTTGCCGAAGTCAAAAACCGTTGTGACGTGTTGCTGGTGGTCGGCACCGATTTAGAAGCCTTCGCCCCGCGTTTTTTTGAGCGTTATCTGTGGAATACAGAAGCGATGTTCATTGACGACACGCAACAACGCGAAGTTATTTATTTAGGCAAAGCCCCTTCTGGCGATTTATCCACCTCACCCAACGGCACAAAAGCGCGTGTTTTAGAATGCGCCACTAATGACTTACCCGAAGTGATTGCCGTCTTGAGAGCCTTGGTTAAAGGTCGCCCAATACGCGCAACTACCGTGTGCGGTATCGCCGTTGCTGATTTACAAACCATTGCCGACACACTCAAAGCCGCAAAATACGGCGTAGTAACGTGGGCAGCTGGCGCGTTAGCCTACCGTCAAGCGGAACTGACCGTGCAAACGCTGTCCGAAATGATCAAAGACCTAAACAACACCACGCGCTGTTCAGGCTTACCGCTTGCCGGTAAAGAAGGCGACCAAACCGCCAACCAAGTCTGTGGCTGGACAACTGGCTATCCTGCCAGAACCCGTTTCAGTCGCGGCTATCCCGAATACGACCCGTTTTTAAACGACACCAATGTGTTATTGGCAGACGGTGAAGCCGACGCATTGGTCTGGGTACAAGCGTTTAACGTCAACTCCGTACCACCCGCAACCGATTTACCCACCATCGTAGTCGGACGTTCAGGCATGACCTTTGCCAAAGAACCCGATGTTTTTATCCCCGTCGGCACACCGGGAATTGACCACACAGGTCACGCCTACCGTATGGACAACGTAGTCGCTATACGTCTGAAAAAACTCAGAGATTCGGGATTGCCCAGTACGGCGGATGTATTGAACGCCATCGAACAAGCAATGTAATCATGTAGGTTGGGGTGAGTGAGCGAACCCCAACAAACACAACACTGAGAATAAACCATGCCCAAAATTAGCCATCTCGACCAACTTGATTTAAACCAAAGCTATAACTACGCCGATTACTTAACATGGCAGTTAAAAGAAGCGGTGGAATTAATTAAAGGTAAAATTATGCTGATGTCGCCTGCGCCTAATGTCAGGCATCAAGACATTTCTAGCAATTTAATGGGCTGCCTACTGCCTTTTTTTAAACAAAAAAAATGTCGAGTTTATACTGCGCCCTTTGATGTCAGATTATATGACCGTAAAAAATCTATTTTAAAAAACCAAGAAATACATACCGTTGTACAACCTGATTTATGCGTTGTTTGTCAACCTGAATTATTAGATAAACAAGGCTGTAACGGTGCGCCTGATTGGATTATTGAAATTTTATCTAAAGGTAATTCTAAAAAAGAGATTCATATTAAATACGAACTATATCAAGAAAGCGGTGTGACTGAATATTGGCTAGTTTTTCCAGAACATCAAACCATTCATCAATTCGTATTAAATGCACAGCAACACTATGAGTTAAAACAAATGTACACCAACGATGATATTGCCATACCCCATTTATTCCCAGAATTAGAAATGAACGTGAATGAGATATTTGATACTTGGGCGGAGGATTGAACTGATAATTCGGTGAAGATATGAAAAGGTTTCGTCTTATTTTTAAAAGATTACTGCTTGTTAGTGTTATATCTGGACTTATCACATCCAATATCCTAACTCTTTTGAATGATAAGATTCATGAAGCTGCTTTTGATACATTAAAAACACTTCTTACCTCCGTAGTTGCTAAAGAAACTTTATCACACCTATTGAGCAATAGTCCGACACAAAAGTATAAAGCAATTAAAGCAGAGCATATTGCATTTAAGCAGCAACGGATTAATACAGTAAAGAACGTTTCAAGACGAATTGCATCCCGTACTGAAAAACGCGCACTTAAAAATGTTTCATCATTTATTCCAAGAATTACTCCCCTAATAGGAGCGGCAATAACGGCTACATTAACTTTCATGGAAATTAATGATGATTGTCAAACATTAAAAGAATTGAATGAATTAAACGTTGATTTTGAAGTTGAAAAAATTGACGAAACAACAGTTTGTGGAATAAACCTAGAAATTTTTAATGATTATTTACCTAATTAAACACAAGTAATGAAGGAAACAATATGTTAATCAGATTAACAGGCGGCGTAGTCTACGACCCCGCCAGCGGCATAGACGGACAACAGCAAGACATTTACATCGAAGACGGACGTATCGTCAACAAACCCAATGGCGATTTTAAAGTCGATAAAGAATACGACTTGAAAGGCAAAGTGGTTATGTCGGGTGCAATTGATATGCACACGCACATCGGCGGCGGTAAAGGCAACATTGCGCGTACTTTACTGCCAGAAGACCACAGACAAGATCCCGTACACCGTAGCGACATTACCCGCTCTGGTTGTGGTCATGCCATGCCCAGCTCGTTTGTGACGGGTTATCGTTACGCGGAAATGGGTTATACCGCAGGTTTTGAACCTGCGGTATTGCCGATTAACGCCCGTCAGGCGCACATGGAAATGGCGGACATTCCCATTTTAGATAAAGGCGGTTATGTGATGCTGGGCAGTGATGATTACCTGCTCAGAATGCTCACGGCTAAAAAAGACCAGAAAGCCATTAATGATTATGTGGCGTGGACAATGCAGGCGGCGAAAGCCATCGGCGTTAAAGTGGTTAATCCGGGTGGTATCAATGCGTTTAAATTCAATCAACGCCAGTTGGATTTAGACGAACAAAACAGCCATTATGGCGTGACACCGCGTGAAATTCTGCAAGTGTTAGCCACTGCGGTAAAAGAACTGGGTGTGCATCATCCGTTACACGTTCACGGTTGTAATCTCGGCGTACCCGGCAACGTGCAAACTACGCTGGATACCATTCAAGGTATCGGCGGTTTACCGATGCACTTAACGCACATCCAGTTCCACAGCTACGGCACCGAAGGCGATTTAAAATTCTCCTCTGGCGCGGCACACATTGCCGAAGCGGTGAACCGTAACAAAAACATCACTATCGACGTGGGGCAAATCCTGTTCGGGCAAACCGTCACCGCCTCAGGTGACAGTATGCGTCAACACGCCAATCACAAACACGCCAGCCCTAATAAATGGGTGACGATGGATATTGAATGTGATGCAGGGTGTGGCGTTGTGCCGTTCAAATACAAAGACCAGAATTTCGTCAATGCACTGCAATGGGCAATCGGCTTGGAAACCTTCCTGCTGGTCGATGACCCGTGGCGTATTTTCTTAACGACTGACCATCCTAACGGCGCACCGTTCACCAGCTACCCGCATTTGATTCGCTTGTTAATGGATAGAACCTTCCGCAACGACGTGCTGTCTACCATTCACCCCGAAGCACAAAAAATGACCACACTGGCAAGTATCGACCGCGAATACACGCTACAAGAAATCGCCATTATGACCCGCGCAGGCGCGGCAAAACTCATTGGCTTACAAGACCGAGGCGGCTTAAGCGCGGGCAATTGGGCAGACATCACTGTTTATACCAACGATGCCGACCGCCAAAAAATGTTTGAAAAACCCGATTATGTGTTTAAAGACGGTCAATTAGTCGTCGTCGATGGCAAAGTCGTTTCCACTAAATGGGGAACAACCCACGTCATGAAACCTGATTTTGATCCCTCCGTTGAAAAAGGCTTAAAAGACTATTTCGACCGCTACCTGACCATGAAGCTGGGCAATTTTAAAATCAGCGATGATGAAATGACCGAAGACGGACGCGGTAGTTTGACGGCACATCCTTTAAAAACAGTTTAACTTTGGGTACAAATTATGATTATTAACGGTGTCACCATAGACGCAACGTTTGCAGAGGCTTTTCCGATGAAAGCCACCCGCGCCATTATTACCGCGCAAAATGAAAAATGGGCAATGATTGCCGCGCAAGCCATGACAGGCTTTGCTACTTCGGTGATTGCCTGTGGTTGTGAAGCGGGCATAGAGCGCGTATTAAGTCCCGATGAAACACCGGACGGCAGAGCAGGGGTATCGGTAATGATTTTTGCAATGGGCGGCAAAGGTCTGGCAAAACAATTGGAAACCCGTGCGGGACAATGTGTCCTCACCTCGCCGACTTCGGCATTGTTTGCAGGCATTGATGGCGGTATTCGCATTCCTTTAGGTAAAAACCTGCGTTATTTTGGTGACGGCTTTCAGATTGCCAAAAAAATCTCAGGCAAACGTTACTGGCGTATTCCCGTCATGGACGGCGAATTTTTAGCCGAAGCCACCACAGGACAAGTCGATGCAGTGGGCGGCGGTAACTTTTTAGTATTGGCAAAATCGCAACCGCAAGCCTTGGCAGCGTGTGAAGCGGCGATTGAAGCCATGCGTAAAATGCCCAATGTCATTATGCCGTTTCCGGGTGGCGTAGTGCGCTCTGGTTCTAAAGTCGGTTCAAAATACAAAACGCTGAACGCGTCCACCAATGACGCATTCTGCCCGACGCTGAAAGGCGCGACTAAAACCGACTTATCGCCCAATATTGAATCCGTCATGGAAATCGTCATTGACGGCTTAAGTAAAGAAGACATTGACAACGCTATGCGCGTCGGCATACAGGCGGTGTGTGATTTGGGCGCGGCAGAGGGTATTGAACGTATCAGCGCGGGTAATTACGGCGGTAAATTAGGGCCGTTCCACTTTCATTTACAGGAGATTATGGCATGAGCGCATTAACTTTTACGTTGAAAACGCAACCTGTACAGCGCGTCGATATGTCGCCGTTAGTGTGTCAACAGTTACAGGGTTTAAGTATTGCCGACATTGCCGCGCTGGAATTGCACAGCGGCAAACGCAAATTTCGTGTTGATGAATTATTTACTATCGAAGGTGATGACGCACAGAATATCGTCATTAAAAATAGCATTGAAAAGCTGGATTTTATCGGCAAAGAACTGGATGGCGGCACGATTACTGTTGAAGGTGATGCAGGTGCATATCTAGGCATGAGCATGAAAACGGGCGAGATAAAAATCTCAGGCAATGCAGGTTTATACGCCGCCTGTGAAATGAAAAACGGTTATCTGGAAGTGTCGGGCAATGTCGGTGATTTTTTAGGCGCGGCATTACCCGGCAATAAAATGGGCATGAAAGGCGGCATTATTTTAGTCAAAGGTGATGCAGGTCAGCGCGTCGGCGACCATCTCCGCCGTGGTTTGATTTTAATCGAAGGCAACGCAGGCGATTATTGCGGCTCACGCATGACCGCAGGCACGATTGCGGTCATGGGCAGCACAGGCAGATATTTAGGCTACGCCATGCGACGCGGTACGTTATTACTGTGGAATGCGCCACAACTGTCCGCCAGTTTTAACGACTGCGGAGCGCACACCTTGGCATTTTTACCGATTTTATTCAGCTCGTTTAAATCTTTAAACTCCAAATTTGCCGATGCGTCAGTGGCATTTAACCGCGTCCAACGCTACGCAGGCGATATGGCAGAAATCGGGCAGGGCGAGGTGTTGGTCAAACGGTAAGCGTGGATATTTTGTCCGCGAAAGACACGAAAAGTTTTTACGGATAGTTCCCACGCTCCAGCGTGGGAATTCATCTGACAACGCTCTGCGTTGTGATGCAATAAGCTGATTGCTTTTTAATTATTTGTTAAGTCTTGGTCGATTGCTGACTAAGGCTTTTTAGATGGTTAAATTCTATCTTTATTAATTCGCCAGCATACAAAGAGAAGCTTAATATGAATATAAAAAATGAAAATAGACTTTATTTCTTAGACGGCATGAGAGGTGTAGCAATTATCCTTGTTATTCTCTACCATGCGTTTTCACGATGGCCGAACCATTATCCTTATGGCGAGCAATTTATGAATTTCCCCTTATTTTCTTATGGGTGGGTAGGGGTTGAGTTATTTTTCATCATTTCCGGCTTCGTCATATTGATGACATTGGAGAAATGCACCGGTTTTGCCGACTTTATGCTGCGACGTTGGCTTAGGCTCTTTCCTGCTATGTTAGTTTGTTCTTTGTTTGTTTATATAACGGCAGGCATATTTTACGAAAGACCGATGGGAATCCCCGCCTTTCGTGAAATATTACCAGGGCTGACATTTATTGAGCCAAAATTGTATGAGGAAGTATTCCATTTTCCGTGGAGCGGCTTGGAAGGGGCTTTTTGGTCTTTATATATAGAAGTTAAATTCTATATGATATTCGCGTTTCTTTATTTTTTTATGAATAGCCGAACAGCCATTTTTGGATTGATTGGTTTATTTATCTTAAATTTTATTGTGATGTACGAAGATATGCACATAGCCTATTTAAACATTATGAGAGAAATTATGTTTTGGCTGAGTGCTAAATATTTTGGCTGGTTTGCAACAGGGGCAATTTTTTATAAGTATTATCAGAGTAAGAATAGAGCGGTTTTATTATTTGCCCTATTAATAGGATTATTGTCAGCATTCGCTGAGAATACCCAGTTTGGTGTTAGGGTATGCGGGTCTTTGATTGTTTTATTTTTTGCAGTATCAATAATTAATGGAAAACTTAATTTATTTTTGAGTAATAAGATATTAATTTTTATTGGTTTTATTAGTTACCCTCTTTATCTGCTGCATGAAAATATAACCGTTTCGTTAATAATAAAACTTAAAAGAATATCGCCATCTATACCTGCTATTATGCTGCCTATAATGCCCATTTCTGCTGTTATTCTTTTTAGTTCAATTGTTGCTTATTATATTGAACCTATGACTAAAACAATCATAAAACCCAGTTATCAGCAGGTTCGCAAATTATGCCGCTGTTAGCTATATAACCAATATGATGTCTCTATAGCGCATGGCTTGATTTATTGACAGGGAATGTTCGCGCTTACCCTCACCCCGACGATTTAAAGTGTGGTATTTATGATTAAATTCTACCGATTACTGCTCATCACCTTGTTATTCAGCCTGTCGGCTTGCAGCACTGCCCCGCAAAAAACTACGTTCACTCTGTTACAACTCAATGATGTCTATGAAATTTCACCGTTAAATGGCGGCAAGACGGGCGGTTTGGCGCGGGTGGCGACGTTGCAAAAGCAATTGAAAGCGGCTAATCCGCATACTTACGGCATTTTGGCGGGTGATTTGCTCAGTCCTTCGGCTATCGGTACGGCAAAAATCAACGGTAAGCGATTGGCGGGCAAGCAGATGATAGCTATTTTTAATCATCTGCACTGGGATTATATAACGTTCGGTAATCATGAATTTGATATAGGCAAAGAGCCTTTGCTGGAACGTTTGGCTGAAACGCAGTCGGTATTTTTTTCGTCCAATGTGTTTGATAACAGCACCCAAAAACGGTTTCCCCATACTCAGGAAACGGTGATTTTGAACGTGGAGGGTGTCAAAGTCGGCTTAATCGGGATTACTTTACCCGAATTGAAACCTGATTTTGTCGCGATTCCAGATCCGTTTGCCGCCGCACAAGCCGCTATCAAAAAATTAAAGCCGCAAGTCGAACTAATCGTGTTGGTTACCCATCAGGATTTAAAAGACGATATTCGTTTTGCCGAAAAATTACAGGGTGTGGATTTGATTATCGGCGGTCATGAACATGAAAATATTTATCTGTTTCGTGGCGCAAACTTAGTGCCGATTACCAAAGCCGATGCCAATGCTAAATCGGCATTTGTGCATAACATCAGCGTTGATAAACAAACGGGGCAAAAAAGCATAGATTCTAAACTGGTGTTTTTGGATGAGTCTGTACCGCTGGATGCTGAAACGGAAGTGCTGGTTAAACAATGGGAACAACTGGCGTTTGATTTGTTTAAACAGCAGGATTTTAATCCTGAGCGGGTGGTCGGTCACAGTAGCGCGGCTTTGGATGGTTTGGAGTCCAGTGTCAGAAACAAAACCACTGCGTTGACCGATTTAATCGGGCAGGCGTTTTTACACGCGTATCCAGAGGCGGATGTGGTGTTGTATAACAGCGGTTCGATACGCATAGATGATGTGTTACCTGCGGGTGCAATCACTGAATATGATGTGATAAAAATCATGCCGTTTGGTGGCAATCTCAATATGGTGCAGATGTCTGGTGAGTGGGTGGAAAAAGCACTCAATGCCAATAAACAAAACCGTGGTAAAGGCAGTTTTTTACATTTTGCTAACGTGACACAGGACAATGGGCGATGGTTGATTAATCAGCAAGTCATTGATGCTAAAAAACTTTATAAAGTGGTAACGACCGATTTTCTGCTGGAAAAAGGCGATAACGGGTTAGGATTTTTAACATTAAAAAACAACCCCAGCATTAAACGCTTGGATGTAACTCCGATTGATGTTAGAAAAGCACTGATTCAAGAATTGACATTATTGAATCGCAAGTAATGGATGAGCCGGTTAACGGTTAGGGGGTGTGCCAGACGCTGATGAATCTAAAATAAAACAACAACAATAAAAAAAATAGTGGTCGCGGTTAGCGCGGTCAAAATAATCAAATGAGGAGAAGAGTTTATGATGTCTCAAGCATCAGTAATTATGGCATTATTAATGGGGATTGTGGGGGTCGGATTTGTCATCTGGCATACCAAGAAAGTCCTGAGTTACGATACAGGAAGTCATGCCATGCAGGTGATTGCATTGGCTATTCAAGAAGGCGCGTCGGAATTTTTACGGCGTGAATATCGCGTGATAGCCATTTTTGTACTGATTGTGGCAGTTATTCTTGCCATATTTCAACATTGGCAAACGTCATTGTGTTTTGTGGTCGGTGCAATTGCGTCGGCAGGTGCGGGCTATTTGGGTATGTATGTTGCCGTGCGTGCCAACGTGCGGACTGCATCGGCTGCCAGTCGCGGCTTGCATGAAGGCTTGCGCGTTGCCTTCGGTAGCGGCGCGATTATGGGTATGTCGGTCGTCAGTTTCAGCTTAATCGGCATGACCGTGTTGTTTTTGATGTTTAACGGCGATCCTAATCAACTGGTGTATGTGACAGGTTTTGGTTTTGGTGCCAGTTCCATTGCTTTATTCGCCAGAGTCGGCGGCGGTATTTATACCAAAGCGGCGGATGTCGGCGCGGATTTGGTCGGTAAAGTGGAAAAAGGCATCCCCGAAGATGATCCCCGTAATCCTGCCGTTATTGCTGATAACGTCGGCGATAACGTCGGTGACGTTGCGGGTATGGGCGCGGATTTATTTGAAAGTTACAGCGGTTCGATTATTGCGGCGGCTACCTTGGGTGCGGTGATTGGCGGCAATCATGCGGCGGCGTTTATTGGCTTGCCGTTTTTAGTCGCGGCAGTCGGTATTATTTCCAGCCTGTTCGGTATTTATATCGTTATCGGTGAAGAGCAGGATGTCACTCATGCCAGACCTTTTTCAGATGAGTCTGTTATGGGGCGTATTCATCACTTCTTGAGAAAACAAGTCGCTAAAATTGATGAAAAAGCCAGTTTGGAAGATTTATTGAAAGCCTTGCGTCGTTCCGTGTGGGGTGCTTCTGTGGTGGTCTTAGGTCTGACCTTGATTGCAGTATTAATTTCAGGCGTTAGCTTTAATTATTGGCTGGTGATTGTGGTCGGTTTGATTGCAGGTAATGCCATTGCTTATGTCACTGAATATTTCACTGCCTACACCGAAAAGCCTACATTATCTATTGTTCAGGCGACGCAAACAGGTGCAGCAACCACCATTATTCAAGGTTTAGCGGTCGGTATGATGAGTACCGTATTACCCGTATTAATCGTTGCAATCGCTATTTTGCTCAGCATCTGGTTAGGTCATAAAGCTGATCATTCAATTACCGCAGGTTTGTATGCGGTTGCCTTGGCAGGTGTCGGTATGCTCAGCACACTGGGTGTCACATTGGCTACGGATGCCTATGGTCCGGTGGCGGATAATGCAGGCGGTATTGCCGAAATGAGTCATTTGCCCAGTGAAGTGCGTCATCGTACCGATGCACTGGATAGTTTGGGCAACACCACCGCCGCAACAGGCAAAGGTTTTGCGATTGGTTCAGCCATTTTAACCGCGTTAGCCTTATTAGCGGCGTATGTCACAGCGGCAAAAATCGAGCATTTAAACCTGCTGGATCCCACCATGCTCCCCGGCATTTTAATCGGTGCCATGATGCCGTATTTATTCTCTGCACTCACCATGACTGCTGTTGGTAAAGCCGCGCAAGAAATCGTCGTTGAGGTCCGTCGACAATTTCTCACCATTGAAGGTTTAATGGAAGGCACAGGCAAACCTGATTACGCCGCCTGTGTCGGTATCAGTACCGAAACCGCCTTAAAAGAAATGATTATTCCGGGTACATTAGCTGTCGTCGTGCCATTAGTCGTCGGTATGGTATTGGGCAAAGAAGCCCTCGCAGGTTTACTTGTCGGCACTATGTCCTCAGGCTTCCTATTAGCCGTTATGATGGCAAATGCAGGCGGTGCGTGGGATAACGCGAAAAAATTCATCGAAACAGGACAGCACGGCGGCAAAGGTTCAGAATCCCATAAAGCTGCCGTCGTTGGTGACACCGTCGGCGATCCGTTCAAAGACACCAGCGGCCCTGCATTAAACATCCTGATTAAATTAATGAGCATCGTGAGCCTAGTGTTCGCAACCTCATTCGGTTCAGGCTGGTTTAGTTTCTAACCGCTACACCCAGACCTGCGAGGTTATAAAAACCTCGCAGGTCTATATAATCGAGTGAGAATGACCAGCGTTATAAGGGATAGTCGTAATCCATTATTAACGGTGCATGATCGGAAAAACGTTCGTCTTTGTAAATAGTTGTCGCGGTTACTTTGTCTTTAAGCGATTCGCTTATGACTTGGTAATCAATGCGCCAACCGACATTTTTTGCCCACGCCTGTCCTCGGTTTGACCACCATGTGTATTGTTCGGCTTCTTGATTGATGACTCTGAACGCATCTACCCACTGTCCATTTGCATATAAGGCATCCAGCCATGCGCGTTCTTCGGGTAAAAAACCTGAGTTTTTCTGATTGCCGCGCCAATTTTTCAGGTCGATGTTGTGATGAGCAATATTCCAGTCGCCGCAAATGATAAAATCTCTGCCTTCATTAATACGTTCTTGTAAATAGGGCAGCAGGCGATCTAATACGCTGAATTTAAAGGCTTGGCGTTCTTCGCCCGATGAGCCTGAGGGCAGGTACAGGGAAATAACACTGAGGTTGCCAAATTGCGCTTCTATAAAGCGTCCTTCGTTATCAATATCTGTCCAGCCTAGACCGTTAATTATTTTATCAGGTGGTTTTTTACAAAATAAAGCTACGCCGCTATAGCCTTTTTTTTCGGCATCGTGATAAAAACAGTGGTAATTTTCTGGGCAAAAAATATCCGTATCAAGCTGGTGCATTTGGGCTTTAGTTTCTTGCAGGCAAATAACGTCAGCGTCTTGTTGTTGCATCCAAGTAAAAAAGCCCTTGCGTTCTGCCGAGCGTATGCCATTGGCATTGAGGGTAATAATGCGCATAAGTAATGAATTAGGTTGCGAATTGGCTATAAAATCCGTATTATACGCGGTTCTTTAATCAAGTATGTAGCCCGCTTACGGGTAATGTGAAAGTGATATGAAACCAGAAATTCATCCTAATTATAAACAAATTACTGTAACTTGCGGTTGCGGTAATGTCTTTACGACTGGCTCTGTGTTAACTAAGGATTTGCAGATAGAGGTTTGTTCTTCTTGCCATCCTTTTTATACAGGCAAACAACGTGTTGTTGATACAGCAGGTCGTGTTGATAAATTCCGTAAAAGATACGGAAAATAAGTCTTTCAGGTTTTTACCTGAAAAAGAGCTGAACGGGTGGAAAATTCGCTGTTCAGTTGGTTTTAAAAGTCATCATAAGAATACAAAAAATCAGCTATTCGGTTTACGGGTAGCTGATTTTTTTTGCCTGAAGAAAAGTTATTTCCCCCCGCTTACATTGGCGTTTTGAACCGAAAAATACCAATTAAATTATCAGTCGGTCTGTCGTTTATTGCATTTTCTACCGTCGAGTTACCGCTACTCGCTTTGTTATGGTCTATACTCCAATTATTAAAAAAGAAAGCCTCCGGTTGCAGAGGGTTACATCAGCAAGCATTGACTGTTGCTGTTAAGGTAACGAGGGTAATGCAGTATTTTTGTCGAATAATTTTTAGCATTTGAAAAAACTACTATACTCATTTCTAAAGGAAATTGAATTTTGCATCAGCTGGTAATAAAAGCAGCAAGTATTGCAATCTTGAATCACATTAACGATGAAGCTTTTTAAGGGTGCGTAATGAGCTGGTTTAGTCACAAACAGGATTCCGTTCTTAGTATTGATATAAGTTCAGCCGCTGTAAAGTTACTGGAATTAAGCAGGGTGGGTACGCGCTATCGCGTCGAAAGCTATGCTGTATCTCCTTTACCGCAGGATGCTGTGATTGATAAAAATATTGCTAATGTCAACTTAATTGCTGATGCAGTAAAAGCAGCAGTCAAGCAATCCGGCACTAAAGTAAAACAAGCAACTGTTGCTGTTTCGGGGTCTGCTGTGATGACAAAAATTATCACGCTGGATGCAGCCCTCAGTGACGATGAGATGGAAGAGCAGATTATGCTCGAGGCAGATCAGTATGTGCCTTATCCGCTTGATGAAATTAATTTTGATTTTGAAGTGCAGGGCATCAATGAAAGCAATCCTGAAATGGTTGATGTGTTGCTTGCCGCATCGAGACGGGAAAATGTCGATGATCGTGTTGAAGCTTTATTGAAAGCAGGTTTAAAAACACGAATTGTCGATGTTGAAGCGTTCGCGATGGAAAATGCGTTTTCATTGTTATCCGAGCAGTTTGCTGATTCGGTAGATGGTCATACGTTTGCTATCGCAGACATAGGCGCGACGATGGCAACGTTGAATGTACTGCACGATAGACGCGCTGTGTATGCCAGAGAGCAGGTGTTTGGCGGTAAGCAGCTTACCGAAGAAATTCAGCGACGTTATGGTCTGTCCTACGAAGAAGCGGGGCTGGCAAAGAAACACGGTGGATTACCCGATAACTACACTGCTGATGTGCTTGATCCTTTTAAAAGAGCAATGGTTCAGCAAATTCAGCGGTTATTACAGTTTTTTGTCGCATCCGCTGCTAATAGAGGCATTGACGGTGTGATTTTGGCGGGTGGTTGCGCTTCTATTCCAGGTATTGAAAAGCTGGTGGAAAAAAGTCTGGATGTGCCGGTCAATATTGCTAATCCATTTGTCAATATGGCTCTATCCAATAAAATAAAACCTCAGATATTGAGTAATGACGCGCCTGCAATGATGATTGCGTGTGGCTTGGCATTAAGGAGTTTTGATTAATGGCCAGAATCAATTTGCTCCCTTGGCGGGAGGAGCTTCGTAAACAAAAGAAGAAAGATTTTCTAACCGCGATGGGCTTGTCGGTATTGCTTACGCTGGTGGTCTTTGGTTTTGTTCATACCCATATTCAAGGTTTACAAGAATATCAAGAAGCCAGAAATAAAATACTTGAAGATGAAATAGTCAGGCTGGATCAGAAGCTGGGCGAAATTAAAAATATTGAAGATACCAAAAATAAATTGCTGGCGAAAATAGATCTTATTCAAAAATTACAAGAAAGTCGCCCTGAAGTTGTGCATCTGTTGGATGAAATTCCGAGAAATACACCCGACGGTGTTTTCCTTACCAAATTTGCTCAAACAGGACAGGCATTGGTATTTGAAGGTAAATCTCAGTCCAATGCACGGGTATCTGCTTTTATGCGAGCGATTGATGCGTCAAACTGGTTACAGGCTCCTGTCTTGGAGGAGATTAAAGCAGAGGATGCTAAATCTACGCAAAGTAATTTCAAGCTGAAAGCGACACTGGGTAAGCAAAACGTTGATGCGACTAAAGTCGACGCTACTAAATAAGGGTGCATGATGAATCTGTCAGAAGTTAATTGGGATCCTAATGCTGCGGGAACATGGCCGTTAGCCGTTAAAGCGGCAGTCATATTCATTGTTTGCGCATCGGTTGCGGGTGGTTGTGTTTATCTGGACACGCTGGATCAAATAGACGCACTTGAAGCTGTTCAACAAAAAGAGACGGAATTAAGAACGACTTTTGAGGGTAAGCAGGCAAAAGCAGCAAATTTGCCTGACTACCAATATCAATTGACGCAAATTGAAGCGTCATTAGATGAAATGATTAAACAAATGCCTACCGAAGCAGAAGTCGCCAGTTTGTTGGTTGATATTTCACAAACGGGCTTGGCGAGTGGTTTGGAGTTTAAATTGTTTAAACCAGAAGCTGCTGTTCTTAAGGATTTTTATTCAGAATTACCGATTAAAATTGAAGTAACAGGAAAATACGAGGAGTTGGGTTTGTTCGTTAGCGGTCTGGCGGCATTACCTCGAATTGTTACCATACATGATGTCAATATTTCTCCTGAAGACAGTAAAGATGGTGCCTTGAAGATGCAGGCAACAGTTAAAACCTACAATGAGGCTGCAAGTAACAATCCAGCCGATGCTGCCAAGAAGAAAAGCAAGAGAGGAAGCAAGTCATGAGACAGTGTAAATCGCTATTGTTGCATCGTAAATTGATGGGCGGTGTTGTTTTACTGGCTTTATTAACAGGTTGTAGTGAAGATGATTTTTCCGACTTAAATCAGTACATCGCAGAGGTTAAAGTGAGACCTAAAGGGACTATTAAGCCGTTGCCCGAAATTAAAGTGGTTGAACCGTTTATATTCAAACCCGAAGATTTGCGCGATCCGTTTAAACCGATAAAACCAATTGACGGTGGATGTCCAAGCGGATCCACATCCCCAGAATGTCAAGGACCCTCAACAGGTGGCGGCATAAAACCAGATACTTCGCGTCGTAAAGAGGAGTTGGAGGCGTTTCCTGTAGAGACTTTAAAAATGATTGGTACTGTGAATATGAAATCGAATTTATGGGCATTGGTAAAATCGGCTGATAAAACCGTTTATCGTGTTCGGGTTGGCAATTATATGGGGCAAAATTACGGAAAAATTATTCGTATCAGTCCGGATAAAATTGAATTAATGGAAATAGTACCTGATAAGCCAGGAACATGGCGTGAACAACAACTGTCGGTTATGTTGGCAGATGAACAAGGGGGTAAGTAATGAGTAATAAACAAGGTGGCGTTATGTTTAACAAGGTGGAGCGATCTTTATACAGCTGCATGGCTGTGGGGTTTTTTTTACTCATTGCTCTTTGTGTTCCTGTTAGAGCCGGTGCTGTGAGTCTGTCAAATGTAGGTGTTGTTGCCTTGCCGGACAGTAAATTGCAGATACAACTGGAAATGAGCGGCGGTGCGGCTTCGTTGCCAAAAGTTTTTCAAACAAGTAATCCTGCAAGAATCGCGTTGGATTTTGAGAATGTAACCAACGCACTCAGCAAAAAAATGTATCCTATCAATCAGGGTGCGGTCAGTAATATTTATGTTGCTGCAACAGGAAATAGAATTCGTGTTGTGATTAATATGCTTGAGTCAATGCCATTTGATACCAAGGTAGTTGATAATAAAATATTGTTGACGTTACAGGCGGCATCAGCTGCACCTGTTGCACCTGTTGCACCTGTTGCACCTGTTGCACCTGTTGCACCTGTTGCACAGCCTGCATATCAGGCAGGAATGCAAAAAAACGCACCTGTCGCCACATCCTTGCCATTACCCGCTATGCCCACCACAGCGTCGCGTTTTAACCCATCAAAAAAATCAGTTATTCCTGCATTGATGCCTGAACAGGCAATCAGCGGTTTTGATTTTAAACGAGGAGAAAAAGGCGAAGGTCGTATTCTGATTTCGTTGGCAAATCCCAATACGATTGTTAATACTAAGGAGCAGGGCGGAAAAGTTATATTAAGTTTTGTTAATACGCGCTTGCCCAGCAATCTATCAAAAAGATTGGATGTCTCTGAGTTTGCCACACCTGTAAAGACAATAGATGCAATCTCATCGGGTAATGAAACGACGTTATCGGTCACGATGCAGAATAAACTGTATGATTATTCTTCATTTCAATCGAATGGTTTATTAACCATTGAGTTTCGACCCTTAACCGAGGGCGAGAAACAGGCAATGGAAAGATCGCGGACGAAATACACAGGCGATCGCTTATCATTGCATTTCCAAGAAATCGAAGTCCGCAGTGTTATCGCGATTCTAGCTGAATTTACAGGTCAGAATGTCGTTGCAGGTGACGATGTTACTGGAACTATTACCTTGAAATTGGATGATGTACCTTGGGATGAAGCCTTGGATTTCATTATGATGACTAAAGATCTCGGTAAGTATGAAACAGGTAATGTCACGCTGATTTCACCACTGGATAGAATTAGAACCTATAAAGAAAAGCAACGCGCAACTGAAAAAGTAGTTGCTGCATTAGACCCGTTACTGACTGAGTATATTAAAATTAATTACGCCAGTGCAGGGGCAATGGTATCACTGTTGTCCGGTAGTAGTGCAGGGGTCAATACTTGCGGGGCAACAACTAGCAGTGCTGCACCAACAAGCGGGACTCCTGTTACTACAGCACCACCTGCTACCGCAGGTACGGATGCTGGTAGCGGCTCAGAATCAACTGGCGGAACAGGTACTACAGGAGAGCCAGTCGAAGGTAATGCAAGCGGGTTGGGTGCGCTGTCTCCTCGTGGTACAGCAGTCGTTGATCAAAGAACCAATACGCTCATTATTCGTGATACAGCAAATCGTTTAGAGGGCATTAGAAGCTTAATTAACAGACTGGACGTTCCTGTTCAACAGGTGATGATTGAGTCCAGAATTGTGATTGCCACCAATAACTTTGTTAAAGAGCTGGGTGTTAAGTTTGGCACGGCAAAAGTGGCAGATTATGGTAGTCAAACACAGTTTGGTATAGGCGGTGCTGCGGGTCCTTCCTCTATGAGTGGACGATTACCAACAACTTCCACACCCGGTGGCGTTTACGTTGCTCCAGCAAGCGCAAATGCAGGTATGATGGGTCAATTAGTTGATCTTGGGGTTTCCGGTACACCAATGGGTGCATTGGGTATGACCTTGGTACGCGGGGCAGATTATGTGTTGAATCTCGAGCTGCAAGCTTTGCAGTCACAAGGTAAAGGCGAACTGATTTCGAATCCGCGTGTGATGACCTCTGACCGTTGTCAGGCAACCATCAAGCAAGGTGTTCAGATTCCTTATACCTCAGCAACTACAGGTGGAACGACAACTACATCAACCACTATCTTTGTTGATGCCTTATTGGAACTGGATGCTACGCCGCAAATCACGCCAAATGGCAGTGTGATTATGAAACTCGGTATTACTAAAAACTCTCCGGGTACACAAACGCCTACAGGTCAAATCGCTATCGACAAAAGAGAGATTCATACCAATGTTCATGTATTGGATGGCGAGACTGTTGTTTTAGGGGGTATTTTTGAGGAGGTTATTGCAGATAGAGTTAATAATGTACCGTTCTTTTCGGATTTACCCGGTGTTGGTTTTCTGTTTAAAAATACCAGAAAGCAAGATGATAAAACTGAATTATTGATTTTCGTCACACCAAAAATCGTTAAAGATAATCAAGCCAGCTATTGATAGCTTCTACTTAACGTGAAAAGGGGGCATAATGCCCCCTTTTTTTGATGTGTAACTTAACAAAATAAGCAGAGCAATTCATGTCGCGATTCGAGAATATATATTTAGTTGGCCTCATGGGTGCAGGAAAAACCACCATAGGCCGCCAATTGGCAAGAACCCTTAAATTGCCTTTTTATGACAGTGATAAGGCAATTGAAGAAAGTACAGGCGTTGATATTCCAACCATCTTTGAATTTGAAGGTGAGGAAGGTTTTCGGGATAGAGAGCAAAAAATGCTCCAGCAACTTACCAAAATGGACGGTATCGTATTAGCCACGGGTGGCGGTGCGATATTGCGCGAAGAAAACCGCCAGTTATTAAAAGAAAACGGTTTTATCGTTTATTTGCAATGTTCAGTAGATCGCATACTGGAACGTACCCGACGTGATACGCAGCGACCTTTATTAAATACCGCTGAACCTAGAGAGCGTATAGAGACCTTATTTGCCCAGCGCGAACCGCTGTATTTAGCGTGTGCCGATTACAAAATTGATACAGGCGTTTTACAGAGTAAAGTCGTTGTCAACCATATTTTAGAAGAATACAAATCCGTTCATCGTTAACAGTATGAAAGTATTACAAGTAGAGCTCGGTGAGCGCAGTTACCCTATTTATATCGGCTCTGATTTACTCAGCCAACCCGCCTTATTAACTCAGCATATTAAAGCCAAACAAGTAGTGGTGGTCACTAACAGCACTATCGCGCCGTTATATCTTGAGCGTGTGTTACAACAATTGGCTGATTACTGTGTGGAAACCGTGATTCTGCCTGATGGCGAACAATATAAAACCCTAGAATATGTCACGCAGATTTTCGATAAATTACTGGTACAAAAATTCAGCCGTAACAGCACGCTGATTGCCTTAGGCGGTGGCGTGATTGGTGATATGGGCGGTTTTGCTGCCGCGTGTTACCAGCGTGGTATTGCGTTTATACAAATACCAACCACGTTATTAGCGCAAGTGGATTCCTCAGTGGGTGGTAAAACAGGCGTGAATCACCCGTTAGGCAAAAACATGATAGGCGCGTTTTATCAGCCGCAATGTGTCATTGCCGATGCCAGCGTATTGGATACGTTGGATGACAGGCAATTATCAGCTGGATTGGCTGAGGTCATTAAATACGGGTTAATCAGGGATGCGGAATTTTTCGGGTGGCTGGAAAACAATATGCCTGCGTTATTAGCCAGAGATAAAGCCGCCTTAGCTTATGCTATTGAGCAATCCTGTGTAAACAAAGCCCAAGTGGTTGCCGAAGATGAAACGGAAACAGGTGTGCGTGCCACATTGAATTTGGGACACACGTTTGGTCATGCTATTGAAACAGGCTCAGGTTATGGCAATTATCTGCATGGTGAAGCGGTCGCAATCGGCACTTGCCAAGCCGCCGATTTATCACGTCGTAAAGGCTGGTTGACCGATGCTGATGTCAACCGAATTATTGCCTTATTTGAGCAGGCTAAATTACCGACTACGCCGCCAGAAGCACTTGATAGCAATCGCTTTCTGGAACTCATGTCGGTTGATAAGAAAAATATTGATGGGCAGATTCGCCTTATCCTGTTAGAAAAAATTGGCTTGGCAACGTTGCCGATTTATGTGGCTCAAGACTTGTTAGAGATGACACTGAAAACTTATGGTAGAGAATGAAGAGGTCACCTATCAGCTGACACATCAAAATCCTGTTGATTATTCACTGATAACACAAGAACGTACCGAAAAATTAGAACTGTTAATTCATTTACTGGGCAATTCAACGAGCCCTATTGTGTTATGCGGTTCTAGAGGGGTCGGCAAAACAACTTTATTGACGGTCTTTCAACACCAGCTTAACCCATCATGGCAAACGTGTTTAATAAAGGGCAGGGCGGATTTAAGTGTTGAGCAGATAGAAACTCAGCTGATAGCGACTATTCCAGACACACAAACCGTAGAACGTTTTTTTGCTTTGCTGGCTGAGCAAAACAAAAAAATCGTATTAATCATCGAAAATGCGGGACGTTTAGCACCGTATTTAATCAGTACACTCATTGACTATGCGGCACAATATCCGCTGCTCAAAATTATTTTTGTGCTGACGCATGATGATTTAGCCATAAAAACCTGTTCGGATAGCGTGATAGAAGACTGTCATATTATTGAAATTAAGCCGCTATCCGAAGCACAATGCGGCGATTTTTTACGGCATCTGGCACTAAAATCGACGCTTAAAATACCGATTCACAGTATCAGCGATAGCATGATAGCGAGTCTTTATCAGCAAACACATGGCATTCCAGCAAAAATTATTGCGCAACTACCGATGTTAAGCCGACCTAAAAAAAATGTTCCAACAACAGGATGGTTTCCCATTATTCTATTGGGTTTATTGACTGCTTGGCTGGTGTTGTGGTTTTTGTTTGGACATAATACGCCCAGTTTGGCACCGCTCAATTCGCTATTAAAATTACTCTCAGACCGATAACGACATCATGACATCCTTAAAAAACGATACTTTTATTAAAGCCCTGTTAAAACAACCTGTCGATTACACGCCTGTGTGGATGATGCGCCAAGCGGGACGTTATTTGCCTGAATACCGCCAAGTGCGCGAACAAGCGGGCAGTTTTTTAAATCTTTGTACCAATCCAGAACTCGCTTGTGAAGTAACCTTACAGCCGTTACGCCGCTTTGATTTTGATGCCGCGATTTTGTTTTCTGATATTCTCACTATTCCCGATGCAATGGGCTTAGGCTTACATTTTACCGAAGGCGAAGGTCCTAAATTTCATCATCCGCTACGCACGGCGGCAGATGTTGAAAAATTGCCGATTCCAGACCCTGAGCTGGAATTGGGCTATGTCATGGATGCAGTGCGTTTAATTCGTAAAAATTTAGCAGGTAGCGTACCGCTGATTGGTTTTTCGGGCAGTCCGTGGACACTGGCAACCTATATGGTCGAAGGCGGTAGCAGCAAAAGTTTTCACCGCGTCAAAGGTTTGATGTACGAACAACCCAAAGTCATGCACGCCTTGCTTGATAAACTGGCGCAATCGGTGGCGAGTTATTTGAATGCGCAAATTGCCGCAGGCGCACAAGCGGTGATGTTATTTGATACCTGGGGCGGCGTACTGAGTACCGAAGATTATGCGGAATTTTCCTTGTATTACGCGAAACAAATTCGCAGTTTGCTCAATACCAACGTGGACGGGCAGCAAATACCCACCATTTTGTTCAGCAAAGGTTGTGGACAATGGTTAGAAGCCATGACCGATGCAGGTTATGACGCACTGGGCTTGGATTGGCAAACCGATATAGGGAATGCGCGTGCCAGAGTTGGGCATCAAGTTGCCTTACAAGGCAATATGGATCCGATTGCGTTATATGCGCAACCTGAGATTATTACTGAAAAAGTAAAAACCATTCTGCATAAATACGGTCAAGGCTCAGGTCATGTATTTAATTTAGGACATGGTATTCTGCCAGACATTAATCCAGAACACGTTAAAGCAATGGTGGATGCAGTCCATCAATACAGTCCTGCTTATCATGCACAGGTGTAACATGAAATCATTAAAAATCTTTCTGGCAATTGGTTTGATACTGGGAAATATCCCTGCACACGCCGAAAAGGCAACTGACATTACCGTGTATCGTAGTCCAACGTGCAGCTGTTGCGGTAAATGGATAGAGCATTTAAAACAGAATAATTTTATTATCAAAGACATTCCTACCGAAGATATGCAGGCTGTCAAACACAAATACGGTGTCAGCGACAACATGGCATCGTGCCACACTGCCGTAGTGAATGGTTATGTCGTTGAAGGTCATGTGCCTGCTGACGACATTAAAACCCTGCTGAAAACCAAGCCAAAAATGGTCGGTATCGCCGTGCCGCAAATGCCCAGCGGCACACCGGGTATGGAAATGGGCGGTAAAAAAGACGCATACAATGTCATGAGTTTCGACAGCGAAAATCATGAACAGATTTTCAAAAGTCACGCAGAGTAAAATTAATTTGTCAGATTATAGGACAGTCGAAAAATCCGCTTTACTTTTTAATGAGAATCGTTATTATTAGCAAAAAATTATTTTACTGGAGTCGTCCATGTATATTTGTGTTTGCAAAGCAGTAACGGATAAACAAATTAAAATCGCCATTGATAAAGGAGCGCGGACGCGCAGACAGTTATATCAATGCACGGGTGCAGGGGATGTGTGTGGAAAATGTACTCGCCACATTAAACAGATGCTTGACGAAAGCCTACCATCAGACTCTATAATGCAAGCTGCGTAATAATTCATTAATAATTTAAGGCTGCTTACTATGAAAGGCGATGTTAAAGTCATTGAGTTTTTAAATAAAGCTCTGGAAAACGAACTGACTGCGATTAATCAGTATTTTCTCCATGCAAAAATGTATAAAAACTGGGGCTTGGAAAAGCTCTATGCTAAGGAATATCACGAATCCATTGATGAAATGAAACACGCGGATAAATTGATTGACCGCATTTTATTTCTGGAAGGCTTACCCAATTTACAAAATATCGGCAAAATTTTAGTAGGTGAAAACACTGAAGAAATGCTGGCTTGTGATTTAAAACTGGAACACTTGGCAGTCCCCGATTTAAAAGATGCCATCGTACACTGTGAAAATGTGCGTGATTATGTGTCGCGAGAATTATTTGAACATATTTTAGAAAGCGAAGAAGAGCATATAGATTGGCTGGAAACCCAATTAGAGTTAATTGAAAAAATAGGTTTACAGAACTACCTCCAATCACAAATGTAATCCCTGCTAAACGCCGAACTTACCTATTTACCGCCCTGTAAGTTCGGCACAACTCCTCTGCAAGCAATGCAGGTCTTTCTAGGGAAATTTAGCATTTTCCCGTAGTCAATTATTAGTATTATCCTCAAATAACAGCAGCTTTTTTGTTTGTACGGTTTCCTCAAACAGTCCCATCGTGTACCATGTAAGGCTATAAAAAACGTCTGGCAAATAGCATAGCGTTACCGAGTACCCATAAATAAAACAATCACTTATGAAAATACTGACTCTCTATTTCAAAAACATCAACTCATTAGAAGGCGAAACTCGCATTGATTTTACCGAGGCTCCGTTTTCTGATACGGGCGTGTTTGCGATTACAGGGCCTAATGGTTCGGGTAAATCCAGTATTTTAGATGCCATAACCTTGGGTTTGTACGGTGAAACTTTTCGCTTTAATAAACCCGCCGAGTATGTGATGACCAAGCAAACGGCGGATTGTTTCGCTCTGGTTGAATTTTCTTTAGGCGCGGAAAAGTATCAATCAAGCTGGCGGGTTCAGCGGGAAAATGGACTGGCAGCGGGTGAATTGCAAGCGGCGGCGATGCAGTTGATTCGTTTGAATACGGGCGAGGTGCTGGCAAACACGCCACAACAGGTATGTGCGCAGATGACGGCAATCACGGGCATGAATTTCCGTAATTTCACCCGTTCCATTTTGTTGGCACAAGGCGACTTTGCTGCATTTCTAAATGCACTTGATGCAGAGCGCATGGATATTATGGAAAAAATCATCAGCACTGATATTTATGCGGATTATAAACAACAGGTCATCAGCCAAGCCGATCAAGCGCAACAGAGCATCACTCAAGTAAAACAGCAATTAGCGACAATTGCGTTGTTGCCCTCTGAAAAAACTGAGGCTTATACGCATGATTTAGCTGATTATCAGGAGCAATATGCTGAACTTCGCCAAGAACAGACAACGCTGAATAAACAGCAGGCGGCTGTGAAAAATATTGCCTCTGTACAAGCGCGTATGGCGACACAGAAGCAAAATTTAAAGCACACTAAAGCAGAAGTGCAGCGATTGCAGGAGCAGTTGGCACGCGTTAATGCCAACCAAAATGCGTTAATTTTTAAAGAAGAAGCGGAATTCATTAATGATAAAAATCAGGCTGTTACGCAAAGTAAAGCGGATATAGCTGCGTTAAAAAATGAACTGGCACGATTAAGAACCAATTTGGTCGATGATAAGACCATCGTTGATGGCTTAACGAATAAGTCGTTGATTGAACAGCAACAACTTATCGCTAGTCTTAAAACCCAGTTAGGTCAGTTGACTGCCAACGGGCAATCGGAAGTTGCTTTGATTCATTCCTTAGAAGCACAAATCGAAGAAAAAAAATCAGCACAAGTTGCGTTAGAAGCATGGTTAAGTGAACACGCGGCGGATGAAAGTTTGCTGACCGATTTTCCTGACCTCGGTAAATTAAACAAGTTGCAATCCGATTTACACGCGTTAAACGCCCAGCAAAAAGTGTTTGCCAAGCAAAGTAAAGACAATGAAGCCGCGTTGAATGCGAATACATCCGCACTTGAAAAAGAACAGCAGAAATTAGCCAATGCCACAACAGCTCTTGAAGCGGATGAACAAGAATTAGCCGATTTATTGGCAAGACAATCGCTGGAAGTCGTTGATGGCTTGCGTGAAGAGCAGGAGACCAGAGTTAAAGACTTTGAAGAATTAAAATATTTAGCGGTTGCGTACCAACGCTTATCCAAGTCAGGTTTTAGTTTATTTTCGTTTTTTGGCGGTAAAAAAGAGCAGGCGGAATTGGATGCCAATACCCTGAGTGTTGAGCATGAAGAGCTTAAGTTAGAGGTACTGCGCGAAGAAAATATCAAGAAAGTATTGGAGCAGAAAGTTTTTCATGAAGGCTTATTGAAAAAAATGGCAGATAGCCGACAACATTTGATTGACGGTAAGCCTTGCCCTTTATGCGGTTCGTTGCAGCATCCCTACAGTAAAAAACCGCCTGAGCAGGGTAATTCTCAGCAAGCTTTAGTCGATCAGCAGGTAAAAATTAAAAACTTACTGGCGCGAACCTATAGCGTGGGTCGGCAGCTGGAAGAGGCGCGGCAACAGGATGAAAGTAAATTATCCAATCGGACAAGGCGGCAACGTGTCAGTTCGCAGTGGTTATTGTTGTGTAATCGACTGAGTGCTGCGCGTCCAGAAATGGATATTCAAAACATCAGTCTGATGGATGAGATGTTAAAAGAGGCAGTCGAAGAACTCAAAAGCATTGTTGAGTTGGCGGCGTATTACCGCAATAAGCAAAGTAACATTATAAAATTAAAAGTGTCGATTGATAAAAGCACCAGTACCATCACGCAATTACAGGCGAATATCGTCGCTATCACGGCGGAAATTGACGGGCGCGTACAGCAAAAAATTGACATCGAAAAGGCGTTGCACGAGCATCAGCAACAAGAAAAAATCTTATCAGAACAGGTGACCAACCAACTTGCCGCATTAGGTGAAAAACTGCCCAGCAAGAAAAATGATGGTTTGTTTGATCGCTTAACTGCGCGCAAACAGGAATATTATGGGTATAAGTTTCGTCATGACAATCTGTTAGAAGAACTTGCGCTGTTGACGACCAAGCGAGCAAATTGTCAAACAGAAATCAATGTATGCAAAGAGCAGCTGGATATTATCGGCGCGCGATTAGCAACTGAAGAAAATATTGCCTTACATTTAGCCGTTTTTGAAAAACAAAAACTGATTGCCGACCAAGAGCGTTGGATACTGGAGCAAAGTAGCGAACTGGCACAATTACAACAAACATTGTTAGAAAAAATATCAGCTACAGCATTCCCAAGTTTAACGGCATTGAATGAGATACTCGCACTGCTGCCGCGTCAAGCAGAATTTGAACAAGCATTAGCGCAACTGGAAGCGGATATTATCAGCAAAACGGCGGTAATGTCACAAACAGGTATTGAGCTGGATGCTAATTTTAAACTGACGGAATCCGCATTAAGTCCAGAAGAATTAACTGCACAACTCAAACAAACCAGTGAGCGAATGGAGGATGTGCAGTCAGAGATTCTCCGCTTAGAAAAATTGCTGCATCAAAACAAAAAATTGCAACAGCATTACCACGCACTGGAGTCGCAACTGAAACAGCATGAAGCAGAAGCCGCACCTTGTATGGCAGAGCTTGCGTTGTTGAGTGAGGAAAATGGCATGGTATTTCGGCGTAGAGTTCAGCAACAACTGGCAGCCAAATTATTGGTGCAAACCAACGCCATTTTGGAAAAAATCAGCGGTCGTTACTATTTAAGACAGTTGCCCAGTGAACAAGGACTGGCATTAGTTGTCGAAGATACATTACAAGCCAATGTACAGCGATTCCCCAAAACGTTATCGGGTGGCGAAAGTTTTATCGTCAGTCTTGCCTTGGCGTTGGGCTTATCTGAATTAGCGAATAACGGACGCTCGGTCGATTCGTTATTTCTTGATGAAGGCTTCGGCAATTTAGATGCTGAAAACCTGTATATCATTATCAGTACCTTAGAAAATTTGCACACGCACGGCAAGATTGTCGGTGTTATTTCTCATGTCGATGCCGTACAAAAACGCTTTAAAGCCCAATTGCAAGTGGTTAAAAAACCGAATGGCATGGGGATGTTAAAAAAAGCCTCTTGATGGTTGAGTAAATACGCATACATTTACCAATAGAGGTTGTTATTTTTGTCGATTTACATAACAAGGTAGGTGTATTATGAGTGAATTATCCAACAATGAACCAGAAGCCGAAAAAGTACAAGCCTTAAAACGACTGGCAACTACTGTCTATTTATGTCAATTACTTGCATTCGCTTTTTTTGGATTGCCATTATTGGCAGGCGCGTTTATTAACTTTATGAATCGCAATGAAGCGCAGGGAACATGGATTGAATCCCATTTTAACTGGCAAATTCAAACTGTCTGGATGAGTTTAGCGGGATTTGCAGTAGCGGGCTTAACCTTTGAAATGGGCATTGGCTTATACATTCTACTCATCACAGTGTTGCTACTGGTTTATAGAATTATGGTGGGTTGGATTGCGTTAAGTGCGAACCGCGCGGTTAAAGAATAACGCTTATAACCAATAGGCGCGATACGGAGTTTAATAGCGTTAGCTGTTTTTACAACTAACGCTATTGAAATATTAGGCTTTTTTCATAATTCGCGCTTTTTCGCGCTGCCAATCCTGATCTTTAGAAGCTGCGCGTTTATCGTGTAATTGCTTACCTTTGGCTAAACCAATTTCCAGTTTGGCACGTCCTGCTTTCCAATACATAGACAATGGAATAATGGTATAGCCTTTGCGTTCTACCGCACCAATGAGTTTATTGAGTTCATGAGCGTGCAGCAGCAATTTTTTGTTACGAATAGCATCTGGGTTGATATGTGTAGAAGCAGATAATAATGCTGAAATATGCGCTCGATGCAACCACGCTTCACCCCGCTTTATCACCACATAACTTTCTTTTAACTGTATACGTCCTTCGCGCAAACTTTTCACTTCCCAGCCTTCCAGTACTAAGCCCGCTTCAAAACGTTGCTCAATAAAATATTCATGAGTGGCTTGTCGGTTGACAGCAATGGTGGCGTTTTGTTGATTATTCTTTTTTTTTGAGTTTTTATCCGCCATAGCGTGGTATTCCTAATGATTTTAAATCTAACATAAGTTATTTTACTCGATATTACTAAGTGCTTGTCGAACTGTTTAAATATCATGGTTATTCAATTGAAACCGTGCCTGCTATCGGCACTATAGCGCGAATTTTCTGTAAAAATTAACAGTCGATTGCAGTGCAAACCAAGTGCTTAGCTAAATCTGCCCTGAATTAATACAAAAGAGGAGATCTGCGCATCATCGCAAATTTTGCAATTTGTTACTCTAACTTTATTGTTATGCAGATTTTGAACAGGTTTTGGCAGTGATTGTGCTGATTGCTATGCTAGGCTTTGTCTAAACTGATCAACATCTTGACTGGATTAAAGCTTTTTCTGTGTATATCTAAAAAACCAAATTGTTGAATTTCAGCAAGGTGCTGTTTTGTACCGTAGCTTTTATGAATATGAAAAGAAAAATCGGGGTATTGATGATGATAATCGACCATAAGATTATCTCGATACACTTTAGCTAGAATGGAAGCCGCGCTGATAGCTTGCACTTTGCTATCACCTTTAACAATGGCTTGTGCAGGCATAGTCAATTGGGGCAGTCGATTGCCATCGACCAATACAGTATCGGGTTGTCTATGTAAACCTGCGACTGCGCGCTGCATTGCAAGCAGTGTGGCGTGGAGAATGTTGAGCGAGTCTATTTCAGCAACACTGGCTTCTGCTATCGCCCAGCTTAAGGCATTTTCTTGAATGATTTTGCTGAGTTGTTCTCGTTTACGTTCGGTGAGTTTTTTAGAGTCCGCTAATCCGACAATCGGTTTACTGGCATCTAAGATGACGGCAGCGGCTACTACACAACCCGCTAAACAGCCGCGACCGACTTCATCAACACCTGCAATCAGACAATGAGGGGGGATTTCATCCATGAAGGGCATAAGCGATTAGCGCAATATGCCTCGGCGAACATTACGCAAAAAATCAACCATTTCGGTTAATTCTTTACTGCCAGTTGCCAATTCTTCGATTTGTTCAATAGCATCTTCCAAGCGTAAATTCATTTTGTAAATGAGCTTATAGGCATTTCTAATTAAGCGAATATCATCGGCGGTGATGCCGTTGCGTTCCATGCCTACCGAATTGATACCGTGTGGTCTGGTAGGTTTGCCGCCAACCATTACAAAGGGAGGAATATCCTGAGTAATAGCACTGCCCATTGCCGCAAAGCTGTACTGTCCGATTTGCGTGAACTGATGTACTAAAGTAAAACCACCCAGAATGGCGTGGCTGTTCAAATGTACATGACCTGCTAATGATGCGCCATTTGCCATGATGACGTGATTGCCGATAATGCAATCATGAGCAACATGGGTATATGCCATAAACAGGTTATCATTGCCTATTTGGGTAACACTATTATCTTGAATTGTACCTCGGTGCATAGAGGTAAATTCTCGGATAGTGTTTCTATCGCCAATTTCAAGTCGTGTGATTTCAGCCGCATATTTTTTATCTTGCGGATCTTCGCCGATGGAGGTGAATTGATAAATGCGATTATCTTTACCAATGGATGTAGGCCCTTTAATAACAACATGGGGACCTATCACGGTGCCGGAATCTATTTTGACATCGGCACCAATAACGGAAAAGGCTCCCACTGACACATCAGCAGCGAGTTCAGCACGATTATCAATAATAGCAGAAGAATCAATCAAAACTAATCCACTACCGCTGCACATCGGATTTCTGCGCTCGCTACAAAATCGCCATCAACTTCAGCTCGACATTCAAACGCCCAAATATTACGCTTACTTTTGACGAATCTGGCTTCCAACATTAATTGATCCCCAGGAACTACAGGTCGTTTAAATTTGGCTTTATCGATGCCGACCAAATAATAAATCATGCCTTCCAGTTCATCACCCGCCGTTTCCGATGCTAATAAACCAGTTGCTTGTGCCAATGCTTCAAGAATCAAAACACCCGGCATGATAGGTTTTTGCGGGAAATGCCCTTGAAAGAAAGGCTCATTATAAGTAACATTTTTTACTCCTAATAGCCGAATTCCAGGTTCGCACTCAATGACCTTATCAACCAATAAAAAGGGGTAACGATGAGGTAAAAAAGCTTGTATTTGTAAAATATCCAACGTAATAGACATATGGCGTAGGGAGTTTTTTATTAAGGTTTGAGTGTGGAGGTATGTACTTAAAGATAACGGAGTTTTATTCAGGTATTTTTAACAGTTTTTGTTGAACTTGAGCAGTAACATCAATTTTGTCGTTGGCGTAAATAACACCTTCTGTTAACAATAAATCGAAGTTTTGATCTTTTGCGATTTCGCGAATAGCTTCGATAATGTGACGTTGTAATTTGCCCAATTCTTCGTTACGACTGGCATTAAAATCTTCACTGAATTCTTGTTGTGATCTTTTTGCATCTCTTTTTTTGTTGAGAATTTCTTTTTCCAAGTTAGATTTCTCGGATTCGCTCATGACCGCAGCATCTTTGGTCATTTTTTCTTCCATTGTTTGAATTTCTTTTTGCTGTGCAACTAATTGTTTGTCGCGAGGTGAGAATTTTACCTCTAAACGTTTTTTAGCTTTTTCAGCTTGTGGTGCTTTTTCAAGTACCTGTGGAATGTTTACGAAACCAATTTTTAAATCGGCGTAACTGACATTGGCGGTCAGCAATAATCCTAAAAATAAAGCAATTTTCTTTTTCATTGTTAAATCAATCTCCAATTACGGTTAAAAAATAAATAGACACTAAAGGGTGAAATTATAGGGGATAAGTCGGTTAAACTAAAATTAAGTTATTAGAAACTTTGACCAAAGTTAAATTGAAAAGCTTGTTTTTGATCGGTGGTCTGCGAATTCAGAGGGTAGGCAGCACTCACAGATAATGCGCCAAATGGTGACAACCATTCACCTGAAAGCCCGGTTGAATAGCGCATTTCATTCACTGAAAAACCATTGCTGACTGTTCCTGCGTCAAAGAACGTACCTAGCCTGACGGATTTTGTCTCTGTCATAAAAGGCACGGGAAAAAATAATTCAGCATTACCAATGATTTTACTGGAGCCGCCGATAGGATTGCCTTGCAAAACAGCACCATTGAGTATGTTTTCCTGAGTATCTGTAGGCCCTAGGGTATTATTTTTAAAGCCACGCACCGACCCTGTGCCGCCTGCAAAATAATTCTCAAAGAACGGTAAGGATTTAGTGCCGCCATAGCCGTTTCCATAACCGATTTCACCGTTTAGCTTCAGGGTGAAATCTTTAGCGATAGGGAAATACTGCTGTTGTCTATAGCCGACTTTATAGTAGGTTAAATCACTGCCTGGAATGGTTGCCATTGCAGATGCCCGTTGCTGACCGCCCTTATTAGGGAATAAGGCTCGATTCAGGGTATCGTGAGTCCAACTTATTGTTTCACCCAGCGTCAAATATTTATTGCCGTTCGTTGCAATAAAGTCACGAATTTGTTTAGAGGCGTAGGCATTATTAACCGAATAACCAAGACTGGTAATCGCATTGCCCAGTGCGTCATAGACAATAGGATTACCAAGGCTGTCAGTTACTGTGCGATTACCGGAAGCATCAGTAATAACGGTAACAGGGTAGCCAAGACTATCGGTCGTTGTTGTATTTACTTTTAAGTGCGTGTGTCTTAAATCAGTATCAAAACGCAGTGAATCAAACTCGTTTAGGGGAACACCAAAATTTGTACCCACATTTGCCACATCGGTGGTGTAGTTGGACAAATTGATTGCCCCGGCATTACGTTTTACATAACCAAGATTGTAACCTTGGCTGACACCATCTGGTGTGAAATAGGGATTGAAAAATCCAAATTGGTAGTTGGTGGTATAGGTACTGTTATTAAAGGCGACGTTGACGCGCTTTCCAGAGCCGAAGACGTTATCTTGGGCAATATTGGCGTTTAGAATAATCCCTTGCACCTGAGAATAACCCACACCCGCCGACAGGTTGCCTGACGGTTTTTCCACTACCGTATAATTTGCATCAATTTTATCGGCAGTACCTGCAACAGGCGGCGTTTCAACATTGACTGATTCAAAATAGCCTAAGCGTTCAAGACGTACTTTTGAGCGTTCAATTTTTGAACTGGAAGCCCAGCTGGATTCCATTTGGCGCATTTCACGACGCAGTACTTCATCACGAGTCGTTGCGTTGCCGCGTATATTGATATGATTGACATAAACGCGTTTACCCGGATCAACTGCGAATGTCATATCGACAGTTTTAGTGGCTTCGATAATTTCCGGCACCATGTTAACGTTGGCAAACGCATAACCTTCATCACCTAAACGATCTTGAATCGCTTTTGATGTTTCTGTGGCATTTTTTCTTGAAAAAACCTCACCCGGACCCACACTGACCAATTTAGTCAGCTGATCAGGGGGAACGACTAAATTGCCTGCTAATTTAACTTTATTCAGTGTATAAACATCACCTTCTTTGACATTGATGGTGACATAAATGTCTTTTTTATCGGGAGTGATGGCAACTTGTGTCGATTCGATAGCAAAATTGATATAGCCGCGATCCAGATAATAAGACAACAGGCTTTCTAAATCGGCAGATAGTTTTTGCTTGGAATACTGGTCGTTTTTGGTGTAAAACGACAGCAAGTCAGATGGGCTTAACTCAAATTTACTGAGCAAGGTTTTGTCATCAAACGCATTGTTACCGACAATGTTTATTTGCTTGATTTTGGTAACACGTCCTTCAGAAATAGTGATGTTGATGCCGACACGATTACGCGTCAGGGTTGATACATCGGTTTTAATCTGTAAACCATATTTACCATGACTAAGATATTGACGACTGAGTTCTTGTTCTACTTTATCCAATACTTGGCGGTCAAATACTTTACCTTCAGCCAAGCCGATTTTATCCAGTGCTTTGGTTAAATCATCTTTGCTGAGGTCTTTGTTGCCTTCAAATGCAATTTTGGCAATGGTGGGACGCTCAACGACATTGATAATCAGCGTAGATCCCTGTCTTGATAATGAGACATCCTTAAAAAAACCTGTTTTAAATAAAGCGCGTATCGCCGCAGAAGAGCGATCTAATGAAAACCGTTCGCCGACACTGACAGGAAAGTCGTTATACACTGTGCCAGCAGAAATCCGCTGTAAACCCTTAACTTGAATATCTCTAACAATGAATTCTTCATCAGCTTTAACAGCTTGAGAGGCAAGCAGGCATAAAAATAACAAGCGAGAAAAAGTATTTGGTTTCATGTAAGTATCTAAAAAATAAAGCGTCTAGTGGCGAAATGATAAAAACTGGTCAAATTATAACACAGTAAAATTTAAACAGCTTAAGCCCTGCGTATTGAAAAACTCAGAGCTTCGTCTATGGATGCCGTTTCTGACAATAACATGAGTAACCGATCCAAGCCGATTGCGATGCCAGAACAGTCCGGCATTCCTTCTTCTAATGCGGCAATCAATCGGTCGTCCTTAATAACATGAGTCAGGTTTTGCTGTTCACGGATGCTTATTTCATCATCAAAACGTTGGTTTTGCTCCGTGGCATCGGTCAATTCATAAAACCCATTGCCCAGCTCAACACCGTTAATAAACAGTTCCACGCGATCTGTTATACGCGCATCATCGGCATTAAGTCGCGCTAATGACGACTGGCAAGCAGGATAGCCATACACCATGCAAAGCACGTTATCACCCAAATGCGGCTGAACTTTATGACTGAACAACACATCCAGCCAGAGCGCGTGATTGTATTCGCACAAGGTCACCGCTTCGGGTAATTCATGAGTCAGTGCGTAAGCACAATAATCTTCATAAGAAAATACCAGTGCGTCCAAACCTGTATATTGTTGAAAAACGTCCTGATAACTGATGCGTTGCACAGTTGCCAGTTCGACTTGCTCAGCCGCAAATAATGATTGGATTAATTCGGCAACTTCATCCATCAACTCTGGCAGCGTAAAGCCGACGCGATACCATTCCAGCAACGTAAATTCGGGATTATGAAATCGCCCCGATTCCCCGTTTCTAAATGCTTTACAGATTTGATAAATAGAACCGCTGCCTGCGGCAAGCAGGCGTTTCATCGCAAATTCGGGAGATGTTTGTAAAAATAATCGCTGTTGCCGTGGCGGCAAATCATAATCGGTAGCAAAAAATGCCAGTTGCGGATCAGTACCTATGGTACGGCTCAACAGCGGCGTTTCCACTTCCAACACCGCTCTTGCCAAGAAAAATGCCCGAATGTTAGCTAACAGCCGCGCTCTTAACTGCAACATTGCTACCGAACAGGTCGGCTGCCACGCAGACTGCATTATTCTTTAACGCGCGAAATATATTCGCCGGTGCGGGTATCGACTTTAATCACTTCATCGGTTTGCACAAACAAGGGTACACGCACTACCGCGCCTGTTTCCAATTTAGCAGGTTTGCCGCCGCCGCCAGACGTATCGCCGCGTACACCCGGATCGGTTTCCACAATTTGCAATTCCACAAAGTTAGCAGGAGTCACACCAATAGGCGCGTCATTCCATAACATAACCGTGCAAGCATCTTGATCTTTCAACCATTTGCCTGCATCACCGACGATTTTTTCATCACACTGATACTGTTCAAAGGTTTCATTGTTCATAAAATGTCTGAACTCGCCATCGTTATACAGATATTGCATATCCATTTCGACCACATCCGCGCCTTCTAACGATTCGCCTGATTTAAACGTTCTTTCAATCACACGACCTGTTTTCAAGTTTCTGATTTTGACGCGGTTAAAGGCTTGCCCTTTACCCGGTTTAACAAATTCATTCTCAATAATTGCGCAAGGGTCACTATCCAGCATGACTTTTAATCCTGCTTTAAACTCATTGGTACTATAACTAGCCATTTTATCCTCAAGATGACAAACAATATAAAGTCAGACCATTATAATAGAAGCCCCCTACGGATAGAAACCTAAAAACCTTCACACATGACAGAATTAATGCCCGAAACCGCCCATTTTTGCCAAAATTGGCAACAACAACTCGCCCAAGCATTCACCAATATAGACGACCTGTGTCGGTATTTAGACTTAAATCCCAGTGACTTACCTGTATCAGCGAGTGCCGCCCAACAGTTCGCTTTGCGTGTCCCGTTAAGTTTTGCCGCCAGCATGGAAAAAAACAACCCAAACGACCCCTTATTGCGCCAAGTGTTGCCGATAACAGACGAACTCGCGTTTTATGCAGGTTATACGAACGACCCTGTAGGCGACTTACCCGCCGCCACCCAAACAGGCATCCTGCACAAATACCAAGGGCGTGTATTACTCATCAACACAGGCAGCTGCGCCATTAACTGCCGCTACTGTTTCCGCCGAAACTTCCCCTACGCCGATTTGCAACTCAGTAAACAACAAGAACACGCAGTGCTGCAAAGCATACAAAACGACCCCAGCATCCACGAAGTCATCTTCAGTGGTGGCGATCCTTTACTACTCAACGATGCCAGACTCACCCGCCTCATCGAACAAATCAACCAAATCGACCACATCAAACGCATCCGTATCCATAGCCGCCTGCCCATCGTCCTGCCTGCGCGTATCACCCCCGAACTCATCAACACACTAACGCAAAGCCCCAAACAAATCATCCTAGTGCTACATTGCAACCACGCCAACGAACTCAACCAGCGCGTCATCACCGCCTGCCAACAACTCAAAAAGCACGGTATCACCTTATTAAATCAATCCGTGCTGTTAAAAGGAGTCAATGACGATGCGACGGTACTCTGTGAACTCAGCGAACGCTTATTCCAACACGGCGTTATTCCCTACTACCTGCATCTATTAGATAAAGCGACAGGTACAGGGCATTTTGCCGTGTCAGAAACAGAGGCTTTATTATTAATGGAACGGGTACAAGCCAGTCTTTCAGGGTATCTTGTGCCTAAGCTGGTTAAGGAAGTCGCGGGGGCGGAGTCTAAGCGTTATGTGGTGGGGTAAGTCACTTTGTAGGGTCGGCAAACGGCTCAGCTCTATCGTTTTCTCACGCTGAACTGCTATAATCGGCGGACAAGCAAAAAGACGCTTGCCCACCCTACCTGACTTATCCAAACGAGAAGTGTAACCCCATGTTTCTTAAAGACATACACGATTTTTTATGATAACTCTCAATGAACTTGAAACAATTGCTCAAGCGCGTTTGCTTGATGCAGAAGCGTTGATAATCGCTGGACGCTATGATGGGGCAGCATATATTTGTGGCTATGCGATAGAATTATGGCTAAAGGCAAGAATCTGTAAAACACTTAAATGGTCTGGTTTTCCCTCATCTAACAGCGAATTTCAAAACTACCAAAGTTTTAAAGTGCATAATTTAGATGTATTGTTACATCTGTCGGGCATGGAAGACGAAATTAAGATTAATAATCCAAATCATATGGCTGATTGGTCAAATGTAAGTGCTTGGAATCCAGAAAGCCGCTATAAAACAAGCAGTTTGACTTCAGAATTAGAGGCTACAGCGATGTTAAATTCTGTAAAGAGGTTGATAACAGTATTATGATAAATTCACTTGCTCAAAAAATGATAATTGTTGAACAAGAATTGGCGGCTGAACACGGTGAATTTACTTTGTTTGCCCTATTTCTCAGAGAGAACTCACCAGGACTATGGGATGTAATAGTTTCCGCACCGTGGATTGATGAAAATAGAGAACAAGGTTTAAGTAAGGTAGTCGCAAAAGTAAACGCTTGTTTGCAAAAAGAGGAGGTATTGATGTTATCTCACATTGTTATTGTGGAACATAACCATCCAGACTTAGCGGAATTAAATCGTTTTGATTTCGCTACTTCGCAGAAACTCATTGAAAATGTCAATTTATTGGGACAGGATATAAAACAGGCATTTTTTATTCCGCTGAAAAAGGCGGCTTAGTAAACTTTTTACAGAAACACAAATTTGGAACGCACAATGACTTACGATGTAATGCTTACTTTCGACCTAGAAAATACTGATGAATCTAAGCGTCAAAAAGTAAATGAAATCTTAGACGAAGAACTGAAATTTAAAAAAGATTGGCGAGCGTTTGATTGTAATTTTGTTAAAAATGAGTCATCTGCATCCGATGACCAAAAACATCAATTACCTGACAATATATATTTAGCTAAATTTCCTGATGAAAACTATAGTTCCAAAGAAGAATTGGCTGTATCTTTGAGAGATTTACTAACGAAAATATTTACTGATTTAGACGTAAAAGGAAACTGCGTTTTTTTAATAGACAAGACAGAAACAGCAGATGAAATAAACGGAAGTGCTTTTGAGTTTTAAATAACTGATGTTACGCGGCATCGTAGCCGCGTAGGTAGGGTTGCAAAAAGCCGCAATCCAACCTATTCATACCCGATACCATCGGGTATTTCTCGTTCCCAAAGCTCTGGCTTGGGAATGCCTACCCTCAAGCTCTGCTTGGTGTTTAATAGTTACCTGCATCTGTTTTGTTTATTGACACGCCAAGCGGAGCTTGGCAATAGGCGTTCCCAAAACTGGAGTTTGGGAACGAGATAAACACAACCACGCACAATAATGCTTGCATTGTTATTTGTTAACTCGCTCCCCGTGTGTAATCACAGCGATATTGCATAATATTTGCGGTATTGTTAATTAAAGGTAGTTAAAGTAAAGTTCTAGTTTTGCAGAAAGAGAGCGGGAGGAAACCATGACAACCTGCCCGAAATGCCAAGATGAGCAATGTAGCAAAGATGGGATAGTCAGAGGAAAGC